>Ga0247608_10000056_pt1 | contig 217693 bp, 218 predicted proteins | sample 176DNAGHGlowgp2_FD_193490 | JGI IMG/M metagenome (GOLD analysis project Ga0247608, IMG submission 193490) | Sheep rumen microbial communities from Palmerston North, Manawatu-Wanganui, New Zealand - 1766 DNA GHGlow gp2 | ecosystem: Host-associated > Mammals > Digestive system > Stomach > Rumen... | reverse complement strand
TAATTGGATTTTTTGTTGTTAAGAGTTACAACACATATTTTTTTGCTCTCTCTGAATCAGCCCGTGACGCCATTGAATACCCTCGCACCAACGACGAAACAGCCTATTTATTCGTAATACGACCCCTAATTTTCAAAATCTTTGGATTAACGACTCCTTTTTTGTGAGTGGCTGAAAGTGCGTAGATTGCGGTCGGCTTTGCCGTTCGCTGTGACTGCTTTCGGGGCAACGACCCCGAAGCTTTAACTTGCAAACTACTAAAAGCCTTGAAATCGAGCCTTGTTGGGCTGCCCTCAAAACTGTAGGGTTATCAGTTCAGACATATTCTTTTTCTGCCAATGTGACAGGGGGTTCATGGGGTCCTCCCCGAGCCGGCTGACTCGGCAGATCACCGACCCGCTTTAGCGAGGCAGGCGGACTGCCGCCTGCGATGCTGGCTGGTCGCAAAGTTGTGCGGTTTTCGGACTGCCATTTGTAGCTGATACTTGGAACAGTTTTGCATAGCAACCGTGAGCCGCAAAGCGTTTAGTCTTGGGCATTTGTCTTTTCCGCAATTTCAGAGTTACTATACAGATAGTAAACTCCAACAGCTAGAACTCTTTGCTCTGCCATTCGCTCACACTTGCGCCACGTTGCCCTGTGGGGCGTTTTGTGCCTGCGGCTCGGGTAAACTCTCCACCGAGGGCGAGAGTGGGCACAAATCGGCTCACAGCGTGCGACATTTTTAAAGTTACCGTCACCCTACCGTCACCCGTTTGAGCAGTTACCGTCACCCGAGTAGATTTGCTCACCTCACGCAGAGACCATAGGTAAAGCCTTTGGTGGATTTGGGGTGACGGTAGAGTTCTCCACCTCGCTGTACAGCAGAGCGCCCAACTTAGCGTCACCCGAGATGTCATATTCGAGCCTGATTATCCTGCTGCCGTGGCTTCGGCGTGAGGTGAATTTCACACCCAGCGTCATCAGTTCTTCGGTGTGCTGAACAAGGTCACGGGTCACTCTGTTCGGAAAATATTGTCCGCCGTACTTGCGGTAGAGCAACTCGCACAGCGCAGTTGCCGAGCCTACGAATGACACCTGCTCGACCATGAGATCGTGTATTGCAAAAGAAAACGTGTCACGCCGAAACGGCTCGACTGTGTCGGTCACATACCAATGGCAGTTACGGAACGCAACGCTCATTTCGACATTCTCAAAGTCACGACCGACTCCGTACAGCTTGCCGACACGACTTCCTCGTTTGCTCTCGACCAGCACATAACTGCCGTCAACACAGCCGCTCAGCCCCATTGTACCCGAGATCGTTTTGAACGGATCATCGTCAAAGCGCTTGCAGGTGTGGTGTATCAAAATGATCGTGATGCCAAGTTCGGTGGCGAGATCTTTGAGCACGCTCATGTCCTTGTAGTCCTTGGCATAGCTGATGTCGGTGGTCTCACGAACCTTTTGCATGGTGTCGATGATAACGAGCTTGAGGTTGTCGTGAGTTTCACCAAGCGTTCGTATCTGATTTTCAAGTCCCGAGTCTATGGTGTCCGATGCGATAGCAAACTCAATGTTCTCCGTCGGCACATCAATGAACTCATAGACCCTGTCCTGCAAGCGTCCCTCGTCATCTTCAAGCGCAAGGTACACTGCCTGACCGATGTCTGTTTCGTGCTTCAGGAACTGTTCACCGAGCGCCACGCTGACACACAGCTGCATGGCAAGCCACGACTTTCCGACCTTTGGTGCGCCTGCGAGAATGTACAGCCCCGGGTAGAGCATTCGGTCGACGAGGTATCTCTTTTTCTTGAACTCGGTCTCCATGATGTACTCGCAGCTGCATAGTTTCAATTCGTTTTGTTGCATATGTTTTCCTCCTTTCTCCTATAATTCTAACACTTTCAAAGTCAGCTTGAAATGCTGTATTGTTCTTTCATATTCTGTCGATCAATGATCCCGTACATACTCCATTTTGCATCACTCCCCTTGTTTTTTTGAAAAACAAAGAACCCTTGCTTTACGTTTTGGATAAAGCAAAGAGTCCTTGAGCATTTAAAACTATCGGCAAACATTATCTCCATGGAATGTCGCCTTTGCTGCTGTCCGGGTGTAATTATAGCGCACTTGAAAGTGTGCGTCAAGGCTCAGCAGAAAAATTCAGAGATGCGCACAACTGTCATATCGGTGTCATAGGGGGTGTCATATCGGAAATATACAAATGGACTGATAGCTAACAAGCTGTATATTTGCAAAGAAAAATGCCGAAGGATTCTGCGGGAGTCCTTCGGCTTTAATAGATCCATTTGCCTGAAAGCATAATAATTCCTTTCAATTAATCGGTAAAAGGCAGCACTTGAGAATAATCTATCTTTACATCATTGATTGAAACTATCTCAGATGAAAGAAATTTCACTTTCTTCTCATCAAACAGGAGAATATTATAACCGCCAGATCGCATTGCACTTCTATACTTAATTCCATCAAATCCACGTTCTTGTAATAGATGTGCCATATGCTGTGTGATACGATAAAAACGAGTATCATTCTCAACGTTTGGCTCACTTATTTTACTGATTCCTGTAAAGCCTAATGTGGATTCTTCAAGATTCGAATAATCACCGGTTAAGTTCACTATTTTCAATTCGTTCGTAGATTGATAAGAAGCCAGACTATACTGTTGACCGATTGAAGGTCTCATTTCATGAATTGCAGTTTCTTTTTCAAGTGTAAGGTATAAATATGCATCTGAAACAGTGTTTAGTCTTCCTTCTTTTCTAAATCTTTCAGGAGGTACTCCGCTGCCACCAGCATCAAATCCATATACACCAGGAACACTATATTTTTTTCTCAAAGAATCAAAGTGACTTAGCTGTTCAGGAGTATACTCTTTCATCGATATTAGCTTAAGATGAAAAAAATCCTCAGCATTTAGGTGAAAAGAACCATCTGCATCCATCTGCTGTATTGCTTCAAAATCCTTATCCGACATTATCACACGATACATTTCATTTGCAATTTCATCAAGGTTAACTCCTAAATTGCTTTCATTGTTACTGGCAATTTGACGTGCACGGTAAAATAATGTTCCTGGAGAGTATAATTGAATCGGCAACTGGGCATTGAATACTCGTTGAAAGAAATCTAACAATTCTTGTGAAGGATTATCTTGTTCACCAGCATATTTTCGCAACTTCTCCCATTCCCGCTGACTACTTAGAAAAAACATCAGTAATATCAACCATGCTTGATCATCATTAAGATCCAAATTTTTGACATCATCCATTATTTATTCTCCGTCAATTTTTCATGTTTAGTGTCAGATTTTCGTTTCTTAAAATATAGCCGATTTCTTTTCTTAATTGATTTCATTACGCTTCGACGTATTCTCATTCTATCAAGTTTATTGGGCGTATGATTAAGAATACTATTCACGCTCATTGAGGTTGGAATCCAATGACCATTAACCGTAATGCTATGGCCATCAAGCAATTTAAGGAAATACGAAATCTGTAAGACACTGATAATAATCATATTAGCAGATGTACCAACCAATTTATGCTGATAGATATTGCGTGTCCCTTGAAAATATCCCATAAGCATATACATGAGGCCTTCTTGTTCATTAACCCTTGAAGGGGTATCAAGTTTATTGATAGCAATTAATGGAGCTTCTTGTAATACTTTTTCCTTGGCGTCATATTTAAATCTGAGAGCCTGTGCAGCCAAGTCTTTTCCCCACAAATTGGTTAATCCTGATTTCTCTTGTAATGTCGTCTCCAAGACAATATTTGCCTCTCGTACAGCCGCACCGAGTTCTGATTTATATATTAGCTCTACAGAGTGTTTAAGTTTAGGGTGAATTTGATATAAATCAAAGAAACCTTTTAAGCAATCAATTGTCTGTGGCATTAATGAACCACAAACAGGACAAAAAGGAAAATCATGATATCCCCAATAATAATTTCCATTATTATCTTTACATATTGTTTTTCTCCTTGGGGGCAGTTTGCAACCATTAGGGCATTTGTTTTTTGCTCTATTCATTTTAACTTCACTCCTTCAGATGAACTTGAATAATGGAAATAATTTCATCACATTTTTCAATTATTATATCATGTTTTCTTGCATTAATCAAGTAATAAAGCCGAAGGATTCTGCGTGAGTCCTTCGGCTTTATTTTGTAAGTTCAGCTGTGATTTTTCCCAGCACCGCAAACTGCTCCTGCGTGAGATGCTTGTCCGTCTGAGCGTTTTTGATACGATAGGCATCGACCAAAGCTTTGAGCGTATCAGTCTGTGCTTCGGTCAGACCGTGAGTGGAGAGCGTTCCCTGATGCTTCATACCGCATAGGGTGTCCATTGAAACGTTGAAGATACTGGCGATAGAGCGAAGTGTTTCAAATGGCGGTGTCATAGTATTGGCTTCATATTTGCTGATAGTTCCCTCGGTAACATCGAGCATTTCTCCGAGCTTTTTCTGCGTTATGTTCCGTTCCTTACGTAATGATCTTATCAAAGCACCGAGATCATACACTTGCCTCACCTCCAAGTTTCTCATTTGGAATATTATACCCGATTTCACTTGCTAAATACGATAGAATATGCTATAATATATTCCATACACGAAAGTTTCGGGGCGAGAAGTTTCAGTAGATGCAAGTTTTGGGAGGTGCAATATGGCAGGTAACAGTAATCTGCACATGTCAAAGGCAGGTAAGACTGATGAGTTTTATACACAGCTATCAACAATAGAGGAAGAACTGCGTCATTACAGGAAGTATTTCAAGGGGAAAACAGTACTCTGTAACTGCGACGATCCCTACGAGAGCAATTTCTTCAAGTATTTTGCTTTGAACTTTAACACTCTTGGTTTAAAAAAGCTGATAACCACTTGTTATGCAACTTCTCCTATCACATATACACAGCTTTCTTTGTTTGCCGATGAGGAGATAACTTATCCCGCAGGTGAAGGCAGAAAGCCTTATAAGATCGAGATTTCCGAAGTAACAGATGTAAACGGTGATGCAACGGTTGACCTTAGTGATGTTGAATATCTGCTGAAAAACAAGAAGAACGCCCTTACGCTTCTGAATGAGGACGGTGATTTCCGTTCCAAGGAGTGTATCGCTCTGCTGAATGAATGTGATATAGTTGTAACAAATCCACCGTTCTCACTGATGAAAGAGTATATTCCCTTGCTCGCAGAGAGCGGAAAGCAATTCCTTGTCCTCGGCAATATGAATCATATCACGTTTAAGGAGATATTCCATTATTTCAGAGAGAACAAAATGTGGCTCGGTTATAACGCAGGGCATTTCTGGTTCAAAGTACCCGATTATTATGAAGCAAAGAATACAGACTACAAGCAGGATGATGACGGTCAGAAATGGCGGAGGCTCGGCAACATCTGTTGGTTTACGAATATGGATATAGATATTCGTCACCAACCGCTTGATCTTTACAAACATTATACCCCTGAAGCGTATCCGACATACGATACTTATGATGCGATTCATGTTGAAACTGTTGCTGAGATTCCCTGCGATACTGATAAGATCATGGGTGTCCCCATAACCTATCTTGCATCGCACTGTGAAGAACAATTTGAGATACTTGGCAAGTTTGATGGTGGCAGCGTAACGAATGACCTCGATCTTGCTAAACCTGTTATAAATGGAAAAGCCAAATACAAGAGAATAGCTATCAGAAAAAGAAAGAATGGTGATGAAAAATGAAAATTGAGCGTATTCAGATTTCAGTTGCAGAACTGTGTCAAGGCTATGAAGAACGTGGAACAGACGGTATTGAAGGAATTGTTGCCTATGGCGGAGTGCTTGATGTCAGACCTCCATATCAGCGTGAATATGTTTATGCTCCCAAAGAGCGTGATGAAGTTATTCGCACCGTCAAGAAAGGCTTCCCTCTGAACACGATGTATTGGGCGAAAACCGATGACGGACGGTATGAGCTGATGGACGGACAGCAGAGAACGATCTCGATCTGCCGTTACGCTGCTGAAAGCGAGAGAACATTTGCGGTAGATGAAAAATACTACTTTAACTTGGAGAAAGACCTGCAAAAGCAGATAGATGATTATGTCCTTGATATTTATGTATGTGACGGTACACCCTCGGAGGTACATGAGTGGTTCAAAGTCATCAATATAGCTGGCAAACCGCTGACCGCCCAGGAGCTTCGCAATACCGCCTATACAGGCACTTGGCTTTCAGATGCGAAACTGCATTTTTCAAAGCCTACCTGTGCCGCCTACAATATGGCGAAGAACTATGTATCGGGTTCTCCTATCAGACAGGAATACCTCGAAACCGCTATCAGGTGGATCGCTGCCCGTGACGGCTTGGATACGATAGAAGAATATATGGCGCTTCATCAGCACGATGATAACGCCAATCAGATATGGATATATTTCAAGCGAGTGATTGAATGGGTAGAAACGATATTCCCCGTATATCGCAAAGAAATGAAGGGTATAGAGTGGGGACTGCTCTATAACACCTACAAAGATACAGAGCTTGATCCAACTCGAATTGAGACATCTGTTGCAAAGCTTATGGCAGATGATGAGGTAGGAAATAAAAAGGGTATATACTATTATGTGCTTGACGGGAACGAAAAAAATCTGAATCTCAGAGCCTTTTCAGATACGCAAAAACGAGGAGCTTATGAAAGGCAACATGGTATATGCCCGATCTGCAACAAACATTACGAGTATGAACAGATGCATGGCGATCATATTAAGCCCTGGCACTCCGGCGGTAAGACAGATGACGATAATCTGCAGATGCTGTGCAGGGATTGTAATTTGAAGAAATCGGGGCAGGAATAATAGAATATATAGTCGAATTCCCTTGAAATAATACGGTTATCGTGGTATAATGTAGATATACCTTTAGTTGTGTTGTTTTGAGGGATTCTTTGTTTATTGGAGGACTCACATATGAAAAACATGTTTAACATCTATTATATTAACTATGAAAAGGCAACCGAAATTTCTATGCTAATAAATAATCAAGTTATCGAATCCATAACTAGGACCAAAGAAAAAGGAACTGCTGCTGAGGGGAATGGAGATATTTCAACGGATTCTTTAGCGAAATTCCCGATTGTTGGAAAGTTTATTCCTTCGTTATCGTTCGATGGAAGTTTATCACATAGTAGGTCAAAACAAGTTGAGGATACTATAAAGGTTGTTAGCACAAAATCAACTATGCTTCGTCCCCTATACGAAAAAGCAACAGAGGTAAAAAAACTTTCTGATAGTAAAGTGGGAAATCTAATAAAGATCAAAGGCGTTAATCTTTCAGTTGTTAATCTTTCTGATGTGCTTGCTATAAAAACGCTTTTAAATGGGTTGATTAAGCAGATACCGGTAAATGATGAGAATCTCGACATAACATCTATATTCCCAGTTTTATTTAAGGATTCTACATATGTAATTGAAGGTGAGTTCAAACAGAAGAAAGATATTAAAGAGAATTTTATCATTAAAATTCCGATGAGTTCCGAAGCTGAATTAGAAAGTGATTATAGTGTATCGGATTTAGAAATAGGTGATGTTACGGTGATTGGCATCTATCGTGGAATTTTCGATAAAAAACTAATTTTAGAAAAATCCAATATAATGATGGCTTTGAATAATAGTCCAACAACAGAAAGCTGTGATGACGGTTCGGATATTGAAGATGGTAGTTCTGAACAGACATCTAATAATTCTGGAAAAGTTCATTATATCGATGTAATATCGATTATTCAGGAATTGAATCTATAATAAGGGAATATGACTATGGATAAAAAGATCATCTATGAATATGATAGACGAAATCGTGAATTATTCACTCAGCAAATCGAGAAGAATTCAGGTTGTATTGTAAATTGGGCGTTTTTTTCTAAAAATGACAGTAAGTTTCAGCTCCCACAAGGCACTAATTCACTTTATATAGACATTTCATCTCTGTTTCATAGTGAAGATCGGGCGGATATGATTATTCCATTGCTTGAAACACTTTTTAATGCAACTTCTGATGGTGCAGAGATACACTATATAGTTGAAAGCCAGTACGCAAAAACACTTTCAGATTACTTGTATTACAGAGTAGAAGGAATACAATCGCTTGAAGAAAAAATAGGGATAGAATTGGATGAGATTAACAATATTGTTGATATTAATAACGATAAGTTTAATACTATAATGTCACATTTCTCAGATCAACTATTTGGCAACCAAATCTTTAAGGATAGATTTAAAGAAGAACTAATAAAATACCGTTTTTTCAATCGAATTGGATGTCAGCCTATTTTTTCTGTCTTAATATGTGGAGCATCTGGAATAGGCAAAACTGAGGTGGCAAGGATCTTGCATAGAGAATTGAGTCCAAATGAGCCTGTTATAAAAATCAATTTTGGAAATTACAGTACGCAAGATGCATTAAATAGCTTGATAGGAAGCCCTCGTGGCTATATTGGAAGCAGTAAAGGTGAGTTGACAGATAAATTACAGCACAGTAAAAGTAAAGTCATATTGATTGATGAATTTGAAAAAGCAGGGAAACCTGTATTTAACTTTTTTCTTCAGATGTTGGAAGATGGACGGTTCACAGATTCATTAGGTAGAGAATATGATTTGAACAAGTATATTATTGTTTTTACTTCAAATATGTCCAAAGAAAATGTCGGTCAATACATTCCCCCAGAATTACGATCAAGATTTAGCTGCAAGTTTTCATTTGGACTTCTATCTAAAGATGAAAAAGAAGCGTATATAGAGTATAAGCTCAAACAATATTCAGAACAGATCATGAATTCTTACGAGAGTATTTGCAAAAGTGATTTGGAAAATGTAGTTTCTATTGATGTATCGAAATATCAAAACATTCGAGATATAAACAATGAGATTATGAGACAACTTGCTCACTCACTATATAAAAAAATAGCTGACGATAATGGCGAATACAGCCGAAGAGATTTCTAATGAGATAGCGAAGTTATTATTTAACTAATTAATAAAAGCCGATGCCTACTGATTTTCAGTAAGCACCGGCTTTGCTTTGTCCTATTCGGTTGTGGGTTTAACTACCCTAAGGGTATCATAGGAGTTTGAGGGGAACTCTTCTCCAAAAGAGTTCCCCTCAATAAAAACAGTTATTCATCTGTCGGCTTGTTTGGCAAGGTGAAAATAAACTCGGTATATTCTCCCTTGACGCTGCGTACCATTATCTTTCCTCCGTGGAGCCTGATGATAGAGCGCACTATATTAAGACCCAGTCCCACGCCGGTTTTGTCAAGTCCTCTTGATTTATCGGTTTTGTAAAATCTGTCGAAAACCAGCGGCAGCTCGTCCTCGGACAGTCCCTCGCCGCTGTTTTTGATAGAGATAACAGTCATATCTCCCGACGGAGTGAACGTAAAGCGGATATAACCGCCCTCATCAACGAACTTTATCGCATTTTCGATAAGGTTATACATTACCTGGTGAACAAGGTCGTTGTCGGCATAAAGGTTGACTCTGTCCACATCAAGACCCTGGATATCGATATGCTTTGAATCTATCCTCGGTTCAAATGTCACAAGGGTGTCCACAATAGGTTCCAGCACCGAAAAGGTGGTGAAGTTAGGCTTCAGCTCTCCTGCCTCTATCTTGGCAAGGTTAAGCATAGAGCGCACAAGGCGGGCAAGACGGTGGACCTCTGAGGAGATTATTTTCAGATAATGCCGCTCCTCCGACTTGGGGATAGTTCCGTCCAGCAGACCGTCCACAAAGCCGCTCATTGAAGTCATAGGCGTTCTCAGCTCGTGGGAAACGTTGGCAAGGAAGCTGTTACGCATGGTGTCGTAGTTTTTAAGGCTGGCAGCCATTTCGTTAAAGGCGTTTGACAGCTGTGCATATTCCTCAACGTCGTATTCGGGGACCGTTACGGAAAAATCACCGTTTCCTATCTTTTTGGAAAGTTCGGATATCTCCTTGATAGGGTCGGTAAATTTCAGGGTAACTATATAGATCAGAAATATCGCAACGGCAAGCACACCCAGGGCAGCTATGATGAACACCTCGGTGATGTTCCACATATAGTTCTCCTGCTGGGTCTTTGAAGAATACGAAAGCATATAATACACAGGGCCGTTGCCTTTGAAGTTCATGCCTGTAATGTGAAAATCCTGTCCGAAGGCACCCGAGCAGCTGCCGTAAGAGTAGCTGCATTCCTCCCCGAAGGGTTTAAGTCCCTCAGAGGAGATCGTGGTGGGGTTTGAACCGGCTTCGGAGGAGGTGTTGTAAATGACCTCGCCCGATGCGGAGCACAAAATATAATCCGCATTGCTGCTTATGGAGTATTCGTGCATCTTTGTGGTGACTGCATCTTTCCACCGGGAAGGGTTTTCGGTGAGCCGCTGCTGTGTAAAATTGACCAGAGCCTCGGTGTTTTTCACCATAAGGTTTTTCTTTTCGTCGATAAAATACCTTGAAGAAACAAGCAGTAATACTGCTCCTAAGCATATAAAGCTTATGAGTATTACTGCTGTGCATAATGCAAAGTATTTAAATACAATACTTTTTCTCTTATTCATATTATTACGATGATATTACTCGTGGTTCTCCGCTACCTCAAATTTGTAACCTACGCCCCATACGGTCTTGAGCGCCCACTGGTCGGAAACGCCTTCAAGCTTTTCACGAAGCCTTTTAACGTGAACGTCGATGGTTCTGGAGTCGCCGTAGTACTCAAAGCCCCATACCTCGTCAAGAAGCTGGTCACGGGTGTATACTCTGTTTGGATTGGAAGCCAGATGGAACAGCAGCTCCAGCTCCTTTGGAGGAGTGTCAAGCACCTGTCCGTTTACCCTGAGCTCATATCTGGTCATGTTCACAGACAGCTTGTCATACTTGACTTCCTTTATCTCAGCCTCCGCAGAGGACTGACCTACACGTCTGTAAACTGCCTTGATGCGGGCAATTACCTCCTTGGTGTCAAATGGCTTAACGATATAGTCGTCTGCGCCCAGCTCAAGTCCCAGCACCTTATCAAAAGTCTCCACCTTTGCGGTTATCATTATGATCGGTACATTTGATTTCTTTCTTATCTCACGGCATACCTGCCAGCCGTCAAGTCCGGGCAGCATAATATCCAAAAGGATTATATCAGGCTTGAGTGCGTTGAACTTTACAACTGCCTCCTCGCCGTCGTGTGCAAGTATAACTCCGTAACCTTCCTTTTCAAGATAAAGCCTTAAAAGCTCGCAAATATTCTTGTCGTCGTCAACGACCAGTACTCTTCCTAAAGACATATTTACCCATCCTTTCTGATAGAATCTCTTGTTTTAACTTTCCTTTTTCTGTTTTTCCCCATTCAATACATTCCAAAATTTGAACAAATAAAAGTAAATATTTATATTGATAGTGATATTATAACAAATTTACAATTGCGATGTATGAACATATTATGAACAAACAATTAATTTTAGTAACAAGCCAATAACAAAGAGTTAAAATATACACATAGCGGAAATATATTTAACAGCTCCGCCGAAAGAGATGCAAACAACAAAACTGCATAATACCCTGTGTATCAGGGGTTTTCGCAAGCATGCAAAAGGGATCGGGATAAAAATTTATTGGTTATTTTTCTGTTTTTGTGCAAAGTGACAAAATTTCTGCATTTACCTTTAAATGACTTGAAATTTAGAAAAAATATGCTACAATATATTTAGCACTCAAAGAGCAAGAGTGCTAAACTCGTGTGCCGTTGATCTGAAAAACGGCAAAAACCAAGTTTCAAATATACTTTAATATAAGGAGGAACAATCATGACTATCAAACCGTTACAGGACAGAGTAGTTATCAAAATGGTGGAGGCAGAGGAAACCACCAAGAGCGGAATAATCCTTGCAGGATCGGCAAAGGAAAAGCCGCAGATCGCCGAGGTCATTGCAGTAGGCGAGGGCAAAAAGGACGTTACCATGACCGTTAAGGTCGGGGACAAGGTGCTTATGAGCAAGTACAGCGGCACAGACGTTAAGATCGACGGACAGGAATACACCATTCTTAAAATGGATGACATACTTGCAGTTGTAGAATAATTTTTTTGGAGGGATACATCATGGCTAAACAGATCATTTACGGCGAGCAGGCAAGAAAGGCTCTTCAGAGCGGTATCGACCAGCTTGCCGACACAGTTAAGATAACACTTGGACCTAAGGGCAGAAACGTAGTTCTGGACAAGAAGTTCGGCGCTCCGCTTATTACAAACGACGGTGTTACCATCGCCAAGGAGATAGAGCTTGACGATCCATTCGAGAACATGGGCGCACAGCTGGTAAAGGAAGTTGCCACAAAGACAAACGATGCAGCAGGCGACGGTACAACCACCGCAACACTGCTTGCACAGGCTCTTGTAAGAGAGGGCATGAAAAACATCGCAGCAGGCGCTAACCCCATGGTGCTGAGAAAGGGTATGGCAAAGGCTGTTGACGCAGCAGTTGAGAGCATCGTTGCCAACTCCAAGAAGGTAGAGGGCAGTGACGACATCGCAAGAGTCGGCACAGTTTCTTCCGCTGATGAAACAGTAGGAAAGCTTATTGCAGAGGCAATGGAGAAGGTCTCCTCCGACGGCGTTATCACTATTGAGGAGTCAAAGACCGCTGAAACATACAGCGAGGTAGTTGAGGGTATGCAGTTTGACAGAGGATACCTCTCACCTTATATGGTAACAGACACTGACAAGATGGAGGCTGTACTTGACGATCCTTATATTCTTATTACAGATAAGAAGATAGCTAACATCCAGGAGATACTTCCGCTGCTGGAGCAGATCGTAAAGGGCGGTTCCAAGCTGCTGATAATCGCTGAGGACGTTGAGGGCGAGGCTCTTTCAACACTTATCGTAAACAAGCTGCGTGGAACATTCACCTGTGTTGCGGTAAAGGCTCCGGGCTTTGGCGACAGAAGAAAGGAAATGCTCCAGGATATAGCTGTTCTCACAGGCGGCGAGGTGATCTCCGCAGATCTTGGTCTTGAGCTTTCCGAGACTACTCTCCAGCAGCTTGGCCGTGCAAGACAGGTAGTCGTTCAGAAGGAGAACACTATTATCGTTGACGGTGCAGGCAACAAGGACGCTATCAAGGACAGAGTAAACCAGATAAAGAACCAGATCGGCACCACAACCTCCGATTTTGACAAGGAAAAGCTCCAGGAAAGACTTGCAAAGCTTTCCGGCGGTGTTGCAGTCATCAAGGTGGGTGCTGCTACCGAGATAGAGATGAAGGAAAAGAAAATGCGTATCGAGGACGCTCTTGCAGCTACAAAGGCAGCTGTTGAAGAGGGTATCGTAGCAGGCGGCGGAACAGCTCTTATCAACGCTATGCCAAAGGTAAAGGAGCTTGTTGATCAGCTGGACGGCGACGAAAAGACAGGCGCACAGATCGTGCTCAAGGCACTTGAGGAGCCTGTAAGACAGATCGCCGTAAACGCAGGTCTTGAAGGCAGCGTTATCATCGACAACATCGTTCGTTCAAGAAAGGTCGGCTACGGCTTTAACGCATATACCGAGGAATATGTTGATATGATCCCCGAGGGAATCGTTGACCCAACAAAGGTAACACGTTCTGCACTTCAGAACGCAGCTTCGGTAGCATCAATGGTACTTACCACAGAGAGCCTTGTTGCTGACAAGAAGGATCCCCAGGCTGACGCCGCTATGGCTGCCGCTGCTGCAGGCGCAGGCGGAATGGGCGGAATGTACTGATAGACCAAATAGGTAGTTGGGGAAAACCCTTTTGAAAAAGGGTTTTCCCCAAACCCTTTTCCTAAAACTTTTAATGAAAATCAGCCCTATGGAAAAACCCATAGGGCTGATTTTGACTAAGACTCAGAAATGAGCTGAGAAATAACACTTTCAAAATGAGTTCCCCGACTATCTGCTGAACTATTGGAATATACCACATCATAAAACGGACTGAGTAAATTCTCGGTCCGTTTTTTTAATCGTATAAAAAGATACTTCCGTCGGTATAGAGGCGCAGATACAGGCTTGCAGCGCCCATGTTGATATTAACGATAAAATCAGTTTCCTCGCAATATTCCATAGGATTGCTCCTGAGCACTTTTGTGTTAACATAAACAAAGGACAGAGATCTTATTTTTCCTATCTCCTTTTTTCTGAGCTTATATCTGTCTGTCTTCATGATCTCTTTTATTATCATTTTTCTGAATGCATCGCTTGTTGTCATTTTGTCCTCCGCAGAATATTCCAAATTTTAGTTTGTGCCTTTATTTTATCATTCAAACGAATGATTTTCAAGTGCATTCGTTTGAATGTATGTTAAAATCTCCATAATAAACAAAACGGGGTGTGGAGATTTATGTATTATTATCAAAGGGTAAGAGATATCCGTGAGGATAACGACATGACACAAAAACAGGTGGCACAGATACTGGGGATAACTACCCAGCAATATCAGCTTTACGAAAGCGGAAAAAGAGAAATGCCGATGCATCTTTTTATCCTGCTTGCCGATCACTATGAGGTAAGCATTGATTACCTTGTGGGAAGGGTAAGATACAGAAATAAAAAATAGCACTCCTTGCAAAACTGCAAAGAGTGCTATTTTCGATGGTTATCAGAACTCTATTTTCTTTTCGATATATGCACAAAGCTCATCTATCTTGATGCGCTCCTGCTGCATGGTGTCTCTGTCACGGACAGTTACGCAGCCGTCCTCCACCGAGTCAAAGTCATAGGTCACGCAAAGGGGAGTGCCGATCTCGTCCTGTCTTCTGTAACGCTTGCCGATAGAGCCTGCCTCGTCGTAATCTACGCTGAACTTTTTAGCAAGCATATCGTATACCTCCCCTGCCTGCTGGGAGAGTTTCTTTGAAAGAGGAAGAACGCAAGCCTTGAAAGGAGCAAGCGCAGGGTGGAAACGCATAACTGTTCTCACGTCGGGCTTGTCCTGCGTGCCGATATTCTCCTCGTCGTATGCCTCAACAAGGACTGTCAGGAACAGTCTTTCAACGCCGAGTGAGGGCTCGATAACGTAAGGAACGTATCTTTCGTTTGTTTCAGGGTCAAAGTAATCAAGAGTCTTGCCGCTGGTCTTGATGTGCTGGTTAAGGTCGTAGTCTGTTCTGTCCGCAACGCCCCAGAGCTCGCCCCAGCCAAAGGGGAACAGGTACTCAAAGTCGGTAGTAGCCTTGGAGTAGAAACAAAGCTCCTCCGGGGAGTGGTCTCTCAGACGCAGGTTCTCCTCTTTGATATTCAGGCTAAGCAGGAAGTTTTTGCAAAAACTTCTCCAGTATTCAAACCATTCAAGGTCTGTGCCCGGCTTGCAGAAGAACTCAAGCTCCATCTGCTCGAACTCACGCACACGGAAGATGAAGTTGCCCGGAGTTATCTCGTTTCTGAACGACTTACCCACCTGAGCAACGCCAAAGGGGATCTTTCTTCTGGTGGTTCTCTGGATATTTGCAAAGTTTACAAAAATTCCCTGAGCAGTTTCGGGTCGCAGATAAAGCTCTGCCTTTGAGTCCTCGGTAACGCCCTGGAATGTCTTGAACATAAGGTTGAACTGGCGGATATCGGTAAAGTTGTGCTTTCCGCAGCTCGGGCATGGGATATTCTTTTCTCTTATATAGTCCATCATCTGCTCGTTTGACCAGCCGGCAACGTTTGTGCCGTCAAAGTCCTCGATAAGATTGTCGGCTCTGTGTCTTGTCTTACACTCCTTACAGTCCATAAGGGGGTCGGAGAATCCGCCCAGGTGACCGGAAGCCACCCATGTCTGTGGGTTCATAAGTATAGCGGAATCAAGACCTACGTTGTACTTGTTCTCCTGGATAAACTTTTTTCTCCAGGCTGTTTTGATGTTGGTTTTAAGCTCAACACCCAGCGGGCCGTAGTCCCATGTGTTTGCAAGACCGCCGTAGATCTCGCTGCCCGGGTAAACGAAGCCTCTGCCCTTGCAAAGTGCAACGATCTTGTCCATTGTCTTTTCGGAATTGTTCATTTTTTTCATTCTCCTTACAAATAATAATTATAGACTATTAGTTAGTTCGTCAAACCCTAAAGGGTTTGAGATATAATTGCTTAGTACTCTCATAAGGGAACGCCCTCTCTTGCAGGTCGTTCCCTCTTTTAAAACAGTCCACCGGACTGTTTTAAAATTCACCCTTTGCGGAGCGCCTGCGGCACAGGAGCGTTTCGCTGTCTGCGGACAGCGACTCGGGCGCTGCCCGAGACCCGCCACCTTTTTTTACGAGAAAAAGGTGGACGAAAAAACCTGTTAGTATCAGCTTTTACAACAAAGTTATTCTCTTATCTGTCCGTCGCCTGTGATAAGGTACTTGGTGGTGGTCATCTCGGTGAGTCCCATAGGTCCTCTTGCGTGGAGCTTCTGGGTGGAAATGCCTATCTCCGCACCAAGTCCGAACATATCTCCGTCGGTGAACCTGGTGGAGCAGTTTACATACACCGCTGCTGCGTCAACACGCTTTTGGAACTCTGTTGCGGCAAAAAGGCTTTCGGTGACGATACATTCGGAATGTCCTGTGGAAAATCTCTCGATATGCTCCAGTGCCTGGGCGAAGTCGTCAACGACCCTTACAGCGATGATATAATCAAGGAACTCGGTGGCATAGTCGTCCTCGTCGGCAGGAGTTACGTTCTCCCTGCCAAGGATATATGCGGTCATCTCGTCGCCCCTGATCTCCACATTGTGCTCGTCAAGACGGGCTTTAAGCATAGGCAGGAACTTTTCCGCCACGCTTTTATGCACAAGGCAGGTCTCAACAGCGTTGCACACGCTGGGTCTTGAGGTCTTGCCGTTATCAACGATATCCACCGCCATTTTAAGATCGGCGGACTGGTCCACATAAACATGGCAGTTGCCTGTGCCCGTTTCGATAACGGGAACGGTAGCGTTCTGCACCACGGTCTTTATCAGCCTTGCGCCGCCTCGTGGGATAAGCAGGTCGATATAGTCGTTAGCTCTCATCATTTCCACAGCAAGCTCTCTGTCGGTGTTGCTCACAAGCTGGATGATATCGGCGTCCAGTCCTGCACAGCTCACAGCCTTTCGCATAAGCTCAACAAGTATCATATTGGAGTTTATCGCTTCCTTGCCGCCTCTGAGAATACAGCAGTTTCCGCTTTTAAGGCACAAGATAGCAGCGTCCACGGTAACGTTGGGACGAGCCTCGTAGATCATGCCGATAACGCCCATAGGCACACGCACTTTTCTTATGCTCATACCGTTAGGTCTTACCGAGCCTGAGACCACCTCACCGATAGGGTCGCTCAAAGCGGTCAGCTTTTCACACGCCTGAGCCATGCCCTCGATACGGTCCTCTGAAAGAGCCAGTCTGTCGATAAGGGATTCGCTCATTTTTCTTGCCCGGGCATTTTGGATATCAATGTTGTTTGCCTCGATTATCTCCGCCTTGCAGCGCCTAAGCACGTAAGCTATCTCCATAAGAGCATCGTTTTTCTCCATGGTAGAGGCTGTTGCGATCCTGCTTTTGCAAGCCTTTGCTTTGCGCCCAAGATCCTGAATATAGCCCATAGTTCTTCCTCCGTTCGTTATTTTTTGGCAGTATTTTTGCACTATTTTTTCACGCCAGTGTGGCTGCTGCCTGGAACACTGTGCCCACAGGCTTGTTTTCAAACACTCCGTAAAGATTGTCGGGGTGTCTGCCGTTTATTATAACAAGGTCAATGCCTGCATCGTTGGCGATCTTTGCAGCCTTTATTTTTGTTGCCATTCCCCCCGAGCCGAAGGCTGTGCCTGCGCCGCCTGCGGAGGCAACGATGTCATCGGTTATCTCCTGCACAACGGGAATGAGCTGAGCGTCGTCGTTCTTTCTTGGGTCTTTGTCAAAAAGACCGTCGATATCGGACATTATTATCAAAAGCTCTGCTCCCGAGATCACGGCGACATTTGCCGCAAGGGAGTCGTTTTCGCCCATTTCAAGCTCCAGCTCGTCGATAGCCACCGTGTCGTTTTCGTTGACAACAGGGATAACATTGCTTTGTATAAGCCTTGTGAGGGCATTTTGCACGTTTCTTTTCCTGTCCTCCATAAGCACGAACTTTGTAAGCAGCAGCTGTGCCACGGTAAGACCGTATTCCCCGAACAGCTTGTCATACATATACATCAGCTCACACTGACCCACAGCTGCACAAGCCTGTTTTGTGGGGGTATCCTTTGGCTTTTCGGCAAGTCCCAGTTTGCCTGCCCCAAGACCCACAGCTCCGCTTGAAACAAGGATTATCTCCTTGCCCTCGTTTTGCAGATCGGCAAGTATCTTCACCAGCTTTTCCACACGTCTTATATTTAGTCTGCCTGTTTTGTGGTGGGTAAGGGTCGAGGTGCCTATCTTCACCACCACTCTTTTCTTTTTACTCATATCTATCATTTTTTTCACCAACTGTTCTTTTTTCTTTTTGTTCCTGTGATAGATCGGGATCTATCTTTCCATTTTTACCTCTGTTGTGCCTGCCTCGGTTTTCTTTATATCCGTAAGGTGGAAACCGTGTGCTTCATAAAACCTGACAGCATCGGTATTCTTCTCTATGACCCACAGGAAATCGACAGGGTAGTTTTCTTTTGCATATTCAATAAGTCGGGAACCAACACCCTGACCCTGAAAGAAATAGTCGACATACAGTTCAACGATCTCGTTTTTTTCTATACGGATCAGTCCTTTAACAAATCCGTCATCGTAAACAAGAATGTTATCAAGTATTGTTGGCTCTTTATATTTTTCTGCGACAGAAAGGACCTGAAGTTCCCCGAATGAATACTCATCATTCCGAAATATAGGGCGGTACTTTATTCTTTTTACAAACACGAGGATCTCGGCTATTCTTGATATATCCTTCGGTGCAGCTTTTCTGATCGTTTCAGTAATACCCATGACCCCCGATCTGTTATTTGTTTACCACGTTCTGCGGTTTGCCCTCTATATAGCACTTGATATTCTCTGCCACGATTTTCAGCAGTCTTTCTCTTGTTTGCTTGGGTGCCCATGCGATATGTGGGGTTATCGTGCAGTTTTTGCAGCCTCTGAGCGCACAGCTTTCCTGCATGGGTTCGTTTGTGAGAACATCTATCCCTGCCCCTGCTATCCTTTCGCTGTTGAGTGCATCGGCAAGGTCTTTTTCGTTTATCACTCCGCCCCGTGAGGTATTTACAATAAAGGCGCTCTTTTTCATTTTTGCTATGGTCTGCTTGTTGATAAGCTCCCTTGTCTGCTCCGTAAGGGGACAATGCAGGCTTATCACATCGCTGTTTTCAAGCAGTTCGTCCAGGCAGCACGCCTTTGCGTTTTCGTCCACCTTGGATGGAGTCCTTGTATAAGCAAGCACATTCATTCCGAACGCTTTTGCTATCACAGCGACTTTCTTTCCGATATCCCCGTAGCCTATTATACCAAGGGTCATGCCGTCAAGCTCAAAGGTGGGTATCCCGAAATAGGAAAAAAGCTTGTAGTTCACCCATGCTCCCTCATCGACTGCATCGGCATATTCTCTTACCTTGCTGAAGTGGTTGAGTATAAGGGCAAAGGTATGCTGTGCAACGGAATTTGTTGAATAGGCAGGCACGTTGCAGACAACTGCGCCGTGGCGTGCGGCTGCCTGAATATCCACATTGTTGTAGCCTGTTGCGAAAAGTCCCACGTATTTAAGGTTCGGGCATTTTGAAAAGACCTCTTCGGTGATAAGGCACTTGTTGCAAATAACGCCGTCGGCATCGCCTATCTTTTCGGCTATCTCCTCGTTTGGGGTAAAGCCGTAAACGGTGCAGTCCCCAAGAGAGGTTATACAGTCAAGGGAAACATCGTTTCGTGAGACTGTTTCAGAGTCAAGTATCACTATCTTCATTTTCTTTTTCCTCTTTGTCCTCGTCGCCCTCTTCGGTGGGTTCGGGGTCAGCCGTGGGGTCAGCCTCGCCCCTTTCCGTGGCAGATGATTCCTGTGCAGCCTTTTCAGCCTTCAGCTTTTTGCTGTGCATGACCGAAAGGACAATGGCTGTGCCCAGGAAGATAACTTCCATGACCGCAAGGATAATGACCATAGTGCTGTTGGGGAAAAACTGCATAAGCAAAGTAGCGTCCACTCCGGCAGCGATAAAAATATAATGTATAGACTTTTTGCGGTAAGTTTCAAGGGCATAGACCGCTGTTGCGAAAATACAGAATAAAAGGTGCGCCGCAAAGGGCAGGGGAACATAGATATTCTGCAGCCCGGAATTGGTAAAGATCTCAGTCATATGTATGATGATGCCTGTAAAAAAGGCATATCCTCCTTTACAAAGTTTATCAAATAATTATAACACGGATTTATCCTTTTTTCAATACCCGCAGGCAAATTTTCAACTAACTTGCCAAAACTGTTGAAAAGAGAGTAAAAGTATGGTATACTCACATATGGAAGATGTTTGAAAATACCAAAGGAAGTGTGGTTTATGATAAAAATCTTTTCAGACAGCACCTGTGATCTTTCAGATGAGCTGTTAAAGCGCTACGACATCACGCTGCTGCCCCTTTATATTATTCTCGGGGACAAACAGTACAAAGACAGGGTGAACATCACCCCGCAGGATATTTTCACCTGGTCTGACGAGCATAAGACCACTCCGAAGACGGCGGCGGCATCGCTTGATGACATTGTGGAGAGGATAAAGCCCGTGCTTGATGCAGGCGACGAGATAGTTGTGTTCTCTATCTCGCTTGAAATGTCCAACATGGGCAACGTTATACGGCTTGCGGCGCAGGCGCTTGACGCACAGGACAGGGTACATTATATCGACTCACGCAACCTTTCCACAGGTATCGGTCATCTTGTTGTGGAGGCGGCTGTTATGGCGCAGCAGGGCATGAGCGCAGACGAGATCGTCGGCAGGATAAATGGTCTTATCCCAAGGGTAGAGGCAAGCTTTGTGGTAGACACCCTTACATATCTGCACAGAGGGGGACGCTGCGGCGGACTGGCAGCCCTTGCAGGGAGCGTTTTGAAGCTTCACCCCAGGATACACGTCAAGGACGGGGTAATGGGCGCAGGCAAAAAATATCGTGGCAGATACAGCGACATAATAGTGAACTACGCAAAGGACATGGAGCAGGAACTTTTGAAGGCAAAGCCTGACAGGGTGTTTGTGACCCATTCCACCTGTGACAAGCAGGTATGTGAAAAGGTGTGCGATTACCTCAGATCCCTGGGGCATTTCAAAGAGGTGCTTGAAACCGAAGCAGGAGGCGTTGTGTCCAGCCATTGCGGACCGGGCACCCTGGGAGTGCTGTACATTCGTGGAGAATAACAAAAAAAGCTGACCATAAGGGCAGTGCTTATATAGAAGCCTTATGAATTGTTTTGAGGAATATCTTTTTATTGCGAAGGACTGTTTCCTAACTGCGTTTCTTGACCATAACTATTTTTAAACCCCGATGGTTTTATCCATCGGGGTTTAAAAATCATTAAGAGTTTTAGGAGAAGGGCGCACCGGCGTAGCCGGCGCTCGAGAATATCCATAGGATATTCTCGGTTGGGGCAGAGAATTGACCAAAAGGTCAATTCTCCGTAGCTAACGGCAAAGCCGTTAGTGGAACCCATTTTGCAAAAGGGTTTTCCCCAAAAAGAGTTTATAATGCTTCTGTATAAGTGCAGTCCATTTCAGGTCAGCTTTTTTGTATATTCAGGGTGCCATTGAGGACATTATCCCAAGCGCCACTCTCAGGCCGTCAACGGCAGCGGACATAATGCCGCCGGCGTAGCCTGCTCCCTCACCGCAGGGATAGAGGTTAGCGGCCCCCGGGGCGGTCAGATCTTCCTTTCGTGTGATGCGTACAGGGGAGCTGGTGCGTGTTTCCGGGGCGGTAAGAAGGGCGTTTTCGTCCCCAAAGCAAGTCATTTTCCTTGAAAACTGTTCAAGACCTTTTTTCATCATGTTTGAAACGAAGGGGGGATAAAGCTTTGAGATGTCAAAGGGAACTATCCCACGGCTGTATGTGGGGATAATATTTGTGTCAAGATCCGGCTTGCCGCTTAAAAAGCCCCGGACGGTGGTGGCAGGGGCTTTGTAGCTGCCAAAGGCACGATACGCTGCCTGTTCGATGTTTCTTGCAAAGTCTATGCCGTCAAGGGGGGAGCTGCCGAAGTCAAGGGGAGTCACGCCCACAACAAGGGCGGCGTTGGCGTTTGCTCCGTCACGGGCAAACTCGCTCATTCCGTTGGTGACCACGCCCCCTTTTTCCGAAGCCGCAGCAACAACTGTACCCCCCGGACACATACAGAAGGTGTATACACCACGTCCGTTTTCACGAAAGCTAAGCTGATATTCTCCCTTTGGGAGCATATCACTGCCTGCAAGGTCGCCGTAAAGGCTTTTTTCCACCTCACTTTGCAGGTGCTCTATCCTTGCCCCCACGGAAAAAGACTTTGGCTGCATGATTATCCCTTTGCGGGCAAGCATCTCAAAGGTATCTCTTGCGCTGTGTCCCAAAGCGAGCACAAGGGCAGCGGTCTGCTCGGTGGAGCAGGTGGTGGTGATGCTTTGTACTTTTTCGTTTTCGATTGTGATATCCTCAAGCTTTTCGCAAAAACGGATCTCTCCGCCCAGGCTTATTATGCGCCTGCGTATATTTTTCACCACCCCACGGAGCTTGTCGGTGCCGATGTGGGGCTTTGCCCGGGTGCATATCTCCTCGGGAGCGCCCAGCTGTACCAGCTTTTCAAGCACATAACGGCAAAGGGGATCGTTTATCCTTGTGGTGAGCTTTCCGTCGGAGAAGGTGCCTGCGCCGCCCTCGCCGAACTGGACATTGGACTGCTCGTTGAGCTCCCCCCCGGACCAGAAGCTTTTTACCGAAGCTGTACGCTGTTCAACCTGTTCTCCACGCTCGATAACAAGGGGTCTGTACCCATGCTCGGCAAGGGCGAGGGCGCAGAACATTCCCGCAGGACCAAAGCCTGTGACTACCACTCTGCCCGGTACTTTATTGGTGGATATAACCGGATCGAAGCCGCTTTGCGCCACCGGTGAAAGATCCTTGTTTCTGCTGCACAGGGAACGTTCCAGCTTTTCGTCGTCAAGGCATACATAGACCGAGTAGACATAGTGTATCTCCTTGCGTTTTCTTGCGTCCAGAGAGACCTTATGTATACTGCTTTGGGCCACCCTGTCCTTGTGGCTGCCAAGGCGCTGCAAGGCACGGCGTATCACTTTATCTTCGTTTTCGTCCAAAGCAGCGCTGATGTTGTTTATTATAAAAGGCACTTTCTTTCCCCCTTCACAAGAAAGACCCGGGCAGAGTCTTGCCGGGTCTTTCGGGTCTTTGATATTATCCTTCTGTTTTAGTGGTCGATGGGTCGGAAACTACAAGCTGGATCTCGTTGGTTCCGTAACACCAGCATTTATTATGTCCCGTTACCTTTATGGTGGCTACTTTTGAATATGAGCCGTTGTTGGTGGTGCCCGTCAGATCCACCGTTGCCACAAGGTCGTCTTCGTTGAGATTTCCCACTTCATTTTCCGGTCCTATCACGGTGACAGCCGGCAGAGAAACAGTTTCGACGGAAACATTCTTTCCGCTTGGCTGATTCTTTGTTTCGATCTTGCTGACCTTGTAAATGGCTGTGCTGTAACCTGTTGAGGCGACTGTTACCGTTACCTTGCTTTCGCCGCTGAGTATTACCTCACCCTCGGAAAGAGGGATATCAAATGTTTCCTGTTTTCCAAGGTTCATCTGTGAAAGGGGCATTGTGCCCAGGGTCACAGTTTCCGTTGCGTTATCGTTGAGCTTTGGCGTAAGGATAGTTACCTCGTTGAGCGAATAGGTTATAGGCAGAGCCGAAACATCAAATCCGTCAGGCGCCCCTGCAATATCCACCTTGAACTTCAGGGTCTTTTTCTTATATACGATAAAGCTTACGTTAAAGGTCTGGTTCTCGTCTCTTGTAATAGCCGAGTCGTTTATACCGTTTCCGTCCTTGTCGTAAAGCACTATCTCGTCCGCTTTGATGTTGGTATCCTCGGTGAGTTTGGCAGTCTTATTTACCTTTGCCGTAACCTTTGCTATGTTTTCAAGGTTGTTTTCCGGTCCCGTAAGAGTTATGACTTCGGGATTTACCGTAGAGTCTTTAAGGGTGAATCCCTCTGCTGCGGTCACATTGGGAGCCTCAGCTTCAAGGGTAAATTGTTTTTCGGTAATGCGGTCAAAATCCACCGTTACCTTGCTTGGGGAAACCGAAACTATGGTACAGCTGTCTGAGGAATGTGACGATTTAACGTCTATGTCCAGATCGTACTGTCCTTCCTTAGTGACCTTGCTCACGTCCACAGTGGCAACAAGGTCCGAGGCGGTATAGTTTCCTATAACATAGTTCATTCCCTTTATCTCCACATCCACCGTGATAGATTTGAAGTTAAGGGCGGAAAGTCCTTTTTCCTTTGCTATGGTGCCCTCAAGAGAAAGTGTTACCGGAACTTTGCTTATGGATTTGTTAACGGTAGGGTACTGGGTTATGGACAAAACAAACCACACCAGCACCGCCGCAACAGCAGCCACGACCCGCAGGGGGAAATCTATGCCGTGACCTTTTTTTACCGGCTTGTGTTTTTTCTCGGGCAGTTCTGAGTTTACTTTTTCCATTTTGAGATCACCCTCCCCGCAAGAGAATTTTCCTTTGTGGAATCAGCATTCTTATCCGGCAGCAGCCTGTTATAAAGCAGCCGCTTCAGCGTATCTTCAACATATCCTCTGGTAAGCTCTCCGTTTTCCGCAACCGATATAGTTCCCGTTTCCTCGGAAACAACGATAACGATAGCGTCGGAGTTCTCGCTCATGCCTATTGCGGCACGGTGGCGGGAGCCAAGCTGTTTGTTTATAAGCTCTTCCTTTTCCGGCTTGGGCAAAAAGCAGCCTGCGGCAAGTATCTTGCCGTTGCGGATTATCACCGCTCCGTCATGCAATGGCGTGTTGGGAACAAAAATATTTCCCAGTACCGCTGCGGAGGGCACACAGTCAAGGCGGGTACCCGTTGCTATCTGCTCGCCGAGTTTGGTTTTTCTCTCAAAGATGATAAGGGCTCCTGTCTTTGTGCTTGCAAGCTTGACCGATGCGTCGCATACTGCCCTTATGGCTGCCCGTATCTTGTCGCTCTCCACCTCGGTGTCACCGGATTTGAAGGACGCAAGGTCTGCAAGCTTTGAACGCCCCACTCTTTCAAGCATTCGCCGCAGCTCCGGCTGGAACAGTATGATTATTGCAAGGAAGCCCCACTGGAAACAGATCTTCAGCAGGAACTTTATCGTCTGAAGGTTGAGCACCACCGCAATTATGTAGCTTCCCACCAGCAAAAGGATACCCTTTGCCAGCTGTAAAGCCCTGGTCTCACGGATAAGGCGCATTATGTGGTAAAAGAGGTAGGACAGGATCAGTATGTCGATTATATCGTTTATGCCCATGCTCTTGAAAACTCCCCATGCGGAGTTTATGTAGGACTTTATGGTTTCCATACCGACTGTTCACCTCGCTTTCTTGAAATTTGTGGAATAAAAGGGTTACAAAAAGGTTACAAACCCGGATAATTTCCAACCATTGGTAAAACCATGCCGTTTATTTTATATACACCCAATATTATAGCATATTCTTTTTAAAAGTACAATAGTTTTCCCTCAAATTTTTTACAGATTGTAATAAAATTTTCGTCCTTTTTCGGTTATTTGAGAGTGAGCCTGTTCCGTGATGGATGCCCGGGGCAGGCGATTGACAAAAGAGGGTTTGTGTGATATGCTTATATGGATAAATATTGAAACGGAGTGATATAAAGTGAGCGAAGGATGCACACATAATTGTGAAAGCTGTCCCAGCAACTGTGCAGAAAGAACTGCTGTGCAGGATATGCACGTACAGCCCCACGATCTTTCACAGATAAAAAAGGTGATAGGCGTTGTAAGCGGAAAGGGCGGCGTAGGAAAGTCCCTTGTTACCGCAATGAGTGCGGTGCTTTCAAGCAAAAAGGGCTACAAGACAGCTATACTTGACGCAGACATCACAGGTCCTTCAATACCCAAAATGTTTGGTTTACACGAAAAAGCACAGCAAAACGAGGACGGGCTTTTGCCGGTGCAGACAAAGGGCGGCATTGAGGTGATGAGCCTTAATTTGCTTATGGAAAACGAAACGGACCCTGTTATCTGGAGAGGACCGGTCATCGCAGGTGTGGTAACACAGTTCTGGACGGACGTAATCTGGGGTGACGTAGACTTTATGTTTGTGGATATGCCTCCGGGAACGGGAGATGTACCGCTTACGGTTTTCCAGTCCATAAGGATAGACGGGATAATCGTAGTGACCTCGCCTCAGGATCTTGTGTCGATGATCGTTGAAAAGGCTGTGAACATGGCAAAGATGATGGATATACCGATCCTTGGCGTGGTGGAAAATTACAGCTATGTTGAGTGTCCCGACTGTGGAAAGAAGATAAACATTTTCGGTGAAAGCAGGATCGACGAGATAGCTGCCGCAAAGGGTCTGAAGGTCCTTGGAAAAATACCTATGAAGCAGACCGTGGCGCAAAAGTGCGACAAGGGAGAGATCGAGGATTGCAAGGGCTGCCACATACAGGCAGTTGGAGAGCTGCTTGACGAAATGGCAAAGGAAAAATAAAAAAAGCGGGACTGCATTGGATCACAATAGATTTTTGTTAATAAAATCTTTCTTGCAGTGAAAAAAATATATGCTATAATATATCAGCATCTTGGTGGTGCTGATATTTTTTTGTAAAGGAAAGTTTTTATGGATCACGAATTTGTGCTTATTCTTGATTTCGGCGGACAGTATAACCAGCTTATCGCAAGGCGTGTGCGTGAATGCAGCGTTTACTGCGAGGTCAAGCCCTACAACAGGATAACCCTTGAGGAGATAAAGGCGCTCTCGCCAAAGGGGATCATCTTTACCGGCGGACCCCAGAGCGTTTACGGCGAGGGTGCTCCGAGCGTTGACAAAGGCATCTTTGAACTTGGGGTGCCGGTGCTTGGCATTTGCTACGGCTCTCAGCTTATGGCGTATACTCTCGGCGGAAAGGTGCAGACCTGCGAGTCAAGCGAATACGGAAAGACCGAAACAGAGTTTGAAGAAGGCTGCGAGCTTTTTGAAATTGAGGGTCTTGGCGAAAAAAATACGGTATGGATGAGCCACACCGATTACATAAGCGATATACCCCGGGGATTTAAAATTACCGCTCACACCGAGCATTGCCCCGTTGCCGCTATGGCAAATGCCGAGAAAAAGCTGTACGCTGTTCAGTTCCACCCGGAGGTGAACCATACAGTTCACGGCACAGATATGATATATAATTTTGTACGTAATATCTGCGGCTGCAAGGGCGACTGGACCATGGGAAACTACGCCCAGACCGCTATAAAGCAGATGCGTGAAAAGATAGGCAGCGGAAAGGTGCTGCTTGCTTTGTCCGGCGGAGTGGATTCATCGGTCGCTGCGGCGCTGCTTTCAAAGGCTGTGGGAAACCAGCTCACCTGCATTTTCGTCGATCACGGCTTTATGAGAAAAAATGAGGGGGACGAGGTGGAAGCCGCTTTCAAGGACTGGGATATAAACTTTATAAGAGTAAACGCAAAATCGCAGTTTATGGATAAGCTTCGTGGAGTTAGCGAGCCCGAGGCAAAGCGCAAGATCATCGGCGAGGAGTTCATAAGGGTCTTTGAGCAGGAAGCGAAAAAGATCGGCGCAGTGGACTATCTTGCACAGGGAACGATCTATCCCGATGTTATCGAGTCCGGAAGCGGCGATGCAGCAGTTATAAAATCCCACCATAATGTGGGCGGTCTGCCCGATTATGTGGATTTCAAGGAGATAATCGAGCCTTTGAGAATGCTCTTTAAGGACGAGGTAAGAAAGCTTGGCACAGAGCTGGGACTTTCCGATACCCTTGTGTGGAGACAGCCTTTCCCCGGACCGGGACTTGCCATAAGGATCATCGGAGAGATAACCGATGAGGGGCTTGAAGTGCTCCAGGACGCAGACCTTATCTTCCGTAAGGAGATCGCAAAAGCAGGCTTTGACCGCAGCATAAACCAGTACTTTGCCGTGCTGACAAATATGCGTTCGGTGGGCGTTATGGGCGATTTCAGGACCTATGACTATACCCTTGCCCTGCGTGCGGTGACGACCACCGACTTTATGACCGCCGAGTTTGCAAGGATCCCTTATGAGGTGCTTGAGGTGTGTGCAAGCCGCATCGTCAACGAGGTAAAGAATATAAACCGTGTAGTGTACGATATAACCACCAAACCCCCCGCAACTATCGAGTGGGAATAATATGTGAAATAAAAAAGGCTCACCGTATGGTGAGCCTTTTCTTATAGGGGTTGGAATATGAGCTTACTTGATCTCAAGTCTCTTTGTTTCGGGCTTGTGCTCCTCTTTCTTTGGCAGGGTAAGGTAGAGTATGCCGTTTTTGTACTCAGCCTCGATCTTATCTGCCTCAATGGCGGAGATGTCAAAGCTTCGCTGATAAGAGCCGTAGGTACGCTCTCTGTAAATATAATTGCTGTTTTCCTTGTCCTGCTTTTCATCATTATGCTGAGCACAGAGTGTCAGCGTGTTGCCTGTGATGTCAAGGCTGATGTCCTCTTTTTCAAATCCCGGCAGCTCCGCTTCCATAACATACTTGTCTCCCTCGTCACGAAGGTCGGTCTTGAAGCCCTTTAAGGCTGTGCCAGTAAAAAAGTCGTTCTCAAAGTCGTGAAAAGCGTTGAAAAGATCATAACTCTTTCTCTCAAATGGTGTAAGTGCAAACATAATAATTCCTCCTTGTGTATCTGTTGAATTTCCTTACTGCGAGACATTCGGTACTGCGGATGTCCGTTACTATCTTATGCGCTGTATGCGGCGCTATGCATTTGTGTTTCGTTCCATCGGTATCATTTCCTTTCGTTCACTGATTATAAGATACTGCCCGTTTGTGTCAGTTTTGTGATAAAGCGGTGACGCAATGCTGAAAATTAGCACTCTCGGAGATAGAGTGCTAACACTCGTTTGGAAAGAGTGCTAAGGAGCTTTACAAATATTTGCAGAATTATAAGGAAATTTTGTGTAACAACGTGAAAATGCGTATTTTCCCTTGCAATTTTAACAAAGCTGTGGTATGATATTTGAGTATTTTGTAAAAGTGTAGGAGAGAAAGGAGAATTTGCTGATGAGTGACGTTAAGGAAATGGAAAATGATATGAATAACGGCACACAGGACGATCAGGAAACTGCCATAGAGGATTCTTTGCCAAAGGGTGAACAAGAGGCAGAGAGTGATGAGAACACAGACGATGAAAAAAAAGAAAATGAAAAACACCGCAATCTCTTTTCAAGATTGATAACACCAACCCACAAAGGCAGAGGCTACGGTTTCACGGTGTATTCCTTGCTGACGATATATTTTTTGTGGGGCGTTATATGTTTGCTTAAATACGGCTATGAGCGTGAAGATTACTCCTGGCTGAAGTGGTGTGCAATACCGGCAGGGGTGCTCACCTTGCTGGCAGGGATCCAGACCTTCCGTGTGATCCGTGTCTCAAAAAAGAATAAGGAAAAAAACTTCGGCGAACCGATAAACAGGTTTGTACTGGCGCTTATCTTTTCCTTTAACTCGATGCTTATGCCCGACCTTATAATGGGCTCCCCCCCGGTGAAGAGAAATATTATTTACACCCTGCTTGGACTGAGCCTTTGTATGTGTCTTTACCTTATGGGTGCGGCGATGTTCAAAAACCCAAAGGTGTGGTTTGGTATCATCAACGGATTTTTCGCATTTTATGGGTTTATGCAGTATTACATATTCCTGTTCAGAGGTGCCCCCATACAGTTTTCCGACCTTTTCAACATTGAATCCGCAAAGGAAGCCAGCGATCTGTACCAGTTCAGTTTTGCGCTGATGCCGGTGTATGCAATAATAAATGTAGCGCTGATGATAATAATATTCATAAAGGTCAAGCTCACACCTGTAACGGCAAAGCAGAGGGTAATATCTGCGGCTGGTTCGGTGCTTTGTGCACTGGCTCTGGTCTTTGTGGGAAAAATAGGCTACGATATCGGTATAAAGAACAGATATATAATAATGAACTTTTCCGGAAACGAGAACAAGCTCACCTATTCCAACGTAGGGTATGACCTTATGTTCTATTTTGACGGAATGTACAACCACGTCTATGAACCGGAGGATTACTCAAAGGATAAAGCACAGCAAATATTGGGACAATACAAAGAGCAAAAGGCTGAAAAGAGCAAAAAGCCCATAATCATCGGCATAATGAACGAATCCTTTGCCGATTTCAAGCATATCGGCGACCTTAAAACGGACAAGGACTATATGCCTCGCTATAACGCTCTGAAAAAAGAATCGGTATACGGCTATGTGACTGTTTCGGCATACGGCGGATATTCCTGCAACTCGGAGTATGAGTTCCTTTCGGGTAACACAATGGGATTTCTCCCTGCGGGAAGTGCAGCTTTTACCCAGTATTTAAACGGCAATCAGGAAAGCCTTGTGTCCTATCTCAACTCGCAGAATTATCATACAATGGCTGTGACCCCGTGCAGACCGGGACTGTGGAACCTTGAAAATGCATATAAGTATCTTCAGTTTGACGAGGCGGTCTATAAAGCCCATCTGAAATACTTTGGCACCTCAGCCACCATCAATGCAAATATTTCCGATCAGACCACGTTCAACTGCGTTAAAAAAGCGGTAGAGGAAAATAAGGACAAGGACGAGTCCCTCTTTATCTGGACCACTACCATGCAGAACCACGGAGATTATAACCCCGAAAACAGAAAGACCACCCCTTACAACATAAAGATAGAGGGTATCGACAATGAAGAGGCAGGTATATACCTTGACTCTATATATCTTTCCGACAGGTATTTCGGCGATCTGGTGGATTATTTCAGAGATTACGACCGTGAAGTGGTGATCGTTATGTTCGGCGACCATTTCCCTCACATAATGTCCTTTACGGAAAAGCTTTACGGACAGGACGTATCCACACTTTCAACAAAGGACTTTTCCCGTCTGCACCAGACGCCTTTTATAATCTGGAGCAACAAGGGGATCCAGTCAAAGGAGATAAAGCAGATAAGCCTCAACTACCTTTCCAACGAGGTGATGAAGGTAGCAGGGCTGCCTATGTCGTCCTACCAGCAGGAGCTGGAAAAGGTAAGACAGAAGCTGCCGGTTATCAGTTCTTTCGGCTATATGAACTCTGATGAAAAGTGGTTTGAGATAAGCGAAATTGACGATAAGACCAAGGATATAAAAAACGAGTATAACATAGTTGAATATTACCGTATGTTCGGTAACGAGAAAAAGTAGTATGCAATATATAAACATCGCAGGCGTATCCATAGAAAAGACAGCTGCCCTTGCCCCGATGGCATCGGTGGCGGACAAGTCCTACCGGCTTATGTGCAAGTCCTACGGGGCAAGTTATCTTGTAAGCGAGATGATCTCTTCAAAGGGGCTTTGTTTCGGTGATAAAAAGACCGCAAGGCTTTGCGAGATAGAGCCGCAGGAAAGACCTTATGCCCTTCAGCTTTTCGGGGAAGATCCCTATTATATGGGCAAGGCGGCGGATATGCTGGGTCAGTTCAAGCCCGACATTATCGACATCAATATGGGCTGCCCCGTACCTAAGATAGTATCAAACGGCAGCGGAAGCGCACTTATGAAAGCCCCCGATACGGCATTTGAGATCGCAAAAGAAGTGGTCAGAAATGCTTGCTGTCCCGTGACGGTCAAGTTCCGTGCAGGCTGGGACGAGCAGAGCAAAAACGCCGTTGAGTTTGCAAAAATGCTGGAGCAGGCAGGGGTTGCGGCAGTAGCCTGTCACGCAAGGACAAGGACGCAGTTTTACTCGGGCAAAGCTGATTGGGATATTATCAAAGCGGTCAAAGAGGCGGTAAGCATACCTGTTTTCGGCAACGGGGATGTGACCGACGGCAAAAGCGCAAAGGAAATGTATGATTACACAGGCTGTGACCTTGTGATGATAGGCAGGGGATCTTACGGAAGACCCTGGGTCTTTGAGCAGGTAAGAAAATACCTTGAAAACGGTGAGATAATGCCTGAGCCGGATATTGAAACAAGACTTGCGGTGATGAAAAAGCACTGTGAAATGTTATGCAGATACAAGGGAGAAAAGCAGGGAATGAAAGAAGCCCGCAAGAATGTTCAGTGGTACTTAAAGGGGCTTCGTGGCTCTGCAAAGCTAAGAGCAAGGTGCGGCGAGCTTGTGGAGCTTAAAGACCTGGAAAGGTTTGCAGAGTTGATAAGAACGGAGAGTGAGGATATCGGTGGATGATAATCAGCAGCGCCAGCCGGATATATTTGACAAGCTGGTCCATTTAAAAATATTCCGCTGGTTTGAGCCGTTTTTCCAAAAGAACAGAGAGGTGCTCATGTACCTGTTCTTTGGAGTTATGACCACGCTGGTCAGCTTTTTGACAGCAGGCATTTCAAAATACCTGCTGGAGCTTGCGGGAATGGGAAAAGACCCGGTTTCCGTGCTCAGTACACTTATATCCTGGATATGCGCCGTGACTTTTGCATATGTGACAAACCGCATATGGGTGTTTGACTCAAAGGTCAAAGGGGCAAAAGGGATACTTGCGGAAATGGTATCGTTCTACGGCGGAAGAGTTTTCACCCTGCTGGTAGAAATGGGCATGATGTGGCTGGGTTACTCGGTAATGGGCATAAACTACTGGGTGACAAAGATCGTGGCAAACATAGTTGTGCTCGTGCTCAATTATGTAATAAGCAAGCTGTTTGTTTTCAGGAAAAATAAGACAGATAAAGAAAAGGGATAAAAAGAAAAAAACCGTCACACCTCGTTTCCCTCGGTGTAACGATTTTTCCTTTATCGAGGTGACAGGGACCCGTCCAAGCCTCCGGCTTGTTCTCACGAGTTTGACAAAGTCAAACTCGGTTTCAAGTCTGCGTTTCGATAAAAAGAAAAAACCGTCACACCTCGTTTTCCTCGGTGTAACGATTTTTCCTTTATCGAGGTGACAGGGACCCGCCCAAGCCTCCGGCTTGTTCTTACGAGTTTGACAAAGTCAAACTCGGTTTCAAGTCTGCGTTTCGATAAAAAGAAAAAACCGTCACACCTCGTTTTCCTCGGTGCAACGATTTTTCCTTTATCGAGGTGACGGGGACCCGCCCAAGCTTCCGGCTTGTTCTTACGAGTTTGACAAAGTCAAACTCGGTTTCAAGTCTGCGTTTCGATAAAAAGAAAAAACCGTCACACCTCGTTTTCCTCGGTGTAACGATTTTTCCTTTATCGAGGTGACAGGGACCCGCCCAAGCCTCCGGCTTGTTCTCACGAGTTTGACAAAGTCAAACTCGGTTTCAAGTCTGCGTTTCGATAAAAAGAAAAAACCGTCACACCTCGTTTCCCTCGGTGCAACGATTTTTCCTTTATCGAGGTGACAGGGACCCGCCCAAGCCTCCGGCTTGTTCTCACGAGTTTGACAAAGTCAAACTCGGTTTCAAGTCTGCGTTTCGATAAAAAGAAAAAACCGTCACACCTCGTTTCCCTCGGTGCAACGATTTTTCCTTTATCGAGGTGACGGGACTTGAACCCACGACCTCTGCGTCCCGAACGCAGCGCTCTACCAAACTGAGCCACACCTCGTTAGCTTTTCAGCTTATATATTATACCGCATTCCCACGGGTTTGTCAACTGTACAAAGATAAAATTTCTCTATGCGATCTTATCTCCGTTTTTACGGAAATATTGACAAATCTTTTAAAATAGTGTATCATAATAGGGTAAGTGTAAAAAAATTGTGAAAGGACGTAGATCATGGACGAAAAGGAAAAGGAATTATCCCTTGCGGATATATTCTCGCTGCTTTTATCAAAAATATGGTTCATTCTGATTGTTGCTGTTTTGGGGCTTATGGTGGCATTTTGTATTTCAAAATTCGTTATGCCCGTAAAATACAGCTCCTCTGTTTCAATGTATGTTAAGAGCAACGCCAACAAGGGGGAGCAGCAAAACGTTAACCTCAGCGAGATCAATGCTTCAAAATCCCTGGTTGAAACTTATATCGTTGTACTCAAAAATACTTCCGTTGTCAAGGAAGTCAGCAACGAGCTTGTGGGCAATGTTGACGATGAAAAGCTTAAAAAGTGCTTTTCCATAACTAAGGAAGGTACCATAGATCCGAAGTCTATCGTTAGCTGCCTTACAATGACATCGGTGAACAATACCGAGGTGCTCCAGCTTACAGCCACCACAAAGGATCCGGAGGTATCTGCCGCACTTTGCAATGCTTATTCAAAAGTAGCTCCGTCTGTACTCATAAGAGTCGTGGGAGCAGGTTCTGTGGAAACTATCGGAAGCGCAGAGGCTAACTATTCGCCGGTTTCCCCAAGAACGAGCAGAAACTGCCTTATCGGTGCAGCGGCAGGTCTTTTCCTTGCTGTTGTAGTGGTTATCCTTGCAGATCTGCTTGACAATACCGTCAAGAGCTCAGATGACCTTAACCACAGAACAGAAATGGCTGTTATCGGTGAGATCGACCAGTTCGGAAACACCAAGACACAAAAGGGCGAGGCATCCACCAACGCCAAGCGATATACAATACTCGATCCGGATACGCCTTTCTATGTAAACGAGGCGTATAAAGCCATGAGAACAAACCTTACCTTTGCTCTTGCGGCAAGCTCTTCAAAAAGCAGAAACGTATTTGCAGTAGCAAGCGCAAACCCCAGTGAGGGTAAATCCACCACCGCTGCCAACATCGCAATATCCCTGGCGCAGATGGACTGCAAGGTCCTGCTGGTGGACGCAGACCTTAGAAAACCTGTTCAGCACAGGATATTCAAGGTAAACAACAAAAGCGGACTTACCAACGTTCTGGTGCAGATGGATATATTTGAAAACTGTGTCAAGAGAGATGTGATACCAAATCTTGACCTGCTCACCACAGGAACCAAGCCCCCTAACCCTTCAGAGCTGCTTGCATCCGATTATACCGCAGACGTTCTGGGCGCTATGTCAAAGCTTTATGACTACGTTATAATCGACACGCCGCCTGTAAACGTTGTCAGCGATTCAATGGTAATAAGCAGATCTATCGCAGGTATACTGCTTGTTCTCAAGTACGGTTCCACCACCTTTGAGGATGTAAAGGAATCGGTAAGGAGAGCAGAGCTTTCCAACACCAATATTATCGGCTGTGTTCTTAACGGTATCAGAAGAAGCGGCGGAGTTCATGACTATAAGTATAAATACAAATATAAGTCATATTACTCTTACGGATACGGAAGCAGCCGTTCCGGCAAGGCTGACAGCAGTTCGGCACCAATAACAGAGAAAGATTGACATAAACAAAGACATAAAGGCATAAGGAGAAACAAAATTGCTTACAGATCATCACAGCCATATCATTCCGGGTATTGACGACGGCTCAAAAAACGTTGAAATGTCCTTGGAGATGATAGGTTGCCTAAAAAAACAAGGGGTGCAGCGTATCGTTGCCACACCGCACTTTTACGCTCACCGTGAAGACGGGATACCGGCGTATCTTGAAAAAAGACAGCAGGCGTTTGACCGGCTTATGGCTGCATCTCCGGCGGTGGATAATATCATTCTCGGAGCAGAGGTGGCTATCGAGCGTGGGATATCCGAGCTTGAGGGCATCGAAAAGCTGGCGTTTCAGGGAACAGACCTGATCCTTCTTGAGTTTCCCTATACCGGTTTCCATGACTGGATGATAGAGGAGATTGAGAACATTACATACAACTTTCACCTGACACCTATCATCGCTCACCTTCACAGGTATACCGAAGATTTTTCAAAAGCTCAGATGGAGGCTGTTTTATCGCTCAATGCGGTTATCCAGTTCAACAACGAGGTCTTTGAGACCTGGGGAGGAAAACGCTTTTTGAAAAGAGTGCTGGAGTCTGACCACCGGTGTGTTTTCGGGAGCGATACCCATAATATGGGGGCAAGAAAACCTAATTTTGACCTTTTGCTTAAAAAAGCAAGACCCCAGTGGATAGAAGAATCTGACAGGCTGCTGGACAGGGAAAAGATACATATCTGATAACAAAGACGGAAAGGACAGCTTTCCGTCTTTTTTGCTTGCAATTTCGGATATAATATGATATTATATTTTCGTGAAATACAAAATGATGCGTCTGTTAAGGAGACCGGATATTTTTTATGGATATATTTTTTATAATTATACTTCTGGCTATATCGGCTATCTGTTCCGCAACGGAAACAGCCTTTTCCGCCTGTAACAGGATAAGGCTTAAAAAGCTTGCCGATGAGGGGAATAAAAGCGCACAAAACGCCATGTATATATGCGATAATTTCGACAAGGCGCTTACCGCCATACTTATCGGAAACAATGTGGTGAATATACTTTCCTCTGCCCTTGCAACTGTGCTTTTCACAAGGTATCTGGGCAAAGGGAGCGTGGGCGTGGCAACGCTGGTGATGACCGTTTTGGTGCTTATCTTCGGAGAGATACTTCCCAAAAGCCTTGCCAAGGAAAATGCAGAGTCCTTTGCAAAGGCTATGGCTGCGCCATTGCGTGTGTTTATGTTCCTTATCACCCCTCTTATATGGATATTTACCGGGCTGACAAAGCTTGGCGCAAAGCTGGGCGGAAAGAAAAAACAGCAGCCTCCGTCAATGACCGAGGAGGAGCTTAAATATATGATAGAAGAGATACAGGACGAGGGAGTGCTTGAACAGCAGGAGTCTGACCTGGTGCGCTCGGCGCTGGAGTTTGACGAGATAACCATTGATAAGATCCTCGTTCCCAGAGTGAGCGTGGAGGGTATCGAGCTTTCTGACAGCCCTGACAAGGTGAAAGAGCTTTTTATCTCCTCAAAGTACAGCCGCTTGCCAGTTTATGAAAAAGACCTTGACCACATTGTGGGCGTGGTCCACCAGGCGGATTTTTTTGAAATGTATCTTGGGAAAAAGAAAAAATCCATCGCCGATATTATGAAAAAACCTATCTATATCACCGAAACGATCCGCATCTCAGAGGCATTGCGTGCAATGCAGAAGGAAAAGGTGCACATGGCGGTGGTCATCGATCAGTACGGAGGGACCGAGGGTATATGTACCCTTGAGGACATAATCGAGGAGCTTGTGGGAGAGATCTACGACGAGAGCGACGGAGAGGATACAAGCTTTGTAAAACTTCGTGACGGAAGGGTCGAAATATCCCCCGACCTTTCGGTAACGGATTTTCTGGAACGGATGGAGCTGGAGGAGGATACTATCCAGACGGATATGAACTCCATGGGCGGCTGGATAATGGATATGCTGGACAGGATCCCCCGGGACGGAGAGAGTATCCTTTGCCCGCCTTTTGAGATAACCGTTAAAATGGAGGACGAGCAGAAGATCTCACGCATAACCGTAAAGCTGCATAAACAGGAGGCGTAAGCTTTGAGAAGGCGAATTTATGAGATAATGCAGATAAGCAAAAAGGACGATGTCCCCAGCATGGCGTTTGATATAGTGCTGGTGGTGGTTATCTTCACCAATATTATAGCCATGTTTTTACAGACCTTTTCTTCCCTTTCTGATTACCACCATGCCTGCAAGGTGATAGAGTATGTGACGGTGGGATTTTTCTGCGTTGAATATTTATTAAGGATAATCACCGCAGACTTTCTTTATCCTGAAAAGAAAAGACCTGTTGCTGTGCTCAGATTTTTGTTTTCCTTTGACGGCATCGTTGATCTGCTTACTATCATACCGGCGTTTTTCCTCACCGGATTTGTGGTGTTCAGACTTTTAAGGGTCGTAAGGATATTCCACCTTTTCAGGATAAACAACCAGTACGACTCCTTCAACGTAATAAAGAGAGTTCTCACCTCAAAGAAAAATCAGATAATCTCATCGGTGTTTATTATCCTTATTCTTATGCTGGCATCCTCTCTGGGAATGTACAGCGTTGAGCACGAGGCACAGCCGGAGGTGTTTGAAAATGCTTTTTCCGGCATCTGGTGGAGCGTATCGGCTTTGCTCACCGTGGGTTACGGGGATACTTACCCGGTTACGGTGATAGGTCAGCTTATGGCGATAATCACAGCTTTTCTCGGTGTGGGAGTGGTCGCCATACCCACAGGTATCATAAGCGCAGGCTTTGTTGAACAGTACCAGAAGGATCAGCACGCCGACGAAAAACAGATAGATATAGACAAGCTGGGAGAGATAATGATCGACCCGGACAGCCCCCTTGCGGACATGACCGTGAGAGAGCTGAAAAAGGAATATGATGTGAACGTTTTTATCATAATGCGAGGGGAGCTTACCGTGCTTGCCACAGATAATACGGTCCTGAAACAAGGGGATATCATCATCATAAATTCAAACACACTTGTCAAAAAGAAAAAACATGGGAAATAAAGAAAAAGCTAAAATATAAAAATTTTATAAGGTACTTGAAAATATCGCTTTAAAGTGCTATAATGTGATACGGATACTATATAATGAAAGAAGGATATATCTTATGATGGAAATCAAAATCGAGAAAACCACCTCGCCAAAGGCTAAGCCTGCTGATGAGTCAAAGCTTGGATTTGGTCACATCTTCACAGATCATATGTTTGTGATGAATTATGACGAGGGAAAAGGCTGGAACAACCCAAGGATCGTTCCTTACGGCGATTTTCCTATCTCACCGGCTGCAATGTGCCTTCATTACGGTCAGGAGATCTTTGAGGGACTCAAAGCATACAGGATCGCTGACGGATCTATCCAGCTTTTCAGACCGCAGGAGAATTTCAAAAGACTTAACAACTCTGCCAAGAGAATGGTAATACCTGCTGTTGATGAGGATTTCATGCTTTATGCTCTTAAAGAGCTGCTGAAGATCGAGGCTGACTGGGTACCTCACAGCGAAGGTACATCTCTTTACATCAGACCTTTTATCTTTGCTACCGATCCTTATGTAGGCGTTAAGCCGGCGGATCACTATCTTCTTATGATAATCCTTTCGCCATCGGGCGCATATTATTCAACAGGTCTGAACCCTGTTAAGATCTATGTTGAGAACCAGTATGTAAGAGCTGTAAGAGGCGGTACAGGTTTTGCCAAGACTGCCGCTAACTATGCTATCTCCCTTGCAGGTCAGGCAGAGGCTCACGAGCAGGACTATGAGCAGGTGCTGTGGCTTGACGGCGTGGAGAGAAAGTATGTTGAGGAAGTCGGCTCGATGAACATCTTTTTCGTGATCGACGGCGAAGTTATCACCCCTGAGCTGACAGGCTCGGTACTGCCGGGTATCACAAGAAAGTCTGCGCTTGAAGTCTGCAAGAGCAAGGGCTACAAGGTAAGCGAGAGAAGGATCTCTATCCAGGAGATCGCCGATGCTTACGACAACGGCAAGCTTGACGAGGTATTCGGCACAGGTACAGCCGCTGTTATCTCCCCTGTTGGTCACCTCAAGTGGGGCGATAAGGTAATGACTATCAACAACAATGAGATCGGACCTATCTCTCAGATGCTTTACGATACCATGACAGGAATCCAGTGGGGTAAGATCCCCGACGAGTTCGGCTGGATAGAGAAGGTAGACTAAGCCTTTTTAATAACAAAGCAAACTCCCGTATCAGCGTGATGCGGGAGTTTTTATATATCCATTATCCTTTTCATATCATTAGGCAGCGGTGCGCTTATCGTCAGCTTTTCGTGCGTGACAGGGTGGATAAATCTCACCTCGCCGCAGTGCAATGCTTGTCTGCTTATCAACTCGCTGCCCTCGCCGTACATATCGTCACCCACAAGGGGTGAACCTATATATGCCATGTGGCAGCGTATCTGGTGTGTCCTGCCCGTTTCAAGAATGAATTTGCAAAGGGCGTATTCACCAAAGCGCCGGGTAACGCAAAATGTTGTTGCGGCGTACTGTCCGTCCTCACGCACGCAGCGTTTGATTATCGACTCCCTCTCCCTTGCGATGGGAGCGCATATCCTTCCCCCGCCGGTGTGCAGGTCTTTGCATATCCCGTAATAGATCTTGCGGCAGCTTTTTTGCACCGCATTTGCACAAAATCGGTTTTTTGCCACGACCACACAGCCGCTTGTGTCTCTGTCAAGGCGGTTGATGCAGCGAAAGGTCAAGCCGGGACAATGGGCGGCAAAAAAGTTTGAAAGGGTATCCCCACGGTGCTTGATAGACTCGTGGCAGGGCATCAGCGGGGGCTTGTCAAATATAGCTAAATGCTCGTCCTCAAAGAGTATCGAAATTTCAAGGTCAGGGTTGGGCTGTGCGCTGTCATTGTCATTTTCCCTGAGTGTTATCACGTCGCCGCTGTATACCTTATCCACCGTGCGGACAGGTCTGCCGCTGCATAGTATACCGCCGGCGGTGCGTTTGAGCCGGGTCAGGGATTTTCTGGAAAAGCCCCTTTCACGCAATATATCCCCCAGACGCCGATCGTTTTCGGCGCTGCCGCAGAGAATTTTTATTTCCGGTATTTCTGCCACCTTCTTATCATCGAGGGCATTTTGTCCTGCCAGTAGCTGCCCATTATCTCTTTTATCATTATGTTATACGAGGCTGCCCAGAAGGGGTATAAAAGGAAAAACGGGTAGATGAAAACCACCAGGGGCAGATATATGGCAAAGGAACGGATAAGGGAAAAATACTCCCCGTAATGTCCGTCCATAAGCTTTGCGGAAAGATCGCAGGCATCAAAGATGTTCGTGCGTGGGTTAAGGGACATAATATACGGCGCCAGGGCAAGGGACGCACAGTATTTTATATACACCGCCAGCCAGATAATGGTGAAGCCGATAAAGAACATAAACACAAAAAGGCTCCATGAGGTAAGGCTTTGTGTGGTGTTTCTCAAGCTCCAGCGATAGATCATATAAGCCGAGATCAGAAGCGGTACCAGCATAACGAGCTTTATAAAGGTAAGCACCAGGGAAGAGCGAAGGCTGAGGCGTATAAACTCGTTGGTGTGGGCAAATATGTATTGCCGGGTGAGAATATAGTCCCTGCCCATGCTTATATCGAGGAACAATCTGCGGTTCACATGGCGCTGGTAGGTGAGAAAGCACACGATGACCGAGATCTGCAAGCCCCACATAAGTGTGACCCAGGGCATTTTGAATACATTTTTGATGTCGTAATAATACCCCAGACCAAATTTGTTCATCAGCAGATACAGTGCAAATTCCGCCAGCAGTATCATACAGACGTTGGTGACCATATGAAGCGTAGCGGTCAGGCTGCCGCCGATCTGCTTGTTAAGCTCGGCACGGGCGGCTTGTTTTATCTGTCTTACGCTCATCATGGCTGTATCCCCCTTTTTTATCAGTGTTTACGGGACGCTGCCCCGGCTTTATTCTTCGTCGGGATCTGTGCTTGAGAAGCTGTACTGCTCGATCTCCTCCCCTGCGGGGTAGGTGCAAAGGACCTCAAAAGCCTCGCTGCGCTGCCACATGGATGCTGTGACGATCACCTCAAAACCCTCACCGAAGTCGCAGGAATAATCCATAGGACTGCGCTTTGGTATACCAAAACAGGAGAGCATATTCATGATGATCCCCCCGTGAGTAACTACGGCAACGTTAGTCAGACCCTCGTACATCATATCGGAAATGATGATCTGCAAAGCCTTATAGCAGCGGTTTATCACACTTCGCAGACTTTCTCCCCCGGGAGGAGGATTGTCAAGACCGCCCTTGATAAAAGCCTTGTACTCATCGGTATCCATAAGGTCGGCGATTTTTTTATTTTCAAAGTCGCCGAAATCCATTTCCACCAGCTCGGGCAGCTCAACGGTGAGCCTGTTGGGCTGCAAAATGCTTACTGTCTGCTTGCAGCGTTTGAGGGGCGAGGTATATACTTTCTGAGCCGGTGGGTATTCGTATTTTTCCAGCTTGTCGTAAAGAGCCTGTGCTCCTTCGCTGCTCAAAGGCAGGTCGGTTATACCGATATACCGTCCGTCGGCATTTGCCTCGGTCATTCCATGTCGTATAAAGGTTATGCGGTAGCCTTTCATCTGATGTACTCCTTTCAGGCGCTTGTGTCTATTTACAAAAGTGAATAAATGTGCTATAATAAAAGTGTGTGTATTTAAGGTAAGACAGTCAGGGAGGGGATAACTTTGTACAGTGGTCGAAGCACCCCGGCGGAAAAAGAAAAAATGCTGGAAATAGGGGAAAAACTTGCCGCCGCAAGAAAAGCAGCGGGGTTTACACAGTCCCGTGCAGCACAAGCCGCAGGCAGGACCCAGTCGTATCTTTCCGCTGTTGAACACGGGAAAAAAGCTTTTTCCGTGGGATTTATCCTTGACCTTATTGCCCTTTACGGTGTCAGCTATGAAGCGATCTTCGGGGAATGTGCCGCAAACGGCAGTTTGCCGCCGGATACAAAGGCGGAACAAAGCAAAGCCCGGCAGGCGCTGAGTCTGCTTGAGGAACTGGTGAGAAACTCCGGATCGGAGCTGCTGGAAAAGGGAGTTGAGGATCATGTCAAGCTTTGCATATATGCCCTGCTCAGACAGCTGTACCAGGCAAATCCCCACAACACCTCAAAGGTGTTTTCCGCAGATGCACAAAAGGAGTTTGAGGCCATTTTAAAGATCATCAGGCAGATGCCCCGGCACACCGAGAGTATCCTGCGTGGCTGCCGCATAGATTGCAGCAGGCTTGAGCTTGCACAGGAAAAGGGGCATGAGCTTCGCACCTTTATAAAAGAATGTGAAGAGCTTTTAGGCTGCGGCGAAGAAGATACCACCTGAAGTCATTAGCTTTACAGTTAGAGTATAGCATATTTTTTCCGTATTTTCAAGAGGATATTTGGCATTGGAGGCACAGTATGAGTATACGCAAAAAAACGGCAGGAGCAATAATGAGCATATGTCTTGCCTGTATACTTACCGTGTCCTGTGCAGACAGCTCATCTTCAAAGGGATATAAGGAAAGTACGGTTTTTGCCATGGATGCATCATGTACTGCCCGTGTGTGGGGCGCACAGCCGGGGCAGGTCACAGACGAGATAATCCGGCTTGATAAGGAGCTTGACTGTCATAACAGCGACAGTGCCCTTTCAAAGCTCAACAGCAGCGGCAAAGGGGAGCTTTCAAAGGATCTGAAAGAATTTCTTGAAGCCTCGGCGGCGCTGACGGAAAAGTACCCATCCGGGGATATAACCATCGGGGCGGTGACAAAGCTGTGGGATGTTACAGGGGAATCACCTTCGGTCCCATCTGAGGGGGAGATACAAAAAGCTCTTGATACCTGCGGCATTGAAAATATCCGCATAAGCGGCGACAGCTGCACCCTTGAAAACAAAGCGCAGATAGACCCCGGCGCAGCGGCAAAGGGGTATGCCCTTGACAAAGCCAGAGAAAAGCTGAAAGAGCTGAATGCACAGTGTGCTGTGGTCTCAATGGGTTCCTCCACCCTGCTTTACGGACAAAAACCCGACGGTAAGGATTTTTCCGTGGCGGTGAAAGACCCTGAGAACAAGGGGAGCTATGCGCTGAGATTCACCTGCGGTGAGTGTTTCGTTTCCACATCAGGGGGCTATGAAAGGTTTTTTGAATCCGGGGGGAAAAGATATATACATATCTTTGACAAGACTACCGGAAAGCCGGTGCAAAGCGATCTGGCAAGCGTTACGGTGATCTGTGAAAACGGCTTGATGTCCGATCAGCTTTCCACCTGCATTTTTATAGACGGCAAGGCAAAGCTTAAAGAATATATGCAAAAGCCCGGTATAGATGTTATTGCCATTGATGAAAAGGGTAACATTTATGCCTCTGACGGCATAAAAGATAAAATAACAATTGAAAATAAAAGCTGCTCCTTCGGGCAGCTGTAAAACGGGAAGGTCGGAAAATGAAGATAAAGGGTTTGAACCTTGACCATAAAAAGAATACCTCCGGGGCAAAAACCGTAGAGCTGCCGCTGCCAAAACAGGTGCGCATAGCCATGCAGCAGTGCGGCGGTGCAGCCTGTGATGTGCTTGTAAAGCCGGGGGATAAGGTATTTGTGGGACAGAAGATAGGTGACAGCGACAAGTATATGTCCGTGCCGGTACACTCTTCTGTGTCAGGAAAGGTAACAGGTATAAGCGAGCTTTTACAGGTAGGCGGAAGGACCTGTAAGTGCGTTGATATTGAAACAGACGGAGAGCAGACGCTGTATGAGGGGATAAAGCCCCCTGAGGTAACAGACGCAGAAAGCTTTTGCACAGCACTTAGAGAGTCGGGCTGCTGCGGACTTGGGGGAGCAGGCTTTCCAACCCATGTAAAACTGGGTTTTGATCAAGAGAAATATAAGGTGGATACGCTTATAATAAATGCCGCCGAATGCGAGCCGTACCTTACAGGCGACCACCGCACCATGCTTGAGGACACAGCCGACATTTTCGATGCCATAGGGGCAATAAAAAAATACATTGGCATTAAAAACGTTCACATAGGTATAGAAAAAAACAAGCCCGATGCCATAGACGTTATGCGTGGCAATGCCGCAAAGTATGACAGCTCGGTGAGAATAACCGCCCTTGATACAAAGTATCCCCAGGGTGCGGAAAAGGTCATAGTATATAACCTTACCGGAAAGATCATCAGAGAGGGACAGATACCTGCGGACGTGGGAGTTGTTGTGATGAACGTTTCCACCTGTGCGTTTATAGGAAAATATCTGAGAACGGGAATGCCGCTTGTGAGCAAAAGGCTGACAGTCAGCGGTGACGCCGTGGGCAGTCCCTGTAACGTAAATGTCCCCATAGGTACCAGCTTTGAGGACGTTTTATGGTATGCCGACAGCGACCCGGAAAAGATAGGAAAGGTCATTGCAGGCGGCCCGATGATGGGGACAGACATTTTTGACCTTCAGGATCCTGTGTGCAAGACCTGCAGCGGTATACTTGCTATGAGGCAGGGCGGGGACCGTCCCGGAGAAAGGGTGCAGACAGCCTGCATACGCTGCGGAAGATGCATAAAGGTATGTCCGGTGGGGCTGATGCCTACGGTGCTTGAAAAAGCGTTTGATAAAAAGGACAGAAAAACTTTGTCCAAAATGAAGGTGTCGCTGTGTATGAACTGCGGCAGCTGTTCATACGTGTGTCCGGCAAAAAGAGACCTTGCAGAGAAAAACCAGCTTGCCAAGGCTTTGCTTAGGACAGTTTAAGGAGGGTAAATCTTGAAAGATCTAACGGTCAGTCCGTCACCTCATATACGCAGCAATGTGACCACTTCCAGGATAATGCTGCACGTTATGATAGCTCTTTTGCCTGCCCTGGTCATGTCGGCGGTCATCTTCGGAGCCGAGGCTTTGATACTTACAGGGGTTTGTATGCTGTCTGCGTTTGTGTGGGAGCGGCTGTGCAATATAGTTATGAAAAGACCCAACACCACCGGCGACCTTTCTGCGCTTGTGACGGGAATGATACTTGCGTTCAACCTCCCCTCGGGCCTGCCATACTGGATGGGGATAATAGGTACGTTTACCGCAATAGTTGTGACAAAACAGATCTTCGGCGGACTGGGACAGAACTTTGCAAACCCGGCTATCGTGGGAAGGATAGTGCTTATGCTTTCCTTCACAGGGGAGATGACCAGCTGGCCAAAGGCTCTTGTGGAAACCGATGCAGTCACATCTGCAACTCCTCTTGTGGCAAGCTCCGGACAGTATTCATACCTTGACCTTTTCCTTGGCTTCCATCCCGGCAGTCTGGGAGAGGTGTGCGGAGCTGCACTTATAGCAGGGGGATTGTATCTGGTGGTCATGAGGGTGATAGTGCCCCATATCCCACTTGCATTTGTGGGAACGGTGTTTGTTTTTTCCTGGATAGCAGGCAGGGATCCTGTTTATCAGATACTCTCTGGGGGTCTGCTGCTGGGGGCGATATTTATGGCAACGGATTATGTCACCAGCCCGGTCTCAAACAGCGGAAAAATAATCTTCGGCATCGGCTGCGGTATCCTCACCTGCGTTATAAGGTTTTATGCCAACTACCCGGAGGGAGTATCATTTGCAATACTGCTTATGAATATCGTTACTCCGTATATAGACCTGCTTACACGGCGCAGACCGTTTGGGTCGGCACCGGTCAAAAAGGAGGAGGCGGAAAATGAAAAGTAAAGTTATGCCGCCGCTGATCCTGACGCTGATATGCGCTGCGGTGTGCGCCCTTGTGGTGCTTGCCCACGAGGTGACCTATGTTGACAACACAGGCGTGCTCACCAAGGAGATGAAAGAGGGCTGCATCGAAATATTCGGACAGGGTGATTACGAGATACTTACCCGCACCGAGAAGGGCGAAAAAAAGGTGATAGATTTCGGCTTTGACCATGTCAACTCTATAATCACCGACAAAAAAAGCAGCAACTGTCTTATTGAGCTTACCTGTGACGGTTACGCAAAAGGCGGGCTTCACCTTATGGTGGGAATAGACAAAGAGGGAAAGATAAAGGGGCTGTATTTTCTGTCCAACGGCGAAACTCCGGGACTTGGAGCAAATGTGGCAAATAAGGATTATACCGATAAATTCACCGATAAAAGCCGGGATCATCAGATAGACGATGTGGACGATCTTACAGCTGCCACATACTCCTCAAAGGGCTTGAAAAAAGCCTGCAAAGAGGCGCTTGAAATTTACAGCAAACATAAGGAGGAGATATTTGCATGAACGGGGAAAGAACCGCCCTTTATGACTTTACAAAGGGAATAATAAAAGAAAACCCCGTGCTGGTCACCTTGCTTGGAATGTGCCCCACACTTGCGGTGACGGTGCTGGCGGTGAACGGTATAGGAATGGGTCTTGCCACAACGTTTGTTCTGGTTTGCTCAAATCTTGTTATCTCTGTTCTTAAAAACGTAATACCCAAGGCTGTGCGTCTGCCCTGCTTTATAGTTATCATAGCAGGCTTTGTGACCTTCATAGACTTTATGCTCAAAGGTTACCTGCCGGGACTTCATTCGGCTCTTGGGGTGTTTTTACAGCTTATCACCGTAAACTGCATAATCCTTGGAAGGGCAGAGGCGTTTGCCAGCAGAAATAATGTGGGACGCTCGCTGCTTGACGGACTGGGAATGGGTATAGGCTTTACCCTTGCCCTTTTTACCATGGGCTCTGTGCGTGAGATACTGGGGCTTGGAAGCTGGATGGGATTGAAGATACCATACCTTTGCGACAATCCAATGACCATATTCATAATGCCGGCGGGAGGATTTTTCGTCCTTGGCTGTCTTATTGCACTGGTGAACAAGATAGCAAAGCGCAAGCCTCCAAAAGAGATCTCCTGTGAGAACTGTCCCAATGCGGCAGGCTGCTCCGGGCAGTGTAAGGCGTAAGGGGGGCAGGGACGTATGACATATGTACTTATCCTTGTGGGATGCGTTTTTGTGAATAATGTGGTGCTCTCTCAGTTTATGGGGATATGCGCCTTTCTTGGGGTATCAAAACAGCTCAAGTCCTCTGCGGGCATGGGCGCAGCGGTCATCTTTGTTATGATCTGCGCCACGGCGATAACCTATCCTCTGTATAAACTTCTGGAGCATTTTGAAATGACCTATCTCAAAACCATCGCCTTTATTCTGGTGATCGCCATGTTTGTGCAGCTTGTGGAGATAATTATGAAAAAGAAGATGCACGCACTTTATAAAGCCCTTGGTGTCTATCTGCCTTTGATAACCACCAACTGTGCAGTGCTGGGTGTTACCCTGGGTAACATAAATAACGACTATACATTTTTGCAGTCCCTTACCAATGCCCTTGGAACAGGGCTGGCGTTCACCCTTGCTCTTTTGCTGTTCAGCGGGGTGCGCTCACGGATAGAGGACAACGACTTCCCCCAGGCTTTCAAGGGAGTGCCTGCCACCCTTATCGCCGCAGCAATAGTGTCGGTGAGCTTTATGGGCTTTGCAGGTATGATGTAAGGAAAACCAATTGAAAAGGAGAAAATTTCCCTATGAATATACTTATCGCTGTGGGGATATTTGCCCTTATCGGTCTTGTGGCAGGCATACTTCTCACAGTTGCTTCAAAGGTCTTTGAGGTCAGGGTAGACGAGAGGATAGAAAAGATAAACGATGCCCTTCCCCAGGTCAATTGCGGATCCTGCGGTTTTTCAGGCTGTTCGGATTATGCCGAGGCTATCGTTTCCAAGGGGGCAAGGTGCGATATGTGCCGCCCGGGAGGGGAAAAGACCGCCAAGGAGATAGCTAAGATAATGGGTGTTGACGTAACGGTCAGTGAGCCGGAGGTGGCGTTTGTGCGCTGTCACGGAGACTGTCATATAACGCCTCATAAATATCTCTTCGGCGGAGTCCAGAGCTGTGCAGCCTGCAACAGATTTTACAGCGGCAGCAAGACCTGCACCAGCGGATGTCTGGGCTACGGCGACTGTGCACATATTTGTCCCCAGGGGGCAATATCCATAATCGACAGGATAGCCAAGGTGGACAAATCAAAATGTATAGGCTGCGGATTGTGCGTAGATGCCTGTCCCAACGGGCTTATAGTGGTAAGAAAGATATCCCAGAGCGTTGATGTGACCTGTTCTTCAAAGGATAGTGCAAGGGTGACAAAATCACTTTGCGAGGGCGGCTGCGTGGGGTGCAAGCTGTGTGAAAAGAACTGTGAAAAGGGCGCTATCCATATTGTCGATAACCATGCGGTGATAGATTACGATAAGTGTGACAACTGTGGAAAATGCGCTGACGTTTGTAAAATAGGCTCTGTGATGAGACTGGGGTAAGGTAAAAACGCAAAAGGGGGAGAAAAGATGGAAGTTATTAAATCAAACTGGCGTGACGAAGCGCTTCAGCTGCCTCTTGCAGATCTGAAAAAAATATATGAACATAAGAAAAAGATGAGAAAGCTGTCAACCAGCACACCTTTTGTTTTTTCACTTTGTGCTATATTGGCCGGTACGATCGCCTATCTTTTGATGAATGTCTCTGACATTGCATCCAAAGGGCAGCTCGCACTTTTCTTTACAGCGGTAGCCATATCTGTTGCAGCTTTGATATGGCGCTATATTATTGCTTTTTCCACCAAAGAAAAAAAGGGCAGCAACATAGTGCTGATAATATCTGCTGTTGAACTTGTCTTACAGGTGGTACTCTCCCACTATTTATCTACCTGGAGCTACCTTGCTTTTTCAATACTTATATCCATATATCTGATACTTATACGTCCCTATGTTATCCAGGCGGACCGGGATATTGATTTTCTGCGTTCCATGCCCACTTTTCCCTTCAACGAGAGGATATCATCGCAGATGTTTGAGGTGGCTGAACAAAAGAGAAAGATGCAGCTTATAGAATCCGCAAAGGGCAATATTTACAGCAGTAACGCCGAGCAGATCTTTGAGATGCCCGTTCCCGAGCCGCCGCAGTACGAAAAGGGGGATACCCCCGAGGACTATCTGCAAAGAAAGCATATGTATATAGACGGCAAGTTCACAAAGACCTCGCTTACCGATGAGGAATATGACAGGCAGGAGGACGAGCTTTACGAGCGAAGAATGTTTACCGACAGAAAGAAAAAAGCCGAGGGCTTGCCGATAGCACCCGAAGCTATCCCGGACGACGGGACGCTGCAGAATATGGACTATAACGAAAGGCATCAGCCCAATGCAGATGAGATAGTTATTTCGCAGGACGTGTTCGCCGAGGACTTTGAGCGGCTGGAAAGAAAGTTAAAGCAGCCCAAAGAGGACGACATAAAGGTATCTGATGATGTACAGCTTGAGGATTTTGATTTTTCGGATAGACAGGAGCAATAAAAAAGACCGCTATTGCGGTCTTTTTTTGATGACTTTTTTACTTTACATAAAACAGCAGTGCGCCGTAGGTCGGATATGGCCAGTACTTTTCACCCACAAGTGACTCTATCTCGTCCGCCGGGGCACGAAGCTCGTTCATAGCCGGTATAACAATGTCACGGTAGAAGTTAGCCTGCTCCTTGACGTCGGTAAAGCCCATTGCAGCGTAGTGTGCGTTTTCAAGCTCGCCCAGGTTTTTATACATCTTTGAGGTAAGCTCGGACAGACGTTTTACCATATCGGTTTCAAAGCTTACATCTGCACCGCAGTTCTTTGCCAGCTCTGCTGTGCCTGCCAGCTCTTTTATGTATGACGCCACAGCCGGAAGGATGTCCTTTTTCGCCATGTCTATCATGGTGTTTGCCTCAATGGAAAGAGTCTTGCAGTATTCGTCAAGCAGTATCTCCACTCTGGAGTGCAGCTCTGTCTCGGTGTATACGCCGTACTTTTCAAAAAGTGCGATGTTTTGCGGTGCCTCAAAGAAAGGAATAGCGTCGGGGGTGGTCCTGAGATTGAGAAGACCTCTCTTTTCGGCTTCCTCGCACCATTCGTCGGAGTAGCCGTTACCGTTGAAGATTATGTTTGAATTTTCCTTTATTGTCTTTTTGATAAGGTCGTCCAGAGCATCCTGGAAGTTGTCCGCTTTTTCAAGCACATCGGCAAACTCGTCGAAGGATTCGGCAACGATGGTGTTTATCACCGTGTTGGGTCCTGCGACGGAGAGCCTTGAACCCGGCATTCTGAACTCGAACTTGTTTCCTGTAAATGCGAAAGGAGAAGTCCTGTTCCTGTCGGTGGTATCCTTTGTAAAGTGCGGCAGAACGTCTACGCCGATCTCCATTTCCACACGCTTGCCCTCATATTTTGTGCCCTCAACTATCGAGCGGAGTATGTCCGTAAGCTCGTCGCCCAGAAAGATGGATATTATTGCGGGAGGAGCCTCGCTTGCCCCCAGTCTGTGGTCGTTTCCGGCGGTGGCAACGCAAGCACGCAGAATATCCTGATGCTTGTTGACTGCCTTGATTATAGCTGCAAGTACCAGCAGGAACTGTGCATTTTCAGCAGGGGTCTTTCCGGGATTGAGCAGGTTGACACCTGTGTTTGTGGAAAGAGACCAGTTACAGTGCTTGCCCGAGCCGTTTATTCCCTCAAAGGGCTTTTCGTGAAGCAGACATTTGAAGTTGTGCTTTCTTGCAGTACGCTTCATTATCTCCATAGTAAGCTGGTTATGGTCGGTGGCGATATTCACCGTGTTATATATCGGAGCAAGCTCATGCTGAGATGGGGCAGCCTCATTATGTTTTGTTTTTGCGTAAATGCCCAGCCTCCACAGCTGCTCGTCAATGTCTTTCATGTATGCGGCAACTCTGGTTTTTATGGTGCCGAAATAGTGGTCGTCAAGTTCCTGACCCTTTGGTGCAGGGGCGCCGAAAAGGGTCCTTCCGGCAAAGATAAGATCCTTTCTGTGGGAATACATATCTCTGTCGATAAGGAAATATTCCTGCTCGGGACCTGCGTTGGCAATGACCCTTGCTGCGTCTGAGCCAAACAGCTTCAGGATACGCATAGTGGCTTTATTTATAGCATCTACCGAGCGAAGCAGAGGGGTCTTTTTGTCAAGAGCCTCTCCTCCGTAGGAACAAAAGGCGGTGGGTATGCAAAGGGTGCCCGCTTTAATGAATGCGTATGAGGTGGGGTCCCAGGCGGTATATCCTCTTGCCTCAAAGGTGCATCTGAGCCCTCCCGACGGGAAGCTTGAGGCATCGGGTTCGCCCTTTATAAGTTCTTTTCCGGAGAACTCCATGATAACATGACCGTCATCGGCAGGGGAGATAAAGCTATCGTGTTTCTCTGCTGTTATGCCTGTCATAGGCTGGAACCAGTGTGTGAAGTGGGTACAGCCCTTTTCCACAGCCCAGTCCTTCATGGCATTGGCGACTACGTTTGCCAGATCGATATTAAGGGGCACTCCGTCCTCAATGGTTTTTTTGAGCTGTTTGTAGGTCACCTTGGGGAGCCTTTCCCTCATAACCGATTCGTTGAAAACGTCAGAACCGAAAATACCGGGTACGTTTGTCATGTCCATGCTTTTTTCTCCTTTCAGAGCTTTGACTTTACTTATCATTATAGAGTATACTTTATTGAGCCCCTGTTTTCAAGGGTATTTATCTATTTTCTTATTATCCTGCAAAAGCTAAGCTTTGCGCCGGAGTATTTTTGTTAAAAACAGACAACCACGGGAAATGTCAGATGTCTATAATGTCCGTAGAGTCGCTGTCGCTGTCTCTTACAGCAAGCTGAACAGAGTCTGAGTTTTGTGTGACCTTGTTCAGTCTGTGGGTTATTATTGCACAGTTCACAAGGTTTACAAGTCCCGACAGCAGCAGACATATTCCCAGTATAGTCATTGCAAAGCTGACGGACATCATAGGGTTGAGCACAAGAAGGATACCCAGCCCAAGAGTTATAAGCGCCGGAACACCTGTGGTCTTCCAGTCGGGGTAACCTGCTTTTCTCATACGCAAAGTGCCTTGAAGATTGACGATACCGTTGATGAGCATATACATTCCGAAGACGATAGCGACCACCTTTGCGATTATATCAGGCTGGATAAAAACGAAGACGCCGGCTGCACACAGAAGAAGTCCGCCCACAAGCTTGGGACCCTGCTCGGAAAAACCGTTTGAGGTCCGTGTGAAATAAATTACCAGCATTACCGCACCGTAGCACACCAGCAAGGCGGCAATTATATAGCCGATCGTCTTGGTGAAAAATCCCGGGTCGGCGATAAGTGCCGCACCCAGCACAGCACAGAATATTGACAAAAACCAGAAGTTTTTGAAAATGCTTTTTACCGTTTGCATAGGCGTTACCTCTTTTCTGATAATTTTGCTGCAAATAATATTTTAATCTTTTGTTTTTAGTCTTGTGGCTTTTATGACTTTCAGCCGTGAGAATTCCTCACGGTCTTTTTCTTCAAGTGAATCGGTGATATATTTTACGATGTTCTGATTTCTTGGGATTATAATATTTTGCAGGGCGTTTGCACGGCGCTGGGTCTTTCTTATGGCAACGCAAAGCCTGTATATGCCGTTTTCCACCTCTGCAAGCACCGCCGTCATTTCCTTTACCTTTTCAAAAGCGATGTACGCCCTGTCAAGGGCAGAGGTAGTTCTTGAAAAGCCGTAATAGACTTTTTTTGGCTTTTTCTCCAGATGTACCGCAGGCAGATCTACACCCATAACGCTCTGGGAGCTGATAGTCACACCGTTTTCAATGGGAACGGTGTGTGCAAAGGGTGTGACCACACCAAGGGAGATGTTTGCCTGCTGCAAAGCGAGATAAGCCTCTGAGTAGGTGCCTTCAATAGACGAACGCAGCATCTGTGCCTTATCCACCAGCTTCATAAGTTCCCGGATAAGGATATTACGTTTTCTGTCAAGAAGGTCGTAGCCCAGCGTTGCCAGCTGCAAAGCCTTTTTGGAAAGCATAAGATTACCCTTGGTAGGGAACACCTGCTGCTCCATTGATAACACCGTCCTTTTGTCTATGAAATTGTTTGTCAAGCCCTAAGGGCTTGAGGGAAAAACATCGGGTCTTTCCATAAGGGCAGCCCTCTCTTGCAGGGCATGCCCTCTTTTAAAACAGTCCACCGGACTGTTTTCGAGCGAACAGCTTGCTGTTCGGTTGTTCACGTCTATGCGGAGCGCCTGATGGCACGGGAGAATTTCGCTGACTGCGGTCAGCGACAAGGGCTCTGCCCTTGACCGCACGCTATCCGCAGGATAGTGTAGCTTTCTTTTACGAGAAAGAAGGCAGAGAATGGCTTTGCCATTCTCTCGGGAGTAACCGTGGTAACGGTTACTCTGGGACAGAAAAAACCTGTTGTTATTAGTTATTGAAACATTGCTTTGGCTTTTTCGGGATCGTAGAATTTATCGAGATGCTCGTCATCGACTCTGTCAAGTTCGGCACGGGGCAGTGTGGAGAGCAGTGCCCAGCCCAGATCAAGGGTCTCGTTGATAGTTCTGTTCACATCAAATCCCTGGTTGATAAAATTCTCCTCAAACAGCTTGCCGAAGTTCATATACGCCTTGTCACCCTCGGAAAGCTCCTCCTCTCCGATAACGGATGCAAGAGCTCTTGCGTCCTGAACTTTTGAATAAGCGGCAAACAGCTGGTTTGCACACATTGAGTGATCCTCACGGGTATAGCCCTCACCGATGCCGTCTTTCATAAGTCTTGAAAGGCTTGGCAGCACGGAAACGGCAGGATAGGTGCCCGTTTGTTCAAGGTGCCTGTCCATAACTATCTGCCCCTCGGTGATATAGCCTGTAAGGTCGGGGACAGGGTGAGTGATGTCGTCGTTGGGCATTGTAAGGATAGGTATCTGTGTAACCGAGCCGTTTGAGCCTTTTACGATGCCTGCTCTTTCATATATTGATGCAAGGTCGGAATAAAGGTAGCCGGGGTAGCCTTTTCTTCCCGGTATCTCGCCTTTTGAAGATGAAAACTCTCTGCACGCCTCGGCATAGGAGGTCATATCGGTCAGGATAACAAGGATATGCATATCATGCTCAAAGGCAAGATACTCCGCACAGGTAAGAGCACATCTTGGGGTAAGTATCCTTTCGATGATAGGGTCGTTTGAGAGGTTGATGAACATGGCGACTCTTTCAAGTGCACCTGTTTCCTCAAAGCTGCGCTTGAAGTAATCTGCTACATCGTTTTTAACGCCCATTGCGCCAAACACGATACCAAAGCCCTGACCGTTTTCATCGGCGATCTTAGCCTGTCTTGCGATCTGTACCGCAAGCTTGTTGTGGGAAAGACCCGAACCTGAGAAAATTGGCAGCTTCTGTCCCCGGATAAGGGTCATAAGTGCGTCGATAGAGGAGATCCCCGTGTTTATATAGTTTCTGGGATATGTCCTTGATACAGGGTTGAGAGGACTGCCGTTTATGTCTTTGTACTTATCGGCAACGACCTCGCCAAGTCCGTCGATAGGTCTGCCCGAGCCGCTGAAGATCCTTCCCAGCATCTCCTTTGAAAGACCCAGCTCCATAGGTTTTCCGCTGAAGCGAGTAGTTGTATTTGTAAGAGAAAGCCCTTTTGTTCCCTCAAAGACCTGAAGTACGGCTTTATCCTCCTGGACCTCCACCACTCTGGCGAGTCTGCGTGTGCCGTCGGAAAGGCGGATCTGGGCGATCTCGTCAAAGGCAACGCCCTTAACGTTATCCAGCACCACAAGCGGTCCGTTTATTTCGGAAAGCCCCACATATTTCAGTTCCAACTTATGCCACCTCCGTCAGCCCTTCAAAGTCAGCTGTCATTGCTTTTTCGTATTCATCGAACATTTCCGGCTTATCGTTTGGTATATCGTATTTCACCTTTATGATCTTGTCCGACCAGCCCAGAGAAAGGATCCTGTCAAAAGCTACTGCGTTTGAAAGAGCCTTTTTTGCCAGGGCGTAAAAGTCTCTGATAAGCTTCATCATAAGATACTGCTTTTCAAGAGGCACATAGGTATCGTCCTTATGATATGCGTTTTGCTGCAAAAAACCCACACGGATTATCCTTGCGGTCTCTATAAGAAGCTTCTGGTCGTCGGGGAGCACGTCGGTACCCATGAGCTTGACTATTTCCATAAGGGTATTTTCCTCCACGAGAATGCTTGATATCTCCTGGCGAACACCCATGAAATCTGCGTTCACGTTTTTGGTATAGAAATTCTCAAGGTCTCCCACATACTCTGAATAGCTGGAGTTCCAGTTGATAGCGGGATAATGTCTTGCATAGGCAAGGGATTTATCCAGCGCCCAGAAACAGCGCACAAAACGCTTGGTATTCTGGGTAACAGGCTCTGAGAAATCCGAACCCTGGGGTGAAACTGCGCCGATGATAGTTACCGACCCTTCGCTTCCCCCGAGAGTTTTAACGTAGCCTGCACGCTCGTAAAACTCGGAAATTCTTGAAGGCAGGTATGCAGGGAAGCCCTCCTCGGCGGGCATTTCTTCAAGTCTGCCTGATATTTCACGCAAAGCCTCAGCCCAGCGGGAGGTCGAGTCTGCCATTATGGCGATGTGGTAGCCCATATCCCTGTAATACTCCGCAAGGGTTATACCTGTGTAAATAGAGGCTTCTCTTGCTGCAACAGGCATATTTGAGGTATTTGCGATAAGCACCGTTCTGTCGGTGAGAGGTCTTTGGGTATGGGGGTCGATAAGCTCGGAAAACTCCTCAAGGACCTGGGTCATCTCATTTCCACGCTCGCCGCAGCCGATATAAACGATAATGTCCGCATCGCACCATTTTGCAAGCTGGTGCTGTGTCATTGTCTTACCCGTTCCGAATCCGCCGGGGATAGCCGCTGTGCCGCCCTTTGCAATGGGCAAAATTGTATCTATTATCCTTTGTCCTGTGATAAGGGGCCTTGTGCCGGGCAGCCTTTCCTTACAGGGGCGAGGTGTCCTTATGGGCCATTTCTGGCAAAGGGTAAGCTGTTCCTCAGTGCCCTCCGGGGTCTTTATCTTTACCACCGTGTCGTTTACCGTGTAGTCTCCGTCAGGAGCGCACCATGTTACCTGCCCGCCCTTTGAAAGGGGGGAGAGCATACATCTGTGCTCGATAAGCTGTGTTTCCGGACAGGTGCAGTATATATCCCCCGGGCTGAGGGTGTCTCCCACGCTGACCTTCATGGTGCAGCTGTATTTTTTCTGCGTATCTATTGCCGTAACGTTGGCGCCGTCTGCAATAAACGCACCGGAAAGCTCCTCAAGCTTTTTGAGAGGCCTTTGTATACCGTCAAAGATATTATCAAGGATACCGGGGCCCAGTGTTGCACTCATGGGAGCGCCTGTGCCTTCCACAGGTTCTCCGGGCATAAGTCCCGTTGTGCCCTCATAGACCTGTATGGTGGTGAACTCCCCCGTTACTCTGATGACCTCGCCGATAAGCCGTTTGTTTCCCACATAGACCATTTCCTGCATGGAAAAGCTGCGAGCCTTTCTGACCTTTACGACAGGTCCGTTTATAGAAAAAATCTTGTCCATAACAAAATAACCCTTCTGTCAGATCTGTCCGAGCCCTGCGGACTTTGAAAAATTTTGCCGTTCCTGTTCAAGCGCTGAGTCAAAGGTGCAGTCAAGGGCGATCTGGCTGTCTTTGAAAACAACGATCACTCCCCCCAGGGAAAAATCTGCACTTTCCTCCGCCGTAAACGAACTGTCCTTGCAAAGCTCTCTTCCCAGCTCTATGTCACGCTTTGTAAAATAAGCTGTTGCTTTTTTGCCCGGAGCCTGTGCAGCGCATTTGTTAAGCCTTGCTTTAAGCTCTGCGGAGTATCTTTCTCCTGTGCAAAGCTCCCCAAGCTGCTTGGTGATGTTGGAAAAGACCCTGTCTATCATCTCTGTGCGGTGAGAGAGCACATTGCGCTGGGCCTGTATCTTTCGGGAGGATATCTCACGGACCATGTCCGCCTGGTATTGTCTGTCTATCTGTTCAAGTTCGCTGAGCATATTGCTGCGTGCAAATTCCTTTGCGTCTGCAAGGCGCTGTTTTCTTTCCTGCTGAGCGTCCGATACGATATCGTCGGCTTGCTTCTGCGCTTGGGAGAACACCGCCAGCTTAAACTTATTCAGCTTTTCACTTTCGTTTTTCATTGCTTGTGTGCCCCTGTGCAGAGGCTCCTCCTTAGATGGTTTTTATGTTTGTTATGCGGGGATGTCCCGCTGTTTTTCTCAGAGTTTTATGCCGATGGCATCGGAAAGGTATCTTGAAATGGTGTCGGATATTTTTGAGGTGGCGTGCCTGTCGGGTATCTCCACTATCAAAGGCTGTTTTCGGCTGAGCTTATAGTCATACACCGTTTCACGCACCTGCTGTACCGCCTTTTCCGTCATCAGCACGATCCCCACATCTTCCATTTTCATCGCCCGGTCAAGTGCGTCTTTTATCTCCTCCGGTGAGTGTACCACCACACCCTCTATACCTGCCAGGCGCATACCCATCTGGGTGTCGATGTTATCGCTGATAAGATAGAATTTCATTGCTTTTTACCCTATGGGTCTACTGTTGAATACCGGAAATGATAAGGATAGCGATAAGCAGTCCGTAAAGAGCGATACCCTCGCCAAGCACCACGAAGATAAGCGCTTTTACAAAAGCCTTCGGGTCCTCGGAAACTGCACCGATAGCCGCAGGAGCACCTGCCGCAACGGCAATTCCGGAACCTATGCAGGCAAGACCCACAGCCAGAGCGGCTGCAAGATAGCCAAGTCCGTCTCCCGTTGAAAGGGCAGCCGCAGCGCCCTGCTCGCTTGCAGCGCTTACGAAGTTGCCGATAGGAAGGATAAGGGCGATGAGCATAACTCCGAAGAAGGAGCAAAGGTTGCCGATAAATGCTCTTTTGCAAGCCTTTCCTGTTTTAAGCTTTTTAGCCATGAATAAAAACGGAACGCACAGAAGTGCAACTGCGATAAGTGGTAAAAAGTAAATAATCATTTTTTATATCCTCCAGATAAAATATTTATTCGGTCTGTGCATTGAACTGTACCTTTACCGGTTCAAACGGCACACCGTCGCTTTCGTTGAAGCGGCTGAATATCTCGTAAAATTCCAGACGTATTATCTGTATCGCTACTATCATGCCCTCCATAGCCATTACAAAGGCGTTTCCTATGATAAGGATTATCGGCTGGGCTGCGGCGGATGCCCCATCCATAAGGGTCATTACCACCAGCATCATGCCTGCGTGGGAGAGAACGAAGCCGCCCACTCTGAGAAAGGACATGGTGTTTGAGATATAAGAAAGGACAAACTCAAACATCTCAAAGAAGTTTTCCACGATAAATCCGCCAACGGTCATTTTTTCTTCCTCGTCAGCGCTGAGCCTGAATTTTTTATACTTGACCGCCAAAGAGAAAGGCACACGGCAGAAAATACATATCAGCGGTATAACTATAAGGAAGATAACAAAGGGCGCAGACATTATTTTCACGTTGAACATTATCGTTCCCACAAGACCTGCCGCTATGGAGCTGTAAAAGATAAGCCCGGCTATCCCGTTGCAGCCAAAGATCGCTTTTTCGTAATCTTTTTCCTTGAAGCCGATATATATGTTTATCAGCATGGACATAACTATCAGCACCACGCCTACTGCCACGGCGGTCAGAAGGATAAAGTTTGTTTTTGAAAAGACCTTCAGAGGAAGGAAACTTATCCCCAGCTGTTCGTACACCGGATCCAAAAGATCCTCAAAGCCGAATACAGAGCCGTACAGGGTGCCGAAGATCATGCTTGAAAGTCCGCATCGAACCATCATTCCCCCGGCGCTCTTGTTGATTTTTTTGCCGACTATAAGTCCCAGCAGCATCACCAGGAAGCCCTGTCCCAGATCTCCGAACATTACGCCGAAAAGCAGCGTATAGGTTATGGCAACAAAAGAGGTGGGGTTGAAGCCTCCGTAATTTGGCAGGCCGTACATTTCCACCATCATTCCGAAAGGTCTTGTGAGCCAGCTGTTTTTCAAAATGGTCGGCGGTGTGCAGTTTGAGTCTGCATCCGGCGGCATATACGCTGCGCTTACCGTTTCAAGGGTGCTTATAAGGTCGTTAAAGCGTTTTTTATCCTTAACGGGAACAAATCCCTTGATGTAGAACTTTCCGCTTAAATAGCCCACCTTTTTGCGAAGCTCAAAGGTGCCGTAAAGATACTGGAGCTTTGAATATGCAGCAAGCACCTCGTCCTTTACACGGATAGATATGCGGTTGATCTCTGCCTGAGCCTCGTCGGCTTTTTGCTGCTGTAAGGTCATGTCTGCCGACAGAGTTTTTATAGCCTCGTCTGCATCGCCCTTTACAAAATCGGGAAGATGGACACGCTCAAAGAACATAGAATGGAAAAGGTCATCAACGAGAGCTTTGTCCTGATCGGGACAAAAGTACATTCCCCAGCAATACAGATCCTGTGTCTCAAAGGGGACAAAAAAGAAATTTTCGTCGTAATAATCCAGCTTTGCCAAGTTGACGGTAGGCAGCCTTCCCACCCTTGATGCCACGTATTTGCAGGAGAAAATGTCCTCAAAGCTGCTGTTCATGCCTTTGAGATGGTGTATCTGGGTGAGGGTCTCGTTTATTTGTGCCACCTTTTGCAAGGCATCGTTTTTCTTTTGGTTCGCCGCCTCAAAGCTTTTGTTTATCTCTTCGGCTCGCTGAGTGAATTCTTCCGGCGAGGCCGGAGGATAATTGCTGTAATCTGTTTCTTTAAGCTCGATGCCAAGATCCACAGCGATCCGTTCAAATGTTTTCACAAGCGGCGCATAACCGTTTTTTTCGTTCAAAAGGGTAAGACCGTTTGCCGCCGATGCGCTTGAAAAGGCAGGCTGTATATGGAAACATCCGCTTTCGCAGCATTTCCCCAGGCATTGGTCAAGCTCGTTCATTTGTCCCACAAGGTTCACGAGCTCCAATTTTTCAATACCCATCTGAGCATATCTCCTTTCCCGGTCTGTCAGCAGACCAAAAGTTCATTTTCTATATACACCGGGTCCACGCCGTAGCGTGTCCCCTCGATAATGTGTGTAATGTTTGAAAGCTCAAAGTCGCAAAGCTGGGTGAAGGCATAAAGTACCACCGATGCGTGAGAGCTGCGGTAGAGTATATGTTCCAGCCTTTTGAATTTGTTGCGCTGCATTATTACCTCTATTTTGGTGCCGTCTGAAAACTCCTGATGCGCTTTGTTGCGGCTCAGCCAATCGAGCATCTGTTCGGGGGTGTCAAGCTCGTAATAGCTGTCGAGCTTTTTGCCTACGCCGGGGAGCTTTATCTGGTGCTGCTTTATCTGCTGGGGAGTAAAGTCGAAAAATGCCTTCATACGGTATGCGTTTATCATGTTCAGAAAGTCTATCTCGTCCTTGAGCATTTTTATCATTTCATCCTTTTCCTCGTCGGAAAATGATTTTTCCGCCTGTTTAAGAATACGGGCGTAATAGCTTGTACGCAGCTGTCTTTCGCACTCGGTATAATCCACCGTGCCGTCGTCGGCAAGACGCACCCGGACAAGGGGCTTGTAATATTCGGTGGTACGCAATAGTTTAACAAGCTCTGTAAAGCTCTCTGCACGGCTCAATTCCAGCAGGTCAAGGTCAGAATACTTTGTGATATAACCGGGAAGATAGTCCAGATAAGATCTGTCCAGTCCGGAGTTTATGCTGTTGATAAGCATGAGCAGACAGTTTATCTCCGATCTGCTTATGAGAAAATCAAAGAATGGCAGCTTGTCCAGCTGCTGAAACTTGCAAAGTCTGATGTAGGTTTCAAAATTTTCCTTTTCCAGCAGTGTTTCCAGAAAACCACGGTGAACGGTCATGGGGTCGATGTCTTTGAGAACGTCCTTGAAACGGACCGTTGCCGAAAGGTATTCTGCTATCTCCGGAACGCTCCTTCTGGCAAGCATCTCACGGTAGTTTTCCCCCGTGAGCATCCTGCCGTGCAGGGCACGTATTTTTGCCACTGTTGCATTTGACGACACACTCTCAAGCATACCGTGTCCCTCCCTTGAAGCTCCCGGATGTTATTTTTCGGAAAATACCCTTTCCACAATGGCTTTTTCCCATTTTTTGTGCTTGGCGGAATAAAGCTCATCGATCCCGGCGATCTTGTCCTTTTCGTTTTTTTCGATCTTGGCGATCTGCGCCTCGGTCTGTTTTTTGCACTTTTCAATGACCTTTGCCCTGTAAGTTTCCACTCTTTCCGACGAGGTGCGTTCAAGATCCGCAATTTCGTCATGGGTGAGCTGTTCAAGCTCCGCCTTCTTTTCGTTGGCTCTGATTATTTTTGCATCTGCCAGTTTGTCTGTTTGTAAGATCTCAGAGATTATGTCCACGCTTCTCACTTCCGTTTCGTACAAAAAAATAAATCTAAACTACATTTTACACCTTTTTAATAATTATAACAAGTGCTAATTTGTTAACGAAATCACAATTGTAACTAATTCATTATTGAAAAGGGGAAACTGTGTTAACAAGCTCGAAGGGGACACTATTTGTTGTAATAAATGAATTGTTTTGACACTACATCTTGTGGCAGTGTGCAAAACGCACATACAAAGGCCTTTTAAAAGGGGGATTTTCTCTTTGCAGGTGGGGTGAACGCCCTTGACAAATCTTTTGAAAAGTGGTATATTCGTACTTACCGCAAGTACATCTGTTCGCAGGAGGTGGACTGAAAAAATGTCTGCAAAAGAGGACAAGCTTGTAATAGTAAACTCTGAGGTGCTCCCGGAGATAATCCTGAAGGTCCTTACCGCAAAAGGTATGAGGGCAAGAGGCGAGGCTGCAACGTCGGCTGAAGCTTGCAGAGCCGTGGGTATTTCAAGAAGTGCGTATTACAAGTACAAGGACTGTGTTTTCAATTATGAGGAGCAGCTCACGAATAATATTTTGTCTGTCTATCTTATCCTGCGGGATGAAAAAGGCGTTTTAAGCTCCATTATCTCAAAGCTTTATGAGCTTAACACCAACATTCTTACCATAAACCAGAATATCCCCGTTGACTCTGTGGCGACGGTGACCGTTTCGGTAAGGTTTGACCATGGACTTGTGTCCGTACAGCAGCTGAAAACCGAGCTGGGCAAGGTAAAAGGCGTGGTGGATGTAAAGCTTATATCCGGAGAATGAAGCACAGCAGAGATAGAGAGGAAAGGTAAGATCATATGAGTAAGGTCGCAATAATAGGATACGGAACGGTAGGCTCGGGAACGGTAGAGCTTTTTATGAAAAACCGTGAGTCTATCTCCCGGAAGGTGGGGAAGGAATGTGATATCAAGTATATACTTGATCTGAGGGATTTCCCCGATTCTCCCTTTGCGGATCGGATGATAAAGGATTTTGATACGATACTTAACGATGACGAGGTCACCGTTGTAGCCGAGGTAGTGGGGGGCACCACGTTTGCCTATGATTACACCAAAAGGCTGCTGGAAAAGGGAAAGAGCGTTGTAACTTCTAATAAGGCTCTTGTTGCCGAAAAGGGAGCAGAGCTTATAAAGCTGGCAAAGGAGCACAAGTGCAACTATCTTTTTGAAGCCAGCGTAGGCGGCGGGATACCTATTCTCAGACCTATAAACAAATGCCTTGCCGGAAACGAGATTCTCAGCATTTCCGGAATACTCAACGGCACCACGAACTTTATACTTTCCAAAATGATAAAAGAACAGATGTCCTTTGACGATGCCCTTAAAAAGGCTCAGGAGCTTGGCTATGCCGAGGCTGACCCCACGGCGGATGTTGAGGGTGAGGACGCCTGCCGCAAGATATGCATACTCGGCTCGCTTGCATACGGAAAGCATATTTATCCGGAAATGGTCCATTGTTCGGGAATAACAAGAATAACCCTTGATGATGTGGAGTATGCAGATAATGCCGGATACGTTATAAAGCTTATCGGCTCGGTGAAAAAGCTGGAGGACGGAAAGCTTAAAGCTATCGTCTGCCCAAGGTTCGTGCCAAAGTCAAACCTGCTTGCCAGCGTAGATGATGTGTACAACGCCATAAGCGTTGTGGGCGACGGCGTGGGCAATGTAATGTTCTACGGTCAGGGCGCAGGAAAGCTGCCTACGGCATCTGCCGTGGTGGGAGATATCATCGACTGCCTCAAGCACCCGCAAACTGTTCTTGCAGTCAACTGGGAGGACAGCGAGGATAAGAGCTTTGTAGTTCCCTATAAACAGACGAACACCTCGGTTTATGTAAGGATACAGGCTGACAACGCAGAGGCGCTCAAAGGCTCGCTTAGCGAAATGTTCGGAAAGCTGATGTATATCGAAAGAGCGGGAAGACCCCAAAACGAGATAGCGTTTATAACACCCACGATGAAAGAAGCAGATATCGACGATAATCTGACTATCCTTTCTCATACTGCTGAGATAAAAAGCAAGATAAGGATTTATCAGTAAAAAGTAATTGCCTCCTTACGGTTATGACCGGGGGAGGTTTATTGTTTATGCAGATTTAACAAAATCACCATATGTTGATTTGTGACATTTCACAAGTGTGAAACTGCGGAAATGCGCTGAAAAGTTATTTGCAAAAAAACTGTTGCAAAAAAAACAGCTATGTGTTATACTGTTAATGTTAATATTGTTTTAATAATAAAGCCGTCCTGATCGGCTTGTCACATACTCCGGGAAAGGAGAACAAAAATGAGCAAACGTTTTACCGTGGGACTTGTTATAGCTAATATTGCCTTTGACCAGTTCAGCAAGGAAATAGCTAAGGGAGCGATAGCTGCCGCAGAGAAATTGGATGTTAACCTTGCTATAATCCCTATGAAGTATATAGGCAGAGATGTTGCGCCGGAAAGTGCCGACGAAAAGTATGACTATATGTTCAATACCCTGCTTAACCATGTATCTAACCATAACCTTGATTATATAATCATAACCATAGGCGAGATAGCGTATTCAATGACCAAGCAGGATATGTACAGCCTTATAAAAAGTATCGGAAAAACACCTGTGCTCTCTATCGCTGCCGAGGTAGAGGGTTATGAAAGCATGATCTTTGATAACACCACCGGTGTTAAGGAAGCGGTAAAATATCTTATAAAGTCCGGCAGAAAGCATATCGGGCTTATGAAAGGTGAGCCTTATAACTATGACTGCATCGAGCGAAATGCAGCGTATAAGGAAGCCATAGAAGAGGGCGGACTGGAGTATAACGAAAAGCTTACCATATATAACGATATGTCCTCGTTCTGTCATGAACAGGTGGAAAAGCTCCTTGCGGACAACCCGGATATGGACGCTATCGTTTGCTGCAACGATAACACAGCAGCTACGGTCTATGAGGTCCTTGAAAGACATAATATCACCATAGGCGAACAGATCGCTGTGGTGGGCTTTGACGATCTGCCCATCGCACAGCAGCTCAACCCGCCCCTTGCGTCTGTGAACGCAGATGCGGAAGGGCTTGCATATGCTGCCGTTGCCAGAGCAGTGGACTACCTTAACGGAAACACTCAGTTTGTCGAGCATAAAAGAATAGCCACCAAGTTTATTCTGAGAGAGTCTTGTTTCCGTAAGGCGGAGTATCCGGATTACATCAGCATTTTTGACCTTAACTGCCGGGACTGTGCCCGGGAGATAATGAAGATAGCTTATGACGACTTTACCTCGGAGGAACGGTATAAAAAGACATTTAAAGCTTGTGAAAGATTCCTTGAAATGGTGGATGCTGTCTTTCTCACCGAACAGGGGGATAAAAATAAAAAGAGCGTTGACGATTTCATAAATCTCATCGACAAACTTTTCAGAGGCAGAGAGGGCTTTTATGCCTTCAATATAAATAAATTCCTTGCGGTGGTGGATACGGGTATGAAGTACCTGGTGAACAGGCTCCCCGACAGATTGGGGGACATAATCACCGTGTTTACCCACCTGAACCAGATGATAGCTTACAGTATAGAGCTGCACCGCACATATGACAATAACCGCAGCTTTGATGTGAGCCACAGATCCAATATCATCACACGTGACGTTCTGATGTTTGCCACCGAGGATATGGAAAACGCCTGCGGGTCTATGCTGCGTCAGCTGCATCTGCTGAATATCAGAACAGCGTACCTGTACCTTCTGCAAAAACCTATCGTCTGCAACAGCCGAACTGATATGCCAAAGGTGTCCAGCTGGAATCTTGTGGCATATAATGAGGACAGAAGGGTGTATGTTGTTCCTGCCAACCGACAGGAGATAAGATCACAGGATCTGTTCAAGCACGAGTATCTGCCCTCGGACAGACGCTGGACAATGCTTGTTACCGTGCTTTACTCCAATAATGTACAGTACGGACTGGCAATGTTTGAGATGCCCTATGACTATTTCAACTATCTTGAGTATCTTACCTATCAGCTCAGCGCAGCGGTAAAGATACAAGAGCTTATCAAGACCCAGAACGAGACACTTATCCAGCTCAATAAAATAAATATCGCACTGCATAATATGTCCAGCCTTGACCAGCTCACGGGAGCGCTTAACCGCAGAGGCTTTTACAGCGAGGCTGCAAAGCAGTTTGAGCAGATGACCGACAGGCTAATTGTGCTGTTTGTTGACCTGGACGGACTGAAGATGATAAACGACAACTTCGGACACTCTGAAGGAGATATCGCCATAAAAGCTGTTGCCGATTGTCTGCGTGAGGTCATCGGTGACGTGGGCATAGTGGGCAGAGTAGGCGGTGACGAGTTCGTGGCAATGATGCCGTCGATATTTGATAATATGACCGATTATGTGAGAAATAAGTGCAACGAGGTCATGGATCAGCTTAACGAAAGGTTGAAAAGGCCGTATAAAATAGCCATGTCAATGGGTATTTTTGAGTGTAAGGCAAATGAATACAAGAGCATTGCCGAGATAATCGACAAGGCGGATTATCTGCTTTATGTACAAAAGCGTGAAAAGAAAAAACTTATAGACGGATAAAAAAAGGGAGAGAGCTTTCAAATAAGCTTTCTCCCTTTTTTGATTATGTATTGAGGTCGGGCCACAGCTCTGTGAAGCTTTCAAAGCTTTTGTGGGCAGCACAAATTATCCTTTCACGGTCCGGGGTGTAATGGGGGTTAAGCCTTGCAAAAACGGTAAAACCGCCTGTTTTTGCTGCGTTGACCCCCTCGATGATATCCTCAAAGACGGCACAGTTCTTGCAGGAAAGACCAAGTCCCTTTGCAGCAAAAAGATATATGTCGGGATAGCCCTTACCCCTTTCCACCTGTTCGGTGGTGGCAAAAAAATCAAAGCAATCGTATATACCGCAGCGCTTTAATACCGGTTCGTAAAGCTCCCTTGAAGAGGCAGTGGCAAGGGCGAGCTTTACCCCCTTTGAGTGAAGCTTTCTGACAAATTCCGGTGCGCCCTTTACAGGCTCTATGTCGTTGGTGTAGTGCCAAATAGCCATATCACGCCACTCGGCTGCTATCTCCTCAATAGTTTCGGGCAGGGAGAAAAGCTGCTTTGTATATATCGCTGCCTGGCGAAAATCCATTGCGGAAACAGCTTTTCCGTAGTTTTCGGGAACGGCAAAGCCACGCTTGCCGAGAAAGTCAATATCTATCTGCGTCCATACATCGCCCGATTCGATAAGAGTACCGTCAAGGTCAAAAATGACTCCTTTGAAATTTGAAATGTCCATGATCCTCCTTGATCCTCCGCTTATTCAAACCAGGGGTAGCTTACGTTTTTTATTCCGCCCTTGACGGTCATATTCAGATAAAAGGTTTCAACGCCGCCTATGAACTGTCCCCCTTGCAGGATGACCTCGTTGGAAAGGCTGCCTGTTGAGGTGGAGGCAAAGACGGAGAAGATATCGTCTCTCAGGTCAAGGGTTATCTGCTCACCGTTTTTGATCCGTGCGCCGTTTGCGTCAAGCACCCGGGGGTCTATCCTTGAAACGGGCTGCCCAAGCGCATCAAAGGAGCATATATCGCCGTAAAGCCCGAACTGCGCCATAAATGCCTGTTTTGAGCCGGGTATCACCCAGAATGGCATGACGGCAGAGACAAATTTTTTTCGTCTTGTTACGATTATACGTTTCATTGCTGTACCTCGATAAATTCTCCCAAAAGCCCTGCGGAAAGCTCCACAAGCTCCTTGCAGGGGCGCTTTTTGTAGTACTCGCCTGTTCTCTTTGCAGGCTGAGGTGCACTTGCGCCATCCAAGCCCAGAAGCTCCCGGCAGACGATACTGTCAAAGCCGTTTTCTTCCTTGAAGCGTGAGACAAAGGCTTGGATAAGCTTGTACATCTCGCCCTTTGCCTGCTGGTCCCTCCCGTCGGCATAGCCGTGTTTTAAGCCCAGCACCATAACGGCACCGGATACAGAGCCGCAAACCTCACGCAGCCTGCCTATTCCGCCGCCGAAACCGCTTGAAATACGAAGAGCAGTGTCCCTGTCAAGCCCCACGTCCTGCGCCCATGCGGCAACTACCGCCTGTGAGCAGTTATAGCCCTGCATGAAATATTCCCCCGCAAGGCGTGCTTTGTTTTCGTTATACTTTTTCATCGCCGTGACCTCCCGTTTTGCCGTTTTCGTTTTATACAGTATAACATAACTTCCCCTGCTTTTCAAGGATATTTCCTTGTGTTGTGTAAATTATACAAATTTGGTGCAGTATTTTCTGCTTTATTGTGCCCGGCTTTTTTTCAAACACTGTTGACAAAAAGGCGAAATTCAAGTATAATATTCTTGTGCAAAAAGACAATTTTTCACGTAAATCAGCTATGGGAGGTAAATAATTATGTCAAAATTCGTATGTTCGGTATGCGGTTACATCTATGAAGGCGAGCAGCCGCCGGAGAAGTGCCCACAGTGCGGCGTTCCCGGTTCAAAGTTCAACAAGGTCGAGGAAGAGAAGATAATGTGGGCTGACGAGCACAAGCTTGGCTCTGCACAGGGACTTGACGAGGAGATCGTTCAGGGACTGCGTGATAATTTCAACGGTGAGTGCAGTGAGGTAGGTATGTATCTTGCTATGGCGAGAGTTGCTTACAGAGAGGGCTACCCCGAGGTAGGTATGTACTACGAGAAGGCTGCTTTTGAAGAGGCTGAGCACGCTGCAAAGTTCGCAGAGCTGCTTGGTGAGGTAGTTACACCGTCTACAAAGAAGAACCTTGAGCTTCGCTATATGGCTGAAAACGGCGCTTGCGAGGGCAAGATGAAGATCGCTAAAAAGGCTAAGGAGCTTGGCTACGATGCTATCCACGATACCGTTCACGAGATGGCTAAGGACGAGGCAAGGCACGGCTGTGCTTTCAAGGGCCTGCTGGACAGATATTTCAAATAACAGATCGGTAAGGTTGTTTGGGGGACAGTCCTTTTGGATAAGGGTTGTCCCCCAAGCTATATGGTTTTGGCGGCTGACAAAGTCAGCTTTGGCTTTATGAAAATATGATTTCAGGGGAGGATAAACATGGGCAGCAAGGGCATAAGCATTCTTTTTCCCGATGGTAATGCGAAATTTACCCGGATGACGGACAGCGCATTTCACGACCTGGGACTTGACAGCATCTGCAAGGAGCTGACAAGCGATGCAAAGGAGCGCAAATACATCACCGGGGTAATTTCAAATATGACCGAAGATGCCGATACCGCACGTTTCAGACAGGAGGTTTTTGCGGATATCCTCGATCTTTCGCAGCTGCGTAAAAAGATAACAGAGTTGTTTGAAAGACTTGAATTTATGAAAAGCTTTGGTTCGCTGGCAAAAAAAACAGAGGAAAAGCTGGGGATATGGTATCTGCTGCACCGGCTCGACGAGCTGGATGACTACATAAAATGCGTTGAGGCGATGAGGGAGTGTCTGAGTGATGAGAGGATAAGATCACGGGGACTTATCCGTTTTCGTGAGCATATCAACGGCATTTACGAGGATTCCTGCTTTGCCCAGATGCGAAAGGATATAAGCGAGCTTAAGCTCAAGGCATCCGAGATTCGCAGCGTGACCATCGGCGTGAATGTCAATGACCGCTTTGAAGCAACGAGCATGGGGCTTATCTCGGTCAACAGCAAGCCGTTTAAAAAATCGGGTATAGTCAGCAATTTTGCTGATGCGCTGTCATCAAAAGGCGGCATAAAAGACGACAATGAATGGAACGGCGAGATGCGCTATCACGAGATTGACCGTTCGCAAAGCGGCACACCCGGGGCGATCTTTCAAAAGGGTATGGGCTTTCTTGCAATGCAGACAACGGGAGCATTTGTTGACGCAAAGGTGCGCCAGACTATCGTGAATATGCCTGATGACGACGGGATGAACAACTCCACTTTCTATTTTGAAAAGGTGATGAACAAGATGCTTGACACGCTGGTAAAGCGGTTGAGCGACACGCTTTCAAAGTACGTTGATGTTGCGGTGATAAACATTTCACGGCTTATTCCGGAGTTCACATACTACATCAGATTTGCAGAGTTTATCGAAAAATACAGTGAGGCAGGGTTTGCTTTCTGTCCGGCAAAGGCTGTAAGCGGCAGCGAGTGCTCAATGAATGCCCGGAGCTTTTACAATCTGCGCCTTGCGCTGTCGGTGGAAAATGCCGGGGATATCGTTTTCAATGACCTGAAATTTGACAGCGAGCACACTGTGTACATTCTGACGGGTGCCAACCGGGGAGGAAAGACCACTGTGACCCAGGCGGTGGGCTTGCTTTTTGCTCTGGCACAGGGCGGTATCAATGTGGCAGCCAAGTCGTTTGAATATGTGCCTGTGGACTGTATTTACACACATTTTCCTGCGGACGAGGACAAGACTATCGACCTTGGAAGGCTGGGTGAGGAGTGCGTGCGTTTCAAGCAGCTCTATGCAGACTGTACAGCGGACAGCTTGCTGCTTTTAAACGAGTCGTTCTCGACGACGTCTTTTGAAGAGGGATATTTTATCGCTCGTGACTCTGTGCGTGCAATTCTCAAAAAGCGGGTCCGCACGATCTACAACACGCATATGCACAAGCTCGCTGCTGATGTTGAGGAGATGAATGAGCAGACCGGCGGCGCAAAAGCCTCGTCGCTGGTTGTGAAAAGTGACGGCGGCAAACGCTCGTTCAAGGTGGAGGTCGCTGCGCCTGAGGGTATGTCGTACGCAAGAGATATTGCGCAGAAGTATGGCGTAACCTACGAAATGCTGACGAGCGGGTAAGCGATATGAGGAGATATGCTTTTCAATAAACCCCCACTTAAAACATATCCGATATATAATAAAAATACCCAAGAACGTTCACTCGCTCTTGGGTATTTGTTTTAGTTTGAAAGCACCAGAAAAGCGGCGTAGCAGCCAAGTATCGCAAGACCGCCGAAGCGGTAGAATAATTTGAGACCTGCGTTTTCGGTATCCTTTTTACGGATTTTCATAAGCAGTATCGCTCCCACGGCAGCCGTTGCAACAAGTCCGAAAATGTTAAGATACGAGCTTGACTTGTCCTTTGAGATGTACACCGAGCCGCCTCTGTAAAGAATATCCGCCACGGAGATTATACAGAAATTGAACACGCCGCTGCCCATTACATTTCCTGCACAGGCGTTGAAGTTGCCCTTGCGGATAAGTGCGATAGACGAGGTAAGCTCGGGAAGTGATGTGGCTACACCGAGGAACAGCGCACCGCCCACGGTCTTGCCCAGATTGAACTCCTCGGAAAGGTGATCCGCTGCGATGGTGATAAAGATAGATGCGACTACCAGCAGCACTGCCATTATAACAAATCTGATGATTATCTGTTTGATGGTAAGATCGCTGTTGTCTTCGCCCTCGCTCTCTGCGCTGTCGCCTGCCATAAACTTGATAGAGCAAGCGTAAAGCACCAGCAGGATTATGGAGTAAACGCTTATACCGACTACCGTGTAGTCCTTTTTGAACACCACGGGGAGCAGCATTATGGAAAACATTATAAAGGTTATGACCGTAGTTTTGAAGTGGCTGCTGCCTATGGTGGATCTGCAAAGGCTTTTTGCAGCGATAAGCGCTGCACCGCCGAAAATACACATATTGAAAAGGTTGCTGCCAAGGATATTACCCATTACAAGGTCGGGCTGCTTTACAAAGAGCACCGCCGAGATAGAGGTGAAAAGCTCCGGAAGGCTGGTTACTGCTGCAAGGATAACTCCGCCGATGAACGCTCCCGAAAGGTCGGTTTTCTTGTCGATAAGGTCAACGTAGTTTGCCAGCTTGATGGAGAAAAATACGACGCACACTGCCAGCGCTGCATAAATACCTACCCACATCATAGTTTTTCATCTGTCCTTTCTTACTGGTGATATGTTTTCAAAAAGTCTTTCATCTGCTGCATTGCATAGGTCAGCTGTTCGCAGTTGGGAAGATAGACTATGCGGAAGTGGTCGGGCTGTTCCCAATGGAATCCGCCACCGTGGGTGAGAAGTATCTTTTTCTCTTTAAGAAAATCCAGAACGAACTGTTCATCGTCTTTCATGCCGAATTTTTCCTTGTCCAGTTTTGGAAAAATGTAAAATGCCGCACGGGGCCTTACGGCTGTAAGTCCGTCGATGTCGTCGATAAGCTTGCAGATAAGCTCTCTTTGCTCATAGATGCGCCCTCCCGGAAGGAGCATCTCATCGGTCTTGTCAAAGTCTTTAAGAGCGTATTCGATAACGTACTGGCTCTGGACGTTTGAACAAAGACGCATTGAAGAAAGCATATTTATGCCCTCTATGTAGCCTTTTGCCCTGTTAAGATCGCCGCTGAGGACCATCCAGCCGGAGCGGAAGCCTGCGATCTTGTGGGATTTGGAAAGACCGTTGAAGGTCACACAGAAAAGATCCGGAGCAAGTGATGCAATTGAGGTATGCTTTATGCCGTCCATGCAAAGACGGTCGTAGATCTCGTCGGAAAAAATAATAAGCTCATGCTCACGAGCCATATCCACTATCTTTTGAAGTATCTCCTTGGGATAGACCGCACCGGTGGGGTTGTTTGGGTTGATAACGACGATCGCCTTGGTCTTGTCGGTTATTTTGGAGCGCATATCCTCAATATCCGGATACCAGTCGGAAGCCTCGTCACAGATGTAATGTACAGCGTTCCCTCCGGACAAAGTTACAGAGGCTGTCCACAAGGGATAGTCCGGCGCCGGCACCAGCACCTCGTCACCGTTGTCCAAAAGAGCCTGCATGGACATGGTTATAAGCTCGGATACGCCGTTTCCCGTGTAGATATTATCTATGCTCTGCGCCACAACGCCCTTGCTTGCGTGATAGGCTTTTATCGCCTCACGTGCCCTTGCTATGCCGTGAGAGTCGGAGTAACCCTGAGCGTCACGCAGGTGTGCGCTCATCTCGTTGATAATATAATCAGGTGCGTTGAAATCAAAGGGGGCAGGATTGCCGATGTTGAGCTTGATGATGCTTTCACCCTGTGCGATCATGCGGTTAGCCTCATCCATAACAGGACCTCTGATGTCGTAGCACACATTATTAAGCTTGGTGGATTTTGCGAATGTTCTCATATTTACACTTCCCTGAATGAATAGTATACAGTTATCCTGATACATTCTACCACACAGGTGGCGGACTGTCAACGGCATTTTTCACAAAGCACAGCTAAAAAAATCGCAAAAACTGCACTTTTTTTGGTAAAAGGCTTTATTTTTTGTTTGAAATGTAGTATAATGATAATGGTATATTGTGTTTATATCTTAAAAGAGGAAAAATATAAACGGGAGGAACGATAAGAATGAAAAACGTAGTAAATGTTCAGCTTGCAGGACGCTCTTATAACCTTAATTCCACCGAGTCTGAGGAATATACTCAGAAGCTGGCAAGAGAGCTTAACAGGCGCATAACGGCAATAACCAATGCGTCTCCAAGCCTTTCGGCACTTGACGGGGCGCTGCTGTGCGCTCTTGATTGTCTTGACGAGCTTACAAAGGCTAACAACAATATCGAGAATATAAGAAACCAGATAAAGGATTATGTAGACGATGCCGGCGAGGCAAGGATACAGGCGGACGAGGCAAATAAAGAAGTAAGGGTGCTGCGTGCAAGGGTAGAGGCATTGCAGGCAGAGCTGAAAAAGCGCACCACCGTTATCAGATATGACAACGAGAAGGTGGAAAGCGCAAAGGATATGCTTTCCAAAGAGATAGATGCGGCAATAAACAAGCCCATGAATACAAACGCCCCGGGAGCTCAGCAGTCGTTTTTTAACACAGACCCTGCTGCAAACGCCGAAAGAAAGTAATGGCTGAGATCCTTTCTCCGGCAGGCTCGCCCCAGGCGCTGTGTGCGGCTTTGCGGTGCGGCTGCGATGCGGTCTATGTTGGCGGACAAAGCTTTTCGGCAAGGGCAAATGCAGCGAATTTCTCCGATGAGGAGCTTGCCCGGGCGGTAGAGATGTGCCATATCCGTGGCGTAAAGGTGTATCTTGCAATAAACACCGTAATACTTGACAGCCAGCTTGACGGGTGCAAGCGTGCGGTGGAATATGCGGCAAAGATAGGCGTTGACGGGCTTATAACCCAGGATCTGTGCCTTGTGGAGATAGTAAGAAAGTGCTGTCCACGTATGGAGATACACGCCTCCACCCAGATGACTGTTCACACCAAAAAGGGCGTTGAACAGGCAAAGGAGCTGGGCTTTTCACGCACTGTGCTCTCAAGGGAGCTTCCCGAGGGGATAATAGCAGACCTTTCGGAACTTGGCACACAAACGGAAATTTTTGTCCACGGGGCATTGTGTATGTCTGTTTCGGGGCAGTGCTATATGAGCGCCCTTATCGGATCACGAAGCGCAAACAGAGGGCTTTGTGCACAGGCTTGCAGGCTTGCGCTCAGCGCCGTGAAGGGGCAGGAGAGGTATGATCTGTCCTTGAAGGATATGTCGCTGCTTGATATTATGCCAAGGGTGCTGGCAACAGGAGCAAGCTCGCTGAAGATCGAAGGGCGAATGAAGCGCCCGGAATATGTGGCAAAAGCCACCCATAGCGCAGTTATGGCTTGTGCAGGCCGGGACCCGGATATGGACGGACTGGGAGCGGTCTTTTCAAGACAGGGCTTTACAAAGGGATACTTTGAAGGTAAAAAGGGCAAAGAGATGTTCGGCAGGCGTGACAAAGAAGATGCGGCGGTGTCGGCAAAGGCTTTGCCCGGGATCCATGAGCTTTACAGAAGCGAGGAAAAACGTGACAGGGTGAGATTTGTATTCACGGCACAAAAGGAAAGCAGGGTCATCCTTACGGTCACAGACACCCGGGGAAACAGCTTCTGTGCAAGGGGCGACGTTCCTCAACCGGCGCAGAATAAAGGCTTGAGCACCGAGCAGGTGGAAAAGCAGCTTATAAAGCTCGGGGACACTATATACGAATACGGCGGCTGCGAGTGTGACATCGGTGATATGCTGTACGTCAGCCCTTCCCGGATAAACGCTCTGCGGCGGCAGGTGTGCGAGGGTCTTGACGGAGTGCGTGCTGCGGCAAACGACAGGTCCGTTCCCTTTGTAAATGTTGATATTACAGACTTTGAGGGCGGCTGCGAGTGTGAGCAGCCAAAGATAAGGATAGAGATTTCAAGCCTGAAACAGCTTGAAAACATAGATCTGAGCGATATCGAATTTGTGATAATGCCCCTTGAAATGTGTAAAAATGCGGACTTTGCGGCGCTTGGAGAAAAGCTGATGGCGGCGCTGCCCAGATTCACCTTTGACGAGGAAAACGTGATAGAGCGCCTGAGGGCATTGAAAGAAAAGGGCTTGAAACATATCCTCGCCACAAATATCGCACATCTGAAAATCGGCAGAGAACTGGGACTTACTGTTCACGGCGGCTTCGGATTAAATGCGACAAACAGCGTGGCGGTCAAGCTTTTAGGGGAAATGGGCGCAGCGGACGTGACAGCGTCTTTTGAGCTGAAAGCGGCACAGATACGTGCCCTTAAAAAGCCTGTGCCGGTTGGCGTTATCGGCTATGGAAGGCTGAGTGCCATGCTGACGGTCAACTGTCCCATAAGGCAGGCTGTGGGCTGCGGCAAATGTACAAAGCGGCTTTACGACCCTACGGGCAGAGAGCTTGCGGTGCGCTGCTCAAAGGGTGAGGGGTATGTGGAGATACTTAACAGCGATGTGCTGTACATGGCGGACAAGCTGAACGATCTCAAAGGTGCATCGTTTGTGCAGCTTTGCTTTGACGAGGAAGATCCACAGCAGGCAGCTGACATTGTCAGGGCTTATAAAAACAGCGAAAAACCGCAGCTTGAAAACATGACCCGAGGTCTTTATTACAGGGGGATAATCTGAATAGATAAATCAGAATTTATCATCATACGCATGGTGAATAATCGGGCTGGAACTCTTTGAAAAGAGTTCCCCCCGAGCCCCCCTCAGAAACTTTTTAATGATTTTTGGCACTTGGGAGCTTCACTCCCAAGCACCAAAAATGACTAAGAGCTTATAAGGGAGCGCAGGAAGAAATCTTTTTAGAGAAATCTAACTCAACTATACACCAAACATATGATGATAATTCGGATCTACCACAATATCCTTGCATAGCAGTTGGAGATATTCTCTTGGGAAAAGTTTTTCCTCATACTCTCTTTTCTGAACTTTTCAGTCATTTTTACATATCGGGCAATATGCCCGATGTGTAAAAATCATTAAGAGGTTTAGGAAGGGGGTCTGGGGGATAACCCTTCTCCAAAAGGGTTTCCCCCAGCTGCCACGCAAGGGTGCTGCGGTAAATTCTGATTTATAGCAGATAAATTATACAACAGAAAGAGGAAAGTAAATGAAACTTCTGATAAAAAAGCTTGATGAAAAAGCAGTGATCCCTGCAAGACAGACCGAGTTCAGCGCAGGGTACGATCTGAGTGCCTGCTGCGATGAGCCGATAACGGTCAGGGCAGGGCAGACGGTAAAGGTCCACACGGGCGTTGCGATGGAGATAGACGGGGACAAAAACACGGTCGGGCTTATCTATGCACGCAGCGGACTTGCCACAAAGTTCGGCCTTGCACCTGCGAACTGCGTGGGAGTTATCGACTGGGACTATCGGGGCGAGGTGATCGTTGCGCTGCACAATTCATCGGAAAACGACTTTGAGATAAACCACGGCGACAGGATAGCACAGCTTGTGCTTGCCCCTGTGTTCACCCCGGAGGTCGAGATAGTTTCAGAGCTTTCAGGCACATCAAGAGGAGAAGGTGGCTTTGGCTCCACCAATAAGTGATATGAGCAGTTTTTTTGCCAACAACCCCACGGTCATACTTGCACTGATAGGGCTTTTGCTTTCGGTGCTGAACATAATCAATCTGATACTCAGCCGTAAGCGTGACCACTTTGTATCGGGGATACCGCTGTTCGGCGGTCTGTTTATACTTATAGGCTTTTTGCTTTCCCACCACAAGATCTGGGCGCTTTTGTGCTTTACCGATTACTCGTGGGTGCTGTTTCCGTATTCGCTGATCTTTGGCGGAAAAACTGACCGGAAGAAAGAGGATAACAAGGAAAATGAAGATAGTAAACGCTAAAATTTATACCTGCGACGGGAATTTCACCGTCATCGAAAACGGCTTTGTTGAGATCATCGGCGGAAGGATAACGCAGGTCGGAGAATGTGCGCCTCACAGCGAGGGGGACATAGACGCACAGGGAAAGAGCCTTTTCCCCGGCTTTATCGACTGCCACACCCACCTTGGACTGACCACGAGCGGTGTAGGTTTTGAGGGCGAGGATCTCAACGAATCGGTGGATTCCTGCACGCCGCAGCTGCGGATAATCGACGGGATAAATCCCCTTGACTACTCCTTTGAACTTGCACGAAAGGCAGGCGTTACGGCGGCGGTGGTATCTCCCGGCTCGGCAAACGCTGTTGCAGGGCAGATATACGGGATAAAGACTGCAGGCAAGCGTGTAGATAAAATGTCCCTGGGACAGGTGGGGATAAAATTTTCTCTGGGCGAGAACCCGAAAATGACCTACAATGACCGTGACGAAACTCCCGTTACGAGAATGGCGATAGCTGCGGTGATAAGAGAGGCTCTTTTTAAGGCAAAGCGTTACAGACAGGATATTGAAAAAGCCCAAAACGAGGACGGGGATATGCCCGAATATGACATAAAGAGCGAGGCGCTGCTGCCGCTTCTTGACAGGCGCATCAAGGCGCATTTCCACTGCCACAGGGCAGACGACATTTTTACAGCGGTGAGGATAGCAGGGGAGTTCGGGCTGGATTACACCCTTGTCCACTGCACCGACGGATATCTTATAGCTGACGAGCTGGCGCAGGAAAGCTGCTCGGCGGTGATAGGACCTGTTATCTGTGACAGGTGCAAGCCCGAAATGGCATCTCTTTCCCCTGAAAATGCTGCGGTCCTGGCCAAAAGCGGCGTCAAGGTCGCCGTTTGCACCGACCACTCGGAAGTGCCAATAGAGTATCTGCCCCTGTCGGTGGGTATATGCCGCAAGCATGGATTGAGCTTTGAGGACGCACTTTTAAGCGTAACAAGAAATGCCGCAGAGATAGCAGGTATAGCGGACAAAGTCGGCTCGGTGGAGATCGGAAAGGACGCTGATCTGACGCTTTTTGAGGGCGACCCCTTTGAGGTCATGAGCAGCCCTGAAATGGTCATGATAAACGGTGAGATAATAGGATAAAAAGGATAATATAGCTATGATACCAACATTCAGATATCACCCCGACCCCATAAAGACAGGGGCGTTTTTGCAGGGGGAGGATCACATTTGTGACTGCTGCGGCAGGCAGACGGACACATGGTACGAACAGCCATTTTACACGGAAAAGGACCATGTGGAATGTCTTTGTCCGGAGTGCATCGCAAGCGGCAGGGCGGCTGAGAAGTTTAACGGAAGCTTTCAGGACGAGGCAAACGTAGGAGAGGTAAGCGACCCCGAAAAGCTGGACGAGCTGGTGCACCGCACCCCGTGCTACTGCTCCTGGCAGCAGGAATACTGGTACGCTCATTGTGATGATTTCTGCGCTTTTGTCGGCTATGTGGGCTGGGAGGACATTGTGAAGATGGGTATAGCACAGCAGATAGAGAAAAACTATGATGAGGAAATCTGCGGATTTGACTTTGAGGATATAAAAGAGTGCATGATGAACGAGGGCAGTATGCAGGGGTATTTATTCAGATGTCTGCACTGCGGCGAATACTTTTTGTATGCAGACTGCGATTGAAACTCTTTCAAAAAGGTTTTCCCAAAATTATGAGGTGTACGCAGCGGGTAATTAACTAACGAACGCAAAGGAGAAAAAATGTTTAAAGTCGATTATAAAGATCTCAGTCTTTCCTTTAACGAATTTCACAATGTTAAGTGTGGCGATATGCCCCGGTACGGAGAATTCTGTCTGCTTGAGCTGAAAAACGGTGACTGCACCGCAGGGAGCTGGAATCCATCAGAGAAAGAGAGCGACACAGCAGGACATTTCATCCGTGGGACCGCTGACACCATCGATTCGGCGGAGGTGCAGAGGTGGCACTCTCTGGATCGCTATGACCTGACTGAGATTCTTGAAACGGAAGAGATCAACTGGATAAATCTCGGAGCGGAAAACCAAGATTGCCCCGGTGTTGTATTTGAAGGCTTCAAATCCTTTGCCGACAGGAAAAAACCGAAAGAGGAACAGTACTGTCTTTTGATAATGAAGGACGGAGGCTTGGCGGCAGGCAGATGGAACAAGTGGCGGCACGAAGCGGGAGGAGCTTTTATCTACGCACCTGCGCTGTCAAGCCACAGCTGGGATAAGGTTTGGGCGTGGACGCCCCTCAGCATTGATCTGTTTTTTGCAATGGAGATAGAACGGGAGAAAGAAAAAAAGCTGGAAAAGAAGCTCAACAAGAATCCTTCGGCAGATCCCGAACTTTTCAAATACGGGATGGATATCAACGTTTATTACGAAAAAGCGCTGGAAAAACTCCGTGAGGAGTTTTACTGGGCGACACTTACGATGATGAAAAAATGCACACCCGTGTGGCAGATCGCACCTTTGCACGGCAAATATGTTTTCGGTCAGATCAGCAAGAACTACTGTGACGACTCGGATATAGTGACTCCCTGGACACAGGGTACGACCGCAGACGAATTTATTGATTTTTTGTGCGAATATACGCACGATACGGTCAAAAACTCGAACCCCGAAGAAAAATTCAAGCTGGGCACAGACATAAATGTTTATCTGGACAAGGCTTTCAACAGCGTCAAAAAGGACTATCGCTGGCTGGATAAAAAGATGCTCGCCAAGAGTTGGCAGTATGATATACAGCGTGTTGACGGCGATCTGGAATTTGTAAGGAAGTACTGTAATGAAAGCGAGTATTCGGTATACGATGTGGAAAGTGCTGAACGTTTTATAGAATGCTTGGAATATGACTATCAGAGTGCGGCGCTCAGGGAGAATAAAACCGTGGCAAGCTATGCCCCTGAATTCGGGCATATCAGTATTTACGGCTGGAATCTTGAGAGTTATGTTTTTTATAAGCTTGAATCGGGCGACTACAAGGTGAGCGTAACTGCCGGAGACCGCACTGCCGGCGGCAGCAGGGAATTTTTCATAACACCGTACTGCTTTGAAGCAAAGACGTATGAGCAGTTCCTTGAGCGCTATCTTGAGATAGTTCCGGAAAACTCGTTCGGTCTGGGGAAAAAAGAGCTTCTTCCCAATGAGGAACTGAAGAAATTTCTCGGATATTGACAATACAGCAAAGGAATAGATACTATGGGAACTTTATATGTAGTCGGCACGCCCATAGGCAACCTGGGAGATATGACATACAGGGCGGTAGAGACACTTGAAAAGGTGGATTTTATCTGCGCCGAGGACACCAGGGTGAGTGCCAAGCTGCTGAATTACTTTGAAATAAAAACGCCCCTTGTGAGCTATCACGAGCACAACGCCGCACAGGTGGGGGAAAGCATCTGTGACAGGATAGCCGCAGGCGAAAACGCTGCGATAGTTACCGATGCAGGAATGCCGTGTATCTCGGATCCGGGGGAACTGCTGGTGAGAATGTGTTATGACAGGGGAATAAAAGTCCGGGTCGTGCCCGGTCCCAGCGCAGTTATATCGGGGCTTGCCATAAGCGGACTTGGCACAAAAAATTTTCAGTTTGAAGGATTTTTGTCGGTGAATAAAAAACAGCGTCAGGAGCATCTTGCGGCGGTTAGAAATTCAACCCGCACCCTTATTTTCTACGAAGCTCCCCACAAGCTTTTGAGCACCCTTGAGGATATGCTGAAGTATTTTGGTGACAGGAAAATATCCCTTTGCAGGGAGCTGACCAAGCTGCACGAGGAGGTCATATGTACAACGCTTGCCGAGGCGGCGGATATGTACAGGACCGTCAAGCCAAAGGGCGAATTTGTGCTGGTGATCCAGGGTGCGAGAGAGTCGGAGCTTGTTAAGGCGGAAACTATCGACGAGGCACTGGTGCAGGTCAGAGCGCTGATGAAAAACGGGATGCGTGGCGCTGATGCCTGCAAGGAGATAGCAAAGGCAACAGGGTTTTCAAAGGCTGAGCTTTATGCAAAATTGCTTGAAGAGAGGGAATAAAGGCAAATGAAGATAAAAGACTTTTTTTTGATGACACCAAAGAGATTCAAAAGGATAATGAAGGAACAATTTGCAAAGCCTGAGGGCGTTGCCGGAGATTTTTTTACCCTTGCTATGAACGTTATAAACTTTAAGCTTTATAACGCAGTTTATAATTTTGTGGGAAAGCAGGAAGGATCGAAGATCCTTGATGTCGGTTTCGGCAACGGGGATATGCTCAAAAGGCTGGATGAAAAGCTGGACAATGTGAAGCTGTACGGTGTGGATATTTCCGACCATATGGTGGTGGTCGCCACAAGCGTTAATCAGGAGGCTGTGGATAAGGACAGAATGATCCTGCAAAACGCATCGGTGGAGGATCTGCCCTACGACGACGGTGTTTTTGACACGGTGTATACCATAAACACCATATACTTCTGGCAGGACAGAGATAAAGCATTCAGCGAGATACTAAGGGTGCTGAAGCCGGGAGGACGTTTTGTCTGTGCCTTTTACAGCAGAGAATACTTTGAAAGAAAAAAACAGTATATGTCTGAGGATGAGACCTATTATTCCCCCAGAGAGCTGAGAGATGTTGTAAGCGCAGCGGGCTTTGAAAGCCCTAAAATAAAAGTGGTTGACAGCAAGAAAAATATGTATTGCCTCGTGTGCGAAAAAAAGGGGAATGATGCCGATGCAGATAACGGCCATGGACAAGAGCAGCTATAAGGACGCTGCGGCAATAATGGCACAGTGCCTTTCACATCCCTGGAGCGAAAAGGTCTTGTTTCAGGAGCTTTCTAACCCCAATGCACATTCTTATGTGGCCTTTGAAAACGGCGAAGCAGCAGGCTTTCTCAGCGTGTGGGAGGTTTGCGGCGAGGTGAGCATAAACAATATCGCCGTGGTGGAAAAGTTCCGCCGAAGGGGGATAGCAAAAGCCCTGATGGAGCATATGTTCACAGAGCTTTGTGACGCTGTGAGCGCAACCCTTGAGGTGAGAAGGTCAAATGATGCAGCTGCTGCGCTGTACGGATCCCTCGGCTTTAAGCGGGTGGGAGAGCGAAAGGATTTTTATTCCCGGCCCACAGAGGATGCCATTCTTATGACAAAATATCTGAACGGAGAAAAATAATGGAGTATACCGACCTTACATTTGAGGATCTGGGCAAGGGCTACAAGGTGTGCATTTCCACCGAACACCGATTCGGCACAGATGCCTTCCTGCTTGCGGATTTTGCAAGGCCAAGGCATAAGGATACTGTCTGCGATTTGTGTACAGGCTGCGGGATAATCGCAATGATAATGCGTCGCATTTTTCAGCCCAAAAAGATATATGCAGTGGAATTGCAGCAAAAGGCGTATGACCAGCTCAGGCTTTCCATAGAAAAATCGGGAGCAGATGAGAATACGTTTGCGGTGCTTGGCGATCTGAAAGAGTGGAAAAGCTCTGAACCGATAGATGTTATCACCTGTAATCCCCCTTACAAGATAAGCGGAACGGGAGCGAAAAATAATAGTCATGCGGTGTCCATCGCACGCCATGAGATAGAATGTACCGTTGATGATGTGTGTGCAGCGGCGGCTAAAAACCTCCGTTTCGGGGGACGGCTGTGCATATGCAACAGACCCGAAAGACTCAGCGATATAATTACCGCCATGCGTGCAAACGGCATTGAGCCAAAGCGTTTACGCACCGTCCACAAAAACCCCGACTGTGCGCCGTGGCTGATACTTGTGGAGGGGCACAAGGGCGGAAACAATTTTATACAGATAGAAAAGCCTTTGTTCGTCAGAACAAAGGACGGGGGTATCTCCGAGGAGATGCAGGGCATTTACACCGCAGAGATACGATAACGGCTTTTCGTCCCGGAGAAATGATTTTAGTATAACGTTAGGACTGATAGATATGAAGATACTTGGAATAGAAAGCTCCTGTGATGAGACTGCCTGCTCGGTGGTGCAGGACGGCAAGACGGTGCTTTCAAACATCGTTGCCAGCCAGATAGACGAGCATAGGCTGTACGGCGGAGTTGTGCCGGAGATAGCATCACGCCGCCACGCCGAGAACATCGGCTGGGTGACGAGAAAGGCTCTTGAAAAGGCAGAGTGCACCCTTGACGACATTGATGCTGTTGCGGTCACCTACGCCCCGGGGCTTATCGGTGCGCTTCTGGTAGGTGTAAGCTTTGCAAAGGGGCTTGCGATGAGCGCAAAAAAGCCGCTCGTTCCCGTGCATCACATAGCAGGGCATATCGCAGCAAACTATATCTCGCACCCCGATCTGAAACCGCCTTATCTGTGCCTTGTGGTATCGGGGGGACATTCTCATATCGTTGAGGTGCTTGACTATACAAAATACCATGTTATCGGGCGCACCCGTGACGATGCGGCAGGAGAATGTTTTGACAAGGTGGCAAGGACCCTTGGATATGAATACCCCGGGGGAAAGTTTATTGACGCAGCGGCAAAAAAGGGAAACGATAACGCCTTTGATCTGCCCCACCCGAAGGTACAGGGAAGCGAGTATGACTTCTCGTTTTCGGGACTTAAAACAGCTGTGATAAACCTTGTGCATAATTCTCAGCAAAAGGGGATCGAAATAAACCGAGAGGATATGGCGGCATCTTTCCAGAAAACTATCGGAGAAATATTGTGCAAAAAAACCATGCTTGCCGCAAAGGATCTGGGGCACAAGACCATTGCTGTTGCAGGCGGTGTGTCGGCAAATTCCGGCGTGCGTGAGATGATGAGCGAGCAGTGTGCAAAGAGTGGGTATGAGCTGTTTCTTCCCGAGCTGAAATACTGCGGCGACAACGGCGCAATGATAGCCTGCCAGGGGTATTACGATTTTCTTGCAGGTAAGCGTGGGGATATGAGCCTTAATGCAGTTGCGACCATGAGCCTTGAAAATCTCTGAACGGTTTGTTCGGAGAATAATTGGGGAAAACCCTTTTGGAGAAGGGTTGTTCCCCAAACCCCTTTCCTAAACCTCTTAATGCAATTCGAGGATATGGGGAAGAAACCCATATCCCCGAATTGTACTGAAAGTCTAAGAGAGAGTTCAGAGAATAGCACTTCCAAGAGGATACTCTCAATTATTCAGCGAACAGACTGTTCAAAAATACCAAGAAACAGGAGCATACACTTATGGTTTTACTTGCAATAGACGGAAACAGCATAATGAACAGAGCCTTTTACGGCATAAAAGCCCTTGCCAACTCAAAGGGGCAGTTTACCAATGCCATAACAGGGTTTATGAATATATATCTTAAAGAGCTTTCACAGGTCCAGCCTGACTGCGTCGCTGTGGCTTTTGACCTTAAAGCACCCACCTTCCGCCACAAGGCAAATGCAGACTATAAGGCGAACAGAAAAGGTATGCCTGCCGAGCTTGCTCAGCAGATGCCGGTCATAAAAGAACTTCTGACGGACATCGGCGTTAAGATAGTTGAGTGCCAGGGCTACGAGGCAGACGATATCCTGGGGACCCTGTCAAAGGCTTGCACAGACAGCGGAAACGAATGCTTTATCCTTACCGGCGACAGGGACAGCTTCCAGCTGGTGTCGGACAGGGTAACGGTACGCCTTGCCGGAACAAAGGAAACAAAGATATATACTCCCGAAAGGATAATGGAGGAATACGGCGTAAAGCCCAGACAGATGATAGAGGTCAAGGCGCTTATGGGAGATGCCTCGGATAATATAAAGGGAGTTGCAGGCATAGGCGAGAAAACCGCTCTGAGCCTTATACAGCAGCTGGGAAGCGTTGATGAGCTGTATGAAAAGCTTGGGCAGATCAAGCTTACACCATCGGTGAGAAATAAGCTTGAAAGCGGACATAAAGACGCCCTTGACAGCAGGTTTCTTGCGGAGATATTCCTTGAGGTCCCCATTGACACAAACATTGAAAATTACAAGCTCACCGGGGGGGACAAGGAAAAGACCGGTGAACTTCTGGCAGGGCTTGAAATGTTCAAGCTGATGGAAAGGCTTGGTGCAAACAGCCGGGGAGCACAGGCAGAGCCGGAGAAAAAGCTGAAGCTTTCACAGCTTGAAAAAATAGAATGTGCAGAGCTGGACAAAAGCTGCATCGGGATCTTTGAAAAAGAAAAAAGAGTAGGCGTACAGCTTAAAGACGATACGCTGAAGGTCATTTGTAATAATACCGTGTATGTTACAAATGACCCCGGGCTTATAACGGCGGTGCTTGGATCCGGGTGCGTAAAGGGAGCGTTTGAAGGCAAGAGCCTGCATATGTTTGCTCTTGCACATGACACACAGGTGAAAGAGCTGGTATTTTGCTGTGACCTTGCAGGGTATCTTTTAAACTCACAGTCAAGCGATTATACCGTGGAGAACCTCTGCCTTGCATACAAGGTGACCTACCGCAGTGACTGTGGTGAAAACGCAGATATTGCCAGCCTTCCGGGACTGTGGGAAAACCTTGAAGGGCAGCTGGAGCAAACAGGGATGGCAGAGCTTTTCAAAGATATCGAGCTTCCGCTCTGCGAGGTGCTGGCATCTATGGAGTTTTACGGGGTAAAGGCTGATGTTGAGGGAATAAAAGCGTTTGGCAAGGAACTCAAAAGCAAGATAGCCCAGCTTACAAGCCGGATATATGAGTATGCCGGTGAGGAGTTCAATATCGCATCAACAAAACAGCTTGGAAGGATACTCTTTGAAAAGCTGGAACTGCCTGCCAAGAAAAAGACAAAAAGCGGATATTCCACCGGCGCAGAGGTGCTGGAATACTTGTCGGATAAACACCCCATAATACCGCTGATACTTGAATACCGCACCCTCACCAAGCTGGATTCCACATACGTTGAGGGACTGCTCAAACAGATAGGAAAGGACGGACGTGTCCACTCGGTTTTCAAACAGACTGAAACAAGGACAGGACGTATATCCTCGGCGGAGCCTAATATGCAGAATATCCCCGTTCGCAAGGAGATCGGACGGAATATGCGTAAGTTTTTTGTGGCAAAAGACGGCTATGAGCTTGTGGATGCGGACTATTCCCAGATAGAGCTTCGTGTGCTTGCCTGTGTGTGCGGCGACGAAAATATGCAGCAGGCATTTCTCAGCGGAAAGGATATCCACCGCTCAACGGCTGCACAGGTCTTTGATCTGCCCGAGGATTTTGTGAGCGACGAAATGAGGCGTGCGGCAAAAGCAGTCAACTTCGGTATAATCTACGGCATCGGCCCGTTCTCTCTTTCAAAGGATATAGGTGTTTCCGTGGCGGAGGCAAAGCAGTACATCAAAAACTATCTCGCCAATTATCCCAAGGTGTCGCAGTTTATGGACAAGACCGTTCAGGACGGCATATCAAACGGATATGTCACCACCATTTTCGGCAGGCGAAGATATATCCCGGAGCTTCATGCGTCAAATAAAAATGTGCAGGAGTTCGGAAAAAGAGCAGCTATGAACGCCCCTATACAGGGTGCTGCGGCGGATATAATCAAGCTTGCAATGGTCAGGGTGTTCAAAAGGATCCAAAAGGAAAAGCTTGATGCACGGCTTATATTGCAGGTCCATGACGAACTTATAATAGAGGTATCGCAGGAAGATAAGACCAAGGCTGAAAAGCTCCTTAAAGGGGAAATGGAAGGTGCGGTAAGGCTTGCTGTGCCCTTTACCGCAGATGTACACAGCGGGCATAGCTGGTACGATGCAAAGGGCTGATCTTTTAAAGGATACAGACGGAAAAATCACGCAAAAAGAGGGTGAAGAGATTGTTGGAGATCGCCAATGAAGATTTTGTAAAGCTTGTAAAGTTTATTAAAGACCGCTATGGGCTTAATCTTGAGGACAGAAAAATATTGGTGGAGAGCCGCCTGAGCAACTATGTTCTTGACTGCGGATTTGACAATTTTTCCGACTATCTCAGGCTTGTCTATAACGACTCAACTCAGCGTGAAGTGGCAAATATGATAAACCGGCTTACCACCAACCACACGTATTTTATGCGTGAGACCGCTCACTTTCAGCATATGATGGGCATTTTTCTGCCATACGCCGAAAAGAACGTAAAGGATAAGACCTTGAGTATATGGAGCGCAGGCTGTTCCTACGGCAACGAGCCGTATAATATAGCCATGTGCCTTGACGAGTATTTCGGCGCACAAAAAAAACAGTGGGATCTGAAGATACTTGCCACCGATATTTCATATAATGCTCTCAAGAGCGCATCAAACGGAGTTTTCTCTCCCGCCGCCATTGAGAATGTTCCGGACAGATGGCGTGAAAAGTATTTTACCCACACTCAGTTCGGAGACTATAAGGTAATAGACGAGATACGCAGCAACGTGGTGTTCAGATACCATAATCTTATGGATGACATTGTTTTTAAGAGAAAGTTCCACCTTATTTTCTGCCGCAATGTTATGATATATTTCAACGACGAGGCAAGAGCAAAGCTGTGTAAAAAGTTTTACGACGCCACCGAACCGGGAGGGTATCTTTACACGGGCCATGCCGAGAGTATACCTGCGGATATGCCTTACAAGCGCATATCCACTGCCATTTACAGAAAGGTGGTGCAGGGATGATAAAGGAAAAAGGGAAAATACTTATTATTGCCGATGATCAGCGTTTTACGTCAGACATACAGGAGCTGGTAAAAAAGAACTCCGGCTCTGAGCTTGCAATGGACACCTGCCTTCTGCCCCAGGGCAAAAACGCCGTCAAGGAGACCATGCCTGATGTTATAATCCTGGACGGGGACAGGCATTCAAAAGAAAAAACAGCAGAGTATATACGCAACCTTATGCCCAGGTATTCAAGACCGCTTATTGTGTGTACGGTAAAGCATAATTCAAATTACGGCTTTATGAGTGCAGGTGCATCGGATGTTGTGATGAAGCAGGAGGACAGCGAGCTGTTTTCCCTGAGGCTTTGTTCAAGCCTTGAAAGGCTCCTGAAAAAGGGATCTGCTGCAAACGCTGTCCCTATCCGCCATCTCGGAAACAGGCTCGGAAAGATAGTTGCCATCGGCGGCTCCACAGGAAGCACACAGGCGCTGCCGGTGATACTTGAAGGGTTAAAGGGGGAAATGCCTCCGATCGTGGCGGTGCTGCATATGCCAAGGGAGTACACACGGATATATGCTCAGCAGCTTGACAAGACCACTCGTTTTGAGGTTGTGGAAGCGCACAGCGGACTGTATTTGAAAAACAACATGGTGGTCATTGCAAAAGGCGGAGAACATCTCAGAGTTTTCAGCGATAAGGAAGGCTACTTTGTTACCTCCGAGGAGGGCATAAAGGTCTCGGGTCATTGCCCTTCTGTGGACGTGCTTTTTGACTCGGCGGCTTACTGCGGAAAGAAAAACGCCTTGGGCGTGATCTTGACCGGAATGGGCTCGGACGGTGCCGCAGGTCTTCTCAACATGAGGAAAATGGGGGCTGTGACACTGGGACAGAGCCAAGAAAGCTGCGTTGTCTACGGGATGCCAAGAGCAGCCTTTGAAAACGGCAGCGTAAAGCGGCAGGTCAGCCTTGAAAGAATGGCTGGGGAGATCGAACTGAGGCTTAAAACTATGTATAAGGAAGGTGAACAGTAATGGATATGGCGGAGGCTGAAAAATACTTGGTTTTTGAGGTGGACGGACATATTTTTTCCGTGGATTTTAAAAACGTTAGACAGATAGTTCCTGCGGAAAAGCCGGAAAGCATACCCGACTTTCCGGATTATGTTCCCGGTACTTTTAAATTTGAGGAAAAGTATGTGCCGGTGATAGACCTGCGAAGAAGATTCGGATATACCCCCAAGGAAATAGGGGACAGAGATTGCTTTATTGTGACCAATACCGAAAAAAGGGCAGCTTTGCTGGTGGACAGGATATTTGGCTTTGAGGAAAAGAATCCCGAGCAGATACAGCCGGCAGTCGAGCTTAACCGGGACGCAAGCGCAAGATTCCTGGTGGGAGAGTTTACCGACCAGCAGGGAAGAGAATGCAGACTTATCGACCCGGATAAGGTCATCAGACTGGGCGATGAGGGGATATTTGAAAAAGAGGAATAATAAAAAGACCGGGAGCTGCTTCCCGGTCTTTTTTATGTTTGTGTGCTATTTGTGGTTGAAATAAAATATAGCCAGCTGGGTGCGGTCACGAAGATCGAGCTTTTCAAGTATCTGGCTGAGATAGTTGCGAACGGTTCCTTCGCTAAGGAACATCCGGGCGGCTATTTCTTTGTTGCTCATGCCTTGTGCTACAAGGGTCGTAAGTTCCCACTCCTTGTCGGTGAGCCCGAATTGGGAATAATCAAAGCTCTCGCTGCCCGAAATAAGCTCCGGCAGCCTGTCCATCACCGATTCGCCAAAGACCCGCTGTCCGTTCATAACCGCTTGAAGTGCAGGCTCTATGCCGTTGAAGTCCTGTTTGAGGATATACCCCTTTGCGCCGATATTGAGCGCTTTTACTATGTATTCGTCATCTGAAAACGTGGTGAGATAAAGTATTTTTGCGCTGCTGTCTGAAGCAAGTATCCTTTCGCCTGCTTCAAGCCCCGACATACCCTGCATACGTATATCCATAAGGATAATGTCCGGTTTGTACTGATTGTAGAGAGAAATGGCCTCCTCGCCGCTGTGACCCATGGCGGAGATCTTTATTTTCCCCGTGCTTTCAAGAATGGTTTTCAGCGATATTGCCACAAGCTTGTCATCGTCTATAACTACTATGTTCATCAGTCATGCTCTCCGTTCTTTTTCATTATGCTCACAAATATTTTAAACCCCTGTTTGCCCGAGGTTATATTAAGTACGCCGCCAAGCGCAGATACACGCTCCTGCATATTTTCAAGGCCTATCCCTCCGGTGCCGATGCTTTCGCCGCACTCGCCGTTATCCTCAACGCAAAGGGTACAAAGTGCAGGATGATCACGCACATAGATGTTGACAGTATCGCCTTTTGAGTGTTTGATGATGTTGTTGACTGCCTCTTTGGCGATGGCAACAAAACAATATTTGATCTTACCGCTTATATATCCGGAAACATCGTATTCAAAATTAAGATCAAATTTTCCTTTCAGGGGTGAAACTGCATCACGCAGCGCATTTTCAAGGTCAATGGAGTCGTTGTGCAGATCGTGGACGCTTTTGCGTATAGAGTTCATTGCCTCGTCAAGGGTGGACTTTACGCTGTCAAGAGGTTCTTTAAGATCCTCGTCTTTATTGATTATCTGTATAGCGCCCATTTGCAGGATCGTGCGTGTAAGCAGATGTCCCACGTTGTCATGTATCTCTCTTGCGATGCGGTTTCTTTCTTTGAGTGTGGCAAGATGCAGTTCATTATCCTGATTTTTGATAAGCTCGTTTGAGTATTCAACAGCGCTGTCACGGGTCTTGATAAGCTCCTCTCTGAGCAGCTGAGAACGTCTGGAAAATATCTCAACTGTCACAGAAAGGGCACATAAAGTCAGGGTGGTAAACATCAGCCTGAGATCCCCTTTGTATGTCTGGAACCCTATTGCCGCCAAAGCGGGTATCCCAAGAACATACAGCTTTCTGCGTGAGATGTCATAAGCGGTGACCGGGAGGAACACCACAAAACAAGGGTGTGCAAAACAACAGCCGATGTAGACCGCAACAAGAGCGGATCGTATATATTTGTTTTTTACCGCCGGGACAAGACAGCATATGGTTATGCTTGTAAGCAAAGCCACAACAGGTACGCTGGGGCTGTTTGCGTGATCCATCAGAAAGTTGGAACACACCAGGGTTATTATCAGTTTTTCCAGCAGTTCAGAAATAACGTCCGCCCCCTTTTTCTTTTACTGCACCACAATTCATAACAACTATATCATATTTTCCCGCTTTTTGTCAATCACAAACAATATTACATTTGTCATATTGATTTGTTACGCTGTTCACTTTAAAACCTCGTGGCAGGGTGGTATAATGAAGGCACAGAATAAAACCACAATGTATTTTTGGGAGGAATGCAAAAATGGCACAGACGGTAGTAAAAATAGAAAATCTGGTGAAAAGGTACAAAGAGCTGATCGCAGTTGACCATTTTGATCTTGAAATAAAACAAGGGGAGGTGTTCGGGCTTTTGGGACCAAACGGTTCGGGAAAGACCACCACCATCAACTGTCTGCTTTCGCTGCTTGATTTTGACAAAGGGGATATAGAAATATTCGGGGAGAAAATGTCTCCCACAAACTATGCTCTTAAAAAGCGCATAGGTGTCATATCGCAAAACGTTGCAGTTTATGACGAGCTTACGGTTTATGAAAACATCGACTACTTCTGCGGTCTGTATATAACCGACAAGCAGACACGGAAAAAGTACGTTGACGATGCAATAAAGTTTGTGGGGCTGGAGGATTTTATAAAGTTCAGACCAAAAAAGCTTTCCGGCGGTCTTTTAAGACGGCTCAACATCGCCTGCGGTATTGCCCATAAGCCGGAGCTGATAATCCTTGACGAACCCACGGTTGCGGTAGACCCCCAAAGCAGAAACAGGATCCTTGAGGGTATCCTTGAGCTGAATGCACAGGGTGCAACGGTTATTTATACCTCTCACTATATGGAGGAGGTAGAGCAGATCTGTTCACGCATTGCCATAATGGATAAGGGCAGAAAGATCGCCATGGGTACCAAGGCAGAGCTTAAAAAGATGATAAAGAACACTGAGACAGTCTCCATCGAGATGGATCAGCCGGATGACAGCCTTACGGATCAGATGAGCGCTCTGCCCCACGTTTATAATGTGGAATATAAAGAAGGCAAGCTGTACATCTACTGCTCCGGGGGAAAGCACAATCTGATAAGGATAATGAGCGTTCTTCAGCAAGAAGATATCCACTTCGGAAGAGTTTATTCCGAGCTCCCCACCCTTAACGATGTGTTCCTTGAAATAACGGGCAAACAGCTTCGTGACAGCGAATAACGAAAGACAAAAGGAGAAAAAGTATGTTCAGGCATAATTTCAAATATGACATTCTGACAAGCCTTCGTGTCAGAGAGATAATCATATGGCTCATCATATATCCCATAGCGCTGGGCACTTTCTTCAAGGTGGCTTTCGGAAATATTTACGATAACGACATAAAGTTCACCACCGTCAAGACTGCGGTGGTCGTAAATTCCCAGGAGGGCGGAAAAGCTTTCAAGCAGGTAGCAGAGAGTATGGAGACAGGCGACGATGCCATGTTCTCATTCGTCTACACCGATAAGGAGGATGCCCTTAAACAGCTCAAGAACGAAGATGTGCGGGGAATAATCTATGTGGACAGCAAGCTTTCCCTTACCGTTGCAACAAACAACCTCAAAAGCACGATGCTTGAAAGGTTTGTGGAAAAGTACAATCTCAACGCAAAGATAATCACCGACACAGCTAAGAGTGATCCTGCAAAGACGGGTGATGTGGCAAAGGCACTGACTGAGGAGGTCAGCACCGTAAAGTCAGAGGCTCTTTCAAAGGGCAACACCAATATGTACGACCAGTATTTTTATAATCTGCTTGCAATGGTAGCCATGTTCGGCTCACTTGCAGGTCTGCACGTTGCGACCCACAACCAGGGGAACCTCTCACCCCTTGGCGCAAGAAAGTGCGTTTCCCCCACACCAAAGATCACTACCATACTTTCAAACCTGTGTGCAACATTCGTTGTCCAGGCAATATGTATGGTGATCGCAGTAACGTTCATCATTACCGTACTGCGTGTGGATATGGGCGACAGGATACCCCTTGTTTATCTCACGGCGATACTTTCGGGCTTTGTTGGAAGCTCGCTGGGCTTCGTGATAGGCTCTATCGGCAGATTCAGCGAAAGCACAAAGGACGCAATATGTACAGCATCTTCTCTCCTTCTTTGCTTCTGCAGCGGACTTATGGACGCAGGCATCAAGCAGAAGATAGCGGAATCCTCGTTTGCGTGGTTCAACAAGGTAAACCCTGCGGCAGTAATGTGCGAGAGCTTTTTCAGCCTTAACATCTACGAGGACTATACAAGGTACCTTCAGTGTGTCACAACAATGATAATAACCATAGTTGTATTCATCACACTGGGACTTTTAATGACAAGGAGGCGTAAGTATGCAAGTCTTTAAGCTGTTTTTCAAGATCGCAAAATCAAAATGGCTGTCTATGCTTGTGTTCCTTGGCATATTCCTGCTGATACTCAACTTTACAAATGTGGGCGGCGGCGCAGATACATTCAAGACCTCAAAAATGGCCCTTACAGTTTATGACCACGACAAGTCAGATGCAAGCAGAAAGCTTTGTGATTATCTTGCAAAGGACAACATCATCGTTGACTTTGAGGACGACAGGGATAAGCTTATAGATGCTTTGTACGTCACCTCCACAAACTATGTCATCACCATAAACGAGGGCTATCAGGATAAGCTTTCAAAGGGCGAAACAGACGGGCTTTTCACAGCACGCTATCTCCACGACAGCTATACAAACAAGCTTGCGGATTCCATGCTTGACACCTACGTTTCAACTGTAAAGGCGTACCTTGCAGGCGGCATGGAGTTTAACAGGGCACTTGATTCGGCACAGCAGGCGCTGTCGGAAAAGACAGAGGTGACATTTGAAACATTTGAGAACGAGAGCGCACAGACCAAGTCAGCATCGTTTTTCAACTATATGCCTTACGCACTTTTAAGTATCATTATCAGCGTACTTTGCCCGGTCATCGTTGCCATGAACAAGAAAGAGGTGGGCTTCCGTACAAAGTGTTCAAGCATAAAGACCTCGAGCATAACGGCGCAGACGGTTTGTGCAAGCGGCATATTTGTCCTCATCATCTGGTTGATCCTTATGGCTTTAGGTATTGGCAAAAACGGCGGAATGTTCTCGGGGAATATGTGGTATGCGGTGCTCAACACAGTAGCATTCACCCTGGTATGCGTTACTATTGCGCTGCTGTTTGCAGAGCTTGGCATAAGCGACAACGTGCTTGCGTTCGTCACCCAGGTGCTTGGTCTTGGAATGGCTTTCCTTTGCGGAATGTTCGTTCCGCAGGAGATGCTTTCAAGCGGAGTGCTCACAGCCGCAAGGTTCCTGCCTGCATACTGGTACGTCAAGGCTAATGATATGATCTGCGGACTTGGCACAGAGCAGTTCAAGCTCTCAACGGTAATGATATGTATAGGCATACAAGTTCTGTTCGCCGCAGCGATCTTTGCGGTATCATTGATCGTCAAAAAACAGAAAAAAGTCCTTTAAGATATAAAAAAGACCTCTGCATCTTTTTGCAGAGGTCTTGATTTTTTAAACGCTACGCTCGCTTATCCGCCATGAACATTCCCATTATTCGTGTGCCCATAAGGTCGCTTGCGTCAACTTCCTTTCCGTCCTCCACAAGCTTTGTCACCACACGTTTTTTGTTTTCCACGCCGAAATATACCTCATATTCCTTTCCGGCTCTTTTACCGGTGAAATAAACACCCTTTGTAAAGCGGTAATGCCACCAGCCGGAGTCAAAGTAATTATATATTGCCTCACCGTATGTATCGGCTACCAGCGGGTTGGAACCGGGTATATCAAAATCGTATGTATCGTTTTTGGTAATAAGGATCATTATGCCTCCAAAGGTAAAATAAATAAACACTAACGCTGCGATTATCCAGCCCAGCTTGTTAAGAACAGGGTGCAAAGAGCTTCTCTTTTCGTTTCCGCTGGTGGTCTCAAGCTCTGTGGCACGGAAATTTTTTGCCTGGGCATCAAAGTTGGTGTTGGCAAAGTTCATCTTGATGGAATTGTTTGAGTGCTGCCCTTTGCGGTTTTTATTATAGACCTGGTCGGCAACGTGCTTGCGGACCTTGTTGTAGGTCTGGCTGCTGGATTCCATAGTGGGCTGGAACTGCCTTTTGGAATCGGTGATCTGTTCGTTTTTATACATACTGGTGTTTATGGCGCTGAACTGGTTGGCATTGCTGTGGACAGCAGCCCGGTGAGTTCTGGGCACGACCTTTCCGCAGTTGGCACATATTACAGAACCTTCTTCAAGTACTGCTCCGCAGTATTTACAGGTGTTGCTCATATTGATGCACTCCTAAGCTAATAATTGTTATTGGATATATCTCATTACAGCTACGACCTTGCCCATTATCTGAACATTGTCTGAAATTATAGGATCCATTGTGTCGTTTTCCGGCTGAAGGCGGAAATGGCCCTTTTCTTTGAAAAACCGTTTCACCGTAGCATCCGACCCGTCTACAAGAGCCACAACGATCTCGCCGTTTTCCGCATATGGTGTGTGTTCCACAATAACCGTGTCGCCGTCAAGTATCGCAGCGTTTATCATGGATTCCCCCTTTACGTTCAGGGCGAACAGTTCGTTCTGATAGTTCTTCTGGGGAACAAAGCTGACATAATCCGTTATGTCCTCGATGGCGGTTATAGGCTTTCCGGCAGTGACACGCCCTACCACGGGAACACGGATCGCTCCCTTGCCTGCAAGGCGTATGGCTCTGTTCTGGTTGCTGCCTTTTTCTATGAGTCCTTTCATGGCAAGGGAATTGATGTATCTGTGAGCGGTAGATGTGGACTTGAAATCCATCTGTGAGCAGATCTCTCTCACCGTTGGGGGGTACCCCTTTTCGATACTGTCCCTTATATATTCGTAAACTTTTTTCTCTGTTTCGTTAAGAGTCATGTTTTCTGTCCTTTCGGCAAAATCACATTTCCTTCAGCTTTCCGGCAAGCATCTTCGCCAGCTTGTATACATCTCCGCAACCCAGAGTTATCACCAGATCCCCCGGCTGTGCGTTTTGTGCAATATGCTCCGCACATTGCATAAAGTTATAGTCCTTCTGCTCAGCGGTCTGTTTGTCCACAAGTTCGTGGTCTGTGGGGAAATAGACAGATCCTTTTATCCTTTCCCCCAGCATCTCGGCATAAATGCCGTCCGTGTTTTTTTCACGGCTGCCCATAATATCTGTTATGACCGCAATATCAGCTATCTCAAGGGCGCTTACGAAATCGTCCATAAGTATCTTTGTCCTTGAATAGGTGAAAGGCTGGAACACCGCCCAGACTCTGTTGAAGTCAAGCCCCTTGGCAGCTTTGAGAGTACACTCTATCTCCTTGGGGTGGTGGGCATAATCGTCAACTATTGTTACACCTTTTACCTCATCGATCTTCTGAAAACGTCTTACCGCACCGAAAAAGCTGTCAAGCCCCTTGCGGATACCCTCCCAGGAGACTCTCTCATACCTTGCCGCAGCGATCGCTGCCAGAGCGTTGAGCACATTGTGGTCGCCGGGAACGTGTATAGCCATCATGCCCGCAGACTCGCCTTTAAAGAACACCTCAAACTCCGTTTTTAAGCCTTTTTTGTCCAGGATAACAGCGCTGTAATCGTTGCTTTTGTCAAAACCGAAGGTTATCTTTTGCTTGTCAACGCCGTCAACAGCCTTGTGAGAGTTTTCATCGTCACCGTTGAAGATTATACACTTGGTGGTTTTTTGTGCAAAGACGTTAAAGCTTTTTATTATGTTTTCAATGTTCTTGAAATACTCCAGATGATCTGCGTCAACATTAAGTATCACCGAAACATCAGGGAAAAATTTGAGAAAATGATCCTGATACTCACAGGACTCGCAGACCATAATGCTGCTTGAACCGCTTCTTCCCGAACCGCCTATGCTCGGCAGCTTTCCTCCGATAACGCAGGAAAGGTCAACTCCCTCGTCGAGAAATATCTGTGTGAGCATTGAAGATGTTGTGGTCTTTCCGTGAGTTCCGCAAACGCATATGGCATCATCGTACCACCCGGTGATAAGTCCGAGGATATCCGCTCTTTCACAGACATAAGCCCTGCCTTCCTTTTCGGCTTGCTTTGCCGAGATAAGCTCCGGGTTATCTGCCATGATCGCAGCGGTATAAATTATAAGCTGGGCATCGCCTATATTTTCAGCCCGCTGCCCCATAAAGACCTCTATGCCCATTTTGCGAACAGCGTCAAGTGTCTCGGTCTCGTTATTGTCCGAGCCTGTTATCTTGTAACCTTTGCTGTGGAAGATCTGAACGATCGGGTACATTCCGGAGCCGCCTATGCCGATAAAATGCACACGCTCTATACTTTTCAGGATCTCATCATTTATCATGGAAAATGTCCTCGTTTCAAATTCGAATATTTGTTCACCCTTATTATATTACATTTTTTAAGAAAAATAAAGCACTTTTTCAGTGAAATTTTGAACTTGCGGCAAAAAAATTATTACCATATATTTAAAAAGCCGGAGCCGGCAGGGTATTTTCCCCAAAAGCGGAACGACGCCGGGGCGTTGTTGACAAAAAGGGATAATGGTGGTATATTATTATTGTATTTTTATTAAAGTGTCTGCTTGGCAGACAAAAGGAGAGGAAAAATATGCTGGATATAAAACTGGTGCGTACAAATCCGGAGCTTGTTAAGGAAAATATCAAAAAGAAGTTCCAGGACGAAAAGCTGGTGCTTGTTGACGAGGTCCTGGATCTTGATACAAAGTTCAGAGCAGCCAAGACAAGATGCGACGAGCTGCGCAATAAAAGAAAGGTAATGTCCAAACAGATCGGCGGACTTATGGGCAAAGGACTTAAAGACGAAGCAGAAAAAGTCAAAAGCGAGGTAAGTGCCATCGGCGCAGAGCTTGAACAGCTTGAAAAGGACGAGACCGCTTACGAGGCACAGATCCGTGAGAGAATGCTTGTTATCCCAAACATTATAGATGACAGCGTGCCTATCGGCAAGGACGACAGCGAGAATGTTGAGATCGAGCGTTTTGGAGAGCCTGTTGTTCCCGACTTTGAGGTACCATACCATGTTGACATAATGGAGAAGTTCGACGGCATTGATCTTGATGCTGCAAGAAGGACATCCGGCAATGGTTTTTACTATCTTAAAGGTGACATTGCAAGGCTTCATTCTGCAATTCTTTCCTATGCAAGAGATTTTATGATCGACAGAGGGTTCACCTATTATATTCCGCCTTTTATGATCCGATCGGATGTTGTTACCGGGGTCATGAGCTTTTCGGAAATGGAAAATATGATGTACAAGATAGAGGGTGAGGACCTTTATCTTATCGGCACATCTGAACATTCCATGATAGGCAAGTTCATTGACACCATTACTCCGGAGAGCGAGCTTCCAAAGACGCTCACAAGCTATTCGCCTTGTTTCAGAAAAGAGGTAGGCGCACACGGCATCGAAGAGCGTGGCGTATACAGGATACATCAGTTTGAAAAGCAGGAAATGATAGTTGTCTGCAAGCCTGAGGATTCAATGGCTTGGTATGATAAGCTGTGGCAGAACAGCGTTGATTTCTTCCGCAGTCTTGATATCCCCGTCAGAACGCTGGAGTGCTGCTCGGGCGACCTGGCAGACCTGAAGGTAAAGAGCTGTGATGTTGAGGCATGGAGCCCAAGACAGCAAAAGTACTTTGAGGTAGGTTCCTGCTCCAATCTTGGTGATGCACAGGCAAGAAGACTTGCCATAAGGATAAAGGGAGCAGACGGTCAGAAATACTTTGCACACACCCTTAACAACACGGTGGTGGCACCGCCGAGAATGCTGATAGCATTTCTTGAAAACAACCTCAAGGCAGATGGCAGCGTAGCTATCCCCGAGCCTTTGAGAATGTATATGGGCGGCAAGGACAAGCTTTCAAAATAAGTGAAAATAAATATCCCTCTCTTGTCTTTACAGGCAAGGGAGGGATTTTGTTTATGTTGTTTTTATGGTGCACAGCACAAAAAAGCGGCAGAACTACCTCTGCCGCATAATTTATGTGTTTATGTATTTAGGAAATGCCTGTCCATACCGTTCCTGCCTTGGTGCTTCCCTCGGTAGCCTTTGTGGTTGCTTTTGTGGTAGCCTTGGTAGTAGTCGCAGGACGGGGAGTGGTTGTCGTAGGCTTAGCTGTGGCCTTTGTAGTCGCCTTAGTAGTAGCCTTTGTGGTTGTCTTGGTTGTAGTGGCAGCCTTAGTGGTAGTTGACGCATAAGTCCTTGAGCTTGGCTGTGTCCATACCTGCTTTTGAGTCTTTTGCTGTGTAGCAGATTCCATCTGCTGAGCTATGGTAGACTTCTTTGTGGTAGTGGTGGTTTCTTTATTCTGTGTTTCGGCGCTCTTTGTGGTGGTTGTGACCTGACTTTGAGCCTGGGGAAGATCAACTTTCCAATCGCCGTTATTTTCGCTCTGCTTTGCGTCGCCGCTCAGAGATTCAGCGGTGCGGATAACCTCGATCTCCTCAACATCAGGAGAATCTTTATCGCTGGTGGTGTCTTTTGCACAGCCTGCGAAAAGGCAAAGTGCCAGACCTGCAGACAGGATCGAAGCAAAAAGTTTTGTTGTTTTCATTTTTACACTCCCTTAAATATCTTTATCTTATAAGGTTTTTTACGTCGTTGTAAGTCACATTATAACACATAGTTTCGCATTTTGCAAGCCTTTTTTCAAAAAAATAGCGGCAGATTTTTCCGCCGCTTTTTTATACCATATGTGGTATTTTTTCGTATTTTTCACCACGTTATCTGCCGGGTGGGGTGAAAATCAGTTTTTGAGATCTTACTGATAATACTGCTGAGGCTGTGTATAAACAGGTGCCTGGGTGTATACAGGAGCCTGGGTGTACACCGGCTGAGTCCACTGTTCGGTGGGCTGTACCCACTGGGTCGTGGTGGCAGAGGTGGTTGTTGTGGTTGTCGTGGTCGTAGTAGTTGTTGTGGAAGCAGTTGTCTTTTTTGTAGTCGATGCTTTTGAACTGCTGTCTTTTTCTGATCTGTCTTTGGTGGTGGTCTGCTGAGTAGCTATGGAATAGGTCTGCAGCTTTCCCGAGTACTGAGTCTTGTCACCGCATGAGGAAAAAGCACAAAGGGGAAGGGCCAAAGCCGCTGCGGCAGCAATAATTTTTACCATTTTCATCTTCATCGTCCGGAATACTCCTTACATCATAATTTTTGTCGCTTTTTTCCGCCGCTTTCGGCGGTCGTTCGCAGCACTGAGATATAGTATAACATAATATTACAAAAAATTCAAGTATCCCGGCAAAATACTCCAAGGGGCGATCTTTTACACTCTGCGCCTTCCTATAAGAACTATGCCCAGCACCCCGGCGCCAGCGCAAACCGTCCCCGCTATGATAATAGCAGGGATAATATCCGCAGCCCTTGTTTTGCCCGTGCAAATATTCATACTGTTTGTAAGCGCAGAGGGAAGATATTTGTCTGCGGTCTTGACGATGCTCATAAGCTTAAACGAAAAAACAACACAGCCTGTGCCTATCATCACCTGTACATGGGTGCGGACAAAGGAGGAGAAAAAGAACATCAGGCATATGACCATGACCGAGAACAGCCACCAAAGCAGCACCGCAGGTATAACGCTCTGTACCGAGTCATCCTTCCAGTAATAAGCGGTATAGCCGTATGTTATGCCAAAGCACAGCCAATAGCCTGCCGACCATGTTATCAGCGCACTTATGAGTTTTGAAAGCATCATTGCCTTCCTTGAAAGTCCCTTGGTGAGAAGGGGTATAACGCTGCCGCTTGAAAACTCGCTTGTTACGCTGCCTGCAAAGACCACGACAAAGACGATCAGTATTATGGACAGATTGCTGAAAAACTGCTCGTAGGAGCTTGCAGCGGTAGAGGCAATGTCCTTGATGATGATACCTTGCTGTTCAAGTTCCCCTGACATCATTTTAAAAAGCGCCGGGGTTAGCTTTGCGGTTGCGGGAGCCAATATGCCAAAGAACACGAAAAGTATGCCGAAAAGCAGCAGCCTGCCCTTGCGGTAAAGCTCGAAAAACTCCTTTTTCAGAAAGGGTGAAAAGCCGTTCATTCGCCGATCACCTCCATAAAAAGCTGCTCCAGGTCAGGCTCGGCATGCTCGATCTTCAGCACAGGTATCCTGCTTTCGCTTATTGTTTTAAGTATGCCCAGCATCTTATCCTGTGATGCGTTTGCGACTATGACGGTGCCGCTGTGAACCTCGCCGCCCAGCAGCTGAGCGATCCTTTGGGCATCATCTGCGCTGACAGGCACTATCTGCACATCGCTGCCCGAGCGCTTTGCTTTCAGCTCGCTTACCGTACCGCAAAGGACTGTCCTGCCCTTTTCGAGAATGGCAGCGTCATCGCATATCTTTTCAACGTCTGAAAGAATGTGCGTTGAGAAAATAACGCTTGTTTCGCCCTTTGCCGAGCTGATTATTTCAAGTATCTCTTTTCTGCCGAGAGGGTCAAGGGCGCTTGTTGGCTCGTCGCAGATAAGCAGCTTTGGTTTGTTGATAAGAGCCTGAGCGATGCCAAGGCGCTGTTTCATTCCCCGGGAATAGCCTTTGATACGGTGCTTTTCCCCTGCAAGCCCCACAAGCTCCAGAAGCTCGTTCGTGCGTGATCTTATCTCGCTTTGCTTCATACCCGTTACCCGGCCGCAAAGCCGCAGGTATTCTCTTGCGGTCATATAGCTGTAAAACTCCGGCACGTCGGGGAGATAACCCACGAATTTGTTTGTGGGGGTATTGCCATAGCGCACCCTTTCTCCGCAGATGGTGATCTCGCCGCTGTCTGCTTGCAGCAGCCCGAGAATTATTTTCATTGTAGTCGTTTTGCCTGCGCCGTTTCTGCCGATAAAGCCGAAAACGCTGCCCTCGCTCACCGAAAAGGTCAAGCCGTCCAGCACGGTCTTTGAGCCGAAGCTTTTGTGCAGGTCTTTAACTTCAAGCACGTTCATTTATTCTTCCTCATCTTCCTCGTCGGTCTTGCCAAGCACAAAGTAGAGGATAGGTCCGATGATGTTCACAAGCAATGTCAGAATGACCCACAAGGCTCTGTTGCCTGTTTTGTATTTTTTGTGCCTTAAAATACTTATAAGTGCGCCTACGGTAAGACCCAGCTGCAAAACTGCGATGGGTATAAGAAAAGGAAGGTACTCTTTGATCTCCTCAAGATCATTTATCTGTGCAAGAATGTTCATTGTTGTTCCCCCCTACTGATCTTCATTTTTTGTAAGTGTTTTTTTGCACCAGCCTTTTTTGCGGCAGTGCGGACAAACCATTTTTCTTGTTCTGCCGATGTGCTGAGAGAAGTATGTCTGTTTCAGCGACGGCACGAAGGTATGCTTGCAGTGCGGGCACTCGTAGTAGCCTGCGGTCTGCTCAATCTTTATGCAAACGTGCATTGATACTGCAAAAATGATAAATCCCACCGCACACATAGCTATGCGCCACCCCTGCGCAAGCCCGGGCACGTATGCTCCGAAAAGCAGCATTATAAGAAAAGCCACTGTGGAGATAGTACCGATGACCACTTCCATAAACAGCATATTCTTATTTGCCTTTTCTTCACTTTCTTTGAGTGCGAGAATGTTTTTTTCCGCCTGTTCGTTATAATTCGTCATATCAAGTTTTTCCCCGCTGAGCAGTTCGTTGACGTTTATCCCAAGCTGCTCGCAAAGCTCAAGCATTATTGACGCATCGGGAACGCTTTTACCTGTTTCCCATTTGGAAACCGCCCTGTCGGTGATGCCGAATTTTTCTGCAAGCTGAGCCTGAGTAAGTCCTTTTTCTTTTCGGCAGGCACTTATAAATTTGCCGATCTTTATCATATCTATCATGCGGGGAGATCCTCCTTCCGTGTACTTATCGTAGCACACGAATAATGAAATGTAAACAAACTTGTGGTTGAAAACAACGTAAATACGCCACTCTACTGATAGTTGAGTCAATAATAACAGGTTTTTTCGCCGTGCTGTCAAGCCATAATGGCTTGAGGAAAGTTTGCCCGAACTTCTCATAGGGAACGCCCTCTCTTGCAGGGCGTTCCCTCTTTCAAAACAGTCCGCCGGACTGTTTTGAAATTCACCCTTTGCGGAGCGCCTAACGGCACAGGGAGTTTCGCCGTCTGCGGACGGCGACAAGGGCGCTGCCCTTGACCGCACGCTATCCGCAGGATAGTGTAGCTTTCTTTTACGAGAAAAGGCTTGACCGAAAAACCTGTTATTATTGGTGAATAAACAAAGAAAAGCCGAGATTTCTCCCGGCTTTTGTTTATCAGAATCCTGCCGAATAGTTCGGAGCTTCTTTTGTAATGTAGATGTCGTGGGGGTGCGATTCCTTCAGACCTGCGCCTGTGATCTTTACGAACTGTGCCTTCTGTGCAAGCTCGTCGACGGTGTGACAGCCGCAGTAACCCATGCCCGATCTGATACCGCCCACCAGCTGATAGATAGTATCGCTTACGGGGCCTTTGAATGCTACTCGTCCTTCAACGCCTTCGGGAACAAGCTTTTTGGTGTTTGTCTGGAAATATCTGTCCTTTGAACCGCAAGCCATTGCAGCCAGAGAGCCCATGCCTCTGTATACCTTGAAGGAACGACCCTGGTAGATCTCAACCTCGCCGGGAGCTTCTTCACAGCCTGCCAGCAGAGAGCCGAGCATTACAACGCTTGCACCTGCTGCAAGAGCCTTGACAATATCTCCCGAATACTTGATACCGCCGTCTGCAATAACGGGGATACCGTATTTAGCAGCCTCGCACGCCGCATCGTAAACTGCTGTAATCTGTGGAACGCCGATACCCGAAACAACTCGTGTTGTACAGATAGATCCCGGACCGATACCAACCTTTATAGCGTCAGCGCCTGCTTCGCAAAGAGCCTTTGCAGCAGCAGCGGTAGCGATGTTTCCTGCGATAACCGGTGTATCCGGGAATGCTGCCTTGACTTTTTTGAGGCAGTTGATAACGTTCATTGAATGGCCGTGTGCAGAGTCGAGCACAAGCACATCCACCTGTGCATCTATGAGAGCACCTGCTCTGTCAAGCACGTCCTGGGTCATGCCGATAGCCGCACCGCAGAGAAGTCTGCCCTTTTTATCTCTTGCAGAATTAGGATAACGCTCTGCCTTTTCGATGTCTTTTATGGTGATAAGTCCCTTGAGTACGCCGTTTGCGTCCACAAGAGGGAGCTTTTCGATCTTGTGTTTCATAAGGATGCTCTGAGCCCCTGCAAGGTCTGTGCCCACCGGTGCAGTCACCAGGTTATCCTTTGTCATTACGTCCTTGATAAGGATAGAGTCAAAGTCCTTGATAAATCTCAGGTCACGGTTGGTGAGTATGCCCACCAGCTTGTTGTCCTTATCAACGATAGGCACGCCGGAGATCTTATACTTGCCCATAAGTGCGTCAGCCTCGGCAACTGTTTTATCGGCTGTAAGAGAGAACGGGTCAACGATAACTCCGTTTTCCGACCTTTTTACCTTATCCACCTCGTCAGCCTGCTGAGCTATGGTCATGTTCTTGTGGATTATTCCTATGCCGCCTTCACGAGCAATAGCGATAGCCATTCTGGACTCGGTGACCGTATCCATGGCAGAGGTCATTATCGGTGTGTTCAGGACGATATCCTTGGTGAGGTGAGTGTGAATGTCCACCATGTCGGGAGTACAATCGGACTCTCCTGGTATGAGCAGCACGTCGTCAAAGGTGATGCCTTCCTTTGTAAATTTTTTGTTTTCGTTTGTTTCAAGCATAATTTTACCTCCCGTTTTCCTTCATACTTCAAACTTCGTCAAAATATTATTCTTCATGATACACCATTTCAGCCTAAAAGTCAATAAACGCAAATGTAAAAAATATCAAACTCCCTGTTAACAAAAACAGCAATTTGCACATATGGGCGCTGTGGGGAAAAAAGTTTGAAAATGCTGTTGAAAAAAAGTTATAATTGTGGTACAATGTATGACAGCGTCAGTATCTGATGCTGCGAAACGGAGAGGAAAAATATGATAATGAACACGCTTTGTGCACTGGCAATAGGTTTTGTGCTTGATGCACTGCTGGGAGATACCACCGTGGGAAGGTTTCTTCCGGGACTGATAAAAAAATATATAACTGCCGTTGACAGCAGGATAAAAAATGCATATGCCGATTCAAAGGAAGCAAGGAATGCTGCGGGGGGCATGTTTGAATTTATCGTGCTGCTCAGTGCTGTGATACCGTCTTTGGGACTTTATATCCTTGGCTATCTTATATCGAACGTAACAGGTATATTGGTGGAAAGCGTATTGTGTGCAGCTGCGCTTTCCATAAGAAATTCAAGGACTCTTGCCGCACAGATAATGAGATCGCTGCAAAAAAACGACCTTGAAAGCGCAAGAGAGTATTTTACGGAGCTTACCGGAATGAATGCACAGGGACTTGATTCCCAGGACATTGTAAGATGTACGCTGGAGTCTGCCTCTGCCAACATAACCGACCATGCAGTTGCCCCTGTTTTTTGGATAGGGCTGCTTGGGGGAGTGGGGGGATTTGTATACCGCTGCGTAAATACCGCCGACAGAGTAGGCGGCAGGATGGGAGGATACGAGGACACCTCCGCAAGAGTCCCCACGGCGATAAACAGATTTTTCACCTTTGTGCCCTCAAGGATCGCCGCAAAGCTTTGCGTTGCAGACGGATCCCTTCTTTTGCTTGACTCAAAGAATGCTTCTCAGACGGTAAAAAGATTTGCCGCAGATTCAGCAAATAAAAATGCCGCACAGACCCAGGCAGCCTGTGCAGGCCTTTTGGATATTTCCATTGACAGCGGCTATCCCAACAGCGTGATAATGACCCTTGGCAAGGAAACACAGACGCCGGGCACCACCAGCATCTACTGGATAAATCAGCTTATCTCGGGCTCGTCGGTGTTTATGCTTTTGCTGGTGGCTGCACTGAGAGTGGGGCTGTTTTTCCTGATGAGATATATCTGAAAAAAATATACGCAAGGTATCAGATGCCATGTATCATATCGTGTTTTTATTGCCTGCCGGAGACGGCAGGTTTTTTTGTTGCCCAAGGCTAACACGCCGGATAAAAGCCGGGGCGGAAAAACACATCGGCACATCATCAAATATTTAAAATAATTAAGGGAAATTTTTTCAACAAAAAATCGTAAAGCTATTTACAAATCAAAAAATAAGTGATATACTATAATAGTTAAATTGACAAAAAGTATTTTTGCGTTTTGCTTTTTGTCTTGTGCAGAGTCCGTGCTCTGCGAGAGGTCAAGTCTGCCGATAAATTTGCCGGGCAGACAAAAAAGAATTTCTAATTCGCCTGAGGGCGAAATATCCAGAAAGGAATGATTCAAGAAATGGCAAGAAAAATGAAAACCATGGATGGTAACAACGCTGCTGCATGGGCATCATACCCGTTTACAGAAGTCGCTGCTATCTATCCGATCACACCGTCTTCCGTTATGGCAGAGGTAACAGACCAGTGGTCTGCAAAGGGACAGAAAAACCTGTTCGGCGCACCGGTAAAGGTTGCAGAGATGCAGTCTGAGGCAGGCGCTTCCGGTACAGTTCACGGTTCACTTGCAGCAGGTGCACTGACGACCACCTACACAGCATCTCAGGGACTTCTTCTTATGATCCCTAATATGTACAAGATCGCAGGTGAGCTCCTTCCTTGTGTGATCCATGTATCTGCAAGATGCGTTGCTTCTCATGCACTTAACATTTTCGGCGACCACTCTGATGTGTATGCCTGCCGTCAGACAGGTTTTGCAATGCTGTGTTCATCCAACCCTCAGGAGGTTATGGACCTTGGTACAGTTGCACACCTTTCGACTATCGAGGGAAGAGTTCCTTTCCTTCACTTCTTCGACGGCTTCAGAACATCTCATGAGATCCAGAAGATCGAGACATGGGATATCGAAGACGTAAGAAGCATGGTAAACTTCAAGAAGATCGACGAGTTCAGAAAGAGAGCTCTCAATCCTGAGCACCCCGTACTGCGTGGTACAGCTCAGAACCCTGATATCTTCTTCCAGGCTCGTGAAGCTTGCAATCCTTACTATGACGCTATCCCCGGCATCGTTGAGGATTATATGAATAAGGTAAACAAGAAGATCGGAACAGATTATAAGCTTTTCAACTACTACGGTGCTCCTGATGCAACTCACGTAATCGTTGCTATGGGCTCTGTATGTGATACTATCGAGGAGACAATAGATTACCTCAACGCAACCGAAGGCACAAAGCTTGGTCTTGTTAAGGTAAGACTTTACAGACCTTTCGTAGCTTCCAAGCTGGTCGAGGCTATCCCAAGCACCTGTGAGCAGGTTTCTGTTCTTGACAGAACAAAGGAGCCGGGATCTCTTGGCGAGCCTCTGTATCTTGACGTTGTTGCAGCTCTCAAGGGAACACAGTTCCATGATGTTCCTGTTGCATCCGGCAGATATGGTCTTGGTTCCAAGGATACAACTCCGGATCAGATCAAGGCAGTTTACTGGAACGCTTCCTGGAAGGATACCTTCAAGCCGAGATTTACCATCGGCATCGAGGACGACGTTACAGGTCTTTCTCTTAAAACAGAGGGCAAGCTCAACTCTGCTCCTGAGGGAACCACAGCTTGTAAGTTCTGGGGTCTTGGCGCTGACGGTACTGTTGGTGCAAACAAGAACTCCATCAAGATCATCGGTGACCACACCGACCTTTATGCACAGGCTTACTTTGCATATGACTCCAAAAAGTCAGGCGGCGTAACAGTTTCTCACCTCAGATTCGGTAAGACACCTATCAAGTCAACTTACCTTATCAATCAGGCTGACTTTGTTGCCTGCCATAACGAGTCGTACATCAATAAGTACAATATCGTTAACGACATCAAGCCGGGCGGAACATTCCTTCTCAACTGCCAGTGGACAGAGAAGGAGCTTGATAAGCACCTCCCCGGTCAGGTAAAGAGATATATCGCTGAGAACAACATCAAGTTCTATATCATCAACGGCGTTAAGATCGGTAAGGAGATCGGTCTGGGCAACAGGATCAACACCGTGCTCCAGTCTGCATTCTTCAAGCTTGCAAACATCATTCCTATCAAGGACGCTATCAAGTATATGAAGGACGCTGCTACCGCTTCTTATTCCAAGAAGGGCGAGGCTATCGTAAAGATGAACCATGACGCTATCGACGCAGGCTGCCAGCAGGTCGTTGAGGTCAAGGTACCTGAGTCCTGGAAGAACGCTAAGGATTCCAAGATGGGTATGAGCAAGGTAAAGGTAGCAGGAAACAAGACACTTCAGGATTTCGTAAACAATATCCAGATCCCTTGCAACGCTCAGGAAGGCGACAAGCTGCCTGTTTCCACATTCGTGAAGATGGCAGACGGTACATTCCCACAGGGCTCTGCTGCATTTGAAAAGAGAGGTATCGCTGTTGACGTTCCTGCTTGGAACAATGAGAATTGTATCCAGTGTAACTTCTGCTCATATGTCTGCCCGCACGCAGTTATCAGACCTGTTATCATGACAGACGCTGAGCTGAAGAAGGCTCCTAAGCTCGCTCAGGAGAAGGCTATCCCTTGCACCGGTATGCCCGGCTACCACTTCGTAATGACAATGTCTGCACTTGACTGCACAGGCTGCGGCTCTTGTGTAAACGTATGTCCCGGCAAGAAGGGCAACAAGGCACTTTCAATGATGCCTCTGGAGAGCCAGCTTGCTGAGCAGGAAGTATTCAACTACGGCTTGACTCTTGATGAAAAGCCTGAGGTATTTGCAAAGTTCAACGAAAAGACAGTTAAGGGCTCACAGTTCAAGCAGCCTCTGCTTGAGTTCTCCGGCGCTTGTGCAGGATGCGGTGAGACACCTTATGCTAAGCTTATCACACAGCTCTTCGGCGAAAGAATGTATATCGCCAACGCAACAGGATGCTCCTCTATCTGGGGCGGCTCTGCACCTTCAACTCCTTATACAACTAATAAGGACGGCAAGGGTCCTGCTTGGGCAAACTCACTGTTCGAGGATAACGCTGAGTACGGCTACGGTATGTTCCTGGCTCAGTCAGCAGTTAGAAACAGAGCTATCGGCAAGGTGCTTGACCTTTCCAAGGCAACAAAGAACGCAGGTCTGAAGAAGGCTTGTGAGGAATATCTTGCAACCGTTGACGACGGCGCAGCTAACGGCGCTGCAACAGAAGCTCTGGTAGCAGCTCTGAAGAAGAACAAATCCAAGGCAGCTGATGAGATCCTTAAAGATGCTGATTACCTCAGGAAGAAGTCCATGTGGATCTTCGGCGGCGACGGCTGGGCATATGACATCGGATTCTCCGGTCTTGACCATGTTATCGCTTCCGGCGAGGATGTAAATATCTTCGTATTCGACACCGAGGTTTACTCAAATACAGGCGGACAGTCCTCCAAGTCAACTCCTACCGGTGCTATCGCTCAGTTCGCAGCAGCAGGTAAGGAAGTTAAGAAGAAGGATCTTGCAGGTATCGCAATGTCTTACGGCTATGTTTATGTTGCACACGTCGCAATGGGTGCTGACATGAACCAGTGTATCAAGGCTATTGCTGAGGCTGAGGCTTACCACGGACCATCTCTTATCATCGGTTATGCTCCATGTATCAACCACGGTATCAAGGGTGGTATGTCCATAGCTCAGACTGAGGAGAAGAAGGCTGTTCAGGCCGGTTACTGGCATCTGTACAGATTCAATCCGCAGCTCAAGGCAGAGGGCAAGAATCCGTTTACTCTTGATTCCAAGGCTCCTACCGCAGATTATAAGGAGTTCATCATGGGCGAGGTTAGATACAACGCTCTTGCAAGACAGAATCCAGAGAGAGCTACCAAGCTGTTTGATAAGGCGATCAAGAATGCAGCTGACAGATATGATTATCTGGTAAGATACGCTAAGCTCTATAATAACGAGGAAAAGAAGTAATTTTCCCACAAAGATCAAAGAGGTCGGACTTTACAGTCTGACCTCTTTTTTTATTGGCAAACAAAAAGAGGTAAAGCTATATTTACCTCTTTTTTGTATCTATTTTTTTGTAACTATCCTGGGTACACGGGCAGTTATGCCGCAGACTATCTCGTAACCTATGGTGCCTGTGAGCTTTGCAATGTCATCGGCAGTTATCTCGCTTCCGAAAAGGATCACCTCATCGTCCGGCTGAACATCATCAAGGGCGGAAACATCACACATGAACTGATCCATGCAGATGCGTCCCACAATAGGGCACCTTACACCCTTTATTATGACTTCGCCTTTGTTTGAAAGTGCTCTTGGGAAACCGTCGGCATAACCTGCGGTCACAGTCGCCAGCTTCATTCGCTTTTTGGCGGTAAAGGTGCGCCCGTAGCTGACGCAGGTGCCTTGTTCTATGTATTTTACCTGTGAGACCACTGCTTTAAGGGTCATGACAGGCTTAGGAGCAAATGGCAGCGCAAGGTCAGGGTCGGGATACAGTCCGTAAAGAATTATCCCCAGCCTTGCAAGGGTGCTTTTGTTGTTTGTGTGATACACTCCTGCGGCGGAGTTGAGAAAATGCACCTGTGCAAGCGTCAGCCCACGATCTTTAAGTCCCTCGTATACAGCCAGTATCTTCCGGGTCTGTGCAGCGGTGTATTCTATGTTGTCCCGGCTGTCCGAGTCGGCAACGGCATAATGGGTGAAGATTCCTTCAAGAGATATGTTTTCAAGGCGGGAAATATTCTCAAGCTCCTCCACGTTTGCCTCGGTATCTCCGTGAAGACCGATGCGTGTCATTCCCGTGTCGATGGCGGCGTGTAGGCGTACCCTGCCTTTTTTAGCAGCTTTTGAAAGCCTTTGTGCATAGCCGTATTCGGTGCAAGCCTGTATTATATCCTTTTCTATAAGACTGTCAGCCTGCTCCGGGGGAGTGTAGCCAAGTATGAGTATTTCGCCCCTTATGCCGCATTCACGCAGCTGTAAAGCTTCCGTGAGATTTGCTACCGCAAACCAATTTATGCCCAGTTCGTTTTCAAGAAACGGTACGATAATATCTGCCCCGTGGCCATAACAGTTGGCTTTTACCACGCACATAAGCTCTGTGGGGCTTTTTATGCAGCTTTTGTACTGCTCAAGGTTGCTTCGCAGGCTGTCAAGGTCTATCTCAGCCCAGCATCGGCGTAAAAAGTTCATTTTCATTACTTCCTTTATGTGGATTTTTGAAGGTAATAAAAGAATAGCTATTGAAAAAAATAAAACAATGTGCTATAATAATTCATAATGGTGTTCGCTCGGAGGTGAAGCAGCTTGAAAGAGGTCAGCGTCGATAGTTTTGAGTGTGACAGGCTTTCAACCTGTTGCTTCAGCGGTCACCGCAGCCGGGATCTGCCTTTTAAAGGAGATCTGCATAAGCAGGGGATGAAGTGCCTTTACAGCACCCTTCAGCTGCTTGTGGTAGAGGCAGTTTCCGACGGGTTCAGGACGTTTATCTCCGGAATGTCAGACGGTGTGGACCTTATCTGTGCCGATATCGTCCGGCAGATGATGATCAGTAAAAGATACGGGGACATAAGGCTTGTCTGTGCCCTTCCGTACCGTGAACAGTATAACGAGATATACACTGCCCTTGATAAATACAAATACTCTATTATAATAGACAGCTGCAGCGAAAGGGTGATCGTTTCCGAAAAGGGCGATCCCGAAAGATATAAGCTTCGCAACAGGTTTATGGTGGACAATTCTTCCAGGATCATAGGTGTTATGAAAGAAAAACAAAGAGGATCCGGAACGCTCCAGACGCTTAATATGGCAAAGCGTGCAGGGATAGAAATGAAGATAATCTCTCTTCTGAACAATCCGCAGCTTTATGTTGACACTGATACAGGCATCGACAGAAAGCTGGAGATATACAATGAAAAAAACCTACCCTTATAGTTTACACCTAAACGGTTATAAGTTCAATAGTTTTGCGAAAAAAACTGAAATAATAATTAAGGAGAAAGAAAAATGGCAAGAAAAAAAGCAAAAAAGAGATCTCAGGCACCGGTTGCCCTGGTGTATTTTATTACGCTTTTGCTGGCTTTGTCGCTGGTTGGTGGAGTGTCTTATTATTTTCTGAAAAAATATGACGTTTTCAAGACCGACGACGAAAGCTCCGGTACGGAAAAATCCACCAGCGTAAATCTGCTTTTCGCAAGGGTGAACGAAACAGGTGAGTTCAGGGACCTTTGCGTTTTCAGAATAGACTCTGTGAAAAAAGAGATAATAATAGTACCTCAGCCCGATGTTACTAAAACATCCACAGGAAAGCAATATCGTGAGGTAATGGCAGAGTCGGGCATCAACGGGCTTGAAAGAGCCGTGGGTCAGGCTTTGGGAATACAGATAGACTACCACGCAACAGTCACCGACTCGGCATTTGAACAGGTGGCAGATATAATGGGAGGAATGACATATACCGCACCTCAGGAGCTGTATCACATTTCTCAAAAGAGCGGAAGGGACGATATATCCCTGCAAAAGGGCGACAGCGTTACCCTTAATGCACGCCAGATAAGAAACCTTATGGATCTGAATATCTTTAACAATAATAAGCAGGGCAACCTTGAGTTTATGGGACAGGCAATGGAGGAGGTCGTTAACAACGGCTTCAGACAGGCAACCATGCTCAAGGACAATCTGTATAATATATATGAGATACTTATGGTGGGCAGCGATACAAACATAACAAAGGAAGCATTTAACGAGATAAGAAAGTATCTTAATGTTATGCTGGACGAAAGAGATATACCTGCAAGGGTAATGCAGCCGGAGGGCTTTTGGAATAACGATTACACCGCATTTACCATGAAAGACGAGTTCAGAACGTCTGTTGCCTCTGCATTTGGCGTAAAACCATCCGAAAGCTCCGTGGTCACCACCAAGCCTACCGAGCCGGAATAAGATAAAAAACACGGGAGAACAAAGCAATGAAGCTAATGGTTATAATCCTTAACAAGACCGATGCACTTGAAAGTCTGCTGGAGGGAATGTCCGCAGCAGGCCTTGGAGGGGCAACGATAATAGAATCCTCAGGACTTGCAACTACCCTTTCAAGACTGGACAGCAGCATTATAAGCGCCTCTATCAGAGCCATACTCAGCGGCGCAGAAGAGGATAACCGCACCATTTTGTCGGTTATCAGAAACGATCAGCTTGAAATAGCAAGAAAGGTGGTCTATAACACCGTTGGCGACCTGTCTCATCCCAACACCGGTATAATGTTTACCCTGCCCATAGACTTTGTGGAAGGCACAAGAAAAAACCGCAGCGGTTATGAACCTGCGGCGGTGGAAAGCGAACAGGCCATTGCCCCGGAAAAAGGTGAAAAACAGCAGGAAACAGAAGAGAAAAAGCGTAAGTTTTTCGGCAGAAGTAAAAATAAAAAATCAAAAAAAGAAGAGAATTAACAGAATGTTTACAAAAAATCTCTGCGAATGTTCATCAAATCTTCTTTAAAAGCGGTTTTTAGCCTTGCAAAAAAACAATAAATATGGTATACTACCTACAATAGGCTTTTATTAAAAGACTGGAATTTGACTTCCGGTCTTTTGATTTTGTATGGAGGGATCATATGGAAAGTAAAAAAAGCACAGTCGAAAAGGTGTGGGAGCTTGCACAGCCCATAGCTGAGGAACTGGGGCTTTTCCTTTGGGACGTTCGTTTTGAAAAGGAAGGGTCGGTGTGGTATCTTCGGGTGCTTATCGACAAGGACGGCGGTGTGGATATGAACGACTGTGAGGCGTTCACCAGACCTATGAATAAAGCCCTGGATGAAGCAGACCCTATACAGCAAAGCTATGTGCTTGAATGCGGAAGCCCGGGTCTTGGCAGAGAGCTGAGAAGAGCGGAGCATTTTCAGGTGTGTATCGGCGATGTTATAAGAATAAGGCTTATCAGACCCGATGAAAACGGCAAGAGAGATCATGTGGTGGGACTGGTAGGGTACGAAAAGGATAAGCTGCTTTGCCAGACACTTGACGAAAACGGCGACGGAGTGGAAAACGTTGAGTTTGAGCTCAGCGACTGCGCTTACGTAAAACTAAACGACGACGAGGATCTGTTTGACGGAATATAACAGGCATCATACCTGCACAGGATTATTCCCACCGGCAGGGCAGCAGCAGTTTTCTGCGGCGGCAAACGGATAATGAGAAATATACAGATCCATCATTTTATTCAACGGAGCATTGCTCCTTAACCAATATAATTAAGATCAAGCCGAAAGGCAGACCATAACAGAAAGGAACGGTAGGAAAAAATGAACAAAGAGATCTTTGACGCACTGGGCGCATTGGAAAAGGAAAACCATATTGAAAAGGATGTGCTTATCGAAAAGATAAAGCAGGGCATCATGAAGGCGATCAAGAGAGATTACCCTATGAGCGAGCATATTGTGGTGGATATCGACCCGGATAATAATAAGTTTGAGATGAAGCTCCAAAAAGAGGTCATGGACGTTAAGTATGTTGACGATCCCGACAACGAGATATGGATAGAAGAGGCAAGGACTTATGACCCCAATGTAATGGTCGGTGACTGGATAGATATTCCGCTTGATCCGGCAAGATTCGGAAGAGTCGCAGCACAGAATGCAAAGCAGTCCATAAAGCACGACATTAAAGACTACGAAAGAGCAAAGCTTATTGAACAGTACCAGGACAAGGAGCGTGAGGTGGTGTCCGCTGTTGTTCAGAAAGTAGAGCCGGGTACCCTTAACGCTATTGTGACCATTGACAAAAACGAGGTATATTTCATAAGAAAAGAACAGATACCCGGAGAGGTCCTCAAAGCAGGAGATATGATAAAGGTATATGTGGCAGGCATAGCAAATTCCGAAAAGAGACAGCCTGTTATCAGAATTTCCAGAACACAAAGAGAATTTGTAAAGAGACTGTTTGAGATAGAGGTCCCGGAGATCGCAGACGGCACAGTGGAAATAAAGGCTATTTCAAGAGTCGCAGGCGCAAGAAGCAAGATCGCCGTTATTTCAAACGACCCCAATGTTGATGCGGTGGGTGCCTGCATAGGACCGAGAAAGTCCAGAATATCTGCGGTCGTGGAAGAACTCAGAGGGGAAAAGATAGACGTTATAACATACAGCGAGGATCCGGCGGAGTTTATCGCAAAGGCTCTTGCTCCCGCAGAGGTCATCAGAGTTGACCTGCTGGAAGATCTTGTGGACGGGGACAAGGTGCAAAAGAGATGCCAGGTCATCGTTCCCAACAATCAGCTTTCACTGGCGATCGGAAACAAGGGTCAGAATGCAAAGCTGGCTGCCGGTCTTACAGGATATAAGATAGATATTCTTCCCCAGGTGCCTGTGAGCGAGTAAAGAGGTAAATGCCTATGAAAACAAAAAAGATACCTATGAGAATGTGCGTGGGCTGCGGCGAGATGAAACCGAAAAAGGAGCTTATACGCATAGTCACCGATCCCGAAGGGAATGTGAGCGTTGATCCCACAGGTAAAAAAGCAGGCAGGGGCGCATATATTTGTAAAAGCAGCGAATGTCTGAAAAAAGCAGGAAAGTCCAAAAAGCTCAGAGTAACAGATGAGATAATACACCACCTGGAGGCTGAGATAGAAAATGAACAGTAACAAGGCAGGGATAATAACCATGTCACGCAAGGCGGGAAAGCTGGTCGTGGGCATGGATATGGTGAAAAGAGCCTGCTGTGATGCCGCAGCGGCGGCGGTGTTCGTAACAAAGGACCTATCCGAAAAATCGTTCAAGGAAGTCAGGTTCACCTGCGGCAGGTACAATGTAAAACTTTACCGGCTGGATATGACAATGGACGATATGGATCTTACAATGGGGAAAAGAACGGGAGTTGTTGCAATGACCGACAGGGGATTTGCAAGGTCCTGTGCAAAAGACCTTGAGGAGATCGGAACTGATAATAATAAATCTGAATCATGATCTGTGAAGGCGCTTCAGGTAAGAGCGCCGCAGCAAGGAGGACATAATTGCCTATGGAAAAGAAAGTAGTTAAGACCAAGCTTGGTGAGCTTGCAAAGGACCTGAAGGTGTCAAACGGCGACATTGTCAAGTGCCTTGAAACATATGACGGCGAGACACGCAAGACCCAGGCATCACTTGTGCCTGAGGAGGTGGGATATGTTCTTGAATACTTCACCCAGAATAACCAGGTGGAGAATTTCAACGAATATTTTGCCAACAATATCCGCCCGGAGGGAGAGAAAAAGCCCGAAAAGACAGTCAAAAAGACTGTAAAGAAGGCTGAAAAAACAGAAAAGACCGAGGGAAAGACCGAGACAGCCAAAAAATCCGAACAGAAGGCAGAAAAGCCGGAGAAGGAAGAAAAGGTACAGCCTAAGGCAGCTGAAAAGCCTGAGGAGAAAAAAGAGGTCAAGCAGGAGGAGAAAAAGGCTGAAAAGAAGCCCGCAAAGAAGCATGAGCCTGCAAAGAAGAAGGATGTGGGCGTAAAGACCCGCCTTGGCGGATTTGCATCTTCTTCCGATGACAAGGGTTATACCCTTTCCTCCGAGGATGAGGGAGGATACTCCAAAACCACTACCATTGATACAAGAGGAAGCTATGTAGAGCTTGATAAGTACAACGAAAAGTACGATAATCTTGCAAATACAAAGCATAACAAAAGTAAGGACAACCAGGCAAGAAAGCAAAAGCTGGTGCAAAAGTCCCAGCAGCATAAAAAACAGCAGTTCTCTCATAAGAAGGAGACAGAAGCTGAAAAGCTGCGCCGGCTTGAGCTTGAAAGGGCAAGAAAGCAGCAGCTCAAGGTAATGATACCTGATGAGATAGTTGTTTCCGAGCTGGCTTCAAGACTTAAAGTCACCGCAAGCGTGGTTATCAAAAAGCTTATGGGCCTTGGGGTAATGGCAGGAATAAATGAGGTGGTCGATTTTGATACGGCTGCTATCGTTGCTGACGAGCTGGGCGCAAAGGTTGAAAAGGAAGTCGTTGTTACTATCGAGGAAAGGCTTATCGTTGACGAAGAGGACAAGGCAGAGGACCTCAAGCCAAGATGCCCTGTTGTAGTTGTTATGGGTCACGTTGACCACGGTAAGACATCTATCCTTGATAAGATAAGAAACGCTCACGTTACCGACGGTGAGGCAGGCGGTATCACTCAGCATATCGGTGCTTATCAGGTAACATACAAGGGCGAGAAGATAACTTTCCTTGATACCCCGGGACATGAGGCTTTCACCGCCATGAGAGCAAGAGGCGCAAACATTACGGATATTGCCATACTCGTAGTTGCAGCCGATGACGGTATCATGCCCCAGACGGTAGAGTCCATAAACCATGCAAAGGCAGCAGGCGTTTCCATAATCGTTGCCATAAACAAAATGGATAAGGATACCGCAGATCCCGACAGGATAAAACAGCAGCTCACCGAGCACGACCTTGTTGTTGAGGAGTGGGGCGGCGACGTTATTGCTGTGCCTGTTTCCGCAAAGACCGGAATGGGAATAGATGATCTGCTTGAAAATATACTGCTTGTGGCAGAGGTCAAAGAGCTTAAAGCTAACCCCGATAAGCTGGCAAAGGGTACCGTTATCGAGGCAAGGCTGGATAAGGGCAAGGGACCTGTTGCGACACTTCTGGTGCAAAACGGTACGCTCAAATCCGGGGACGTTCTTATTGCGGGAACATCTGTGGGAAGAGTAAGGACCATGACCGACGACAAGGGAAGAGCTATTGCCCAGGCAGGTCCTTCGACACCTGTTGAGATAACAGGTCTTGGAGAAGTGCCGAGCGCAGGAGATGTGTTCAACGCAGTTGCAGACGAAAAGCTGGCAAGAGAGCTTGTTGAGCAGAGAAAGCACGAGGCTAAGGAGCAGGAGTTCAGCCAGTACAACAAGGTAACTCTTGACAATCTGTTCGAGCAGATCAGCGAGGGAGAGATGAAGGAGCTGCCTGTTATCGTAAAGGCAGACGTACAAGGCTCGGTGGAGGCAGTAAAGCAGTCGCTTGAAAAGCTGTCCAACGAGGAGGTAAAGGTAAAAGTCATCCACGGCGCAGTTGGTGCTGTATCAGAGGGCGATGTAATGCTGGCAAGCGCATCAAAGGCGATAATCGTTGGCTTTAACGTTCGTCCCGACCCTGTTGCTAAAATGAATGCAGAGCAAAACGGCGTTGACATAAGACTTTACAGGATAATCTATGACGCTATCGAAGATCTTACCGCAGCTATGAAGGGTATGCTTGCTCCTAAGTTCAGAGAGGTGGATACCGCAAGGGTAGAGGTAAGACAGGTCTATAAGATATCCAACGTGGGAACGGTCGCAGGTTCATATGTTCTCAGCGGTAAGATCGGAAGAAACGACCTTATCCGTGTTGTAAGAGATGGTATAATAATTGCAGACGACAAGATGTCCAGCCTTAAAAGATTCAAGGACGATGTTAAGGAAGTCGCTGCAAACTTCGAGTGCGGCATAACCCTTGAAAAATTCTCCGATATAAAGGAAGGAGATATCCTTGAAGGTTATATCATGGAGGAATACAGAGATTAAGACAGATCCACAAAAGGAAGGAGAATTGCTATGGGCTCACACAAGGCAGGACGCATGGGCGAGGACATAAAAAGGATCGTCTCGGGCATGATGCGGGAGCTTAAAGATCCTCGCTTGCACGGCGGCATGATGCTGACGGTGGTAAGGTGCGATATGGCGCATGACGGCTCATTCTGCAAGGTGTATATTTCAAGCTTTGAAGGCTTTGAAAGCGCAAAGGAAGCGGTAAAGGGACTTGACAGTGCCAAGGGGATAATCAAAAAGGAGATATCCAAGGTGCTGGGAACAAAGAAGTGCCCCGAGCTGAGCTTTGTTGCAGATAATTCCATAGAGCGTTCAGCAAGGATAACCAGCAGGCTCAAGGAGCTTGTGCCGGACGAGCAGCAGGATGATGAGGAGCAATAAGCAGTGACAAGGATGTAAGAAAGGAATTATAAGCATGAACTTTCAGCAAATCGTTGACATCTTTAAAAACAACGACAATTTCACTATACTTACCCATAAAAGCCCGGACGGCGACACCCTGGGCTCGGGATTTGCACTGTGGCATTTTCTGAAAAACATGGGCAAAAAGGCAAATGTGCTCAACAGCGAGGAGCTGCCCGACAGGTACAGCTTTATGTACGAGGGCTATGAGCCGCAGGAGTTTGAGGAAAAGTTTGTGGTGGCGGTGGATATCGCAGACCCAAATCTTATCGGCAGCAAGCTTTCGCAGTATCAGCAGCCCGGCGCAGTCGACCTTTGTATAGACCATCATATTTCAAACAAACAGTTTGCAAAAAAGACCTATGTTGACGGTGACGCTTCTGCGGCAGCTATGCTTATCTACGAGATAATAAAGACAAGCGGTGAAAAAATGACCGACATAATGGCAAAGTGCCTTTACACAGGCATTGCCACCGACACAGGCTGTTTTAAGTATGAAAACACCACGCCCCGGGCACATATTATTGCTGCGGAGCTTATGGCGTACGACATCGACTATGCCAATGTGAACAGAATGATGTTTGATGTGAAAAGCCACGGAAGGATACAGGCTGAGCAGCAGGTCATCAGCAATATGAAATATTATTTTGACGGCAGATGTACAATGATCGTGCTCACCAAACAGCTTATGGCTCAGTGCGGTGCAGATCAGTCGGAGTTTGACGGACTGGCATCGGTGCCCCTTTGCGTTGAGGGAGTGGATATCGGGATCACGGTCAAGGAAAGACATACGGATTATTATAAGATATCCGTAAGGACCACCGATAAGCTCAATGCGTCGGAATTTTGTCAGAAATTCGGCGGCGGCGGACATATAAGAGCCGCAGGATGTGAGATAAAAGGCAAGCTGGATGAGGTAGTAAAGATGCTGCTTGATGAGGCAGCAAAGCTTTTTTAGTAATTATGAGCACAAATGAAAACACAGTAATGGGCATACTGCCTGTGAACAAGCCAAAGGGCTGGACATCCTTTGATGTGGTGGCAAAGCTCAGAGGTGTGATGAAAATAAAACGTCTGGGTCATGCCGGAACATTGGACCCAATGGCAACGGGCGTGCTTCCGGTCTTTGTGGGTAAAGCCACAAAGGCGTGCGATATACTCCCCGACACCAAAAAGATTTACACCGCAGGTTTCAGATTGGGTGTGAGCACCGATACGCTGGATATTACCGGCAGGGTGATCCGGGAAAATGCAGACAAAGTAACGGCAGACCAGCTGGAAAGGATAAGGCAGCGGTTTGTGGGTGAGATAACCCAGCTGCCGCCCATGTACTCAGCAGTCAAGGTGGACGGAAAGCGGCTTTATCAGCTTGCAAGAGAGGGCAAAACGGTGCAGCGCACACCGAGAAAATGTATCGTTCATTCCATTGAGATTATTTCGTATGACGACAGGACCCGTGAGGGGAAAATGACCATCTCATGTGAAAAGGGCACCTATGTGCGAACGATCATCGACGATATGGGAAACGCCCTGGGTACGGGAGCGGTCATGACAAGCCTGGTGAGGACGTATTCCGCGGGCTTTGATATAGCTCAGTGCCTTACAATGGAACAGATAGAGCAAATATGCAAACAAGGCAGGATCGGCGATGTGATAATGTCTGTGGAAAAAGCCTTTGAAATGTATGGCGGGATACGCCTTGACCGGCGGCTCACGGAACTTTATAAAAACGGCGTAAAGCTTTACCGCAGCCAGTTGAAAGAGGAGCAGCAGGGAGATATTTTCAGGGTGTTTGGCTCTGATGGGAGCTTTCTGGGGCTTGGCGCTTTTAAAAATGAAATGCTTTGCAGCGTGAAAAATTTTTATTAGGTGATGATATGTTTCAGGATATACCCGGTATTGTGGATATAGAATATGACCCTGTTGCAGCGGCAGATGAGGATAGGGTGCTCTGCTTTGACGGCAAAAGGGTGCTTGTGCACATCGAGGGGAACAAGGCAGTGCTGCCAAGGGTGTGTCAGCTTTCGGGGGAGTGCAGGAAGGTCTTTATTTTCAAAGCGGACGCAATAAGATTTTTTCTGTGCCTTGAAAAGACTTGTGCACAGGGGTTTGAGTTTCAGCCCCTTAGCAGGATAAGAGATGTTGAGCCTGATATTTCTCAGTATGCGGTGGTAACAGGTTTCCACTATTACTGCTTTCACAGGGAGAATAAGTTTTGCAGCGTGTGCGGAAAGGAACTTGAACATTCACCGCAGAAACGCTGTATGGTCTGCACAGGCTGCGGCAATGAGGTGTACCCAAAGATAGCCCCTGCGGTGATACTTGGGATAATCGACCCGGAAACGGACAGCATACTTCTTACACGCTATGCAGACAGAGAGTATAAAAAATACGCCCTCGTGGCAGGCTTTGTGGAAATGGGAGAAAGCGCAGAGGCTGCCGCAAAGCGTGAGGCAATGGAAGAAACGGGGCTTGAAATAACGGATATAGAGTACTTTGCTTCTCAGCCCTGGGGCTTTGCACAAAATCTGCTCATGGGCTATTTTGCTAAAGTTAAAGGCTCACGAAAAATAAAAATGGACGCACAGGAGCTTTCCGAGGCGGTGTGGGTAAAGCGTGAGAATGTGCCTGCACAGCCCGGCGGTATAAGCCTTACGGGAGAGATGATGTGGGCTTTCAAAAGCTCGGAAAGGTAACTTCGGAGGTAATATTTTTGATATACCTTAAAGATGATGAGATCATAAAAGAAAATACTGCCTGTGCCTTGGGACTGTTTGACGGGGTACACCGGGGACACCAGCTTGTGATCGCAAAGGCGTGCGATCATAAAAACCAGGGTCTGCGCTCCGCTGTGTTTACCTTTAAGACGCAAACGGTAACAACAAAGGGAAATAACGGCAGTATAGAAATGATACTCACAGACAGCGGCAAATACAGGCGCATTGAAAAAATGGGAGTGGATTATCTGTATTCCCCTGACTTTGAAAAGTACAGAGATATGTCCTGTGAGGATTTCGTAAAAAAGGTGCTCAAGGAAAAACTCAACTGCAAGGTGGCTGTATGCGGAACGGATTTCCGTTTCGGAAAAGCAGCCCGGGGGGATCACAATATATTGCAGGAACTTGGAGAAAAGTACGGGATCAAGGTCGAGGTAGTGCGCCAGCTTTGCGACAACAACGGCGTTATAAGCTCAACGGTGATCAGAAGTGCCATAAGAGCCGGCGAGATAGAGATCGCCAACTCGATGCTTGGGTATACATTTTTTATGGAGCTTGCGGTGGAGCATGGAAAGATGATCGCAAGAAAACTGGAGCACCCCACGATAAACCAGCGGATACCTCAAACACAGGTGCTGCCCAAATTCGGGGTGTATTGCACCAGGGTGCTGATAGGGCAAAAACAGTATGCAGGTGTGACCAATGTGGGTGTCAAGCCCACCTTTGGAATGCACACATCTCCTTTGGCGGAAACATACATAATCGGCTATAAAGGCGACCTTTACGGAAAGACCGTTGAGGTGCGCTACGATCACTTCATAAGGGAAGAAAGAAAGTTTGATGACCCGCAGGAGCTGAAAAAACAGATAAATGAGGATACACAGCAGGCGCAGCAGTATTACAAAGGTACAGGCGCAATGCTTAATGAGTAAGTGGAAAGGACGAGATAAAAGATGAAAAAGGTAAGGACAAGATTTGCCCCCTCGCCTACAGGCTATATGCACATAGGAAATCTTCGTACTGCGCTTTTTGCGTATCTTATCGCAAAACAGCAGGGAGGAGACTTTATACTGCGTATAGAGGACACTGACCAGGGAAGATATGTTGAGGGCGCAGTAGATGTTATATATAAGACCCTTAAAGACGTAGGTCTGAACTGGGACGAGGGACCGGATATCGGAGGTCCTGTGGGTCCGTATGTACAGTCGGAAAGAATGGGTATGTTCAAAAAATATGCGCTGGAGCTTATTGAAAAGGGTGAGGCGTATTACTGCTTTTGCGATAAGGAAAGGCTTGACGGGCTGAAAGCGGAGCTTGAGGCTCAGGGTAAAACATACAGCTACGACAGACATTGCCGTGACCTCTCAAAAGAGGAGGTACAGGCAAAGCTTGATGCGGGCACGCCTTACGTTATCAGGCAGAAGATGCCCACACAGGGGCAGGTGACTTTCCACGATGAGCTTTACGGCGACATCACTGTGGAATGTTCGGAGCTTGAAGATCAGATACTTATAAAGACGGACGGTATGCCTACATATAACTTTGCAAACGTTATAGACGACCACCTTATGGGCATAACCCACGTTGTAAGAGGAAACGAGTACCTTTCATCAACGCCGAAATACGAGCTGCTCTATAAGGCTTTCGGGTGGGAAGCACCCACATATATCCACGTTGAGCATATTATGAAGGATAAACAGCACAAGCTGTCAAAGCGTGACGGAGATGCGTCGTTCCAGGACCTTATGAAAAAGGGATATCTGAAAGAGGCTGTGCTTAACTATATCGCACTGCTCGGCTGGGCGCCAAAGGGTGAAAACGAGATCTATTCCCTGGAGGAGCTGGTGAAGGAATTTGATATCCACGGGCTTTCAAAGGCACCGGCTATATTTGACCCGCTGAAAATGAAGGCGATAAACGCAAAGTATATCAAAGCCCTTGCACCTGAGGATTTTGCAAGCAAAGCGATACCTTATATAAAGCAGTCGGTAAAAAGAGATGATGTAGACGTTGAATACATCGCATCTCTTTTGCAGGCAAGAACAGAGGTGTTCACCGATATCCCGGAAATGGTGGACTTTATAGATGCTCTGCCTGAGTACGACAACGAGATGTACTGTCACAAGAAGATGAAGACAAACCTTGAAAATTCTCTTCAGTCGCTTAAAGAAGTTCTGCCTGTAATGCAGGAACTTGACGACTGGACGATAGAAGGCATACACGATGCGCTGTTCGGGCTTATTGAAAAGCTGGGCGTAAAGAACGGAATAATCCTCTGGCCTTTGAGGGTGGCACTTTCGGGCAAACAGTCAACCCCCGGCGGAGGTGTGGAGATAGCCTATATTATCGGTAAAAAAGACACGATCGATAGGATAAAAAAAGGCATAGAAAAGCTCTCATAAAATAAAGCAGAAAACGAAAGGAGGACACGAAATGATAGAGGTCAGAAATATCTCAAAGAGATACGGCTCGCAAAAGGCTGTTGAAGATGTGTCCTTCTGCGTGAACGAAGGGGAGATACTGGGCTTTCTGGGTCCTAACGGAGCGGGCAAGTCCACGGTCATGAATATTATCACAGGCTATATCTCCTCTACCTCCGGCAAGGTCCTTGTGGACGGAAAGGATATAGTTGAGGCTCCTGCCTATGCAAAAAAACAGATGGGGTATCTTCCCGAGATACCGCCTCTTTACGAGGACATGACCGTAAAGGAATATCTTTACTTTATATATGATCTTAAAAAATGCAAGCTCCCCAAAATATCTCATATGAAAGACATCTGCTCTCTTGTTGGCATAGACGATGTATACAGCAAGGTCATCAAAAATCTTTCAAAGGGGTATAAACAGCGTGTGGGATTCGCCCAGGCACTGGTGGGAGACCCCAAGATACTTATTCTTGACGAGCCTACCGTGGGACTTGACCCACGGCAGATAGCGGAGATAAGAAGCCTTATCAGGAAGCTTGGGAAAAGACATACGGTCATTCTTTCCTCTCATATACTTCCCGAGATACAGGCGGTGTGCGACAGGATAGTTGTCATCAACCACGGAAAGATAGTTGCAAACGATACGGAGGAAAATATCCTTACTGCCTTTGAGGGAGAGAAAAAGCTTTTCCTTACCGTAGAGGGCGCCGGCAGAGATGCTATCCGCAGCGCATTGGAAAGGCTCCCGGGGGTTAAGTCGGTGAGCTTTTCAAGGGAAAGAAAGGGCTCGCTGGATGTTGAGATAACAGCGCAAAAGGATAGCGATATACGAAAAGATGTGTTTGACACAGCTGCCAAAAACGGCTGGACGATCCTTGAGATGCGCTCATCAAAGCTGACGCTGGAGGAGATATTTATCCGCCTTACCGAAAACGGCACCCAAGTGCAAGAGGAGGTGGGCTGATGAGGGCGATATTCAAGCGTGAGCTTAAAGGATATTTTATTTCGCCCGTAGGATATGTGTTCCTTGCAGCATTTTACTGCTACGCAGGACTTATGTTCTATATCACAGGGCTTTCAGAGGGCAGGACCCATATGGATATGCTTTTCAGCTCTCTGCTTATAATATTGGTGGTCATCGTTCCCATTCTTACCATGAGCACTATGGCGCAGGAGCGCAAGTCAAAGACCGACAGATGCATACTTACCTCTCCGGTAAGCATATGGTCTATGGTGCTGGGAAAATTCTTTGCAGCATTTACCGTGTACCTTATGGCGATCGCAATTACTTTGGTAATGGCTCTTGTCTGTGCGATCTATTCTCCGCCTGACTGGAGCGTGGTGCTGGGCAGCTTTACAGGGCTGGCACTTCTTGGTGCAGGCTGCATAGCCGTAGGGATCTTCTGTTCCGCTTGTACGGAAAGCCAGGCGGTAGCTGCGGTGCTCAGCTTTGGCGTGCTTATGTTTTTCAGCTTTGTTTCCGCTGTGGCGGCACAGCTGCCATTTGAGTTTCTTGTTAAAACAGCGGATAAGATAGCATTTTCAAAAAGATACTATGCGTTTACTTACGGGATCTTTGATATGTCAAATCTGCTTTTCTTCCTCAGCGCAGTTTTCATCTTCCTTTTCCTTACGGTAAGGGTCGTTGAAAAGCGCCGCTGGAGTTAGGGGGTGTGCGGATTGAGCGACAAGAAAAAAGATGTAAGCGAAAAAAAGAGCAAGACCCCAAAAGGAGCGTCTGCAAAGTTCAGACACTCCACATTGTCCATGATCCTCACCATAGTGGTGGTGGCGGCGGTGGTACTGGCAAATGCAGCGGCAACAATGGTGTTTGACCGTTACCCCCTTACCATAGATATGACGGACAAAAAGATCTACACTATTTCCGACAGATCCCTTGAGTATGTGAAAAAGATAGCGACCGATGTTACCGTTACCGTCTTTTCCGACGAGGAGACATATACATCGTTCAACTATCCTTATAATAAACAGGCTATGGAGCTGCTGAAAAATTACAGCCGTGAAAACAGCCGGATAAAATACAGATTTGTGGACATAGACAAAAATCCTGATATCGCCAGAAGCTATAACGATGTGCGTCCGATGGACATAGTGTTTGAAACAAAGTCGGGAGAGATATCACGCACACGCAAAGTCGGAGTGTCGGATATTATCAACTTCCAGGACAGACTCGTTGAAGGGCTTTCAAGCTCAGGCTACACCGTTGATTCATACGCAAAAAATAACCTTGAAGGGTCACAGGCTGCATTTGTGCAGTACTTTTCAAACTATATTCAGTCTTCAAATGCAGAGCAGGCATTTACCTCGGCACTTCTGGCTGTGACAGACCCAAAACCTGTGAACGTTGTGTTTCTTACAGGTCGTGGAGAGCTGACTGAACCGGAGTATATGAAAACCCTGCTTTCAGCTAACGGGTATAACGTATCTTCGCTGGATATAACCTCTTCAGACATCCCGCAGGATACAGATGTAGCCGTTATATGCGCCCCACGTACCGATTATATGCAGCCGGAAACAGACAAGCTTGAAAAGTTTGTTTCCGCAAAAAACAAGCATATTTTGTATTTTTCCCATGCGGCACAAGGACAAACGCCTCTTTTAAGCGGCTTGCTGAAAAAGTATGGAGTAAGCGTGGGTCAGGGGATCGTGTGTGAAAGGGATACGGATAAGTACTATAATCAGCCTTACTATACCCTTGCTCAGGATATTTCTCAGACACTTAAAAATCAGATGGACAGCAGCGACCCAAGACTTCTTGTGGCACAGTCAAGGCCTGTGGAAACACCGGACACGGGAAGTTCGGAAATTGAGGTGCAAAAGCTGCTGCAAAGCTCTGATGCAGCGTTCAGTGCAAAAACAGACGAGCTTGTGAACGATAATGTGGTTGTGATCCAAAATGCAAAGCAGTGCTATGCAGCATTGGGAACAAACACCGTTACAGGATCGGGAGCGGCTGTTATCGGGACATCCTCACTGGTGGAGGACCGGTTTATGGCGTACGGACAGTACCAGAACAGAGAGTTTATTCTGGCTCTGTTTTCTGAAATGACCAACAAGACCCCGGGTATAAAGATAGAACCAAAGGTCCTGCAGGGCGGAGCCTTTGAGATCACTCAGGGACAAAAACAGGTACTCAAATGGACGTTTATCGTGATAATTCCCGTGGCTGTTGCAGTCACAGGCATAGTGGTCACGGTGAGAAGGAAGCGCAGATAGGCAGGACAGATGAAAAAGAAGCTTATAGGTATAATCGCAGGACTGCTGTGCTGCGGGTGCTTTATCGGAGTTATGATATTTATGAGCCTGCCGGAAAAAGAGCAGGAAGATGAGCAGGAGCACACACAGCAGCCGAGCGAGGTGCATAATCACCAGGAAACGGTGATAGTAAAAGGAGAGAATATCTCTGCTGTGACCGTAGCAAAGGGCAGCGAAAGCTTTACATTGGAGGTCTTGTCTTCGGGGGAGACCCAAATAAAGGAGCTTTCCGGACTGCGTCAGGATGAGATCCGCAAAAAGGCGCTTTTAGAGCTTTGTAAAAATGTAAAGGCGGCAAAACTGGTGGAAGAGCAGCCCCGGGACCTTAAAAAATACGGACTTGAAAACCCTGAGTCCGCTGCGACAATAAGCTATAAGGACGGCAGATCTGTCAAGGTGTGCATGGGGGAAATGTCGGTGGACGGCAGCCAGTGCTACGCCATGATACAGGGACAGGACAAGGTGTGGCTGGTTGAGAAGAACACTCAGATGTATTTTTCCGGCAGCGCAAAGGACTACGTTTCCACGGTCATGTCCCCTCAGATAGATAAGGATAATACAGCAGATGCAAAGATCACCATAACAAAGCCGGGATCAGAGGATATCGTTTTGCAGAGCAACGCCGGTGACTGGGCAATGAGCGAGCCGATAAATGCTTTTCTTGATGAGCAAAGATCCACAGGCACAGTAAACGGTATATTCAGCCTTACCGCAGAGTACTGTGAGACAGTCCGCCCGGACGATAAGGCGAAGAAAGATCATGGGATCGGAGCGGATTCGGTCAAGGTGAAGCTTGAACAGGGCAAACAGACCTTTGTACTGTATATAGGCTCCCCGGCGGTGAAGTCACAAGGGGAGGAAAAGGATAAACTGTACTGCTACCTGGAGGGTGAGCCTTCTGTGGATTGCATATTTGCCGTGGATAAAGAATATACCCCCTGGGCGGAGATCAAACCGGCAGATATTATCTCCCGGACAATGATACCGGATCATATCAGCCTGCTAAAAAGCGTTGTGATAAATACGCAGGGCGTGGCAAGGGAATATACGATATATAATACAGGCGAGGGAACAGCAAGCGGTGATATCTCAAAGATAACTACCGAGAAGGTCACAAAGGACGGAAAAGAACTGGATCTGACCCAATTCAGAAAGTTTTATGAGTTCCTTATGAAATGCCCGACAACACAGATATACACAAAAGATGACAACAACAGCCCGCATACGACCATAATATACAACCGCACAGACGGCAAAGCCGACAAACTGGAGCTTGTGCCGACGGGAAACGGCTACGGAGCAAGGGTAAACACAAAGATGTCCTACCTTGTGGACAAAAGCTGGGTGGATGCGCTGGCTGGTAATATAACTGCCCTTGAACAGGGCGGGGAGATAAATACGCAAGTATAAAATAAGCGGAAAGGCCGCAAATTTCAAGGAGGAATAAATATGGCAAACGAAAAAAGCAAATTTTTCACTTACAAGGGACTCCCTCTGGTGAGAAAGGGCAATCAGCTCTATTTTGGAAATATGTATGACGAGTTTGTGGTGCAGATGGAAATACTGAGCACCAAAAAGGTGGGAGAGCTGGAAGTGGCAGACAAGGTCATGATAAGAAAGATGTCTACCGATATGACCATCAGCCCTCTGGAGGCTATTGTTAAGACTGCAAAGAAAGACAGCCTTTATGATGCACTGGATATTGCCTGTGCATGGCTCAAGGTTTCCTGAGGGCAAACGGTGGGCTTAACGCCCACGCCCGGGGCAGCAAGGCAGCCCCGTCCCTGCGCCTGCGGCGCAGGCGTTTGCCCTCCCGCAAGGGGATAAAAAGGGTGCGTTTTTATAAAAAAAGATAAAAACAGCGAAAAAGGGCTTGACAAAGGATATAAAATGAGGTATAATAGCTTTACCTCGTATTGAGGTCTATTTTTTTGCGCCCGTTTTTTGACAGCGGGAGAGCAAGGATCATAAGTTACCTCAGGGCTTGAAAAAGCCATAAAGTGAGGGAGGCAGACTGTGCTCCGATAGTTCTTGCGGAGTGCAAATTTCGTCAGGAGGTGCCGAAATGAGAGTAAAGATCACACTTGCATGCACAGAATGTAAGCAGAGAAATTACAACACAAAAAAGAACAAGAAGAATGACCCTGACAGACTTGAAATGAACAAGTATTGCAAGTTCTGCAAGAAGCACACTCTTCACAAAGAGACTAAGTAATAGTCAGAAAGGAGCTATGAATAATGGCTAAGAATGATGTTACTAAGTCTTCAAAGGACAAGGCTAAAAAGGCTGTGACACCGGTCAAGAAAAAGGGCGGGCTCAGACGCTGGTTCAAAGAGCTTAAAAGCGAAATGAAAAAAGTCGTTTGGCCAACAAGGAAAAAGGTCATCAACAACACAGGTATTGTTCTGGGCGTTATGACGTTCATGGGAATATTCCTGGGTGCGGTGGATCTTGGTCTTACCAAGCTTCTTGAAAATGTCATACTGAAAATAGGAAGCTGACAGTCCTTGTAGGTTTTAAGACAACTTCGAGATATGGAGGTCAAAAGCATGTCAGAAGAAGCAAAATGGTATGTGGTGCACACCTATTCCGGATACGAGAATAAGGTGGCGGAGAATATTGAGAAGGTTGTTGAAAACCGTAAGCTTCACGATCTTATCCCCGAGGTCAAGATCCCTACGGAGATCGTTACCGAGGTAAAGGACAGTAAGACCGTTGAGGTGGAGAAAAAGCTGTTCCCAAGCTATGTGCTGGTGAAAATGGTGCTGACAGACGACTCTTGGTACATTGTGAGAAACACAAGGGGAGTTACCGGATTTGTCGGTCCTGCAAGCAAGCCTGTTCCTCTTTCTGAAAGAGAGGTAAAGGCGTTGGGCGTAGAGACCAAGAGGAGCGAAAACATCACAGTTAGCTTTAAAGTTGGCGACAATGTTGAAGTTACAGGCGGATCCTTTGAAGGATTTGTGGGCAAGGTCGAAAAGATCGATCTTGATGCACAGACCGCAGATGTTCTTGTATCAATGTTCGGCAGAGAAACATCAGTTACCCTTCCGCTTACACAGGTAAAGCCTGAGGCGTAAGGAAGAGGGAAAATCATTCGTAACGGAAGCAATATTATTGAATATAAAAAGGCTTCCAAAAACGTGGGAGAGCTGAAAAAGTCAGCTCGCCTTACCACTTAATTATGGAGGTGCAAATAATGGCACAGAAGGTAGTAGGCTATATCAAGCTGCAGATCCCGGCAGGAAAGGCAACTCCTGCACCACCGGTTGGTCCGGCACTCGGACAGCACGGTGTAAACATTATGGCATTTACAAAGGATTTCAACGAGAGGACAAAGAACGACGCAGGTCTTATTATCCCTGTTGTGATCACAGTTTATGCCGACAGATCATTTACATTTATCACAAAGACACCGCCTGCCGCAGTTCTTATCAAGAAAGCTTGTAAGATCGAGCACGCATCAGGCGAGCCAAACAAGAAGAAGGTAGCAAAGATCACCAAGGAGCAGATCCAGAAGATCGCAGAGCAGAAGATGCCTGACCTGAACGCTTCCAGCCTTGAAAGTGCAATGAGCATGATCGAAGGCACTTGCCGTTCAATGGGCGTAGTAGTTGAAGGTTAATTGATGATCGCTGCGTAAGATTTATACGCAGAGGTGGGAGGATTATTCCGCATTACCACTTTAGAGGAGGAAAAACTAATGAAACATGGCAAGAAGTATGTTGAGAGCGCAAAGGCTGTCGACAGAACTAAAGCATATGAAGCTCCTGAGGCTCTTGAACTGGCAGCTAAGGGTGCAAAGGCAAAATTTGACGAAACAATCGAGCTCCACGTTCGTCTGGGCGTTGACTCAAGGCACGCTGACCAGCAGGTAAGAGGTGCTGTTGTACTTCCTAACGGAACAGGTAAGACCGTAAGAGTCTGCGTATTCTGCAAGGAGGACAAGTATGATGCTGCTAAGGAAGCCGGAGCTGACTATGTTGGCGGCATGGATCTTGTTGACAAGATCATGAAGGAAAACTGGATGGATTTTGACGTTGTAGTTGCATCACCTGATATGATGGGCGTTGTAGGACGTCTTGGTAAGGTCCTCGGTCCCCGTGGACTTATGCCAAACCCAAAGGCAGGTACAGTTACACCTGACGTAGCAAAGGCTGTTACAGAGGCTAAGGCTGGTAAGATCGAGTATCGTCTTGATAAGACCAACATTATCCACTGCCCTATCGGCAAGGCTTCTTTTGGTGTTGAAAAGCTCAACGAGAACTTTGAAACACTTATCGGAGCGATCGTAAAGGCTAAGCCGGCTGCTGCAAAGGGTCAGTACCTCAAGAGCGTTGTAGTTGCATCTACAATGGGCCCCGGAATCAAGATCAGCACTGCTAAGTACGGCAACTGATATTTGATATAAACGGATGGAATTGTGAATTAAAAAAGAGCTATGGTTTGTTCCATAGCTCTTTTTGTATATGTGTGGATTTGGATAAAGCACTTTTGATGCATTATCGTGGGAATTCTATTGGCAAAGATTTTTCTCAAACTCTTTTTTAAACCCTACTACTTTTTCGTTATTTGGGTTATAAACCCAAATGGCGAAAAAGCAATAAAAGGTTTAGGAAAGGGGTTCGGGGGATAACCCTTCTCCAAAAGGGTTTCCCCCGATAGCCACCAAAAATGTTTTAGCCCATTACTACCTCAACGGTGTGCTCAGTGCCGGTTTCAAAAACAGGCAGAACATTTCCGTTTACCTTTACGCCGTCACAAACTACGGACTTGATGCCCTTTGAAATGTGATCGGGGTTTTTAACAGTTATGTTGTAGGTGTTGCCTCTGTACTTTCTGGTGATATTGAAGCCGTCCCACTGGGAAGGGATAGATGGGTCTATCTTAAGGCCGTCAAAATCAGGCTGTACACCGAGTATGTACTGGGAGATAGCTACCATATTCCATGCAGCTGTACCTGTCAGCCAGGAGTTCTTGCCCTGACCGAAGTTCTTGCCTGTTTGGCCGATATCAGAGCCTGCGTCCTTGCCGCCTATCATCTGACCGTATACATAAGGCTCGGTCTTGTGGATATCGGAAGTCTCCTCAGTGAATGCAGGAGCAATCTCGGAATAGTACTTGAATGCCTGGTCGCCTTCGCCTGCATAAGCAGCAGCACAGATTATCCAAGCGTTGTTGTGTGTGAATATACCTGCGTTCTCCTTATATCCGCCGGGGTATGTGGAGATCTCACCGTACTGGATATAGTACTTGGTGAATGCAGGGTTGTTGAGTACGAGACCGAACTTGGTGTTAAGTCTTTCGTCGATAGCAGCAAGGGTCTTCATATCTGCGCCCTGCTCCTTGCCTATCTCGGACATGATAGCGAAGCCCTGAGGCTCAATGAATATCTGACCCTCTTCGCACTCCTTGGAGCCCATCTTTTCGCCGTTAGCGTCATAAGCTCTGAGGAACCAGCTGCCGTCCCATGCTGACTCCATAACGTTCTTCTTCATCTTGTCGATCTCAGATTGTGCAGCAGCAGCTTCGTCGTCCTTGCCCAGATGCTTGAGTATCGAAACGTAGTTAGGACCTACGTATGTGAAAAGCGTAGCTACCATTACGGACTCAGCTACCTTGGAGTAGCCGCCCTCAGCAGCGAACTTGGGGTTGGTATATGTCTGGAAGCTCTCGCCCGGAGTATCCGAATAGCATGACAGGTTGATGCAGTCGTTCCAGTCAGCACGCATAGCAAGAGGCAGTCCGTGAGGACCAAGGTTGTTTACGATGTGGTAGAAGGATACCTTCAGATGGTCGAGCATAGGCGCTGCCTTGGACTCGTCATTGTCGTATGGCACCATTTCATCGAGTATACTCCAGTCGCCTGTTTCCTTGATGTATGCGGAAACAGAGAGTATCATCCACAGCGGATCATCAGAGAAGTCGCCGCCGATATCGGAGTTGCCCTTCTTGGTAAGGGGCTGATACTGGTGATAGCATCCGCCGTCAGGAAGCTGTGTGGAAGCGATATCAATGATCCTCTCTCTTGCTCTGTCGGGTATCTGGTGAACGAAACCGAGTATATCCTGGTTGGAATCACGGAATCCCATTCCTCTGCCGATACCTGACTCAAAGTAGGAAGCAGAACGTGACAGGTTGAATGTTACCATGCACTGATACTGGTTCCAGATATTCACCATACGGTCTACCTTGTCGCTTGGGGTGGAAACGTTGAGTATGCCAAGCAGCTTGTCCCATGACTCTTTGAGCTCTGCAAGACCTGCGGCTACCTTCTCGGGAGTATTGAACTGCTCGATCATAGCCTTTGCCTTTACCTTGTTGATAGTCTTGCCGTCAGCTTCAAACTTCTGATCGACAGGCATCTCAACATAGCCCAGTACGAAAACAAGAGTCTTGCTCTGGCCTGCTTCAAGGGTGATCTCCTTGTAGTGAGAAGCGATGGGAGACCAGCCGTCAGCGAAGGAATCTGTTGCCTTGCCTGCGATAACAGCCTGAGGATTGTTGAAGCCGTTGTACAGACCGATGAACGAGTCACGGTCGGTATCATAGCCGTCGATGCTGTCGTTTACAGAGTAGAAAGCATAGTGGTCACGTCTGTCTCTGTATTCTGTTTTGTGGTAAATAACAGAGCCGTCAACTTCAACTCTGCCTGTTGAGAAGTTTCTCTGGAAATTTGTGCAGTCGTCCTGAGCATCCCACAGACACCACTCTGCGAAAGAGAAGAGCTTGAAGGTCTTTTTCTCACTGCTCTTGTTTGTGAGGACTACCTGCTGAACTTCGCCGTTATAGTTGTTTGGAACGAAGAAGGTCACCTCAGCCTCGATGCCGTTCTTTTCGCCCTTGATGACTGTATAGCCCATACCGTGACGGCAGGTATACGCATCGAGCTCCGTCTTAACAGGGGACCAGCCCGGATTCCAAACAGTGCCGTTGTCGTTGATATAAAAATATCTGCCGCCCATATCGATAGGCACGTTGTTGTAGCGGTAACGTGTAATCCTTCTGAGTCTCGCATCCTTATAGAAGCTGTAGCCGCCTGCTGTGTTGGAGATGAGAGAGAAGAACGCCTGTGAGCCGAGATAGTTTATCCACGGATACGGAGTCCTCGGGTTTGTGATGACATATTCCTTGTTTACGTCATCAAAAAATCCAAATTTCATAAGTGTTCCACCTTTCGTGTTAATATGTATAAAAATTAATTTTCATTAATTATTACCCTGTTGAAACAAGCTCTGCACTTTCGTATATTACGGATCTGTCGTAGTATACTATTTTTGCGTTTGAACGGTAAAAGGAAACGTCGGTATATTTGTCCGTGGCTTCCCGCATCTGGTTATAAGCAAATCCGGAGCCTGTGTCGGAATAAACTCCTGCACAAAGCTCGCTGTATTTATCCTGTGGGATCTCAAGAAGTATCCCTTCGCCGTTGTCGTCAAAGGCAGCGTAGTACTTTCCCGACTTGTCCTTGCAAAGAGTGTAGCTGCTCAGCTCTGCGGTGCGGGGGTGTTTAAGCTCATCACTTATTGTCAGCACCGGCATAAGTGCAGTTGCCGCAAAAAAGATCACAACGATCCCTGCGCCGAATGAAAATACCAGTTGTTCGATGGAGCTTTGTCTGCCGTTCCATGTTTTTACAAAGACAACGATGAACACAGCCATCAGCAGGCACATTATTACAAACCGGACAAGGTTTGCTCTGAAGAATTTTTCCACCGTGGCTTTTCCGCCAAGATAGTCTGCGCCTTTGACCATTATTTCCTTTATTAGCGTTGCCCCTACGCTCAGCAGTATGAAAAATACAAACAAGGTCCCCCATTTTGATTTTTCTTTCTGCCTTATACGGTAATCCTCTACCGCAGCTTCAAGGATTTCTCCAAGCTTCATATCTCGATCCTGCGTGTACAAAAGCTCTGCCAGCAGGTGTAAGACTGTCCCTTTGAAAGCTCACAGTACCCTGTTACCTCACGGGGGAGAGTGAGGTTGGTGCAGTTTATCATCGCTGTCATAGGTTCGGGACAGAAATAATGGTTTACGCCATCTTGATTCCACATATTCCAGAACCTGAACTCTTTTGAGACCCGGTTTAATACAAGTGTTCCCTTTGCGGTGTCTTTAACATATGCCCCGTAAAAATCCTCGCCGTCAAGCTTGTTTGTTCCGGCGGTGTACATATCGTTGTCGATCACCTGAAGGGTTGGCATTTTTCCTGTGAGATACTCTTTGTCCCAATCGTTAAGAGCCAAAAGCTCCTGGGTGGGCAGGCATCTTTCGTTCAGCTCACATCTTTTTACCACGGGAACAAAAAGCCTAAGATCCTTTTCCTCTCCCTCGTCTGACATTGGAGCGTTGATCGTGGTGTGGGTGCAAAGACTTACCGGAAGAGCCTTATCGCTGAGATTTGTAAGGCTGATCTCCTGGCGCAGACCCTCATCGGAAAGGGTAAAGGTATAGGATATTTTAAAATCAACAGGGAAAAATGTATACATCTCATCTTTGCTGTCATGGGTAAATGAGGTTACGAGCACACATTTTTCCTCTGAGTCCTCTGTGCTTTCTATCACATGAGGACGCCTATGTACCCAGCCGTGCATATAGTTGTGCTGATCCGGGACATTTATCGGCATTTTATACAGCCCGTCCGAGGTTTTTATTATCCCGTCCTCAAAACGGTTCGGAAGGTAAAGAGTGGGCAGTCCCCAGATCTCTCTTTCGCTTTCGATCTGCTGTGCAGAGGCATTTTTATCATAACGGAATACCTCTATCCTGTTTTCTTCGTCACGAAGACGCAGCACCGATGCACCAAGCCCGGGCGCTACAATGCAGGTGTATTTCCCGTGCTGCATTCTTACGCATCTGATGCCATTAAAGTCATATTCATTGATTATACTGTTCATTTAAACTTCCCTTTATCTTTGTTTGATTTATATAAAGTTATTATATCACATTCTCCTTTTTTTGTCCAGTATTTATACAAATTATTTCATAGAATTTGACCATGTTTTTTAAGTACTATTTACCAAAAAAACGCTGAATAAAACAAAAAGGAAAGCCAATAATAGTCATACAGGGCATGATGATGCTCTGAAAGGAGGTTTGTAAATGTTAGACAGGATAGCATTGGTGCTGCTTATTATAGGCGGCATAAACTGGGGACTTATCGGTATATTCCAGTTTGACCTTGTGGCGTTCCTTTTCGGTGGAATGGGAGCTGTCATCAGCAGGATTATCTACAGCCTGGTAGCAGTAAGTGCGTTGTGGTGCATCTCGCTGCTGTTCAGAGAAAACGAGCTTGTAAGAGAGCGATAGTTCCTGCGTCCCGGCTTCGGCATTGGGCAGGGAAGTCTTTTTTCGGCAGTTTTGCGGTGCAGAAAAACAGGGTCTGCATTACGCCGCAAAAAATGCCGAAGCAAGGGCTTCCTTTCCCAGTGCTGAAGCTTTTTCTAAATTGTGAACGAAAAGTCAATACATACCCGGGGCAGTAGAATATATACTTGCCCTTTTTGTGCAAATCAACAAAATATGACAAAAATAATGGAATTTAAAAGTTAAGCCTTGACTTTACGGAGAAAACAAGATATAATCATAAATGATGATAAGCACGGGGTCATGCCTCGTCTTAACATCCGTTTTGTTGTCTCCTTTCTTTTGTTCTACACATAGTTTTTTTGTTTTGTTTCAGCAGAGCCTCGCAGCTCTGCCATTTTTTTGCCCTTTTGCAGTAAGAAGGAACGTGGGGCGGTTCATAAAAAATTTATAATCTTTGATCTATATGCTCTTGACAAAGCCCGGAAGCTTTGTTATAATGTATAAGCATTCGTATCTAAAGACAGCTGGCAGGATGAACGATGTTTCATTTGTAAGACCCGCCGAGGAAAGAATAGCAAAGTTTATAGATCATATTGACTTTGTTTCTCTTTTGTCTTTACGGCGAAAGAGTTTTTCTTTTTTAGTTTACGCTTTGCAAATCATTTTCAAAGAGGTGAATATAAGAAGATGCCAAGTGAAAAGGTTTTGCTTGCAAAGCAGGAAAAGGTAGCCAAGCTCACAGACCTCATTAAGAATTCGGCAGCAGGTGTACTTGTTGATTACAAGGGTCTTACTGTTGAAGAGGACACAAAGCTCAGAAGAGAGCTGAGAGAGGCAGGCGTTACCTACTTCGTAGAGAAGAACACTATCCTTCGTTTTGCACTGCACAACGCAGGTTACGAGGGCTTTGACGGAGTTCTGGAGGGAACGACCGCTTTTGCGATCTCCAACGATGACCAGACAGCTCCTGCAAGAGTACTCGGAAAATTTGGTGAGCAGTTCAACGGTGAAAAGCTCATTCTCAAGGCAGGTTACATCGGTGAGGAAACATACGATGCAGACGGCGTGAAGGTTCTTTCCAAGATCCCTTCAAGAGAGACACTGCTTGCACAGCTGGTCGGCTCCCTTCAGGGACCTATCCAGAAGCTTGCTGCTACGATCAAGGCTGTTGCAGACAGCAAGAGCGGCGACGCAGCATAATTGCTGTAAAGCGGCATGAAAGGCGGGTAAAGAGATCCGCATGAGGCAGGGTGAGAGCCCTGAAAACGGGGAAATGACCCCACGGCATTTGCCGTAAATGTAAAATTTGATTTAAAGGAGAATTATTATCATGGCTTCAGAGAAAATTATGAATTTCGTAGAAGAGATCAAGACACTTTCCGTTCTCGAGCTTTCCGAGCTCGTTGACGCTATCCAGGAAGAGTTCGGTGTAACAGCTGCTATCGCTGCTGCTCCTGCTGCAGGTGCTGCCGGCGCTGCTGCTGAGGAGAAGACTGAGTTTGACGTAGTTCTTGCTTCCTTCGGTGACGCTAAGATGGGTGTTATCAAGGCAGTTAAGGAGATCACCGGTCTTGGACTTAAAGAGGCTAAGGAGCTTGTTGAGGCTGCTCCTAAGGCTATCAAAGAGGGTGTTTCCAAGGCTGACGCTGAGGAGATCAAGACTAAGCTTGAGGCTGCAGGCGCAACTGTTGAGCTCAAGTAATATAAGACTTGAAATAATAAAGACAGCATCTTTTTTAAGGTGCTGTCTTTTTTTGTATTTAATATGTCTGACCCTCGTCAAGGAATGTTGAGTAGCTGGCTGCCGATGTGGAGCTGCTGCTGTCGTCGCCCCAGATCTGTTTTTTGAAAAGCCAGAATACGTCGATAAGTATAACGGCGAGAATAAGTATTATCAGAATTATGGGAACTATAAGCGAGCTGCCTTTTTTCCCGGGGACTGTTCCCGGCATGGAGGGAGCCGCCGGATTTACGTAATCGGGGGTCTGCTGTTCCATGTTCTGTCCGGGCTGTGTGAAACCCGGCTCGATAGGCGCTTGAGCATAAGACTGTCCCAAGGGACTGTTGTCATAGCTGTACGGCTGCTGTGATGCAAAACCTTGCTGGGGCTGGAACTGAGCTTGCGTATCAAATGTCTGCCGGAGATCCTGAGGCTGTTGGAAGCCGCCCTGAATGCTTTGCTGCACCACAGGCTGTGCAGGTGCTGACAAAGGCTGCTGAAAGGTGTTGTCATCTATTACCGGAGGGACGATCTCCTCCATTACGGGAGCGGTTTGCTGCGTAAAAGGCTGCTGCATACCACCGGCAGTATCGTTGCTTAAATGTGCCCCACAGCCGGTGCAGAACTTTGCATCGTCTGATAATTGGGAATTGCAGTTCGGACAGAATTTCATTTTTTACCCCTCTTTTATCCTAAAATTTGAATGACTCGATAACATCGCCGTAAATGTACCAGTTGCTTTCTATAAGTACTACCGTAAAATCTTTAACGATGGTACGTTTGCCGTCTGTGATGGCGGCACTTAACAAAAAGGCTTTTTCTATCGTGTCGTTTTTTGAATAGCTTTTCTTATATTGCCGCTGGAGCTTTTCTCTTTCGCTGTCGGAGATTTCGGTGCGGGAAATTATCTCGCAGCTAAGCTCGCTGTCGCTTTCCAATCCGCTTTTTTCAAGCACCGCTGCAACGATTTTTTCTGCCCCCGCCGAATCCTTTGATGCCAGATAGGCTTTTCTTGATGCAGGCGTAAAGCAGTTCAGATAAGTTGAGCCGTCTTTGTGAGAAATGCTTGAAAAAAGATTGTATACGGGACGGTCATGGTTGGTGACAAGAACACTGCTGTCTGCACATCCGCTCAGCATCACACAAACCATAACGGAAAGCATAAGAAATATAATAGATCTGTTTTTTTTCATAATCGGCACCTTAAAACCTTAAAATAAAAAGGCACACCCGGCCGCAATGTCGGGCGGGTATGCCGTAATAAAGCTCCTCGTGCGTCAGGTCAAAGTAGGTGCGCTTCCAAGACACCATTTTCCGCCTGTTTTAAGAACTTTGACTGTCTTGGTGACAGAACCTTCCTTCTTAGAACCTGCTACTGTGAATTTAACCTTGAGAGTGTATCCCTTGTCAACAAGACCAAGGGTCTCTGTGCTGCTCATCTCGGTTTTTTCAAGTATCTCATAGGAGATCTTATAATCTTCACCGTATCTGTTGATGATGTTCTTGACTCTGCTTGAGTACTGGGATTTAGCCCCGCTCTCGGAAAGGGTAGCAAGTGCTCCCAGAGATCCGCTCGGAGTTACAGACTCAACAAAAAGATCAACATCCTGCTTTTCAAGCGCCTTTACATAGTTCTTAAGCGGCTTTTCATATCCTCCGCCAAGAAGAACGATGAGAAGCCAGATGATAAGACCAAGTGCAACTGCACTGCATCCGATTATGATCGCCAGCTTGGCATTCTTGCTCATTCCTGCCTTTGGAGCACCCATAGCGCCTGCCTGCTGGAAAGCCGGCTGGTTGAACTGTGGCTGTGCCGGAGCACCCTGAGCCTGAACAGGAGCACCACAGCTGGGGCAAAATGTAGCGTTATCTGCTAAAGTTGTACCGCAATGACCGCAAAATTTTGACATACCTAATATCCTCCCAAAAATATTTCTCTCCAATAATGTTGCCTGCGCCGGCAACATTTCCATTGAACATTATAAACTAAACAATTACATTTGTCAAGGCGTTTTACGCTGTTTTGGGAGATATAAAATTGCTTTGGCGCAAGGATTTTCCGCCGCTGTTTGTTTTCCCCCCTATACCTTTATAATAGCAGAGCGTGAAGACGGGTACCGAATTTAGTGGGAGGAAAGATGGTAAATACTACATATTGTTATCGCCCCGAAAGAATATGAACCGGTTGTGCAAGGTGTATAAAATTGTGGATAAAAATGGGCAAAAATTCTACACGACAATTAGGAAGATAATGCTTGAAATTACCCATGTTATAGTGTATAATAACACTTGCGTGACTGCACAATTGCTATTGCTGTGCTCTCAAGGGTGCGCTCAAATGTCCGACGGGGCATGAACGGCGCATGGGAAGTCCGACGGGACAGACCTTTCCCCAAAGGCGCCGCAATGCGAAAAGATATGCGTTGAAGCGGAAGGTTGCCGGCGGTTGACCGGGTAATTTCCGTGGAGTATGTCCGATTTTAAACCGGGCGACTGGAATACTGACACGGTATGTGCTTATGCTTCTTGCGATGGCAGGGGTAGACCTTGCTTTGGCATGGGTGTGTATGGCTATGTGGTGTTTGCTATCTGACGTCCGAACCGTTGAAAGCGGTTTCGGAATTTTTTGTGAGAGAGCAGGGAACACACGGCAGAGTGTAAATTTATAATAAGGGTATTCCGGAAAGGTCTTGGGCAAAACCTGTCAATTGCGTTTGCGATAGACAAGGACAAAAAGCGGTGAGTCGATCGTAGACGCAATTGACTCAGGCTTTGCCGGAAAACAAGGCTTTGCCCCCTAATTCAAAAATTTTAAGGAGGCGGATTAAAGTGGCAGTCAATGAAAAGATCAGAATCAAGATCAAGGGTTATGAGCATGCTGTGGTAGATGCAGCAGCGGTAAAGATCGTGGAGGCTGTAAAGCGCTCCGGCGCACAGGTTTCAGGTCCTATCCCACTTCCTACCGACAAGGAGATAATCACGATTCTCCGTGCGGTACACAAGTACAAGGACAGCCGTGAGCAGTTCGAGATGAGAACTCACAAGAGACTTATCGTTGTTATCAGACCTACAAAGGAAACAGTTGCATCCCTTGAAAGTCTTGAACTTCCTGCCGGTGTAAACATTGTTATGGAGACCAAGTAGTTTCCAACGGAGATCACAGGTGATCTCAAAACACAATGGCACGCAGGTCATGTTGGGAAACCAACCAATAACCAAAGGAGGAAAAAATAATGGAAAAAGGAATCATCGGTAAGAAGATCGGTATGACACAGATCTTCGATGAGGCAGGAAAAGTAGTTCCTGTAACAGTAGTTGAAGCCGGTCCATGCGTAGTTGTTCAGAAAAAGACTGTGGACAACGACGGTTACGATGCAGTACAGCTGGGCTTTGGCGACATCAGAGCCAAGAGAGTCAACAAGCCTCTCCAGGGCCATTTCAAGAAAGCAGACGTTGCGATGAAAAGAACACTCAAAGAGTTCAGACTTGCTGATTGTTCGGCACTCAACGTAGGCGATATCGTAAAGGCTGACACCTTTGCAGCAGGCGACATCGTAGATGTAAGCGGCACAAGCAAGGGTCACGGATTTTCCGGAACGATCAAGCGTCACAACGGACACAGACTCAAGGAAACTCACGGTTCTGGTCCTGTACACAGACACGCAGGTTCCTACGGTGCTTGCTCGGATCCATCAAGGATCTATAAGGGCAAGAAGATGCCGGGACAGTACGGTAACACAAAGGTGACTGTACAGAACCTCGAGGTCGTAAAGGTAGACGCTGAAAATAATCTTATCGCAATCAAGGGAGCTATCCCCGGTCCTAAGAACGGCACCGTAACGATAGTTGACTGCGTTAAGAAGGCTTAGTGGAAGGAGGAAATAGAATATGTCACAGATTTCAGTATTTGATATGACAGGTAAAAAAGTTACCGACACTGAGCTTAACGATGAAATATTCGGCATAAAGCCAAATAAGGCTATCCTTCACGCAATGGTAGTCAACTACCTTGCAAATCAGAGACAGGGCACACAGTCCACACTTACCAGAACAGAGGTAAGCGGCGGCGGAAGAAAGCCTTGGAGACAGAAGGGAACAGGTCATGCAAGACAGGGTTCCATCAGAGCTCCTCAGTGGGTTCACGGTGGTATCGCACTTGGACCTAAGCCAAGAGATTACGGCTATACGCTCAACAAGAAGGAAAGAAGACTGGGAATGAAGTCTGCACTTTCCGTTAAGGTCGCTGACGAGAACATGGTAGTGGTGGACAACATCGCAATGGATGAGTTCAAGACAAAAACTATCGTTGATATGCTCAAAGCACTTAATGTAGAGGGCAAGGCACTTATCGTTACCGCCGAGGCAGATACAAAGGTGGTAAAGAGTGCAAATAACATCCCCGGCGTAAAGACAGCTACAGTAAACACACTCTGCGTTTACGACATTATGAATTACGATAAGTTTATCGTTTCCTCAGAGGCTGTAAAGAAGATCGAGGAGGTTTATGCATAATGAAAACTGCTCAGGATATTATTATCAAGCCTGTCATCACAGAAGATGCAATGGACAGACTTCAGAACAACGTTTACACCTTTAAGGTAGCTAAGGACGCTAACAAGATCGAGATCGCAAAGGCTGTTGAAGAGCTTTTCGATGTTAAGGTGGCAAGCGTTAATACAATGATCGTTAAGGGCAAGGAAAAGAGAATGGGTAGATTTACCGGTTACCGTGCCGATTGGAAAAAGGCGATCGTTACTCTTGACGGTGAAAAGACTATCGAGTTCTTTGAGGGTATGTACTAATACCTGTGACCGTCTGTAAAGAGGGTGCGGCAAAAAAGCCGCATACGGACTTTGCGCCGGGCTATACCGAAGCGGCGTAAAAGGTGAGCTGCGAGGCAGCGAGGGCTGCTCGATGTTAAAAGGGGGTGCCGATACGGCACGGACCCGGCAAGGACATCATTTTACCGCAGGCGTAAGTATGGAAGGGTGCTTGGCTGAAAGGCTTTGACCTTTTCGCAAAACTTCAGATTAAGGAGTGTATCAATTATGGCAATAAAGAGCTACAAGCCTACGACAAACGGCCGCCGTGGCATGACTGTTACGGACTATTCCGATCTGTCAAAGGTTGCTCCATGCAAGTCTCTGCTTGAGCCTTTGAAGGCACATTCGGGCAGAAACAGCTATGGTAGGATCACCGTTCGCCACAGAGGCGGAAGAGTGAGAAGAAAATACCGTATTATCGACTTCAAGAGAAATAAACTTGATATGAACGCTAAGGTGCTCACAATAGAGTACGATCCAAACCGTTCAGCTTTCATCGCACTGGTTGAGTACGAGGACGGAGAGAAGAGATACATCATCGCTCCTAACGGACTCAAGGTAGGCGATACCGTAAGATCAGGCGCAGATGCCGACATCAAGCCCGGCAACGCACTTACACTGGCAAACATTCCTGTGGGTACATTTATCCACAACATCGAGCTTTATCCCGGAAAGGGCGCTCAGCTCGTAAGATCGGCCGGCAACATGGCTCAGCTTATGGGTAAGGAAGACAAGTACGCACTTGTAAGACTTCCTTCCGGTGAGATGAGAAAGGTGCCTATCAACTGTATGGCTACTATCGGACAGGTCGGCAACATCGACCACGAGAACGTAAACATCGGTAAAGCCGGCAGAAAGCGCCACATGGGCTGGAGACCGACAGTAAGAGGTTCTGTAATGAACCCATGCGATCACCCGCACGGTGGTGGTGAGGGAAGAGCTCCTATCGGACGTCCTTCTCCTGTAACACCTTGGGGCAAGCCTACAATGGGTTACAAGACTCGTGCAAAGCACAATCGCTCCGATAAGTTTATCGTAAAGCGCAGAAACGGTAAGTAAGCTGAAAGGAGGACGATTTTAAATGAGCAGAAGCGTAAAGAAGGGACCATACGTACAGCCGGTCCTTCTCAAGAGAGTCAAAGCAATGAACGAAGCAGGTGAAAAGAAGGTGCTCAAGACCTGGAGCAGAGCTTCCACGATCTTCCCTGATTTCGTAGGTCATACATTCGCAGTTCATGACGGACGTAAGCACGTTCCTGTATATGTGACTGAGGATATGGTAGGTCATAAACTGGGAGAGTTCGCACCCACAAGGACCTTTAAGGGTCATGCAGGCTCCAAGACCTCAAATAGTGGTAAGTAGTGCGGAAGGAGGAAAACAACATGGAAGCAAAAGCAATAGTGAGAAATGCCAGAATCGCTCCTCGGAAAGTACAGATCGTTCTGGATCTTATCAGAGGAAAAGATTTTGAAGTTGCAATGGCAACTGTAAAGCATACACCAAAGGCTGCAAGTGAATATCTGGAAAAGCTTCTCAAGTCCGCCGCTCACAACGCTGAGAACAATCATAACATGGATAAGAACAATCTGTTCGTAAGCGAGTGTTATGTTTGTCCGGGACCGATCATGAAGAGGATAATGCCAAGAGCACAGGGCAGAGCCTTTAGGATCCTGAAGAGAACTTCTCACATAACAGTAGTTCTCAAGGAAAAGGAATAAGCTAAGAGGAGGTAAACTATGGGACAGAAAGTTAATCCACACGGACTTCGTGTAGGTGTTATCAAGGATTGGGATTCCCGCTGGTTTGCAGATAAGAGCACCTTTGGCGACACACTGGTAGAGGACTTCAATATCCGTAAGTTCATTATGAGAGAGCTTAACAGAAGATCGAAGAACCCTAACGACAAGTGCGTATATGCAGGTGTTCCGAAGGTTGAGATCGAAAGATTCGCTGATAAAGACGGAAGTTCAAAGGTAAAGGTACACATTCATTGTGCTAAGCCGGGACTTGTGATCGGAAGAGGCGGAGCAGAGATTGATAAGCTTCGTGCAAACATTGAGAAGATGATCGGCAAGAGTGTTGCCGTAAATATCGTAGAGGTAAGGTCACCTGACCTTAATGCACAGCTGGTAGCTGAAAAGATCGCACACGATCTTGAGGACAGAATTTCATACAGAAGAGCTATGAAGCAGTCCATCGGCAGAGCTATGAAGCTGGGCGCAAAGGGAATAAAGACAACAGTATCCGGCAGACTTGCAGGTGCTGAGATCGCAAGAAGCGAGAGCTATCACGAGGGAACTATTCCCCTTCAGACGATCAGAGCGGATATCGACTACGGTTTCGCAGAGGCTCTTACCACATATGGTAAGCTGGGAGTAAAGGTATGGATCTACAGAGGAGAGGTACTCAAGGGCGAGGCAGCTCCTTCAGACAGGAGAGATTCTACCGACGGCAGAAACGACAGAAGACGCAGAGCTCGTCAGAACGACAGAGCTAAGGATAACCGCAGAGATTATAACAAGGCTCGTGAAATGAAAAGAGAAGGAGGTAACAACTAATGCTGCTTCCAAAGAGAGTTAAGTACAGAAAACAGCACCGTGGACGCATGACCGGAAAGGCAATGCGTGGAAACAAAGTCTCAAACGGTGAGTATGGTCTTCAGGCACTTCAGCCTGCATGGATCACATCAAATCAGATCGAGGCTGCCCGTATCGCAATGACAAGATACATCAAGCGTGGCGGTCAGGTCTGGATCAAGGTGTTCCCGGACAAGCCGGCAACAAGAAAGCCGCTTGGAACCCGAATGGGTAAAGGTAAGGGCGCTCCTGATTACTGGGTAGCAGTTGTTAAGCCGGGCAGAGTAATGTTCGAGATCGCCGGCGTTAGCGAAGAGGCTGCAAGAGAGGCTATGCGTCTTGCAATGCACAAGCTGCCTATCAAGTGTAAGTTTATAACCAGAGATACTCAAGAAACGGGTGGTGAGCAGTAATGAAGGCAAATGAAATCAATAACATGACAGCCGACGAGCTTAACAGCAAGCTGGCTGAACTCAAGCAGGAGCTTTTCAACCTTCGTTTCCAGCACGCCGTTAATCAGTTGGAGAACCCAATGAGATTAAAGGCTGTAAAGAAGGATATTGCTCGTGTTAAGACAGTCATTCGTAAGCAAGAGTCTGAAATTCAGTAAAAGGTGAAGGAGGAACTACTGTGAGCGAAGAGAGAAACCTCAGAAAGACCAGAGTGGGCATTGTGGTATCCGATAAGATGGATAAGACTATCGTAGTCGCTATCAAGGATAACGTTCAGCACCCTCTGTACAAAAAGATCATCAAGAAGACCGTAAAGCTCAAGGCACACGATGAAAAGAATGAATGCGGCATCGGTGACAGAGTAAAGGTAATGGAGACTCGTCCGCTGTCCAAGGACAAGAGATGGAGACTGGTTTCGATTCTTGAGAAGGCAAAGTAATAAGTATCGTGCAAAAGCACTTATATTTGAAAGGAGGAACGCACTGTGATACAGATGCAGACTTACCTTAAGGTTGCAGATAACTCCGGAGCTAAGGAGCTTATGTGCATCAGAGTTCTTGGCGGAACTCGCAGAAAGTATGCAAACATCGGTGACGTTGTCGTTTGTTCTGTTAAAAAAGCAACACCAGGCGGAGTTGTTAAAAAGGGCGATGTTGTTAAAGCAGTAATCGTTCGTTCAGCAAAGGGTCTTCGTCGTTCTGACGGAACATATATCCGTTTCGACGAGAACGCAGCTGTAATAATCAAGGAAGATAAGAACCCAAGAGGAACCCGTATATTCGGGCCTGTTGCAAAGGAACTGAGAGAAAAGGATTATCTTAAGATCCTGTCTCTGGCTCCGGAAGTTCTTTGATCGGAGGTGTCGTAAATGAATAAGGTACATGTAAGATCAGGCGACACCGTCGTTGTTCTTTCCGGCAAGGATAAGGGCAAGCAGGGAAAGGTACTTCAGGTATCTCCCAAGGAAGGTAAGGTAATCGTTGAGGGACTTAATGTTGTAACAAAGCACGTTAAGCCCAGAAGACAGGGCGAGCAGGGAGGCATCGTAGAGGCAGAGGCAGCTATGTATGCAAGCAAGGTACAGCTGGTTTGCCCTAAGTGCGGCAAGGCAACAAGGATCGCACATAAGATCCTTGACGACGGCTCTAAAGTAAGAGTCTGCAAGAGCTGCGAAGAAGAAATATAAGGAGGAGTTAAACGATGTCAAGACTTAAAGAAGAATATGTGAACACCGTAGCTCCTGCTATGATGAAGAAGTTCAACTATTCAAACGTAATGCAGATCCCAAAGCTCGATAAGGTAGTCATCAACGTTGGCTGCGGAGCAGATAAGGATAATAAGAAGGTCATCGACGCTATCATGGCTGACCTTGCAGCGATCACAGGACAAAAGCCTGTGGTTTGTAAGTCAAAGAAGTCTGTTGCAAACTTTAAGCTTCGTGACGGACAGGTGATCGGCGTTAAGGTAACACTCAGATCGGATAAGATGTATGAGTTTGTTGACAGACTTTTCAATGTTGCATTCCCACGTGTACGTGACTTCAGAGGCATCAGCGCAAATTCTTTCGACGGCAGAGGAAATTACTCTACCGGTATCAAAGAGCAGCTGATCTTCCCTGAGATCGAGTACGATAAGATCGACAAGGTTCGTGGTATGGATATAAACTTTATCACTACCGCAAATACCGACGAAGAGGCAAAAGAGCTGCTCTCGCTTTTGGGCGCACCTTTTGCAGAGAAGTAAGAAGAGGAGGATATAAGTAATGGCTAAGAAGTCTATGATAAACAAGCAGCAGGCTGCGCCTAAGTATTCAACTCGTGCTTACAACAGATGTAAGATCTGCGGAAGACCTCATGCGTATCTGAGAAAGTTCGGCATCTGCCGTATCTGCTTCAGAGAACTGGCACATGAGGGCAAGATCCCGGGCGTTAAGAAGGCAAGTTGGTAAAGGAGGTTAACAAGCATGCAAATTACTGATACAATAGCAGATTTATTGACCAGAATTCGTAATGCAAGTTCTGCAAAGCACGCAACTGTTGACGTTCCTGCATCTAATATGAAAAAGTCCATCACACAGATCCTTGTAGACGAGGGATATATCAAGGACTTTAAGATCATTGAGGACGGTAAGCAGGGTATAATAAGAATTACTCTTAAATATGACGAGAACAGAAATCCAGTTATCACAGGACTTAGAAGAGTGTCTAAGCCGGGACTGAGGATCTACGCAAGCTGCGAGGATATGCCAAAGGTAATAAAGGGTCTTGGTGTTGCCATCGTATCAACATCCAAGGGCGTTATCACCGACAAGAAGGCTCGTGAGCTGAACGTAGGCGGAGAAGTTCTCGCATTCATCTGGTAAGGAGGACTAATGTTATGTCAAGAATAGGTATCAAGCCGATTAGTGTTCCTGCAGGTGTGGATGTAACAATTGCGGACGGCAATCTGGTTACGGTCAAGGGACCAAAGGGAACACTCACCAAGAAGCTTCATGGTGATATGATAATCAAGAACGATGCAGGTGTACTCACTGTTGAGCGTCCAAGCGAGGACAAGATGCACAAGTCACTGCACGGTCTGACAAGAACACTGCTCAACAACATGGTTGAGGGTGTAACAAATGGATTCACAAAACAGCTGGAGATCGTAGGTGTAGGTTACAGAGGACAGAAACAGGGCAAGAACCTGGTTCTTAACCTGGGCTTCTCAAATCAGGTAGTTATCGCTGAAACAGATACTATCAAGCTGGAGATGCCTGATGCAAACCACATCACAGTATCAGGCTGTGACAAGCAGGAAGTTGGTCAGTTTGCTTGCGAGATCCGTAAGAAGCGTCCACCGGAGCCTTATAAGGGTAAGGGTATCCGCTATGTTGGCGAGTACGTTATCCATAAGGAAGGTAAAGCCGGTAAGGGTGCTAAGAAGTAATAAAAGGAGAGAATTACTATGGTTAAAAAGCTTGACAAGGCTAAGGCAAGAGCCAAGAGACACGCAAGAGTCCGCAACAAGATCTGCGGTACAGCTGAGTGTCCTCGCCTTAATGTATTCCGCTCCTCTAAGCATATCTATGCACAGATCATAAACGACGAGACAGGCGTAACACTTTGTGCAGCATCATCAATGTCAAAGGATTTTGACGGCAAGGGCAGCAACAAGGAAGGCGCACGCAAGGTCGGAGAGATGATCGCTTCAGCGGCTAAGGCAAAGGGAATCGAGAATGTAGTATTTGACAGAGGCGGCTTCCTTTACCACGGACGTGTTCAGGAGTTAGCAGACGGAGCCCGTGAAGGCGGACTTAAGTTCTAAATAAGGAGGGTATACATTTGGCTTTAATAGATGCTTCAACATTGGAACTTAGCGAAAAGGTAGTTGCGATCAACAGAGTATCCAAGACTGTAAAGGGTGGTCGAATCTATAAGTTTGCAGCACTGGTTGTTGTAGGCGACGGAAACGGCATCGTAGGCTTCGGAATCGGAAAGTCCGGAGAAGTTCCGGATGCGATCCGTAAGGGAATCGAGGACGCTAAGAAGAATCTTATAAAGATCTCACTGAAGGGAACAACAATCCCTCACGAGATCGTTGGAAAATATGGCGCAGGCGCAGTTCTTATGAAGCCGGCTGCTCCCGGTACCGGAGTTATCGCAGGCGGACCTGTGAGATCGGTAGTAGAGATGGCAGGAATCAAGGATATCAGAACAAAGTCACTTCGTTCAAACAATCCTTGCAACGTAGTAAGAGCTACACTGGCAGGTCTTGCAGCAGTGAGAAGTCTTGACGAGATCGCTGCAAAGAGAGGCAAGGCTGCAAAAGAAATTGTAGGCTAAGGAGGAATAACAGATGGCAAACCTGAAAATCGAACTGGTCAAGAGCTTGAACGGTAGAAGCGCAAAGCAGATCGCCACTGCAAATTCTCTTGGTCTGAGAAAAATTGGTGACACAACAGATCAGCCTGACAACCCACAGACACAGGGTAAGATCAAGGTCGTATCTCACCTTATAAAAGTAACCCAAGCTTAAGCAAGGAGGTGCAATACAAATGAAACTGCACGAATTATCACCTATGCCCGGCTCAAACGTAGAGAGCAAGCGTAAGGGCAGAGGGCATGGTTCCGGAAACGGAAAGACAGCCGGCAAGGGTCACAAGGGACAGAAGGCACGTTCCGGCGGCTCGATCAGACCGGGTTTTGAAGGCGGTCAGACAGCACTGGCTCGAAGGATCCCTAAGCGTGGATTCAACAATATATTTGCAACAAAGTACGCAGTTATCAATGTTTCGGATCTTGAAATGTTCAACGACGGTATCACCGTTGACGCAGAGCTGCTCAAGGCAAGCGGACTTGTTAAAAAGGAGCTTGATGGCATCAAGGTGCTTGGAAACGGAGAGCTTACTAAGAACCTTACCGTAAAGGCTGCCAAGTTCTCGGCAGCAGCCAAGGAAAAAATCGAAAAGGCAGGCGGGAAGGCAGAGGTGATGTAATTGTGATAGAGACATTTCGTAATGCCTGGAAAATACCGGACTTAAGGAAAAAACTCATATTTACATTCTTCATCATCGTTATATACAGAGTGGGCGGTACGGTACCCGTTCCGTTCCTTGATTCAGCAGCACTGAAGAGCTGGTTTGAACAGAGCGAAAACACAGGTAACTTCTTTAGTTATCTTAACGTGCTCTCCGGAGGAAACTTCTCCAAAGCAACTCTTCTGGCACTGTCTGTTTCACCGTATATCAATGCACAGATCATAATTCAGCTTCTCACCTACGCCCTTCCTCCGCTGGAAAGGCTTGCACACGAAGGCCCCGAAGGCAGGAAGAAACTGGACAAGATCACAAAGTATTTTGCTTTGCTGATCGCTATATTCCAGGGCTGGGCATACTACCTCACACTTTCAAAGGCAGGAGCAGTCGTTTATACAGACGGCTTCGCAAAGGTATTTGCAGAGATAGTTATTATCACTTGCTTCACAGCAGGTGCTTCAATGACCATCTGGCTTGGTGAGGAGATCAACGCAAAGGGTATCGGAAACGGTATCTCAATGCTGTTGTTTGCAGGTATCATCGCAAGAGGTCCGGCAGCAGTTATCGGACTTGTACAGCTGATGCAGACCGGCAACGCAAAGAATATGATCCTTGTTCCGATCATTATTATTGTTTTCATTCTGATGATAGCATTTATCATCTTTATGAATGAGGCGGAAAGAAGAATCCCAATCCAGTACGCAAAAAGAGTAGTGGGAAGGAAACAGTACGGCGGACAGAATACGTTTATTCCTGTCAAGATAGCAATGAGCGGCGTTTTGCCTATCATATTCGCTATGGCGTTCGTATCACTTCCTTCAACACTGGAAATGTTTATAAAGCCAAATCCGGGCTCGTTCTATGACAAGTTCCTGAGCTGGTTCAGCTATACACATCCGGTGTACGCTATAATTTATTTCCTGCTGATAATCGGATTTAACTATTTCTATGTTTCAATGCAGTATAATCCTGTTGAGATAGCTAACAACCTGAGACAGAATAACGGCGGTATCCCCGGAATCAGACCCGGTAAACCCACATCCGATTATATCAAGAGGATCCTGGGCAAGATCACATTGGTGGGTGCTATATTCCTGGGCATAATAGCTATATTCCCGATCATCTTTACAGCTATCACAAAGATGAACATTGCAATGGGCGGTACTTCCATCCTTATCGTTGTGGCAGTTGCCCTTGAAACAGTTCGTACAATGGAGTCACAGATGATGATGCGTCATCATAAGGGATTCCTGGAATAACCCCCGAGTTTTTGTAAGGCAGTAGATTTTGAAAATGGATAATTCAAAATGAGCTTTGTGTAAAGCACAGAGCAAAACCTATAAAACCACGAAAGGAGGATATATCCCTTTTTTACAGGGATATAGTTAAAGTATGAACATTATTCTTTTAGGAGCTCCCGGTGCCGGAAAAGGCACCCAGGCAGAGGTTATGTGCAAGGAGCTTGGTATACCAACCATCTCCACAGGAAATATGCTCCGTGCAGCTGTAAAGGCAGGCACAGAGTACGGTCTTAAAGCAAAGGCTGCAATGGATGCAGGTGCGCTTGTGTCTGACGATATCGTTATCGGTATCCTCAAGGACAGGATCGCAGAGCCTGATGCACAAAACGGATTTATTCTCGACGGCTTCCCAAGAACAGTTCCTCAGGCTGAGGCTCTGGATAACATGGGCGTTCAGATCGACAAGGTAATCGAGCTTGCTGTTGAGGACGAAAAGATAAAGAGCAGACTTTCAGGCAGAAGAGTTTGTCTGGACTGCGGCGCAACATATCACGTTGTTACCAAGGCTCCAAAGGTCGAGGGAGTGTGTGATGTTTGCGGAAAAGAGCTTGTTATCAGAAAAGATGACGAGCCGGCAACAGTAATCAGCAGACTTGAAACATATCACAAGACCACCGCTCCGCTGGTAGATTATTACTCCAAGCAGGGCAAGCTGGTAACAGTTCATGGAACAGATTCCGTAGCAGAGACTAACGATCTGGTGCTTGCTGCACTCAAGGGTTGAGCCGCTGCATAGAAAGGTCAAAAAGGCATAAATAATGATATGTGTCAAATCCAATAAAGAAATAGAGAAGATGCGTAAGGCGGGGCAGATCACCGCCGGCGCTCTGATCGCTGCGGGCGAGGCACTCAGACCGGGTATGACTACCCTGGAGCTTGATAAGGTCGTCCACAGATATATCACATCTCACGGTGCAAAGCCAAGCTTTCTTGGCTACGGCGGGTTTACAGGCTCAGCTTGTATTTCCATAAACGATGAGGTGATACACGGGATACCCGGACCGAGAAAGATCTGCCAGGGTGATATAGTATCGGTGGATGTGGGAGCGTATATAGACGGCTACCACGGGGATTCCTGCAAGACCTTTGCCTGCGGAGAGGTTTCTGATGAGGCTAAGGCGCTTATGAAGTCAACCGAGGAAAGTCTTTATCTTGCAATAGATATGGTCAAGCCCGGCGTAAGGCTGGGAGATCTCGGTGCGGCTATCGCAAAATACAACGAGGATAACGGTTACTCTGTTGTTAGAGAGTTTGTGGGACATGGCGTTGGAAAGGATCTTCACGAAGATCCGGAGGTGCCTAACTACGGCAAGGCAGGACACGGTATCAGACTGGTGGCGGGAATGGTAATTGCCATCGAGCCGATGATAAACCAGGGAACTGCTAAAGTGTATCAGCTGGACGACGGCTGGACGATAAAAACCGCAGACGGCAAGCTCTCAGCTCATTTTGAGCATACGATCGCTGTTACCCAGGACGGTGCGGTCATCCTGACCAGACCGTGATAAGGGTAACGCATCGTGGAGATCGTTAAAGGCTCTTTGGTGAGGGCGTGTGCAGGTCGTGACAAAGGCTCCCTTTTCGTTGCAGTGGGGGTCCACGACGGTTTGGTATTTATCTGCGACGGCAGGACAAGGAAACTTGAAAAGCCCAAGCGGAAAAATCGCAAACACATTTCACCTATACACGTAACTATCAGCACCGAAGGGTTGACAAATAAAAAGTTAAGAAAACTGATAAGTCAGTACATGACCCGGTCTGACTGTCAGCTGACCGAAGACCTTTGAACGAGGAGGTATTTTAATGTCAAAGGAAGATGTTATCGAGCTTGAAGGCACAGTTGTGGAGGCACTGCCGAATGCAACATTCCAGGTAGAGCTTTCTAACGGTCATAAGATCCTTGCCCATATTTCCGGCAAGCTTCGTATGAACTACATTAGGATCGTTCCCGGGGATAAGGTAACGGTCGAAATGTCACCGTATGATCTGACAAAGGGCAGGATCACCTGGAGATCCAAGTGATCGTATCCAAAAGTCGGAACAATGCAGATGAAACAAGAGGAGGTATTTCAATGAAAGTAAGACCTTCAGTTAAGCCTATTTGCGAGAAGTGCAAGGTTATCAAAAGAAAGGGTAAGATCATGGTGATCTGCCAGAACCCAAAGCATAAACAAAGACAGGGCTAACAAACCAATAATGGAGGTGCAGCTAAACAATGGCTCGTATTGCTGGTATTGACCTGCCAAGAGATAAAAGAATAGAGGTAGCGCTCACTTATATCTACGGCATAGGTCAGAAGACTGCTACAAAGATCGTCAAGGAAACAGGCGTTGATCCGGACATTCGTGTCAAGGATATGAACGAGGACGACGTAGCAAAGCTTCGTGAATATATTGATCATAATTTGACAGTTGAGGGTGACCTCAGAAGAAATGTGGCTCTTAACATCAAGAGACTTACAGAGATCGGCTGCTATCGTGGTATCCGTCACCGCAGAGGACTTCCTGTGCGTGGACAGAGAACCAAGACAAACGCAAGAACACGTAAGGGTCCGGTTAAGACCATCGCAAACAAGAAGAAGTAAGGGAGGGTGTGAACAATGGCTCAACCTAAAAAGAAGGTAACGACTATCCGTCGCCGCCGTGAAAGAAAAAATATCGAACAGGGACAGGTTCATATCCAGTCTACTTTCAACAACACTATCGTAACCATTACCGATATGCAGGGCAACGCTATCTCATGGGCATCTGCAGGCGGACTTGGATTCAGAGGCTCAAAGAAGTCTACTCCGTTTGCTGCACAGACCGCTGCTGAGACTGCTGCGAGAGCTGCAAAGGAGCATGGTCTGAAGATAGTTGAGGTATATGTAAAGGGACCGGGTGCAGGAAGAGAGGCTGCTATCAGAGCTCTCCAGTCCGAGGATCTTGAGGTAAGACTTATCAAGGACGTTACTCCAATTCCTCACAACGGATGCCGCCCGCCTAAGAGAAGAAGAGTATAATCACAATTTGAGTTATCAGTTTACTCAAAGTCAGGTAAGCAAAAAAGCTAAGGCCTGATACAACATTAAAAACGGAGGAATTTACTATGGCAGTAAATAGAGAACCAATACTCAAGAGATGTAAGGCTCTGGGTATCAGCCCAATGGTTATGGGCGTTGCTAAGGAAACAAAGCGTGACCCTAACGCTAACAAGAGAAGAAAAGTATCCGAGTACGGACTTCAGCTCAAGGAGAAGCAGAAGCTCAAGTTTATCTATGGAATGCTTGAAAAGCCTTTCTATCACTATTTTGAGCTTGCTCAGAAGATGGAGGGACAGGCAGGTGCAAACCTTATCACACTTCTTGAGTCAAGACTTGACAACATCGCTTTCAGAATGGGCATGGCTATGACCAGAAGAGAAGCACGTCAGCTGGTAGTTCACGGACATTTTCTTGTTAACGGCAAGAGAGTGGACATTCCTTCTTACAGAGTAAGAGTTGGCGATGTTATCTCCCTGAAGGAGAACAGCAAAAAGAGCGAAAAGTTCAAGCAGATCATCGAGGCAACGGCAGGAAGAACAACTCCTACATGGCTTGATGTGGACAAGGAAAAGCAGACCGCAAAGGTGACCCGTTTGCCCGTTAAGGAAGACCTTGACTACGAGATCGAGGAGCATCTGATCGTCGAGCTGTATTCTAAGTAATACACACAGTCCTATGGTTCAAAAGCTTGTGAGAATATTTCTCATAAGTTTTTTGAAGGACATGGCGAAAACCTAAACACATCAACCGAATAACAACAAACAGTTAGAACACAGGGAGGGTTTTAAATGCTTGAAAAAATAGAGAAGCCTAAGATCGAAACGCCTGAGCTTCGCCCAAACGGAACCTATGGCAAGTTTGTTTTAGAGCCGCTGGAGCGTGGCTATGGTATCACTCTCGGAAATAGTCTGAGACGTGTACTGCTCTCCTCATTGCCGGGTGTTGCCGTTACATCTGTAAAGATCGACGACGTACACCACGAGCTTTCAACTATCCCGGGAGTAAGAGAAGATGTAACAGAGATCATTCTCAACCTCAAGGGACTGACCGCAAAACTATATTGTGAAGGACCAAAGACCATCTATATCGAAGCAGAGGGTGAATGTGAAGTTACCGCCGCAGACATCAAGGCTGATTCCGAGGTAGATATACTGGTGCCGGATATGCATATTGCAACACTGGGTGCAGGTGCAAAGCTCTTTATGGAGATAACTATTGACAGAGGCCGTGGATATGTCTCCGCTGAAAAGAACAAGAGCCTTATGACAAATGCCCCCATCGGTGTTATCGCTGTGGACAGCATCTATTCGCCGGTATTGAAGGTGAACTACACTGTGGACAATACCCGTGTAGGACAGATCACCGATTATGATAAGCTTACCCTTGAGGTATGGACCGATGGAACCATATCCGCAAAGGAAGCTGTATCAATGGCAGCCAAACTCCTCAACGAGCATCTAAATCCGTTTGTGGATCTGTCAGAGGAAGTCAACGTAGTTGAGATCATGGCAGAAAAAGATGACAAGAGCAAGGAAAAAGTTCTTGAGATGACCATTGAGGAACTTGACTTATCTGTGCGTTCTTTCAACTGTCTCAAGCGTGCAGGAATAAACACGGTCAACGATTTGATCGACAAATCAGCTGAAGAAATGATGAAGGTTAGAAATCTTGGCAAGAAGTCCTTTGAGGAAGTCAAGTCCAAGCTTCATTCCTTGGGATATGAACTCAGCTCAGAAGACGATAATTAATGTAAGGAGTGAAAATCTATGCCAGGCACAAGAAAACTGGGAAGGACTACTGACCAGAGAAGGGCTATGCTCAGAGCAATGGTCACATTTCTTCTCGAAAACGGTAAGATTGAAACAACTGTAACAAGAGCTAAAGAAGTAGCTGCAATGACCGAGAAAATGATAACCCTCGGCAAGGCAGGCGATCTTCATTCAAAGCGTCAGGTATTTTCTTATGTAACCAAGGAAGGCGTTGCAAAGAAGCTTTTTGACGAGATCGCACCTTCCTATGAAGGACGCAACGGCGGTTATACCCAGATCATCAAGATCGGTCCACGTCGTGGCGACGCTGCGGAAATGGCTATTATTAAGTTGGTTTAATAACAAAGATCAAAAAGAAGTCCCGGATATCGGGGCTTCTTTTTTGTGCTTTTTTAAAGCATCTGTGACAATATTAAACCAATAATGGTTGATTTTTTTGGGGGAATATTGTATAATGTTGGTGTTTGGAGGATTATAAATGATATTTTTGTTTTTGCTGCCGCCCTATCTGGCGGTTACTATATATTTGCTAATAAGATTTTTCCATTGGCTGAAAAACTGCAACCACAGACTGGCATGGAAAAGATTTAAGATACCTTTTACGGTGGTCTATATTGCGTTGGCGCTTTCGCCGCTGCTGGCATTTGTGCTGCCAAGGAATCATTTTTCCATTGTGGTCAGAAGAATATCAACATACTGGATGGGAGTGCTTTTGTACAGCACCATCGCTGTGGGCGTTTTTGAGGTGCTGCACCTTATAGCAAAGCATACAAAGCTTAAAAATACCAAGCTCTTTTCAAGAGGCGGAAAGATCACAGTCGGGTCTTTGCTTACGGTCCTTACGGTGCTGGTGTGCATCTACGGAGGCGTAAACGCAAGAAATATCAGAACGACTCAGTATGAGGTGAATGTGAACAAAAGCTGTGAGGGTATAAGCGATATGAACGTTGTCCTTGTGGCAGACCTTCACCTTGGCTATTCTATCGGCGTGAACCAGATGAAATTCATGGTTGACAGGATCAATGAACAGGACCCGGACCTTGTGGTGATCGCAGGGGATATATTTGACAACAGCTATGACAGCCTTGATGACCCGGAGGGGATAAAGGAGCAGTTCCACAGGATAAAAAGCAAGTACGGCGTTTATGCCACAATGGGGAACCACGATATCGAAGAAAAAATACTTATGGGGTTCACCTTCTCCTGGGGAGAATCTCCTTCCTTGTCCCGGCAGATGCAGGACTTCGTTGAGGATTGCGGAATAAAAGTGTTGTATGACGAACACGTGCTTGTGGATAATAAGTTTTACCTTGTGGGAAGACGGGACAGAGATAAACCCGGTACAGATGACGGCAGCAGAGCATCTATAAGTGAGCTGACAAAGGATCTGGATAAAACAAAGCCGGTATTTGTCATAGCCCATGAGCCGGACGAACTTCAGGAAACTGCCGATGCGGGAGCGGATATAGATTTCAGCGGACATACCCATGACGGACAGCTTTTCCCCTTGACGGTCATAGTCCGCAGCATCTGGGAGAACCCGTGCGGTATACTTAAAAAGGGAGATATGACCAGCGTAGTTACATCAGGCGTTGGTGTTTACGGACCGTATATGCGTGTGGGGACACGTGCTGAAATATGTTCGGTAAAGGTCAGGTTCAAAGGGGAAACATAAAAAGGGCATGTTCTTAGCGTGAGTAAAAAGGGGGAGAGATTTGATGAACAGCAAGAAAGCCAAAGCGGTCAGCGCAGTTGCATCTGCAAGGCGGCGTATGGGCATTATCAGCGGTACGATCATAATCCTTGCCTTTGCGGCAGCAGTCATCGTTGCTGTTTACTTTGTACTTGACCAGAATACAACTATGAGCCGCCAGAATGTATACACCATGAACTCACAGCTTGCCAACAGCATCCAAAACCGACTTGATAAGATGGAGGAGATCACTACACGTGTGCTCCAAAGCGAAAGCTATAAAAAATTCGATGAGTCGGTGTATAAAAACAGCAGCAGAAAATATGATATCCGCATGGAAAATGAAGTGAAAGAGTTTATGCTTTATATGAGTACAACGGATAATTATAACGATTTTTTCCTGCTGTATGACGATAACCATATTGTTGGCAGAGTGTCAAATGCAACAAACAGTTCTTTTGAAAATAATATCTATTCAAAACTCAGCACCTATCTTAAAGACCGCCAGAAACTCTGGCTTACCGGTGTCAAGGGGGATTACGACAGGCTGTATTTTGTCCGCCGCCTTAATTCAGGCACCATACTGGCAGGATCAATTTTCACAAACGTTATGAAATCAGTTTTTCCGGAGGACGATGCAAAACACCTTAGCTTTATATTGGTGGACGACGGCGGAAACGAGATATTCTCTGTGAACAGATCATCTGTAACCGACGAGGCTGTGAAAAATCTCAAGTCCGAATGGAGCAATGGTGAGCCTGTGGCAGTGGACAGTCTGAAATATGCCGCAAGCTCATCAAGGTGCGGCAGCAATTGGCACGTTATCTCGGTAAGTGATTTTTCCGCACGAAACAGCCGTTATCTGAGAATACTTATCTATTGTGCAAGTATCCTGGGCGTTTCTGTGGTGATAGTTTTCTTTGTGGGACTGCTGCTCTCCTCATCAAAAATGCCTGATAATATTATCTACCGGGGACAGTATTCCACCGAGAGTATTGATAAGCTGACCGGGCTTATAATGAACGAAGCGCTGGAAAATGTAATAGTAGATAAAATAGACAGATGTATAAACGGCACCACAATGGTTTTCATGCTTGTGAGCATCAAGAATTACGGATTGATAAATGAAAACTATGGTGAAAATGCTGTGGATGAAGCTCTGGTAAAGGTCTCGGCAGTGCTGCGTGAGTTTTACGGAAAGAAAAATACTGTGGGTAAAACAGGTGAAAACGAGTTCGCCGTGCTTGCGGACTTTACCGATTTTGACCTTTTTAAAGCTCATGACAGGATAAAGGATAATATACGACAGCTGGAGGGAGAGCTTGACGAGCTGGAGCTGGAAAACGAGCGTGGACGTATAATGTGTGCCGTCGGCGCAGCCATATATCCCGATGACAGCGACGATTACGATGTGCTTTATGAACAGGCGAAGATATCCCTTGAGGACAGCATGAAGACCCGTGCCTGCAAATGCAGGTTCTATAAGGATATTTCTAAGGAAAAAGAGGATAAATGATCGACACAAAGGGGGGATCGGGACATGAAAAAACGTGTGCTGAGCGTGATGATCGTGCTTGTCATGCTTGTGTCCTTTTCTTCCTGCGAGATCACAGACCACACAACGGTCACCCAGCAAAAACATGATACCGGCATATCATTCAGCTGGTGGGGCAACGATATGAGAAGCAAATACACGGTGGAGTCCATAAAAGTATTTGAGAATAAAAATGATGTTGTTGTAAGACCCAGCTATTGCGAGCTTTCCGGTTATAAAAGCTGGCTTGATGCAAAAATGATCTCCGATGAGATACCGGATGTCATGCAGATCAATTACAACTGGCTGCATGAGTATAACGCACAGGGATACGAGTTTTACGACCTTGAGAGCCTGAAGGACGAGATACAGCTTGATAACTATACCCGCCAGCAGCTTGAACTGGGAAGGGTGAACGGAAAGCTCCAGGGGATACCTATCTCCCTTAACGGCATAAACTTCTTTTATAACGCAAATACACTGAAAAAATACGGCATACCCCTGCCCTCCACATGGGATGATATTTTCCTTGCGGCGCAAAAGCTGAAAAAAGAAGGGGTGTATGTGCTTGAAATGAGAGAAAAAGTCTTTTGGCTGTGCTGTGTGGCTTATGCCGAACAAATCACCGGCAAACCGCTCTTTGACAGCTCCGACCGTATGCAGTATACCGAGCAGGAATTTAAAATAATGCTGGAATTCGGGAAAAGGCTGCTTGACAGCGGCGCAGCCCCACGTCCGGACAGGTTCAGACATACAGACTTTTTCAGCGGAGAAACAGCAGGGCTCGCCTGCTGGATCTCGGATGCAAAAAGCTATTTCAGCGACAACTCGGGAGTAAATGCCCAGTCGGTGAATATCTCACTTGGAGATCTTATTACCGTGAGCAAGGGAAGATCATTGGGATGGTATAAAAAACCTATGGCTCTTTATTGTATGAGCAGGGGTACCAAAGAACCGAAAAAGGTCGCTAAATTTGTGGACCATCTGCTAAACAGCGAAGAAATGGCAAAGCTTCAGGGCACCGAAAAAGGAATACCTCTGAGCAAGTCAGCCCTGGAAGTGCTTGAATCAAGGGATATGCTCAGCGACCTTCAGGCGGTGGCGGACAGAAAAATGAATTCGGATACATCAATAAAAGTAATGAGCTGGCATCTGGAGAACGAAAGCTTTTTCAAGCTGTTTTTGTCAAAATGCTATGATGTAACATATAATGGCTCTGACCCTGCGGAAAAGAGTGAGGAGTTTGTGAAGGAGATAAGATCCATCGAGGTGCTCTTCAAATGAGAATGATGATGTTTTTTGTATGGAGAGTGCTTGACAATTTCAAGCTGCGGTGATATAATCTTATTATATTTGAAAGACTTAGACGGAAAAGGTGCAGGGCGACGGCTTTCAGAGAGTGGCAGTAGGGTGCGATGCCATAAGAACAGCCTGTGCAGGATCATTCCCGAGTTCGTCTGCTGAAAACAGTAAGCAGATGCGGTCACTCACCGTTATTGAGCTTGAGCGGCAGAGAAAGCACAGTTTCTCTGCAATCAGAGTGGTAACACGGAGTAGTTTGTCTTCGCCTCTGCTAATAGAGGCGGAGATTTTTATTTTACGAAAAAGAGGTTGAAAGCTATGCTGACATTAGACAAAGTATTTGATGCATCAAAGGTCCTTAAAGAGGTCATAAGACCTACTGCGTGCATTTTTGCACCGCAGATAAACCCGGATGTGAAGACGTATCTTAAAACGGAGAACCTTCAGGTCACAGGTTCTTTTAAGGTCAGAGGTGCCTATTACAAAATATCTCAGCTCACACAGGAGGAAAGTGCGCACGGGGTTATAGCCTGCTCCGCAGGAAACCATGCCCAGGGCGTTGCTCTTGCTGCTACAAAGAGAGGTATCAGCTCTGTGATCTGCCTGCCGGACGGCGCACCAATCTCAAAGGTGGAGGCGACAAAGAGCTATGGCGCACAGATCTGCCTTGTTCCGGGAGTTTATGACGATGCCTACGCCGAGGCGATAAGACAGCGTGACGAAAAGGGCTATACATTCATTCACCCCTTTGATGATGAGAACGTTATCGCAGGACAGGGCACGATAGGTCTTGAAATACTCAACGAGGTATCAGACTGCGATGTTGTGGTAGTTCCTGTGGGCGGCGGCGGACTTATTTCGGGAGTGGCTTTTGCCATAAAGCAGCTTCGTCCCAGTGTGAGAGTTTACGGTGTTCAGGCAACAGGCGCACCTTCAATGGTAGAATCTCTTGCCGAGGGCAAGATAAAGTGCCTTGACAACGTTCACACTATCGCAGACGGAATAAAGGTAAAAGAGCCGGGCGTAAACACCTTTGAATACTGCTCAAAGTATGTTGACGGTATGGTAACGGTAACAGATGATGAGGTGTCCTCGGCGATACTTCACCTTATCGAGAATCAAAAGCTCATTGCAGAGGGTGCAGGTGCAGTTTCTGTTGCGGCAGTAATGTTCAATAAGGTGCCGGATATCAAGGGCAAAAAGGTGGTTTGTCTTGTTTCGGGCGGAAATATAGACGTAACGATCCTTTCAAGAGTTATCAAGAGAGGTCTGCTCAAGTCGGGCAGAAGCGACACGATGACAATTCAGCTTGAGGATAAGCCCGGTCAGCTCAAGGGCGTTTCGGCTATCATCTCCGACCTCGGCGGAAATGTGGTATCTATCCACCACGAAAGAGCGAGCGAGGACAGCGACATTACCGACTGCCTGCTGCGTATCGTGCTTGAAACAAGGGATTACGAGCATATAAAGGAAATAAGAAAAGCACTTGCCGACAACGGATTTAATATAGTAAACAAGTGATGAAAACACGTCTTACAGATATTGAATATCCGTTTGTGACAGCAGGGACGGTTTTCACCTTTACGGGCGAGCACCCTTTTGACAAAGAACCTGTTGACTTTATGCTGTGTGAGTATCATTCAGGCAAAGCCGACCGCTGCGAGTTTGCGTTTTACTGCGTTTCCGGCTACCATTCGGGAAGCCTTGAATGTGTCCTTCCCATAGAGGCAAAGGCACAGGGCGCTGTAGTCGCAGTCAGTGCACAGTGGCTCAAAGAGCATTGGAAAAGCCATGTCTACAGCGGATGCGAGGCTTGTGATGTTACGCTCACTAACTGGATCTGGGATCAGAATGAAAAATACAAATCAAATACAAAGGAGTAATGTAAAATGGCAGAAACGATCTACACTAAAAATGCGCCCGACGCTATCGGACCTTATTCACAGGCAAAGGTAGTGGGAAATCTTGTTTTCACATCGGGACAGATAGCTATCGACCCTGCAACGGGAAACGTTGATGCGGTCACCATCGAGGAGCAGACACATCAGGTATGCAAAAACCTGAAAAACCTGCTTGAGGCAGCAGGAAGCGATATCAGCAAGGCTGTAAAAACAGTTTGCTTCCTCAAGAATATGTCCGACTTTGCAGCCTTCAACGGAATTTACGGAGAGTATTTCACCTCAAAGCCTGCACGTTCATGTGTAGCAGCAAAGGAGCTTCCAAAGGATGTTCTGGTTGAGGTAGAGGTAATAGCGGAGATCTGATAAAAAGATAAACAAAAAAACAGACAGTGCTTTTGTGTAAGTATTGTCTGTTTTTGTTTGTGCTATGTTGTATTTGTGAGGGCAGCCCTCTTGAAAAGAATTTTTCTTGATCTCTCTCGGTGCCCTTACTCATTTTCGGCGGTCGGGAGCAAAGCTCCCAGCCGCCGAAAATCAATAAAAGGTTTCTGAGGGGATGTTTGGTCAGCGACCTGCGGTCGCTGGCGAGGATACCCAACGGGTATCCTCGGGGGAACAGAGTAACCGTTACCACGGTTACTCTAAAAAATGGAGAAGTCAAATGACTTCTCCATTTTGTGCTTCGTTCCAAAAGAGTTCCCCTCAATAATTACAGCCTTGCGTTTGCAAGCATAAGCTTGATACGGTTTTCCTGGTTTACCTTTGTAGCGCCCGGGTCGTAGTCTATGGCAACGATGTTTGCGTTGGGGTACGCCTGCTTGATAACTCTTGCGCTGCCCTTTGCAACGATGTGGTTTGGCAGACAGCCAAAGGGCTGTGTGCAGATGATGTTCTCTGTACCCGTCTCGGCAAGCGCAGCCATTTCTGCGGTGATAAGCCAGCCCTCACCCATCTTTACACCCTGGTGGATATATTTATCGGCGCATTTTCTCAGGTGCTCAAAATCGTGGGGCGGCTGGAAAACTCCATGTTCCTCAATGACCTTGATCTGCTGCTTCTGGAACTTGTAAAGTATATCATAGCCGATAGTGTAAAGCACGGTGGATTTATCAAATATACCATACAGCAGCCGGTCGTTTATCGGGTCTGATGCACAGTAAAGCACAAAGTCCAGCAGTCCCGGAACATTAGGCTCACAGCCCTCTTCAAGCAAAAACTCGTTGAGGTGGTTGTTTGCAAGGGGAGAATATTTTACATATATCTCGCCGACTATACCCACCTTGGGCTTTTTTTCGCTTGTTCTTTCAAGCGCCGCAAAGTCACGCAGCATAGCCTTATATATTCTCTTTGTGTGGGTGTAGCCTGTCTTGGTGTCAAAAAGCTTTCCCATTCTGTGCTGCCAGCGTGCCAGCAGCCTGTCAGTTGACCCCTTTACGACCTCGTAGGGCTTGCACTGGTTGTAAAGCAGCATAAGCATATCGCCGTAAAGCACCGCATATATGAGTCTCAGGGCAATAGCCGGTGTCATGGGGAATGCAGGGTTCTTTTCAAGGCCGCTGAAGTTCAGCGACAGCACCGGCACCTGCGGGAACTGGCTTGAAACAGCCTTTCTGATAAGGTGTATATAGTTTGACGCACGGCATCCTCCGCCTGTCTGTGACATTATCAGCGCCACTTTGTCAATGTCGTACTTGCCGCTTTTGAGAGCGTCCATAAACTGTCCGATAACTATAAGTGCAGGGTAACAGGTATCATTGTGGGTGTTTTTCAAACCCTCGTCGATAACGTTTCGTGAGGTGTTTGTCAAAAGCTCCATTTTGTAGCCGTACTTTTCATATATCTTGATGATAAGCTTAAAATGTATGGGAAGCATATCGGGAACAAGAATGGTGTAGTCCTTTTTCATATCCTCGGTGAAGAATGTTTTTTTAACTCTTGTGGAGGGCTCTTTTGGAGCACTTTTTTTCTTATCCGGCATGTCTGCTTTCCTCCTTTTCCTCAAGAGCCGCAGCCAGCGAGCGCAGTCTTATTTTTGCTGCACCCAGGTTGGTTATCTCGTCTATTTTCAGCTGTGTATAAAGTTTGCCTTTTTCTTCAAGTATTGCCCTGACCTCGTCGGTGGTGACTGCGTCTATGCCGCAGCCGAAGGATACCAGCTGTACAAGCTGCATATCTTCGTTTTGGCAAACATACTCCGCAGCTCTGTAAAGCCTTGAATGATATGTCCACTGATTTAGAACGTCAACAGACGGAGTGTCCACCAGTCCCGAAACGCTGTCCTCGGTGACTACTGCAAATCCCAGAGAAGCGATAAGCTTGTGTATGCCGTGGTTTATCTCCGGGTCGATGTGGTAAGGCCTGCCTGCAACAACGATTATTTTCTGACCCTTGCTGCGGGCATCTGCAATTATCTCACGAGCTTTTTTCTCAATATTTTTGCGGTATCGAATCTGTGCGGTGTATGCTTTGTTGAGCACTCCAAGCACCTGTTTTTCCGTAATACCGTATCTCGACAGGCACTTTGATACAACGTGAGCAACGTGCTTTTTCATGTTGATATCAAGGTATGGCGACATGAAGTTCTTACTCGTCAGCTTGTCGTTGTTTGCCTTCAACAGCTCCGGGTAATATGCCACGACCGGGCAGTTATAATGGTTGTCGGAGCCGCCCTCGTCGATGTTATAGCTCATGCATGGATAGAATATGAAATCCACCTTTTTCTCCAGCAGGCTTTCGATGTGCCCGTGGCAAAGTTTAGCAGGGTAGCATACCGTGTCGGAGGCTATTGTCTGCTGACCCTTGTAGTAGGTATCTCTTGTGGATTCCTCTGAAAGCACCACCTCAAATCCAAGCTCGGTGAAAAGGGTGTGGAAGTATGGCATAAGGTCATAAAAGGACAGCGCCAGAGGGAACCCGACTCTTGCCTTTGGCTTGCCGTGGGGCTTAGTAAGCTCGTAGTCCTTTATCAGCTTGTATTTATATTCTATCATGTTTTCTGCACGGTCAGTGACTTTTATGCCGGCGCCCTTTTCACAGCGGTTGCCCGAAACGAAACGGTGACCGTCGTTGAACCTGATTATAGTAAGATTACAGTGTGCACCGCAGCCCTTGCATTGAACGGCAGTTGAATTGTATGCAAACTCTTTGAGCTGTTCAAGGGTAAGTATCTTTGAGGTGCAGTCCTGATTCTTTGTCTTTTCCATTGCAAACAAAGCACAGCCGAATGCGCCCATAAGCCCTGCGATAGCAGGTCTTATAACATTTCTGCCAAGCTCGATCTCAAACGAACGCAGCACCGCATCGTTGAGGAAGGTACCTCCCTGAACGACGATATTTTTGCCAAGCTCCTCTATGGTCTTTGCTCTGATAACTTTATAGACTGCGTTTTTGATTATAGACGATGACAGACCTGCGGAGATATCCTCGACCGTAGCGCCGTCTTTCTGCGCCTGTTTTACAGATGAGTTCATGAACACGGTGCAGCGTGAGCCAAGTTCAACGGGGGCTTTTGCGAATAGTCCCAGCCTTGCAAACTCGGAGATGTCATATCCCATAGCCTGAGCAAATGTCTGAATGAACGAACCGCATCCCGACGAGCAAGCCTCGTTGAGCATGATGCTGTCGATGGCGTTGTTTTTTATCTTAAAGCATTTTATGTCCTGTCCGCCGATGTCGATGATAAAGTCAACATTCGGGCAGAAATAAGCAGCAGCCTTATAGTGAGCCACAGTTTCAACTATGCCATAGTCAACGCCCAGACCTGCACGGATAAGATCCTCGCCGTAGCCTGTTACAGCAGAAGCTTTGATGTTGAGCTTGTCGCTTGCAAGGTTATATATCTCCTCCAGCTTTGCTGCGATAATATCCAGCGGCTGTCCCCTGTTGGAACAGTAGTGCTGGTAAAGCAGCCTGCCCTCTGGGGTCACAAGCACCAGCTTTGTGGTGGTGGAGCCTGCATCTATGCCCAGGTATGCGTCCCCCTCGTATGTGCGGATGTCCTCGTATTTAAGGTCTGACTGTCTGTGCCTGTCAACAAAAGCAGCGTAGTCATCCCTGGATTCAAACAGGGGCTTGCCGGTGGTTATGCTGTCGGTGGTCTTTGCGTTTGCGATGCGCTCAAGAGTCTCCTGGATGGTCGCAGCCTCGGCAAGAGTGTGTGCGTGCAGCGCAGCGCCGTAAGCCACATAGCAGGACGACTTATCCGGAAGTATCGCATGGTCGTCATCAAGCGAGAGAGTGGTCTTGAAAGCCTTTCTGAGCGCACTGAGGTATGTAAGCGGTCCGCCGAGGAAAAGCACCTTGCCTGCTATCTTTCTTCCCTGTGCCAGTCCCGAAACGGTCTGGTCAACAACAGCCTGGAAGATAGATGCGGAGATGTCCTCTTTCTTAGCACCCTGGTTCAGCAGCGGCTGAACGTCCGACTTGGCAAAAACTCCGCAGCGTGAAGCGATAGGGTAGGTCTTTGTGCTTTTCAGCGCAAGCTCGTTCATCTCGTCCGGGGTAATGTCCAGAAGGCTTGCCATCTGGTCGATGAATGCACCTGTACCGCCTGCACAGGAGCCGTTCATACGCTGCTCCACACCACCGGTGAGAAAGATGATCTTAGCGTCCTCACCGCCAAGCTCGACCACAACATCGGTGTCAGGGTAGGTCTTATTTACCGCAACGAATGCCGAGTATACCTCCTGAACAAAAGCGATGTCGCTGGCCTGGGCGATGCCAAGACCCGCCGAGCCGGTGATAGCGATACGGAACTTATCGCCCTTGAACTTTTTGCCGATTATCTTCAGCTGCTCGGCAACAGTCTCACGCACCTTTGAAAAGTGCCTTTCGTACTTGTTGTAAATGAAGTTTCCGTCGTCGTCAACAATGACCGTCTTGACGGTGGTAGAGCCTACGTCTATGCCCAGATCGTAAATTTTATCCATATTCATTTCCCCCGGATCTTCGGAGTTCTCCTTTCCCTTTTGAAGCCAACTGATGTCAAAAAGAACATATACAATAATAGTATAGCATATTTGCATCAAAAATACAAGTGTTTTTTAGAGGCAAGATATAGCAGACATAAATTAAGAGATTTTGCGGTTGAAATTCTCACGGAGGTGTGGTATAATGGCAGAAGAATTATCAATAGAAAACGAGGCGGATTTTGTGAAAAAGAGATTATTATCGGCAATACTTGCTTTGGCTATGACGGCGGCTTGTTTGACTGCGTGCAGCGAGAGCAACATTAGCTCACAGGGGCAAAGTGCGGCAGATTCATCGGCTCGTGCATCACAAAGCGACGGAGAATTTTCACTTCCCGAGGGTGCTGACTCGGAGTATGAGCTTTATCAGACAGTCATCAACTATCTCAACAATGGATTTCATATTGATGATCTTAGCAGCGTAAGATCTGTTGAACTCACAACTGTTTTTTGGCAGAAAAATCAGGAAAAGGAAAAAAGAAATTTTACTCTGGGGCTGAAATATGATGAGGCATGTCAGCTCATTGCAAAGCTCAGAAAGGTAGCCAAGGGAATTGATTGGCCAAGAAGACCCGACGGGAGTCCCGACGATGAGCTTAAAGACTATTCTCCTTTTGAGAAAGAATTTCCCGAGAGTTTGCAGCAGCAAATAAAGGACAATCACGAAGAATTTGAAAGATTTATTTCTGAACTTGCATTTTCGGCGTTTTTCAAAATCGACGGTGACGGTGAAAGTCCTTTCAGAGGACTGGAAAAGACCAAGTGGGATACCGTATCGCAAAGCGAATTCAAATCACAGGAGAACGATTTGAAAGAAAATGAAAAATACAAGGATATGACAGATAATTTCCCGATGTGTTATATGGTTGATCTTGGCGAATACAAGCAGGGCAGAGACGTCTACTATACGGGTTATTATTATACAAAGATCGACGGAAAATATTATTTTGTTGCTTTTGATACGGCGGTCGGCAGTGCAGGCGGTTGATGACCGAGTTGTTCCCTTGCAAATCTATCCGTTTTGTGCTATACTAAAACTGTTGTAAATATTACCGAAAGGAATTGATAAAAATGCTGTCAGATATCGAGATCGCAAAGCAGGCGAAAATGCTCAAAATTGGCGAGATCGCCGCTAAGCTCGGCATAAGCGAGGAGGACTTTGAGCCCTACGGTCACTACAAGGCAAAGCTCTCCGAGAGCCTTTACGAGAAAACCAAGGACAAGCCCGACGGCAAGCTGATACTTGTCACCGCTATCAACCCTACCCCTGCGGGCGAGGGAAAGACGACCATTTCCGTAGGTCTTGCAGAGTCTATGGCGAAGATAGGCAAAAAGGCTATACTTGCCCTGCGTGAGCCATCGCTGGGTCCTGTGTTCGGCATCAAGGGCGGTGCCGCAGGCGGCGGATATGCACAGGTAGTCCCTATGGAGGACATCAATCTGCACTTTACGGGCGATATGCACGCTATCACAGCGGCAAACAACCTGCTGTGTGCACTGATAGATAACTCTATCCACCAGGGCAATCCTTTGCGCCTTGATGAAAGACGCATTCTTTTCAAAAGATGTATGGATATGAACGACCGTGCACTGCGTGAGGTAATTGTGGGTCTGGGCGGAAAGGTAAACGGCTTCCCCAGACAGGACGGCTTCCAGATAACCGTTGCCTCCGAGATAATGGCTATCCTTTGCCTTGCAAGCGACCTTGACGACCTCAAAAAGCGCCTTGAAAGCATACTCGTAGGCTACGACCTGGACGGAAAGGCTGTATACGCAAAGCAGCTGGGCGGCTGCGGCGCTATGACCGCATTGCTTAAAGATGCTCTCAAACCAAACCTTGTGCAGACCCTTGAAAACACACCTGCGATAATGCACGGCGGCCCCTTTGCAAATATCGCACACGGCTGCAACTCGGTAAGAGCAACAAAGCTTTGCCTTAAACTTGCAGACTATACTATCACCGAGGCGGGCTTCGGTTCCGATCTGGGCGCTGAGAAGTTCTTTGATATAAAGTGCCGCTTTGCAGGACTTAAACCAAGCTGTGTTGTGCTGGTGGCAACTATCCGTGCGCTCAAATACAACGGCGGAATGGCAAGGGCTGAACTGACAAATGAAAATGTTGAGGCTCTTAAAAAGGGAATCGTAAACCTTAAAACACATATTGAAAATATGCTTAAATTCGGCGTGCCCGTTGTTGTGGCGATCAACCGTTTCCATACCGATACAGATGCCGAGATAGAGGTCATCGAGCAGACCTGTGAGGAAATGGGCGTGCAGTATTCCCTGGCTGAGATATTCGCAAAGGGCGGCGAAGGCGGAAAGGATCTTGCACAGAAGGTGTGCGACACCATTGCAAGCAAGCCTTCCAACTACAAGCCTCTGTACGACGAAAAGCTGCCGATAAAGGAAAAGCTGGGTATACTCGCTAAGGAGATATACAGAGCAGACGGCGTTGTGTATACCTCTCAGGCTGAAAAGGCTATCAAGGAGATAACCGAGCTGGGCTTTGGCGATATTCCCGTTTGCGTGGCAAAGACACAGTATTCTCTTTCCGACGACCCTGCAAAGCTGGGCAAGCCCCAGGGCTTTGAGATAACCGTGCGTGACGTGAGACTTTCCGCAGGCGCAGGCTTTGTGGTAGCCTACACCGGCGATATTATGACAATGCCCGGTCTGCCAAAACACCCTGCCGCTTTTGATATCGACTGTGATAATAAGGGAAATCTCTACGGATTATTCTGATGTGTTTTTTTGGGGGAAACTCTTTTGTAGAAGAGTTTTCCCCTTTTTGTTTTTTGGGATACCATGATGACTGCGACGGAATTGCGGACCGCCGCTGCAAAAACAATATATCATCGTCCTTATACGCTTTTGACAGATCCGGAGCGGTGCGAAAACTGCCGTTATCTCAAAGTGGTTTGCGACGGAAATGCGGACCGCCGCTGCAAAAACATCATATCAGCGACCTTATACGCTTTTGACAGATCCGGAGCAGTGCGAAAACTGCCGTTATCTCAAAGTGGTTTGCGACGGAAATGCGGACCGCCGCTGCGGTTGACAAAAGGGTGTGTGCGTGGTATTATTATTGTGAAAACTATGGCGTGACCGGAGAATGTTTATGCAGATGCTTACAGAGGAAACCACGGCTTTAAAAGAAAAACTTGCACCGGAGGCAGCGACGCAGGAGGACAAAGCCCGGGTCAAGAAAAAGAGAAAATTTCCCCTGAGCGTTCAGCTTTGTGTGGCGCTGGGGCTTATTCTCGGTGCGGTAATTTTGGAAATAACAGCTGTAAACAGCACATCATTCAGCGACTGGTATCGGGAACATATCTTTCCCCTGTGGGTAAATACATACGGCAGGCTGACATCTGTTTTCCCGTTTTCTTTCGGAGAGATACTTATTATGATAGCGGTTTTCGGCATACCTGCCTCGGTTGTTGCGATGATAGTGCTGCTTGTGATAAAAAAGAAAAAGCGCAAAAAGATAGGCAAGGTGTTTGGCTATGTTTATCTGTGGATAATAACCTTTGTAGTGGTGGTCCAGGTGAACAACTGCTTTGTGCTTTACAGAACCTCCAATTTTGCCAAAACCAACGATATACCGGAAAACACCCATACCAGTGAGCAGCTGGAACAGCTGGGAGATGCGATAGTTGTCCAGCTCAATAAGGCGGCTGAAAAGGTTGAGAGGGACGAAAAAGGCCGCATAGTCATGAGGTGTGACTATGACAAAACTGCAAAAAAGGCCATGCAGGCGCTTGGCAAGGAATTCAAGAACCTTGACGGATATTATGTTACACCAAAGCCTGTTGCCTGTTCGTTCTTTATGAGCCAGATGAATCTTACGGGGATATATTTCCCCTTTTCCATGGAGGCAAACTATAATAACGACTGTTATAAGGCAAAGCTCCCCTGTACCGTCTGCCACGAGCTCGCACATACAAAAGGATACATTCAGGAGGACGAGGCTACGTTTATTGCTTATCTTGCCTGTGTAAGGAGCGACGACCCCTATTACCAATATGCAGGTTATCTGACTGCGCTTTCATATGTGCGAAATAAGATATTCGAGTATGCAGACGAGGAAAAAAAGATAAAGTTTGACAACAGTATTTCGGATAAAGTATGGGTGGATATAGACGCCAACAGAGAGTATTGGGACAGCGTAAAAAAAGCTAAGGATACGGTGTTTGATACCCAGACCGTAAGTAAGCTGTCCTCTGATTTCGTGGATAAAAACCTTAAACTTAACGGAGTGGCGGACGGAAGCAGATCCTATGGCAGAATGGTGGATCTGATGCTTAATTATTATATTGACAAAAAGTGAGGTTAAGCCTTTGATATATGAGTTTGAAACTGACTGTGCCGCACAGACCATCGCCCTTGGACAGGAGATAGGCGCACGGCTGACAGGCGGAGAGGTCATCGCATACAGCGGAGGACTGGGAGTGGGAAAGACCACCCTTACAAGAGGCATCTCTCTGGGAATGGGATTGGGAGACGAGGTCACAAGCCCTACCTTTGCCTTGGTGAACGAGTATCAGGGCAGGGAAAGGAGCCTTTGCCATTTTGATATGTACCGTATAAACGGCGGTATGGATCTGGAGACAACAGGCTTTTTTGATTACCTTGACGGTAACAATGTACTTGCTGTGGAGTGGAGCGAGAATATTGCCGATGAGCTGCCGCAGGACTGCATAAGGGTGTGTATTGAACGTGTGGACGATAATACACGCAGGATAATATTAGACGGAGATGAGAGATTTGCGGATATTGGGGATAGATACAAGCGGTAAGGTGGCCTCTGTGGCTGTAATGGAAGATTCACGGCTGCTGTGGGAGAAATCTGTGTATACCACCCTTACCCACTCTCAGGTGATACTGCCAATGGTTGAGCAGGCGCTTTCGGAGAGCGGCTCGGAGCTTTGCAGCATAGATTGTGTGGCTGTTGCCAACGGCCCCGGCTCCTATACAGGACTTCGTATCGGCATAGGAGCGGTAAAAGGTATGTGTATGGGGTGCGAAACATTAAAATGTGCAGGGGTCTCAACTTTGCTTGCCCTTGCCTATAATTGTGCGGCTTTCAAAGGGATAATAATTCCGGTAATGAGAGCAAGACCCGGCATATCATATGTGGGAGTGTTTGAAAGCGACGGCAGAAGAGTTACAAGAAAGATCCGGGATAAGGTCACCAAGGACAGCGATATATTTGAAAACCTTGATACCACAGTCCCTGTAATGCTGACCGGGGACAATGCACGGGCTGTAAAGGAGCAGTTTTTTAAAGACAACGACAATGTGCTTACCGCAAACGCTGCCTGTGAACTGCAAAGGGCAGGCTCTCTCTGCCTTGCGGTAAATGATAATAAGGATCTTATTACACAGGCAGACAAACTGGAAGTGGCGTATCTTCAAGCCACAAAAGCTGAAAAGGATAAAGCACATTCGGATAAACAGGAGGAAGAAAAATGAAAATAGCAATAGGAAATGACCATGCCGGCCCACAGCTGAAACAGGAGATCGTGGATTATTTTCAGCAAAAGGGAATAGATTATGTGGACCTTGGTGTCGCACAGGGGGAAAAGTGCGACTATCCGGATAAGGCTGCCCAGGTCTGTGAAAAGGTGACAAGCGGCGAGTGCGATATGGCTGTGCTCATTTGCGGAACGGGAATAGGTATGTCTATGTGTGCCAATAAGATAAAGGGCATAAGAGCTGCCTGCTGCTCCGATTATTTTTCGGCTAAGTATACAAGGGCGCATAATGATGCAAATGTGCTTTGCCTTGGGGCAAGGGTCCTGGGTGCAGGGCTTGCCGCAGAGCTCGTTGATGTTTTTCTCAACACCCCTTTTGAGGGAGGAAGACACCAGCGCAGAGTGGAAAAGATGACCGAATTGGAAAACAGATAATATGATCGCAGATAGGTAATTAAACAAAAAAGTCCGGGAAGCCTTCCCGGACTTTTTCTATCGTCTGAAACGAGAGAATATAAATACGCCTGCCAAAAGAAGGATAAATCCCCAGACAAAAAAGATCAGCACCTTTTTGAGTATCCTCCATACCAGCCATAACACAAGCAGCATTATTATCATGAACAGTACACCTGCCAGCTTCATGCCAAATGATGTGGACATAAGCCCCGTGTGTTTGCTCACAGCAATGACATTTCCGTCCTCCACGGTAATGTGTACCGTGTCGCCCGGGCTGAGGCCTATATCCCCCGGGGGCGGAGCTGAAATCTGCACAAACCCGGCTTCGTCTGTATATTCGTATGTCACCTGTGTATCAGCTGCACTGATAACCCTTGCTTTGTATATCCTTCTCATGCTATCGCTCCCCGAAATTATTATCCTGCCTTTATTGTATCATATTTTCAGCACTTTGTATATACCCTTTTCCGGAAAATTCCAAGTGGGAATTTTGACGGACAGTTAAGAAAATTGACCTGTGCAGCAGCCTTTATTTATAGGCTTTTGAGAAAAGCGCAAAAAAATTTTCAATTTTTTGATATTTTGCTTTTCCCTATATGTTGTGTATTTCCCGGGACAAAGATCTATAAATGGCATTTGCAGCAGCTTCAGGTTCGATTTATGCTCCTTGAGACAGCAAAAGGTTACAAAACGATAACAAAATGTCGCTTTGTGCTATTGACAAATAAGACAATTATTGTTATAATGTTATAAATAATCAGATTATGCGGAGATTTTTTGTTAAATGATTCACAAAACGGAGGGTGACTATGAGCATCGGTAAAAAAATATTGGGAACTGTATGTGCAGCAGTTCTTAGCATACAAGCTGCCGCAGCAGTCACCGCAGCAAGCGAAAAAGATTATAATACAGGCGGAGCTGCGGTAGTAAGCGTTGACGGTGAGGTACAGGATACAAGTGCCGCACTGGAAAAGCTGGGCATTGATGAGGATTATGCGGAAAAGTACCTGGACGAAAATGTTGATCAGGACCCCACGTATACAAAGCTTATAAGTGAACAGGGAAAAGTGGGTCTTACAAACTTCAGCTCTTTGGTGTCCCACCAGAGCAGATTCAACAGCTTCAATAAGATATACGGCATAGATGTCTCTGTGTTTAACGGTAATATTGATTTCAACCAGGTCAAGAAGGAAGGATATAGCTTTGTTATCGTCCGTGCAGGCGCAAGAGGCTACGGAAGCGCAGGTACTCTCATTGACGATTCAAGGTTTGCCGAGCATGTTGATAATGCTCATAAAGCCGGACTTATGGTAGGAGTTTACTTCTACACCCAGGCAGTCAATAAGACCGAGGTAAAGCAGGAGGCTGACTATACCCTTAAAAAGATAGCCGGCAGAAAGCTTGAGCTTCCCGTTTACTTTGATATCGAGCCTGCATATGACGTTTCAGGACTTCCCGGAAGACTGGTAAGGGCAGGGCTTTCAAAGGCACAGAAAGCAGATCTTTGCGATTATTTCTGTACATACATAAAGAGCAAGGGCTATGATGCAGGTATGACCTCATTCTATTCATGGTTCTATACCGATATAGATATGAGCAAGCTTGAAAATAAGCATGACATCTGGCTGGCTCATTATACCAGCTACACAAATTACGGCGGACAGTTCAATATGTGGCAGTTCGCAAGCACAAGAAAAGTCCCCGGCGTAGCATCACCAAGTACCGACCAGGACGTAAGGTATGTTGAGCTGGTTAAGCCTACCGGCGATCACAACCTTAAATGTAATGTTAATGGAGATAAGGTAGAGCTCAGCTGGAACGCTACAAATAATACCACCGGTTATTATGTTTTCAAGAGAAACAGCGCAGGCGTGGTAAGCCTTGTGGGCGAAACAAAGTCTACAACATTTACTACACCGCTGCTTAACGAGCCTACCAAGTACAGCGTGATCTCCTTTAATAAGACCAGCAAGGAAACCTATTATTCCGCTTATTCAAAGGAAGTGCTTGTAAATCCTCCGAGAGCGCTTGACAACGCAAAGAAGGTAGTTCTTGCAGGAATGAATGAGTTTACTACTGCAACTGCTGTTTCCAAGCAGGCGTTCCCCAATGGGTCATACAGTGTAGTGCTTGCATCAAACACCTCGTTTGCAGATGCACTGGCAGCTGTACCTCTTGCAGACGGATTGTCAGCACCTATACTTCTTACAGGGCCCCAGTCCCTGCAGCAGGATACAATGAACGAGATCAAGCGTCTTAAAGCTCATTCAATATTTATCATGGGCGGAACGCTGGTAGTTTCTCAGGCTATGGAAGATGAGCTGAAAAGACAGGGCTATGATGTGTTCAGAATAGGCGGAGCGACACGATTCGCAACGGCTGCACTTGTTGCGGAGAATACTGACTATGTTCGTAAAAATAACGGCAAGTCCCAGGCAAAGGAGATATTCTTCGTAAGCGGAGAGAATTTTGCCGATGCCCTTTCTTTGGGTAATATCGCTGCAAGAAGAAATGCTAACATTTTGTATATGACCAAGTCTGCACAGTTTGACGATAAAACTCAGCAGTACCTTGAAAAAATGAAGGGTGAGCTGACAAATATCTATATTGTGGGCGGACCTCTTGCCATATCCGAGAATGCAGAAAAGGTGCTCGCACCATATGCACCTAAAATAACACGTATCGGCGGTGTGAACAGGTTTGAGACAAGCGTTAAGCTCAACGAGACCTTTGCGTCAGACCTTACCGGAGATGCACTTTGCACTACCACAGGTCTTAATTTCCCGGATGCTCTTGCAGGAGGAGTCCTGGCGGCAAGTCTGAAAGCGCCTGTTGTTATTGCAGATAACGGATACACCAGCTGGCTGGAGAGTTACAGCAAAAAGAGAAAGCCAAAGACGATCTACGTTTTCGGAGGCATCACTAAGGATATCATTTGATGTAATATCATCAGAGCGGACGAACAGTCCGCTCTTTTTTTCAGTATTCTTTCTTTGGCTTTTCACCTGTTTATCATATTAAAGAGGTAGTATGTATACAAGGTTACAAGGACACCGCAGAAAAGCTTGGACAAACAGTCAAAGAGATTTTGAAAGCTCCTGTCAAATAATAGATTTCACCTTCATATAAATACGGTTGCTGTTCCCGGAGCACGGGGGCAGCAATGCCGTAAACCCTCAAAGGGATCAAGGATAGTTTACTCTTTTTATTCTTTATACTTCATTTTGAGAAGCGGGCTGTTTATACAGCCGCTTTTCTTTTTTTACTTTGCACAGATACCGAAAGTTTCGTAAAGACCTGGTCGGATCTGCTGTTTATAAGGCTGAAAAGCTGTTTCACCGAAAAAGGATTTCGGAGAAGTGAGGGTGATCTCACATATTACAAAACAGTAACAGGAGTTTTTTCGGACAGTTGAAAATCAGAAAAAAACTATTCGGTTTTGTTGAAAACTCAGTTGAAAATGTTAAAAACACAGGTTTTCAAGGCTCTTTTTGCCCAAATTCTTCAAAGTTTTCAACATTGGTACTGTTTTTGACACTGTTGTTTGTTTGAAAACTTTGATTTAATATTTTCAATGTGTACGTTTTTTGTATCTTAAAAAGCTGAGCAAACAACGAAATGTTAATGAAGCCGTTTTCGTAGTTGAGAAGAATGTGCAAAGTGTGCAAACATAAATTGAAAATGCAGAGAAATTTTACTAAAAGAGTGGAAAATAGCGGCGTGCTATTTACAATAGGTATTTTTTGTGTTATCATATCAGTGTATTAAAGTGCCGTACTAATGGTGCAGAAAGGACAGTTAGAATATGAAAAAGAGTTTTTTGAAAAAAATAGCTTGTGCAGCTATGGCAGCAATGATGCTGTTTTCTGTCGGATGCGGCAGCTCTTCCAGCAGCTCTGACAACAAAACAAGCTCCGGCAGCGATGATTCCCTGAAAAAAGTACAGGATGCAGGAAAGCTTGTACTTGGTCTTGATGCGACTTTCAAGCCAATGGGATACACCGACGAGAACGACAAGATCGTAGGCTTTGACATCGACCTCGCTGAGGAGGTCTGCAAAAGAATGGGTGTTAAGCTTGAAACATACAATGTAAACTGGGACACCAAGGAGCAGGATCTTAACGCAGGTACCATTGATTGCATCTGGAACGGTCTTTCCGTAAGCGATGAGAGAAAGAAGCAGATGCTTATGAGCGAGCCTTACATGAACAACAGCATGGTGTTTATGGTAAACAAGGACAGCGGCATCAAGTCCAAGGATGACCTCAAAGGTAAGAAGGTTGCCGTACAGAACGGCTCCACCGCACAGGAGATATTGAAGGATTCGGATATCGGCAAGGAAGCAACCATGACAGAGCTTGCAACAAATGTTGAAGCTATCCAGCAGCTGGAGTTGAAAATGGTAGACGCAGTATTTCTTGATTCTGTGGTTGCAAACTACGAGATAACATCAACTGGCAAGAGCTTTGAGGTGCTTTCCGACGGACTTTCGGAGGAACAGTACGCTATCGGCTTCAAGCTCGGCGCAAACGAGCTTTGCAAGAAGATCGAGGATACCCTTAAGGAAATGAAAAAGGACGGCAAGATCGAGGAGATCTCCAAAAAGTGGTTCGGCAGCGACGTAACTACTATAAAGTAAGATATCCGATACAGACCGCCCGGCAATTTGCCGGGCGGTTTTTGTGCCCAAATCGTTGACAATAAAGCCTTGGAGGTTTATAATGTTAGTAATGCTGAAAAGTCCGCTACATCTTGCTTCTAGCGACATACTCTGATATATCGTGAGATACATTTGTATAGGGGGAGTAAAAATGAACAAGTGGTATGCTGAGGAATACGAGTTCACCGTTGAGGTCACGGGGTATCTCAGGGGAGATAAGACAGAGAACTACTGTCGAAACGGCGAGCAGATAGGAGATACATATACCTGCACCTACGGCTGTCCCGTAAATGGGCAGGGTTACGGCATTTGCTCCAAGGCTATGATGATGCTGTATCCGCTGATGGAGGCGGTCCGCAGCGGCGGCGACCTTGAAAATCTCGGCGGCGACGGAAAGTACAGCAAAACTATCGTCTGTCCCGACGGCTGCGTGATGTTTAAGCTGACGGCAAAGCCGCTTGGCAACGAGAATTTCCACAAGGGCGCTTTCTGGAAAGAGCCGGCGCAGAACTGAACGAGGAGTAAAAGCTATGGCAAACGAAAGGGAGAAAAAGGTTCCGAAAAGCAAGATAGCAAACGGCATAATGTTTCTATGGGCAGGGTTTATCGCATTTTCTTTCCCGTTTTGTTTTGGCTGGATATTTCTCAACATTACAGGTCATTCAAAGGGATACAGCTATGATCTGGGTGCGGAGAAAGATGTTTCCATTATGCTTGGCTGCATTGAACTGCTGATATGGCTGGCGATAGCCTTGCCGTCGGAAATACGTGTTTTTCGCATGGCAAAGAAAAAAGGCAAGGTGTATATAGCTGTTCTTGCGGTGATATTTGTTGCACTTGCGGCGGTGGGTATTGTTGCTATGGGCGGCTGGTCAAGATATATTAAAGGCGTTTTCAACATTTAAGCCACTGATTTGGGAGAATATAATGAAGATTAAAAGAGAGTTTCCTGCGTTCACCGTTTCAAAAAAAGGTGAGCGTGAAATAAAAAGCGGACACCCGTGGGTGTATGATAACGTGATAACCGATCAGCCGGGAGATTGCGAAAACGGCTGTATTGCCGATGTTTTTTCGCAGGGCGGTAAGTACCTGGGCAGCGGTTTTTACAGCGAGAAAAGCAAGATACGCATACGTTTGCTTTCAAACAACGCCAACGAAGCCTTTTCCGATGACTTCTTTCAGCGCCGTGTCCGTTATGCCATAGACTACCGCAAGACCGTAATGGGCGATGATTTTTCAGCTTGCAGACTTATCTTCGGAGAGTCTGACGGGCTTTGCGGACTGACCGTTGACAAGTACGGAGATATCCTCGTTTCCCAGGTGCTTTCTTTTGGCATGGAAAAGAAAAAAGATGTGATATACAGGGCGCTTTGCGACTGCCTCGCCAATGAGGGAATAAAAGTTAAGGGCATAATGGAGCGCAATGATGTTGCAATAAGGGAGCTTGAAGGCTTGCAGCAGCACAAGGGCTGGTATACAGCCGACTTTTTGCCGCAGCCGCCCTCGCCCGTTACGGAGATAACCGAGAACGGTATATTTTACACCGTCGATGTGGAAAACGGACAGAAAACGGGATTTTTCCTTGACCAGAAGTATAACCGCCTTGCCGTTTCAAAAATAGCAAAGGGCAAAAAGGTGCTTGACTGCTTTACCCACACAGGCTCCTTTGCACTCAATGCGGCAAAGGGCGGTGCAGCGCAGGTTACCGCTGTGGACGTTTCGCAGTTCGCAGTGGATACGGCAAAGCAGAACGCTGAGAAAAACGGGCTTGCGGATAAAATGGACTTTTTGTGCGCCGATGTTTTTGAGCTTTTGCCCGAGCTTGCTCAAAAGGGCTCGGACTATGATCTTATCATACTTGATCCGCCTGCATTCACAAAGAACAGAAAGACGGTGGAGAGCGCAAAAAGAGGTTATAAAGAGATAAACTACCGTGCAATGAAGCTGCTGCCAAGGGGAGGATACCTTGCCACCTGCTCCTGCTCCCACTTTATGGACAATGAGCTGTTTGTGAAAATGCTTATGTCCGCAGCTGCCGACGCAGGGGTCAGCCTTAAAATGATAGAGGCGAGAAGACAAAGCCCCGACCACCCCATAATGCTCAACGTACCGGAAACGGACTATCTGAAATTTTATCTTTTCCAGGTGGTTTGAAAATGAAAAAAGGGGTATATATTATGGTGTTTGTGATTTTTGCAGCAGTGGTCTTTGTTCTTGGGATAGGCGTTTTGAGCTGCCTTGACTGGTGGAAAAAGAACGTTGCGGCATCAAAGGTGTTTTTCTGGCTGATAGTAACACTTTTGATAACAAATATGTTCTATACCGTGTTCAATATAAAAAGCATAACTTTTAAACCGCTTAAAGAGGTAATGATATTCCTTTCGGCTGTTACGTTCATAGTGCTTATATACACCTCGCTGATAATGATGATAAAGTATGTGCTGGGATTTTTGCTCGGCGCATTCCTGAGGCCGGAAAACCGCTTTGTACACTTTCTAAAGGAGACCAAAATAACCGTTCCTGTGCTGCTTGCCGCCACAACTCTCCTTGGAGTGGTGGGATATATAAACGCCGGAATAATACGCACCTCGGATTATGAGATAAATGTAAATAAAGGCTCGGAGAAAAAAAGTCTGACTGCTGCGGTGGTATCAGATACCCATATAGGCATTTGTGCCCACAAAAGCACGATAGATACCATCGTGGAAAAAATAAACGAAATGCAGCCTGACGTGGTATTCCTGCTGGGAGATATATTCGATGAGAATACAACGACCGACGAAATGGAGTATTTCAGCGAAAAGTTTAAAGACGTGAAAAGCAGGTACGGTTCGTTCTTTGTTTACGGAAATCACGAGAATATGCAAAACGAGGACGTAGCAAAGTACATAAAGCAAGCGGGTGTAACAATACTTGAAGACAGCAGTGCGGTAATCGCCGGGGATATAACTGTGGTGGGTATGCGTTCAGAGTATGACAGCGTGGGTTATCCCATAGAGAAGGTGCTTGAAAAATCAAAGGCGGATAAGACAAAGCCCGTTATCGTTTTGAAGCATGAGCCTCTGGGACTAAAAGAGATCGCAGCCCAAGGCGCAGATATATCCATGCATGGCCATACCCACGGGGAGCAGTTTCCGCTGACCTATCTTCCTTTTTCATTTATGAACGATATGATGAGCGGATTAAAGCAGTTTGGTGACATGACCGCATTCACCACACAGGGAGCAGGCGGCTGGGGTTTTCATTTCAAATTCCCGGCAAAGTGTGAGGTGGCAAAGGTAACTATAAATATTGCACCAAAAAGCAAATAAGCGGCAATGACCGCTGTATATACAAAATACCATGAAACGGTGGGATAAAAATTGAAGGTCAAAAAATTCTTAATGGGTAACGAAGCTATCGGATTGGGAGCTATCCACGCAGGGGTGAACCTTGTGGCAGGTTACCCGGGTACTCCCTCTACGGAGATACTTGAAACGGTGGCAAAAAACAACGACGGCTCTATCCATGTGGAGTGGAGCGTAAACGAAAAGGCAGCCCTTGAGGTGGCTGCCGGAGGAGCATATGCAGAAGCAAGGGTCCTTGTCACCATGAAGCAGGTTGGATTGAATGTGGCATCCGACCCGCTTATGAGTCTTGCATATGTGGGGGTAAAGGGTGCGATGGTAATAGTCTCCGCCGACGACCCGGGCCCCATATCCTCCCAGACAGAGCAGGATACAAGGCACTTTGCACACTTTTGTAAGCTGCCTGTGTTTGATCCGTCCTCTCCTGAGGAGGCATACGAGATGATAAAGGATGCCTTTGATTACTCGGAAAAATACCAGACCCCTGTGCTTTTCAGACCTACCACAAGGATATGCCACGGCTGCGGTGATATTTTGGTGGACGAAAAGTATGAAAAGCATATCCCGGGAGGCTTTGTAAAGGATACCATGCGCTGGGTGATATTCCCCAGAACATCTTTCCTGAATCATCAGAAGATCGAAAAGCGCAACCCGCAGATCGGTGACGAGTTTTCATCTTACCGTTTCAATACGATCACGGGAAGCGGCAAAAAAGGTATCTGTACCCACGGTGCAAGTTACGGGTATGTAATGGAAAATCTTGAAGGCAGCAATGGGGAGGCTAAGGTGTTTAAAGTTGCAACACCATTCCCATTCCCTGAAAAACAGGCGCTTGATTTTCTCCGGGGGCTTGATGAGGTCATGTGCTTTGAAGAGCTTGACCCGGTGCTTGAAAGAGAGCTGATATACATCTGCGGAAAGTATGGGCTTAATGTTAAGATACATGGAAAGATAGACGGCTGTGTTCAAAGCGCAGGCGAGAATTCTGCCGAGTCGGTGGCTAAGGTGCTGGAAAACTTTTTGGGGATCAAGCCCACGGAAAGCGCCTTTCCAAAGCCGCCTGAGCTTCCTGTAAGACCTCCGGTGCTGTGTGCGGGCTGCCCCCACCGTGCTTCGTTCTATGCTGTAAAACAGGCGGTAAAGGGAAGAAAAGCTGTGTTCAGCGGTGATATCGGCTGTTACACTCTGGGAAATGCAATGCCGCTTGATATGGTGGATACCTGTCTTTGCATGGGCGCAGATGTGACTATTGCACAGGGACTGCATATAATCGAGCCGGATACGCTGAACTTCTCGTTCATAGGAGATTCCACCTTTTTTGCATCGGGAATTACCGGAGTGGTAAATGCAGTCTATAATCAAAATGATATAATCCTTATCGTCCTTGACAACTCCACCACCGCCATGACCGGTCATCAGCCGCATCCCGGTACGGGAGTTACCATGATGGGAGAGGTGGCACAGAAGGTATCCATAGAGGCTATACTTAAAGCCATCGGGCTCACAAGCGTCGAAACGGTCGATCCCCTTGACCTTTCCGCAGCAGTGGGAGCTGTTCAGAGAGCGGCTGAAAAAAGCGGCGTAAGAGCCGTTATCTTCAAGTCGCCGTGTATAGCTGTTACAAAGTCCGAGAAAAAGTATGAGATAACCGATAAATGTGTGGGCTGCAAAAAGTGTATAAGCCAGCTCGGCTGCCCTGCAATAGTAATAGATGAGGGCAGGGTCACAGTGGAAAAGAGTCTTTGCTTTGGCTGCTCGCTTTGTGCACAGGTCTGCCCTGTGGGCGCAATAGAAAAGCGTGAAGGATAATGAAAGGGGTGGCTTGAAATGAATAATACACTTTTGTGCGGAGTCGGCGGACAGGGAACGGTCCTTGCTTCGAGAATAATCGCCCTGTCGGGCATGGAGGCAGGCTTTAATGTCAGGACCGCCGAAACCATAGGAATGTCCCAAAGGGGAGGCTGTGTTGTCAGCCATGTGAGAGTTTCTGACAAGAATATAAATTCCTCACTTATCCCAAAGGGCAAGGCAGATGTGATAATCGCCTTTGAACCTGCCGAGGCAGTAAGGTGTATAGACTATCTGAAAAAGGACGGCACAGTCGTGGTGAACACCAAGGCGGTCCGCCCGGTCACAGCATCGCTTTCCGGTTCGTCATACGACGGAAGTGAGATGCTTGAATACCTGAAAAAGAACGTTAAGAACCTTACCGTGATCGACGGAGAGGAGATATGCGCCCGCTGCGGATCTTCAAAGGTGCTGAACATCGCTTTGCTGGCAGGTGCAGCAAAAACAGGTGCTCTGGGCATAGATATCGAAAGCTTGAAAAATGCCATAAAAAAACGTGTGCCTGAAAAATTCCACGAAATGAACCTGAAAGCGGTCGACGCTGTGGTAAACGGATAAAAGGAGGAAAAAACAATGAAGATGAAAGAAGAACAGTTCAGACTGATCAAACAGCAGCTCAAAAAGCTGACCTCACAGGATTGTTTTTATAAGAGGAAGCTGGAGGGCATAGATGTGGATTCTATACAGTCACAGGAGGACTTTGAAAAGCTGCCCTTTACCTGGAAAGGTGATCTGAGAGAGGCTTATCCTCTGGGACTTATGGCAGTACCGGAGGAGGAGATCGTGCGTATACATTCCTCCTCAGGAACCACCGGAACACCGGTAATAATCCCCTACACAAGACAGGACGTTGAGGACTGGGCAGAGATGTTTGCAAGATGCTATAAGACCGCAGGCATCACTGATCTTGACAGGATACATATCACCCCCGGATACGGACTGTGGACCGCAGGCATCGGTTTCCAGAACGGCGCTGAAAAACTGGGGGCGATGGTAATACCTATGGGTCCGGGAAACACCGATAAACAGCTGAGAATGATGGTGGATATGAAATCTACGGTGCTTTGTGCAACCTCAAGCTATGCGCTGCTGCTTGCCGAGGAGATAGCAAAGCGAGGGATCGGCGATCAGATATGCCTGAAAAAGGGCGTTATCGGCTCTGAAAGATGGGGAGAAAAGATGAGAAAGCGCATCGCCGACGAGCTGGGCGTTAAGCTTTACGATATCTACGGTCTGACGGAGGTCTACGGACCGGGCATCGGTATAAGCTGTGACTATGAGTGCGGAATGCATATGTGGGATGACTTTGTATACTTTGAGATAGTTGACCCTAAAACCGGAGAGATCCTTCCCGACGGCGAGGTGGGAGAGCTTGTTATCACGACTCTGAAAAAACAGGGCGCACCGCTTATAAGATACCGTACCCACGATCTTACAAGGATAATCACAGGCGATTGTCCCTGCGGAGACCCACACCCGAGAATAGATACTATCCTGGGCAGGACCGACGACATGGTAAAGGTCAAGGGCGTAAATATCTTCCCCAGCCAGATAGAGGAGATGCTTTCCGGGGTTGAGGGAGCATCCAGCGAGTACCAGTTTATGATAGACCATATGTACGGCAAGGATATCTGCACACTTTTTGTGGAGATAAATGCGGATGCAAATGCATATAACATGGAGGCAGCTATTCAGTCTGCGTTCAAATCAAAGATCGGCATAACCGTAAACGTTAAGCCTGTGGCTATCGGAGATCTGCCAAGAAGCGAGAAGAAATCCACACGAGTGTTTGATAACAGATATTAAGGAGAAGCTATGGCACATATAGATAATCCCCGTGAGGAGTTTACTAATGGTACGGGAATAGGGATCCCGATACTGGTGATGGCGCTTTTCTATATTTCCAACATTGCGATGGTGGTGTTTGCCGTGCTGGCATTTTTCAGCTTTAAAAGCGATTATAACTGCCAGCAAACGCTGATGTTCTCCACTATGAAAGGGGAGGAAACAGCTCTTTCACGTGCCATTGAAAGCCGGGACGGAAAATACAGCGTGAACTACGATAAGCTTGATGAGGAGTATAGGAAATATTTTGACAAGGATAAGCTTAGCTCCAAACGCTCCGACCAGGGGCAGTCACAGCAGGAATTTATCATCACACTGCTGGAGGATAAGAGCATCTATTCGCCCATAAGCACAAAGACTACTGTGCTTGGGGTAATAAGCGTGGGATTGCTGGTGTGGCTGATCCTTCGCAGCCTCAGACAGATACGTGCGCTGTATTAAAACCTTCAAAAGCCTGACCGTACTGGCAGTGTCAATATAGAAGTATTGTGAAATTGTGTTTCAGAGGGGCACGCCCTCTCTTGCAGGGCGTCCCCTCTTCCAAAACAGTCCACCGGACTGTTTTGGAATTCACCCCTTGCGGAGCGCACGATGTATGAGGATTTCGCTCTCTGCGGAGAGCGACGAGGGCGCCGCCCTCGACCCGCAAGCTTTTTTTACGAGAAAAAGCTTGACCAAAAAACCTGTTTATTATCCGGTTTTGAAAGTTTGCATAGAACACTGAATTTTGTTTTATCTGAGCAGACAAATAATAAAATAATGCCCCGGAGCAATTTGATTTGCTTCGGGGCAAAACTTCTATATCAGCATCGCATATAAGGATCAGGCTTTTTTGCATAAAAAAAGGGGAAAAATGAGAAAAAGACAGTTGCTTGACATTTTTTCTGTATTTGTATATAATAACTATGTGTTTGGTCATAAAAACAAGAAGTAAAATGAATGATAAAAAACAGAAGGGGAAGAAATGAAGGACAGTGTTCTGAATCGCAGGGAGATGAAGAAAAAAGCCCGCAGTGCGCTAAAGCTCAATTATTTTGCCTGCATTGCGGTGTGCTTTATAATGGTCTTTCTTGCCGGTGAATACAGCACTACGGTGCAGGGAATATCTATGTGGGATATGACCCATGTTGCTGATCTTAAATATAGTCCTGAACAGAAAAAAGAGATCGTGCAGGATATGGTCGAAAATGGCTTGACTGCCGAGGAGACAAATAAAAAGTGGCAGATAAACAACGTTGATGCAGTAAAGAAATGGAAAAAGACCTTTGAGGATTTCGGACTTGAAGGGCTGAACTCAAAAGAGGTCACCTTCTTTGGCACAACAGGTGACGGCTCAACGATAAATACGCTGCTCGGGGCTTTTTCCATAACAAAAAGCGCAAAGGAAAGGCTGGACCAGCTGACAAACAACAGCTTTTTTGAAAATCTGCCTGATAATGCGATCTTGTATATCGACGGGCTCACAAGAAGCAAATCGTATAAATTTACATTTGTTGCGTCTATTGCCGCAGCGTTTTCGGAGAACAAGTCCTTTAAGGAATCCTTTGATATTTTTGCAAACTTTCTTGTATCCTTGTTAAGAGCGCTTTTTGTCACCAATCTTCTTGTGGTGTGCGAGTGCAGATTCTTTATGGAGAGCAGAACATACCACAAAACAAAAGTGGGACGGCTGGGATTTTTATTCCGTGAAAGAACATTGCATCCAATAAAGACCATGCTTATCAAGGATCTGTACCTTACGTTGTGGACGCTGACTATCGGGGGATTTTTCATAAAGCAGTATTCCTATGCCATGGTGCCGTATATACTGGCTGAGAACCCTAATATGCCCTCAAAAGAGGCGATAAACCTGTCCCGAAAAATGATGAACGGGCATAAGTGGGAGCTTTTCAAAACAGATTGTACTCTGCTGGGCTGGACTATGCTTTCTATGCTTTCGCTGGGTGCGGTAGGTATATTTTTCTCAAACCCCTACCGTGCAGCCATATACTCTGAGTATTATATCGCTCTCAGACGCAGGGCTAAACAAGAGGGTATTGAGGAAGCTGAAAAAATGAACGATAAGTATATCGATCTTGAGCTGCTGCGTGATGAGATCCAAAACGACAGCGAAGAAAAGGTTTTCAAGATCTACATTCCTGACAGCAGCGATGATAAGTCCGAACAGGAGAAAGGGGGCGTGCAGCCATGACGGAAAAGACCTATACCATTGATGAATTGTGCCGGCTGGACGAGTACCCCGGGATCGCTTATGAGCAGAAGTATCACTTCAGCCGCTTCACAGGAAAGGTCATTAAGCACCGGGACTATCACAGGGATTATACATTTCTTGGCTACATTTTGCTGTTTTTCTCTTTTTCCATCGGCGGCTGGATCTGGGAGGTGGGTATCCATGTTATCGAGGACGGGGTATTCATCAACCGTGGTACCATGCACGGACCGTGGCTCCCTATCTACGGATTTGGCGGCGTAGGTGCGATACTGGTGTTTAAAAAGCACGTGGATAAACAGGTAACTGTTTTTGTGGGATCGGTGTTTATCTGTGCTGCGGTGGAATACCTGACCAGCGTGCTGATAGAAAAGATACAGGGGCTTAAATACTGGGACTATAACGGATACTTTTTGAACATCAACGGAAGGATATGCTTTGAGGGTATCGTTGTGTTCGGCTTTGCGTGTATTCTTGTAATTTATATCCTGTCACCGTTTCTGGATAATATATACCGGCGCATACCCCAAAAGGCGCTCGCTGTTGCGGCGGTAATACTTTGCATAGGCTTTGCGGCAGACTTTGTTTATTCCCTTAATGTGCCTAATCAGGGCAAAGGGATCACCGATTACTGCATGGATATGATAAGATACGTAAGTATATAGGCATAAAAAAGGCTTCTCTTTGCTGAAAAGAGGAGCCTTTGGCTTTGTGTTTTATTTTGTGCCGAATATCCTGTCGCCTGCATCTCCCAATCCGGGAACGATATAAGCGTTTTCGTTAAGCTTTTCGTCAACGCAGCCCACATAGATCTTAATGTCGGGGTGTGCTTCCTCAAGCCGCTTCAAGCCCTCCGGTGCAGCGATGATGCACATGAATCTTATGTCCTTGCACCCTTTTTCTTTCAGCATATTTACTGCGTCCACCGCAGAGCCTCCTGTGGCGAGCATAGGGTCGGGCACGATAGTAAGACGCTCGTCAATGTGCTCGGGAAGTTTGCAGTAATATTCGTGGGGCTGGTGAGTGACCTCGTCACGGTAAAGACCGATGTGACCGACCTTTGCAGAGGGACACATTGCAAGTATACCGTCAACCATACCCACGCCTGCACGCAGGATAGGTACAACAGCCAGTTTTTTGCCCGCAAGAACAGGCTGCATGGACTGGGCGACCGGGGATTTTACAAGGACAAGCTCTGTGGGAAGGTCACGCAGCGCCTCGTATGCCATAAGGCTTCCTATCTCTCCCACAAGGGTACGGAAATCCTTTGTGCCGGTGCGTTCGTCTCTTAAAAGGGTGATCTTGTGTTTTACAAGAGGATGATCCATGATAAATGTATTGCCCATTTTTTATAGCTCCTTTGAGATTATTTTACAATAACCATTATATCACAGCTTTATCCGTTTTTCAACTCGATAAGCCATAAAATTTCCTATTGTGTCTGTGGGAAAAGACAAAAAGTTGTTTTCAAGCCCGGCAAAGGCTGTGTTATCTGTAAAAAATCAGCAACGTCTTGACTTTTTTGTGACGAAGTGATATAATGTGTCCATGATAAATGCCATGACGAAGACAAGTAGCATGAGATTTCGTTCAAAGTGAGTACGGGACAGTGAGAACCGTATATCAGAGCTTGTGTGAATAACACTTCCGAGCAGCAAACCCAAAGCGCAAGCAAGTAGGGGCGACGACGACCGTGCGTTAAACGGTGAGAGTGACCGCATATGCTGCGGTAATTCAGGTGGTACCACGGGTGTTTGAGATATTGTCCCGTCCTGTTGAAAAGCAGGACGGGTTTTTTGTTTTAAGCAAGGCGCAGATCTTTGCGGACAAGGAAAGGGAGTGAGGATAATGCAGGAGCAGAAGAAAGGCTTTTTTGCAAGAGCAGTTTACCGCTATACCCATATCAGCTTGATATTGCGTATATTTGTAGGACTTGTGATAGGCGCATTACTGGGGATAGCAGTGCCAAAGGCATCGGCGATAGGGCTTTTAGGAACCCTGTTTGTAAATGCGCTCAAAGCCATAGCACCGGTGCTGGTGTTTACCCTGGTTATTTCCTCCCTTGCAAACGGACAGTCAAAAATCGACAGGCGGTTTGGATTCGTAATATTTGAGTACCTGTTCTCGACCCTAATGGCAGCACTTGTGGCTGTGGGATTCAGCTTTGCATTCCCCATAACGCTGAAGCTGTCCGGGGAGACGTTCAGTGCGGAATCGGTGCCGTCAGATGTGGCGCAGGTGCTTGAAAAAATATTGACTGATATGCTTACAAACCCTATAACTGCCATATCCTCAGGCAACTATATATCCATACTTTTCTGGGCGGTGATCTTCGGTATGCTGATGAAAAAGCTTGGCTCCGAGTCATCAAAAAATCTTTTCAGCGACCTGTCGGAGATCCTTTCCACAACTGTCAGAGGAGTTATCCACCTTGCGTCTTTTGGAATAATGGGTCTGGTCTTCACAAGCGTTTCGGAAAACGGTATCTCCATATTCTCCGAATACGGAATGCTGATACTGGTCCTTGTGGCATCAATGGCAACGGTGGCTTTGATAGTCAATCCGCTGATCGTATTTGCTGCACTCAGAAAAAATCCGTATCCGCTGGTTTTCAGATGTATCCGTGAAAGCGGCCTTACAGCGTTTTTCACAAGGTCGTCTGCGGCGAATATCCCTGTTAATATGCGTTTGTGCGAAAGACTGGGGCTTGACCCGGACATCTACTCGGTGTCTATACCCCTTGGCTCAACAATAAATATGGACGGCGCAGCGGTGGTGATAACGATAATGACACTTGCAGCAGTACACACACTGGGCATCTCGGTAAGCCTGCCGTCGGCGGTAGTGCTGTCGCTGCTCAGCACCCTGGCAGCCTGCGGTGCATCAGGTGTGGCGGGAGGTTCGCTGCTTCTGATACCTATGGCGTGTTCCCTTTTCGGAATACCCACAGATACTGCTATGCAGGTGGTGGGCATCGGATTTGCCATAAGCGTTATCCAGGATTCAATGGAAACTGCGCTTAACTCATCGGGAGACGTTCTGTTTACCGCAGTGGCAGAATACCGCAGCTGGCAGAAGCAAGGAAAAAGCCTGCCCACATTTCTGGGCGGAGAAACAAAGGTCGATATATGACCCGGTATAAATGAAAGATAATAATATAAAATAAACGGAGGTAAGGGCTTATGAAGCACATGGACATTAAGGAAGTATTTGAAAACAAGGCATTGGTGAACACCGATGTTACAGTATGCGGTTGGGTAAGAACTGCACGTAATTCAAAGAATGTGGCTTTTATCGAGCTTAACGACGGCACAAGTCTGAAACATATACAGATAGTTGTGGATAAGGAATCGGGAATAGACTTTGAAGATGCCCTCAAACTGGGAAGCTCCCTGAAGGTAGAGGGAACGGTTGTTGAGGGAAGAAATGAAATTCCCGAGATAAACGCAAAAAGCATAACAGTTATCGGCAGCTGCCCTGCGGAATATCCGCTGCAAAAGAAAAGACATACCCTTGAATTTTTGCGTACAATGCCCCACCTCAGAGGCAGAACGAATACCTTTAATGCCGTTATGAGGGTGCGTTCGGTGCTTGCACAGGCTATACACAATTATTTCAAGGACAGGAATTTTGTATACGTGAACACACCGCTGATAACAGGAAGCGACTGCGAGGGCGCAGGAGAGATGTTCCAGGTAACAACGATCGGTTATTCCGGCGAATATAAAAACGAGCAGGAATACTATGAAAATGACTTTTTCGGCAAAAAAGCAGGTCTGAGTGTTTCCGGACAGCTTGAGGGCGAGATGGCTGCAATGGCAATGGGCAAGATCTACACCTTTGGTCCAAGCTTCAGAGCCGAGAACAGCAACACACCAAAGCACCTTGCTGAGTTCTGGCACGTTGAGCCTGAGATAGCATTTGCCGAGCTCCCCGAGGTCATCGAAACTGCTGAGGATATGATAAAGCACGTTATAAGAACGCTGCTTGATACCTGCCCCGACGAGATGAAGTTCTTTGACGACCATTTTGAAAAAGGCCTTATCGACAGACTTGAAGAGCTCATCAGCCACCGGTTCGGCGTAGTCAGCTATACCGAGGCAATAAAGCTGCTGAAAGAATCGGGCGAGAATTTTGTTTACCCTGTTGAATGGGGCTGCGACCTCCAGACAGAGCACGAAAGATATATCTCCGAGAAGGTGTTTAAAAAGGCGGTATTCGTTACCGACTACCCAAAGGAGATAAAGTCCTTCTATATGAAGCAGAATCCCGACGGAAAGACAGTAGCCGCAGTTGACCTTCTTGTGCCGGGAGTCGGCGAGATAATCGGCGGAAGCGAAAGAGAAGCTGACTATGACAAGCTCGTTGCAACAATGAAGGAAAGAGGAATGAACCTTGAGCTGTATACAGATTATCTTGATCTGAGAAGATATGGCTCTGTGCCCCACGGCGGCTTCGGTCTTGGCTTTGAAAGACTTATAATGTACGTAACGGGAATGCAGAATATCCGTGACGTTATCCTGTTCCCAAGGACAGTAGGCAGCATCAGATAAACCACAAAGGCTTGCTGACAGTTGAGGGAAACCCTTTTGAAAAAGGGTTGTCCCTCAAGCTCCCTTCCTAAAACTTTTAATGATTTTTCGCCATCGGGGTCAAGACCCCGATGGCGAAAAATGACCAAGGGCTTCAAAAAAAGAATGAAGAATAATCCTTTCTCATAAGGATAGCCTTAATTATCAACAAACCTTGGGGTTCATTTGATGTTCCAAGGTGCTTGAAAACAGATAACAAGGAGTGAATAATATGTCAAAAGAACTGTATATCCCAAAGGACTACAAGTCAAAGCTGACGCTGAGGGAGACCCAGCACGCTATAAAATATATCAAGGATGTTTTTCAGCAGGCTTTGTCTTTTGCGCTGACCCTTGACAGAGTGACCGCACCGCTTATCGTTCGCAAGGGAAGCGGTATAAATGACGACCTTAACGGCGTTGAGCGCAAGGTGGAGTTCACCATCAAAGAGATAGATGACAGCGAGGCGGAGATAGTTCAGTCCCTTGCCAAGTGGAAGAGAATGGCGCTTTACCGTTACGGATATAATCCGGGCGAGGGCATCTATACCGACATGAACGCTATACGCCGTGACGACGATACCGACAATACCCACTCGGTTTTCGTTGACCAGTGGGACTGGGAAAAAGTCATCACAAGAGAGCAGAGAAATGTTGACTTCTTAAAGGAAACGGTAAGGTCTATCGTTAAGGCAGTTGCCTACACCAAACGTAAAGTAGGGCTTCGCTATCCGGTGCTGGATGGAAGGATAAACGAGGAGCCATTTTTCATCACCACCCAGGAGCTTGAGGATATGTATCCCGATAAGACTCCGAAAGAGCGTGAAAGACTGATAGTAAAAGAGCACGGGACCGTTTTTCTTATGCAGATAGGCGGCGAGCTTAAAAGCGGCATAAAGCATGACGGAAGAGCGCCTGACTATGACGACTGGTCTCTCAACGGTGATATCCTTGTTTGGGACAAGGTGCTTGATAACGCTTTGGAAATATCATCTATGGGTATAAGAGTCGACGAGAAGTCCCTTGAAAAACAGCTGGAGATTTGCGGCGCAATGGGCAGGATGCAGTATGACTACCACAAGATGATCGCAGACGGCACTCTGCCTCTGACTATCGGCGGCGGAATAGGTCAGTCAAGGCTTTGTATGCTGCTGCTTGAAAAGGCACACATCGGCGAGGTACAGGCTTCTATCTGGTCGGACGAGATGGCTGAAAAGTGCAAAGAAAACGGCATAGTGTTGCTGTAAACGGAGGAAAAGATGAAGGGCAGACTTATCGTTATAGAGGGACTTGACGGAAGCGGAAAGGCAACCCAGGCAAAGCTGCTTGCAAAAACCCTTGCCCGGCAGGGGCAAAGGGTGAGGGAGATAACCTTTCCCGATTATGAGAGCGACTCCTCGGCACTTGTGAAAATGTATCTGCACGGGAAGTTCGGCAGCAAGCCGGGAGATGTGAACGCTTATGCGGCTTCGGCTTTTTATGCGGTGGACAGATACGCCAGCTTTAAGACCGACTGGGGTGAGCTTTACCAAAGCGGTGCAACAATAATCGCAGACAGATATGCCACCTCAAACGGTATCCACCAGTGCTCAAAACTGGAGGATGAGAGCTGGGACGGTTACCTTGAATGGCTGGACGATTTTGAATACAAAAAGCTGGGCATACCCGCACCGGATCTTGTTATCTACCTCAAGGCCGACACCGACGTGAGCCAGAAGCTTATGACGGGAAGATATAAGGGCGACGAAAGCAAAAAGGATATCCATGAGGGCGATATCGAGTACCTGAAGCGCTCGCAGCAGGCTGCGGCATACTGTGCACAAAAGCTTGGCTGGAAAACGGTGGAGTGCGTAAAGGACGGAAAGATGAGATCTATCGAAGATATCCACGCAGAGATAATGGAGCTTATATAAACAGCAAGAACCACCTCAAGCGAGGTGGTTCTTTATTTGTTCACTGCACTGTGTATTGTGTTCCGTTAAAGGTCACGGATACGACTTTATCGGCGGCAATATCTTTTTCAAAGTATATTGTTGCACTTGTTCCTTTGTTGTTTGGAGTGCCGACACTGCCGCCCAGCATACCGATATCGGCTTGTGTCAGAGTGGTTCCGTCTGCATATTTTACGGTTATGTTTTTCGCAGAGATTGTTGATCTGATATTATGTGCTGTCATATGGAAATCGGAAAGGAAGAGGGTCTTGCCGTCTTTGGAACGCAAGGTTCTTTCTTTTTTGTTTTTGTTTATGGTTATTTCTATATGTCTTCCCTCTGCTGCCATCGCTGATTCCATACTTTCACTTGTGCCCTGTGCATCAGCACCGGTGATCGGGAGTCTGAACAAAGCGCTCACCGTGTCACCGTTTGCGACCTTATCGTTTTCATCATGACCTGCAAAGCCCACGTTTGCTATCAAGGTATTATCAGACACAATGTCAACGTTGCAGCCTATCAATCTGCTCATCAGCGCTTCGTTTGAAGCCTGATAGCTAACACCAAGGTCTTTGTTCAAATATTTTTTAGCCTCGTCGTTGAGCGCAGTCAGCTTGACAGTTGCGATCATTCCGTGGTCAGATGCTTTTGTCTGGACAAGCTCTGTCTTGAACTTCTCATTTCCCTGCTTTGCAGGCTTGAACTCAATGCCGTCATAGGTGATGCTTTCAACGTCTGCGGAGTTCAGCTTTTCCTTGAAATAACTCAGCGAATAGCTCAGATAGTCCGAAAAACCTGCGCCGCCGTTGCTGTCACTTCCGGTGAGTTCTTTGACCGAGCCGTCCTTGTATTTTATTGTATACAGATACCTTTTCTGAGAATCGTTAGGATTGTGCCCCGATGCGATATACTGATCGGTGAGCCAGATGTCCTCGCCCTTGTCGCTTGTGAAGCGCTGTTCACAGGGTGTGAGAGGAATGTTAAACGATACTTTTCTTCCCGGATCGTTTATCTCACCCTTTGGGTCGGAGGGGAACCTTAAAAATATATCCACTCCAAGGTTGCCGTCAAAGCCTGTGAATTTCTGCGGCACAAAGCTTACCTGCATGGTGCAGCTGTCGCCCTGCACAATGGGGGTGGAAAATGACATAGCTGCGATGCCTGTGCCAAAAAGGTTCTGATCCGTTGAGATCTTATCACTCTGTTGTTTGATAAGTGTCTTCCCTTTTTCGGTAAGTCCTGTTAATTTCAGTGTGGCACACATTCCGTGGGTGCCGCCCATAGTATCGGTGACCTCGATCTTGAAATCTCCCAGCTCGGGGGAGGGCGTGAGGGGCTGTTTTGCTGTGGTGATCGCAGGGGTAGTGGCGGCAGGTTTTGGTGCGGTTTCTGTGTCGTCTGAACCAAAGGACGAAAAACCTATCCCTGCACACAGAGCTATTGCAGCCGCTGCAGTTGTTACAGCAGCGATCTTCCCTGTGGAGTGCTTTATCCTTGCGCCGGGATTTGCCGGGGTCCTTTCGCCGTTAAGCAGGCCTTCCAAAGCCGAGCTGTCGGCGTGGATATCTGTGATATATTCTTTATACATCTGTTCTGCACTTGTTTGTTTGTTCATCATAATTCCTCCTTTTCATAGGCTTTCTGAAGCAGCTTTTTTCCCCTTCTTATAAGAGAGCCGGTGGTGTTTATACCTTTGCCGATGATCTTTGCGGTGTCTGCAATAGTTCGTCCTTCGCCTATATGCAGCATAAGAGGTATGCGGTATTTTTCCGGCAGACAAAGCATCGCCCTTGCCGCTGCACGGCGTGCAAGCACAAGGCTGTCGGTCTGTCCGTCCGTCATCTGCTCGTCAAAGGGGTCGGTGCATTTTCTGTGAGATGATTTCAAAAGATTTTTTGCTGTATTTACCGTGACCCGAATGAGCCAGGGAAGCACCTTCTCGTCAGGCATATCCTCCTGAGAAAGCAGTCGTAAAAAAGCTTCTTCGGCACAGTCCTGTGCGCTGTGCATATCGCCGGTGTAATGCCATGCAGCACGAACGGCTGTATCGGCGTAACGCTCGTACGCCTGGGCTACACGCTGTTTATCCATTGTGCTTTCTCCTTTCTTGAACCCGGTTCACTATATATACAACTCACAGGGCAGAATTTGTGCATATGAAAAGTAAAAAATTTAAAAGACCGAAAAATCAGCGGCGGCAATTCATCCTTTTTCGGTCTTTATATCATTTCGGTATTTGTAATATTCGTTCACAAGGCTGCGAAGCCCAAGAGATTTCAGATGTTCATAGCTTATCTTGTAGTTGCCTTTGTAATGCCGTCCGGTGTATGTATAACGGATGTATTTAACAAGATATCTGTCTATTTCCTCAAGTCCTTTGTGGGTGGTGATAACAGGGAAGAACCAGCGGCTCCAGGTAAAATCCTTTTCGTTCGCAGGGGCAAAGAATTTGCGATCAAATGTCCTTATAAGGTTTTTTGCCGCCTTGTCATCAGCTGTGCCTTGCCTGCATTTGCGGCGGTATATGGCTGCGGCTTTGCGCTTTATCTTGGCTTTCATTTTATCTATTGATGCCTGCGAAAGGTCTATTTCACCATTGTGATATTTAAACCCGAGAAATTCCCACGGATCCCCCGGAGGGGTGAGTGAAAACTTATTGTTGTTAAGTGTCAGCCCCTTGTTTTCAATATGCTGCTTTATTATCTGGTAGTATTGCATTGCAAGACTGCGGCTGGGGGCAAAAATAAGTATATCGTCGGAATATCTGAAATAGGGTACGCCCATTTTTTCAAAAAGCCTGTCCAGGTCGGTAAGGTAGAGGTTGGCGCAAAATGCCGACAAGGGCATACCTGCCATTGCGCCCCGGTCCTCGGTTATCCTGTGTCCGTCGCTCAGGGACACGTCGGCAGTGAAAAATTGTGTGAGAAAATCCAAAAGCCGTGGGTCGTCGGTTATGACCCTTTCAAACTCCTTCACCAGCTTTTTTGAGGGCATGGAATTAAAGTAGTTGTGGATATCCAGCTTCATCACCCAGCAGCTGTTTTTATTTTTCAGTCCCATAATGTCTTGCATTGCCTTTTTGGCAGTTATCCCTTTGCGAAAGGAATAACAGCTCTTGCAAAATGCCCCGTCATATTTATACAAAAGGTACGTAAGAAGCTTGAGCACCCTGGTCTGCTGCGGCGGGAACATATATATCACACGCTTTTTTTGCGTTCCGCTTTTGTTTATAGTCTTTTTTTCAGGGGGCGAAAAGCAAAGGTCTTTTGCGGTGGGAAGATAAAGCTCACATCTGATATACTCCTCCAGCTCCTTTTGTCTGCGTGGAGAAATATGTCCGTGAGAGATCTTGTACTGTTTATATTCCTCCCACGTCTGTGCGTCATAAAGACTGTCGAGCAAGGACACTGTGCCACCTCCCTTTGGAAAAAATAAAAAGAAGAAGAGAATATGCTTTCAATTAAGCATCGCTTAATGTACCGGGTTGAACGTGCATCGGCTGTCTGCAAAGCCTTTTGAACGAGGCACGCTTTGCCTTTCGCAGACGCAGCAAACGCTGCTTTCTCTTCTTCTTATTTACCGTTTTATTGTAGCACACAAAAAGTAACCTGTCAATAGGGCCTTGTGTTTTCACCGTCGGCTCATGCCGGACGGGTCAAAGCAAATCAAGAGCCTGCCCCATACCTGCCGGTGAGTACAATGACTAACGCCGCAGCGCTTGACTATGGCGGTGAAATGGTGTATAATACTAAAAGTGTCACTGTTTTGTGGCAAATTTCAAAAGGAGGAATGGAAAAATGCCTAAGAAAACATATTATATTACTACGGCTATCGCATATACTTCAAAGAAGCCGCACATAGGCAATACCTACGAAGTAGTCTTTACAGATGCTATTGCGAGGTTCAAGCGAATGCAGGGCTATGATGTTTTCTTCCTTACGGGAACTGACGAGCACGGTCAGAAGATCGAAGAGCTTGCTGAGGCTGAGGGAATAACTCCGAAGGAACACGTTGATAAGGTGGCAGGGGAGATAAGAGAGATCTGTGACCTTATGAATACATCGTACGACAAGTTTATAAGGACCACCGATGAATATCACGAAAAGGCTGTACAGAAGATATTTAAAAAGCTGTATGACCAGGGCGATATTTATAAGTCGGAGTATGAGGGTATGTACTGTACCCCCTGTGAGAGCTTCTGGACACAGAGCCAGCTGGTGGACGGCAAGTGCCCCGACTGCGGACGTGAGGTAAAGCCTGCAAAGGAAGAGGCATATTTTCTCAAGCTTTCCAAGTATCAGAAACAGCTTGAAAAATATGTCCTTGAAGACAACCCGGATTTTATATATCCTGAATCCAGAAAGAAAGAGATGTATAACAATTTCATCAAACCGGGCATACAGGACCTTTGCGTTTCAAGGACAACTGTAAAGTGGGGAATACCCGTAACCTTTGATGACAAGCACGTTATCTATATCTGGATAGATGCCCTTTCAAACTATATCACAGCCCTTGGGTATGATCCAGACGGACCGGGAGAGCTTTATAAAAAATACTGGCCTGCTGACTGTCACGTTATCGGCAAGGATATAATGAGGTTCCATACGATCTACTGGCCAATAATCCTTATGGCGCTGGGTGAACCGCTGCCTAAAAAGGTGTTCGGACACCAGTGGATGCTTTTCGGCACAGAAAAGATGTCAAAGTCAAGGGGAAATGTTATCTACGCAGAGGATGTTGTAAAAGAATTCGGCGTTGACGGTGCAAGGTATTATCTCCTTTCGGAGATGCCATACAGCTCCGACGGCTCGGTAACTTATGAATCCCTTATTGAAAGATATAATACCGACCTTGCCAACACTCTGGGAAATCTTGTGAACAGAACTGTGGCAATGCAGAAAAAATACTTTGGCGGTAAAATAATGCCTCCTTGTGCAAAGCAGCCTCTTGACGATGAGGTGATAAGCAAGTGTGAGCAGACACCTAAAAAAGTTGAGAAGCTCCTTGATGAGTACAGAATGGCAGAGACTATGGATACCATCATGGCTCTTGCAAAGCGAGCTAACAAGTATATCGACGAAACAGAGCCGTGGGTGCTGGGCAAGGACGAAACGCAGAAAGAACGCCTTGCAACAGTGCTGTATGTGCTGCTTGAAACGATAAGATATCTGGGAGTGCTGTTAAAACCGTTCCTTCCGCAGACCAGCGAAAAGATACTGCAGCAGATAAACTGCGACATCGACACCTGGGAAAGCCTTGAAAGCTTCGGAAGACTGCCTGTGGGCATTACGGTAAATGATCCTGTTCCGCTGTTTGCAAGAATAGACGGTACAAAGCTGCTGGAGGAGATAAATCAGCGCATCGAGGAAGCTAAAAAAGCAGCCGGAGAAACAGATGAGCCTGAATTTGATGCGCCTGCGCTTTTGGATGAGATAACCATAGACGATTTTTCCAAGGTCGATCTGCGTGTTGCACTTGTAAAGAGCGCCGAAAAGGTGAAAAAGGCAAAGAAACTCCTTTGTTTGCAGCTTGACGACGGAATGGGAGGCAGACAGGTAGTTTCCGGCATAGCTCAGTGGTATGCCCCCGAGGACCTTGTTGGTAAGAAGGTCATTATCGTTGCAAACCTTAAACCTGCAACCCTGTGCGGCGTTGAATCCCAGGGTATGATCTGTGCAGCAGATGCACCCGACGGCTCGGCAAAGGTAATCTTCCCTGACCAGTCGCTTCCTTGCGGTGCAAAGATAAGATAAGCTGTTCAAAAGATGCTGGGGTGTGCACCCAAGCGCACTCCTGCATCTTGATATGTGCCTGTAGCTCAGCTGGATAGAGCGTCAGACTCCGACTCTGAAGGTCGTGCGTTCGAATCGCATCAGGCACGTTTTATCGCCTCACGGCAAATTGCTGTGGGGCGAAATTTGGGTAAAAATGGGGGGATGCAGCGGTGTATCTGAAAAAGGGTCTTATAACTGCACTGCGTATTAAAAACATTCTGCTGCTGCTATTTTGCGCATTTGAGTTCGTTCTCAGCACCACATATATAATCTCCGAGTTTTCTACATACAGCGATAGACCCGAGTATGCCTGGGGCGCAGTGTCAATGAAAAGCGCAATAGTAATGACCTGCGTGGCTGTGGTGCTGCTGATAGCTGCGCTTTTGTCTATAAAACACGTTGGCAACGCCGTTTTCTATTCCAGCTTTTTAGAGGGCGATCTTGACGGATTTACCACCTATGCGGATCTGTCCCAGGTAATGGGTAAAAGTCAGGCTGCTGTTCGCAGACAAATGCATATCTACCGTGTGCTGTATATGAAAAACTTTAAATTCATTCAAGGCAGCAGCGGCGAGATCATTGAGCTGTACAGCAAAAAATGTCTGTGCGAGTGCCGCAGCTGCGGTGCGCACATAGAAAAAAGAGTTTTCTTTACCGGCACCTGTCCGTATTGCCATAGCAGCGACCTGCACGCAAAGGTGCTTTCCGACGACCACTTTTACAGCGTTTCCAACCGGCTCGGATCGGGAAGCGGCAGACCCGATTTTTATAAATCTTCCACAACAGGTCTAAGAAAAGTTCTGTACCTTGTTCTTTCCGTAATAGGGCTTTCGCTGGGAGTTATTCTTCTTATGTATACACTCAGTCAGGTAAGCCATTATTTTGATGAGGGGTATCAGAAAAAAATGCTCCTGGATCCATCTAACCATCTGTTTTCATATAAGCTGATAAAGGATCATATCCGTGACGGTATAATCTACGGCGGAGCGTTTGCACTTGTACTTTTACCCTTGGGTCTGCTGCGTTTCAGAAAGACTATGGCGCTGTTTTCGGCTGCCGATTGGGCAAATTATTTTTCACGCTCCACCAAGCCGTTTGTCAATGCAAATACCCTGCCTGATCTGGGCTTTGCGTCAAGCGGAAAAAGCAAGCTCAAGCGGATCAGATATGCAATAAAGAACGGCTATCTCAAAAACTGCACCCTTGAGGTGCATGACGGGCAGCTTGTTGTTGCGCTTGCAAAAATGATCGTTAAGGACAGATGTCTGTCCTGCGGCGCACCGCTTACAGGTGTTGTGGATGAAAACGCAAGGTGCAGCTACTGCGGAAATCTTATTATGGGCGTGCTTGAAAAAAGATAAGCAACGCTGTCGTTTTATGTTGGACTTTTTCAGGATAACAAGGCAGGGAGTTGGTTGAATATGATAAGAGAAATATCGGAAAAAGACTTTGACGGCCTGTTAAGGCTTTATATGCAGCTTCACGATAATCCGCTCCCGGAAAAGGATGACAGAGTTCTTGGAGTCTGGAAAGACATACTGAATGATAAAAACCACCATATTATCGTGGCTGAAGAAAACGGCGTTATAGTATCTTCCTGTGTGTGCGTTATTATCCCGAACCTGACACGGGGTCAGCGGCCGTACGCTTTTATTGAAAATGTGATAACCGATATGGAGCATAGAAAAAAGGGCTATGCAACAGCCTGCCTGAATTATGCAAGACAGATCGCAGTGAATGAGAATTGCTATAAGATGATGCTGCTGACAGGATCCAAAGAAAGGTCTACACTTGATTTTTACGAACGAGCAGGGTATAATCAAAACGATAAAACGGCTTTTATACAATGGCTGTAAAGAAAAATGAAAGAGTGCTGTGTGGTGATACTTCACGGCACTTTGATTTATTTTATAAAAATCCTGAAAAAAGCTTGACAAACTCAGATAGAAGTGATATAATAATTAAGCTGACTACATCAGCAGAATATATGCGGCAGTGCTGGAACTGGCAGACAGGCACGTTTGAGGGGCGTGTGTTTTACGACGTACGGGTTCAAGTCCCGTTTGCCGCATAAATGAAAAGCTCGCAAACACGCTGTTTGCGAGTTCTTTTTTTGCTCAAAAGTGTGTTTTGGTCTTTGTTTGGTCTTTATTTTCACCTTGGCATTACTAAACGATACGCCGCTTTACACAGTATCTGCGCCGTTTGCGCACATGACACTCTTGTGTCACCTTGGTCTTTATTTCGCTGTCAACTAAATATGTATGAAAACAGCCCTGCTCGTTTGAGCAGGGCTTTGCCAAGTCTACAATGTATCAAAGATTCCTGTAATTATGTTATAATGATGTTACTTGATTTGTTATAATAAGAAACGAAAGTGGGAATATATTAATTTTCGGTTAACACATTTCGCTTCAATTATGATATAATATAATAAATAGCATTATGTTTTTTTGATTAGGAGGCTTGAAGATATGCCAAACTGGGGACAAGTGCTTGAAGAAATTCAGAATGTTAAGGTAGAAAATCCTTTAGATACTATTAGGCGTAAGTATCTTAAGACTATGTATAAATATACTGGAAGAAACATAATAGCGTATTATTCAGCATTCCTGCAAAAACCGAATGAAAATGTTTCTATTGATGATAATGATAAGAATGCTCTTATGCAAGCAGTATATGGGTTGGATAAATCTAAAGGACTTGATTTGATTCTACATACACCAGGTGGTAATACTGCTGCTACTGAATCAATTGTAAACTATTTGCGCTCGATTTTTGGTAATAATATTAGAGCTTTCATTCCGCAAATTGCTATGTCCGCTGGAACAATGATTGCACTTTCTTGTAATGAAATAATAATGGGTAAGCAATCAAATATCGGTCCTATTGATCCGCAATTTGGTGGAATGTCGTGTGCAGGAGTTATAGAAGAGTTTGATACTGCTATAGAAGACATAAAACGGGATCCAATTTCAGTGAATTTATGGTCGTTGATAATTTCAAAGTATCATCCAACATTTTTAGGGGATTGTAAAAAGGCAATTACTTGGTCAGAAAAGATGGTAAAGGATTGGCTCTGTACGAATATGTTGAGTGATAATCCAGATTCAGAGAAAATTGCTGATAATATAGTAAAGAAACTCGGTAGTCATGAGGAAACATTTACACATCAAAAGCATATCCATATCGATGAGTGTAAATCGTGGGGAATAAAAGTGAAACCGCTGGAGGATCTAAATAAAGAAAAGATAAGCGGTTGTAAAGATTTACAGGATTATGTACTGACTATTCATCATACTTATATGCATACGTTTTCTAACTCAAATGCTGTAAAAATAGTAGAAAATCATACGGGAAGTGCTATGATAATGAATGCTGTTAGAAAGATGTAAAAGGAGGTTTTATAATGGAAGATAATAATTTTGTTCGGATATTTGCTGAACTTGGAATAAACTTTAAACCTCTAGATGATCATTATGATCCAGATGATTTTGGAAGGGCATTAAGATGTGATTATAATAGAATTAATGATGTTTCATATGCATCCAAAACTGAAGTAATTGTTAATGATTATGTTGTTAACGATGGCAATAAAAGATGATTCGAATTCAATCATGTTTGTAATTTTATTTCATAAAGAAATGAACAGCTCTGCTCGTTTTGAGTAGGGCTGTTGCTATGTCTGCTTATCTGTTCTCAAGCAATTCTGCGACGGCATTTGTCGCACGCTACTTGTTTAGCAGAACAATAAACTGAATAACTCTATGTGGGATGTTAAAATGATATATGCATTACCATTTAACAATTGTCAGCTGCAAATTGAACAAGTCGATATTTAAGCAACAGACGCGAGCGATATGAATAAACCGTACATAACACAAACATTTTTCATGCATTTTCATCTTGACTTTTTTGATGATCTGTGATATACTATTTCGCAAGGAGATGAAGAATATGATTGATTTGGAAGGATTTAAAGCTTTTAATTTTGACGAAGGAGTGCCATATGTGTCCGTAACTAAAAACGGGGTCACATTTAACAAATCAGTGGTAATGAAGTTACATTATCCTAAATTTGTTGTGCTGATGGTTAATGATGAGAAAAAACAGATAGCTATCTGTCCCTGTGCAGAGGATTATCCCAATAGCACATCATTCTTTAAAGAGAATCCAAAGTCTAGGGTTATTTCTGTACGATGGAATGGCAAGGATCTCCTTAATACTCTTTCTGATATGATGAATTGGAATTTGGAACAGGATGCATATCGAGTTTCAGGTCAGTTGTTAAATGACGGAGAATTTATGCTTTTTGATTTGCTTTCTGCTTCTAAGTTAAAATAATTGCTTTCTGAATAGCGTTTTGCTATTTGAAATAAAAAGATTCATCCAAGTTGGCGCTTGAATGAATCTTCTTGAAATTGGCAGGCAAATATAACTGCCTACACATTATTCTGCAAGATTAGTGTATCACATTTGCCTGCTTTTTTCAATGGTTTTTCAAATTTGTTTCAGAAAAATCTTGAAATAGGAGGCGATTTTTCATAATGAAATCAAATAAAGTTAAGCGACACTGTATTTTTGTTGCATATATTACGCTAAAAAACGGCCGTCGTATATACGCAAAAGAGTATGGAAAGAAAGCATTCTGTATTTATGTCGATAACTAAAGTTGCATAATTGTTTTGGGATGTTTGGCAGTTAAATCCCTTTATCTTGATAAGAGAGGAGGGAGAGTATGGGCAAGAATCAACATGTAACACATCGACAAGATGGCAATTGGCAAGTTAAGGGAGAAGGTAATAATAAGGCCACTATTATTACTAAAACTCAAAAAGAAGCCATTAATTATGCAAGAAATATTGCAATTAATCAAAAGTCAGAAGTCGTAATTCATAGAATGAATGGGAAAATAAGAGATAAGAATTCTTATGGAAACGATCCACTTCCACCTAAAGGTTAATTATTAAGGGAGCTTTGCAGAGCTCCCTTTTGTTATATAATACTCGAATTTGAATAATTATCATCAAAATCAGCCCTGTTCAAATGAGCAGGGCTTTCGCTATGTCTGGTTAACTGCTTTCCAGCAGCTCTGCTACGGCGTTTGTTGCGCGTTGTTTGCTTTGTGCGAAGTAGTGGCTGTATGTGGTCATCGTGGTTATTGGTGTGCTATGTCCGAGCGTTGCGGCTACTGTTGTCGGGTCGATGCCTGCCTCAATTTCAAGCGAGGCGAACAGATGTCTGAATGTATGGATCCCATAGAACGGGAAGTCCTTTCGTCTGCACTCTCTCATCAGCCAGGTGTACGGAGTGTTCGGGTGCATCGGCTCGCCGTTCCATTTGGTGAACAGTCTGTCGTTCTCTACCCACTGGTCGCCGATACTCGTCTTGTATTTCTCCTGCTCGGATTTGTACTCTTTGAGCAAGTCACATATCGTGCTCGGCATATTGACTGTTCTTGTCGATTTGAGCGTCTTTGTTCCATCGGTGTACACGCCCTTGTCGGCTGTGTAGTTTGAGGTCTGGTGCACATAGAAAACTTGCTCGTCAAAGTCAATGTCTTTCCATTCCAGACCGAGCAGTTCGCCACGGCGGCAGCCTGTGTACACAGCCAGCTTGAAGAACACTTTGTATTTGAGCGGTGCTGTTTCTATCATCTGCATAAACTCTTTGACCTGTTCTTTGGTGTAGATTTGCTTTTCCTTTTTCGTCATCAGCTTGCCGTTTGCGTCGAGCTTGGGTATGACGACTTTTCTGCACGGATTTGCACTTATCATATCAAGGTTCTTTGCGTACTCAAAGATAGATGAGATAAATGTCAGGTGATGCTTAATAGTTTTCTGCGAGAGCGGTTTGCCGTTGCGTTTGTTCGCACCGTCTTTAGCAAGAGAGTTGATGAACACCTGAATATCGTGTGCGGTTATCTTGTCTATCCATTGGTGTCCGAGTGCAGGGTAGACTCGTGATGCGAGCTGTCGGTCACGCTGAAGCGAGGTGCTGCGGTGGTTGAACTGTGCGTACTCTTCAAACCACATTTCAGCAAGCCGCTGGAACTTGATGTTCTCTGCAACCGTTCCGTGAGAGCATTCTTCCTCGAACAGAGTGACCTGTCTGGTGAGTTCTTTCTTGACCTGGCTTGCTGACATATTCTCGCTCGGTCGCCAGGTCTTTGAATGGGTAATCTGTTTTCCGTAGATGTCATATCCGCACGAAACAACTATGCGGTAGCTCTTTCCTCTTTTCGTTATCGTTGCCATAGTTTTTCCCTCCTTTCGATTTGGTATTCTACACATTACCACAGACTTACGGGAATAGCTATCCCAGCTGTTTGAAATTAAGATTCACAACATATTTTTTGACTAATCGACTGATGTGCCGTAGAGGTATTTGTACAGATTGTCCCTGTTTATCAGGAACTTTTTGCCCGCCATTACGCAGGGCAGCTCACCTGATTTGCACAGCATTCTTAAACGATACTCTGTGCAGCCGGGAACTTGTTTTGCCGCTTCCTTGATAGTCATCATCGTGGGTAGTTTCTTATCCGGCAAACAGCTTTCGTCAATGTAATTTGACTTATCGAGTGCAGGGCGAGCCTGACCAAAACCATACGGGTCGTTCTCAAGGAACATTCCGAACATCATCTTAGCACCGTTTCGGAAACCGTAAGTATAGTTTTCCTTGCCGACTATGTCGCTTTGTTTGAGCTGAATGTCAAGCAGTGTTTCAAACATAATTCGCTGCTCATCGGTCAGTTCATTTGAGAGCTTGGTGAACAGCTCTCGCCATTTTTTATTGAGCGAAGCGAATTCCTCTGCTCTGTTTTCATCATCTCTGCACGGCAGCATCATTTCAAATCTCTGCTGTGGAGTTAAGTTTTCATTTTTCATTTTCTATCATTCTTCCTTTCATTTTCGATTGTTGATTTTAGCCTGTGACCCCAACACAACGCCTCGCACTAACGCCCAATCAGGCTTTGTTTTCGTATTACAACTCCTGATTTTCAAAATCATTGGTTTTACAACTCCTTTTTGGTGAGCTGCTGAAAGTGCGTAGAATGCGGTCGGCTTTGCCGTTCGCTGTGGCTGCTTCGGGGTAAACGACCCCGAAGCTTTAACCTGCAAACTACTAAAGGCTCTGAAATCGAGCAGAGTTTGGCTGCCCTCAGAACTGCCGGGTTATCAGTTCAGACATATTCTTTTTCTGCCAATATGCAAAGGGGGGTTCATGGGGTCCGCCCCGAGCCGGCAAGCCTCGGCACCTGCCAGCCACCAACGGGGAGCAGGTGGACTGCCCGAGGCGATGCTGGCTAGTCACAAAGTTGTGCGGTTTTCGGACTGCCGTTTGCACCCCTCAAATTGCCCCTTTCTTTCTTCGCTATCATTCGCAGAAAAGAGAAAAATACTGTGTGGCTTGATCTGCCGACTTAAACTTGGAACAGTTTCGTTTAGCACCTCTGTGCCGCAAAACGTTCAGACTCGGGGTTTTGTCTTTTCTGCAAATTCAGAGTTACTATACAGATAGTAAACTCCTGCGGCGAGAGTTCTTCGTCCTCCCACTCGCTCACATCTGCGCCACGATGCCCTGTGTGGCGTTTTGTGACTGCGGGTCGGGTAGTTTGTCCACCAAGGGAGAGAGCGGGCACAAATCGGCTCACAGCGTGCGCCATTTTCATAGTTACCGGCACCCTACCGTCACCCATTAGGGCAGTTACCGTCACCCGTTAAAACTTGCTCACCTCACGCAGATACCATAGGTAAAGCCTTTGGTGGATTCGGGGTGCCGGTAGAGTTCTCCACCTTGCTGTACAGCAGAGCGCCCGACTTAGCGTCACCCGAGATGTCATATTCAAGTGATATTATCCTGCTGCCGTGGCTGCGCCGTGAGGTGAATCTCACTCCCAAGGTCATCAGTTCCTCGGTGTGCTGAACAAGGTCACGGGTGACTCTGTTCGGAAAATATTGTCCGCCGTACTTGCGGTAGAGCAACTCGCACAGCGCAGTTGCCGAGCCTACGAATGACACCTGTTCGACCATAAGATCGTGTATTGCAAAAGAAAAAGTGTCACGCTTGAACGGCTCGACAGCGTCGGTCACATACCAATGGCAGTCTCGAAACGCAACGCTCATTTCGATGTTCTCAAAGTCACGACCGACTCCGTACAGCTTTCCCACTCGGTTGCCACGATGGCTTTCGACCAGCACATAGCTGCCGTCAACACAACCGCTTAGACCCATCGTTCCCGAGATAGTTTTGAACGGATCGTCATCAAAGTGCTTGCAGGTGTGGTGGATAAGAACGATCGTTATGCCAAGCTCTGTCGCAAGTTTTTTGAGCACGCTCATGTCCTTGTAATCCTTTGCGTAGCTGATGTCTGTCGTCTCTCGCACCATCTGCATCGTGTCGATGATGACAAGCTTGAGATTGTCGTGAGTTTCACCGAGCGAGCGTATCTGATTTTCAAGACCTGAGTCAATGGTGTCCGATGCGATAGCGAATTCAAGGTTCTCTGTCGGCACATCAATGAACTCGTAGACCCTGTCCTGCAATCGTCCCTCGTCATCTTCGAGAGCAAGGTACACTGCCTGACCGATGTCTGTTTCGTGTTTCAGGAACTGCTCACCGAGCGCCACGCTGACACACAGCTGCATGGCAAGCCACGACTTTCCGACCTTTGGTGCGCCTGCGAGAATGTACAGCCCGGGGTAGAGCATTTTGTCAACAAGGTATCTCTTTTTCTTGAACTCGGTCTCCATAATGTACTCGCAGCTGCATAGTTTCAATTCGTTTTGTTTCATATAATTCCTCCTTCCAATTTGATTTCTTTGTTGCTCGCACTCCACTATCGTTCCTGTCAGAACTTTTCTAAGTTTTGATGTATTTTCCCGACTTGGTACGCTCCGAGTCCTCAAAGCTCATCCTGGCTGTACTTCCCCGTGGGGTATCTTTCGTGTGTGCGGATTCAATTGTCAAGATGCTGTCGGCAGTATCTGCTGCCTATATTTTTAATTATATTGTTTCTTTTCACGCTTTGAAATGCTGTATTATTGATTGAAAAAATTCAAAATAATGATACCGGACATTTTAGTTTAAACACCTCAACTGTACAAAAAATCGCCCTGTAAAATTTGATTTGTGCAATGTTATGTGATATAATAGATTTGACGAAAGAGGATGAGGGGAGGTCTGCACATGGAAAGGAAACAGATGAGAGGAAAGGTCTGCGTATCGCTTGACGGTGATGTGATACATCGTTATGCCTGGTTCAACGAGCGTTTTGAGCGGCTGCCTGATTCAACGGCAGAAAAAGAAATACTCTCCGTGATCGAGAACGACACAGAGAGTTTGGAAAGGGCTTGTGATGTTATTGATGACCTTGCGAGCCTTGACAACGGGCTGGAGTTCGGTTCTATCCCTCCGCAGCAGGTCAACAATGTCGTGAATGCTGCACTTGACAATGTCAATGAGGTGCTGAAAGCTGACACGGTGCTTGGCTGTCTGCTCTACAACAGCGTAGCGAAAGCACTTAACGAGTTCGATGACGGCACGGCGATGTTCTTCGTTGAAACTATGAATAGGGTGCGAAGTACGATGCGTGAGCCGCTGATGCTGATCAGCAATCTGAACCGTTTACTGCACTTGGCAGTGGAGATTGGTGACCCGCAGAGGTGGTTCGAGGAGTGTGTACTTTGTGAGGAGATGCTGTTCAATGTCTGCTACACATCGCAGTTCATCAACTACGATCTTATCGACGGCAGCACCAAGCTCGACCTGTATTACATCTTTGACGATATTGCGAGCTACTACACTTTTATGCTGCTGCGGTTCGCACAGGAAAACAAGCGGATAAGCTGGTGCAAGTGCTGCGGATACTATTTTGTTCCCAAGACAAAGCGGCGGACACTCTACTGCGACAGGGTATTCACCGAGGATGGCAAGACCTGTAAGGAGGTCGCTCCCAAGCTGATGCAGAAGCTTCGCAGGAGGAAGGATGTGCTGCTTGACGAGTACGACCGTGTTCACAATAAGAACTACAAGCGGTTTGAGCGTGGTTCGTGGAAGCTCGATGGGCAGCAGACCGAGAAAGACCTGAGCTATGAAGAATACGCCGAATGGGCGGATGAAGCAAGAGCTGCAAGGGCGGCGTATATACGAGGTGAGCTTGGCAAGGACGAGTTCAGAGAGATCATCGAGAGGTTGGGGTAGACAATGGAAACAACCTTAGTTGGACAGATGTATAGTTGATTGTAAACAAATGATTATTGATTTATTTGTTGTTTTATGGTATAATAATTAAAAATAAATGTAAGAGGTAGTAATATGCGTACATATATGAGCTTATTTAGTGGCGCAGGGATTGGATGCTTTGGTTTTACTGAACAAGGATTTGAGTGTATAGCTACGAACGAAATAATACAAAGCCGATTGAATATTCAAAAGTTTAATAAGAAATGCCGATACCAGACCGGATACATCAATGGAGATATTTCGGACCAGAAAACTAAAGACCAGATTTTTACAGAAATAAAAAGGTGGCATAATATCCATAAAATCGGTTCGGTTGATGTAATAGTGGCAACGCCGCCGTGCCAAGGTATGTCTACAGTTAATTACAAGAAAAAAGATGAGAAAAGCCGCAATTCGCTCGTAGTTGAAGCTATCAAAATGATCGATAGCATACAGCCCAAGGTTTTTGTTTTTGAAAATGTTAGGGCATTCATAAAAACTATATGTACAGACGTTGATGGCAATGATAAGCCTATTGGAGAAACTATAAAATCAAATCTTTCCAATAATTATCGCATTTCTTGGCGCACTATCAATTTTAAGGATTTTGGTGTGCCGTCAAGCAGACCGCGAACCCTTGTCATTGGTACGCGAAAAGATCTGAGAAACATTACTCCTTTAAATCTGTTCCCTAAAAGGTCGGCAGAGATAACGGTAAGAGATGCGATAGGAGATCTTGTACACCTTGAATATGGAGAATCTGATCCGACTGATATCCTGCACTTTGCAAGACCATTCCCTGAATATATGCTGCCATGGATCAAGGATATAAAAGAGGGAGAAAGTGCTTTGGACAACCCTAAAGAAACAAGACCCTACCTGTTAAAAAATGGCAAAAGACAGGATCTTAAGTCCACACATATAAACAATAAATACAGACGCCTTTACTGGGACAGACCTGGAGCGTGTATTCATACTCGCAATGATATTATTTGTAGTCAGGACACGATACATCCGTCTGACAATAGAGTGTTGAGTATTAGAGAACTTATGCGTCTTATGACCATTCCAGATAGCTTTATTTGGAATGATGAGATTAATACTTTAAGTAGGGATCAATTTCTAAAGAACAATGAATTGAATATTAGAAGGTGTATAGGTGAAGCTGTGCCAACTCGAATAATGGAAACGATTGCAGGAAACATAAATTTGATGCTTGACTACAGTGATTTTGTTGATTCATATGATAAGAGTAGTTTTTCAAAGAATGATTTGACCGAAGAACAGAAAAACAATTACTATATTCTCTCATATATTGATGAGTCTTTGTTGTCTGATAAAAAAACAACAGGATCATTTTATACACCGCAGTGTGTTGTGTTTGATGCAATAAAAGATTTTGCAGTCATGAGAAAAGGGTCTGTCAGCATTTTAGAACCTGCAGTAGGTCTCGGAGCATTTATTCCACAGTTGGTTTCATTATGCTATAATGCCGATGAGATTCTAATAGATGTGATAGATATAAATCCTGAAATTCTTTCCAAGTTGAAAGAGTATATTTCAATGTTAAAATTCGACAAAAGAGTAAAGATCAATTATATCTGCGCTGATTTTTTGAGATGGAAACCTTTGCACACTTACGATATAGTTGCTTCAAACCCTCCGTTCGTAAAGCTGAACAAAAAAGAACTATCAAAGTATAATCTGGGTTCATCAGTTTCTTCAAGCAATGCATTTGCGCTCTTTGCTCATAAGCTGAGAGCCCTCGGTGAAAAGATCGTTTTGGTGGTGCCAAAATCGTTTATTATGGCAGCGGAGTATCAGCAAATCAGAAATGAGTATGAGAATATTTCAATCGTAAGAATCGTTGATTACGGCGTAAAATATTTTAAGGATGTATTTGTGGAAATACTTTCTTTAACATTTGATGCTGACCACAATGGAGATGCTGTTATAGAGAATAAAGCAGAGAATAACGAGATAAGTCAAAAGCAAGGATATATTTTTCATGACCGCTTATGGATGCTTTACAGAGACAAGTGGTTTGACGATTATATTAGTTCGCTTGAGCTTGATGTGTTTGACTATGTACGCGATCGGCAGATTACAAACAAACATATGAAAAATGAAGGCAAGATCCGAATACTAAGGGCGAAGAATATTCTTGATAGCGGTGAGATTATAAGTATTCCTGGATACGACAGGTTTATCGATGATCCACAGCCATATAAAACCAGAAGTTTTATGAATTCAAAGGCTATAATAATGCCTAACTTTACTTACAACACAAGAGCAAGCATTTTGCCAGATAATTGTTTGGCTAATGGTTCTATAGCGTACCTGATTCCCAAAAACAAGAGACCAGAAGAAATAGATATTTTATTATATTCAACAAATGATTTCCGAAAGTACTATGCTATTGTGATGAACAAAGCTAAGTTTACTCTGAATATCGATAACTGTACAGCGTATTATATAGGAGTAAAAAAGAGGTGACAGCTAAATGAAAAATATTCTTATCAAGGGTACTATAGCCTCGGGTAAGACTTATCATGCAAAGCAAGAAGCGCTTAATGCCACAGGGTTAGATGATTTTGCAAGAGCAGTTGAAAATGGTCGCATAGTGTATGTTCCATTATATGAAGGATATGGGTATTCCGATTTTATTAAGGGAACTGAACTTTGCACACAAGATAATAAGTTGCTAATTAAAACCGTTGACAAGCAGTTTGCCAAACTGTGTTCAAGAGCATCGGACGATATATCAAATGAATATGCAATTATTATTGACGATATAGATAGAACAGATATAGCGACTGTTCTAGGAGAAATAGTTTATGCAATAGAAAATAGGGGTACTGCAGTTAACACGCAGAGCAGTGAAAAGCTTACAGTCCCCGAAAATCTTACTATCATTGCTGTTTCAGCTGTTCCATCAATGAATAAACTTGATTATGCATTTCTTCGCAGATTTGAACATAAGGAATATTTCAGTGACAGGGGAGTCCTGGAGAAGCTTGTAGCTGAAAGGAAATGCGATGCTAAAGCTCTGGACGAATATGATTTTTACAACAGTGTTATAGATCAGTATATTGCATATGATCTTCGTGAACAGGAGAAATATTATCTTTTGGGTCACGGCTGGTTTATTGGTAAGACAGAAGCATTAGTATATCAGTCCATGCGGTATAAGGTAATACCTATGCTTGAAGAGTATGTTAGAAACGGAATATTGTCATTGGATTATTCTTTGTTTAGCATTTATAGAAATAGTGCTGAAACAAAGTGTAAAAGTGTTGCAAGGAATGCTAATACTATTACAAAGAAAACAAATAATAATCAATCATCGACAAATACTAATATGAATGTAGTTCAAGGCTTGTTAGATGATATTATATCAGTATGTAATAATTGCAAAGGAAAAAAACAAATTCCTCATGGAACAATGACTCAAATATTTCAAGATTCTTTCGAGATTTCTTTCCAAAATAAACTAGTAGATCATGATGCATTAATGGTCAAGCTGTATCTGAATACTAATGTTGTTGAAGTGTGGAATTATAAAGACTTTAATGATGCTCCGCGTAGCATTTTAGCTGAACTTAATGAGTGTAAATATGATAGAAGGCATAATTCTTTCCAATACAGAATGAACGATGGTGGTGGTTCGTCTCTATATCCTTTAGAAGACAAAAAAAGAAATCCTAAAAGTATATATAGATATAAGGATACTGATTTTATTCTTTTGTTTTCAAAAGGACAAGGAGATAAAAAAGGGAGTACCAATTATTTTCGTTATTGTGCTGATCAGTATAGAATAAAACCGGAGAATGAAGGAGTAAAATCGGGTGGTCCGAATGTTTATTCCTTAATCGGGCGATTACTATTTGTTTTTTATCAATTGTATTTAGATGGAATAAAACAACTATATGACCACACAGATAATAAAGAAAACCTATATAATCTTATTAGGATTATTGAAGACGATGATAAGTGGTTGAGAATAATAAGTGAAAAAAGGAAGGCTTTCAATTATACAAAGGATTATGAATTAGCGGAACGCATTTTTAGTGTTAAGACCCAAGGAAATGCAATTGTAGAGGGAATGGCAGTGTTCACTCATAGTATGGGAGAAACTATAACTAAAATAATAAATGGCGAACTGGTTACAGCAACCTTGGAAGGAGTTTATAAAATGGCAGATAATAATTACAAGGCAATCATGGATTCAATGAATATTAAGCAAATGATTCTTCAGGGACCTCCGGGCACATCGAAAACCTATGGAGCAAGGCAGTTCCTTAAAGAACAGTTGGAAGTGCAGGAAGGAACAGATGAAACGGTAATCGAAAATGATCTGAAGGAATGTCAGATTACCGATGAATTGTATAGTAAATTAAAAGACGGAACAATAATATTTGATAAAGATTTCTACTGGGATATTGTTCAGTTTCACCCTTCGTATGGCTATGAGGATTTTGTACGTGGTATAACAGTTCAGCCAATAGAAACATCAAATAATAAGCTTAAAGGAGAGATAAAGCCGATAACTGGAGCACAGAGCATTGAAATCGAAGCACCAAGTATGGGAATAAAATATGAGACTGTTGATAAGATACTAGGAAAAACCGCAAAGTTTGCATTGAAGGCTAAAGAATTCAATAAGCCGGTGTATTTAATAATTGATGAGATAAACCGTGCAAACGTTTCGTCGGTTTTCGGAGAGCTTATATATGCGCTGGAATATAGAAACGAAAAGATAGCTACCCCGTATTCAGTAGATGGTATCAATGAGATTGAGATTCCTGACAATCTCTACTTGATTGGAACGATGAACACAGCTGATAAATCAATCGGTAATATTGATTATGCAGTCAGAAGGCGTTTTATATTCTTTCCTATGCTTCCCGACGTTAATGTTATTGAAAACTCAGAAAACTCTGCTAAGGAACTTGCTGTTTTCCTCTTTAAAAAAACAGAAGAGTTATTTGATGATTACCTTAATGAGGATTACAACAAAGATGACGTACAGGTTGGACATACGATGTTCCTTGCTAAAGATGAGGAAGAAACAAAGCTTAAGTTCGTGTATCAGGTATTGCCTATTCTCAGAGAATACTATAAGGATGGTGTGTTGATCAGCAGCGATGGAAATAAAATCATCAATTATTTGAGTAAGTTCGGTAGAAATGATCATATTAGTGAGGAAGAATTGTGGGAAGAGCTTTTATCCGAGTATAATTTGAGTGCTGATGAACATACTGCTGATGTTCACAGCTGATTCTGGAGGCAATAGATGACAGAGCATATTATAGTTACTGCAGATGATTGGAGTGAAATAAAAAAGGACTGTATAAAATCAGACTCGGAGGGCGACAAAGATTTGGTGATACAAAGACTCAAGAACCTTGCATCAGGCACTGATGATATATATAGTCTTGGGATTCATCAATATAACGGCAAGCTTTTTTCTGCCGGATTTATCGGAGCAAAGTGCTTTAGTCTGAATGCACAAAAGGATATTGTGCTTTATATAAGCCCACGTTTTAGTGTCGACCCATACATAATGCTCAATTGTGTTTTGGAAGACGAGGAATTTGAAAAATATGAGTCTGATAGGAGACCACTGTACTATGTTTTTGAACGGGAAGGTATGATTCCTTCTTCTCGTTCTGATTTTGGTGGTGAGTTGCTTTTGGCTGTCTCGTATATTAAGTCTTGTGAAATGGTATGTAAAAAGATACTAAAATCGCGTATGACATTTTATGAGGAAAACTTAAATGGAAAAATCAAAGGTAAAATAATGTTTTCAAAACATATAAAGCATAATATTTCTGCAGGTCGAGATGATAGGGTATATTGTCGTTATCAGACATTTTCCATAGATACTCAAGAAAACAGAATACTTAAGGCAGCACTGATTAAGGCAGTTAAAATCATTAATAATTCAGCAGTCGACTCCCGCAGGAAACTTCCCGCTATTCGAAAGAGTATTAGATACTGTATGAAAGCGCTTAATAATGTGAGAACTGTTGCATTGAGCCGAAATCAATTTGTAAGTATTAAAGTCAATGGATTGTATTCGTATTATAAGAAACCAATCCAGCTTGCAAAACTAATTTGTGAAAAAGGTCGTTTGTCAGCATCGTATAATGATGTTAATGAGTACAAGATACTGCCATATGCAATAAATATGGAATCTCTTTTTGAATACTATATTCGTTATCAGATACGAAAGCAAGATGTCTATCTAGATGAATATAATAAAAAGCACAAGTATCTAAAAACGAAGAAGAGCGGCAGACATATTGAAGAAAACTACATTCCCGATATTGTCATATACAATAAAACACCTGAAGGATCAAAGGGAGACTGCATAGGTGTGTTTGATGTAAAATACAAAGATCATTCAATCCCTGATAGAAATGATTCACACCAGCTAATGTCATATGTGTTGATGTTTGATACTGGTTCATGCGGATTCATTATGCCGCAAAAACGTGATGAAGATGTTAACTTATATCTGATTGATTGTAATGAAAGTGATGTGCTTGCAAAGGGTGGTTTTGTTGTTAAAGAAAAAGCAATGATTAATACTAAACGAGATTTGAACATTAATTATTATGAGTATCTAGTTTCAACAAAAAACGTTACTGATTCGTAATACCGTTATGCTGCATACGGAGAAATAAACATAATAGATGATACAGATCTTTATTGAGAACATAATTACGAATGGTGTATAGCATGCATGAATACTATATCTTATACCAAAACTCAACGAATCACATCCCTGGCCTTTGATTGGTCTTTATTTTTGCATAAAACTACGCAATACTTCACGATATTACGATATAGCCCCCTATGACAGAATCGCCGCAGGAGCGGGCAAAGGAACATCGCAGATACGTGATTTTTGGCAAGCGGCAGTGCTTCAAGTCCCGTTTGCCGCATAAATGAAAAGCTCGCAAACACGTTGTTTGCGAGTTCTTTTTTTGCCCGAAAATCGGGTTTGCCGCTTATTTTGACGCTTATTGACGCTTACGGCTCCGCAAAGCCTATCCCTGCGCTGTTTGCGGGGGGCATAATTATCCCGCTTGCCGACTTGTTGTGTTTTAAAGCCCGAAAAGATGTTCCCATAGTTTCATTTTCATAGATTGACATTCCGCAAATATGTGATAAAGTGTATCCAACACATCGTCGTGGAAAAGCGCACCATTCTTCTGATCTGTAGAATTACTTCGCTGCTATTATTAGTTTGGCGTGGTCCTGTTATGCTCGGAATACTTTCGGTAATCAAGCGGGGTGCTGCCTGTTTTCTTGCGGAACGCAGCAGAGAATTTGCCTGCATTTTTTTCGATATCTGCTTTGCTCGTTATGCTGTAAAGTCTGCTTTCGTCTATATCGAGCTTTTCGTCCGAGAACACGGCGTTGTAATAGTCCTTATCTTCGCAGAAAAGCTCACGCATAGAGCCAATGTCCATAAAGATGGTGAATCCGG
>Ga0247608_10000055_pt1 | contig 218033 bp, 166 predicted proteins | sample 176DNAGHGlowgp2_FD_193490 | JGI IMG/M metagenome (GOLD analysis project Ga0247608, IMG submission 193490) | Sheep rumen microbial communities from Palmerston North, Manawatu-Wanganui, New Zealand - 1766 DNA GHGlow gp2 | ecosystem: Host-associated > Mammals > Digestive system > Stomach > Rumen... | reverse complement strand
ACAACTAACCATGCATCAAGTAAAGTACAAATTTCAAGTTTAGACAAAGCATCATTTATCTCCTGATTTGTTATATATCCTTCTGTCATTATTGCATCTAAAAACATAAGGACAATTCCCGCATCAGCAATGTCATCAGCTGGAGATTGAGTATAACCTCCCTGTTTTAGAACTCTACCTGCAACAAAATCATCTAATCTGCCATTTTTTATTATTGACACTATTTTTTCGTAGTCTTTTTTTGACTTCCATACTGACAATCTTTCTTTATCCATAATCTTTATTTTTCAAAAACAAAAAGTTCTTCAGTTTCTCTTGAATAAGCATATAATTTATCACCTATAACGATAGGTTTCTCTAATCCATAACTCCCCGCTTTCTTCAATTGTAAATGACAATCGTCAATAAGCGACATCGTTTTTAAGTCAACAACACCTATAGAACATCCAGGGCGATCATCAGAATAATACAACTTCATGTCAGAAATTGTGGCTAACCATTGATAAACCTCCAAATCTCTAGTATCTTCTTTTACTATGTAAAGATCCGAAACACCGCTAATAGGGTCTATTTTCTCCACACATAGCAATACCTTTTCTCTATCTTTTTCTGATTCTCGCATATATATTCCATAAACCATACCATCATCAGCAGCCATATAGTTTCTACCACATCTTACATCATCACCATAATATCCCCAAAGTTTTTCTCCAGTATGGATATTAAAACCCTCTACAGAATGTTTACGCAATCTTCGTAAGCAACATATAATTACCACATTGCCAACAACAAGAATACTATTTATTTCTATTTTCACATCAGGTTCTTCAACTTTATACTCCCAAAGTTTTTCTCCAGACTTTGAATAGAAATATATAGTCTTATATTCAACTACATCATTTAGAACGAGAACATCTTCACTGCGCAATCTGCAGTCCAATAACATTTTTGTTGGAATCTGCAAACGGAGTTTTTCTTCTTCATTCTCAAAATATTTTGCATAGAAAAACTCCTCATCTCTATCTCTTTCAATCCAACTTCCAGAATCAAAAAAATATGAGATACTCCACTCACATTTTTTTTCACAAACGAGTTCCCGTCGAACACAAAGATGGAAGAATCTAGATATTCATAAAGCACACCGTTTTCTGAAAACACACTTTCATTTTCATTGTGTGAATACGATTTTTCTCCTATCGTTAATACTCCATCAACGACAGTAACTTCATTGTTTCGGTATATACAAAAATCAGATACCTTATTTTTTTTAATTAATAGTTTCATTCTTAATAGACCTTAAATATTTCCTCAATTCTCGGAGTTAAAAACAAATTTATAAAATCTTCTTTTCTTCCATTATATTTCCATTTTTTTAGACATCACATCGCAAAGAATTCTACATTTATTGATCAAGCATCATATGGTCTCAAGTCACAAATAAGCCAGTGAGATTCCAACATTTTCCAAAGTTCAGGATCTGGATTCTCTTTATCAAGAAAATAAATTTCCTTTTCTCCGACAGGTCTTTGCTTATACTCTGCAATAGAATTTATATCCAGATTTTGTTTTTCAATTACAAATCCGTCAATAGCATTAAATGGGACAAGACAAGTCATGAATTGCAACTTTTCTCCTCTGTTTTCTGGAATATCACGTGTAAACACGCAACCAAGACTCTTCAATGTGATGATTTGTTCTTCAGTCAAACCATCAGGTGATATATCAAATTTATCCCTAAAGTAATCACCATCTTCCTTAAAATATAGCGTTTTGGAAAAACGAAACTTCATTCCTTGAATTTGAAGAAAAGAATCTATCCGATAAAATGCTTTAATATCTTTCAAATCGATCTTTTTATATAATTCAAGAAAATAGCTTTTACCCCAATTCATACCAAGACAATATTCATCATTCTTTTTAATCGCCTCTTCCAGACAAGAAAATTCCCTAAAAACAATAGGATTATCATTCACTAATACCAAATCAAATCCCATATCATTAATGTACTTTCTTTTCTCATCCGTAATTTCTCTATAATCGAGAATAGAACAACCTAGTTTTAATCCATCACCGCTTGAAGAAAAAGACATAAGCTTTCCTTTGTATTCAAAGAAAGTTCCTTTAGAGACTCCAAACATAATTCCTTTAGAAAATCCAAATATAAGTCCTTTAGAAACTCCATTTTCTATAAAATATCCAATCATAATGCTTTATTTAATAGATTGTTTTGTGTACAATTCTTTTAGGTAGTCATTCTTACCCTATAGGCAACCACCAACTGAAAACAAAATTATAGATTTTTTGCGATGCCTAATTATATGCTCAGAAATTTTTCATTTTTAGGTATTCTATAGCATATTAAAATTCAATCAAACAACAACACTCATTTATAATTGTTAAATAAATCTAAATCGACGTGCTAATTCATCTTTAATCTAATAAAATATTGTACAGAATTTCTATATTTGTAGAAAGAAAAAAAATAACACGATTTAATATATAGGAGGGATAATTATGATAGATACATTTTTAGATTGGTTCAACAATCTTGAGCCAGGAATCAAAATTTATTGGGCGATAGCATTGGTCACTTCAACCATTTTTTTAATCCAGACTATTCTATCATTGATCGGACTTGGAGATTTTGATATGGATATTGATTTAGACGGTGGAGACTCTTTGGATACAAGCGGATTCTCCGACATGTTGTCAATTAAAAATGCAATCAACTTCTTGCTAGGATTCAGTTGGGCAGGTGTCTGTTTTTATAACGCCATTCCCAATGGTTTCTTACTTGGAATAGTAGCATTCTTATGTGGAGTTGCATTCGTCGCTATGTTCATATATATATTCAAAAAACTGATGAAACTTGAATCGAACGGTGCTTTTGACATCAACACAGCAGAGGGCAAAACATGCAACGTCTACTTGAGAATCCCAGCAAACAGGACAGGCACAGGAAAAGTTCAAATAAGTTTCGACGGTTCAGTCCAGGAGCTTGATGCCGTGACAGATGGAGATATGATCCCGACAGGCACAAAAGTAGTGGTGATGGAGGTATTAAACAACAACATTCTTCACGTTGAAAAATTATAAGAAACTGTTCAAATTAAAAAAAACACAACTGCTCGTAAGAATAACAATAAAAAAAATTAAAATATGGAAGGAAGTGCATTTATTTTCATTATCATTGCGGTAGTAATCGGAGTTGTTGCCGCACTAATCAATCGCTACCGCCGTTGTCCATCAGACAAAGTTTTGGTAGTCTACGGAACATCAGGAGGAAACAAGAGTGCCAAATGTGTGCATGGTGGTGGTACATTTGTATTCCCAATCATCCAAGATTACGCATACCTGTCATTGACACCAATCGGTATTGATGCTAATCTAACAAACGCACTATCAAAGCAGAACATTCGTGTAGACGTGCCATGTCGATTCACAGTCGGTATCAGCACAGAGCCTGAGACAATGCTAGCAGCAGCAGAGCGTTTGCTTGGACTAAGCGCGACACAGATTCAGGAGTTGGCAAGAGATATTCTTTTCGGACAGTTGCGTCTTGTTATCGCAACAATGAGTATCGAGGAGTTGAACTCAGACCGTGACAAGTTCCTTGAAGCCATCACAGCCAACGTGGAGGTCGAGTTGAAGAAAATCGGTTTGAAGCTCATCAACGTAAACGTAACCGATATCAAGGATGAGAGCGGATATATCGAGGCTCTAGGTCAGGAGGCAGCTGCAAAGGCTATCAACGAGGCTAAGGTTCGTGTGGCAGAGCAGGAGAAGATCGGAGAAATCGGTAAGGCAGACGCAATTCGTGAGACACGTATCCGTACAGCAGAGGCAAATGCAGCAGCTGTTAAGGGAGAGAACGAGGCAAAAGTCAATATTGCTCAATCAGATGCAGACCGTCGTGAAGCAGAGGCAGAGGCACAGCGTAAAGCTACAGCAGCAGAAAAGGTTGCACAGGCAAAGGCATTGGAGGAGGCTTACGCAGCTGAGCAGAAAGCCGAGGAAGCACGTGCAGACCGTGAACGTTCGACTCAGACAGCCAACGTCATCGTCGCACAAGAGATTGAAAAACAGCGTTTGGTGATCGCTGCAGAGGCAGAGGCTGAGCAGAAGAGAGTAAATGCAAAGGGAGAGGCTGACGCAATCTTCGCCAAGATGGAGGCAGAAGCCAAAGGTTTGTATGAGATCCTTACAAAGCAAGCCGACGGTTACGACCGAATGATCCAGGCAGCAGGTGGAGACGCCACAAAAGCATACACACTATTGCTACTTGAGAAACTTCCTGAATTGGTTAAGACACAGGTTGACGCAATCAAGGGCATCCAGATCGATAAGGTCACTGTTTGGGATAACGGTGGAGGAAACGGCGACGGCAAGACAAGCACAGCCAATTTTCTGTCAGGTCTGATGAAAAGTGTTCCCCCATTGCAGGAGTTGTTCGACCAGGCAGGAATGAGTCTGCCAGAGTATTTGGCGAAAAAGAAAGAAGAGCCAAAGGATGTCGAGGCTGAAGAAGTCAAAGAAGATAAGAAAAAATAAAAAAATCTTCGAATAATCGAGGGAGACGGTGCTAGCATCGTCTCCTTTTTTTTTGCAATTAAATTATTTTTTACTACTTTTACGACAAATTCGAAAACATATTTCACTATGGCAAATTTTGTGACGTTAGCAAGGCATACCGAATTGAAAGCCAAAACGCTGGTACACATTCTAAAAGCGAACGGTATAGACGCTTTTACAGAAGAGGTGAATCAGTTTTTTCCTTCACTCACTGCTCATTATAAAGTGAGGATTGCCGAAGCTGACCTGCCAAAAGCCTTATCCATCGTTGATAACATAGATCTGGAGAACGAAGAGCAAGTGTCAAATGCGGAAATTCAAAACAGAAAAGTCATTCTTCTTCCGTTCGACTATACACCAACATCTGAAAAAGCATTTCCTTTAGCCTTTTCTTGGGCAAAAGCCATAGGTGCGGAAATCGAAATGCTTAACGTATACTCTGCAGATGAGACTGAGCACTACTCTATACTCAACCGTATGATCGACTTCGACAAAGAGGCTCTTCGTGAACGCGTGGAAAGAGCCCATTCTGAAGCCAAGCAACGTGCGGAAAAATATCAGGAGACTATACAACAACGAATTGACTCAGGAGAACTTGCCAATATAAAATTCAAATGCACGGCATTGGAAGGTGTGCCAGAAGAACAGATAATCATGTATTCTGAAATACTAAAGCCTGAGATGATTATAATGTCGACCAGAGAAAGATGCAAAAAAGAGGTTGACATGATCGGAAGCGTCAGCGCTGAAGTGGCAGAAGGAGCTCCTATTCCAGTGTTTGTGGTGCCTGAAAATATAGATTTCAACAGTGTCGACATGGTGAAAAACATCATGTTCATCACTAATTTCGACGACCGTGACCTAATCGCATTCTCAAAAATGATGGCACGTCTGTCGTTTAAGGAAATAGAAATCAACCTTGTACACTTCCGTGAATCCGGCACAAAAGAGACATGGAATGAAATCAAGCTGAACGGAATCAAAAGCTATTTCGCAGAACACTACCCTACTGCCAAAGCAGAAGCGGCTATTCTCGATGGAGCCAACCCGACCCAAAGCATACGAGATTATATGGCGGAAAAGAATATTTCTGTACTGTCGATGACAACACACAGAGGCAAACTGATTTCTCGTATTTTCAACACAGGAGAAACTGGAATAACAAGAAGATTTGTATTCGAGGGTGACTTCCCTACACTGATATTCCATGCGTAGTTGGAAAACAAATTAATTTCTACGCTCAATAAATGAGGACTAACAAAATGAGATTCAAAATACTAGCTGGTGGAGCAACTATGGCAATGGCGTTGCTTTGCTCACAATGTATGATTGCCGACAACAACGACGACAACATCAAGTCTGGTGCATCATGTGCCGTGGATCCATCACAGATATACATTGCACCGTCTATACCACAAAACATAGAATTTTGCGGCGAAAAATTGGAATTGAAAAATTATTATATGCGTGAGAGGTTCGACCGTGAACTATTGAGTTTCAGCTATTTCCATTCAAGCATATTCCTGATGATCAAGCGTGCCAACCGCTATTTTCCAATTCTAGAAAAAATCTTGAAAGAGGAAGGTATTCCTGACGATTTCAAATATTTGGCGGTCATCGAGAGTTGTTTGGACCAACGTGCATTGTCTCCTACAAAAGCAGCCGGAATATGGCAGATCATGGAGCAGACAGGCAAAGAGGCTGGACTTGTTATCACTCCTGACGTGGATGAACGCTACAACCTCGAAAAAGCCACACGCGCAGCATGCCGACACCTGAAAGCTTCATACGACGCGACTGGCAGCTGGACACTTGCAGCAGCGTCGTACAACACAGGCAGGGCAAGAGTGATGCGACAGATTGAGGCTCAGCAAACAAGAAACTTCTTCGACATGCAGTTTAGCGAAGAGACAAACAGATACGTCTATCGTATTTTGCTGGCAAAATATGTGTTGGAAGACCCATCACGTGTAGGATTCTATCTGACTCAAAACGAATTATATTTCCCAGTGGAGACATTTGCAGTGCAGGTAGACACCGCCATTCCAAATCTGACTGAGTTTGCTAAGTCGTATGGATTGACACTCCAGATACTCAAAGACAGCAATGCATGGATGAGAGACAACAGTCTGAAAAGACATCCTGGCAAAACATTCACAATCAACGTTCCAAAAAAGGAATGTATCAATCTGCCTCCGTCTCAACTACCAGTGCACAACCAGAAATGGATACAATGTGTTCCAGCTCATTTACAAAATGTGGGGACAAAATATACAGAATAAACATAAGTGTTTATTTTCAATAATATGGCATTATGGTTTTAGACAAATTATCTGAAGCATCAAAATACTATTCGCTTCATCCAAAATTCAAAATTGCTTTTGAATATATATTCTCTCACGACTTCAAATCCATCCCAGGTGGCAGCAAAATTGTAGTCGACGACGATGTCATCATCAATGTGGATGAGCCTACACTTCGAGCCAAAGAAGAGGCTTTGCCTGAAGCCCACTACAAACATATTGACATCCAGGTGCCAATCGTAGGAGAAGAAACTTGTGGATTTATTCCACGCTCTGAATGCCACACCGTCGACAGACAGGATGCCGAAAAAGATTACCTTATATACAAAGAGATGCCGACGGGATATTTCCGTCTGACTCCCGAGGATTTCGTCATTTTCTTTCCTTCCGACGGACATGCTCCAATTATCGGAAGCGGTTACGAGAAAAAAATAGTAGTGAAAATCAGATTATAGGAGAACTATTTGTTTTCTATGCAATTATTCTGTAGATTCGTTGTGTAAAACTAATAAGTAGGATAAATTATGGATATGCTAAACTTGGTGAAATATGATCAGCAGCTCAAGCCTTTTGAGAATGCTCTTGTGGGTAGATATAAGCATTTTTTGTGGAAAGAATCACAACTGGTCGGAGACAAAGAAAATCTTGCCGACTTCGCATCCGGTCATCTATACTTTGGACTACACAAAATCGGCAAAAAATGGGTTTTGCGTGAGTGGGCTCCAAATGCCACAGCTATCTATATCATCGGTGACTTCAATAACTGGAAGGAAGACGATGCCTATTCATTGAAACGTAAGGACAACGGAATCTGGGAGATTGAGCTTCCTGAATCCGCAATGAAACATAAGGATCTATACAAACTCAAAATTCATTGGAATGGCGGAGAAGGAGAACGTATTCCGGCTTGGTGCAGACGTGTGGTGCAGGATGACAACACTAAAATTTTCTCTGCACAGGTTTGGGCTCCTGAAAAACCTTACAAATTCAAAATCAAACAGTTCAAGCCAAACGTTTCTCCTCTACTGATCTACGAATGCCACATCGGAATGAGTGGTGAGGAGGAGAAAGTGACATCATACACGGAATTTCGCGAGAAAATTCTCCCACGCATTGTGGCAGACGGATACAACTGCATTCAGATCATGGCAATACAGGAGCATCCATACTACGGTTCTTTCGGCTACCATGTGTCGAGCCTATTCGCACCGTCTTCTCGATTCGGAACTCCTGAAGAGCTAAAAGAGCTGATAGATGAAGCCCACAAACAAGGTTTGGCTGTCATCATGGACATTGTCCACTCACACGCAGTAAAGAATCAGGTAGAAGGTCTTGGATTGTTCGACGGTACACCATACCAATATTTCCACGACGGATACCGCAGAGAACATCCACAGTGGGATTCACTTTGCTATAATTATGAAAAGCCAGAAGTGCTTCACTTCCTGCTTTCAAACTGCAAATATTGGCTAGACGAATTCAAATTCGACGGATTCCGCTTCGACGGAGTCAGTTCGATGCTGTTCCTCGACCATGCCATGGGCAACGTCTTCGGAGATTATGGCAATTATTTCAATGGAAATCAGGATGGTGACGCGATTTGCTACCTCACTTTGGCAAACAAACTGATCCATCAGGTGCATCCTTACGCCATCACTATCGCTGAGGAGGTGAGCGGAATGCCTGGTGTGGCAGCTAAGATTGAAGACGGAGGTATGGGATTCGACTACCGTCTTGCCATGGGAATTCCAGATTTCTGGATCAAAATGATCAAGGAGGTCAAAGACGAGGATTGGAAACCGGGACATATTCTTTGGGTCCTCACCAACCATAGAGCGGAAGAAAAGACCATCAACTACGCAGAAAGTCACGATCAGGCACTTGTGGGCGACAAAACGATAATTTTCCGTCTTGCAGACGCCGACATGTATTGGCACATGTCGAATTTGTACGACAGCTCATATATGGTAGACCGTGCTATCGCTCTCCACAAGATGATCCGCATGATCACATTGGCGTCGATCAACGGAGGATACCTCAACTTCATGGGCAATGAATTCGGTCATCCTGAATGGATTGATTTTCCACGTGAAGGAAACGGATGGTCATATAAATACGCTCGTCGCCAATGGCATTTGGTGGACGATCCAAATTTGAAATACAAATATTTGGGAGACTGGGACAAAGCGATCATCAACCTTGTCAAAAGCGTTCACAAATTCAACACGATGCCAATCGAAGTGCTTTGGGACAAAAGTGATGACCAGGTGCTTGCATTCCGCAGAGATGATCTAGTGTTCGTATTCAATTTCCATCCATACAAATCGTTTACAGACTACGGCATTCTTGCTCCAGCAGGCAAATACAACATGGTATTGTCGTCTGATTCAAAAAAATTTGGTGGATTTGGTCAAGTCGACGAGACTCAGGAACACTTCACGATGGAGGACACGAACCATACGTCAGCAGGCAAAGAGTGGTTGAAACTCTACATTCCCGCACGTTCTTGTATGGTGTTAAAATTAGACAGATAAAAAGTGGAAAACATAAAGTTGCCCGACGATTTCATTGCAGATTTGCATGAGTATTTGCCAGCCGAACATCAGCAATTGATTGATGCGTTGGCTACAGAGCCAGTGTCAAGCATACGTTTGAACAGACGCAAAATCGACATCGAATGCTCCTTAGAGAATGTCAAATGGTGTGAAGACGGCTATTACATCAACGACCGTCCAACATTCACCATGGATCCCCTATTCCACGCAGGAGCCTACTATGTACAGGAAGCAAGTTCAATGGCTGTGGAGCAAGTGTTCAGGCAGTATATGAAAGAAGTCGAAAGTCCGGTGGTGCTTGATCTTTGTGCATCGCCAGGAGGAAAGACAACACACTTGGCATCTCTGCTTGATGGAGAAGGATTTCTGTTGAGCAATGAAGTTGTCAAGACACGCACAAAGACATTGTGTGAAAACGTCGCGAAATGGGGATTCGCCAACACAGCTGTATGCTCTGTCATGCCATCATCATTCACTGATTTGACAGGACTGTTTGACCTGATTCTAGTAGACGCCCCATGCTCTGGAGAAGGAATGTTCAGAAAAGACGAAGTGGCTGTTGCGGAATGGAGTCGTGACAATGTTAAAATGTGTGCGGAAAGACAACGAACGATTCTCAAAGATGTTTTTCCAGCTCTAAAAGAAGACGGAATACTTATCTATAGCACCTGCACTTTCAATCCGCACGAGGATGATGAAAATGCGCAGTGGATTGCAGATGAACTTGGAGCGGAAATGTTAGAGATTGATTTTCCAGCAGACAGCGGAGTGACAAAAGACAAATGCGGCTACCATTTCTATCCCCACAAGACCAAAGGCGAGGGATTCTACATTGCCGCATTCCGCAAGAATCAGCAGGAAGACGAGATTTCAATCCGAACAAAACAGGATAAGAAAAAAGGCAACAAAGGGAACACCAGCCAAACCACTCCAGCTGAAGTGATGAAATGGATCGACGACCCGTCAATCACAGTGACCGACGGCATAGCCTACCCTACCGAATTTGAGCAGCTGATACAATTTTTCAATCAAAACCTACGTCTTCTTCAATATGGCATTCCCGTCTACATTCAAAAAGGAAAAGACGTAATTCCACAACACAATCTTGCGATCAGCAACATTGTGAATAAAGAATTCTTTGAAAAAGAGGATGTCGATTGGGAAAGAGCTATTGCTTTCCTGAGAAAAGACAATATTGAAGTAGAAAACAACAAGAAAGGATGGTTGATGCTGACATACAAAAATGTGCCGATCGGATTCGTAAAGAATCTTGGCGACCGCACCAACAATCTTTATCCACAGAACTGGAGAATTCTGATGTCGGCAGACAAAAGCCGATACAAAGAGATATTCTGACAATCAATATTTTTGATTTACGATGAGATTGACGTTTTTAGGAACAGGCACATCAACAGGAGTGCCAGTGATAGGATGCAAATGCAAAGTATGTCAGTCAAACGACGTACGAGACAAACGTATGCGTGCCAGTGTGTTTTTGGAAGTGGATGACAAAAACATTCTGATTGACTGCGGGCCTGATTTCCGTGCCCAAATGCTGTTTCACGACATCGACCAAATAGACGCCATCCTACTCACACACAAACATATCGACCATATCGGAGGTATTGATGACCTACGTCCACTTGGAAGCAAGAAAATTTATCTCGACAAACAGACAGAAGATGCAGTAAGACAAATGTATGGATACTGTTTTGCAGAAAACCCATATCCAGGAGTGCCGTCACTCAGCCTTGAAAGAATCAGCTATGAACCATTCAAAATCTGCGATGGCACAATCGAAGTGATTCCGATTAGAGTGATGCACGGGAAAATGGAGATCATGGGTTACAGAATCGGCAATTTTGCCTACATAACAGACGTATCATCACTTGCAGACGATGCCGAATATGAAAAGCTCAAAGGATTGGAAGTTGTAGTGTTGGGATGTCTGCGTATGACAGAGCATCATTCTCACCAAAAATTCCAGGAGGCGATGGAAATGGCAAAAAGAATCAATGCGAAACAGACATTCTTCACACACATGTGCCACCACATCGGTCTGCATTCGGTGATAGAAGACCTCGTACCGGAAAACATTATGTTTGCCTACGACGGATTATCCATAGCATTTGAATAAAATATCAGTCCTTAAAACTCGCCCATGAAAATATTCACACAAATACACGATTTCTGCGTACGAGTAACGAGCAGTAAAATCTTCAAAAACACGATTGTACTTATAATTCTGATAAACTCAATCGTGCTAGGATTGATCACCAGCGAAGCCATATATGCTAAATTCGGAGAATTATTAGAATTTATTCTATCTGCATGTGTAGTCATCTTCACGGTGGAAATAACATTGAGAATCATCGCTAAAGGCTGGAGATTCTTCCTCAACGGATGGAACATCTTCGACTTTTTGCTTATCACAATGGCGTTGATGCCAGAAACAGGAGCCGCCATCACATTCCGTGTTTTCAGGGTATTGAGAGCGCTGAGAATGGTGTCGTCGATGAAAAAGTTGCGACACATTGTTTCTGCCATATTGGTATCCGCTCCACACGTATTCTGGGCAGCAGTGTTGGAGATGATCATATTTTATATTTTCGGAATTATGGGGCAAAACCTCTTCCACGAGGCATTTCCTCAATGGTTTGGCACTCTTGGAGAGACAGTCTACACTCTGTTTCAAGTCACCACACTTGAAAGCTGGTCAATGGGTATAGCCCGACCGGTGATGAAAGTATATCCGTGGGCATGGATGTACTTTGTGCCATTTGTTATGATTTCATCATACATTGTGTTGAACGTGGTAGTAGGAGTTGTGGTAAATGCGACAAGTGATATCTCTGAAGACGACAACATATCAAAGAAAGATAAAATAAAAGCAAAAAAAGTCACCAACACAGAGCTTTCGGAACAAATCAACGAATTAAAAGAGCATATTTTGCGACTGGAAGCAAAGCTTGAAGAAAATAAAAAAGACGAAAGTAAAATACAGAATTAAAAGAATATAAATTTTGCCGTTAAGTCAGATAACATTAACTTTGCGACAAATACATTCACAACATGAAAAAAACAGTCTTCATGAAAACAAATTCACTGTACAATTATCAATTGAACCAGACCGACACGTATATGATGTCGACTCTGTTTGTGATCGGCAATTTGATTATGCCACAGATTTGCCACTTTTTCGGCACAGGCCACGTATGGTTGCCAATCTACTTTTTCACTTTGATAGGAGCCTACAAATATGGTATGGCAGTAGGATTGCTCACAGCCATCTTCTCTCCGTTGATCAACCATTTGATGTTTGGAATGCCGCCACTTGCTGTATTGCCATCAATATTCTGCAAATCCGTAGTGTTGGCTGTTGTGGCAGGACTGATAGCAGAAAAGACTAACAAAGTCACTCTACTTACGCTTTTGGCATCCGTTTTGGCATATCAGGTGATAGGCACATTGGGTGAATTCGCATTGTTCCAGCATAATTTCTATGCGGCAATCATCGACTTCAGAATTGGAATTCCAGGAATGCTTTTGCAAGTGTTTGGCGGATATCTGTTGCTGAAATACGTGTTAAACAAATAAATCTCAAGATATGTTGATGTCCAGCTTAAATTTTGTACTACTTTTTCTTGGACTTGGAGGTTCAGAATTATTAGTGATCATGCTCGTCGTGCTACTATTGTTCGGCGGCAAAAAAATTCCTGAATTGATGCGTGGACTTGGAAAAGGAGTTCGCAGTTTCAAAGACGGAATGAAAGATGTCACTACTGACGACGAAAAGGAAAAAGAAGAAAAGTGACAGATCAAGCGAAATCCTTTTGGGATCATTTAGACGAATTACGCACCTGCTTAATACGCATTATAATTGTCGTATTAGTGGGTGCGATTGTCGCATTTGCCATGAAGACGGAAGTGTTTTCCATCGTTCTGGCGCCAACAAAATCTGATTTCATCACCTACAGATGTTTTTCTCAGTTTGGCGACATAGCCGATTTCAACCTCAACCTTATCAACACCCAGCTCACATCACAGTTTTCCGTACACATGCAAGTGAGCATAATAATCGGGATCATTTGCGTCAGCCCATACATACTCTACTCCATTTTTGCTTTTGTTTCACCGGCTTTGTATGAGAACGAGCGTAAATATGCCAGATTATTGGTAGTGGCGGGATATATCATGTTTATGATTGGCGTTGCATTATGCTATTTCCTGATATTTCCTCTGACCATACGATTCTTAGGAAATTATCAAGTCAGCGACGACGTTGCTAACATCATCACATTAAGTTCATATATCGACACATTGACGATGCTGACACTGATGCTTGGAATAGTGTTTGAGTTGCCGATATTATGTATGTTGCTTGGCAAGATGGGCATTCTCACCGCAGATTTCATGAAAGAGTACCGTCGACATGCAATTGTAATTATTCTTATCGTCGCAGCCATAATCACCCCGACAACAGACGTGATGACATTGATGCTGGTAACATTACCTATCTACCTTCTATATGAAATCAGCATCTTAGCTGTGAAGATGATAAACAAATAAATCCACAAAAAGGGAGACAAGGGTCAATGTGAATAAACATAAGACCAGTATAAACCTCATTTTTTATGATTAACTATACATTGAATTCGCATTAATATATCTATGTATTTCTATAAAAAGCAACAAGGCAATCCAATAAGGACTGCCTGTATCTTGATTATCTTTTAATAAAAGCCAACCACATTTTAGGACAAATACATATCGGTATATACGTACTTAGAGCTGTTGTCTACCAACAAATCTTTAATTTCGTCAAAACTCATTCTGCCCTTAGCCACAACTTTGTTGTCGATAACAATTGCAGGAAGAGTCACTACATTATACTTGAATATCTCAATGATGTCTTCAACCTTAGTGATCTTGGCATCAATTGACAGATCGTTAATTGCTTTATTAACAAAACGCTCCAACGAATTACATACAGCACACTCAGTACCTAATACCTTAATTTCCATAAAAATCCTTTTTTAATTTCTCTAATAACTAAAATCCCTTAATGCTTCTATAAACGCAAGCAACCCCATGCGTTTATAAACAAACAAAAAACAATGCTGGATATATTCGGTTTAGTCAGAATGAAAACAAAAATAAAATTTAGCACCCCACTATAAACATTTCTCTACAAATACATCACCTATCATCATTTCTTGTATGTGACAAAGATAGATGAATTTCTTTATAAATGTTCATCCAAATTAATTGGTTTTGCATTTAACCAGCAAATTTTAATATTAATTAACATTTGAATTAAGAAATCGGACTTAAAGTTGAAGAAAACTGCTAATAATTAACATCTTTTGAAGATGAAACAATATTACTATACTTAGAAACTGTTTAAATTTTCATTTAACTTGCCATATATAAATGCAAAAATTAAAATAGAAAACGCTCCAAATTATATAGATGTCGACCCAAAATGAGGCTTGAATGAACAGAATTAATCATTAAAATCACGGTTGTTGATATATGTCTCCAACAATTTTGTCAAGCCATCCGAGTTGTGAGGAGTGACATCGAAATCCGCGATTCCAGCTGGAATCAAACAACTATTTCCTTTCGTCAGTGTTATTTTACGGACACAAGGCTCATCTTTTTTCTCAAACATCTCCCATGAGCGTATGGTGATTGTGCATGTGCCCTCAAGACACATATATGATATAAATGAATCATACTTATACAGTTTTCTGTGAAAAGCACGGTTCACTTCAAGCAATTTGACAGTGAAATACTCACATTCCGCTATGCAAACAGGCTTGTTGATCTTTCGCTCATAATTGCTGCGATAATTGTCATAAACTTTGAAATCAATAGCTTTTGCAGCCAATTCTGTATGAAGCTGACGAGGCTTGCCATCCAATCCCGGACGATTATAGTCGAATATACGATATGTAATATCCGAACTTTGTTGGATTTCTGCCACCATGATTCCGCCACAGATGGCATGAATACGTCCGGCAGGGATAAAAAATGCGTCGCCACTCTTCACCGGATGCTCCTGCAAAACTTCACAGATAGTACCGTCTTCCACACGTTTCTTATATTCATATTCAGAAATCTGTGATTTGAATCCAGAATACAGTTTCGCCCCCGGCTTGGCATCCATCACATACCACATTTCCGTCTTTCCAAACGAATCATGATACTCTTTCGCCATTTTATTGTCTGGATGCACCTGAATTGAAAGGTCGTGTTCGGCGTCGATAAATTTGATCAGCAAAGGAAATTTAGCCCCATACATTTTAAACACCTTTTTGCCAAGCAGTTTTTCACCATATTCCTCAACAAGTGAGTTCAATGTTCGTCCGGCAAAAATTCCATTTTCGACGATAGATTCGCTACCGGGAACCGCACTACACTCCCAACTTTCACCTATTCGTTCCGAATCAGGAGCCAAACCCTTCATCGGTTTGATACGAGTTCCTCCCCACACTTTCGTATGAAGATTGTCGCTCAACAATAATGGATATAGCGTTTTCTGAGACATTTATTTCTTAATCTGTTTTTATTGCGGGTGCAAAATTATAAAAAAACGCTCACTTAATCAGCCAAACACGTTTTTAATTGACATTTTTGGGCTAAAAATGGACTGGATTAGGTATCAAAACACCAATTTTAATTGACAAACATATGGATTTTCCAACAATTATGAATTACGCATTATGAATTATGAATTTTCCAATGGTTCGCCCCTACAGTCAAATTTCAATTCGCAGATGTATTTCCCAACAATTATGCATTATGCATTATGAATTATGAATTATATAAATTATATTTGTGTTGTTAAAAGGACTAAGAAATGGAAAATCCACAAAGTTTGCAAAACATAGAAGACGAAAACGCATATATAGAAAACCAATATCAGGAGATGTTGGCGATTTATAAGAAGAGTGCCCACAGACAGAAGATTGAATTGATTGACAAGGCTTTCCGTTTCGCTGTGGATGCTCATCAGGGAGTACGTCGAAGAAGTGGGGAGCCATATATATTGCACCCTATTTCAGTGGCAAGAATCGTGGCCGAGGAAATCGGTCTCGGTTCGACATCTATCTGTGCGGCTCTGCTTCACGATGTGGTGGAAGACACCGAATATACTGTGGAGGATATAGAGGAACGTTTCGGAAAGAAGATTGCCCAGATTGTCGACGGTCTTACAAAAATCTCAGGTGGTGTGTTCGGTGAGCAGGCCAGCAAACAGGCTGAGAACTTCCGCAAACTGCTTCTGACCATGAGTGAGGATATCCGAGTGGTGCTGATTAAAATGGCTGACCGTCTGCATAATATGCGAACACTCGCGTCGATGCCTCAGGCCAAGCAATTGAAAATCGCCGGTGAGACGCAATATATCTATGCTCCTCTTGCCAACCGTCTTGGACTATACGCCATAAAGACGGAACTTGAAGATCTAAGCTTTAAATATGAACATCCCGACAAATATGAGGAACTTTCTTCCAAAATAGCCAACACAAAAGAGTCTCGAGACAAATTGTTTGAAATGTTCTCAGCTCCTATATCTAAATCTCTCGACGCGCTTGGTCTTAAATACGAGATTCACACAAGAGTGAAGAGCGTCTATTCTATATGGAGAAAGATGCAGACCAAGAACATCCCGTTTGAGGAGGTTTACGACCTTTTGGCATTGCGTATCATATTCGACCCGGATGAAACCCAATCAGAGAAAAAACTCTGTTGGGAGATTTATTCTGCTGTGACTGACCAATACAAACCTCATCCCGACCGTATTCGCGACTGGGTGAGCACTCCAAGAGCAAACGGTTACGAAGCTCTGCACGTGACTGTGATGGGACCTCTTGGTCAATGGGTGGAGGTGCAGATCCGTTCACGACGCATGGATGACATCGCTGAAAAAGGTTTTGCCGCCCACTGGAAATACAAGACAGGAGAAAAAGATGACTCCGAATTGGAGAAATGGCTTCAGACAATCAAAGAATTGCTTGAAAACCCTGAGCCAAACGCCATCGACTTCCTCGACACATTCAAATTAAACCTGTTTGCATCGGAAATCTTCGTCTTCACTCCTAATGGAGACATCAAGACCATGCCTCAAGGCTCAACAGTGCTCGATTTCGCATTCCTGCTACACACTGATGTCGGCACAACATGCATCGGAGCCAAAGTGAACCATAAACTTGAGCCACTGAGCTATGTGCTTAATTCCGGCGACCAAGTTGAGATCCTGACAAGTAAGAAGCAGACTCCGTCGGAAGACTGGATTGATTATGTCAAAACGGCAAGAGCAAGAGCCAAAATCAGAAGCCTCTTCAAGAAGGAATACCGAAATATCATGAAAAAAGGTGAAACCAGCTTGAAAGAGTTGCTCGACAGCCACGGACAATCTATGTCTAGAGACATCATAAGCCAAATGCTCGAACATTATGGCAAAGCTAAAAAAGAAGAGCTCTTCTATGCAATCGGAAAAGGTCAAATAAATCTAGACGAAATTCCGAAACTCTTCTTCAAGGCCAAAGCGGAAAGCAAATGGATGAAGTTCTGGAAACTTCAGTTCGGAAGCAATAAAAAAGAGGCAAAAGAGCTTATCAACACGTCAAAATCTAATGTGCTGACTCTTACCGAAAGTTCCAAAAACTACCGTATCGCCGAGTGTTGCCAACCTATTCCTGGAGACGACATCCTTGGATTCATAGAGGAAGAAAACAAATTTGTGGTGCATAAATGCCAGTGCCCAGTGGCAATGAAACTAAAAGCCAGCCACGGCGACAACATCGTCTCTGCCGTATGGGAAACTCACAAAGTGCTCTCATTCCCTGCCACTATCCGCATCAACGGAATTGACTCACAAGGAGTGTTGAGCAGGATTCTGAATGTGATCAGCGAAGAGAACGAAATCAACATGACAAAAGTAAATATTGATACCAAAGACGGAATCTTCGAAGGTGACATCACTCTGTATATCCACGACGTAGAAGACCTTAACAACCTATGTCTCAATCTGTTGAAAGTGCACGGAATGAAATCTGTCAACCGAATAGAGAACGACAAGCAAGACAAAAAATAAAAAGCTGTTAAGTTCAACTAAATAATTTGGCAATAGAGTTTGAGGATTGTTAAGGGCGGAACGCCCTAACCCCTCCTCTCTAGTGCGAGCCGTAGACGAGCACTTATAAAAAACACAGAAATAAAGTCATCAAAGAAAGTCTACGATTTTTTTGAGGAAAAGAGACGGAAAATCAGCCATAAACTAGGGCAGAGCCTTATTTTACTGCTTTATGCTATAGTAATTTTAGTGAATAAAATCAAAAGTTTCTAAGATATAGAAAAAACAATAGTCATGACTAATATTCTTAAATATAGCCGTCGACAGACGACTGAAGTGCATGTTGGAAAAGTGGTGATTGGTGGAAACAATCCTATCCGCATACAGTCGATGGCAAACACCGACACAAACGACATTGAAGCGTCGGCTCAACAATGCAAGCGAATCGCTGACGTAGGTGGTGAAATTGTACGTTTCACTGCCCAGGGCCAGAAAGAAGCCAACAATCTGCAGTTTATTGAGAAACGTTTGTCCGAGCTAGGATGCGACGTGCCTTTGGTGGCAGACATACACTTCAATCCTGCCGCAGCTGACGTAGCCGCTCAATACGTGGAGAAAGTCAGAATCAATCCAGGCAACTACGTCGACAGTGTGCATACACAAAAAAGATTTGAATACACAGACGAGGAATACGCAGCCGAGTTGCAGAAGATCCGCAACAGATTCGTCCCATTCCTCAACATCTGCAAGGAACATAACACAGCAATAAGAATTGGTGTAAACCACGGATCTCTATCCGACAGAATCCTTTCCCGATATGGCGACACGTCCAACGGAATGGTGGAATCATGTCTGGAATTTTTAAGAATCTGCAAATCCGAAAATTTCAACGACGTTGTAATCTCCATAAAGGCATCCAACGTCATAATCATGGTGCAAACCGTCCGTCTGCTTGTAGAAAGGATGGAGAAAGAAGATCTACACTACCCTATCCACCTTGGCGTGACTGAGGCAGGAGCCGGTGAGGACGGACGTGTGAAGAGTGCGGCTGGTATCGGAGCTCTGCTCTACGACGGTATCGGAGACACAATCCGCGTTTCATTGAGCGAAGACCCTGAGGCTGAGATTCCTGTGGCCAAATCACTTGCGAACTATATCAACTCCAAAGTCGCAAAAAAAGCAATCACAGGCAACGGCTATTCACTGAAAGACATCTGCAAACTGGAAGCGAGAAAAGTGGGCAGATGCGGAATTATCGGCGGCGGAAAAGTGCCGGTTGTGATCTCAGAATATGCTGAAGTAGACGGACTTAAGCCAGACTTCGTATCAAGAGACACGTATGATGCGAGTTGCAACGTCGCTCAGATAGTGCCATTTGCAAATTGGAAGGGAGAATCAAATTGTTATCCTCTATTTTCAGCCAATGAGATTTCAAAGATTGGCGACGTGAATGCCGAATACAAATTCCTTCAGCTATCGTATGAAGAGGCATCCGAGGAGGCATTGAAAAATATAGCCGACGACGTTGTGTTGATAATCAAGTCGGATTCCGACATGAACGATGTGGCATGCAGACGAAACATCTTCGTGATGCTGACCTCGTTAGGCAAGAGCAATCCCGTCATCTTGGAATCTTCTTACGCCACTTCTGATTGCGGAGAGCTGCAAGTGTGCGCCGGAGCCGACAACGGATTGTTCTTCATCGACCATTTGCCAAGCGGAATCTGCATCAAGTCAAAATTGAAAGAGTCGCTTTCTGTGGCGTTCGGAATCCTACAGGCCACACGCACAAGAGTTGTAAAGACAGAATACATCTCATGTCCAAGCTGCGGACGCACGCTATACGACCTACAGTCGACACTGGCAAAGATCAAAGCCAAGACATCACATTTGACTGGGCTTAAAATCGGAGTGATGGGCTGCATCGTCAACGGACCGGGAGAGATGGCAGACGCCGACTACGGATACGTAGGATCAGCACGAGGCAAAGTCAACCTTTATAAAAAACAAGAATGTGTCGAGAAACTCATTCCTGAAGACGAGGCTGTGGACAAACTGATTGAGCTGATAAAGAAGAACGGAGACTGGAGAAATGCATAATTCATAATGCATAATTAAGTGGACAATGAGGATTGTTAAGGACGGAACGTCCTAACCTCCTCCCCATTGTGCGAGCCGTAGGCGAGCACATATAAAATTCATAATGCACAATTCATAATGCAAAATTGTTGGGAAATCCACACATCGGGTAATCCTACCATCACGTAGAGACGCACGGATGTGCGTGTAACAATAATGAATGCAGAATTCATAATGCACAATTCATAATGCACAATTCATAATGCAAAATTGTTGGGAAATCCACACATCGGGTAATCCTACCATCACGTAGAGACGCACGGACGTGCGTGTAACAATAATGAATGCACAATTCATAATGCACAATTCATAATTGTTGGGAAATCCACACATCTGGTAATCCTACCATCATGTAGAGACGCACGGACGTGCGTGTATCAGGCGATAAATGCATAATTCATAATGCATAATTAAAGGCCATGGTTGTCGCAGGCAGTGACAACCATGGTCTATTTTTTAATGAGGATTGTTAAGGACGGAACGTCCTAACCAGCCCCCACCGTGCGAGCCGTAGGCGAACACTAAAAACAAAAGATAGATATAGTTCATTCCATATTATGTTAGATAGCAACTTTATGATAAATAATAGAAACATTGTTTGGAAAAAAGAAAAGGCATAGATAAATTTGTTAGAAAGATAAGAGAAAAAATCTCATCAGAAACTACAATTTGAACATTAACTAAAAAAGGGTAAAGATATGTCACATAGTATTATCGACATCGAAGGCGTAGGAGAAGCTTACGCAAAGAAGTTGCAGAACGCAGGTATCCGCACAACAGAAGCTCTACTTGAGGCAGGTGCTTCTCCAAAGGGAAGAAAAGAATTGGCAGAGAAGACAGGTATCTCAGATGCTTTGATCTTGAAGTGGACAAACCATGCAGACCTATTCCGCATCACTGGTATCGCAGGTCAGTTTGCAGAGTTGCTTGAGGCAGCAGGTGTAGACACAATCAAGGAGTTGCGCCACCGTAAGGCAGAGAACCTTCACGCAAAGATGGAGGAGGTCAACGCAGAGAAGAAGCTAACTCGCCGAATCCCTTCAGTTGGTCAGCTAGAGGCAATGATCGAGCAGGCTGGCAAACTTGAGCCAAAGATGACTTATTAATCTTACTCAGATTTCAAAATTAACAGAAAAACACCGCAGAAATGTGGTGTTTTTTCTATATAACACAACTAGCGACACATGTGTTTTATGATGAACTACACTTATAACTTCAGAAAATGAAAAAATCGATATACATACTTACTTTAATCATTATATCTCTCCTATCTATGGGAGCGACGGTGCATGCACAATTTTTAGAATCCACAGAATCATTAAGATTATCCATTTATCCATCCGACTTAATTGTCAGAGGCAGTTTTAATATCAAAACGGACAATCCGCTAAAGGAATACTTTGTCAATATCGATGGTGTCATACGAATCGGCGATAATAGTATTAAACTCAAAAAGAAAGATCAACCTCGTGCAAAAACAAGAATTGAAGTGAACAAAGGCAGACTTAATTTAGGAGGAAAAACACCAAAAAAAGGACCTAAATACACTTATAATTACGATTATAAAAGAATAGAATCAGTCAGTGAAGGAAAATTGGACAATCCTGTTGACATCGACGAGTGGAGTGTCAATCGATTAAGCATAGAGGACAAAGACATCACCATCAGCATCTACGATAATAATACAGGACAACTGCTAGAAGAGAAAAAATACAAACTGAAGCCAGACTCTGTTGTTGGTGTTGGCAATCCTAAATTGTGTTATACAAATTTGGCTGGTGAAGATGTCAAGGTTATTTCTGGAAAAATAGGCGACGATATCGATTATAGCAAACCTATGAAAATAGTAGTCGAGGACATATGGGATAGGTCATATAAAGTATGCTCGTATAATGTAAAGGACTTAAATTCAATGTGTGAAATGGGGGCAAACACCACTAATGAAGATACTCTTACAGAAAGGCAAAAGAATATTATACGAAATTTACCTAAGGGAGGCTTTACGTTCATAAGCGATATCATTATCGAAATAAAAGGGAAAAAATATCATACAGCACCCATTGAAATACGTAAGTGAAATCGTCTTAAATAGGCATCTGAAATTTCTTAAAGAGCCCTGCGATAACAAAATAATAACCACAGTAACAACCATTCCCCAACCGTGTAAACGGTTGCTACACAAGCCCATGGCTGATTTTTGAGCATTGCGAAAAAATCTACCGTAGGATGATGGGACAAATTCATAATGCATAATTCGTAATTATGTCAGACCACGGTAACGATCATTTTTTATCGTGGAATGATTATCCAAACAATTTCTTTATGATATCTGGTCTTCCAAGGCTTTTCAAATCACGGATTATCTCCTGCTTATATTCTTTCTTATACCAGAAAAAGAATTTACGTTGGTCTTCCTTGTCTTTCTTTGTTCGTGGAGTGTAAACTTTCTCCAATGTATATGGATTTATACCTGTATAATACATCTCTGTAGCGAAAGTCATCGGTGTCGGTGTGAAATCCTGCACCTGCTCCAGATTGAATCCCATCGCTTTCGTGCGAGCGGCAAGCATCGCCATGTCGACGCGATGGCATCCGGGATGTGAACTGATGAAATACGGTATTATCTGCTGGCGTAAACCTGCCTTGCCACAAATTCTGTCAAACTCTTTCTTGAATTTCTCAAACTGCGAAAAACTTGGTTTGCGGATCAGACACAACACTTCATCTTCTGTATGCTCAGGAGCCACCTTCAATCGTCCGCTCACATGGTTTGTAATAAGTTCCTCCGCGTATGCCTGATGACTTGCGTTTGCCTTCGGATCCTTGTCTTCATGCAGAATCAAATCGTATCTGACACCGCTACCAATGAACGACTTCTTTATCTTCTTCAGTTTGTCTACCTCTTTATAAAGCGCGATAAGCGACGAATGGTCTGTATTCATATTCGGACACACTTTCGGGAAGGCACAACTTGGTCTTTTACACTTTTTGCACAACTCCTGATTTCGTCCACGCATCTCGTACATATTCGCGCTCGGTCCACCAAGATCCGACAGATAGCCCTTGAATTCAGGATGCTCACACACCTCTCTAACCTCCCTCATGATGCTCTCCTTGCTTCTCGATGTGATATGTTTGCCCTGATGCGCGCTGATTGCGCAGAACGAGCAACCGCCGAAACAGCCTCTGTGGATATTGATACTGAACTTGATCATATCGTAGGCAGGAATTCGTTTGCCCTTATATTTAGGATGAGGAAGACGTGTGTATGGCAGATCAAACGAAGCATCCAAATCCTTCGACTCCATCACAGGGAAAGGAGGATTAACAACCGTAACATGGTTTTTATCAACACGTTGCACAAGACGACGTGCCTCCATCTTATTACTTTCTTCCTCTATCACACGAAAATTCTTCGCCTGCTTCATCTTGTCTTTGCAACACTCAAGATGCGGAAAAAGTTCAAATGTCTCACCGTCGTATTCAGGAATCTTATTTCCTTCAATTAAATATGAAGTCTGTGGCACATCATGCATATCAAAAATGCTTTCTCCTCTCTTGCACCTGTTGGCAATCTCTTTAAGTGGCAATTCTCCCATTCCATAAATAAGAAGATCAGCTCCGCACGTGGCAAGAATTGTCGGCATCAAAGTGTCGTCCCAATAATCATAATGGGTAAGACGACGGAGACTCGCCTCCAATCCTCCAATCACAACCGGAACATCAGGATAAAGTTCTTTCAATATTTTCGTGTAGACGGTGGTGCAACGATCCGGACGAAAACCTGCCTTTCCATCGGGAGAATAGGCGTCGTCACTACGTTTTCTCAATCCAGCGGTATAATGGTTCACCATCGAATCCATACAGCCAGAAGAGACGGCGAAAAACATCCGTGGTTTACCAAATTTCTTAAAATCACGGTAATCACCATGCCAATCAGGTTGCGGCACAAGAGCCACTCGCAATCCGTACGACTCCAAACATCTGCCGACCACAGCACCCGCAAACGAAGGGTGGTCGACATACGCGTCGCCAGAAAACAAGACTACATCCACGTAATCCCATCCTCTCAAATCTGTCTCTTTTTTAGTAGTAGGCAGAAAATCTGTAAGTCTGTACTCTTTTGGCATAATATATTATTTTGGTTGATGATTGATGATTGATGATTCAAACACAATTCTCTATTCTCTCATCTCTTAATTATCTCATATTTACATCGGATCGACATCAATCTGCACAAACACACTCTTGTGATGAAGCAGAATATTGTCGACACACTGTTTCATAATCATTTTTGAAGGTGAGACGTTGGTGTTGACATCAAGTTTCACCATTATCTTACGTATATGCAACGCCTGGATCCTTGTAACTACGGGAAGATCCGGACCATATACAAACTGACCAAAATGGGAACGCAACACCGCCGCCAACTCATATGCGGCAGCCTCCGTTTTATCCACATCCTTACCCTTAACCATAAGGTTTATCAGGCGATAGAATGGCGGATAACGGAATGCTGTACGCTCATTCAGCTGAGACAAATACATGCTTCGATAAGAGTTATGGCACACCTGATCCACGACCGGATGCTTCACATCACTCGTCTGCAACACCACCAAGCCTCGTTTGCCATGTCGTCCGGCTCGCCCTCCCACTTGTGAAATCAACTGGAAAGCTCGCTCGTGCGCACGGAAATCCGGATAATGGAGCATAGAGTCTGCGCTTAGGATTCCCACTACCCTGACCTTCTCAAAATCCAAACCTTTGGAAATCATCTGTGTGCCGACCAATATATCAGTCTTGCCACGCTCAAAATCTGAAATTATGGACTCGTAGTTTTTACGTGATTTTGCGACATCCAAATCAAGGCGAGCCACTTTTGCGGCTGGAAATATCTTGCTGATCTCCTCTTCCGCTTTCTCTGTGCCGAACCCACGGTTGCTGAGTGTGGGATTGCCACACGACGGACAGAATTGCGGAACTGGAATTGTATAGCCACAATAGTGGCATACCAGAGAATTATCTTTGCTATGAAGAGTCAGGCTCACATCACAATAGATGCAGCGTGGCACGTAGGCACAACTTCTGCACTCCATGTATGGAGAATATCCACGTCGGTTCTGAAACAAAATCACCTGCTCATGATTGGACAACGCGCGACTCATCTCGTCGATCAACTTCTGGCTGAACAATCCAGTCATCTTCTTCTGCAGACGCTCCGTCTTCACATCGACCACATTGATCTCAGGCAATTGGATATCCGCATAACGAGTCAAAAGCTCCACAAAACCATATTTCTTTGTCTGTGTGGCAAGATAATAGCTTTCTATCGACGGAGTGGCAGAGCCGAGCAAAACCTTTGCATTATGAATTTTAGCTAGCACTATTGCCGCATTACGGGCATGATAGCGAGGCGCAGGATCATATTGTTTGTAGGTGTTTTCATGCTCTTCATCCACAATCACGATTCCAAGATTACGGAATGGAAGGAAGATAGACGAGCGGACACCGAGAATCACTTTGTATTCCTTTTCTGGCGAGAGCATATTCTGCCACACCTCAACTCTCTCATTATCTGAGAATTTGGAGTGATAGATACCAAGTTGTTCGCCAAACACACGACGAAGACGAGTCGTCAGCTGAGTGGTAAGAGCAATCTCAGGAAGCAGGAACAACGCCTGTTTGCCGCTTGCAATGGCTTCATCAATAAGTTTGATATAAATCTCCGTTTTTCCGCAAGAGGTGACTCCATGCAAAAGCACAACATCTTTTTGCTGGAAATTGGAAATAATCTCATCGTAGGCTTTATTCTGGGCATCGGTAAGTGGATAGCGATCCACCACATTAGCAAATTTACTATTGTCGATCCTGCCAATCTCCTTGTCGTAAAGGCGGAAAATATCCTTCTTTATCAATCCCTGTAAGACGGCGGGCGACGCGTCTGCTTTAGCCAGGAGTTCTTTTTTAGTCACCTCCTTCTGCTCTCCTTTCACATAAAAACTCGACATTGACAGGAATTTAAGCAGAAGTTCAAGCTGTTTTGGCGAACGTTCCAGTTCAGCCGCAGCCTTATTCATTGCGTCAGTATCAAGCAGACGGTCGGAGACAGTAACGTATGTCTCCATTTTGGGTTTATAGCCATCCTTCAGCTGTTCATTCAGAGTGATGGCTCCCTTGGCAAGAAGCGACTGCATAGTGGGAAGAAGATTCTTCACTTTGACCAACTTGCTAAGTTCCTCAATACTTGTCTGTTTAGAAGTAGAGAGGTTTTCCATCACTGCCAATTCCGTCTTCTTAAGCGGTTCGACCTCCTCAAAATCCTCATTTGCGGCGACGAGAGTCTCGCTCTCCATCTTCAAGCCAGACGGCAATGCGGCTTTCATCACCTCGCCAAGACTACATATATAATAGTCTGCAATCCATTTCCAAAGATTAAGTTGAGATTGGGTGACGACAGGATTCAAATCCAGCACAGAAATGATTTCCTTGATCTCTATGTCATCGTCGAAATCATCAAATATTTGAGAGACGATGCCAGTATAAAGTTTCTTTTTTCCCACAGGCACCACCACCCTACCGCCGACAATCACGTCGGCAGCCAGCTCATCAGGCACTGCGTAAGTCAGCACACGGTTGAGTGCAAGCGGAAGAATCACACTGACATATTTCATCTATGATAGAAATCAATTATTTTTCAAAGATACTGAAAATAATTCATAATTAAGAATGCATGATTCATAATGAACTAAGTTCAAATCATACAAAAAGCAGATAATTTAGCATTCCGCTTTAAGCATTTTAAATTTACTTAATAATCGGGAACCTCACAATGAATGTTGTTCCGACACCCTCTTCCGTTTCAAATGAGATGTCTCCTTTACATGCGGTGACGATACTCTTGGTGATGGCAAGACCCAGACCCATTCCACTGTTTTTAGTGGTGAAATTAGGTTCAAACATACGCTTTTGGATATCTGGTTTGACACCCGTACCATTATCCTTCACACGCACCTCCACATTCATATCCGATGTAGAAAGAGAAACATTGACAAATCCCATCTGATCTTCTGGAATTGCCTGAATAGCGTTTCGTATAAGGTTGTTGAACACCTGCATCAACTGTTTCTCGTTTCCAAGGATATATACAGGATGATTTACTGTAATGTCAGACTGCACAATCACACCCTCTGGATTATGCAAGTAGAGAGCGACAGCATTACGCAATCTAACCACGATATCAACTCGTTCAGGCTCCACCGCCGTCACCTTAGCAAAATCAGAGAATTCAGTGGCGATACGGGCAAGATTCTCAATCTGTTCGACAAGCAAATCCGCAGTATGGTTGAAATACTCCTCAAAATGTTCTGGATCCATCTCCTGTTTACGCTGTGCAGCCTGAATCGACAATTTCATAGGAGTAAGCGGATTCTTAATCTCATGAGCGATAGATCTTGCCATATCACGCCATGCCGTCTCACGCTCGCTTCGCGCAAGTTTTTCAGCAGATACGACAAGTTCGTCTACCATGGCATTATATCTGGAGACTAATTGACCTATCTCATCATTCTTATTTGAATAATAGATTTTTTCATTGGCGTTTGTAAGCTGTAGACGCTGCAGTTTATTACTGATTTCATAAATCGGAGCGGAAATCCTCATGTTGATCCACCAAACGACCAAGAACGAAAGTGTGATCACAATCAAGAAAGCGTCGAGCACAAACACAATATAGTTGAAGACATCCGAATTACGGTTTTTATCCAACACATTGTTCAGCACCTGAACATATCCCACCTGAACATTATTGGCATTATAAAGATAAGCGTATTCAGTGGCATATTTCTTACCCAATATCGACTCTTCTGTTTTCGGATAAAGAGTAAGATTACATTTTGCGTTAGCATTCATAATACGTGAAGCTCCCTCATTTTTACGTCGTGCTCCAAGTCCTTTCAGGTCACTACTTGATGCAGAATGTTGGAATCCATTTGAGTCGTAGATGATGATATCAGAGTGGAGCACCATAGAATACTCTTGAAGAATATAGTCGAGATTGCCAGACGAAATCATCTCCAGATCAGAATGTGTACCTAGTTTTTCCTGCAAAGCAGACTGCAAAGTCATAATCTTCGTGTTACTGTTGTACTGCATTTCCTGTTCATACTGACGAAGGAAGAAAGTGAACGACAGCCATGCTGTTGCGATGAAAGCTATTGCAAGAGGAGCCAAAAGCCACAATAGCATTCTGGAGAATATTGAGTTTCTGATACTCTTGTTTTTCAGATATTTGATAATATAGTATACAACGACCCAGAAAAGGAAAATTCCAAATATGGTAGAAACAAGAATCAGATGCATATTGATTGTTATTTCCGGCAAACTACAGACAATATAGCCTCCTTTGCCAAAAGAACGCACATAATGGTGATAACCATTAATATTATACGAATATGCATGTTCACCACGACGCAAAGCTGTGCTATGAGGAGGATAATGATAATCTCCAGTCCACATCTGAAGTTCTCCGTTGTAATATTTTGCCAGAGCAAGATTATTCCATTGAGAAGTGTAACTACTATACTTAAGATTGTTTGTTTCAGACGACAAACGATTATATAGAAGTGACGGATAAAACTTCACATACATATCTATTCCCTGATAGTGGAATTTAGCCAAATATACCAGAGAGAGAGCAGCGTCAGCATTTAGATAAAAATTATGATTATGTACCCTTTTGCAGCTATTTTTTATAAACGAAGGCGGCACTGTGGTATATTTCAAAGAGTTACGGTCACGCAGATGAATGGCAGAACCTGGTCGAGACAATTGGATGTCAAAATCGTATTTTCTCCAATAATCTGTGAAATATTTCTCACGCAGACGAGTTTCTATCTCCAATTGTCGGTTGACAGTATCCACAAGATATGCCTTTAATATCACATCCTGACGGAATTTACTCTCGACATTATCCATCAACTGTTCCAACGTGGAATCATAATTCATCAACGCATTCGACTCAATACGGCTTGCCAGATTACTTATTTTGAACTCGTTTCTTGCAGAACTTAGCTTAATCAGCAAAGCGACCGCAAAATTCAAGATTAAAAAAGCAATCAGTCCTATAAAAATATTTCGTGACTGAATGTCATAAAAAAAGAAAATATCTTTCAACAACAGCATAGCTATCATCCATGGGAAAGTATATTTCACAGAATCATCATCAATAAGGAATACAATAAAAAAGAATATCGAAAAATTTATGACACGTATCAGAACCACAGACTTTATCGGCAACCTCCTTTGGGTAAGGTTCATTAGATGAGCGACTATATTCGCATACAAAACAATCCATACGACAAACACAAACAGAGCCAAACAGGTCTCTTTGGATATATCCTGCACATATGGGACCGCCAAATCAACATTCGACCTGCTGTATATAAAAACTCTTGCCATGGCATAAACAACCACACCAAGCGTAATAATCAAAACATGACCCAAATATGCAATCAAAAAATGCCATTTGTCTCCTGAAAACAAAAGTTCACTTGGAAGCAGTCGTTTAATCACTAAAGAGTAATAAAGAATAATGATTATAGTGTAAAGCAAAACCACTCCAAGCGGTGTTCCAGAACTGTCATCAAACAAACTTCCACCAAATATATATGCAGGCTGACGAATAGAGCCACAAAACAAGACAAAAAGCAAAATACATCCGATAATACCCGCAAAATATAGTTTGGACAATTTTCCGTCATTATATCTCAAGAAAATAACACGCAGCAAGAGATACATGAATATTCCAAATATTATCCAGCTGAAAAAACATATCTGTTTACACAATTGGTCAGGCACTGAAATTGTGACATTCTGCAAACGGAACAATTCGGCTCCATTATTGCCATTAACAACAATAGCATCAAGATTATCAGTTCCGACAAATCTCACATGGTTAGGTAAATTAAAGCCTTCACAAAACTTATCCACCTTCATTTCATGAGGATAATAGAATGTCTTGACCTTTATCAAGGCTATATAGTGATAATCACCGGATGATATTTTGGAGCCGACGGTATGATAATTCGCAGCGCAATAATAGAATTCTGATTTGTCTGGAATATCAGATAAGGAATCCACATTTATTTCGTTGTCTGTCCAATAAATAAGATTATTTTTCCTGTAGACACGACACTCAATTCCGTTCTCCTTCGACTGACTGATATAAAATGGATTACTCTGAAGTTTTTCAAGGTTTCCTCCCGTCTCCTGCATCATCTTTGTAAGCAGATCCATAGCAATCGTCTGCTTCTTATGAAGTGTCTGATTGAATTCTGTGAGATCCAAACTTTTCTGACTCCGCATATAACTAAGATAGTCGGACACCAATGCTATTGTCGCAGTCAAAACGAGGACGGCAAGGACTACATATATATTGGAAACCAGTTTTTTTATGACTTCAATAAAATCTTTTCTCATAATCACTCATGATGATACGGTTCTCCTTTCAATATCGTAAAAGCTCGATAAATCTGCTCCACGAAGATAAGTCTGATCATCTGGTGCGAAAATGTCATTTTTGAAAGCGACACTTTTCCATTCGCACGTTTGTAGACATTAGGAGAAAAACCATAAGGACCGCCAATTAGGAAAACCAGACGTTTTCCTCCGGCATTCATTTTTTTCTGTAAATACTCTGAAAATCCGACAGATGTGAATTCTGTGCCATGCTCATCAAGAAGAATCAACTCATCATTGGCTGAGACTACCTGCATAATAAGTTCCTCCTCTTTCTGCTTCTGCTGCTCTTCACTTAAATTCTTCGTGTTTTTCAGTTCTGGAATCTCAATGAATGAAAATTGAGCATAGTGTGACAATCTATTAACATACTCCTTAATAGACGCAATAAAATTCTTATCAACGGTTTTGCCAACTGCTACGAGATCAATTTTCATACTAATTCATTATCATTTTATAGTAAGACGCAATTCTTCGCGTCTCAACCGGATTCTCTATACTTTACAATCTCGGCAAAGTTAACTATTTGTAATTAAATCAACAAAGTTTAATTCGCTTAAATAATTCCCACATCACAATGCCGGCTGTGACAGAGACATTCAAGGAGTGTTTTGTGCCGAACTGAGGTATTTCAATCACTCCGTCGCTTTCATCGACAACATCCTGACGGACTCCTTTGACTTCATTTCCCATCACAATGGCAAAGCCTTGTTTTCCATCAGGCAAAGACAAATTGTTGAGCATCTCACTCCTTTCCACCTGCTCGATTGAATAAACATGGTATCCCTGCTTCTTCAATTGCTTAACTGCATCCAATGTGTCTTCGGCATACTCCCAGTCCACCGTCAACTCTGCTCCAAGAGCACTTTTATGAATCTCAGCATTAGGCGGACATGACGTGATTCCACACAACACAATTTTCTCCACAATGAACGCATCAGCAGTACGGAACACAGCACCTACATTATGCATGCTCCTCACATTGTCAAGCACCACCACCAAAGGAATCTTCTTTGTTTGCTTAAACTCCTCAGGGGTAATTCTATTAAGATCTTCTATTGTCAGCTTTTTCATTTTTTCTTTCCTTCTATATAGTCACATGCAGTTTCGATAATATTATCCAATTTCTGCTTGTAGGCAAGTTCTTCATCCAAATGCAGTACGATATCCGGATCAACGCCAAACTCGGTGAATTGCATATTTTTATCATAACATGGATTAGCAGAGAATCGTACTTTCCAGCCACAAGGCAATTCGGTAGTAAACGGCATGCCACATCCGCCTCCTGTCTTTCCTCCAAGAATTTTGACACGTGGCAAACCCTTCATCGCATACACAAATTCATTTGTCGCACTGAAACATCGGCTATTCGTGAGCACATAAACTGGCTTTCTATAAATCACACCATCATTGTCTGGTGACACCTTCTCTGCCACAGGTGAAGAGAAATCAGAATGTCCAGGCCCTGTCTTATTGACTCTGTATCCAATAGTCGTCGTCTCATCAATAAAATGAGACACCAACGCATTCACATTGGCAATTGAACCACCTCCATTACTTCTCACATCTATAATCAAGCCTTCGGTATCCTCAAATGAATCCAAAATATTATTTATATTGCCTGATGAGAAAGATGAAGAAAAACTACCATAATAAATATACCCTACCTTACCGTCACGCAATGTCTTATATTTGAATCCACCGACACTTCTTGTATCTTTGCCCAAATATCTGTCATTATAATTCACGACATTATAATCAAAGTCAATAGGTGTATTGTCGGCGAAATCATATCTTGAGACATCAAACGACGTATAAAGGTTGACATGACCGTCCTTCAACTCTCCTAACATCGCCGCCAATATGTCGAAATATTCAGTGACATTGTCGCAGTCGTAATAAACTTTGGGCAAATATTTGTCATAAACCAAATCCCATCTCATGATACTGTCCTTTTTATAGTCAAAGAAACAGTATTTTTCATCTATCTCTTTCCAAAGGAAATTGAAATTCTCAACAATGTCGAAATCCTCATATTCCAAGTCGTCGTCACAAGAGACAAAAACAGACGACACCGCCACTAATATAATAGCAAATATTCTTTTCATAGCTTCTTATTCAAATACTGTTGTAAACCTGGAATCTCTGTTTAGTCTTCCTTTTAGATTATAATAGTCATACGACCATCCAAGAAGAGCCTGGACATTCGTCGTACGGTTGTCTATCATATTAATCATAGATTTCGAGCGATCCACCAACATTCCAAGACGTAATGTCGTCCTGCGAAGTGGCAACTCCACCATCAATTTATTTGAAATACGGACTTTCTCCGACAATGAATTGAAATCCAAGAACTCAGATTTTTCATACTCAGGCAATGTCAAATCATAATATAGCTGAGTGTATGTAGGAGAAAATACGACTCCAGCCAATCTGAGATCAAACTGATCTGAGATTTTTATCAAACGTCGTTTGGTACGGACACACAAAGTAGGGCGAAACGACAAGCCCAACAGACTCAAATCCGCACGTATGTAAACAGGATTATTTGAATTGCTGAACAACAAATCCGCTCCAAGCTCAAACCCTGCGTATACTCCACAAAGCATGTGAAATTTCGGAGTAAGTTTCCAGTCATAAAAATAATGATATTCAAACACATCATAGTAAGAACTCATCTCCGTCGACTCATTTGTCGGCATCATATTTGACATACTTACACGATTATTCACCAGGCTGTAGAAATCACATTTCCCAGCTTTCTGGTGTTTGATTGTCTCATTCCAAAACTCAAACGTCGTTCCAGAATACAGCAATGGTGAAAGGTACGAAACATGATGAGTTTCTCTACCCAGGCCCAGTCCAAAAGCACGATTTCCAAGTCTGACAGATGCAGAATCCGACGTCTCCGCATGCAACGTCGTCAGAAAGAAAAATATGAATGAGATTATAAAACTAAGTCTCCTCATTTCACAAAAATTAAAATTCACAACAAAATTAGTAATTTTTCAAGAAATAAAAAAATCGCACAACTAATGAGAAATTCAAAATCATTAGTTAGAAAACAAAAACGCCAGAGAATCTCTTTTTAAGAAAGTCTCCAGCGTTTTCTGAAAAACACACTCTAACTATCGGTTATTTAACAACTCCTTCAATGTAATCACATGCGGTTTCGATAATATTGTCCAATCCCTGAGTATAAGCCAATTCCTTATCCAGATGCAGTTCAATATCCGGATCCACGCCAAATTCCATGTTTTGTTTATCCTTATCCAAAATGACATTTCCTATACAACGTGCAAGCCAGCCATTGGGAAGTTCCGTCACAACAGGAGCCCCTACTCCACCTCCAGTCTTTCCACCAAGAAGTTTTACTCGTGGCAATCCCTTCATAGAAAAAGCAAAGATATTTGTTGAACTGTAACAGCCTCTGTTTGTAAGCACATAGACAGGTTTTCTGTATATGGCTCCATCGTATGGTTCAATATTGCAAGAGACAGGAGAAGAGAAATCAGAATGTCCAGTCACAATTTTATATATGCTATAAAATGGAATATATGATTCATCAATAAAATGAGATACCATCTTTTGAACATTGCCTATATCTCCGCCAGGATTGCTTCTGACATCGATGATCAAACCTTCCGTATTCTCAAATGTAGACAAAATATAGTCCAATTGTTCATTCGTGAATGACTCTGTGAACTCAGAATAACGGATATAACCTACTTTTCCATCACGAAGTGTCTTATATTTAATGCCACCGCTGTAACGATAGTCTTTTCCAAGATACCTGTCGCTGGATAATACGTCATAATTTATATCAGATGGATAATTCTCTTCAAAATCGTAACTTGAAATATCAAATGAAGACAACAGGTTGACATGACCATCCTTCAATTCATTCAACATTGCAGCCAACACATCAAAAAACTCAACCTCACTTTTACAATTCCTGACATAAGTGAGATATTCATCATGGACGGCATTCCAATCCTTGATTGAGTCTTTCTTATAGTCGAAGAAACAATACTTTTTATCAAACTCTTTCCAAAGGAATTCAAAATTGAATTCGTAATCAGAAACTGTATCCATATCATATTTTAAATCGTCATCACATGCGACGAATGTGGACATGACAGCCACAAGGAAAAGCAAAATTATCTTTTTCATAGCTCTTTATTCAAAAATGGTTTTTAACTGTTTCTTTCTATTTAGTCTTCCAGAAGAAGTCAGATAATCAAATGAGAATCCGACAATTCCCTGAACATTCAAAGAACGATTGTCCACATTGAAGATCATCGACTTTGATCGTTCAACCAACATTCCAAGACGTAATGTCGTTTTACGAAGTGGCAAATCAACCGTCAACTTATCACTAAAATGAAATTTTTCAGAAAAGGAGTTAAAATCTATAACATCCTTCAGGTCATCACAAAGAAACGACTGATTGGTAGTTGGATAAAATACAAAACCAGCCAAACGCAAGTCGAATTGATTAGAGATTTTAATCAAACGGCGATTTGTTTGAATGCATAGCGTTGGACGGAGTGACAATCCCAAAAGATTTAATTCAATACTATAAAAATTAGGATTATTACCTATCCACAACGAGGACTGCATCTCATTTTTTTCAAATTCACCACCTATATAGCCTCCACAAAGCAGATGAAAATTAGAAGCCAGTTTCCAATCATAATACAAATGATAGTCAAGTTCCAAATTTGAGACTGCCATTATGTTCTGCTCCGTTAATGTTAAATATGAAAGTGATGATCTATCAAAACGAAAATTTGTGAGGCTATAGAAATCCTTATTCCTCCAATTTTTTTTGTTTATTCTTTCTGCCCATAGCCCAATACCGTTACCAGAATAAAGCAGTGGAGAAAGATGTGACACATGATGAGTTTTTGAACCAAAACTCATACCTAACGCAAAATTTTTTGTCAGTTCATTGTCTGTTTTTACAGACAGAGAATCTGCGTCCTTTGCAAACACAGTTGTCAAAAAGGCTAAGCAAAATGACAAAACACAAACAATTCTCTTCATTTTTAATGTCAAAAACAAAATTAAACAAACTTAATATTTCTTCATTAAAAAAGGTCAATAGTACTATATCTCTTTCTAACATTAAAACGGAAACAGTCTAAAAAATATTGTGGGAGAAAAATCAATATGTAAGGATTAAATTCAACTACATCCTTATTATCAAGAAGTTATAAAAATAAATTTATTCTATCCACCCAGCAAAAAACTCTACTTCTGCATTTTTGTCATTAGGGAAAAAGACATTAAATCCTGAGCTTGAATATCGGGCACGAAATATAATACCGTCTGGACAACAATAAATATCGGTAATAATCGGATAATAAATAGGATATATATTGCAATTAAAAAAAGAATCAGCAGAATCAATATATATATGAAACAAATCCATTAACTCATTGTATTTTTCATCCGATTCATCAGCATATTTTCCCAATATATTATTAATATGAGTGTCCATCAAAAACAGACAGACTCCTCCTGTTTCATTTGAAACTTTCTTATGGTTGAATTCCGTTAAAAAAGGAACTATGACATTAAGACTGTCAATTTTTTTAATACCAAAACAACCTATAGGTGCTGGAATTTCTTTTATACGAGCAAATGAATCACTTGTATAACAGACATTGATAGTGCGCGGGAAAACACATACATTCGATTTATTTCTTTCTTGATATGTTTGGATTCTATCTTCCAAATCAGAAATCCGCTCTCGATTCTTTCGTTTTCTTGTAGAACAAAGGCTATCCAGTTCTTTACAATTCTCAGTGTATGCTTCATCATTAATATGTTCATTCCATTGATAAAATTCTTGTATCTTCTGATTAATAATGTTGTTTTTGTCTCTCTCCTTCAAAACTGAGGAATAAACCTTCCAATTCTCCACAAAATCATTAATATTTGATTTATCCAAAACAAAAGAATCTGTGATGAAACTTGGCGTTTCAAACGTAAATCTTAATGGTGCATACAACGAATTTTCATTTTCATCATAAGCATCACAAAAACTTTTTGACACAGACGAATAATACTTTGAACAAGTAATTCCATAAAATATGCCTTTATATGACCATATATCATTGTAAGCCATTAATGCAAGGAAAAAAAGTTTCAAACGTTTGGAGTCTGTTTGTTCTTTGATTATCATATCAGTAAATCGGACCAATGCTCTTTTATATTCTTTTTTAGGAGATTTTCGAATAATAACTAAAGCAGAATCCTGACTACTCTCACTCTGCATTTCGTAGTTTAACAAAACATCATTCACCCACTTCACTGTGTCAACAGATTCCATAGGCAAACATATTTGTACAGAAAATAAAGAAAAGATAATAACAAATATATGTTTCATATACGAAATTGCTAGAGATATAAAATTCAATTTATTAGTCAAATATAATTCTTTTACTAAGAACTAGTTTAGATTAAATTAAATATTTGGTTATAGAGTCGAGGATTGTTAAGGGCGGAACGCTCTCATTTCCTCTCTCTCCGCTCGTCCGTAAGGACGAGCTCAAATAATTTAACGTGAATTCAATGAATTGTAATCTGCTAATCATTTTCCACTTCCTGATTGAATTCTCACATCTTTTTCTCATAAAAAGGCGTAGACTTTCTCTGTCAACCTTGTGTTTCTGTGGTTTTATTAAATTTATGTGCTCGCCTACGGCTCGCACGTGGAGATGGTTAGGACGTTCCGCCCTTAACAATCCTCATTTATGACGCTCCTACTATCATTTTTCTCCAACTATAATATTCTAAATCTCATCGAACTCACGTTAATTTAATAATAGAATCACAATGAATGCATTTTTATCGCTCGCCTTTTGGGCTCGCAGAAGAGAGGTGGGGTCAGGGCGTTCCGCTCTTAATAATCCTCATAAAAATCAGTCATAAACTAAGACAGTACCAATCATTTCATTGAAAATAATTTATCTTCCAACTCGCTTTCGACTATTTTTCAATTGACTTCTGTATATTTTCCAAATCAAAAAACCGTTTCTGAGACAAATCAAATGATTAATTTCAGAAACGGCTATATATAAATCTCGATTTATATTGCTGACTATCAACAAACTGAATCAAGACATACCGTCGTCATACCAAAATCACAACAGATTTTTCTTCTTAAAGAAGAATAGAACAATTACTGACGCCATCAACATTATTCCGATTGATATCCAGAATCCATATTGATTGTCGGCCATCGGAATGATATTGAAATTCATACCAAATATACTTGCGATCCAAGTAGGTGGCATGAAAAGCACACTAACAATCGTAAATATCTTTATGATCTTATTCTGTTCAATGTTGACCAAACCTAAGAATGTGTCCTGCAAATAATCCAATCGATCAAAACCAAACTTAATATGCTCAATCAAAGAATTGATATCCTTGATGACCATATTCATTCTTGGCTGCAACTCCTTAGAGAACAATTCACTGCGCAGAATATTCGACACGACGCGCTGTTTGTCGATTGAGTTTTCACGCAAATGCATGATTTTTTCCTGAAGGTTCTTGATTTGCAAAAGGATGTCCTCATCAATATCTTCCGCGACTTGCATCGTCTTAGACAATTCAGAAATCTCATTCGTCACATCCTCGATCATATCGGCATCATAGTCGACTCGTGTCTCCATAAGTGCACAAAGGATATGGTCGCCCGACGGAAAATTACGTGGATTAGCAAACATCTTTTTGACTGTCTCATCAAAAGATTTCAGTTTGTTGTCACGCACCGATACAAGGATTTTATTTTTAAGGATAAAAGAAACTGGCTCATTCTCAAAATCATCAAGCATGAAGTTTGAGTTGGCAACAAGTGTATCCGATGTCTCTATAAAACGAGAAGAAATCTCGATCTCTTCGATCTCTTCTTCTTCCTGAATATAGATTTTCAAAAAATGCTCAAGTTCGCTCTCTGTCTCAGGAGCTACATTAACAAGGTCAATCCAAACAAAATCAGAAAGAGGAATCTCTTTCAAGATTTTAATATCCTTTGCTACTTTCAAGCGATTGTTCTCAAAATAAAACAATCTAACCTCAGAAATTGGCATAACTATTTATTTTACAAACCGCCGCAGCACTACAACGGTTTGAATTATCTATTAGGTTTGTGATCTCTCTTTGCCGGCGACATTTCCGACATAAAATCAGACGCTGATATTCTTAGCGATAAGGTTTGTGAGATCCACAAACTCAGACACACTAAGTTGTTCCGGACGTTTCATAAAGACTGGATCTGCCAACAACGGATGCCCCTGACCAAGCATAGCCTGCAACGAGTTGCGCATCATCTTACGTCGTTGGTTGAATGCCGTCTTCACTACTTTCACGAACAAATCCTCATCACAATCGATTTTCTTTGTTTCGTTACGTCGCATTCTAATCACCGCTGATTTCACTTTCGGGGGCGGGTCGAACACATTTTCGTGAACTGTAAAAAGATACTCTATATCATAGTATGCTTGCACAAGCACACTCAATATTCCATAAGCTTTAGTTCCCGGCTTAGAAGCCATTCGTTCAGCCACCTCCTTCTGAATCATTCCCGCACAAATAGGAATCTTGTCCTTGTGATCAAGGACTTTGAAGAAAATCTGGCTTGAAATGTTATACGGAAAATTACCAATCACACAGAACTGTCCCTTATACATCTCGTTAAGGTTCATTTTGAGAAAGTCGCCCTCTATTATACGACCATTCAGTTCTGGAAAATTGGCTAAAAGATATGTAACTGATTCAGAATCAAGCTCCACACAAGTAAGGTCAATCTCCTTGTTTTGAAGCAAAAACTGTGTAAGCACACCCATACCAGGACCTATTTCCAAAACAGGCATTCCACCTCCAACATCTATAGTCTCAGCAATGCGTTGAGCAATGTTGAGATCCTTTAGGAAGTGCTGTCCAAGTGCTTTTTTAGGTGTAACTTTCATGCTTTTTCTGAAATTGCGTGCAAAGGTAATATAAAATACCCAAAAATACAAAATAAGAGACGCCACACATAACGTCTCTTATAATATTTATTTTCCTTTCATCACCACTAATGGCAAAAATATCTCTTCCATCGACACTCCACCATGCTGGAATGTGTTCTTGTAATATGAGACATAATAGTTGTAATTGTTGGGATATGCGAAGAAATCGGAGTTGCATGCGAATATATATGCCGAACTCACATTTGGCGACGGTAATCCAATAGATTCTGGTTTGCGAATTTCGAAAACCTCTTTTGGGTTATAATTCAAATTTTTTCCAACTTTGTAACGCAGATTTGTGTTTGTATTCTTGTCTCCCACAACCTTTATAGCATTACGCACATGGATTGTTCCATGGTCTGTTGTCAGCACCACTTTATAACCCATATTCTTAACCGCCTCAAAAAATTCTTTGATCGCAGAATGTTGGAACCATGTCTTTGTCAATGATCTGTAAGCGGCATCTGTCGACGCGAGTTCTCGAATCATCTTACTGTCTGTTCTAGCGTGTGAAAGCATATCGACGAAGTTGAACACAGCCACATTCAAATCATTATCCTTCAGTTTTTTTATCTCCGACACATACTTTGAAGCAAATGCAGAGTCTACAATTTTAGCATAAGAATATGTGAATTTGCGACGGTAGCGCTGGAAGAATGTACCAATAAGTTCCTCCTCAAACTTGTTTTTGCTATCTTCGTCGTCTTCATCCACCCAATACTGAGGATACATCTCCTTAATCTGCAATGGCAACAAACCAGAGAATATTGCATTTCGACTATACTGCGTGCTTGTAGGCAACATACTGCAATACAAATCCTCAGTCTCCACAACGAAATCTGTGCTCAACAGTTCACGGATGATTCGCCACTGGTCGAAACGGAAATTATCCAAAACCACGAAGAATACCTTCTCTCCATTGTCGAGCAATGGCAACACCTTCGTCTTGAAGACATCCTGGCTCATCATTGGTCGATCTGCACCTTCCTTAAACCAGCTTTCATAATTCTTCTTGATATACTTTACAAATGCACTGTTTGCCTCTTCCTTCTGCATAAGGAGGATCTCATCCATATCAGCGGCAGATTCCGAAATCTGTAATTCCCAGAAAACAAGTTTCTTATAGACCTCCATATAATCTTCCACAGAAGAAGAGTCGTTAATCTGCAAACCGATTTTTCCAAACTCCGAACGATATCCATCTGTTGTGACTTCAGAAATAATCTGACGTGCCTTGATATTCTTTTTCAAAGTCAAAAGGATCTGGTTCGGGTTGACAGGTTTGATAAGATAGTCGGCAATCTTAGCACCAATAGCCTGATTCATAATGTCTTCCTCCTCACTCTTCGTAATCATCACCACAGGAATAGTGCTGTCGATCTCCTTGATCTGCTGAAGTGCCTCCAGACCATTCATACCTGGCATATTCTCATCAAGAAAAACGATGTCGTAATGACGATTTCGACATGCCTCTACAGCATCCTGACCATTATTCACACAGTCTGTCTCATATCCTTTCTGTTTCAAAAAAATGATGTGAGCCTTTAGCAGATCAATCTCATCGTCTGCCCATAATATTGTTCCTTGTATCGCATCCATAATCAAACTATTTTAACGGCCAAGATAACCTTTTTTGAACAACTCCATGTACACATTTAGATTTCCCGACTTTCGCAAAGCGTCCAGATTGTCTTTTGTGATAATAACACTATTATATGAAATGTTCTGCAATCTTTGTTTCAAAGCACTTGATTTCAAAATACCTTTCAAATAATCCATCGCCACTGTTGAATTTTCGAACATACCTACAGTGACAATCAATGGGAAATTCTTTCCATCCGTCTTCTCAACATTCAATGCTCCTCCAGGCCACTCTTCATTCGCGTCGACTAAAATTTGCATCAATTTTTGAGAATCGACACTACCCCTTGTGATAAGCAACGCAAAATAATGCTCCGCAGAACGATCGAACGTATACAGATTCTTATATTTCTTCAACTCTTTCTTTGGAGCCGCGTCTGCTTTCTTCTCCTCTACTTTATTAGCAACTTTCTTCTCCTCGTCAGAATTCTGTTCAGTCGGCTTAACTTCATCAGGTTGAGCCACTTCATCAGTTTTTTCATCAGTATTTACAGCCTTAGTTTCCTGCTTTGCCTCAGTCTTAGTCTCCTGTTTTGCTTTTGGAGCGATTTTCGACTGCGACATATTGTTCAAGTCGTCACCTTCTTTGATTTCCACTGGAGCGGCAGGAGCTTGATTGCCAATAAGTTCAATGTTGATTTTCTTCTTGTTATCCTGCTTACGGTTGAGAATATTCTTCTCATAGAACACCTTATACTGATCTAGGGTATAACCACGTCCGATCAAACGACTATTCTCTTCTGAGATCACCAACAAAGTATAGTCAGTGCCGTTGAGAAGCTTCATAATTCCGTCGCTCTCTTTCACACCTTTCTGATACCAAAGTGCCTCGTCAAGATTTTCCAGTCCAGAGACAGAAACCAATCCCGGTCTGATCTTCAAATCGTAATCCTTGACCAAGAATTTTGAGAAATTATATGTGGCCACCTCAAACAACAATCTGTTCTGATCCACTTTGTCTGCCTGAGAAATAATGTAGAAATGATAAGCACTCTTATCGCTGTATCTAAATCCGACAGTATCAATCACACCTGTCTGAATATTCTCTTCAAGCAAAATCTGCTCTCTCTGCGACGCGAGTGACGCTGTTGTGCCTTTCGACGACATATTACCCTGCTCTATCAAAGCCAAGATATCCTTAGCCATTGTAGCGACGTCACTCTTCGGATATTCAGCCACAAGAGCACCCAATGAAGTCTTCAAAGAATCATGCTGTCCGAGTTTTCCGTACGACAACGACCTAAGCAACATGAACTTCGGCATCAACGACGACATCTTATAATTCTTATGCATGTAATCTGTATTCGCCAACACAGTCTGGTAGGCAGACGCATGGTAGGCATCGTATGTGGCTCTATATATAGAATCTTCCACGTTTGCCATTCTCACCAGCTTGTTAGCATAGTCGGGATCGCTCAACACCTGCGAATACTTGCTGTCGGGATACTTAGACACAAGTTCGTCTTTATATTTCACAGCCAAAGCATTGTCGTTCATTTTCTCAGCCACACGGTATGAATTGAACAAAACGTCTGCATCCTTCTCTGGATTTTCACCTCCGAATCGACGCATCCATTCGTTGTAAGTCTGGATCGCCATATCATAGTCTCCAATCTTCTCGTCGAAGACTACAGCCTCATTATACAACGAGGTACGGACCTGACTCAAAGCAAGAGCTTTAGCCTCTGGTGTTTTTGGAATCTGATTCAAATAGTATCCAAGAGTAAGTTCTGGCATACTACTCTGTTCGCTTGCAAAACGTTCAGAATCCGAACCTCTGTCCTGAAATTCAGGAATATTCTGACCATCTTTTGTTGTGTCGTTTTGGGCAACCTCATCAGAAAGAATCATCATCTGTTTATTCTTTCTATTCCAGTTATCCTCTAGACGACGATTTCCCCACTTGTTCTTAAAGTTTATTTTACCCTTAGAGACAGCCTGAGCATTGTAGAAATACCAGCTGGAACCTCTGACTGAATTAACATTCTTCGAAACAATGGTTTCTATTTCCATTCCTGCAATGCGAGCATCAAGAGAGTCCTGTTCTCTCTTCTCCTGTTCTTTACGCAAACGAGCCTTGACTTTGTCGATCTCTCTTTGTGCCGCAGCCATACGTTCCGCGTCTGTGGCTTCCGACAAAGCGAGCAATGAATCCTGAAGATGAACCACTTCATAATTCTGCTTCAACTCAGTAAGATTTTTCGCTTTCGAAAAAATCTCATTATAATCAGGATGATCATTAGAAAGAATAGATGAAGCCTCCGCATAACATGGCTCGGCATCTATATAATTTTTCTTTTGGTAGTAAAGTTTACCAAGTTTCATCAAAGTCACAGCCTTTTCTATGCCGTTTCTTGTACTGCTTTCAGCCGAAACGATGTAATTCTTGATTGCATTGGCTGTATCTCCCTTCGAAAGATAAACATTACCTATCGCATAATAAATTTGGTCGAGATAATCTTTGTTTTTTGATGATTTAGCCTCCTTTTTCAATTTTGCCACGATTCGTTCGGTGTTGCCCAAATCACCAGGAACCACCTCCGACTGGCGGATTCTGGCATTAAACTGCATCTCGTAGTCAGGACATTTGCGTATGACAGAATCATAATATGCGTAAGCCACATCATTATGTCCGAGATCCTGGTTAAGCTGAGCGATGATAAAATAGAAACGCGTTTTCTCTCTCTTGTTTTCAGCCGACGGAATTGCCTGCTTCAAATATTTTAAGGCTTCCGCTTTTTCATTCTGCTTCAAACGAAGATTAGCCATTGCCGCAGCATAAAACTCCTGATTTTCATAGTTCAAATCATCATCACTGATATTAGTCAAAATCTCGTCTGCCTCATAAAGCCAATCCATCTCCATAAGTGCTCTGGCTCTCCATATTAAAGCCTTCACAACCAAATCTTTATGGACAGAAAAATGCTTCTCCACATACGTGAATGTGGCGGCAGCTCCAAGAAAATCCTCATTGTAGTACTTAGCCTCTCCCATCAGCATCCACACGTCGTCCATCTTAGAATTAAACTCCTCTTGAGCATAAAAAGCCGCATACTTAGGGTCTTTCATCTTACCCGGTTTCTTCACCGGTTTTTTACGCATTGAATGGAGTTTGATGGCAGTCTGACACTTATCCAAAGCTCTGTTGCACTGAGAAAAAGCGGCTCCTTTAGTGGATTTGTCACCCACCGGATACATCTTCAAAATCTGCGAATAATCTGGCTTATAGGCATCCTCTATATTACGTTTTCCCTTGTCCAGAGACTCTTTGCCGTTATAATAGACATTGTAACGCGTAGTCATCGCCTGATAACCACGAGAAATGGCTGTGTTTTTCTTGTTGGAACAGCCAAGCATCGTCAACATAAAGAGAGACAATGCTGATATATATATTAAAAAGTACTTCTTATCCATTTGACGACAAATTTACAAACTAAACGATTAAAATGCAAATTTATTGTGTATATGAAGAAAAAATGAAAAAAATCTCAATGGTATGCCCTGATATGGCACACCCAAAATATAATTTTGCCGACATAACTCAAAAAGACTACACGTATGGCATTTAATCAGATAAACAAACTCGTATGGATAGTGGACACCATCTATAAAGCTCGCAAAATCACTTTTGAGGAGCTTAACAAGAAATGGACAGAAACAGATATGAGTGGTGGAGAAGAGATGGTAAAACGCACTTTTTTCAAATGGAAAGAAAGTATCTTCGACACATTTGGACTTTTAATCGAATGTGAGAAAACATATCCGTATTACTATTATATTGAAAACGAAGATGATATCAAACATGGCAATATCGGCAAATGGCTACTTAGCACATATTCCGTCTGCAATTCTCTAATTGAATGCAAATCCATCAAAGACAGAATTCTGCTTGAGGATGTGCCAAGCGGACGTGAATATCTCGACAAAATGATAGAAGCGATGAAGAAAAATATCATGATCCACATCACATATTATAACTACTGGAGAGGCGATACACGGGAGCACTACCTTATGCCACTATGTGTGAAACTATTCCGTCAACGATGGTATATGGTGGGACGTTCGTGGCCACAAGAAACCAACATGATCTTTTGTCTCGACCGTATAAAAGAATTCCGTCTATCCAGCCATTCTTTCGAATATCCTAATGATTTTGATCCACAAACATATTTCAACGGATGTTTCGGAATCATAGCCGGTGAAAATAAAGAGGCTGAGGACGTCATACTAAAAGTCAACGCTAACCAAGCCAACTATTTGCGTGATCTTCCGATGCATGAGTCGCAAGAAGAGATCGAGCGACACGACAAATACAGCATCTTCAAACTCCACGTCCGCCCTACATACGATTTCCAACAGGAGATTCTATGGAACCGTGAGGAGATTGAAGTGTTGGAACCTGAATGGTTACGCAATGAGATTGTAAAAATCATAAACACGATGTTGAACAAATATAAAGGATAATAAACATGAGCGAAATAAGAACGACAGATGGTATAACTATTGATTACAGTAAGGTGATCGGTATAGAATTAGATTATAAAAGTCAACACTCTTCAGAAGTTAGAGTTATATTTGCAACCAGAAAAGAGTATATCTACAATCCAAACACCGAATCATTTGAATTGACCGATATCACGGATGAAGCACGATTTAAATTCGCCGAATATCCGGTTGCCAAAAGAATAGTAGATGAAATGAAAGAAAACTGGAGAGCTATAACAGAATAAAGATTATGGAAAATTTCGCAGCAATAGATTTTGAGACAGCCAACTTCGAGCGCAGTTCGGTCTGTTCAGTGGGAGTTGTCATTGTGCGTGACGGGGAGATAACAGATTCCTTCTATTCACTCATCCAGCCAGAGCCGAACTATTACAACTACAGATGTATGGAAGTGCACGGACTATGTCGAGAAGACACAGACGATGCACCAGTATTTCCAGAAGTGTGGGCACAAATAGAGCCATTGATAGAAGGATTGCCACTTGTGGCACACAACAGCCAGTTCGATGAAGGCTGTCTGAAAGCAGTGTTCAAAGTTTATCAGATGGACTATCCCGACTACATCTTCTACGACACTCTATATGCCTCACGTCGCACATTCAGATATCTGCCCAACCATCAGTTGCACACCGTCGCAGCAGAGTGTGGCTATGATCTGGAAAACCATCACCACGCTTTGGCAGATGCAGAGGCATGCGCGTGGATAGCGAGGGAGATATTGTAAAACGACTTTTATAATCAAAAATGCTTCAATACATTTCCAATTCCGCCCACTACAAAGATGTGCTTTTGCGGGTCAAATCCGTGAAGCATACTCTTTGGATCGGCACCGCTGACATAAAAGACGTTTATATCGAGGCTGGCAAAGAGAAGATGCCGTTTCTCGCACTCATTGCTCAACTCATTAAGCGTGGTGTTGAAGTGAGACTTATTCATGCCAAAGAGCCGGGGCCAAACTTTCGGGAAGACTTCGACAAATATCCCGTACTTTTCGACCGCATGGAACGTGTGCTCTGTCCGCGAGTCCATTTCAAAATGATTGTCTTCGACTGCAAGGAAGTGTATATCGGAAGTGCAAATCTGACAGGTGCTGGCATCGGTATGAAAGCAGAAACGACCCGTAACTTTGAGGCTGGAATCCTTACTGATATGCCAGAAATTGTGGAGCAAGCCATGAACCAGTTTGACGAAGTGTGGATGGGCAAGATGTGCAAGACATGCAAAAGACGTGAGTTTTGCGGAGATCCGATCGTCTAATTCATAATTCATAATTCTTAATTCATAATTTTTTAAGCACTGCCCATATCCTTCACACTCCCACTCTACTTTTGTATTCAAAAATCATAAAATCATGAGAATCAAAGAATACAAAAAGGATCAGGCAAGTTTTAGATTTGTTGTATTTGCCGTGGGAAATGGAGCAATCACATCTGTAAAGAAAGCATTCGAGAATGATCTGATTAAGCAGAATGCATTTTTATATTTATGCGACAATGAGCCATTAGGTTGTGGAGGCAACGTCGCTCTTGGCAGACAAATGGCAGAAGATGACATAGAAAACGGATTAATATGTGAAGACGGGAATCATTGCGTCGTAACACAGAAAGCTATTGTGGTTGCCACGCTCGGTGGAGGAACAGGAACAGGTGCGACTCCCGTCGTCGCCAAATATCTTCACGACAGAGGAATTGAAGTGACAATCATTGTGTCACTGCCATTTAGTTTTGAAGGTCCGGCAAAACAAGAGAAATGTCAAGCAGCGATAAAAGAGATGAGCAATTATGCCATCACTACAATAGTAATCAATAACGACGTCAGCGAAAAATATCATAAAGGAGGATTAGGGAAACATTACTTTGCAAAAACCGTCAGTCTGATCGAAAACGGGATCTTATATGCCACTGGTTTAATGAAAGAAAAGAACATAATCACAAGAAAAAAGCCTTGGTATAAACGACTATTGGGAATATAGAAAAATTAATAAAGTTGAGGATCGTTAAGGGCGGAACGCCCTAAATCCTCCTTTCTAATGCGAGCAGAAGGCGAGCACACAGAATTTAAGTTTCGGTTCTTTTCTGGAATATTTCCACAAACCTATGCCCATGATTTGCACACCATCCTTTTTACTTTGCATAAAAAAAGGAGGAAAGCTATGGAAAAGATCATGACAAAAAAGAGAACAGCTAAAAAGCAGACAATCAAAGAGATGAAAAACACCAAACTCATCAATAAGATTGTCGAGACTACTAATGATGCAAAAGAAATTGTTCCACGTAAGGCGAAAGCTTACATCACAGAGTTGCAAAACAGATTTAACATGTTGAATCCTTACGAGACATCTATTCTATGTGTATTTGTGGAAAAATTCGACTCCAGCAACAATTTACGAGATATTGCAAATCACTATGACATCACTGTTTCAGCAATGATAGAGCATCTAGGCTCAATAGACAATCTCGTGAAATGTAAATTGATTCGAAGATTTAAATTTCGTGGGGAGGAAAGATACTTTTTGTCTCATAATGTGTTGGAATGTCTTCGGAAAGATAAAATTATGGAATCTAAATCTCTTGAAAACCTAAGCATTAGCGAATTTATCACTGAGATTGAAGATATCATAGAAAGAGCTAAAAGCAATGGGATGGATTATGATGACATATATAATGAATTAAATTATCTTATAGATAAAAACCAGAATCTATACATTGCACAGAAATTTAAGGAATATAATTTCTGTTATGAAGATATAATGTTGTACATATGTATGCTGATGAGATACATCAATCAATATGATGACAACATGCAAAGGTTTGATTTTGAAGAATGGTTTTCTAAAAGTACACTCAGACTCTTATTCACAAAATTGGAAAATGACACAAGCATTCTAATCAAGTATAATCTTGTAGAACACACAAATATCGATGGTCAAATAGAACCAGGAACATATAAGCTTTCCAACTACAGTAAGGAGGATATTCTTCAGGAGTTGAATCTGGCAAAGCCATCAATGTCGAGAGACAATCTCACTCATCATGAGGATATCAAAGAAAAGAATTTGTACTACAACACCCGCGTCACAAAAGAAGTGAACAAACTTCATGATCTTTTGGACGAGGAAAGGATGAAACGTGTGTTAAAACGCATGGAAGAGAAAGGAATGCGTAAAGGATTCGCATGTCTATTCTATGGAACACCTGGCACTGGAAAAACGGAGACTGTACTACAATTGGCAAGAGAAAGCAAGCGAGACATCATGTTCGTCGATGTGCCTAATATCCGCTCTAAATGGGTAGGAGATACAGAGAAGAATATCAAACAGGTTTTTGATCAATACAAAAAGTTGGTTAAAAATAATGACCAGGCTCCCATTCTCGTCTTCAATGAAGCAGACGCGATTCTTTCCAGTCGAAACGAGGGAGGCACAAGTGGTGTGGATAAGATGGAAAATGCCATGCAGAACATCATTCTTCAGGAGATGGAGAATCTTGAGGGTATCATGATCGCCACTACAAATCTTACTGGCAATCTGGATTCTGCTTTTGAGCGACGTTTCTTATATAAGATTGAGTTCGACAAGCCAACCGCTGATGAACGAAAACATATATGGAAAAGTATGTTGCCGGATCTGACTGAAGAACAAGCATACAACCTTGCCAAAAGATTCGATTTTTCCGGTGGTCAAATCGAGAACATCGCTCGCAAAAGAATCGTCAACGATATCCTCGACAACAGAGATGGCATCGACATCAACGATATCATCGAAACTTGTGATGTGGAGTTGCTAAACAAGAGAAATACAGCAAAACTTGGTTTTGTGAGATAACTGGATTCATAATTAATAAAGACGGGGGGACATACACCCGTCTTTACAACTTAAAATATAATCATATAGGAAAGCAAAGAAGATTTAAGCAAAATCATACCAGATGGCATCACCGACTCTATTCACTACCTATACATGAAATCATTGCACAGAGACTTATCAACATAATAAAATTGTATTCTTCTACACGTTATTATTTAGCCGGTATTGCCTTGATTTTATCCGCATATTTGCTCCAGCCATTTGCGGTTTTGTATTTTTCCACGCTCTCTGCTGGAACGTAGATGGTTATTTTTTCGCTGACATTATCAAAAGCGTAACCTCCTTCTATATTAGGAGGTGTCGCATTTTCAATTATTAAAATGGTTAGACCTGTGCAACCAGAAAAAGCATGCATTCCAATCGTCGTCACACTGTTGGGTATGGTCACGCTGGTTAGACCTGTGCAACGGGAAAAAGCAAACGCTCCAATCGTCGTCACACTGTTGGGTATGGTCACGCTGGTCAGACCTTCGCATCCGAAAAAAGCACTCACGCCAATCGTCGTCACACTGTTTGGGATGGATACGCTGGTTAGACCTGTGCAACCAGAAAAAGCATGCATTCCAATCGTCGTCACACTGTTTGGAATGGACACGCGGGTTAGACCGAAGCAATAGGAAAAAGCACTCTCGCCGATCGTTGTCACACTATTTGGAATGATGACGCTGGTTAGACTTGAGCAATGGTAAAAAGTTCTCTCTCCAATCCTCGTCACACTATATTTTTCACCTGCGAATGTCACACTTTCTGGAATCTTCACTTTGCCTGAAATTTTTTCACTTTGTTGTTTTGACACCGTCGCTTCGTTACCATTTGCAACTTCATATTTCAACGTCTGACCTTCGTAAGTAAACTCAAAAGTCTTGCCGTCATTCTGTGCCTGCACAAAACTTGTGCAGAACAGAGCGAACAATATAATGTTAAAAATCTTATTCATTTGTTTGAACGTTAATTTTTATGCGAATATAATAAAGAAAATCACATATTACATGCTGTGTTTGGAAAGGTTAAAGATAAAACGAAAATAAACCTTGTGTCTCTGTGGTTTTAATAAATTTTATGAGCTCACGTGGGGAGGTGTTAGGACCCCAATCGATCAAACATGGGTCCTTAACAATCCTCATTTATGACACTTCAACTATCATTTTTCTCCTATTTTTAATTTCATCGAATTGACGTTAAATTTAAATGAAAAAGAGACGTTGCAAATAGCAACGTCTCTACTGATATGATATTCTTTAGATTAAGAATTAACCCTGACCTATTTTTACGACTGATCAATCTCTTTTTATCACATAAAAAGTTGTAGGCTTTCTCTAACAACTTCTATACTCCATGTTTCTATTATCGCTCGCCCTTTCGGGCTCGCAACAAGGAATGGAGCAAGGGCGTTCCGCCCTTTGCAATCCTCATTATAACATTAAAGATTTTCAGTCAATAAGCCCCAGCCTAAGAATTTATGCCTTCTTAATCCAGTCTACCAACCAAGCACCAACTTCCTTAGTGCCATACTTAGCACCGCCAGCAACCTGGATTTCAGGTGTACGTACATTCTGATCCAAAGATGCGTCTACAGCCTTACGGATCAACTCGCCTTCCTTCTTAAGGTCGAAATACTCAAACAGCATTGCTACAGAAAGAACCTGTGCAAGTGGGTTTGCGATATTCAAGCCCTTTGCCTGTGGCCAAGATCCGTGGATTGGCTCAAACACTGGAGTATGCTCACCTGTAGATGCTGATGGAAGCAGACCCATTGAACCTGTGATACAAGAACCCTCGTCTGTAAGGATATCTCCGAATGTGTTCTCAGTCACCATTACGTCGAAGAACTTAGGCTCCTGGATCATACGCATTGCGGCGTTATCCACATACATGAAATCAGTTGTGACATCTGGATAGTTAGGTGCCATCTCCTGAGCAACCTTTCTCCATAGACGTGAAGAAGCAAGAACGTTTGCCTTATCCACAACTGTCACGTGCTTGTTACGCTTGCGTGCATAGTCGTAAGCCACCTTCAAGATTCTCTCGATCTCTGGACGTGTATACGCGTTTGTATCGTAAGCCTTCTCGTCGTCCTGATACTTCTCTCCGAAGTACATACCACCTGTCAACTCACGGATACAGATGAAGTCAGCTCCCTTAACTAGTTCATCCTTCAATGGTGACTTGTGTACAAGGCAATCGAATGTCTGAACTGGACGGATGTTTGCGAACAAACCAAGTTTCTTTCTCATTGCAAGAAGACCCTGCTCTGGACGAACCTTCGCTGAAGGATTGTTGTCGAACTTTGGATCACCTACTGCAGAGAATAGAACAGCGTCTGCTGCCATACACTTCTTGAATGTATCCTCTGGGAAAGGATCACCTACCTCGTCGATTGCGTGAGCACCACAAATTGCATACTCGTAGCTAACCTTGTGTCCGAATTTCTCACATACAGCAGACATCACATCAACACCTACTGCTGAAATCTCTGGTCCAATGCCGTCGCCAGCAAGAACCGCTATCTTTAATTCCATATTCTGTTAATTATTTTTATTTCTTTAATTAGACGGTGGAAAACTCGTCTTATTCTCCTACATTGTCTCAATCAAGTTAAGCATCTTGACTGTCGCTTTGATTGCCGCTTCTGTCTGGTCGGCATCCAAGCCATGAGTCTTGAACACTTTATTCTTGAATTTCCAAGTAATGGTGTTGTGAACCAATGCGTCAGTATTTCCTCCAGGAGGGATAACAACCGAATAATCAAGCAATTCAGGAGTTTCCTTACCCAACTCTTTATAGACTTTCCAAAGAGCTTTGGAGAAAGCGTCATACTGACCGTCACCCGCCTCTGTCTGCTGGTATCTCTTTCCATCAATTTCAATCAAGATAGTAGCCACCGGACGAAGATTGTGAGTCAAATTCAAAGCATAATTAATGATTTTAATTGTCTGCTTCACCTCACCATGTCCAACCACATCCTTGATGATGAACGGAAGATCCTCCGGAGTCACTAGCTGTTTCTTATCTCCGAGTTCGATGATTCTCTGTGTCACCTTCAACATCGACTTTTCATCCAACTCGATGCCCAACGCCTCAAGATTCTTGCGGATGTTAGCCTTGCCCGACGTCTTTCCAAGAGCATATTCACGCTTTCTTCCGAATCGTTCCGGACGCAAGTCGTTGCAATAAAGATTGTTTTTCTGATCACCGTCAGCATGCACGCCAGCCACCTGAGTAAAAACATTGTCTCCGATGATTGGTTTGTTGGCAGGAATCCGCACACCCGAATATGTCTCCACAAGTTTGGAGACATCATACATCTTCTGTTCGTTGATCTTTGTCTTGATTCCAAGCTGATCGTGAAGCACAGCCAACACACTTGTAAGAGGAGCGTTTCCGGCACGTTCACCAAGACCATTTATGGTTGTGTGGATGCCGCTGATTCCTGAATTTACGGCTGCAAACACATTAGACACAGCAAGATCATAATCATTGTGGGCATGGAAATCAAACTTCAGATTTGGATATCTCTTCACCATCTGACTGCAAAAATCTGCGGTCTGCAACGGATTTAGGATTCCTAATGTATCCGGAAGCATAAACCTGTTCACTCCCTCGCCACACAACGCGTCGACCATATCAAACACATAAGAAGGGGAATTTTTCATTCCATTGCTCCAATCCTCCAAATAAAGGTTGACGGAGATTTTCTTCTTATGAGCCAAATCGATAGCTCGTTTGATATCATCGATATGAGCCTGCGGAGTCTTTCTCAACTGTTCAGTGACATGACGCAACGATCCTTTAGTAAGGAGGTTGATCACCGTTCCGCCTACACTTTCAATCCAATTGAGGGATGTCTCACCGTCGACGAATCCCAACACTTCAATTTTCGGAAGATAACCAGCCTTGTCTGCCCATTCAGTGATTTTTTTCACCGTCTGAAATTCTCCCTCCGACACTCTTGCTGAAGCGATTTCAATTCTGTCAACACCTAATTCAGAGAGCAAGAATTTGGCAATGCCTAGTTTTTCCTGTTGAGAGAAGGAGACACCAGATGTCTGTTCTCCGTCTCTCAATGTTGTATCCATTATTTCAATCATATCCTCACTCTCAAATTTGGATTATTTCTTAGCCTCGTAAGCCTCAATCTTATCTTTGTTAGACAATAAGTAATCGATATCGTCATAACCGTTCAACAAGCAATACTTCTTGTAGCCATTGATATCAAACTTCTCAGAATGGCCAGTAGCCTCATTTGTAACTGTCTGATTAGGCACATCAACTGTAACGATTGTATTGGCATCCTTGTCGATAGAAGCAAGAAGTTCCTGACGGAAATCCTCACTAACAATGACTGGCAATACGAAACAGTTGAGTAGGTTGTTACGGTGGATATCAGCGAAAGACGAGCTTATAACCACACGTATACCATAGCCAGCGATAGCCCAAGCTGCATGTTCACGGCTAGAGCCTGATCCCCAGTTTCTACCACCGATTATAATTTCACGCTTTCCTTCTGCTGGAGTCTCGTTGAATGGAGCTATATTCATCACGAAATCAGCGACTGGCTTATTGTTAGCGTCGAAACGAATATCGTGCATAAACGCATCACCGTAGAATTTAGGATCACGTGTAGTGAATGCCAAGTAACGCGCTGGGATGATATTATCTGTATTGTTGTTGTCGATATTGATTGGCAAACATGTAGACTTAACTACGTTGAATGCCTTATGTACTGATTTAGCTCCATCAGCAGACTGAGAGCCCGCAGTCGCACCAAATGCACAGTTAGGGCAATCCTGAGGTTTAGAGGCCACAACCTTAGTCACCTCAGCAGCCTTGATAGGAGAAATCTCAAGTGTACGTGGATCTGTCACAACACCTGTAATTGCACTGGCAGCAACAGTAAGTGGAGATGCCAAAATTGTACGAGCACCTGGACCCTGACGACCTACGAAGTTACGATTACTTGTTGAGATAGATAGCTTACCTGCTGGCACTTTATCTGGATTCATCGCCAAACATGACGAACAAGATGGCAAACGAAGTTCAAATCCAGCATCCTTTAGAATCTTGTCGATACCCTCTTCTATAATCTGCTGACGAACCAACCATGAACCAGGGACCAACCAAGCGACTACGTTTGGAGCCTTTTTCTTTTCCTTCACTACCGAAGCGAATGCACGGAAGTCTTCGATACGACCGTTTGTACATGCACCTAGGAAACAGTAGTCAACAGGAATACCCTCTAGTTTCTGACCTGGCTTGAACTGCATATAGTCGAGCTGAGCCTTCAACTGAGCAGCATCAGCCTCATTCATGCCATCATATGTCGGAATAGTACCATCAATTGCGATACCTGCACCTGGGTTTGTACCGAATGTGATACGAGGCTTGATATCCTCAGCCTTGAATGTCAATTCTTTGTCAAACACAGCATTGTCGTCGCTCTTCAACTGACGCCATTTAGCAACAGCAGCATCCCACTCAGCGCCCTTAGGAGCATACTCACGATCCTTAAGATAAGCGAATGTGATTTCGTCTGGAGCAATAAGACCAGCTCGTGAACCCATTTCGATTGAAAGGTTAGATAGAGTCAAACGACCCTCCATGCTCATATTGCGGATAGCAGAACCTGCGTACTCAACAGCATAACCAGTAGCTCCTGATGTTGTAACCTGGGCCATGATGTATAGAGCAACGTCCTTTGCAGTAACACCTGGCTGAAGCTCACCCTCGATGTTAATACGCATAGTCTTCGGTTTGCTCTGAAGAATACACTGTGAAGCAAGCACCTGCGCCACCTCTGAAGTACCGATACCCATTGCAATCGCGCCGACAGCTCCGTGAGTAGAAGTATGAGAGTCACCGCAAACGATAGTCATGCCTGGCAATGAAAGGCCTTTCTCCGGACCGACAACATGGATAATACCATTGTCCTTAGTACCCATAGCGAAATGCTTGATGCCAAATGCAGCGCAGTTAGACGAAAGAGTGTCGACCTGCTTGCAACCGATTGGGTCACTGATCTCCTTCTGCTGATCAGAAGGTGTATTGTGGTCTGGCATTGCCACAACATGGTCTGGACGGAATGCCTTGATTCCCTTATCACGCAATGTATCAAATGCCTGAGGAGATGTCACCTCATGACAATATAGGCGGTCGATGTACAATTGAGTTGGGCCATCCTGCACATTCTGCACAACATGAGAATCCCAAATCTTGTCAAATAGTGTATTCATAATTTTGCTTTTTCTTCTAAATGTCTTAGTTTTTGAATTTGTTTATAGCGTCAATATATGCGTCTATTGTGGCAGACACAATATCTGTATTAGCTGCAAAGCCATAATAGATTATGCCTTCTGTCTCAACCTGCACATGCACTTTGCAAGCGTCGTCGGATCCACGTGTAATGGCCTGGATCAAAAGCTCCTTAAGCTCCATCTTTCTGTCGATGATTTTCTTAAGTGCCTTAACCGCAGCGTCGACGGGACCGTTTCCAGAAGCTGTAGCCTCAAACTTCTCACCTGCGATATTCAAACCGATGATTGCGACTGGAGTCACTCCGACACCTGATGTAGTCTGCAAATATTCTAGTTTAATATGATGAGTGCTTGTACGCTCCTGTCCTGCAAGCATCAACAAATCGTCGTCGCAAATCTCCTTTTTCTGGTCAGCCAAACGAAGGAATGCCTCATAGATAGTGTTAAGTTTGTCACCATCCACCTCTACACCAAGGACACTTAATCTGTGACGTACAGCCGCACGACCACTTCTTGCTGTCAACACGATAGCATTGTCGTCGATACCTACATCCTTAGGATTCATGATCTCGTAAGTCTGAAGATTCTTCAACACACCATCCTGATGGATACCAGAAGAGTGAGCGAACGCATTCTTGCCGACGATAGCCTTATTTGGCTGAACAGGCATATTCATCAAGTTGGAAACCAATCTTGAAGTAGACGCGATTTTCTGAGTGTTAATGTTTGTGTCGATATTAAGATGCTTATGACACTTCAATATCATAGCCACCTCCTCAAGGGAAGTGTTACCGGCACGCTCGCCGATACCGTTGATTGTCACCTCAACCTGGCGTACACCATTCATCACACCTGAGATAGTGTTAGCTGTAGCCATACCTAAGTCGTTATGGCAATGGCTTGAGATGATTGCCTTATCAATTCCGTCGACATGATCGAATAGATACTTGATCTTCTCTCCATATTCCACTGGCAAACAATATCCTGTTGTATCAGGGATGTTGACAACAGTCGCGCCAGCCTTGATGACCGCCTCAACGACACGGGCAAGATACTCGTTGTCTGTACGGCCGGCATCCTCACAATAGAATTCAACATCATCCACAAATCTGCGGGCATACTTGACTGCGGCTACCGCACGCTCAAGGATCTCCTCGGGAGTGGAATTGAATTTATATTTGATATGGCTCTCACTTGTGCCTATACCAGTGTGGATACGCTTTCTCTTAGCATATTGGAGGGCTTCGGCAGCTACGTCTATATCCTTCTGAACACTACGAGTCAGTGCACAGATAGTAGGCCATGTGACAGCCTTTGATATCTCAACTACTGAATTAAAGTCACCTGGACTTGAGATTGGGAAACCAGCCTCAATCACATCCACGCCAAGCGTTTCCAGAGCTTTAGCAACCTGTATCTTCTCAATTGTATTCAACTGACATCCAGGCACTTGCTCACCATCACGCAAAGTGGTATCAAAAACGTATAATCTATCTGCCATAAAAATAAATTTTTAGCGTTGTTTCATTAATAAAATAAAAAGAGCCTTTTCACATCTTTATTGAAGTGAGAAAGCTCAATCGTTGTCTTATAAAATTATCTCGACCACACACAATCTCACTGCATCATCCGATGAGCAGCAATCCAATGAGTTGAATGTATGTAGTTCCAATATTTTTCATCGTCTATAGTTTCTTTGTCTTCTTAATTTTAACTAAGATGTTGCAAAATTACAAAAAAATAAGACTATTCAAACAAAATCATAAGATTTTTTGCAGAGAAAACTATGATTTGAAACAAAAATATGAGTGATAGTTATGAATTTTCACACAAAACATCAAATTATACTTAATAACCACCACAATTTTAATAATACTCATATTCCCAAACATTTCCCATTGAGTTATCTTCTAACAAAGCAATACATACTTAGAATTCAAACGAAAATCTTGTCACAAAGTTGAATGCGTTATATGAAGAATCCCAATCGTCCCTATAATAATAACCTCCGTCTACATCATCTTCATAGACCCAATCATAATCATCATCGTCATAATAGTTTCCACGCAAGGTCTCAACACCAAATGAGATTGACGATCTTTTGAATCTACAGCCCAAGGAAAAGTTTCCATAAAAACCAGTCTCTCCATACAAAGCAAAATCAACACCTGTTCTCAATTCCATATATGGAGAAATCTTCTTTTCAACAAAATCCACACGAAAATCTGCAAATACAGGAATTGAAAAATGATCTTCCGCCCAATCTTCAGCAAAAAGCATTCCTACTCCACCTCCCAAAAATATTTTCTTGTTGAGTTGTTTACCATGAGTAGTTGACAATCTCATGCCAATAAAATCACCCAACACAGCTTCTAGAGAAACAAATCCTCGATAAGAACCAGGATTTAGACAAAAAACATTTTCTTGATTATTCACTGCGACAGAATTCTTTCTCGTATAACGTGAATCTGAACTGACACGTTCTCGTGTGATTTTTTCAATGTCCTTAAATTCAAAAACAAATAGACTTCCATCTGAAGTCTCTAACTTAATCAATTTATTTGGTTGAAACTCTACAATATTTCCTTTTATAACACTTCCATTTTTCAGGTACACCGACTCACGAAAAATCTGTGAGAACGCTGACATTGTGGAGATCAGCATAACAGCCAACATCAATATTTTCTTCATTTTCAACACTAACGTTTTTAGTTCAACATAAATATTCACCACAAAATCATTGGAAAATCCAAGTTTTTCATCTAATCAAACAACTAAAATCAATTAATTATATAAGAATGAAATCCAATGGATTTAGAATTCAAACGAAAATCTTGTTACAAAGTTGAATGCCTGATATTCATAGTGGTTATCATCATAAACATAATAATCACCTTTTCTTACAAAACGCGATCCATAATCAATATCTTCCCCACGTAATGTCTCAACTCCTGCCGAAACAGAAAATCGTCTAAGCCGACAGCCAAATGCCAAATCACCATAAAAACCAGAAATACCATCAAGTGCCACATCATAACCAGCCCTAGCTTCCACATATGGCGTTATTCTATCTTCAATAAAGTCGAAACGGAAATCTGCAAACACAGGTATTGACATGTGAAAATCGTAGTCGTCAGCGATAATGACACCAACACCCAAGCCCAAATAACTTTTATTGTTTAACTGGACTCCATGTATTGTGGTCCATTTCAAACCTGACATTTTTCCTACCATGAAATCCATAGACATAATGAACTTATACCCCCTTTCATGGATAGTATAAACAGACTCAGATGCATCATGTCCTGCAACAAAGGTTTGGTTTTTGACTATCTTGTCAATATCAGGGAGATTGTAAACAAAAGTATCTCCATCCGCAGCTATCGTAATTGATTGGTTGGGCACAAATCCGACAACTGAGCCTTTCACAACATTTCCGTCCTTCAAATAAACAGTTTCTTTTTCGACTTGAGAAAACGCTGAAACATGCATGATTAGCATCAAAGTCAAAAACAATATTTTTTTCATGGCTAAATAATTTCGTTTAGAACTCAAATGCAAATCTTGTCACAAAAGAGAAAGCTCGATATGGTTCAGGGCACTCAACATAATTCCACATTGAATAGGGATCATCTGAATCATATTCATATGTGAAATAGTTTTCTGTCCCTTGCAATGATTCCACTCCAGTCGAAATAGAGAATCGTTTGAAACGGCCACCTATTGAAAAATTTCCGTAAAAACCAGTTGATCCTTCAATAGCAAATGCGACACCAGCTCTCGCTTCTATGAATGGAGTGGACCTCTTGTTTAATATATCGAAACGGAAACCGGCATAAACAGGAATTGCCAAATAAGACTCCAAATCATCGTCAGCAATACAAAATCCTATTCCTCCACCCAAGAATATTTTATTATTAAATTGCACTCCATGGGTCGTGGTAAATTTAAAACCTGTCATATCGCCAATCATCTGATCCGCAGCAAAAAAGAACCTGTATCCTTTTTGTGGTCCAAAATAACCAGACGTTGAATTCTTGTCTGTCAAAACATCTGTCGACACACGTTTGACTTTTTCAATATCCTCAACATTACAGACAAATACGCTATTGTCCGCAGTTAAAATCTTCACCTGTTTGTCGGGCTGATACTCTATTATCTCACCATTAATTATGCTTCCATTTTTCAGGTAGACTGTTTCTGGACAAGTTCGTGAAAACACTGACATTGAAGCAATCAGCATCACAACCAAAAGAAGGAGTTTTTTCATTTCTCAAGTAGTTTTAATTACATCACAAATATTTAATACGCAAAAGTAACAGCAAAACTACAAAATTTCTCAATATTAGCAAAAATCATTTCCTATGTTTACTAAATTCGTAAGAGAATCTTAGATTAAAATTCCAACCTCCGTAATTATACATTTCCTCATCAGAAATATCACTTCCTTCACAAGTGTCTATCACACAGCTGTTTTCAGGCATTATCTCTGCGCCAAAAGACATGGAGATTCTCTTCAGACGACATCCCATTGACAACCCTCCATAAAAACCAGATTCAGCATTAATCACCAAATCATACCCACCTCTCACCTCCAAAAAAGGAGAAATTCTCTTATTTAAGAAATCAACTCGGAACTCTGAGAAAAAAGGAATTGAAAAACAATCAGACATAGCATACTCCGAAGATAACAATCCTAAACCAGCTCCAATAAAAAAGCGATTGTCAAGCTGCATACCGTGAGTGGTCGAAATCCTAAACGCTGGATATTCACACATCAAAATCTCACCGGAGACGAAACTTCTGTATCCAGGCTCAAGAGAATATTTTTTTCTCGCACTTCTGTCTTTATGCTTAATTCCCCAATGTATTTGAAAACCATCAGATTCTCCCCACTCTAACTCATCTCTGTCGAAGTGTTCTGAATCAGATTCATTTTCCGCAAACGTTGCAAACTGAACTGCCATCATTGACAACAAAAACATTAATTTCTTCATAACATCTTCTTTATTAAAGTAAAATTGTTTTCTACGACAACAATAACGTTGCCTATTGATTTTTATTGCACAGCTTGGGTTTTGTCACGTCTTTTCTCGTAAAAAAGCTAAAAAAATCATTTTTTTTTCGCACATTTGCATAAATTAGAAACAAATAAATGAAATAAGATGTATACAATAAGGAAAAGAATCGAAATATCAGCAGCTCATAGCCTGAAGACTACATATGAAAGCCAATGCAACAAACTTCATGGTCACAATTGGATCATAACTATAAGCTGCAGAAGCAAGGAGCTTAACGAGAACGGTATGGTGGAGGATTTCACAGCCATCAAAAGTATGCTTCACCGTACTTTAGACCACACTTATTTAAATGATGTGTTGCCATTCAATCCAACAGCTGAAAATATCGCCAAATGGATCTGCGACCAGATTCCTACTGCTTTCAGAGTGGAAGTGACTGAAAGTGAGAACAACACAGCAATCTACGAGGAAGACTAATCCACAATATTCTGACTATGAAGAAGATTAACGAAATCTTCTATTCACTTCAAGGTGAGGGATTCTATACTGGAACAGCAGCTATCTTCATTCGTTTTTCCGGATGCAACCTGAAATGCGATTTTTGCGACACTCTCCATGAATCCGGAGAATTCCTTTCCGACGAAGAGATCCTACAAAAAATATCACTCTTCGAATCAAAGCATATCGTGTTGACGGGAGGAGAACCCTCTTTGTGGATCGACGAAGAGTTTGTAGGCAAACTAAAATCGGCCGGACACTACGTACAGATTGAGACTAACGGAACTCATCCAATTCCCCAAAATGTGGACTGGATAACATGCAGTCCAAAAGACGCACCGTTGGCCATCAACAAAGCTAATGAATTGAAAGTGGTGTTCACAAGCCAGTCTTTCGTGGAGAAATTCACAAATTTCAATAGTCAGCATCGTTTTCTACAACCACTTTCTTGTGGCAACACTGGAGAAGTGGTGGATTACATTCTTAAACATCCACAGTGGAGAATGAGTCTGCAAACACATAAACTGATCAACATCCAATAAACATTGGCATGTTGACGCATTAAATTGCGTCTGAAAAACCAATTCTTAATATCTAAGGATAGAATATTATGAAGACACTACACAAAATCGCATATTCCGCATTGCTTTTTGCATTCGCGTCGAACATAAATGCGAAACCCAAAACTGATGATTTAGCAACTGCCGCAGCTGAGATTTCAAAGTCGAACTTTACTGCGGCAATCAACCTGATGACATCATATATATCTAACCATGATATGGATCCTCAGGCATATTACTATCGTTCTGTAGCCGAACTTGGAATCGGAGAGAATGACCTTGCTTTGAAAGACGTGGATCTTGCCATCCAACTCGACAAGAAATTCCAAATAAAAAAATTATACAAAAGCAGTAAAATCAAGCAAGCTGACTTGCTTCTCCAACGTGCCAAATGCTACCGTGCTTTGGGGAACACCGATGGTGCTATGGAAGAATTGAACAAAGCCGCCCTAGCTGACAACACGTTGGCCGACATCTACGTCGAAATGGGTGAGATTTACGCTTCCAGAAACGACTTCAAAGGTTCGGATACGACTTTTGCCAAAGCCCTTCGTTACGACAGCAAAAACTATGACGCTCTGATTGGTTTGGCAAAAAATTATCTAAACAACGAGAAAGAAAGAGAAGCCATATCAAAACTCGACCAAGCCATTTCTGTCGACGGTGAGAAAATCGAGCCTTATATGCTCAGATATAAAGCTAACGTCGGACTCCACAATTACGAAAGAGCGTTCGACGACATCTCATACGTGGCTTCAAACAACGAAGATTACACACCATACCTGGCAGATCTGACTAACGCCGCATCAAAATGTGTGACATATTCAATGCCCAAAATCGACCAAAAAATAAAGGTCGACGAAAACAAAGTGCTCTGGATGCAATGTCGCGCCGCTGTTGACAATAAAATTGGCAAATTTGAAGCCGCTATTGAAGACTACACAAAACTAGAGGAAATCCTCGGTGAAAAATATGCCATCACATCATCTGGAAAAGGTGACTGTTATTTCCAAAAAGGAGACTACAACACTGCCCTAGCAATGTACAAAGAGGCAAACGAACTGGAGGAGACAGCAGCTGCAAACGCAGGTATCGCAAGAATCTTGCTTTTGCAAAACGAATCAACAGAAGCACTTGTCTATGCAAACAAAGCCGTTTCACTCGACCCAATGAATTATGAGTACTACTATTTGCGTGGAAGAGTCCAAGAAATGCGTAAGATGACCGGAGATGCCGTTTCTGACTACGAAGTGGGAATGCAGATAAACTCAAATTATGCCCCACTCTATTATCGCAGAGGTGTAATCAAAAAATCAAAAAAGGATTTTGAAAGGGTTATAAGATTGGAGACAACTCCGTCTGCTACAGAAAATTTCAAGCCATTCGCCTACCTATATCTGGGCAAACAGAATGATGGCAAGAAATCAATCAAAGACATCCTCAAAGCATACCCTAACGCAGACAACTACTACACTGCCGCCTCTTTTTATGCGGCAATCAACGACACAACCAATGCGTTGTCTTCACTTGAAAAAAGTTTTGAGCTTGGCTACCGCAATTTCACGCAAGTGGATTACGACTCAAATCTCGATAGTTTAAGGACAAAAGCATCCTACATCGCATTAGTCGACAAATGGAAGAAGACATGTGGTGTGTCGTCCAACTTCACAAATTCCAATAAGACCGATTCCCAAAAATCGTTGCAAACTACCGAAGTCAAATTCAAACGTGAGCAACAGAAATTCTCATTCGGCTGCAAACTCAATAATATCGACATCTCATGTCAACTCGACACAGCTGCCACAACCGGATGTATTAGCTTTGCTGACGCTCTATTCCTAACTAAATATGGATTCATCCAGACTCACGAATGGAGTCAGGATCCATACAAAGATCTTAATGAGGCTACTGTTGTGACAATCAGAGAATTGGACATCGAAGGAATCAAAGTCAAAGGGTTGGTGATGAAAGTGATCAACGACAAAAACGCCAAACTTCAACTCTCTAAAAATGATATTGCTAAATTCGGCAACATTTCCGTCAACAACCAGCGAAATGTTCTGCTAATTGAACATTATTAATAGATTTAAAAATACGGGTAGGTTTCAAACCTACCCTACATTTTTCAAAATGTTGTATGGATGGGATGTGCCACTCAAAAACAAAATTGATAAACATAATAAATGAAAAGCATTAGAATAATATTGCAATTTTTGAAAAAGCATCTTACGCTGACACTCTTGGCTCCGTTATGCGTAATCATAGAAGTCACAGCGGAACTTGTACAGCCTAAGATCATGTCGGAGATTGTAAACCGCGGTGTCATAGGAGGAGAGACAGATATAATCACAGCATTAGGATTAAAAATGCTTATCATAACACTTGTCGGAGTTTGTGCGGGTGTATTTTCAATCTATGCGGCAGGACAAGTTTCGTACGCGTTCGGAGCGGATATGCGTACAAAGATGTTCACACGCATCCAGAAATTTTCATTCTCAAACATCGACAGATTGCAGACCGGATCTTTGATCACTCGTATCACCAGCGATGTGACCCAAGTGCAAAACGTGATACAGGCTTCAATGCGACTGCTTTTCCGTGCCCCATTCATGTTTATCGGAGCTATTGTGATGGTGTTCATGCTTGATCTGAAAATGGCATACATCCTTATCATCATCCTGCCCATCCTGCTTTTCACAATCATCTACATATTAAAGAAGACATTCCCTCTCTTCACCATTGTGCAACAAAAAATGGACAAGTTCAACACAGTGGTGCAGGAATTGCTTTCCGGAATCCGCGTCGTCAAAGCATATGTAAGGGAGCAAGGAGAGAGAGAAAGGTTTGAAGCCTCAAACGAGGATTATATAGCGTCGTCGCTCAAGGTAAGCAAACTTATAATTATAATGATGCCAGCCATGTCATTTATCATGAATCTCGGAGTAGTCGGAGTACTTTGGTTTGGAGAATATGAAGTGGCAGACGGACGATTGAACGTTGGAGACATCATGGCATGCACCAACTATATGACACAGATTCTGATGTCGCTGATGATGGCACAGCGAGTCATAATGTCAATCACACAAGCAGAAGCTTCGATGGTGAGAATCAATGAAGTGTTGGAGACGGAATGTGAGCTTGATCTACAAGCTACAGGAGTAAATGTCCCAGAAGAGGGAAATCTGGAATTCAACAATGTATCATTCCGCTATGAAGGATCCAACAAAGACCAGCTTTCCAACATATCATTCAATATCAAAAAAGGAGAGACACTGGCCATCCTTGGCAGCACAGGTTCAGGCAAGTCGACGTTGGTGAATCTGATTCCACGTTTCTACGACGTGACAGAAGGATCTATAAAAATAGGAGGCAAAGACATTCGTGAGATCGACAGGAAATCATTGCAGAACAGTGTCGGAATAGTGATGCAAAACACAGTGTTATTCTCTGGCTCAATTGCAGACAACATGCGTATGGGCAAAGAGGATGCGACAGAAGAAGAGATGATCGACGCATTGAAAAAAGCAGACATCGCAGATTTCGTATTGTCACTGCCAGACGGTCTGAACCACAAGATTGAGCAAGATGCGACAAACATATCAGGCGGTCAACGTCAACGCATAAGCATCGCCCGCACATTGATTTCAGAGCCTGACATTCTGATTCTTGACGACAGTCTGAGTGCGGTGGATTTGATAACAGAATCAAAAATACGTAAGGCGTTAAACAGATTAAAGATGACTAAAATCATCATCGCTCAAAGAATCAGCTCAATAAAAGATGCAAACAAGATTCTGATGATTGAAGACGGGAAGATGCTATGCTATGGTTCACACGATGAACTATACAAAACTTCGGCTGAATATAAAGAAGTGTATGATTCACAAGTGCAAAGTGCAGAGGAGGGCAAATTATGAAAGGACCTATGATGGCAGACGGTAGAGGTGGACCAGGAAGTCGTTTGAGAGACATGACCGCCAAGCACGAACGTCCACAAGATACAGGCAAGACAATTGCACGAATATTCTCATATTGGAAAGAGCATTGGAGCTGGCTTGTAATTATGCTTGTCAGTTCACTATGTGAAGTGTTCTGCACATTGATGGCACCAATTCTTATCGGCAAAGCGATAGATAATTGTATAGATTTGTCGAATATGACGGTGGATTTCACAAAGCTGAATGTCATCGTCATCATGTTGTTGATGCTATACATCTCCAGCTCATGGTTTTCTTGGGTACAGCAGTATGGAATGACCAACGTCTCCCTGAAGATTGCAAAAAAGATCCGCACACAGATGATGGATAAGATGCTTGAGCAGGATATCCATTTCTACGATGAGCACACGCGTGGCGATCTGATGAGCCGTTTCACTAACGATGTCGAGCTGATGAAGTCGGGATTGGGAGACTCTTTCATCCAACTATTCAACACAATCTTCACACTTGCTGGTACAGTCGTTGCCATGGTGGCATTGAGTCCATCACTGACTGTCGTTTGCTGTATGTCCATACCTGTGGTGTTTATGATGACAAACATCATCTCCAAGCAAACGAGAAAATTCTTCTCATCACAGCAGGTCTCGCTCGGACAGCTTAACGGCCTTGTGGAAGAGAGTGTGAGCGGAATCAAGATGGTACGCAGCTTCGGCATCGAGCAACAGCAGATCGACAAGTTTAACTCCATCAACGAGGAGCTTCGCAAGTCTGGAGTGAAAGCGCAGATTTACAGCGGACTGCTGATGCCACTGATGCGAGTGCTTGAAAACATCATATACATCATAGTGGCAGTGCTTGGAGGAATCATGGCGACATCCACTGACATGACTGTGTTTGGAATCGGAATCGCGACCATTACCGTCGGCACAATCCAGTCGTTCCTTCTTTACACGAAGCAATTCCTACGACCAATCAACCAAGTGGCGTCTCAATTCAACGCAGTGCAGTCGGCAATCGCAGGAGCGGAGCGAATCTTCACGATTCTCGACACTAAGCCAACGATCACCAACAAACCAGACGCTGTCACATTGAAAGAAGAGACCGTGAAAGGAGATATCGTGTTCGACCACGTATCTTTTGGATATGAGCCAGGCAAATTGATATTGAAAGATATTTCATTCACAGCCAAGCAAGACGAAGTGATTGCCATTGTCGGCACAACGGGAGCCGGAAAGACCACTATCATCAACCTTCTGACCCGTTTCTACGACATCAATTCAGGATCAATCAAAGTAGACGGAATTGATATCCGCGACATCACCAAAGAGAGTTTGCGCGACCAGATGGGTATCGTATTGCAGGTGCCGTTCCTATTCTCCGACACAGTGAACTACAACGTGTCGTACGGATGGCCGGCAGCCACACAGGAAGAGATCATCAACGCATCAAAGGCAGCCAATGCCCACAACTTCATCGAGAGACTTCCACAAGGCTACGACAGCGAGATCCTACGTGGTGGAGAAAACATCAGCAACGGACAGAAGCAGTTGCTGACAATCGCAAGAGCCATTCTCGTCGAGACACCAATCCTTGTGTTTGATGAAGCCACAAGCAACATCGACACACGCACTGAGATCCTCATTCAGAAAGCCATCAACAACCTTACCAAAGGACGCACATCATTCGTGATCGCCCACAGACTGAGCACAATCAAGAATGCCGACAAGATTCTGGTGATGCATGAGGGAAGAATCGCAGAGCAAGGCAAGCATGAAGAGTTGTTGGCAAAGAAAGGAAGATACTTTGAAATCTACAACAGCCAGTTTGTTGTTGATTGAACTATTCGTAATGCGTAATTCTCAATGAATCTGTAGGGGCAATCCTTGTGGTTGCCAGATCTATATTAGATAGAGGATTGTTAAGGGAGGGACGCCCTAACACATTCTGCAGTGCGAGCCGTAGGCGAGCACTTAATAAAAAGTTTTCTTTGAGAAACAGCGTCTTTTAATAAAATAAACGCATGGAATTTTTCAAATACGACTTCAAGAATACATGTTTTAGGCTAATCTTATTACTGATAATTGGCACAATTTGGATTTGGTTCATGTATAACCTTGAAAATAAATATAGTAATGATACCACTCAAATTCTTTTGGCCACAAACATACTTGTCACAATCATATATCCGATATTCGAGATAATTCTATTTGGGTATCATAATTTTAGGAATCAACAAAACATTTGGGGATATCTAAAGCTATTATTTAAAATAGTTGCTTTAATATTCATAACATTTTTCACAGCATTAGTCATTTTAATCATTTATATTATTGAAAGTGACTTTTTAAAGGGGTTTCACGGCTGATAAATCATTATGAATCACTATAAAAACTATTCCGACTATATAAAAGAGCACTTCGATTACAAAGTGCAGAAGATATCCATCAACGCAGGATTCACCTGTCCCAACCGTGATGGAAGCATCGGTGTGGGCGGATGCACCTACTGCAACAACCGCTCCTTCAATCCTGACTATTGCGTCTCCACAACATCCGTGACCAAACAACTTGAAGAAGGGAAAATATTCTTCCGTCGCAAGGCAAAATATGCAGGACTGAAATTTCTTGCCTACTTCCAGGCCTACACAAATACATACGGTGAATTCTCACGTCTCAAATCTCTTTATGAAGAGGCTTTGGCATGTGAAGACGTGGTGGGATTAGTCATCGGCACCCGCCCTGATTGTGTGGACGACAGACTGCTCGACTATTTCCAGGAGCTGTCAAAAGAGAAATATGTGATGATTGAATACGGTGTGGAGAGCACCGACGACAACACATTGAAGCGAATCAACCGTGGACATGACTTTGCATGTGCGTGCAAGGCTATACGAGACACAGCCAGTCGTGGCATCCAGACTGGTGCTCACCTAATATTGGGTCTGCCCGGAGAGACTCCAGAAATGATTCTGAAAGGGGCTGACAGAATGTCGGAATTGCCGATTGATATCATCAAGCTTCATCAGCTTCAGATTGTCAGAGACACACCGATGGCTGATGAATATGCCAAGAATCCAGATGAATTCAAACTGTTTTCTATCGAAGCGTACCAGCAGTTGTTAGCAGAATTTGTAGAGCATTTGCGTGACGACATCTGCATAGAAAGGTTTGTGTCACAGACACCTAAAAGCATTCTCGTCGCTCCAGATTGGGGATTGAAAAACTATGAGTTTACAGATAGACTAAATAAGATCTTTGAAGAAAGAGGAACGGCACAAGGGAAATTAAAAATGCTAAATGCAAAATGCTAAATTAGGAATGACTCTTAATTTAGCATTTCGCATTTATAATTTAGCATTTCGCATTTATAATTTAGCATTTTCACAACTCTTCCTCATCACCACCTGTCTCCAAGATATGTGATGAAAGCATATCTGCAGCGTGGACAATAGAAACAAGAGGATTCAGTTTGCAGGCAGTATCATAGTTTTTTACCTCCTCATAATTAGTTTTGTCGATTGCCCAAGCACCCATGTGCCAACGGATAGCAAGCATCTCAGCATCAGTAAGTTCCAGGAATGGAAGAATCATGATCACGGATTTTTCTCCATGTCCCATTGGGAAATTTTTATACGACACTTTATATCCTTCCGCGTCTTCCCAAGTGCCAAGAGCAGTCTTTTTCTTTTTCACAGTGCGGAAATAGACGTCACTTTTGCAGACATCATGAAGGAGAGACGCGATGATCACACTATCCTTAGGAGTAGACTTCTCCAAAGATGGGTTCAAAGTCTTCATACCTTCCCATATAGCCAACGCACTCTTGCATGTGTTCAACGAGTGTTCCACCAAACCGCCAGCCACATTCAAATGATGTCCGGCAGAAGCAGGAGCATCCATAAAACCGTTAGACTGCAATTCCTCAATCATATCCTCCACTCCATCACGCTCAGTGCTACGTAATAGTTCCAAAAATTCATCTTTGATCTTATCACTCATAAATTCAAAATTAACGTTCAAGCAAAAATAGGAAATGATACGGAGATAAACAAACAAAAAGATGATGGCACTTTTATCATGACACTTCAAAGTGCCATAGAATGAGCGGTCGAATACATCATGAAATCATAATGCAAAAAAGCCATTTTTATTGTATTCATTTCAAAATAAAGACGCATTTCATAAGGAAAAATCCGAAGCGATCAAAATAAAACAAAACTGTTGAAATAAGTGCATTTAAGCTAGCGAAATAAAAAAAATATATTATTTTTGCATTTAGCAAAAATATATAGAAAACATATTAAAACGATATTACAAACGACTATTATACATTTTAGGGGTCAAAAGTATTTTGTGTCATGATGAGTATTAGAAAAAATATAATATACATTTGCTTATGTCTGCTGACGCTGTTACATATAGATGTCAAAGCGGCTGTTTGTGAAAACGAAACTTCTACCCAGGGAAAAGAGTTTTGGATCGCATTCATACAGAATCACGATGAAGAACTAATAATTCCTCACGGGCTAGACTTAATAATTTCAACGAACAAAGCAACAGATATCAGAATTGAGAACAATGTTTTATATGACAACAAATCAGAGGACGGTTTGTACCACTGGAATATAACAATGGAAGCAAATTCCACCAATGTTATCACAGTGCCATGTCAGCTGTTCAACCCTACCGAATATGGAGAAGCCATAGACAGGACTCTACACATCAAAAGTACAGAGCCAATATCAGTCTATATGGACAACAGACAAATCAAGTCTGACGATGCGACATTGGCACTACCAATATCCTCTTGTGGAACTTACTATATAATACAAACAGCAGAAGGAGTGATTGATTCAAATTATGACACATTTAAGCCTTCTGTGTTCTCTGTTATTGCCACAGAAAACAACACTACAATACAAATCACCCCAACCACAAAGACAAACGATGGACATGAAGCCAATATTCCATACACAATAACACTACACAAAGGTCAACTTTATCAAGTGCAAAGTGTAGCAACAGAAATTGGATCAGGATTTTCCGGAACTCAGATTTTGTCGACAAGTGGAAAGAAAATAGCAGTGTATGTCGGCAACAGAATGGCCAATATTCCATATTCCAACGTCGCAGGAAATTCAAACATTTTGTTTGAAGCCTCTTTTCCTGTCTCTAAATGGGGTAAAAACTTCATCATTCAACCATTCAAGACAGGTGTAATAGACATGGTAAAAGTCACAGCAAGCAAAAACGACACCAAAATTTATAAGAATGGTAATCTTTTGACGACAATAAATGCGTATGAATCATACGAGTTATTTGCTGAAGAGGCAAAAGGAGCTTTCAAATTAGAGACATCACAACCAGTATCAGTCTATCAATATATGACTGGCAACAACTACGTCTACAAAAGAGCAAATGGTGGACCTTCATTATTATATGTAAATCCAGTAGAGCAATCAATAAATAAAATATCTTTAAGCACACCAAACAATAAAGATATTACAAACAATTTCATCAACTTAGTGATCAAAACAAAAGACGCTTCAAAAATCAAACTTGACGGTCATACGAGTTTTGCCAAATTCACACCAATAGACGACACATATTCTGCAGGTTATGCAATCATCACTAATGGCGAGCATACTTTAGAATCTCCTTCCGGATTCATTGCAAATGTCTATGGCATGGGTGAAGGTGTCTCATACGCATATTGCGCAGGATCAAACACTTACGACATCAATACAAAAGCAAACACAGAAAAGACAATCTGCCACGGTGATTCTGTCGTTTTCGGTGGAAAAAAATTTTTTGAGTCAGGATTACACATCGACACCTTAAAAAACATAAAAGGTTGTGACAGTTTGATATTCCTTACTCTTAAAGTTCTCTCTTCCGACACAGTTCATTATATTGACACAATCAGAGTTGGAGAGTCATACAACAAAAATGGCTTTGTATACCAGACACCTCTTCCTGGTGTCTATGAAAGCATAATCGGAGAATGTCCACACTACACACATCTTAAATTAATTGTGGAGCATCAGCATTGTTTCGATGGCACATTATTATTCAAAGAAGATTTTGGAGGCAACAATAATTCTGACCCGGCAGTAAGCTATCAGAAGATTCCACAATGTTCTTACGAGCTGAATGCCAAACCAATAGATCTATACTTGAAAGGACTTTATTCAATTCGTAAAGTTTCATATCCCGACAAACCTTGGGTGAACATTTACGACCACACATTCCCAGACAGAAAAGACAAAGGATATTTCATGCAGTGTGACGCATCCAACACATCCAATGAAACTCCAGGCACTATATATTCCGTGCAAATTGACGATTTATGTAGCAGCGTTCCTCTTTATTTTTCTTTTTGGGGATTGAGCATGATTAAAGCAGGAGCTGATTCCACATATGCTGATGCTAATTTGAAACTCGTCATTGAAGATACTGATGGGAATGTATTGAAATCCAAAAACATTGTAATGCTTAATGGCAAAGAAAAATGGGGTCTATACGGAATGCCATATCAGATGCCAGAGGGAAAGACTTCAGCAGTATTCAAAATACTAAACAACAGCACCGTCAACTATGGAAATGATTTTGCCATTGACGATATCGAAGTTCGTATCTGCAAGCCATCTATTGATGTGACAAGTCAAGAAAACAACTCTTGTATCGGATCCAATCTGTCTTTCACAGCTGATTTCCAGAACAACGGAACATACACAGAGCCTGTCGTATATGAATGGTATTACTCTCAAAATTCACAAATTCAATCTGATGACTGGACATTAGTCGGAAAGGAAAAAAACTTAGTAATTCCTAATTTAACAGAAGACAACAATGGATTTTACCGTGTGTTTGTAGGAAACACAGGAACACAGAATATCATTAATAATTGTGCTCCTGCATCAGACTTGATAGAAATTAACGTAAAAAAATGCACACCACCAGTATGCAACGCTGACACAATAAACATTGCAACATGTTTAACAATTGATTCTTTAATAAACATTTTGGACAATGACAGCATCTCCAACAGAGATAATGCTACAGTATCATTGATCAATGCTCCAGCATACACAAAAGTTGTTGGCAACATGTTGGCTTATAGTCTTGTCGACCTAGAAACGACAGCTGACACTATTTTATATTCTGTAACATTAGGTGATTTTTCTGACACTGCTTCGGTAATATTTAAGATTAAACATCCATCTAAAACAGAAAATATAAATGCTCAGATATGTGAAGGATCCACATATAAAGAACTGATATTATTCAACGACACAATAATTTCAGACACGACTATAATGGAAGAGTCTGGATGTCCTAGCATCATCAATCATATTGTCAATGTAGATAATATCGACGCTAATATAAAAGACACTTCCGTATGCTTGGGCAATAAAGCGACACTAAAAATAATAACAAAAGAAAAATATAATTACACTTGGTATTATGATTATGACCATAATAAAATAGTAGGTAGAGAGCAAACACATAGTTTAATACCAGAAAAATCATCTACATATGATATTGTAATAACCAATGGAAAGTGTACAAAAACACTTACTGCTTCAGTGGAAGTAAATAGCAATCCATATTTGGAAGAGGTCAGCATCGTCGATGACAAAAACATTGAGATAATTGCAAATGGAGGATCTTCTCCTTACGAATTCAAAATCGGAAAAGACTGGTCATCCAACAATATTATATACAATTACACTGAAGGTCAGTTCTACAACATTAAAATCAGAGATGACAAGGGATGTGTCGTCGACACTACAATAAAAGCCCCTACTCATGGATTGGATATTCCTATATTAGTCTCACCAAACGGTGACGGTGTCAACGATGTTTTTGAAATCAAGAATATAGACAAATATCCACAATCTACAATCACAATCTACAACGGATTGGGAAAAAAGCTTACAGAGTATAAAGCAAATGAAAGCAGAGGCTGGGATGGCAACTACAATGGCATACGAATGCCTTCCGACGACTATTGGTATGAGATAAACATAAAAGAAACAGATGAAACAATCGTAGGACACTTCACCCTTATAAGAGACTAGTCTGATTGTTTCTAAAAATACAGGAGCGAGAATTTTGATGTTCTCGCTCCTGTTGTTTTGGAATTTTCCAGTTCAAATCTTTCCTTCCAAAATATCCATCACATCTTCCTTGGTCATCAATGTTGATTTATCCGTGCCTCTTAACACCACATCCGAGACTGTCTGTTTGCGACGCTGCAATTCCAACATTTTTTCCTCTATAGTGCCTTTAGCTATGAAATGGAAGACTGTCACTTTCTGATCCTGACCTATTCGATAGGCCCTGTCTGTGGCTTGCTGCTCTATCGCCGGATTCCACCACGGATCAAGATGTATAACGTAATTTGCGGCTGTAAGGTTGAGACCGACTCCTCCGGCTTTCAAACTGACTAGGAAGACCGGCGTCTCTCCTGCCTGAAATTTGTCGATCAACTTTGCTCTCTCTTTCATCGGTGTGGATCCGTCTAAATACAGATGTTCTATTCCCTCTTCTTGCAAAAGTATCTTTATTCTTTCCAAAAACCCTGTGAATTGGCTGAAAACCAACACTCTGTTTTCTTCTAAATCAATTTCCTGCAACAAATCCAGAAATGCTATTTCTTTGCTGCTTCTATCTTTCCACCCCTGGACAAGCAAAGCTGGCGAGCATGTCAACTCCCTCAGTTTCGTAAGCATTGCAAACACTGCTATCTTATGTGGCCCGACAGCACTTAGATCACGGTCCAATGAATATTTATCATCCTCCTGAAATGCTTTTCTCACGGCAAGACGTGTGGAATCATACACAGCATACTCCTCTTTCGTCAGCATCACATCAAGCACTACTTCCTCTATTCCTGGCAACTCGTCAAGCACCTCTTTCTTCGTACGCCGCAAAATAAACGGACGAACAATGGAATTGATCTCTTTTGCAACGTCGTCTGCCCAATCTTCATCTCGCTCTCGATTATATTTCACCTTCTCTGAAAATGATTTTTGACTTCCAAGCAGACCCGGATTAGAAAAATGGAACAGGCTCCAAATCTCAGAAAAATGGTTTTGAATTGGTGTTCCAGTTAAGACGATACGATTTTTGCCACTTAGCCTAATCACTGATTTGAAAGCTTTTGTGTTGTAGTTCTTGATTGCGTGGGCTTCGTCGAGCACGATTATTCCCCACTCTTTCTTTTCAAGATTGGCAATCTGTGTGAGCATCATTCCGTAACTTGCGACCAACACGTCTCCAAATGAAATCTCTTCTATCGTCTTCGTCTTATGTGCACACTGATTCAAAATCTTTGTGTTGAGCGACGGTGCAAATCTTACCAACTCACTCTGCCAATTGAGCACAACAGATGTGGGTGCGACAACCAAAATCGGTCCGTCGTCTCTCTTCTGAAGCATAACAGCAATAGTTTGAATTGTTTTTCCAAGTCCCATGTCGTCGGCAAGACACACTCCTCCACTCCACGATAATGTACGCATCATCCATTTATAACCATCTATCTGATAGTTTTTCAACTCTCCATTCAAAGTAGACGGGATTAGAAATTCTGCAGTCTGAGATTTTGTAATCCTTTCTCGTATTGCTAAAAAATCTCCATTTGTGTTGGCAAAAGCATCATCAAACTCATTATCTAAAGATGCCAAAGCAAGTTCAGGAATGGCAATTCGGTTTTCTAAATCATCGTTATAAAGACGCAACCGGCTGATAAGTTGACGCAACGACTGACTCACTTCAACGTAGTTATCATCGTCAATACGAACATATTTGCCAATTCCATTATGAAGCCTACGCATCAATTCCAACAGTCCGATTTTAGTGTCTGAAGAAACCAACGACCCGTTCATATCTACCCAACCACGGACGCTTTGCAACGTATCCAGCTGTAGATTCTTAGGAGTTAGCTTTTCTTTAACATTGAAACGGCATCCCTCCATAAGTTCCACCACAGCCTTGTCGTCATTCTCTTTCGCCCACGTGATGATATCCAGCACATTCTCAAGGTTGAGCAGGGCGGAAGCGACGTCGCCGGCATCCTCATCTTCGTATATGATTGCATTTAGCTGACAAAAACATTCGAAAGCAAACAAATGCCTCTTCTCCATTTCAAAATTTCTCTTGATAAGACGAAGGGATCCTCCATCATCAAGAATACTAAGAGATTGCCCCTCCGCAGGAATGGTGGTATATGGAGAACCAGCAAACGGAATGACAACCATCTCCACCCTCCACGTCGCACCAACATTCGTGTTGGGGAACAATCGTATCACAATGCGTGAATCAGCATCTTCAAACGCATCATCAGCATGAATAAGCGTGGAATATATCTTTGTCATTCCATCCAAACGTTGTAGAGACTGACGAAGACGAGTCTCTGCCTCAGAAGGGATTGTCTCCATCTGGAGCATCAACTTATATATGTCTCTTTCGTGGTCACGCAAATGGATCACACCATAATGGGTATCGTCTATAATACGTACAAATGAACTGGTCTGATCATCAATATCCGACAATTTCAAATTGGAATAAACATGGAAAAGATTATCATCTTCTCTGTCGACTATCAAATACGGATGCTCCATCCCGACCACAACTTGACGCAACTGCTTTCCCCATTTTGGCATTAAGTAGATGTGGTCACATCCTACGAAAGAAAGCAATCCGTCTCCGTTTTTGAACGAGACCTGACCTGCAGGCAATGTCTTGAGAATACGGATATCATCATCCGTCGCGCATTCCGGGATATCACGGCTTTTGCCTTTCCAAATTCGTTTGATACTACCATCCCATTCTCCTTTCTCATTTCTCTTTTGAAGGAAAGGTGACACTCGCATCTCATTCGGTTCAAGCACGTAAATAAGTCTTTCATCTTGCTCAACAATCTTTGGAATCTTCACATTTTCAAGAGAATCAAGCATATACATCCATGGTTTAATCTTATTCAGACGTGCCACAATCGATGAATCCGGATTCTTCTCATTCTCTATAAAAATCCAATTGGATGGTCGGGAATCATTTTCTGTGTATCTTGAAATATCGACATTAAATTGCAGACACAAATATGTAGCCAAATGGACATCGTTTAACTTATATAAGTCAGCCACAAAACGTTTGGCATTAACGACAAATTCATCACCGCCGACTTTACTCTTAATCAACGGAATGATTGATATTTTATAAAGTCCATCCTCTGCAATTGAACGTTTGTTTAGAAGAGCATGAAGTTTACTTTCATTTTTAAGTGGGCTATCGAGAATCAAAGCAATGACATACAGATAGTTGAAGAGATATTGGTCAAACACTCCACGCTCCTTCAAAAATCCGCCAAACGTCGCTAATGATTTTTGAAAAGCAACCGCAGATTCCCCATAACATTCACGTTGTAGAAGTCTGACAGCATCATAAAGACAGCCCCATCCATTGACTCCATAATACTTGAAATCGTCCACTCCCGTCGCCAAATAGCGATAAAGGAAAAAACGATCACGAATTTCTAACTCTGGATCATCACCGACATTTTCAAGGTCATAGCGAAATTCAATAATAGGTCTGACATTTTCCCAATTAAACTGTTCACGGTCATAGACTCCATCAAGCAAAATTTTACAAAAATCGTTCCAAATTTTTGATGGCAAAGAAATAAAGACAGGTCGCCATTCCGCATCGTCTACTACAGAAAGAAGCATTTCTCTTTGGCGGATTCCCAAAAAATAAAGTTCGACGGAATCAGTATCCACAAACTTCATTTTCTCCAACCACCAGTTTCTGAAAATCAACGATGTATTCCTGCCATCATCCGGCATTTCACACACCGATTCTATTATTCCAAGCCAATCCTCCTTATGATTTTTATAAATATCTGCGACGACGGGAAGTTCACAATGTGGAGCCACGACATATTTCGCAAACACTCCGGAACGAGTGAGCATATCAAGCAGTCGTTTGTCATAAAGCGATTTTGCGACACTCTGCACATCCACATCAGAGGCTTCACTGCCACAAAGATAACGCACAGCAAGACCTGTCATCGCAGAAGAACAGTCGATTATGTTTCCGCAATAGGCATAGACAGCCAGCACAACTTTTTCTGGAAGTGTAAGGGAATCAAGATGTTGGGGTTGCATTTTATATCTGTACTCCTTAGGAGATTAGAAATTCATTTTAAAATCATCAATATGCCGTCTGATTTCAAAAAAGAATTGTAAGAATTCATTTTCAAGGTCATAGTAGTCGCGTATCATCACATTGACCACATCATCAGAACAATTCGGCAACGAGGTCCCATTAGACATCAAATCCAAAGTGTCACGGATACCATCTATTGTCGCATACGCTGTGAGTCGCTGTCTGGAAATAAAATTTACAGAAAAACGCTGCATTTCTCCCGGTAAACGAAACCAATTTTTTAATATTCGCCCATACGCTCTCCAAGCATATTTTTTCAGTGGCAAAGAATGGTATCCACCCCAGTTTTTCGCCAGAAAATGGTCGTAAACAACATCACAAACGACACCTGCATATCTTCCAGCTACAGGCACAAACCTATCTTTACTCTGTCGGTAAACTGGGTGGCTGTCTGTAAACGAATCTATCTCTCGATGTAAAAGTATTCCACACTGTATCGAGAACGGATAATCAGAGAGTCGTCGTCCCTTCACACTGTCGCCGATATAGTTTCCTATCATGAGACCTTCATCGTCGTCACCAGAAAGATATATGTGCGCAAGAAAATTCATTTTCCTATATTACAGTTCTTAATAAATGAATTAAGTGAATCACACAACTCGACACTAGTCTTTCGTACTGCCCACGAATGTAGTTGTGAAAAACCGATAGACAAATGAATATCAAGGTTTTTGTACTCTTTTTGAAGACGTGTGGCAGCATGAAGCCCTAACACAGTGTACTGAAATTCACCCTTCGACACCATAATGGCAATCGCCTCATTGTCGTAATTGGGAATTGTGTTGATATATATGGTATCTCCTATCTCTTTCGATAGATTATTTATTCGTATTATAGACGGGGATTCCTCAGCCAACGTCACAGTCTTCTCCGCAAGCTCCAGCTGATTATGCACAAAACTGTCGTTCACCACTTTGTCTATCACCTTCTTTCTCTGCACAAGCACCTGTTTGTCGTGAATCAGGCTCTCTGTAAAAAGCAGAGTGTCGCGCAATGATGATGTCACAGGAATATAGCGGACAATCACGTCGCACTCCCCATCCTGCAAATCCTCAATAGCGTTGTTGAGATTGCTTTCAAGCTTATACTCGACTGGCAGATTCTGCTGACGGCAAAACTCTCGGATAAGTTCAAACTGCTCTCCCACGGTGTCGCCATCCGCTGTGATCTGCATTCCATCCGTCGACGAATCAATCACCACTCTCAACGCTCCATTCTCACGGATGTGTGCAATATCATCATTGTCGGGCACTTTTGACACACAACGGCTTATAATGAACGCTATTGCCGCAAGCACCACAAAAGCAATTATGATAAAATTGAAATACTTACTTCCGTTCATGAGCAAACATTTTTAATCATCAAACGCAACCGAGATTCCAACACGTACAAATGACGGACTCATAGCATAACCCGGACTGATCATATAGTTGGAATTGTTTCCCATCTTCTGATTGACATGATTCCACACTATAAACATTTTCAACACCTTCAGTTGTGCCTGTCCGTATACATTCAGCAAAGGATAATCGCCATACTCCTTCTCTCGCTGAACATAAAGCATTCCCGTCGCAGGATTATATTTCTGAGCGTAAAAACTTGTATGGTAATTCAATTCAGCGCCGACTTGAAAAGTAAGACTCTTTTTGAAAATCGGAGGAGTCCTCAAGTAGACGTTGCTATTCCACACAAATGTCGGCAACGGCATTATATACTGGTCTGATGTTGTCTGGTAGGCAATTCCATTATCCCAGTGGAAAATTCCGAATTTTAGTTTTTCCTCGGCTCCTAAATAGAACACATTCACAGCGTCCGATGTCTGGACTGGCATCGCCTGCTCGTTGAAATATATGTGGTTGTCGATGTTGTAATATCCGACTTTAGCAGAGAAGCCAATCTTTGGCATCTCAAACAAACCGTCGATGGACAAACTGCGTTTATTGTCGAAATCGTTGTCCCAATTGAAATAATTTGAATAGTAATGGTCCTCAAAATAATCAGGGCATTCATTCTTCAGCTCCACTTTTCCACCCAAAGAAACCGGTTGTTTGCCAATTTCAAACTTGGTGTTCACATCTCCTTTCAACAGATAGCTTGTTCCCGTCTGTTTCTCATCCACAAAATAATATTCTCCTATCACATTGAAGAACAGATGTTTGCCTGAATGCTTTGACAATACCGCTCCGACTCCCATCTTAGTGTTTTTGTTTTTATTCCAATTTGGACGTCCACGATATCCGACAGAGTCGATGTAAGCTATTCCGTCTTCCAACTCCACCTCTTTCAACTCATTTTCCGTTATGAATTCATTATCAGTATCACGGTAGTCGAACTGTAACCCGTCGGCATAATGATATGTCTTTGAGCTTACGGTAAAATATCCACCCAAACCAAACTTCATCAATTTGTTGAACTCCTCGTTCAAAGTCACTCCAAAATTGCCCTTAAACTGACGGAACAAGACACTATCCATTGTGGATTTAGGCATAAACCTACGTGTTTCTGCACTTGCATTATAAAATGTGTCGTGGAATGAATTAGTATTTTTCTCTGTATATCTTTTCCAATCCGACTCATATCTCATATCAGCTATAAAAGACGTAACTGGCACATAATCAACAATTACAGAATCTTTACTCACCTCATACTCTTTTTCAAATCCAAGATGGTATTTATAGTTGAGATGCATATTATATCCATGCAGTTTGGAAAATGTGTTTCCTGTAAAATAGACTGGAATAGCCTCATCTGCAGGATTACCATATCTTTCTGGCGAAGTGATATACGATTCATCCAAAAATCCACCACTCTCATAATTCTCAAATTTCGCAAAACCGATACTCATCATCAGATTGGAACGCAATCCCATATAGCTTCCAAAAAATCCGGCGTTGCAATTTCGTGTAGACGAGGATTCATACGCGCCATACGAATTGACCCAATCTCCGTACATACCGAAATTAAACTTTGATCCTGCGTTAACAGTGAACAAGCCACCCACACACTGGTCGCTTCGGTTGCTCGGACCTGCGCCTATAAACCAAAATTTAGAATAAGGCTTACGAGTGTTATAATAAAGGATATCATCAGGCGACGTGTAGTTTGCCTCATACGGAGTGAAGAAAAAGAAATCTGATTTCTTAATTCTGTCCGCGTAGATTAACGATATTCCCGGAGATCCTAAAGATGAATGATCAGCATAACGCAGAGTGTTTTTGTCGGCCATATTGGCAATATAGAGTTTGTCGAGAGTAGAGTCGGCATACTCACGGACGGGCAGTCCAAGAGGTCCGTCGGCTCTCCACGAGAAATACATCATGGAATCTTTTGGACCACGTTTAGACGGAGACACCTCCGTCTGATATTGAAAAGCAGGTGCGGAATCCACCGTCGCTTTTGCCACTGTATCAATTTTTGAAATGATTGCGGAATCCTGATTTAACACTACAGAATCAGATGCCACAATATCAACAGAATCCTTTTTCTCCGTCTCCACAGATAAGGAAGTGTTGGCAAACACTGTGGTGCTTGCCGCAAATAGAGAAAGGATTATATTAAAAATTCTATTCATTTATTTTATTATTCAGAAACCGCTTAAATTAAATATTTGGCTATAAATCAAATAGAGGATTGTTAATGGCAGAATGCCCTAACCCCACACGTATCTGCGAGTTCGCAAGAACGAGCAGTGATAAAAATCAAAACATCTCTTTTAATTTTTACAAATCACTCACATAGCAAATTTAAGAACCAAAGTTTAAACAGTTTCTCATATTTTTCTCTGAAAGATTTCTATTTTGTCAGCCACGATCACTGTCGTTCTTCATATACCAAAGCAAGCAACAGTTTTCATGTCTGAAGATTTTTGTTGCCGTGTCACGCAATTCTGCTGGCGTCACCTTGGCATAATTGTCGAAATCCGTATTGACCAGATCGGGAGCATCGATCATCTCGTAATAGCCGAGACGTTCCGCCTTTGCAGCCTCCGAAAGGTCGGAAAGGATCTGCGTCGCCTCATACTTATTCACGACCTTCTCCAATTCCAGACTCTCAACACTCTCCTTCTTCAGCATCTCCAGCTCATCCCAAATAGCGTTCTCAACCTCATCACGTGTGAATCCATCATTTGGAACTCCGATCACATAAAAAGCACCGTCTTCCAGGCTTCCACGAATACACGCATCTATGGAAGAAAACATCTTCTTCTCAACGACCAATCTCTTATACATTCGTGACGACATACCATTCGACAACACATCGGAAAGAATATCCGATGCGTAATAATCGTCGTCGAGACGGGATGGAGAACGGAACACCATATAGAGTTTATCATTCGGGACATCACCGCTGACCACCTTTCTGCGTTCAGCTGTTTGCACTGGGATTTCCACCATCTTGCGTTTTTTCACATCGCGCGACGGGATATCACCGTAATATTTCTCCACCAAACGTTTCACCTCATCCAGAGAAATATTACCCACGACCGCAAGATAAGCATTGTTAGGAGCATAATGAGAGAAGAAAAAATCCTTCACATCCTGCATCGTCGCGTCCTGAATATGTTTGATTTCCTTGCCGATCGTAGGCCACGAGTAGGTATGTTCGGCAGGATACATCATTGCAAAAAGATAATGGTAGGCATCACCGTATGGCTTGTTGGATGTTCGTTCCTTAAACTCCTCACTCACCACTTCACGCTGCACCTCAAGGCCTTTCTCATTGAATGCCAAAGACATCATTCTGTCCGACTCAACCCAAAAGCCGACCTCCGCGTTGACAGCAGGAAGGACGACATAATAATTGGTCAGATCCTGCGTAGTGTAAGCGTTGTTGTAGGCACCGGCTTTCTGAAGCACTCCATCATAATCATCCACATTGACAGAGCCTGAAAACATCAGATGCTCAAACAGATGAGCGAATCCAGTGTGCTCCGGATCCTCATCCTTCGACCCCACATCAAAAACAGTGTTAAGCGTCACTGTCTGGGATGTTTTGTCTTCCAGATGCACCACATGAAGGCCATTATCAAGTGTGAACCTATTTGTTTTAACCATAAATTGCTACTTTAATGCAAAAATAGTTGAAATTAAGCGTATTTTTGCAAAAAAGTTATTAAAAAGCGTGAATGATGATAACATTTCCAAATGCTAAAATAAATTTAGGTCTCAATGTAGTTAGTCGCCGCCCCGACGGATATTCTAATTTGGAGACGGTGTTCTATCCTATTCCTGTCTGCGACGCGCTTGAGCTGTTGGATTCCGATGAGAAGGGGTTGAAATTTGTGCAGACGGGATTGGAGGTAGACGGTGATGTGGAGAAAAACCTCGTGGTGAGGGCTTTCCGCGCGGTTGAGAAAGCTGCAGGCCGTACTTTTGACGCTGAAGTACATTTGCAGAAAAGCATTCCGTTTGGAGCAGGCATCGGTGGTGGTAGCGCGGACGCTTCGTTTATGATACGTATGATGAACGAACATTATCATCTCGGATGGAGCGACGAGAAAATGGCAGAGATAGCCATCACAATCGGCGCGGACTGTCCGATATTCATCTACAACCGTCCGATGTATGCGGAAGGGAAAGGAGAGATTCTTTCCGATATCGACGTGAATCTTAGCGGCTACTATTTCGTCTTGGTCAAGCCAAACGTGCATGTGTCCACAGCCGATGCGTTCCGTGGAATCACACCTGCTCCAGCCAAAATCAATTGCAGGGATATTGTGTCATTACCGATGAAAGAGTGGAAAGGCAAGTTGGAAAACGATTTTGAGAAAACAATATTCGCGCTACACCCGTCTGTGGCGGCAATCAAAGAAAAATTATACGATTTAGGAGCTGTCTACGCATCAATGTCTGGTTCAGGATCATCTCTGTTCGGATTCTTTGAGGAGAAGCCGAACTTGGAAGGACTGTTTGGCGACGCGTATGTTTTCTGCGAAAAACTATAAATGCATAGGTTTTTCATCACCAATACCCCCTAAACGGGGTAAAGATGGGAATCCATCTATATATTTGCCACCAATATAAAACGTCTAGCGACGTATTTGGTGAGAACCGATTTTTTTTGTAAATGTAAAAGGGGCGACCACAATGGATCGCCCCTACAATTACGCATTATCGAAAAAAATACGGCTGGAATCTGCCACATGACAAATTCACAACCATAGTTTTTTCAAAACTGGATTTTATCGGAATTGGAAATTCATCAAATTATTTCTTGAATGTGATCACTGTGTCTTTAAGAGCTGTAGACTCTTCCCATCGTCTCATATAAGTAAACTTCAACACTTCCTCTCCATTTTCTTTAGTTTTGAAAGACCATTTTTCAACACCAGGACCTCCAACTCTTTCGTCATCTGGATTGGCATGATTTACTGATTTCGACACTGAATCAGCCGCAGCACTAGCACTATTAGTCCATACCCACTCATATCCAGTACCCAACTGAGCAGGCAATTCAACTGTGAATGTCTTGCTTTCAAACTTTTCATCATCGTCATCACAAGAAATAAAAGAAGAGACAGACAGAACCGCTGCTGCCATCATTGCAGCAGCCATAGAAAAACTCTTTTTCATAAAAATTGACTTTAATGTAAAACTAACTAACATTTGTCTTAACACCTATACAAACATACAATGCTAAGACATTACATATCAGAATTTAACCACTGTGTCAGCGATGACAGCAGTCGGATCTTCTTTAGCACGACGTCTTAATTCATTGAGATCTTCTTCAAAAACTATAGGACCTGAATAAATTCGTAATTTACGGAATTTCAATTCTCTCACACCGATTTCTTTTGTCTTAAATGTCCATACCTCTTTGATTGTATCATGCATTTTGTATTCTAATTGCGGCATAGAATCTTCATGAAGAATGAACTGAAGCGAATCACTTGGCAAATAATTACGATTTGGCACCAAATCAATGGAATCAGCGGCAGCCTCCTCTCTGTTTGTCCACTCCCACTCATAGATTGATGTATAGCCAGTATATAAATCAGGCTTATAAATTCTTTCTATAAGCTCAACCGTAAATGTTTCGCTCTTAAAACTGTTATTTTCCTCTTCCTCGTCACATGATACGAATGATGACACAGAAACAACCGCTGCCATCATTGCAGCAAACTTGAATAAATTCTTCATAAAAACTACTTTTAATATAAAACTAACTATTGCTTTAACGCTTATAAATACCCTATTGCTTCGCATTTTTCTATAAACAGCGTTAAAACGATGACAAAATTAGAAAAATTAAATACAGAACAAAAATTTTTGGCACTATCTTATTTTATGTTAGATATTTCAACTCTTTTTCTCATAAAAAGCCGTAGTCTTTTCTCATGGATTTCTATCCTCTGTGTTTTTATATGTGCTCGCCTACGGCTTCGCACTGATGGGGAGGGTTAGGGCGTTCCGCCCTTAACAATCCTCATTTATGGCACTCCAACTGTCAGTTTTCTCCAACTATAACATTCTTCTATTTCACCGAATTAACGTTAAATTAGGACAGAACCTTATTTTTTCGCAAATCATAACAATTCCATAGCCTCTTTTAATGAATGAATCTCATAATCCACAGATTCCGTGGCTTTGAATGATTCAGGATGACGGTTGAAGAACATTGTAGCCAAACCTGCTTTCTTTGCTCCCAAAATATCTGTAGAAAAATTGTCTCCAATCATCAACGTGTCTGAAGGTGTCGCACCTGTGGCTTCGAATGCGTAGTCGAAGAAAACAGGACTCGGCTTGTTTGCCCCAGCGTCTTCTGATAATATGATCTGATCAAACGATTCCAAAAGTCCACAAGATTTTAGCTTGCGATATTGTATTTCATGAAAACCATTACTGCACATGATGAGTCGGTATCCTTTCTTCTTCAAATACTCCATCAGTTCATGAGCTCCATCCACCACACCAGGCTTAACAGCACAGAAATCGAGGAAGACATCACTCACTTTCAAACAAAATTCCTCAGTAGGATTGAAATGATTCCCATTAGCGTCAACACCTTCAGATAATGGTCGACGGAATCGCTCTATAATAAGATAGTCACGTTCTATTTCCCCATTTGAATATTGTGCCCACAACTCAACATTTGTTTTCCAGTATGAGCGAGAAAACGTTTCAAAATCAGGAAAATACTGATTCAATTGGAAATGGTCGAACATCTCACGAAGAGATATTTCAGCATTACCTCTTGTGTCGTATAATGTATCGTCGAAATCTATAAATAGGTTTTTATACATGATTGGATAATTGTATGAGACGGTATTAATTCCGTCTGACGTAACATAGTAGGCAATAAAACCGTCGACGCCATAGCTGACTTGAGACAAAGACGAAGGCAAAGGCAAGGACCGGCATCTCACGAAGACAAGGTCTTCAAATTTTTATGAGAGACGCCGCCAATAGAAGACTTTAAGCATTTTTTACCTTGCGGTATTCTACTAGGTTATGCCTTGCATAGCCAAACTGAAGTGTCAGCTATAGCGTCATAAAGAGTGACGGTGTGGATCCTTTGCGGCCACACGCATCACTCACCGATTATTCTGTTTGTGTTTTTTTCTCGTCTAAAGCAGAAAGATAATCGAATGTGGATTGCAAATCGTTTGGCACGATAATCTTCAAACTTGAAATCTGCTCTATCTCACGTCGCTGCCAAGAACTGAAATCCGCATTGATTTTTTGTGATTCCGACTGATATGAATCAAGTTTGTTCTTATAAGCCTCAGTCTGTTCAGCCTTTGCGATATTAAGTTTTTTCTTGATCGACGTCTTAATCTGATTCAGACGTTTCTCAGCATCACGGTGTTCGCTCTGCAACTGCAGATAAACCTTCTCCACGTCTTCCTCATCCACGGAATTTTCATAACGATAGATAAGCAATGAGCTTCCCTCTCCCTGCGTAGTGATCGGCTTCGACATTATCTCCTGCAATCGACGTCTGGCGACAGAGAACGGTTCATCCGGATGAATAAACTTTCCATACGCCGCAGCTTTTGCCTCCAGCGAATAGTATTCAAATCTATCCGCCACCGACAACTGCTTTATGATATCCAGATCTGTAAGTTCAGAGTCACGAATCGGTATTTTGGGCAGAACGATGTCGTTAGCCTCAGCCCAATCCTCAAGAGTGACGTCGGAAACCTCCTCCATCATTCTCTCCTTCGTCTTCACCGCCTCACGCATCCACGCGCAAAAAGAATGCATCTCTCCCACTCTTGCCACCAATGAATTGAACTCCGCTAGCTGATGTGTGGCGTATCCGATCTCCACCTGTTTCCCTTTATCGTTGGCTGAACCAACAATGTCAACAAAACCATTAACAAAAGAGGCTGATTCAAGTTTTGCCTTGCAACCTGCTATAATTTCTGTGGCAAGTTCCGACAAATGAGTCGCAGCCGTAGAAGTGATACCTCTCTCATTCTTATTCTCATCGCTGTTGGCGAAGAACGTCAAATCTCTGTCTATCAAATCCTTCATAACATAAATTTTATGGTTAGTTATCGTATATATAGGCTGAGCACCATTTGTAAGACTCCGTCAAAAGTCTTCCAGCTATTAATGTCCAGCAGTCAAAGGAACTACGGCTCCCGTACCTGGCACTACATAAGCAGCATCTGGAACTTCCTTACCATCCCAACGCTTTGCTCTCTCCAAATTAATATTGTATTCCCACTGAGCTCTCATGGCATTCATATTCGCCATAATCTTCTGTGCCTCGTAAGCCTGAGCATCGGCTCTAATCTTCTGAGCATCCGCCTCACCCTGAGCTCTCAACACTTCTGCCTTGGCAAACTCCTCAGCTGCCTGACGTTCTGCCTCAGCCTCACGCACCTTCTTCTGTGCCTGTGCGGCAGCCACATTAGCCTCCTGCTCAGCCTGTTTTACCTGCTGAGTACGGTTGGCAGTCTCTTTGATCATTCTGTCGAAATCCTCAGCCCAGTCGAAGTTTGTAATTGTTGTAGAATTGATTTGAATAGGATAATTATCCTGCATTCTTCTCAACACCACCTCACTTAGCTGCTGAGTGATATCCTGCTGATTTGCAATAAGGTCGTAGATGCTATACTTACCTGTGATCTCCTTTAGAGACGCCTTTATACAGTCTCTCATCGCATCCTCAATAATTTTAGACTTGCGATATTTCTGCACAATCTCAATGATACGTTTCTCATCATAGTTGTAGCGCACAACCACTGTCGAACCAACTGTCTGCATATCTTTTGTGATAGCACCGTCTTCACCGACAGAGAATTTCACTTCGTAAGTCATAGGCACAACACTGAAACGCTCAATCTTTGTGACAAATGGAAGATGTGTCACAATTCCAGGTTCAATAGGTTCATTACAAGAGATTTCTCCTAATGTCACAGAAACGCCACGTTCATCTGGCTCTATGATATCATAAGAAAACAATCCTAAAATCAGCAATACTACACACACTATTGCCAAAACGACTCTCTTTGTGTCAATCTTAAACACTTTTGCCAATCCTTCTGAAAAAAATCTCTTCTTTTCTGGCATTTCTGTCTTTTCTACCATAATTACATCTATTAAATTATTTTATTTGTAGTTAAGTCTCACTTATCAAATACCACACATATCGAATTGAGGGAAAATTTCCTCACTATCCCACTCTTTCTTAATTGCTGAAGACGGGATTGTCTTTCCACTTTCGTTTAATACACCTTCAGGATATTGCATAGTCACACAGTGTAGCGAACCATGCTGGCGGATCAAAGTTTGGCAGTCAATTCCGATAACCTCTCTATCTTTAAACACCTTCTGCAAAATTGCGATAGCCTCCGCATCATGTTTCTGATTATACGTTGGCACCAGCACAGCACCATTGAGAATCAAGAAATTGGCGTATGTCGCTGGAATACGTTCGTCATTCTCATCAAACACAGCATCGGGCATAGGCAGTGGGACAAGATTGAACGGTTTGCCATCCACATCTCTCAACGCTTTCAAGTCATCCTCCATAGCCTTCAACCACTGATAATGGTCATCATTCACGTCGTCACACTTCACATAAGCTATCGTGGTATCATCACAAAAACGAGCAAGTGTATCAATATGCCCATCTGTATCGTCGCCGATCAAATCGCCATTATAAAGCCAGTGCACTTTCTTCAGATTGAAAATCTTCGTAAGAATCTCCTCCACCTGTTTGCCAGAATAATGGTTGTTGCGGTTGGGAGCATTCAAACAATTATATGTCGACAATAGTTCGCCACGGGTATTAAACTCCACGCTTCCTCCTTCAAGGACAAAAGGAATATCCACAACGTCAACATCAGATGAAAAAAGCCCTTTCTTTCGCATCTCCGAAGTGATCTGATTATCTTTATCCGACGCGAATTTCTGTCCCCAGCCATTGAAAATGAAGTTGCAAACCTTCATTCGTCCGTTTTTCACCATAGTTATTCCACCATGGTCACGAGCCCATGTGTCGTTGCTTGGAATCTGAGTGAAGACAATCTGCGAATAGTCCACATTTCCAAGTTGACGACGGACTTCTGCCTCATTCTGACACACAATAACAAGTTTTTCAAAACGGATGATAGCCTTAGCAATATCGCAGAATGTACGGACAGCATCACCAAGAATATAGTTCCAGTCGGTATTCTCGTGTGGCCATGTAAGCTGTACGAAACTTTGACGTTCCCACTCAGCTAAAGCTCGGTATTCGTTGTTTCTATAATTCATGATAAATTTTGATATGGCATGCGTTATAACGGTATTCTTTTTCTGTCACACTGCAAATATAATGCTTAATAATTGATTTTGAAAATAAAATCATCAATCATCATATCATAAACCATTCCCCGATTCCGACCCCGACACCAACTTTGTTGGTATCGGCTACCGTTGACTTCGTCAATACAGGTTCTACGAACCTGACGACACACGCCAAACACCTCACCCCAAGGGTCGTAGACCCTTTATCGCTTGCGACGGTAGCCGACACCAAAATGCATGATGTCGACAGACATCGTACATTTTGGTGTCGGTTTATTCGATTTATAATTTCACAAAAACAAAATGAGACGGAATAAATCCGTCCCATTTCATTTATATTCAGCAGACGCGAATTTTCACGTCTACATATCAACTACATTACCATGTGTATGACAATCCAAGAGTTGTGCTCTCCCAGAACTGCAAATATGCCTTACGATAGCCATAGTTGTAGTCGCTGTCGAAATACTTGGAATCACGTCTGTCAACCTTCTTGTCGAGTACATCCTCGTCAACTTTCTGAATATCCTTATGATAGTTGATTTCCGCCTTGTCATACTTCAACTGTGTCTTGATAGAAAGATCAATTTGCTTAGTCAGTTTGAACAATAAATCCAGATTAAACTTCAAAGCCCAACCATTTGTTTTGTCGTAGATATCTGTCATTACGCCATCATTGTCGAACTGCAACGACTGAGTGGAAGAGATCAATCCGTCGACATACTCTTTCAAATCAACCACGTCCGAACCAACTTCAATCATACCCTTGTTTACCTGATGGTATCTCTTCATGAAAGCATCACTGAATCCATAAGTTTCCTTGTTGTAAGCATAGAAGCCTTCAAGTTTAGAAATCAAAGTGAACACTTTGTTGAACGACTTAGTGTAATTGATATTGAACAATGCACCGACTTCAGTACGTACATCTTCATAAGATCCGTCAACGTTACGCTTCATCGAATAGTTAGGCGCGATATCATCATCCTTACAGAATGTGAACTTACCTGTGATTGGAGAAACATACATCGACAAATCACCCTTAAAACAACATGGAACAAAGTCCACACCAAGAGATGCCTTAACAATATTAGGATTTCCGAACTTGTTCTGCATCATACCCAATGATTTGATACTGTCTCTATCCAACTCGTCGAACATCTTGTTCACATGTCCGATTGGAGTCTCATTGGCTTGCAAGCCACCCTCTGCCTTAACCTCATCAATTCTGTCGGAGAACCATGAGTCTACATTTTTGTAATTATAAGTAGGAGTGATACGTGATTCAAACGAAGCCATCGCACTATAGAAAATGCTCTTTGTCGCCTTGAAGCCATACTTAGTAGACAAGTTCAACTCATCAATTGCCTTATGAACCTTTGGATTATGCTCATATTCAGAAGAAAGGTTGACACCATACTTTACAGAGAAACTGTTATTCCACTTATGACGAGCATGAGTATAGTTGGCATTCAAGTTCAAATAACCGTCCACAGCAAAAGTGGAACCAACTCCGTCGTGAGAATAGATATTATGGAAAGTCTGAGCGGCATTCATTCCGACCATACCAGGGAATTTCCACGAAGCAGTATCCGAAGCCCAATCAGCATTCGCGTCATCCTTAATAGACGTAGCAAGTTCAGACACTGTGCTTTGAGTCTCCTTGATTATCTTCAATCCTTCATTTACATCCTCCTGAGCAGCTACTGCCGAAACTCCCATAACAGCAACTACAGATGCAAGCAAATTATATTTTGTTTTCATTATCGTCAATACATTAAAGAATTAGTCCCCTTAATTAAAATGAGTATGAGATACCAAGTGATGATGATTCCCAGAATTGCCAGAATGCCTTCTTATAACCGTAGTTATAGTAGCGAGCGTCTTTGCTCAACAAACTAACACGAGTGTCATCACAGTCTCCTTTGTCAGCACGGATAAGATCTTTGTGGTAATCGACCTCAGAATTGTCATACTTCAACTGAGTACGCAAGTTGAATGTCAAATACTTAGTAGCCTTGAGGATAAATTCTGTTTTCCAGACAACATAACGTCCATGTCTTGCGACATAGTCATCATCATTCCAGTCTTCCTTGATATTATTCAAATCAAGAAGCATATTGTTTCTGATTGCATCGTCAGAAAGCTGATAGACGCGAGCCTTTCCGTATGCGGCGAAGAATGCCTCAAGAGATGTATTCAACGAAAATACGTCATTGAAAGACTTTGAATAGTTCAAATTGAAAAGGACACCGGCCTCAAAACGGGTATTCTTATATAGATTATCGACGTCGTCCTTATTCTTCTCCATCGAATAACTTGACGCAATCACATCATTCTCACAGAATGTCCAACGAGCAGAAAGAGGAGAGACGTAGAAGAAAAGATCCTCTCTGTCAGACATTTTCATATCCAATCCTAAAGACAACTTCAAATATGCCGGATTGACGAACATATTCTTGACAACACCTGTGTCGATTCTCTCTTCACGGCTGGTATTTTCAAACTCAAAGCCTTCCTCTGTCATTGCATCGATGTCGTCATATCTGTATGTCGGAGTGAACTGTGTCTCAAAAGATGCTTTGGCAGTATAGTAGACGTTTTTGTCTGCCATATAACCGTACTTGGTAGACACTTTCAACTCATCATTTTGCTTTCTCCAATACGGTTCTCCCTCATAGTCCTTAGAGAAATTCGTTCCATAAGCGACCTCAAGTTTAGAATCCCACTTATGTTTGGCACGAATATAGTTGGCATTCAACGTCGCCGAGAAGTTTGCGCCTACGACCGTTCCGTTACCTTCTACAGAATAAGGGTTGTGAGATGTCTGGACAGCACTCAAAGAGAGAGTTCCTGGGAACTTCCACGATGCAGTGTCCGCCGCAACACCTGTATTGATAACATCCTTGTTGGCAACTGCCAAACTTGTAACCACTGACTTAACCTCATTGTTTTCGTCAACCTTCACCTCCTGTGCGACGCCTGTCACCGCAGCAGATGCAACAAAAAGAGATACGAATAATTGTCTTTTCATCCTAATTATATCTTAATATCAATGTTTCTATTTTTGCAATCCCTGCAGACGTGCGATGTACTTGCCGATGATGTCAAACTCTATATTCACCACCGACCCTACCTGGATGTCGCAGAAATTTGTATGTTCCAATGTGTATGGGATAATTGCCACAGTAAACTGGTCTCTTTTTGAGCGGCAGACAGTCAAACTTGTACCGTTAACCGTCACAGATCCTTTCTCCACTGTGAAATAGCCAGCCGAAATCATAGAATCATCGGCCTCATACTTAAATGTGAAATAATGACTACCCTGCTCCTCCTTTCGTTCAATACAAGTCGCAGTCTGGTCGACATGTCCCTGGACAATATGACCGTCTAGTCTGCCATTCATCATCAAGCTTCTCTCAAGATTGACTTTTGATCCAACAGAAAGTTTGCCAAGATTGGATTTGTCAAGAGTCTCTTTGATAGCAGTGACTGTATACTCCTCTCCATTGATGTCTACCACTGTAAGACAGACACCGTTGTGAGCCACACTTTGATCTATCTTTAATTCCGATGTGAACGGACACGAAAGCGTCAGATGTAAGTTTGTTCCATCCTGCTTCAATTTACGGACAGTGCCCATTCCCTCTACTATACCTGAAAACATATCAAAAAATTTTTCGCAAAATTAAATAATTTTTTTGAATTAAAATTCAAAACCAATAGGATTGATAAAAGCAAAATTTTATGGAGTTCTGATCAACGTGAAATGACCATGCATACTTATATCAGCCTCATCAACCTCAATCGAATACCAATAATCAGTCGACGGCATTGTTTTTCCATTGTAGACACCGTTCCATCCGTCGAACTCGTTTTCATACGACATCAACTTTCTTCCAAAACGGTCGTAAATGAAGATTCTATAATTAGTATACTTATCTATTCCAGCGATATCCCATGTATAATCTTCCGAATTATTCGGATTGAAATAAAGATCTGGTTTGATCGGAGTACGATAATAGAAACACATGCTATCCTTACAGCCGGTTTCCTCATCATACGCTATGATTTTATACATTCCCGCTTTATCAAACTCCAATGTTCCAGACGTATTTACCTCTTCCTCATTACCCATCCACACTGTAGTGTATGTTATATTTCCAATATTGTTAAATACATCAATGGAAACTTCATCATGTTCCTCCTTGATACTAGAAATAGTCACATGATTTCGTCCACTAGCTTTTCCAAGCGGAGACATCTGCAAACCAGGACAAGCCCCTTCTATTTCGATTGTATCTTTAATATATGTTGTATTGGAAATACTCTTTATTCCACATCTGTAAACGGTGTCTGAAATAGTAGTGTCCGCAGTATTTACCGTAACTTTATAACGTACAATACTATCACATCCGTTTGAACCTGTATAGACTTCCTCGTATACTCCACTTTCCGTAACTCGTTTTCCATCGATTATCAACGGATCGTTCCAACAAATAGTCTCATCAAACTCTGTCTCCCTGATCCTCACATCTGGTTTTGGCGGACAAATTGTATCATAGACAGGAGGTGTACATGGATCTTTCTGAGCCCACACAGCCACACATCCGCCATTAAATTCGTCCATCATCATAGTAAGATCCTTGCCTTCGTGTGACAGACCATCCAGGCTCACCCAATGGATATCACCAAGGTTGCTTTCTGTATAGAATTTGTAAATATCATTCTTACAATCCGGAATTTGTTCACATATCACTTTGATAAAATCAGGCTCTTTCGGAGGGCATTCATTGTATTTCATAGCATTGCTGCAATCCGTAAAGTCTTCTTCATATAAATCACCATTGATTCTTACAGACATATAGGTTATCATTCCGCCTAAATAATCCCACGTCAAACCCAACTGATCCAAAGTACATATATTGTAATAAGCGACTCCGCCTCCCGACTTATAAATCACTCCATCCTCATATCTGAACCACATTTCCTGCTCATAATCAGTATATCTCAACTCTGATTTTTTCGGTCCTGAATCCACCGCCGATATGGACACCTGTCTCTTATTGGTCTTACTTTTCAATATATCATCAAAATCCAACTGTAATTCCTCTTGAGTAGAGAACCATATGGTAGCAACTGTCCGATATGTTCTATCATAAACATAAGGATCCGCATACTTGTATCTGAAACGTATCTCGAATGTTTCTATGTCGCAACTCTTCATTGAATAAACAAACTCTGGCACTGTATAAGGATCTCTATTTGAATTGTAACCAGGGATACATCCTCCACTATCGGTGAAGAACTCTTCCGGATAATACATCTCCAATATCTCATCTGTGGCTACATCTTTCAGATAGGCACTCCAAATCGATGTGTCGCCACATGCACTGAATTTTTCCGCATATATTGATGTAACAGAAATAAGAATCATAGCCATTACTGACATAACGGCTTTACTTAATTCATAATATCGCTTAAAAACAAATTCCATAATAATCTTCTTTAAAAATCAGGAAGACGGAATTAGCATTTCACATTCTTATTGATCCATCTGCAAATCAAGAACAATAATACTGACGCCACACCTGACATTACAGCAAACACCATAAAGAAATCATGCAAATTCTCAATTTCATAACCCATAAACGATTTGGCTACAACAATTCCATCTGCATTTGCCTCTGGATATAATGCTGATAACACACCCGCAAATTTATTGGCTGTCGCCGAAGACAAAAGCCACACGCTCATCAATAATGACGCAAATCTTGCTGGCGACAACTTGTTGACCATCGACAATCCGATTGGTGACAAACTCAACTCTCCGACACTCAGCACCAAATACAAGGTTGTGATCCACATCATCGACACTTTCTCTCCAACAGGCACGTCATCCACCCCATATGCTATGAAGAAATAACCCAAAGAAAGGAGTGCCAAACCAATCGCTTGTTTTGTAGGCGACGCGATATGTATATTCTTACTTTCCAGCATCATCCACATCGACGACATTACCGGCGCTAGTATGATAATGAAAATCGGATTCAAACTTCCAAAATAGCTGGTGTTGACCTCATCTCCAGAACTGAAGAATATAAATGAGATTGTCACAGCAAAAATTATCACCGACAAATAAGTCGGCAGATCAAAACTGTTCTTAAATTTCTTGCCAATCAAATATGTCAAGCCAACAGCAAAAACAGTGAACAAAACTACCGAAACAACTTTATTCGTCAACGACAAATTGAAATCAAAAAACTTTGGCAAAATTCTGTCTGTCTGCTCCTCAGCAAAATATGTCAGCGATGCTCCTGCCTGCTCGAACGCAGCCCAAAAGAACACCACAAAAAAAGCAAGAATATAGATGACCAAAATATTTCGTCTTTCTTCTTTGACAAGAGTTTTATCTGTAATAATATAGACAGGCACGACACAACTCAAACTATAAATCAACGCTCCAATATAATCACCGTCGAATAGTCTGTACAACAAACCGAACACGACTACTTCCAACAATACAAACAAACCAATTTTTGATTTATCAGCATGTATATTAGCGGACGACATATTGTCGTTATGTGAGTCTAACATCAAGTTTGATTCTTGTGTATCAATTTGCAATTTGGAATTTGCGGTTTGAGGCAGCCCTCCTATCTCTTCTCCTTCCGGAGTAACCAGATATTTGTCCTTACCCAGCAAAAAAGAAACGACTCCTATAATCATTCCCACACAAGCTGCCAAGAATCCATATTTGAAATCAGCAGGATCTCCTGTCACTCCGAAAAATCCACAAACAAGAGGTGAGAAGAATGCTCCGAAATTGATACCCATGTAGAAAATGGTGTATGCGGAATCCTTACGAGGATCGTTGTCGGGGTACAATGTTCCCACCATGCTTGAGATATTCGGTTTGAAGAAGCCATTGCCAAGCACCAGCAGTCCTAGTCCTAGAATAAGCAATGTATGAGTGAGCATTCCCTCTCCCAAATGCGAAGCACAAAGAAAAAGGAAATATTGACCGAGAGCCATCAGTGTGCCACCTACAATAATAGATCGCTTATTGCCCCAGTAATTGTCCGCTATATAGCCACCAATCAATGGAGTAAGATAAACCAACCCTGTATAATTTCCGTACATTTCCGACGCCGTCTCTTTATCATAACACATCGCGCCGATAAGGAAAAGCGTGAAAATAGCGCGCATTCCATAATAGCTGAACCTTTCCCACATCTCAGTGGAAAAAAGCAGATACAAACCTTTAGGATGACTTTGACTTGTCATATCAGACTAAAATTTCGTACAATATTATAGTAGTATCGGCAAAGATATAAAAAACTTTCAGTTACGCAAAATCAACACTTTACTACTTCATTGTAGTTATCCGATCACTTGCGACGGTGCGACACCAAAGTATTCCTTGAATTTTTTCGAGAAGTAAGCAGGATCTGAGAATCCGACTTTATACGCTATATCACTGATTGACAACGACTGGTTTGGCATCGTCAGCATTGTATGAGACAGGTTCATACGATAATCTAGAAGCAACTGAATCGGAGTCTTGTCAAAATGAGTGGAGCAACGACGTCCAAGAGTAGCAGTACTCATGCAAAGGAGCGACGCCATCTTTCCGATTGTCAGGTCGCTTTCAGTATAATGCTGTTCTATCATTGCATTGAAATCTTTCACGAAACCGATTTCCAAAGACTCATCCTGAGTATTGCCAAAAAATTCCGGAGACTCATTTTTCAGTTTCAAAATGTTGTATATTTTGAGCAGCATCTCCTCATTTTTGAATGGCTTGTTGATATAATCTAGAGCCCCCACTTTAAGTGTGGACAGTTTAGCAGTCTCACTTCCTGATGCCGACATGACCACAAACGGTATATTTTTAGTTTTATCTTGAGAACGGAGCATTTTACAAAGTTCAAAGCCATTCACAATTGGCATTTGCAAGTCGCTGACAATCAAGTCTGGGATCGTCTGTAGGGCCATTGTATACGCCACCTGACCATTGTTAGCTGTATCCACTTTAGAATAACCAGACAAAAGATTCTTAAGGTTGTCGAGAATCAGTTCGTCGTCTTCCACGACTAGGATACGCTTATTCTGCATAAATGAGAAATCGAGAGAAATCTTCTCGTTAACATCAAGTTTCTTATCAGATTTCTTTGGTTCTACTGCCGGCATTTCAACAGTGATCTGAGTACCCTTTCCAACTTCACTTTCAATATGCATCGTCGCGCCAAGGATATCAAGATAATTATAAATCAAAGAGTATCCCAATCCAGTAGACACCTCACCGCTGAACCCTGTTTCACCATTTTTTATCACTCCAGAAGATGAACGCAAAACTGCCAATTGTTCTTTGGTCATACCTTTTCCATTATCAGAAAACTCAACGAAGAATTTTCCGTCTTTGGAGTATGTTGACAGGACAATCTCTCCATTTTGCGGCGTATACTTGATACTGTTGTTCATCAGATTACGGAGTATCGTAGAAAGCATTCTTTCGTCCGAAGATGCATAGTCGGTAGTTTTGAACCTACGCACTATAGAGATTTGTTTGTCCTCTATGACAGCGCAATTCAAATTGACCACTTCTTCCAGGATTGCCACGACATCGGTCTCCACAAGCACTGGCTTTGTCGTCTCACGTTTGGCAATCGCCCAATTGACAAGAGAAAGCATAGTGTTCTGCAAAGTGCTCGCCTGTTCGTACGCCTTCTTTAGTTTCTCTGTTTCCTGAGTTTTGGGGCAATTATCATCATTGTATTGCGACAAAGCGCCGACGATTCCAAACATTGAGTTTTTCAGATCATGAGCGATAACAGAGATAATATTCTCCTTCATATCAAGAGCCGTACGAAGTTCTTCTGTTCGTTCTGCGACCTTTTCTTTCAAGATTTTCTCCTGAATTTTATGTTTGCGCAGACGATACTCGTAAGCCACTTTAAAACCTAGGACGACAAACGCCAACACAACCAAATAGAACCACCACGACCTATACCATTCTGGTGACACGTTTAATCTCATTTCCAGAAAATCAGTAGGCTCATTCTTATTCGCGTCCTCCAAATAAGCCACTTTCAACTTAAAGTTTCCGCTCGGCAAATAAGAAAACCTTATTGTCTTGTCTTCTGGCACTTCACTCCATTTGTCGTCTTTGCCTTCTAGTTTGTAGTAGAGTCTGTCGTTTACATTTTCACGGAAATCAGCCACCTTAACCTCAATGTTCACATTTTTATTGTGAGAAGCCTCTACTGGCAACACACCGTCAGGATGGACACGGTCGCCATCAACATAAACAGATCCCCAATTCAAGTCACCAATCTTATTGTTCTGTTGTTTGAGTGAATCAGACACAATATAGAAACCGCTCGACGTTCCTGCCAATATCTGTCCGCTCTTTCGCAACAAAAGCGATGAATTTGTAAAAAATTTCTTTTGTGTCTTGAGCGAATTCGTAGGTATCAACGAATATTTCTGAGTTGTAGGATTAAAGCTCAAAATTCCTGCCGATGTGGCACAGACAAAAGTGCCGTCGTTCTTTTTCTCTATAGACCTGAAATCCAAAGAAGACGGAAGATAATCCAACATTTTGTATTCTAGAGTAGACTCAATCAACACCATTATTCCACGCGTCGTCGCCACATATAGATTGCCATAGCTATCCATCTTGGAGTCTGCAAACATTATCGGAGTATGAGTCTTCTCCAAAACGACACACGGCAGCGCATGTTTTACAACGCCATCTTTTATCAAGGCAATTGAATTTGATGTCACTATCCATACATTGTGATTAGGCGTCTCCAATGCACTGAACACCCAATTGTCCTCAATCGTATAATCTCCTTCACGCAGATCGAGCTGCTCCCATTTGCCACTTGTACGTTTGACCCATAATCCCACGCCAGCCGTACATAGATATATTTCGCCATTGCTTAATTCAGTAACTGAATATACACATTTAGGACGAACAAACTCTGGGTTTTCAAACTCAAGTATCTTAGTCTTGAATGTGACAGGGTTAAGTTCTAGAATTCCATCACCCCATGTGGAAAGCCATATATTTCCAGCTTTATTCCAGACTGCACGCATAATATTGTTTGATGTCAGTGAAATCTTCTTCTTAATCTTAAAATTATCATCAAGAATCAAGACACCCTGACCATCGGTAGTCATCAAGACATCCCCGTCTGGCAATTCCAAGAAATCAGAAACGACAAAATTCTCAAGTCCAAAATCAGATGAATAATTCACACCTTTCGTTCTGTCAAGAGAAAGACGGAAAACGCCACCCATCTGTGTGCCAAGCCAAATATCATTGTCGGCACTCTGCATTATCGTGTATACCTTGCTCAATTCTTTTGGTTGTTCGCCATAAGAAAGGATATGTTCGAGCACAGAATTGTCATTCAAATCTGTGTCTACACGCCAAAGTCCGTCGCCATCAGTAGCCAGATATAGTTTTCCGTCAGACGCAAGGATAGCGTCGTAAGTAGAGAAAAAAGGCAATTTCACAACCGACTCCACCTGAATGCTGTCACCTCCTGTGTTAAGCACTAAAATAGTAGACCCAGTGCCAACAACAGCAAGACGACTTTCTGAAAGTTCAATGAATTTTATAATCAATCCAGAGCAGCCATCCGACTCTATATATTTTTTTATCACTTTACCATGTTTGTCCATAACCGTGAAATTCTGAATTCCACCATAATAGAAACGTTGGTGATTGTCTAAATAGAAATCCAAAATGAACAGGCCCTGAGTCGAGTGGAATTGATCAAATTCATGAGTGAAACGTTCACCATCATATTTATACAATCCGTCAACTGTGGACATATAACAATTGCCATCTTTGCAGACCTTGAAATAATGAGGCTCTTTGTATAGGTTTTCTTCGTATTCTAGCGGCTTTACATCAATGAACTTATCCAACTTCTCATCATATCTCATGCAAAGTCCATTGCACGACCCGACAAAGATTTCTTCTTTGCCATTTACAACACATTTTTTCACAAGTCGCAAATCATTACGTTGCAACTCTGGATATTTGTCTTTCGTATAGTGGTGGAATGTCTTTCCATCAAAACGGTCGAGAGAAAAATCTGTCGCTATCCAAACATTCTTGTGGGAATCCTGCATCAATCCGAAGACTTTGTCGCTTCCCATTCCGTCAAGAGTAGTGTATTGTGCGATGCTATACCGCACATTCTTGACATTATGGCTCAAATCGACATACTTTACAGCCGACGTAAAGCTGCAGAATGCCAATGTTAGAAAAAGTATTGTATATAATCTCAAAATCATATTCCGCATGTAATTTATGAAACAACACATTTCATAATGGCAAATATATAAAAATGAATGGGAAAAATAGCGGAACATGGGAAATAATAAAAAAATAATTTTAAAAAGAAAAATATACAGAAGCAAACGATATAGGAAAATCAAATAAAATTTGACGGATATTGCAGAAAAAAAACATTATATCCGTCAAACAATTGATTTTTAATAAAAAAATATCCACCTTAAAACAAGAAAAAATTTCTATGACATCTTCGGTACATTCTTTTGCTTAATATTATTATCCTTAATATCAAATTAGCTCATTAACATCATCAATATCGAGATGTAGATTATCAGCTATTTCAGACGGTGTTTTGCCAGTTTCAAGAAGCATTTTGATAGTATTTCGAAGTAATTCTTTTTGTTGTGAAAACAAATTTTTTTCATGGCGTTTCTTAGTGAACCCACTCGAGCCATCCATCATTTTCCATTCTTTCTAAACTTGAATAGTTTCTTAAACAGACTTGGTTTCTCTTCTGTCTCATCCACATCTTCTTCCTCGACAGGAGCTGAAGATCCTTTTTTCAACATATTTGCGGCGTCGCCTGTAAGCACGACATTTTTGCAAGAAATTTTATCTTTCTCTTTCTCTGAAATAAGTTCAGCATTAAGCATTCTGCCCGATATTGTCGAGAAATACTGTTCGTAGGAATCACGTAGTTTGCCTTCATCATCAAAACACCACTTGAATTTCTTCGGACGTGGAATGATCATAGCAAGGTATATGGCCTCTTCTACACTCAGTTTTGACGGTTCTTTGTCAAAATAGAATTTAGCGGCCTCAGCAGCTCCATATACGTTTGGTCCCCACTCTATCACATTGAGATAAACCTCATACATTCTCTCTTTTGACGTAAGTGCATTGTTTTCAATCAGCCACACAATCATTGCTTCCTCTGCCTTACGCTGCAGTTTCTTCTCCCTGTTGAGAAACACATTTTTGACAAGCTGCATAGAGATTGTGCTGCCTCCTCTCGCAAATCTCTTCTCCTTGATGTTCTTCACCATGCTCTCTCGCAAGGCACTCTCCAAAAATCCATGATGACGGAAGAAACTTGGATCCTCGCTGAATAGCACGGCATTTTTCAAGTAGACGGAGATGTCATCCAACTTTCGGTAGTTTGGATTATGTTCACTCAACAGAATCCTTCGCTGTAACACATTCTGATCGTAGGCCAAATAGGTAAACGTGTCCTGCATCTTGCGTAAGTCGACGTTGCCAAACTTTGTAATCTTGAATCCTGGATATTTTTTCATTGAAGAGGTAAACTGCAGAGAATCAATATTGTCCATGTCAAAACTGAACAACAAATGATAATCAATATCTCCGTCTACCTTTATTCCTTCAAGACTCGGCATCAATCCTCTAGGTATAGATGAAAACAAATCGTCCGCTGGAAATCTGTCTTTATTCAATTTGATTGTCAAACCGAAATTATCACCTTTCTCGAGTTTCACGTATGGAGAAAACTCAAGTTTTTCCAGACGCACCACCGTCGAACTATCTAATTCTACACTATTCTTGTCGATATTTAAAAGAAATTCTGCTGAAGGAGCGCCACAATTCAAAGTCTGTGAAGAAAGACGCTCGTGATATATTGACAAATATTCTGCCGACGCATTTCCTCTAATCTTAAACAATTCCGCATTCTCATCAGCATCGACCGACACTTTTAAAGAGAATAAATTCGCACTGATTTTTGCGCCATACTTATATTCAACCAACGGAACTATAACCTTAGCCGTATCTATATTTGATTGAATATCCGCAGACACCGTCTGATTTTTACGCTGATATGTACCGGTAAGGGAAATGTTCTGTATCTCATGCGTCATCTCCTGACAAATGATATCCGACTCAAACTTGTCGTCTTTAATCTGGAATCGAGGCACGGCAATCTTGGCATAAAAAGAGTCTGACTCCACCGAAACATTCAGATCAGAAAGTGAAAATTGCTCAGGCATCATTCTGAAAAACAATCCAGTAGCCTGATTGAATTTTTCGTAGACGCTTTTCTTTCCACCTTCATTCTCATCCTTTTTCTCAATATCCACACTGTCGGCATCTGCATCATTTCTATGCTTCTTCATTTTTAATGACACTTCTACACCAGATATTGCCAATCTATCCAATTTAAGTTTTTTCTTCATCAAACTGCGTAATTGGGCTGTCGCAGTAAGGCTGTCTACAGTGACAATCGTGTCTGTGACGGAGTTATTCGCGTCTAACTTATAAACAGAGATACCATTGAATGTCATTGAAGACAAATCGTTGAATTTCAAACCTTCATATTCGACTTGAACTCCATATTTATCACGGACTTCATTCAACTCTTTATCCAGCACCTTCTTCATGATGGTGTCGGAAAAAAGGAATATAGCACCGACAGCCAAAGCAATCAGCGCTAATATGGCGATTATGAAATACAACAGTTTCTTCATAGACATCTCTATTTTAACCTATCCCAATTTCTGAATCTCAAAATGTTTGGTGACGCAAGACGGAATTTCAGCTTTACGGTGAGTGACATAAATCAACGTCTTCTCATCCTGAGCTGCATATTTCTCCACGATTTCACGCACACGGCGCTTGTTGGCAAGATCCAATCCGTGAAGTGGCTCATCGAGAATAAGCAGATCCGGATTTTTAACCATTGTTCTGCAGATTAGCACAAGTCGCTGCTCTCCTCCTGACACTTTCAAAAACGACTGTTCTGCAAGATGATCTATACCTAAAAGTTTCATCCACTGCAATGCCAGCTCATACTGGGCATCCGTAGGTGTACGGAAAAGTCCGATGGTGTCGAAGAATCCAGACGCCACAATTTTCTTGCATGGCTGGTCCTGACGGAAATAGAGATGCATCTCACTTGAGATATATCCTATATGACGTTTGATATCCCAAATACTCTCTCCTGTGCCACGCTGACGACCAAAGAGTCTGATATCCAACGAATATGCTTTCGGATTATCCGCAGACAATAGCGAAAGAAGAGTACTCTTGCCTGAACCGTTTTGTCCGGACAAACTCCATTTTTCTCCCTTCATAATCCTCCAGTTCAGATCCTTGAACAGTGTTCTGCCTGGATATGACACGTTTACATTCGTCATACAGAACACTTCATCAAAATCAGGTTTCGACAATACCGTGGCTTGTAGTTCATCAGTTTTGAACTTACGAGGGGCGAACACCGTCGACCTGAGATCAGCGTCGGCAAGATATTTATCTTTTTCAATTCCCGGAAAATATCTTCTATCTTTTACAGGAAGAATATGTGTGGCACAATCCGGGATTTCCTCCTCACTCGGACAAGAGAAAATCATCATCTGGCCGTTTTGTGCAAGCAGAGTGAAGAAATCATTAAGCTCTTTCATCATCGACGGATCAAGTCCGATAAACGGATTGTCGACGAGAAGCAACTGAGGAGCCGAAATCAAAGCCTCAGCAATAAGGAAACGACGTAGTTCACCGCTACTCAACATGATGATATGCTTATGAATTATATCGTTGATTTTCATTTTCTCCATCAACGATTTCAGCAGATCAGCATCAAGTGTACGAGTTCCCTTCTTCTTTTCTACACTCAGTTTCAGCAGTTCACCTACAGTAGGTGCCAACTCGTTATCCTGCGAATTGAAACGCTGCTGATAATACATATTGTTATAGTCGGCAAGTTTGTACGCACTCTCAAAACACATTGTTCGGATCATGTCGCTGGCGTACTTGATTCCTTCAGGACGGTTGTTCGGATCAAAAAATCCATATTTCAACTCTCCGCCTCGTATTCCGCTTTTTCCAGAGATCAAATCCAAAAGCATGGTCTTTCCAGAACCATTCTCTCCAAGAATACACCAGACCTCACCAGGCTTAACTTCAAAATTTATATTTTCAGGAAAGTCGACACCCCAAATACGAGGAGCCACATCCTTCATCCTTAGTACAAAATCCATTTTATCTCTTCATGTAACGATCGATATCCCTCTTTGCATCCTTCTCTTTGATGCTCTCACGTTTGTCGTATTCCTTCTTACCACGTGCCAACGCAATTTCCACCTTACAAAGTCCTTTGTCATTGATAAACAACTTCGTAGGGACAATAGTCATTCCATTGTCTTTCACCTCTCGCTGCAACTTGATAAGCTCCTTGCGATTAAGAAGAAGTTTTCTGTCGCGACGTGGAAGATGATTATTGTAGGATCCGAACGAATATTCTGAAATGTTCATGTTCTTCACCCACAACTCATTGTTGCCGGCAAAGAAGCAGAATGTGTCCACCAGACTTGCCTTGCCCAAACGGATGGATTTTATCTCCGTCCCGACAAGCACAATTCCAGCTGTGAATTTGTCAACCAATTCATAATCGAAAGTCGCGCGCTTATTTTTGATAAGCACATCCTTCTTCATCAACTTTCCTAATTTGTTGTTTCCCATATTTTATATCAAACCTTTCAGTCTAAATTTTTGCCAATGCCCCCCACGCCAAATACGTAAGAGCATAAATAATAATAAATGTGATAAGAGTTGATGGAAAATGATATTTCCTATCCTCTCCAATAATGTCGGCAAAATAAACATTATATCCCGACATAATAATGAGTGCGGAGTAAAAATTTACAAATATCAGCACCGGAAACATGAATGGCAGTACAGCCATTATTGCAAAAGAGAGAAAAACCGGTATCTCCGCATACGTCATAAAGACCGCCACACGATCAAAATCAACCTGCTTTTTCAAAAAAATCTTGATGTACAGTCGTACAACGAGAGCTGCGATCAAAAGTGAAATTGCCATAATCACAGGCCAAGCCAACGCAATCAGAGTCTCTTCGAGCAAGTTGTATCCGGAAATATAGAAATTCTGCACCAACACTCTCACCAATCCAAGCAGACATATAAGTCCAAGCATAGGATAAAGCAACCGTGTCTGCGTGTCCGTCCAGGTGCGTTGTTCCGCCACCACCTTCTCCCACACACTGTTAGGGTCAATGATAAAATCGTAACACTCACGGTAGAGCGAGACATATTTATTTTTTATTGATTCAAAATTCATTTTCATACCATTTCAAGTCCACATCTGTTAATTAAATCCATTTTTTCTCTTTTGAAGTCGACGTGATATTTGCCCGTCAACTCATTCATATTCATAATTAGTTTAGCAGCAAACTGTTTTGAGTTAGCACTTTGGGGATCAGACATACGATGGTTGAGACCTTCAACTATCTTTTCCACTCGTCTCATCACTGCTATTTGGTCGGCAGACATCACCGCGTCTGAAAACTTTTCAAATATGTAATCCACAGCCACAGACGACGGATGCGTCATATCTTCAGCATAGAAGCGATAGTCTCGCAAATCATCCATCATGATCTCGTAAGACGGGAAGTACACCACATTGCCAGAATATCGTTTAACAAGTGAATTGACTGCCAACCGCAACGTCGCCTTGCTGAGGCAATTCTCATCAAGGCCATCACGCAAATGTCTGATCGGACTCACAGTCAACACTATACAGACATTCGGATTAACACTGATAATCCTATCAATCAAGCTATTGTAGACGGAAGTGATCTCATCAACAGTCACCAGCTCACGACTGAAAACATTCGCGTCTTCCTTATGGCAATTAGCCACAACAACTTTTTTCTCTTTATGCCTGTAGACGAAAGCAGAGCCAAAAGTAAGGAGCAGAAAATCAGTCTTTCTCAAATATTCGTTTGCATCATGGAGAGCATTGTTGGCAACACAGATGGTATTCTGCAAATCCCCTGAAAAATCACTATGAAGGAGAAAGCTGCGCCATATTCCGTCGCGACAGAAAAAATCATCCTCTTTGAAGAAATCCAAATCAAGAGATTTTTCAATCTGCATAGCTATCGACATTGGATTGAAAGCGATGCCAAGCGGATTCAGCAACACATCGTATTTGCGGTCAAGCAGACGATTGCCCATCTCAGTGGAAAAGCAAGAACCGAGCGAGACGGCCTTACTATCATAGGTCATCTTTTTTGCAAACGGCTTGACATTCACCAAAGTACGAAAATCCATATATGCAAAAAATGCAGGGAGCATAAGACACTCCCTGCTTTTATAATTAGATAAATCTTCTATTATTCACCAGAAAGAGCCTTCATCAACTCGTCCATATTCGGACTCAGGATGATCTCTGTACGACGGTTCTTCTGACGAGCTTCCTTAGTGTCGGCAGGGTCAAGAGGAACATACTCAGCACGACCGCTTGCTGTGATACGGGCAGGGTCGATATTCTTGTTGCCGATCAAAGCTCGCACAATAGCAGTGGCACGCTTCACAGACAAATCCCAGTTGTCGAGCAAATATCCGTTACCTGTGTAAGGCACATTATCAGTGTGACCTTCGATCACCACATGGATATCCTTATTCTCAACAAGGAAATCACCAATGCTGTTCAACGCCTGAATACCCTTAGAATCAACATCATAGCTACCTGACTTGAAAAGCAACTTCTCATCCATAGACACATAGACGCGGCCATTCTTGTTTACGACAGACAAACCCTTGCCCTCGAAGTTAGTCAACGCGTCGCTCACCTTCTTCTTCAAGTTCTTCATTAGAGAATCCTGACGGTTGACCATAGCAGTAAGTTTCTGCATCTCCTTCTCCTTAGCGGAAAGGCTGTCCTCACGGGAAGCAAGTTTATTCTGCATAGACTGGAGCTGGCTCAACAAAGCCTTAACCTCACTCTCGCTACGTGAATTCTTAAGCTGGTCAGCAAGTTTCTTGTTAAGATTTCTTAGGCTTTCAAGATCAGACTTGTTCTGCGACAAAAGCTTACCCTTAGCCAAAGTATCTTTAGCCAAAGCGTCGATTGCATCCTGCAAATACTTTTTATTGGATTCCAAGTCAGCAATAGTCTGCTTGTTTTCAGCCATTGTTTTCACGCCGGCCTGTTTAGCCTTATAACAATCATCAAGTTCCTCGCTTAGTTCAACGAATTTCTTTTTTGGCACACAAGAGCAAAAAAGAGATGCGGATAGGAAAAAATACAAAATCTTTCTCATCATTGAAAATTTTAAGTTCATCTAAATCTTTGTTGCTACAAAAATAAAAAATAGTAGCCAACAAATTGATATTTTTGAAGGAAATATATAGAAAAAATTTCAGACACTTTCATTCTCAACCTTCCAGCCATCAATTGTACTGATACTTCTGTTTCTCACCATCTCATACATTCACTCAGTTTTGTCGACGTATGCATAACCATCCTCAATGATGGCCTTGAAATCCTGTCGTCCTATCGGATATGGCTTTATCATAATGCTCTCTTATTCAATTTACTCTGCAAATATAATGATTTTCGATTGATTATGAATTGTGAATCCGTTTAATCCCCGATTCCGACACCAACTTCGTTGGAATCGCCAAAAAAATCAAATATGGCGTTGACTGCGTCAATATAGGTTCTACGAACCTAACGAAACATGCCGATGTCCTTCAACCCAATATTCTCTATTATCTTTTTATAATCGAGCATGGTTCCACTTACAAACAACCACAAAGGTTCTTCACATGGACAATCCACAAACAAGGGATTGTCCCTACGTCTCTCTCAACCGACAGTCACCAATACTGAGCTTAATGACAATCGGTTGGGGAATTGACCTTGTCAATGCGTCCCCCATCGGGTATGTATTCATCCACCTTCTAATATTTTTCAAAGATCCATAGTTTCCCATCAATGGAAATATTCAATCAGATTCATTTCTAGATTTAAAGAATTCTTCAAACAATGAACAACACGCGTCAAAATCTTTGTCTATTTGCCGAATTCTTTTATAACATTTGGTCACACTCCACCCCCATTCTTCGTGCAAATGTATTTGATATCTAGTAGCATCCAACAAATAATCAACACAATGGCTATCATTTAGATCAACTTTTATTTTTCCTGATAATATCCGGTCAATTGATTCAATACTATACAATGCGTCATTAAGAGCCCAAGTTTTTTCATACGGATCCTCAGCTCGTGCTATATCATTATCTGCTACAGTGTTCCAATTATCTCGAGCATAACACATCTCACTAACGTATGAACTATAAACTCGTTTTAATTCTTTTAATAGCAAAGTAAAATTTTCTATGTCGTTATCCATAAATTATCAAATTGATTTTTTTATTTATCTATCTCCGTCTTCTATCTTTGTGCGTTATCTATCATCTGTATATCCCTTTTATCGATATTACTCTACGCAACAGATGCGAAAAACAGCAAAAACAAGACTAAATATTTTTCAATATTATGATTCATTATATTGTTTTGTTCTCTTTATTTTTAACAAACTAATAATGAATTCACGTAAGCAACTCCTATTTTGGACTCCATGAGTCCAAAATGTTTGGAAAACACTTATAGAATTTGACAAACTTATATAATATATAAAAATCAAAAGTCATTGCCATATTCAGCACTGCTTTCACATTTCATATTCTCTTCATATTTTGTCATTATTTATATTTATAACAGCACGCACACTACAACCGACAAATCTTGAATTGCCACCTCTAATTGGAGCATACGAACTAGGAACAAAGACAAAACAATCAAAAGGATGATAATCACTTATCGAAGATGAGAGATATTTTCCACATCCATTAAAAATTGTTCTAAAACCGAGTCTACGCCCTGCATCTGGGAAGAATATTGAATTTCCATTATACTTAGAATGACCTACGACCCCACCAATACCGCTGCCTTCAAAGTTTTCTACATCTTGTTCCCATTCACATCCTTCTCCAAGCTCAATCATGTCATCAATAGATGGGGTATGCCAACCTTCTCCCCAATTGACTGCCGCCGCATCATCCTCCATCTCCAAAATAGACTTATTATCTACCTTTCCAAATATCTCTAGAGAAGTCACCTGAGTGCAGTATTTGGTGAGATTATCCCACCTTCCCCATTTATAGGTTTCATTACTATAATCTTCCTTTGGAGAAACCTCACCCCATGCAAAATAATCTCCAAACTCCCACGGTTCCGAGGCTCCGATATTGCAGACTGCCCATTTTAAACCACTAGGCAAGCCTAAATCCACGTAGTGATGACCTCCTACTTGACCACTACACATCTGATTTATTTCAACGACTGATTTTATCATATGATATATTGTAAAATAAATTAAAAATCTACTTATTGTATTCTAATACTTTAACCACAAATCTCATCAAATTTTCCTTTCATTAAATTCTCATTAAACCAATTTAAATATTTCTGAACTCTTTGAATATGTTCCAACTGAGATTCCATCTCTTCTGTTTTGTCCTTTATTTGCAATAACTCATCTCTCTCCTTGAGTTTTCCTTTCCAATATAGAATGATAGAATCAATTAAGTTTTGTGAATATATCCAATCTTGCTTAAAATCCTTTGCAATCCACTCAATGGTTCTTAATATTATATCAAACACATCTATTGTCGGATTACCCCTTAAGCATAAAACAAAACTTTTATTCAGAACTTTATACAATTGATCTTCACTTATCAAATTCTCAGTCACACAAGACCTCATTATAGAATAAGAATTAGGATAAAAATGTTCTCCAGTATCTGGCCACCCGTACCATGGTGTATGTGGAGAATGTTGAAAATATACACCTTTCCCAGTAAAAAAACTTATGATTTCATCTCGTTCTACAGCTCTTAAAAATAGATTTTCTTCCATATATCTCGATTAGTTTAACATTATCCAATAAATTTATTCAGAAATCATAGATTTCAATAAGACCATACTTTTTTTCCAGCATCTCCCAGACTTTGGGATCAGGATTTCTACGGTCAAGATAGAAGACTTCCTTTTCTCCTATCAACTTAGGTTTGTCAGTCTTACCAAAATCATTAAGATCACAATTTTGTTTCTCAATTACAAAACCATCAAAATCAGTAAACCTAAGAGCAAAAACCCGAAGTTTTTGTCTTTCATACCAAGATTCTGGAACATCATCCACAAGTTTAAATCCTTTTTCTTCTAAAAAACGGATCTGAGATGGTTCAAGGTCAGATTCTTCAATATAAAACTTATCTTTGTAATACTTAAAGGTCGGAAAAGAATCCTCACTTAACAGTGTCATAGATTTGCCAAACGGAAAGTTTTGACCATCTATCTGTATATAAGATGAAATTTTATAAAATGCCTCAATATCTGACAATGAAATAAACTTTACAAAGACAATGTAATCCTTCGAGTCATATCCCTGACTTGTAGAATATTCTCTCTTTCTTCTGATAGCATCATCTATGTCAATAAATGGCATATATACATATCCATGTTCATCCTCGATAGCACCAAAGTCTTTCCAATTTTTTGGTTTCTTAATAAGGCTCCCTGAATAATCAGCCATAAAATAATCGAACCCATTTTCTTTAAGATATTGCACATCATCCTCAGTGATTTTTCTATAATCTGCATAATTTTTTCGTACAGATAAACCACGATAGTACAAGTAGCCATGAACTTGTTTCTTATACTCAAAAAAATGAGTATCAAATGTTCTAATACTAAAAAACATTACGTCCTATTTTAATAAATTTATTAGTTCCTTTATCTTCGCATCAGTTGGCTCTTTCAACTGAAACTCTCCACAAAATTTGATCACCATTATTAAATCTAAAATCATCTACCACAAACAAGTCGACTCCATACCTTAAACAAAGCCAGTACCAGGATATAGAATTGATTTTGAGACGTAAAATTTCAGCAAAGGGCAGGTTTTGCAACCCACCCTTTATCATTCACCATTTAGAAAACATCATTCCACTTTTACATTCAAGCCTTCCCAATCAATTTTAGCGTTCTCATCGATTGCGACGGTGCCTGCCTTCTTCACCACAATCTTTGTGTTCGGATGTGTTTTGGCCGTCTCTTTAGCGCAACTCTGCACGCAATAGTCGAAGCACAGACCAACAAGATGAAGCTCTTTCACATTGTCGACGTTTGGCAACACATCTATTCCATACTCCTCCACATTAGGATTGCATCCCTTGTTTAATGTGACACTTGGAATATTTACAGCAAGCAGTTCTGCATCTATCTCCGCACCTTTCTCTCCGGCGACGCAATGGCTTGGCCATGGTCCTCCTTGATCCTTGAAACTGCAGTGGTTTGTAGGATGCCAATCTTTAGTGTAGACGATGCTGTCGTATTTTTCTTTCTTCATCAAATCAATGATCGCTGCTTTGGCTTTTTTCCACTTCTCCATTCCCACTCCCATACTGCCATCGATGAAATCTTTCTGCGCGTCGACGATAGCCAACACCTTCTGGTCTGGCACAAAGCAAGGGAGGTTGAGCAGTTTACACTTCCAGCTCATACCGTTGATCTTCTTCTGGATTTTCTGAGCTGTCTCAGGATTCACGTCGTCGAAGAATCCTCTTGCCACCTTCTCCACTTCAGCATAGGTGAAACCTAGATTATCTTCGTCAGTCTTGCCACACATACCGTCGCTCGGAGCCTTCTTGACCAAATCCTCTGGCAAGCCCAATTCGATTCCCAATCTTACCACGTCGCTAACATATAGATTAGCCAACGGAGCAAAATCACCGGCACCGTCGCCCCAGATAGTGAAATATCCCATCAGACGCTCACTCTTATTACCGTTGTTGCTGATTCTGCAATTACCGATAATAGCCGCCACACCGTATAGAGTAGCCATTCTCAATCGAGAAGGAGTGTTGGTTTTGAACTGTGGTGTAGCCTCACCAGCTGTTTTGGCAGTGATCTCCTGAGTAAGAGCATCGTATGCACCTTTGATATTCACCTCGTAGTTTTTGATGCCCAAAAACTCACACACTCTCTTTGAATCATTGATGTCAGTCTGAACACCGTTAGGCATCATCACACCCACAACACGATCCTTGCCCAAAGCAGCCACACAAGCAGCAGCCACCACCGTACTGTCCTTTCCTCCACTGATACCTATAAGTGCTTTTGTATTCTCGTCACCATTTTTTGCGAAGTAGTCCTTAATCCAGGCCACCATCTGTTCTTTAAGTGTTCTCATAATCTTTTTCCTCCTATATTTAATTTAAGAAACGGCTTAAATTTTTGGTATTCAATTTACCATGTGGTTACTTATCACATTTTTAACTGCTCGTTCTTGCGAACTCGCAGAAGAGAAGGAGTTAGGGCGTTCCGCCCTTAACAATCCTCATTTATAGATGAAAGATGAACTTTTTATTTAATCCTAATTCTTAATTTTTAACTCTTAATTCTTAATTTTCTTCTCAAACATCTCCCACGCGAGTCGCATCATCAGACCATAATCCTCCTGTCCGACTATTTCAGCCATCTCACCTCTCTTGACAATCACCGTCTCAAGAAACTCATCGTCATCAGGATTATTCTCACTATAACCGTCCACGACCACATAGTAGCAAGTCATTCTATTCTCCATGAAAGCAGGGTTCGGGCTGCCCGTATAAAGTTGCTCCAGTTTGACGACATTCTCTTTTTTTATTCCAAGCTCCTCTTCCAATTCACGGTAGAGAGCATCAATAGCCTTTTCTCCGGCGTCCACCATTCCAGAAGGGAATTCCGTGATCTCCCTGTTGATGCCATGACGGAACTGCTTGACCATCATGAAATTATCAGAATCAGCACCAAGTCGGACGACAGCACACACCCAATCAGGAGCCTGCATAGATATATATTTGCGTTCCACACCCTTCGGATCGATTTTCTTCGTTGTCACAAAGCTTCCGATCGGTGTTTTCATCACAACCTCTCTCTCCTTTATCTGCCAATTGTTCATACCATTCAAATTAATTGGTTTTCAATCACATTTCAGCGTGGTTCATTCTCCAGTCGATGGCTCTTTGCAAGTAGTCGACATAGTCTGGATTCTTGCACATACCCTTGCCAGGAGTGTCAGAAATCTTTGCGACGTCGCCACCATTACAAAGCGTCGTCTTCATCACGATATTAAGCGGTGGCACATCAGTGTCGTTGGCGATGAACGTACCGATACCGAATGCTGTCTTCGCTCTTCCCTCGAAATATTTCTTCAGCTTAGTGGCTTTCTCGAAATTCAAGCTGTCGCTGAAGAGAAGAGTCTTCGTCTTCGGGTCGATGCCAAGTTTCTTGTAGTGAGCGATTATCTTATCACCCCACTCGAACGGATCGCCTGAATCGTGGCGGACACCGCTGAACACAGTAGCGAACTCCTCGTCGAAATCACGAAGGAAGCAATCGGTAGTGATCGCATCAGTAAGAGCCGTACCGTTCTGCACCTTATACTCATTCACCCAAGCACGTAGAGAATAAAGATTAGAGTATGCAGGATTGATTGATCTGTTTCCTTGTCCGACGCACATAATCCATTCGTGAGCCATAGTGCCCACAGGGATAAGATTATATTTGCGAGCGAGGAAGACGTTGCTTGTACCAACAAAGATAGACTTATTGTTCATCTTTGCGTTTTTCAAAGCCATCACCGCCATCTCCTGACATTCAGCAGACAATCTGCGGCGTAGACCAAATTCAGAGAACGCGCCAAGCTCATAGATATCCTGCTCCAAAAGATTCACTTTCTCATCCAGTTTGCGACGGAATTGTTTTTTCAATTCATCATAATCGTAAGCCATACGGAAATAAACCTCGTTGACGATAGCCAAAGTAGGGATTTCATACATGCTTGTGTTCAACCATGTTCCTGTCGCCTCGATATTCAAGCCGCATTCAGCATTGTCGTCGATATGGAAATCCTCGAATCTAGGACGCCAGATACGAAGGAAATCAATATAAGAACCCTTAATCCATCCCTTCTTGACGATGTTTCCATTCTCGTCTTTTCTAGCTCCGATATTTCTCAGATAGCTCAACTCATCCTCCGTAAAAGTAAGTTTACAGTATTCCTGCAACTGACGTTTGATTTCCTCCACCATCTCAGGAGTGAATTTCACATCCTTGTTACGGCATTTGAAAGTCCAGGTTGTTTTATAACCGGGAAACTGGTGGAATATCGCCTGACCCATAGAGAACTTGTAAAGATCAGTCTCCAATAAAGATTTGATAATCGTATTCATAACTATATTGTTTTTGGTTCTGTTTTTTAATTTAGTGTCAAAATTACACAAAATAAAATCAAATCCAAACAAATTCAATTATTTTTTCGGGAGGAATTGTTAATAAAATATAAAATGTTAGAGAGGGAATAATGAAAATGATGTATATTTGCGATAGAATACAAAGTAAAATAACATTGCCCCCAATGCTATATCACCATTTACTTTGATTATACAATAAACGAAGAACAAACCCATATAAAGGATGGCAAATCATTATAGAAATGCCACGTTATAAAGGAGATGTTGAAATTAGACAAATAATTCTTTATATAAACGAAGTCTTAACATAAGAAAAACAATGAAAGAAATATTAAAAAATTTCCTCGAAATAAATAATCAGTCATCAGGATTAATGTTGTTGCCATTAACAACTGGTTCAGGAAAAACACATCACGTTCTTGAATATATTGCTGATTTGCTTACTCGCAACCAAGAACAAAAAGTGTTTTTTATAACAACCCAAAAGAAAAACCTTCCTGTCGATAAATTATGCAGGATTTACAAGGGAAATGATTTCAATGCAAGAGTATTAAAGATTCAGTCAGTAATGGATTGTGTAAAAGAAAATCTAACTGATGAATTAGTTAATGAAATCAATTTAAAACAACCAATTCTTGCAAGTTCCTCAAAACTCAAAATGTTAGTTGCTGTTCGCAAAGAAATATTACGTATTGGCGATGAAAACATAGAGACTGGTCGAGTCGCAGAACGTGAATTCCGTAATGAGTTATTATATTTTTTAAGAAAAGAATGTGAAAAAGAAGAACTATTACAAAAAATAAAAACAGATGATGCGTGGAAATGGGTTGGTAAGTTATATCCAATGGTTTACACATCAGAACGGCAAGTATATTTTATGAGTATGGACAAATTCATGTTGCCATATAATACTCTTGTAGACCCCACAGAAAAACTTATTGATAGTAAATGGTTTAAAGGTGCTTATGTTTTTGTTGACGAATTTGATGCGACAAAAGAAACTATCCTCAACAGAATTATCGGTGATAAAAACAACAAAATCAATTTGATAAGTTTGGCGAAAAAAATCACTCAAGGGTTAAATTATACAGATTTTCCAACTATCTATACAGGGACACCATACAATACAAATACGATCAAGAATAACTTAAACAATTTCATGCAATTAAGTGAAGATTATTGTTTAAAATACGCATTCAAGACATCAGATGAAATTAAATCAACAGATAGTTTTTTGTTTCATGATAATGGATATTGGGTACAAACCACGGAGAAGAACCTAATAGTAGAAATTGACCCACAGAGGAAACAGAATATTATCAACTATAATTCAGTAAATAACGAAAACAAAACATATTCACTTTATGAGCTTTTGTCTAAAATACAAAGTAAACTGATGTATTTTCAAAATGGTGTTACATATATCGCCAAAGACTATACTCGCAAAAAAAATGTAAATTTTAAAACTGCAGTTGATTCTTTTCTGAACTTATTTCTTAACAATCCATTTAGCGACTACATTTCTTCTCAGGTAATGTCGATTTTAAGAATAGAAAATGATAAGAAAAGTGAGATTTCTAAGATGGACAAATTCGATACATCATTCTATAAAAATGGGTTCCGCTATACGCGACTAGAGAATGACGAATTTAGTAATGCGGAACAATCAGAGGTTACTTTATATGCCTATAATGAAACGCCAGAATCAGTAATGGAAAAAATGGCTAAAGTTGCAAAGATTGTGGGTATATCTGCAACAGCAACACTTAAAACAGTTTTAGGCAACTACGATATTGACTATTTGCAACGCAAATTGCTTGACAAATACCATGTATTGTCAGAAAACGAATGTAAACGATTAAGAGAATTTCTTGATAAGTCGAAAGAACATTACGACAGAACTAATATCAACGTTGAATTAACAGACATTTCAGCAAACGAATACAGTGATGAAGTTTGGACGCACCTTTTTTCGGAAGAAATATCACAGGAAATTGTTGAAAAGTTAAATAGCAAATATGGTCTTGATGACTTTATAAAATATAGATTTTACAGAATTTCGTGGGCTTTCAAACAATTCTTCATTCACGATGATATAAAGTCGTTCTTGTGTTTTATGAATTTGCATCCTGATGATGGCAATAAATTAAGTCGTGAAATGCTACATTATATTTTTGATAGAATTGTCGATAAAGAAGATAAGTCTAAAGACTTCGTTTGTTATCTCAACAAAAAAGACTATGAAAACAATTTAAATAGCATTAAGGAAAAATTGAGTAAAGGGGAAAAATTGTTTGTAATATCTGTATACAAAACACTTGGAACAGGTCAAAACCCGCAATACATAATTCCTAATGGACTCGACGTTGTAAGTATTAACGAAAACTATAAAAGTGACGAAAAGGACTTTGATGCAATCTATTTAGACAAACCGACAAATGTAATTAGCAATCTCTATGACTCTTCTAAACAGAAATGGGATGATACTGATTTCTTAAAATTTGTTTTTGAAATGGAATATTTGTGTCATAACGGAGATATTAGTGAAGTTCAAAAAAGAAATTTAATAAACGCTGGGGCAAAAAAATTGAGTGGATATCCAATTTTTAAATCAATAGACAGGCCAAACTTCGAAAGTATGCAACCATACAAAGGTTTGGCTACGCAGTGGATAAATCAAGGTTGTGGACGTATTTCCAGAACAAACAACAAAAGCAAAAACATATACATTTTTGCAGATAGAGATATTGCTAGCATAATAGACACAATGGTAAGAACATCTATACCATTGAGTCCTGAATTTGAAAAACTTCTTGATGAATTTGAAAAAATTGGCGTTCTAGAATCTTCACCAACATTATATGAAGAAAAGGCTAAAAACATAGCCACAAATACGTCTCGAACCATTAACAGTTATTTAAGTTGGGAAGACCAATGGACAAAAAACAAGATAGAAGATTGGAAACTAATACGATTGTATACATTAAAATATCCTCAACCTACGGAAGCAGAATTTAAAATATTACCTCTTTGTGATATGTATGTTGAAGCTCCTGAAGAACAATCGAGATATTGGTATGACCAATCGGAAGATTATGGCAAAATCAATTCTATTAGTTTTTCAGAAAAGCTACCGCAAGAAGTTTCAGAAGCAGACTGTCAACTACAATTATTAATGAAAATTCCAAATATTAAAGAATTATTTGAAAATAAAAACTATGCGACATCTTGGATTCCAAGCAAATACATGATGTCACCCTCATTATATAGTAGGATATACAAAGGTGCATTGGGCGAAGTTGTTGGGAAACAAATTTTTAAAGATTCATTAAACATAGAATTGGAGGACATAGAAGACAGTTCTGTTTACGAATTTTTTGATTATAAAGTACCCAACAAACCCATTTATGTTGATTTCAAAAAATGGAAGGAAGTCGATTTAGGTCAAGAACAAACTGAAAAATTACGTTCAGAAATTTTTGCAAAAGCCAAAAAATGTGGAGCAGAAACCATACTAATTATCAATATAATTTCGAAAACAAAACGACAATGTAAACCACCTATCACAAAAGACAACTGTTCATTACTAGAAATTCCTCAACTTTATTTTGAGGATGAAGGACAAGTCAAACTATCTCTTGATTCAATAAATAAAATTTATGAAAATATACACCAATAGAATTGTTTATGAATTGGATACCATACAAATGGCATCGTTATATGATGTTTATTCGTTGAAAACCACAGATGTGCAATTCCCGTCTGGTGCGAAGGCGATTGACGAATTATCCAATAACAAAAGTATTGCATCTATAATGTTTGTTTCAAGAAAAGAATACTTGATAATGTTGAAGAAAGGTGCAGAAAACAAGAATGATTTACTAGATAACGTACGCAAACTAAAAAGTGGCGACAAGATTACATTAACTGATTATTTCTCTGGAAAAACCAACAATTATTACTTGTTGCAACTTCTCTTGAATGCGATTGGCACACGTCAGACCAAGTTTGAATCGTATAATAATGTAACAGGGCATTTGTATTGCTTCCATCCTAATTGGATAAAACGATCACATTCGGAAATTATCAGTATTCCTACAATGGATATTCGTTTAGCATCCGGCATATTGACTTGGAACATTTGTACATTCAACTCTCTGAAATACAAAAACGTAATGGATTTTGGGAAACGGAACATTTCGGAATTTTCGCAATACACAATCTCAGCCAACTATTCGTTACGTCGTAAACTCAAAGAAGATGAAAATCTTGATGCTTTTATTCAACGTAAAATATTCAATGAGAAAACAAGCAAAACGTTCCTTGACATTTCTGATGAAAAAGCGTTTGACGAAAGTAAGATGGGAATCATTACAAAAGTGATTTCACAATTCAACGAAAAATACAATGGACTTGCTAAATTAAACTTTGAGCCACAAGAGTTAAATCCATCATCCATAGAATATTCGAGTAGTAGAGAAAAAAGGTTGTTGAGCAAACGGATCATAGAATTGCTATCAAAACAAAAAGTTGTTTTGATTGATTTGATAGGTAATGTAAAATCGGCAAGTCAATGTGAAATAATTAATTCAGTATTTAAAACAACTTTTGGAATATCGGTAAAACAAGTCCAAAAGTTGTCGAAAGATGCTTACAATTTGCGACTAATACATAACGATGAATATTACGGCAAAAACATTGCCGACCCACACGATGATGACTTATCGAAATATACAGTTCAGCACATAACAACAGATAATTTCAACGATAAAGGATCCAACGCCTATCTTCGAGCTGTCGCATTTAATGTTGCTGAAGAGTTAGCAATAAAAGAAGATTTAAAGAATAAAACTATATCTATTGTTGATTGGAAAGAATATGATTTTAAAGATAATTTGGTTTTTGGATTAGAACACGATGTTCAGTCCCCAAATGGCAATAAAATACGACAATTCTATTTTATGACTATAAAGCCTAATGGTCAGTTTGAAATCCAACAACAAGAAAATAATTTATTCTCGACTAACGAATATCATAAATATTTGAAAATTTTCACGTCATGTGTAGAAGAGACCGTAAAAGGCATTGTTAAGTATAACGAAAATATAAATGTTATCCATGAAACTGGATTGCATACAGTTCCAAATATCTTTGGCTTGAAAGAAGAATTAGCAAAAGGCAATAATAAACTCAAGAACAAAGATGCACGAGATAACTATCTGTCCGCATTGCTTGATGTCAAAACTTTTACGAAGGATAACGAATTGTATTATTACGTTGGTGAAATGGGAGTTGGTATAAATAGCTCATTATCAGGCGTTCCTATACGTAAAATAGAAACATATAATAATTCTTTGTTATTCTTTGACAAACTTCTGAAACTTATGGGCGTAACATTTGTCCGTAATGGGCAGTTGACGGTTGTTCCATTCCCATTTAAATACCTGAGGGAATATATCAATTCACTCCGTGAAGAAAAGAAATAACATCACGCAAAGCGGTAGATATGCTCATGCAAACCATGGAAGAATACGCCAATTGGGGTTTCCATTTCATGGAAGACAAGCTAATTGACGATCCAAACTATTTCTTCAGAGAAACTGCTTTCCTCGAAATCTTTCTATCTTTCGATGCCTCTACACCAGAAAGCCAAGATGAGGAAGAGCCAGAATTCCTAGATTAAAACCATCCATCACTCTCCCCTATCACACGAATTTGAAATCCTCATTTTCGTGTGATAGGAATCCTTACTCATGTTTTATAATTTCCCAATGGCCTGTTTTATCAGAACCAATCCATTGGAGGAGTTTTCTTTCTTGCAAAACAGCCAAATCACGTTGAATGGTTTTCCTATTTAAGACGAGTTGTTCCGAAAGGTATTTGGTATTTACTGCGACATTTTGTGCGACACATATTTCTATCAGCGTCATAATAACACACTGTCTTTCAGATAGTTATTCTGCGACATGCATGTCCAGAAAACAGTATCACACGAATTTGAAATCTTCATTTTCGTGTGGCATGAGTGGTGATTCCTTCCCAAAATCCATTAATATAACATTCCTCCCGTCGCCCCAATTTTTCGACGCTTTCCTTGGCATTAAGAGAAATATCCGCTATATTTGTTTAGAAGGATTCAAGAACATTTATAATTCATACGGATATGGAATCAATATCAAATATATTCTCAGCCGACATCATCAATTTTGCTGTTGTTGCATTGATGTCATTGGTGATCGGGTTGTCACAGAGAAAATTATATGAAAAAAACAGCGACATATTGCACACATTTGGTTCCGACAGGACATTCACGCTGATCGGCATATTAGGTTATGTGCTTTTTGTTGTCGGAAGTGGTAGTCTCACTCCTTTTCTTTATGGAGGAGCGACATTGACATTGCTTCTATGCATCACGTATGCCCACAAACTGTTCATACGCCAACGGACAGGAATCACGTCGATAATGATTGCCTTGCTCACATATTGCATCGCACCCATTATATATAAGACATCCATGACTATTGCCATTCTCATGGTGGTGACGGTGCTCGTTTTGGCGGAAATGAAAGACAAATTCACAGAGTTCACAAAGAAGATGAACGACGAGGAATTTATCAATCTTGCTAAATTTCTGATTATCGCCGGCGTAATCCTTCCAATCCTGCCTAAAAATGAATTGGTTGAAGGCACAGGTCTTACCCCCTACTCTATCTGGCTAGCCACCGTCGTCATATCAGGAATTTCCTACATAAGCTATCTGGTGAAGAAGTATCTGTTTCCAAACGGAGGCGTCATCATCACAGGTATACTTGGCGGAATCTACAGCAGTACAGCCACATGCATAATTTTGGCGAAAAAAGCAAAAGACCGCACAGATGACTTGAAGGAATACGTGGCGGCAATCTTTTGTGCCATCACGATGATGTATTTCAAGATCTTTATTCTCCTTGGAATCTTCAACTATGGTCTGATGATTCAATACTGGTATTTGTTTGCCATTATGATTGTCGCATCAGCTGTGGTTGCATTCTTCTTCTATCGTCAAAAGCCAAAGGCAGGAGAAGTTGGAGCAGAAGTCAAAATTGAAGATGAGGAAGAAAAGAATCCATTAGAATTCAAAGTCGCAATTCTTTTTGCTATTCTGTTTATCGCATTCACATTAGTGACAAACTACGCTCTTGTCTATTTCGGAGACAGCGGTTTGAGAATTCTATCAATCATAGTGGGTGTGACAGATATCAATCCATTTATCATCAACTTGTTCCAGGCGCAACACAATGTATCAGAATCGCTTATAATTTTGGCCGCATTCCAAGCGATCATCAGCAACAACGTCGTAAAGATGTTCTATGGAATGTTCTTTTCCGGCAATAAATTGATGAAAGATCTTTGCATTGGATTTGGTGTGATATGCGTCATCAACATTCTACTTCTTATCATCGCATTGTAAAGTCAGGACGTTCCGCCCTTAACAATCCTCGACACTACAACCAAATATTAAATAATTTTGAACAGATTCTAAAAAAATTGAGTAATTTTGCAGCAAAATAAAACAATTTAAGATGAGCGACAAGAGATATGCTATGCGTGGAGTGTCGGCCGGAAAGGAAGACGTACACAACGCAATCAAAAACATCGACAAAGGAATTTTCCCTAAAGCATTCTGCAAAATCATCCCAGATATTTTAGGTGGAGACGCAGAATATTGCAACATTATGCACGCCGACGGTGCTGGAACGAAGTCATCGTTAGCATATATGTATTGGAAGGAGACGGGAGATTTGTCAGTGTGGAAAGGCATTGCACAGGATGCGTTGATCATGAACATCGACGACCTTCTTTGTGTTGGAGCAACAGACAACATCTTGGTTTCATCTACAATTGGAAGAAACAAGCTTTTGGTGCCAGGAGAAGTGATCAGTGCCATCATCAACGGCACAGACGAGCTTCTTGCTGAGCTACGTGAGATGGGAGTAGGTGTTTACGCCACAGGTGGAGAGACAGCAGATGTTGGCGACTTGGTTCGCACAATCATCGTAGACAGCACCGTCACTTGCCGTATGAAGCGTAGTGACGTGGTCAACAACGCAAATATCAGACCAGGCGACGTAATTGTAGGTTTGGCAAGTTACGGCCAGGCGACATACGAAAAAGGATACAACGGAGGTATGGGAAGCAACGGTTTGACTTCTGCCCGCCACGACGTCTTCTCTAAATATCTTGCAGAGAAATATCCAGAGAGCTACGACAAAGCAGTACCAGAAGAGTTGGTATACTCAGGAGGTTTGAAATTGACAGATTCAGTGGAAGGATCTCCAATCGACGCAGGCAAGTTGGTTTTGTCGCCAACACGCACATACGCGCCTGTAATCAAAAAAGTGCTCGACGAATTGCGTAGCGAGATTCACGGAATGGTACACTGTTCAGGAGGTGCCCAAACTAAGATTCTTCATTTTATCGACAATTTGAAAGTAGTCAAAGACAACATGTTTGATGTTCCGCCATTGTTCAAGACAATACAGCAGCAGAGCAATACTGAGTGGGCTGAGATGTACAAGGTGTTTAATATGGGACACCGTATGGAGATCTATCTTGACAAGAAGAACGCAGACAAGGTAATTGAGATTTCAAAATCGTTCGGAATCGACGCAAAGATCATCGGACATTGTGAGGAGTCTTCAAAGAAGGAGCTGATTATCAAGAGTGAGTTCGGAGAATTCCGTTACTAATCAAACATAGTAGAGACGTGGAGGCATATCCACGTCTCTGTTTATTAATGCAGTCCGAAAAAACATTTCACTCATATTTCACCATTTTTTTGGACTAATATAGAGAAAAACATTTTAACAAAAATTAAATATTTTTTTTGGAGAGAAATATGGAAATCTCCAATATATTTAATAATTTTGTAGCCAACAAAAGAAATAATTAACACAAAAATTAAATAAAATATGGGAACAGATGCATAATATCAAAAAAGTATTCAACTTCACTAGAATATATTTAGGTAGTTGTTTGGGTACTACAGGATCAATATGTTCTATTGCAGGGTTAGTAATGTGTTTTAGTAACAACAAAACAGCCATAATAATTGCGTTATCGATTGTTATTATATGTCTACTTATCATTGTTTTTCAGATAATAAGAGTAATCAACAAGTTTATTGACGAGAATTCCTCTGAAGATTACAAGCGAATATCCACCTTTCTAATCTTCAAATCCAACGATGGAGTGAAATCTACATTTGAAGTTTACCGCACAATACAATGCAAAAGGTTGTTTCTCACAGAAATACCATATAATTTCAAATGGACAGGTGCAATTCCACCCAAAATCGAATCTGTATCACAAAAGATTAGTCCTCTGATCCACAACGAAAACAAAAATGAATGGGATACGGCGAAAATAACATTCAATCACCCATTAAAATACAACGAATGCACAGTAATCAGTATAAAAACGACCAATGAAGACACAGACAACACAGCCAAGCCATGGATAAGTTCACGTCTCGACACTCCTATAGAAATGCTTGTTTTTAGAGTTTTATTGTCTTACAAAAGCAAAGAATACGCAAAGCCAGCATATTTCGAAAGGAAAAAGATCGTGTCTCAAATAGATGGGGATTTCGAGTTCGTTGAATCCGTGGAATTTGACAAAGATCATAAGCTATATTATCACACAAAAACAAATCCAGAGCCAGGCTATATTTATAGACTGAGGTGGGAGAAATAAGTCGGACACAAACGGATTAATTCTCTGAAATTGACAGAAATATGAATTGGAATGACGTCATAGTTTTACTGCAGGCAAACGCAGATGATGATTATCGGGATTTCTCAATCAAACTGAGTCCCGGAGTGACAGCCATGTATGGCGTAAGATTGCCCATTCTCAAACAGATAGCCAAAGATGTCTGCAAAGGAGATTGGGAAACGACGCTAAAAGAAGCCACCGACAACAGCATCGAAGAACTGATGATCCAAGGCTACATCATCGGTTTTGCAAAAAGCGACTACGACACTTTAATCAAATATGTCGAGAATTTCGTGAAGAAAATCAAAGTATGGAGTGTATGCGACACCACCGTCGCGACATTCAAATTCGTACGAAAAGATATGCAGAAGACGTGGGATTTTCTCGAATTCTATGCAAAAGACACAGATGTATGGAACCGTCGTTTTGCGGCAGTGATGATGCTAAGCCACTTTATCAATGAGGAATATATCGACAGAGTATTGGAAAGGCTATCGTCCATGTCGTCATCCGGATATTACGCTGAGATGGGAATAGCGTGGGCAATCCAAGGATGCCACTCAAAATTCCCAGAAAAGACAAAAGCAGTCTTAGAAAAGAAAATTTTAGCTAAAGAGGTGCAAAACAAAGCAATACAGAAAATATGCGAGTCGCTTCGCACTTCTAATGAAGAAAAAGATATTCTACGGACACTAAAAATCATAGAAAAATGAAAAAGTTCAGATTCGTCATTCTCGGAGCAGGAAACATAGCCGAGAAATTCGCCAATGCAGTAAGCCTTATCAATGATTGCGAAGTTGCGGCAATAGGAAGCCGAAGCACAGAAAGAGCGGAAGCTTTCGCGAAGAAATTTAATATAGAAGCTTCATTCGGCAATTATGAGGAGATGCTAGACTCCATCCGTCCAGACGCAGCCTATATTGCGACGACACACAACACACATGTTAAGCTGATCAAACTTTGTATCGGTAAAAACATTCCTGTAATCTGCGAGAAGACAATGTGCATGAATGCAAAAGAGGCTGAGGAAGTTTGTTCTCTAGCAAAGGAAAAGAACACATTTCTTATGGAAGCGATGTGGAGTCGATTCCTTCCTGCCGTGAAAAAGGCAAAAGAATGGATTGCAGAAGGTAAAATCGGCAACCCGGTCATGGCTCAACTTCAGATTGGAAACAGATACCAGTTTGCAGCCGACAACCGTTTCTTCAGCAAAGAGTTAGGTGGAGGAGCCGCGCTCGACCTTGGAGTCTACGGCTACCAGATCACCACATTCCTTGTAGGTGAGGAGGTGAAGGACGTCAATTGTCAGGCAAGATATTCACACACTGGTGTAGACACAACAGATCATATCTCCATGCGAGTAGACAACTGCCTGATAGACATCACAGCCACTATTGAGACAAAAATAGACGAGAACCTCATCGTCTACGGAGAGAAAGGAAAAATCACATTACCTCATTCCCAGTGGGCTGACGAATGCATTTTTGAAAGCATAGACGGAACAAAAATAATTTTCTCCGACAATGAGACACAAAATGGGTTCGTCGGAGAAATCCAGGAAGTGATGAAATGCGTTCGTGATGGCAAAAAAGAAAGCAGCGTCGTTCCTCATTCGTTGACGATCAACTGCTCAAAAGTTTTGGATATGATAACACAGAAATAGCAAAGAAATTACACACAAAAAACGAGTGTCCAGATTATCTAGACACTCGTTTTTTATATCACATTTCTAAGTAAGAAAGATTACTCCATTACATAAATGAGTCAAATTCATAGTCCTTCTTCATGCGATAAGCCAATCCTGTGACTACAGCAAGGACTTCCCCATTCTGGTTCATCACCTTAATGTCGCAATATGGCAATTTATAATGGTTCACCACCTCCGTACACTCAGCATAAAGATGGTCTCCCAACTGAGCCGATTTAACAAACGTGATGGTATTGGAAATACCCAACGACAATATGCCATGGCAATTGGAGACAGCAGCAAAAGCAAGATCTGCCAAAGTATACATCACCCCACCCTGACAAACGCCTGCAGCATTCAAATGATTTTCTTTCACTACCAGCTCTGCACGAGCAAAACCTTCACGCACTTCCGTCAGTTGAGCACCTATACTCTGAGCGAATTTGTCGCTACTGTTTAGTCGTTCAAGTAACGTCGCCATTAATGATTCTTCTTAAAGGATTCTATACGCTCTTTAAACAACGGCTCCTGCTCCTTCTTGAAGAAAGATGTGCAGACACGGACACCCTGCTCATTAGAGCCCATTGTATCCAGCGGGAATACTGCTATTCCATAATACATAAGTTCACGAGTCAATTCCAAATCATTCATGCCCGGATACTGCACAGTGAAATAGAAACCGTCAGCCAATGGTGCTCCCATATCATTGTCATAAACCAAATAGAAGCCATTAGCAAGAAGCACATCCTTCATGAATTTGGCACGACGGCCATACTCCTTCACATCGTCCAAGAAATTGTAGCGTCCTTCACAAGCAGCCTCCATCAAAGCAGACATCGCATGCTGAACACTATGAGTCGTGCCACTTGATAATGTATACATCAAACGGTTGCAGAAGAAATTACCGAACTCTCCGACTCCAAATTTGTCTGCCAAAGGCTTGTATACACGTTTGTACAACTTATTGCTGATACAAGTGACTCCGATTCTCTGACCTGCATAAGAGAATGCCTTAGATCCAGAAATCCACAAAACATAATTGTCTGTATACTTAGCAACAGTAGCCTGATAAGGAGCCTCATATGGATGAGACAAATCACGACGGAAATCCATAGCAAAATAAGCCAAATCCTCCAAAACAATCACGTCGTACTTGTCTGCCAAACCAGCGATTCCCTTCAACTCCTCCTCTGTGAAACAAACCCAAGATGGATTGTTAGGATTAGAATAGACGATCGAATTAATGTTTCCAACAGAAAGGATCTCCTCCAACTTTTGGATCAACGCGTCGCCACGGAAATCATGGATATCCAAACCGATATGATTCAAGCCAATAACGTCACATTGAGTCGTCTGCACAGGGAAACCAGGCTGAATAAACAGAACCGTATCTTTCTTTGTACCTGCACAAGCATGGTGAATTGCCATAAATGACGCGAATGTACCCTGCATACTACCTGTTGTAGGAATACAGCAAAGAGGATCTATATCGACCCCTATGAAAGCCTTCACAAACTGAGACGCAGCATTTTTGATACGTGGTATACCGCCATTAGGTGGATAAATAGTGGCGCAACCATTGGCCAAAGCCTCCTGCTCAGCCTTCAGTGCAATTTCCGATGGTTTTAGGCCAGGGACGCCCATCTCAAGATGAATAATCTGCTGACCTGTCTTCTCCTCCAACAAACGAGACAATGCCTGTATGTCACGGATCGTCGCATGAGAGAAATCACCCAACGCCATAGAATTGATGGCATCAGTGACTATTTGATAATCTAATGGTGTAGTCAATTTTAATAAATTTGTTTAGTATAACATAAAAAGGGAAATTCTAAAGAAGGATTTCCATAAGAACTAAAGGGGAGCTATAAAGCCCCCCCTATAATTATCAGCCTTTGAAATTACGCTTATCATTCACATGCTTAGCCTTACCAGTTGAGCGCTCAATAGCTCCTGGAGCTAGAATATGAATATTCGGTTTGATACCCACAAGACTCACGATACGGTCGTAAAGTGGCTTGATATAAGGCATCTGTTTTGCTGGGTTTGGAGAATAGAATTCCTCACGAAGCTCAACATCCAAATCGAAAGTATCCTCGTTATTCTTACGGTCGACTGTGATGAAATAGTATGGTGTGTATGTAGGGAACTCAGTCAAGACAGTCTCAATCTGAGAAGGGAAAACATTTACACCACGAATAATCATCATATCATCTGAACGTCCCAAAATACGGTCCATGCGGACAGCTGTACGGCCACACTTACATGGCTCATAGATCAAACGAGTCAAATCGCGAGTACGGTAGCGAAGAATTGGCATAGCCTCCTTGCACAACGATGTGAAAACCAACTCTCCGAACTCTCCAGGAGCAACAGGCTCCAAAGTGTCAGGATTGATGATTTCAGGATAGAACATATCCTCCCAAAGGTGCGTGCCATTCTGATATTCACATTCGCCTCCGACTCCAGGACCAGACATTTCCGTCAAACCATATATATCGATCGCTTTGATACGAAGTTTTTCCTCCAATTCCTTACGCATACCTTCAGTCCAAGGCTCAGCTCCGAAGAAGCCGACACGTAGTTTCAACTCGTCAATGCTAACCTTGTCACTTTTCTCGATGCATTCAGCCAAGTGCAAAGCGTATGAAGGAGTACAGCATAAAGCCGACGTACCAAAATCCTTCATCAACATGATTTGTTTCTCTGAGTTTCCAGCAGAAATTGGCAACTGAATAGCACCACGCTTGTTAGCTCCATCATGAGCTCCCAAACCACCAGTGAACAATCCATAACCGTAAGCAACCTGGACAACATCACCCTTACCTACATTTCCAGCCGCCAAAACACGAGCCACACCTTCCGACCAATTTGCGATATCATTATCTGTGTATGTATCCACAACCGGTTTTCCAGTCGTACCGGAAGAAGCATGGATACGACGTACGTCAGTCATTGGAACAGCCTGCAATCCGAAAGGATATTCATCGCGAAGATCATGCTTTGTCGTGAAAGGCAACTTGCTAATGTCATCTATACTCTTGATATCGCTTGGCTTAACACCAAGTTCATCCATTTTTCTCCTATAGAATGGCACCTTCTCGTAACAAGTCTTAACAATCTTAACAAGACGCTCACTCTGTAATTTGCGCATGTCTTCACGACTCATGCACTCAATTTCCGGATTATGTATCATTTTTGTTTTATGATGATTTTATTTGTTATTTCTTAGACGCTTCCACACCACGGTCGAAAGCTCTCAAGTTAGCCTCTACAACAGCATCTCCCTTACGAGCGAAAATCACACTGACAGCCTTACGCAACTGTTCCACAGTCAAGATGCCAATATAAGGTGCAGCCATTCCCAAAAGCACCATGTTAGCGCTCTTCGCACTCTTCAACTCAGCGGCGATAGCCTCAATGTCAAGCTGAACGTTAGGCAACGTGTCAAGTTCACTTTTTAAAGCAGCCTCATCTGGATAATTTGGAATGTTGACGAAAGGCTTATTGCTTGTAACAATGATTCCGTCGTGTCTCAAATAAGAGATGTAACGAAGAGCTTCCATAGGCTCCATACTGATAATGACATCCGCCTCTCCTGTAGGGATCTGGTCGCTCCAGATAGGGTCTGTCGACAATCTTAGATTACTCTGAACGTCACCTCCACGTTGGCTCATTCCGTGAACCTCCGCCTGCTTCAAATAGATGCCAGCCTCAGTAGCAGCTTCTCCTATGATAGTTGCGATAGAAAGGATTCCCTGACCTCCCACTCCGCAAAGTATAATATCTTTTTTCATTTCTTACTCTTATTTATTATTTTGCTTTGCACGTTCACGGGCATGGCGTGCTGCAACCTGAATACATTCGCGACGAGGAATGATTACACTCACTCCCTTATAATTAATCTCCTCACGTAGGATTTGCGTGATCTCTGGCATATTCTTTGGCAATGGCACGACCACACGCACATGATCAGGATCTACACCCAAGCCAAGGCAAATAGCCTCATACTTGTTCAATCCAGCACTATCCTGTCCTCCAGTCATACCAGTAGTCAAATTGTCGCTGATGATAATAGTGACGTTGCTGTTGTCGTTGACGGCATCCAACAATCCTGTCATACCGCTATGTGTGAAAGTAGAGTCGCCAATCACTGCGATTGCTGGCCAAAGTCCTGCATCTGCGGCTCCCTTTGCCATTGTGATGCTGGCTCCCATGTCGACACAACTTGCCAATGCCTTGAATGGAGGCAATGCACCCAATGTGTAGCATCCGATATCACCGAACACACGTGCGTTCTCATATTCCTTAACCACTTCGCCCAATGCTGTATAGACATCACGGTGTCCACAGCCCTGACACAACTGAGGTGGACGACCTGCCAAATTTTTAGCTGGCTTGAATAGTGGATTGTTCTCTTTTCCTAATCCTAAAGAAACATTATCTGGATTCAACTCTCCTGTGCGAGGAAGACGACCTGTCAAACGACCCTCAACCTTGTATGAAGTGTCGACCAATTTCTTGACCTCTTCCTCTACAACAGGCTGGCCATCCTCAACAACCAAAATCTCAGAGCAAACCTCAGCCATCTGCTTGATACCCTCAACAGGCATTGGATACTGAGTGAGCTTCATGATCATATAATTGTCCTCGTTGTCCTTAATGCCATTCAAAGCCTCGCGGACATAGTTGTAACCGATTCCGCAAGCGACGATACCGATCCATTTTCCCTTATCACTATTATTAATAGTAATAATGTCGTTTGTTGAAGACTCACAACTTGCCTTCATCATATCGTTCTGCTTGTCGATCAAATCCAAATAGTTGCGACGAGCATTGCCAGGCAAAAGCACCCAGTGAGCATTGTCTGTAGCAGGATTCAATTTGTTTTGGTCGGCAGCCTTCTTAACTTCTACAGCTGCGCGGCTATGTGCCAAACGAGTAACAACACGAAGCAACACAGGCTCCTTAAGTCTTTCTGAAAGTTCGAAAGCACTGCTCATCATGTCGTAAGCCTCCTGCTGGTTACTTGGCTCGAAAATAGGAATCATGGCAAATTTACCATAGAAACGGCTATCTTGCTCATTTTGGCTCGAGTGCATCGACGGATCGTCAGCCGCAAGAACGACCACACCTCCATTGACACCAGTAATAGCACTGTTCACAAAAGCATCAGCACATACGTTCATTCCTACATGTTTCATGCATACCAACGCTCTCTTGCCACAATAGCTCATTCCCAACGCCGCCTCCATCGCAGTCTTCTCATTAGTACACCAACGGCTACGAACGCCTCGCTCTATAGCCTCCTTATTAGTTTGGATGAACTCCGTGATTTCAGTGGATGGAGTACCAGGATAAGCATAAACGCCACTTAACCCAGCATGTATCGCGCCCAACGCAATTGCTTCATCACCAAGTAAAAGTCTTTTTTCCATTACTGATTTATATCTTTTTATTAATTTTCATTAACCAAGTTTTCCTATTTTAAAACACAAAGATAATCATTTATTTACTATTTTCACTAAATAGCGTCCCATTAATTTTTTCGCAGTCGATTTCATGGCATCCAAATCACGCTTCAAATCTGATTCTCCGCACACTGGAATTCTGTATTTTCTGACAAAAATAAAAACAAAACCGACAATTTTCAAATCAAAATTTCTATCTTTGCAAATAGATTTTGTGAAATCTGTTGAGAAGCTTTGATATCACCTTATTCATGATAAAGAAACCTCAAAAACAGTCACAAACATAAAAATAGCGAAAAAGTCTGCTGACATGCGACATTTAAACTTAAAACATATTCTAATAATACATTATTATGCGAATTAACATGAAAAAAATTACTACATCATTATTAATGATGGTTTTAGCTCTACCGTCTACCCTTTCGGCGTTGGAACTTGACAAGGATGGGTATTATCTGATTCACAATGCGGATGAATTGGTGCAATACAGAGAAGCCAGCGAAAAGAAATCTGGAATAAATGGCCGACTTGCCGCAGATATTGACCTTAGCTCAGTGTGTGGTATCATCAACGGAGACACGATCAATTGGGAACCTATAAATTTCCCCAAAAGTTCATTCGACGGTGCAAACCACACAATCTCTAACTTTTACTACAACTCTCCAGATTCCAGCAATGTAGGATTCTTCAAAGAAATAAAACAAGTGAGCAACTTGATCCTAAAGAATGCCTATGTAAAAGGAAACAAAAACGTCATTGGATTTGCTAAAGCGAAAAAAATAGACAACTGCCATTTCGAAGGAATTGTTGAGGGAGGTGATAACATAAGCGTCATGACATGCGACACCCTAACCAACAGTAGCAATTATGGATGCTGTTTTGGCAACGAAAATGTTTTCGGAATGATTGCCAACAAATATGTTGAAAATTGCTACAATAGAGGCGACATATACGGAACTAAGAAAACCGCTGCATTTAGAAGTGAATATCTAGGAGATCAACGTAATCTTTATAATGTCGGAAAAATAAGATCTGACATAGAAGAAGATGGTATATCAAACAGCAGCAGTATCTCATATTGTTATGTGTTAGATACATTCTCTACTTCTTTCGATAGAAATAAAAACAAAAGTGAAAGTTTTTACATTTTCCCTTTATCAAAATTTAATGATGGTAGCGTGGCTGATTCCCTCAACAAATATGTGACCGTTCATCCGAAATCAGACAACAATTGTCAACTTCTATCATGGGGTCAGGGTAAAGACGGATTTCCTCATTTCGAACATGTTGACTTACAGCCAACTGAAAATCACGTGGTAGAATTCACAGGTGCATACAACGGTTTTTCGAGAATACAGAATGGATCTATCACACTACCAAAATCAACAGATCCTATGTATGAGTATGATTTTGAGACTTTTGATGGCACAGGATTAGATAAAGACACTATCATTGACGTTTATTATTCTTTTAACACAACGTTGGAAAAAGATACTGACGGATTCTACCTCATCAAAGATGCACAAGATCTAATCACATATAGTGAATTTGTGAATAAAGATTTGCCAATGGATGGTAGACTTGCTGCCGACATCGACCTCAGCACTGTTTGCGGTGAAAAGAAAGGCAGTTGGAAACCAATCTATGCTGGTCGTCAAATTTTTGACGGTGCCGGACATACAATTTCAAATCTATATATATCATCATATGGAGGTTATAGTCCATTTGGAATTGCGCTATTTGCCGAAATTGAAGTTATCAAAAACACAACTTTGAAAAACGCATACGTAAAAGTGTCAGATTATTATAGCACATCCCCAGCGGCTGGAATCGCAGCACGTTGTGAACTAATGTACAATTGTCATTTTGAGGGTATAGTCATAGGACAAAACGAAGCAAGTGCTCTAACCTCAAACTGTTATAAAATTGTGAATTGCAGCAATTATGGATTTTGCATGACAGAAAATTCAAATTATTCAGACTGTGATTGTGATAAAAATGCATCAGGATGGAATGCACATTATGTAACCAATTGCTATAACCGTGGAAAAATCATTTCTAATGGTGTTTCTTCAGTTTGCAATTTTGGATCATCTATCAATTCAGCCAATTTTTATAATGCAGGAATACTGAAAGACACGATCAGTGTACTTATGGGCAAAGAAAGTTCAACAGGCAGTAATTCCGTGGAAAGCTGTTACAATCTGAAAAGAAAAGGAGACATCTACAAAGACTCGATAGCTACAAATTTGGATTTATCTTCATTCACAAGCGGAGCTGTAACCGACTCTCTAAACGACTATGTATCTCAAAATAAATACGAATTGAATTTTTTTGAGGGTAGAGATTGGAGAGACATAGAAGATATGCCTAAAATTGAATTACTCTCATGGGTACAAGGAGATGACGGATTTCCTCGTTTCAAAAATGTAGATCTCAAGCCTACAAATGTCTACATAATAAATTTCGTCGGTGCATACAACGCAAAAGTAATTTCTTTTGACGGAATTGTAGAACTGCCAAAGCCAGACATTGAAGGCATTGATTATGTAATGGAGAATAGTTTTGACGGTAAAAACATCACATCAGATACCATTGTCAGAGTATCTGCCGTAACAAACGACTCTTTTAAGCTTGCCAAAGACTCTGACGGGTTCTACCTTATCAACAATAAGAATGACCTTCTTTACTTCAGTGCAGCTGTCAATAACGGTGCGACAAAACTTAACGCTCGTATGACCAACGACATTGATTTGGAATACGAATTGGATGATTTTAACAATTGGAACCCTATCGGCTCGTACTCTACTCATTCCACTCATCACGGCATGGATGAGGTTTTCACGGACACAACCTCTTACGAAGGAATCTTTGATGGTGCAGGCCATTCAATCAGCAATTTATATATAAGCTCAAATCCATGTAACTATAAAAATGCAGTGTTGTTCCTTTCTATAAAGAACGCCACTGTAAAAAATCTGGTGTTGAAGAATTCATATCTCGGTTCTGAAAAAGAGACCGCTTTAATCGGACATGCTGAGAACTCAACCATCGTCAACTGCGGAACTGAGGCTAATTTTATAGCTATAACCAATAGTGATATCGCAGCAATATGTGGTTCTGCATGGAATTGCAAAATTGAAAACTGCTACAATATCGGAAATATCGTGGATGACAGAAGAGAATACCCTAATTATGCATTTGTCGGAGGTGTCAAAAGAGCAAAAGAAAACCCTACAATTGTGCAGAACGGATATTCTATCATGACATCTAACAACACCAAAGAAGAATACCCAATCCTATTCTGCAGCGAGGACATCGTAAACATATCACACTGCTACGTGGATATAGACTCGTCGCCAGCAGTTGTGGTTAAGGCTCCTGTAATTGGAATTTCCGACGACGAGCTAAAATCTGAAAAATTCGTAAACAAATTGAACCAATGGGTCGACTCTATGAACGCAGCACAGTCTGAAATCGTCTACTACAAATGGGAAATAGATTCGAATGATGGTTATCCTAAATTTAAGAAGGGTGATGTGACTGATGCCAACGACAAGATTCAGTCAACACAAAATGAATTGACAATCTATGCTGTCGGAAAAGATTTGTATATCCAATCTTCTGAGAAAGGACATGCCACAATCTTCGACATAAGTGGAAAGTCTATAGGAAGCATCATCTATGACGAAGGATTGACTACCGTTTCAGGACTATCTAGTGGTGTTTACTTGATTGGCGGCACAAAAATAATCATCAGATAAAACGTCCTATTGACAAACATATTTTCTTATTTAGATAAATCAATGAAGGGATGAGCGGTCTGCTCATCCCTTTTTTTACGAACTTAAAGAACACACTAATTGTCAGAAAAATCTAAATTCGAATAAATCCCCAACGTCTACACTATTTAACACATATTTATTCCATTATAAGAAAGCACTATAAACTAAAATTTATTATTTTTGCATTGATAAAAATCAAAAGCAATGAAGAAGGCACTAAAAATTTTCGGAGGAGTTGTGGCGGCATTGGTTGGCCTAATGCTTGTATCTCCTATTTTATTGAAAGACAAAGCGAAAGACATAGCTTTGGAAACCATCAATGGAATGTTGAACGCGGAGGTATATCTCGACGATGTCTCCATCAGTTTCTTCAAGAATTTTCCTAACGCGAGTGTGACAGCCGAGAAATTCGGAATTATAGGAAAAGACAATTTTTCCGGAGATACTTTAGCCGACGTGGGTGAGCTTACTGTTGTGGTAAACCTATCTAGTTTGCTGTCAGACAGTTACCAGATCAACAAAGTACAGATAAAAGACGCATATCTCAACGCTGTAGTCGACACTCTCGGACGTGCCAACTGGGACATCATGGCATCAGACTCTACTGAAGTGGCTGAGGAAGACACATCTTCATCCGCTGTCAAACTTGCCCTTGAAAAAATCTCTGTCGAGAATCTTAACGTGAAATACAACGATATGCCGTCTCGCATGCTGGCAGCTCTTGAAAAAGTAGATCTCAACATGAAGGGTGATCTTGACCTAAGTCTCACTACCCTTGCCAACATCGACGAATTGACTGTGAAAGCTGGAAAAATCGGTTATGCCGACTCTTCTAAACTTGCAGCAAACGTGGAGAACTTCAACATCGAGATGAGCGGAAAGCTAAGCGACGCTGTATCCAAAATAAAATCCGAACTTGGAATTGAAAAAGTCTCTGTACGCCAGAGCGGAATCCCTTACTTGTCGGAGGCTAACGTAAAAGCCGACATCAACGTGGAGGCTGACCTCGACAACAACAAATACACATTCGGACAAAACAACATCTCCCTTAATGAAATCAGTGCCTCATTTGATGGTTTCGTCCAGCTGATCGACACAGTCATCGACATGGATATCAAACTGGCAACTCCTAATATCGAGTTCAAACATATCCTTTCTCTTATCCCAGCCATCTACGCTAAAGATTTTGAAAGCATCCAGACTTCTGGAAAAGTAAATCTTGCAGCAGAGGCTAAAGGAAAGATGTATGGCGACGTGTTGCCTGCCTTCGACGTGAATTTGGGAATCGCAGACGCAATGTTCAAATATCCTGATCTTCCAAGTGCATTGAAAGACATCAATGTGGCTATCAATGCTAAGAACGACGGCGGAACAGCCGACAACATCACTGTCGACATCAACAAACTCGGATTCAACCTTGCTGGAAACCCATTCAATATAACAGCAAAACTTAAGAGACTTATCTCAGATCCTGACTTCGCATTCTCTGCAAAGGGATTGATCGATTTCCAGAAAATCAGCGAAGTGGTTCATATCGACGACGCTAAACTCCAGGGAAAACTTTCAGCAGACTTAGACGCAGCCGGACTGATGTCGTACGTGGAGAAAGAGCAGTTCGACAAATTCAAAGTGGACGGTGCTCTTGGATTAAGCGATTTTGTATTGACAATGAAGGATTTGGAATACAATATCGAGATCGGAAAAGCTAACCTTGACTTCACAACTCAAAATGTCGGACTTGACGCCAACCTGAAACTCGGCAAGAGTGATTTGGCTGTAACCGGTAAACTGACTCACTTCCTACAGTATGTGCTTCGCAGTGAAGAGATTCAGGGAGAGTTGGCAGTCAACTCGTCTTACATGAATATTAATGAGCTTATGGGTGCTCCTGAAGAAAAGGAACTTGAAGAGGCCCCTGTCACAGAGTCGGAAAGCCCACTCGTAATTCCTAACAATATCGACTTCAAGATGAATGTGGGAATGAACAAAATCATCTATGACAAAATCGAGATCGACAACTTCAAAGGAAACATCTCTTTGAAGAATGCTGTGGCAAAATTAAATTCTTTGTCGGCTAACACAATGGGCGGATCATTCACAGCAAGTGGAGAATTCGACGGTAGAGATTCTTTGAAACCGTTTGCAGCAGCTGATGTAAACGTCAAAGAGATGAACCTAAGCGAGGTGTTCACAAAAGTCAGAACAGCCCATCGTCTTGTGCCTCTATTCTCCGACGCGACTGGAAAATTCAGCATGTCTGGACAATTCTCATCCGCTATCAACGGAAAAGACCTTTCTCCTATCATGCAGACAATCAACGCCAAGGGATCATTCAAGACAGCCAACATGGGCTTGACAAATGTGCCAGCATTCACAAAAGTGGCAGACAAAGTCGGCCTTTCTGCTTTGAAGAATCCACAGGTGAAGGATCTGAACATATCATTTGTGATCAAAGATGGAAAACTTGAAATTGATCCATTTGAAACATTCATCAATAATGCCACTTTGAACGTGTCTGGATGGTCTGGTTTGGACAGAACTTTAGGTTATGTCGCAAAGATTGTCCTTCCTCAGGAAGTGCCAGGCAAGGCAGGAAAAGTGATCGACAAAGTTGGTTTCGACGTAAATGTCGGCGGAACATTTGAAAAGCCTGAGATCAAAATATCTACAGCCAGCATGATCAACAATGTAAAAGAAAAAGTCACTGAAAAAGTGACTGAAAAGGTTGAGGAAGCCAAGGCTAAAGTCAATGAGGAGATCGAGAAGCAGAAGGCAAAACTTATCGCAGAGGCTGAAAACCAGCGTGCCAAACTGATCGAGACCGCACAGAAGAGCGGAGACAAATTGGTGCAGGAGGCTGAAGAGCAGTCGGCTAAATTACAGAAAGACGCAAAGAATCCTATACAGAAAGCCGCAGCCAAGAAATCAGGCGATGTATTGGTGAAGAAAGCAAAAGAGAAGTCGGCTCAACTTGTGCAGGAGGCGACAACAAACGGAGACAAAATAGTCAACAACGCCAAAACTCAGGCAGCTAAACTGGATACCAACAACAAATAAATAATGGCAATATCGGTATTATTAAAAAAAGAGTTTTCTTGCTTTTTCGCATCAGCCACAGGCTATATCGTAATCGGAGTCTTCTTGCTGATGACGGGATTGTTCTTGTGGGTGTTTCCTGGAGAATACAACGTTCTTGACAGTGGATATGCCAACATCGACGGTTTGTTTGTGATGGCCCCATGGCTATATCTGTTTCTTGTGCCAGCGGTGACGATGCGTCTGTTTTCCGACGAGAAACGCACTGGCACTATAGAGCTGCTGATGACACATCCGGTAAGTAAACTTGAGATCGTATTGTCTAAATATTTTGCAGGCGTATTGCTGGTATTATTCTCGCTTGTGCCGACGCTGGTATATTTCTTCTCTGTATGGGCGATGGCGGATCCAATCGGAAACATTGACACTGGAGGCATCTGGGGATCGTTCATCGGGCTATTCTTCCTTGCCACAATCTATGTCGCAATCGGATTGTTCACATCTTCATTGACAGACAACCAGATTGTCGCATTCATCTGCGCGGCTCTACTGTCGTTCGCATTCTTCTACGGATTTGACCTGATCTCTTCACTACTCATCAGCGGTGAGGAGCAGACACTTGTAAGTTCACTCGGAATCAGTTCACACTACGACGGAATGAGCCGTGGAGTGATCGACAGCCGTGACCTTCTATACTTCATTTTGGTGGACGCAGCATTCGTCTACCTGACAAAACTAATCCTAAGCAAAAAGAAGTAATGATATTCTGGCGATTCGACGACGATGTTGAAATCATAATTTGGAAGACGGATGAGAGTGTTGACGAGACTCTTCTTTTCTTTGCTCCCGAGATACAGGAGGTGCATAGAGAGAAGCTTGAGTCTATCAAATACGAGAAGCGTCGTAAGGAATACTTGTGCGCGCGTCTGCTTATAGATATAATAGCAGGTGAAGGCCAACGGGTGGAATATCTGGAGAGTGGCAGACCATATCTTACAGACTGCCATAAAGAGATCAGCATTTCCCACACTAAAAATTATGTTGCTGTCATTGCCGACGACGACAAGCGTGTTGCAATCGATATTGAAGTGTTCGGGAAGACGGTGGAGAAGGTGAAAAACAGGTTCTGCACCCAGCAGGAGCTGGAATATCTGTCGGAAGACGACGATATCCGTTCGCTGCAGCTGCATCTTATATGGTCTGCCAAAGAGACCGCATACAAGCTTCTTGATGAAAAAGGAATCTACTTCGAGGAGCATCTGCATGTGTTGCCATTTAAATTGGATAAAAACGGAATCATGCACTGCAACGTCATCAAAGACAACACAGTGAGAAATATTAAGATGGCTTACAAAGTGTTCGACGATTTCGTAATGGTTTGGGCTGTAGGTGCAATTCCGTGTGGTTGCCAAGATGATCATCAATATGACAACTAAATTCCATATTTTCAATCCGGAACACGATTCCGCACTTGCTTTGGAAAGTGGAATCTACACACCTAAACCACAGATCCAACAGTTTGCCAAAGACCTCAGCACTTTGCCACTGTGGTATTCCGACGAGGAAGACAAAGTGATCCTACATGAGATTTCCGACCAAGAATGGCTCAATTCCGTCGGCAATATCATTCCAAACATAAAGGATAAAATCGCGTCGGCTGATGAATATAAACATTTCCAAGCCCCCAAACGGCTGATGCCATGGGGAATAGACAACACCGTCTGCCGGCTAACAAGCACCACTCAAATAGACGGCGAGAATGCAGACGACGTGATAAAAAGAACCAAAATATTGTCGAGCAGAGAGCAGACACAAGACGTTCTCACACGTCTTAAAGAAAAAGGATTGTTCGACGGATTTGTGTCGCAGAAAATCGACACCGTCGACAAAATACGAAATATCCACAAAGAGTTTGGGAAAATCGTTGTAAAAGCCCCATGGTCAAGTTCAGGCAGAGGAGTGCTGTTCATCGACGAGTTTGATGAGAAAGAGGCGAAACGAATCGGAAAAATCATTGAGAGCCAAGGATTTGTGATGGCTGAGTCGTTTTTTGAGAAAGAGATTGACTTCGCCCTTGAATTTGAAGACATTGACGGGCAATGGCAGTTTGCGGGCTATTCCCTATTCTCCACCGACGAGCATGGAGCCTACAAACAGAATCTTTTGGCATCCGACGAAATTCTGAAACATGAGATCTGCCGACATGCGGATGCGGACAGACTCAATAAGATTGTGGAATTCTATTGCCAATATTTTCAGAAAAAAAACAGCGAATTAAGAGGCAATAAGATAATCGGAGTAGACATGATGGCTGGCAACGGACGCATCCATCCGTGTGTGGAGATTAACGTCAGGCATACAATGGGAATCGTAGCCAGAAGGCTCTATGACAAGTATGTAGAGCCAGGCAAAACCGGCTATTATGCGATCATCAGGCAGAACACCACAGACGATTTGAGAAAATGGAATCAAAGCCAGACGCAAGCATTCCCGTCTACGATATCCGACGGCAGAATTTTCCAAGGATTCGTCTCACTCACCCCAATTGAAGAAAAGACAGTTTTCCAAGCGTATGCAGTCGTGGAGTGAAACATTTTTGCTAACTACCATCATTTTTTTCCAATAATCCTTGGTCATATAAAAAAATCCTCCTATATTTGCATCGTTAGTTCCGACCGAGCCTCTTAATAATGCTTAAATAGGTCGGGCTTTTTGTTTATATATGTTTAGTAAAGTACAAAAAATGACAAAAATACACTTTTACAAGACATTCAAGAATCATAAAGAATTAGTACGTCTTCTACAATCTAGAGGTTTATTTATTCAAAATCCAAGTCGAGCAGAACATTATATTCAAAGCATTGGTTATTATCGTCTATCTGCTTATTTGCATCCTTTTCTGAAGAATCCTAAAACATTACATCAATTCAAACGAGATGCTACTTTTGATAAGGTTTTGACGTTATATAGATTTGATAAAAAATTAAGAGTATTGTTATTTAATGAGATTGAAAAAATTGAAGTCGCCATACGAGAATCCATTATGAATATCACTGCAGAAAAGACAGGTGATATTTATTGGTTGACAAATCCAATACATTTTCATGATCAGAACATATTTGCCAATAGTTTATCTTTATTGAATAAAGAATATAATCACTCTACTGAAGATTTCATCGAACATTTCAAGCAATCATATATTGAGCCATATCCTCCGGTGTGGATACTTGGAGAATTATTGCCTATGGGGAATGTGAATATTTATTATCGTAACCTCAAAGACAAAAGTTTGAAGAAACAAATCGCCAAACGCTTTTTTCTACATGCTCCCGTGTTTGAATCATGGATATCTGTACTTTGCCTGACAAGAAACGCTTGTTGTCATCATTCACGTGTATGGAACAAGATTAATAAAATCATTCCTAACAATATGAAAAATATGTCTCGACCATGGATCACTGAGGATGCAGACAAACGCAAGATTTATTACAATATATGTATCATCAAATATTTTCTTGATATCATATCAAGGAATAACGACTTCCAAACAAAATTACGTTGGCTCTTCATCGATTTTCCGCTAATAAATCCATGTGCGATGGGATTCCCTAAAAATTGGGAGATGGAGCCTCTTTGGATTAAATAATTGATTTTACATTTAGAGATTTCCAGAACTTTCCATCATTTTTCATTCGATATTTTTGCGTATATACGCATTTTTCTCGAGTAAACAGCTGGGAATCCATCCAATTTCGCCATTTTTCATTCGATATTTTTGCGTATATACGCATTTTTCTCGAATGGATTGAAAAAGATACAGAAATAGTGGAAATTGGAAGAGGATTGAACCTGTCGGAAATTCCGACAGGTTCAAACAGAAGTGAATCAATCCATCGTATGAGCAGGTTTGAAACCTGCCCGCATTTTCATGCCTGTAAGGCAATACCGAGCGAAACGAGTGTAACCTGGCACGAAGTGTCCGGCATATATATGATAGTTGAGCACATCTATGAAGAGGGAAAATTGGAAGAGGATTCAACCTGTCGAAAATTCCGACAAGTTCAAACAGAAGGGAATCGACAGGTAGAACGATAGTTACCTTTCTACAACCTTGATATGATTATATCGTAAGGTTATAGTTTTTTAGAGATTTCCAACTACATCCATCATTCATTCGATATTTTTGCGTATATACGCATTTTTCTCGAGTAAACAGCTGGGGATCCATCCAATTCTGCCATTTTCCATTCGATATTTTTGCGTATATACGCATTTTTCTCGAATGGATTAAAAAAGATACAGAAATAGTGGAAATTGGAAGAGGATTGAACCTGTCGGAAATTCCGACAGGTTCAAACAGAAGTGAATCAGTCCATCGTAGGGGCAGGTTTCAAACCTGCCCGCATTTTTATGTCTGTAAGGCAATACCGAGTGAAACGAGCGTAACCGGGCACGAAGTGTCCGGAGGAATGCAAACATGAGAAGCCCTACCTGTAGGGCAGTACTAGGGGTATTGTCTTCCAGACAAAGTTTTGGTCATATCATAATCCCCCGAGACTCCGTCACGGGTTACTCTCGCTTTGCTCGGTAGCGTCTTTCAGACGGAGAGATCCGCAGGGAAAGATTTCAGATCTGCTAGATTATTCAATCAATAACATCAGATGCCTGTAAGGCAATACCGAGTGAAACGAGCGTAACCGGGCACGAAGTGTCCGGAGGAATGCAAACATGAGAAACTCTGCCTGTAGGGCAGTACTTGGGTATTGTCTTCCAGACAAAGTTTATTGTACATATCATGATCCCCGAGACTCCGTCACGGGTTTCTCTCGCCTTGCTCGCTAACGTCTTTCAGACGGAGAGATTCGCAGGAGCAGAGGAAATCCTGTCGTATTTATTCGTTTGTAATGGAGAAATCAAACGCTTTTTTTATTTTATTTTTAGTATCAATATCAAAACATGATGACGATAATAAGCTATTAGATAAGCTGTTTTTCTCTTCTTGAGATAATTCAACTTTGTTTTCTAATTCTTCAATATGATTTTCAATAAAACTCTTAAGATTCTCATTAATTTTATTGCCATTTTGCATTAAATATAAATAAATATTTTTCCAGTCTGGATTAAATAAATCTAATTCTATTGCTGTATCCCATTTCCCCTTATCAAGATCGTCCAAAGAAATCTTGTTCACTTGCCCTTTTAGATAAATTCTCTTTGTATCCTCATTTATCTCAGATTGAAGTAATTCAATTATAACTTCTGGACTTTCTTCCTTCGATGTTTTCGTTGTAAAAACATTAACTAATGCATGCCCTAAATTTTCATAAATATAATCACATATTGGACTAGCTTCTTTACAATTCTTAATAATAGACAGATTCAGAGGATAATCTTTATATTCATCTACACGTTCATTACGACAATTAGCAAATGCACAAGAAAAATTATCATGTGTTGGAGCATAAGCATGAGCAGTCGTGACAAAATTCAGGAGTTCATTTGATGCAGAATCTATAGATGAGAACGCAATACCATCTTTCTCAATGATTCTTTTGATTGTATCAATCCCTATTTTGTCCACACGTTTTGAAATAAAAGAATAATTATTTTCTATCCATGCTTTACTTTTTCTTGACGGATGTTCTAATTCAACAAAACGAATCCATGCCTCAAATAAATCATCTTCTTTTTGTTCTTCTACTATCTTCCAAAGATCAACATCATTTTCTTGATTGTCAACAACTTTCTGAAATAACAACTTCGGATTCTCTACTTTCCTATAAAATTCAAGCATGAAATCCCATTTCTCTTTATTGACTATAATATTAGATATTTCATACAACCTTAATTCATTTCCAGTTTTATCTAAATTTTGGCAGATATAGTCAACAATCTGAATATTCAAAACACTCTCATTATTATAACAATTTTGAGGGATGTTTTTTATACACATTTCAACATTATTGATCGGATAATCATATGGATATGGATGATTAAGTTTCAATTCCAAAATAAAATCATGATCTTTTTTATCGACAGATTTACCAAAATAGAATGATATATAATCAAAATAGTCTTCGTTAATAAGACCATCCTTCAAAAATGATTCAAGCATTTTAGGTACTTTTTCGTCCCTGAAGAGTTCATGGGTTTGCATATCAACACCTTCTAAAAGCTGTTTTACCGGCGTCATATAATAATTATTTCGAAGTAATTCCAACTTCTTAATTTTTTCTCGATATTTATTTTCGCCTTTTCGTATAGAATCTAAACGTTCTACATAAGTAAATTCTTTATTCACCAAGAGTTCTATTTGCCTAAATGGAACTTCTATCTCAACATTTTGCAGATAATTAGAATGACGATAAGCAAATCCAATTCGAGGTTGCTGAATAAATGTATTAAAAAACTGTTCGTTTCGTGCTATTACAATATCTTCATAAGATTGTTTTCTTATTTGAAATGAGCCTAAATATTGATAACCTATGCTATAAATATAACGTCTATATGCTTCTAAATAAACAAGACGAAGCTCTGTCTCTTGCAACACATGCGTTTCTTCCGCACATTTTATCTTTTTCTTGATTTCCTCTATTTCTCTGTCAAGTTCTTGGTTTCTTTCTCTTTGGAGAAAATCCTTCATATGCAAGCATTTATATATAATTCCCTCCCCTTTATGAAGATCTGCAAAATCCTTAGGATAATAGTTTTTATAAACAATCATCGCAAAAAGATTGTCCTGATTAAGTTTTGCATCAAGTTTCTCTCTATATTGAGCATACTCATTTACGATATTCTTTAACAATCGCATATCATCTATAAAGAATGCAACATTCTCAATCACATCATCAGAAAGACAAGTTAGTTTCTTGTATTCTAATTCCTCTTTCAATTTATCTACAGAGTTAGAAGAATTGATGATTGGTATAACAGCTGTTATATAATCAAAAAATTTAGCACGATCTTCATTGACAAACAAATCATCACGAACCGCATAAATAAAGAAAATCTTCCTTCCTATTGCTTTCGACTGATTTAGAAGATAATTTATTTCTCTCAATTTAAGGAAAATATCTGTATTATTGAATCTATCAAGATCTTCAATAATCACAACATTATAATCGGTTGCTTGAAAGAAATAAATAATTTCATCCAAATGTTTGTTAAAAACAGAGGTTTCTTCTTTTAATTCGATTTCTCCATTCATCAGGTTAAACCTGTTTAGTTTGCTATTACACAAAGATCTAATAATCTTGTAAACGCCCCAAATGGATACGATCCAAAAGAATATATAAATCAGCAAAACGCCATTTACACATTCACAAATTGTTATATTATTTAACAATTTAATTATCCTTTCAATCCATATAAAAGAAGGTTCAAAAACCACAGCTATACTAATAACATATAAGACAACACCAATAGCCTTCAATAAATGATTCCACCAAGGCTTATAGTAAATTCTTTTAAATCGAGAATTGCATAAATTATCCTGGTCCTCTTTATATTCTAACTGTTGCAGTATGCTATATTCGATACGAGTATTAAGTACCGCAATATCTTCGTCACTAGGCTCTTTATCTACAGAAGATTTTAATGTTGCAAGAGATATAGATAAATACTTATAATCACAAAAATCTTTTTCCAATGTACGAAGAATAGAACTCTTTCCTGATCCATATGGACCAGTAAGAGCAATATTCAAGGCATCGCCCTCTTTAAGTCTATTAGCAATATTTCTAACAGTTTTATATTGAGGTTTATCTTCTGTAATAAGAAGCGGAGACAACGTTGTCTGATAATCTTCAGACACTGATGAATCTGACTTTTTCAATTTATCCAACCAACTTTTAATACTCATACCTATGTTTTTCATTATACTGCAACCATACACTGAAATCAAGAACAATATTATTATGACTAACGGAACTAATGTAGCACACGTTACTATAATTATATATGCGACAATCCAAACAAGTGTAACCCAATATTCACTTTTCATATCTTCATTCCCTCTATCTCCTCCATCACTTCCTCCAACTTCGCTACTATCCTCTTCTGCTCTGAAAGGGGGGGAAGAGGAAGCAAGTAATCGTTCATCCTTACAATTGTAAGTGTAGAGACTGTTGTTCCTTCCGATTCACTTATATATTGTTTCACAAACATAGACGATTCGATAGCATATTTCAAAAAAATCGAATCAATATTTCCAATGTTATTTAGACATAACACACTGCCATCTTTATAATAAAAAACATCAGATTCTTTGACAATATATGCTTTTCCTAAAGTTCCTACTGCAGTCAACATCAAATCACCTGCCTGTGGTAATCCACTTTTGGAAAATTCCTCATAAAGTTCTTTATCAATAAACAATTCATTGTCTACATGACCTTCTGATGCCAATCTTCCTATTTCTCTTGCTCTATAAAATGGTATTCCTGAACTACGCCAGTCTTTCTCATGAACTCTTCTCGCAGACCAAATATTAAAAATATCTTTCAATCTACACCATCTCCATCCTTCCGGTATTTCAAACGGAATTTCATCCTCTTCAATAGGTTTCACTTCCAAATCCTTCTTTTTCAGTTTGCCTTCCTTGACGAGTTTTTCCTTCTCCTTACGGATTTCAGCCAACAGATCTTCCGCTGTTCCTTCCGACGGATCCTGTGGCACCAACTTGCCCATGATTGCCTCTTGAAGCACACTCTTCTTTAGTTTCTCTGGCAATTCTTTGTTTAATGCCTCTAATCGTTCCTGTGCTTTCCCATACTCCTCCACTAAGGGCATCAACTCCTCTATCTTCGATACTATACGGTGTTGCTCCGCAAGTGGGGGAAGAGGAACAATCGTATCATACAAAGTTCCTATATACAATTCTTTTTGATTAGTACTTCCTGCCAATCTATCCTCCCAATAATCTTGATATTCTTTTGAATTGAATAAGAAATAAATATAAGAAGAACATATTGAGTCAAACGTTCTTACAACAGACACATGAGAATCCGGAACCACAAACGGATAATCTCCCTGAAATGATTGATTATATAAACGTGTTCTACACACGGTTCCTGTCCCTGTAGAATTAACTAACACATCATCTGTTTTTAAATGAAATTCTTCTTTCCATTTTCCTATTGTATCTGGATTCAAAAATCTTGCCTGTTCTAAAGAAATTCCACCTTCTTTTAGATTGCATTTTTGGGCAAAAACTGGATACATAGTAGGAGTATCTGAATATGACGGAGATTTTCCTCTTGACAAAAAAGAGCATATCTCCCCCAGCCTACACCATCTCCATCCTTCCGGTATTTCAAACGGCACTTCATCTTCCTCTATCGGCTTAACTTCCAAATCCTTCTTTTTCAGTTTGCCTTCTTTGACAAGTCGTTCTTTCTCGGCACGAATCTCTTTCAGAAGATCCTCTGCCGTATCTTCTGATTCAATCTGTGGAACAAGTTTGCCTTGTATTGCCCACTGAAGTATGCTGTTTTTTAATTGCTGTCCTGTCATGCCAATCAGTCTTAGTGAATGGAAATCCCCAAAATATCTTGAATTTTTGATAACGTATTGTCTATCTTAGCATCAAGTGCGTTTCTCTTCTCGTGATACTCACGTAGCAATTCAGCAGGTGGCAGAATCTCCTCGTCTTCTTTCGGGAATTTGCACTGGTCGAAATTGCAATCCAAATCAAGCAACTGCTGTGCGGTGAACACTCTTGATTTCTCACCCACTTCGTCTCCAATAATCTCTCTGCGGTCTGTCCACCAATCCTGTATAGGCTGTGTATGCTCCAGCTTCATCGGTTTTGTCTTGCTGAAATGTTTGTATCCTTCAGGCATGTCGAGACGGTAGAACCACACATCTTTGGTGTTGAACCCTTCCGTCGCACCGTCGGCTTTCTCATTATTGAAAAACAGGATGTTAGTGTTGATGCTTGTGTATGGAGAGAAGATCGATCCTGGCAGACGGATAATAGTATGAAGATTGAATTTTCTCAACAGATTCTCCTTAATCGACTTTTTCGCTCCATCCGTTCCAAAGAGGAATCCATCAGGAATGATGACGCCGCAACGTCCGCCAGCTTTCAATCTGTACATGATTAGGGCGATGAAGAGGTCAGCAGTCTCGCTTGATCTGTAGGCACTTGGAAAATTGCTCTGCACAGACGTTCCCGTGCTTCCTCCGTATGGTGGATTCATTCCAATCACGTCCACTTTATCGCTCTCCTTGAAATCGCTCACATTCGTGCCCAAAGAATCGCAATGACGGATATTTGGCGACTCAATATCGTGAAGCAACAGATTGGTGATACTCAAAAGATAAGGCAATGGTTTCCATTCCTGTCCCACCACAGCATTCTGAAGTTTTCCGTTGTCTGAAGCCGACTTCACCTGTGGAGCCAGATAGTTTAGTGCCGACGTAAGGAAACCTCCCGTTCCCGACGTAAAATCACCGAATGTCTCACCTAACTTCGGATCAAGCATCTTCACGATGAAATCAGTCAAGGCTCTTGGAGTGTAGAACTCTCCCGCATTACCTGCAGATTGAAGATCTTTCAATATACCCTCATAGATGTCACCAAAAGTATGGCGGTCGTCAGCGTCATCAAACTCAATTTCATTTATGATATTTACGACTTGACGCAAAAGAGTGCCATCCTTCATATACTGGTTCAAGTCGGCAAACGTCTCCGACACCACCGACTTCGATCTTGGAGTAAAGGCATCCACACGGATTCCCTTTATATCCTCATTCTTGTAAACAATATCATTACCTTTCAAGACAGGAAACAGAGCATTGTTGACAAAAGAAAGAAGTTCATCGCCAGTCATAGCCTTACCATCCTTCTCATCAATGGCCCAATTTCTCCAACGCAGAGGTTCTGGAATGATGGAAACATATCCCTTATCCTTCCACTCCCATGTCTCCTCCTGAGTGTCATACACTTTCAAGAAGAACATCCACGTCATCTGCTCAATACGCTGTGCATCGCCATTGATACCCGCGTCTGAACGCATTATATTCTGAATTCGTTTGATTATATTGTTTACTGCCATTTATGCTGTTGTATAAATTTGTTCCTCCAATTCTTTAATCGCTTTCTCGAATCCTGCCGGACCGCCAAACAGTTTGACGATTTTCGTCGGCTTACCAATCTCGTTGAAAGGAGGAATCTCAAGGATATCCGCTCTTTCAAAGTCGAGGATTCCATTCTGAGCATACTTGTCAAGAAGAGATTCAAGCACTTCTCTTGCTTTGCCCTCATACTTGCCGAAATAGTTTCTTTTCTTTACGTTGTTGGCTCTCTCTTTGCGAGTGAGTGGTTTCTGATCGAACGCCACATGGCAGATGATATCAAAAATATCTGCATCCTTCAACGCCTCATTCTTCTCCCTTACCGCATCAATAAGTATGGCATACTCTTTCAACTCGTCAAGCACTGCCTGCTTGCGTTCAGCCTCAGACCATATTTTGATGAAAGAATCCAAGTTTTCAAATCGACCTCTCAATTTGTTTCTGGCAAAAGTTCTGACGGATTCCGTCTTCATCGTCTTGCCATCCTCTCCAAGCACGCTTACAAACTCATGCTCGATATTTATCTCTTTTCCTTCGACGAGATATTTTATTTTCTCTTCCCTCACCATACTTGGCTCATCATCCGAATCATCATGAAATTTGTATTCTTTACAGTCGCGTTTCATAGGAGGTTCTGGATCTCCGTCAAAATCAGGATCCTTGAATTTAGAAGTCGCGTTACGGAAATCTAGGATTTCCAAATGCCATTTGCCTTTATCTTTTCTAAGACGAGTGCCACGGCCGATAATCTGCTTAAACTCCGTCATCGATCCGATCTCCTTATCAATGACGATGAGACCGCAAGTTTTGCAATCGACTCCAGTCGACAACATTTCAGAAGTTGTGACGACAACCGGATATGGCTCATCCACACTGATAAAATTATCCAACTGTTTCTTCCCCTCTTTATCTTCTCCCACAATGCGAGTCACATAGTAAGGACTCTTCTTACACATGTCTGCATTCAAGTCGACAAGCAACGAACGCATTTCTGCAGCCTCCTCAATATCAGAGCAAAACACAATTGTCTTTGTCATCCTGCCTATATCGCAAAGCATCTTAGTAATTCGTCTTGCCACGACTTGCCTACGTAGTTTGATAGCCAAGTCTCTTCCGAAGTTTTGACGTTGGAAAAGTTTCTGAGTAATCTCTTTTCCAAATAAATCCACCTCACCCTCCTCAGGAGCCCAACCTTGCAAGTCGACATTAATGAAATCGTTGGTCACTCTATACGGAGCCAAGAAACCATCGTTGATTCCTTGTAATAGAGAATAAGTGTAGACAGGTTCACCAAAGTATTCGAGATTATTAGCATCACTGTCGACTTTTGGTGTAGCTGTCAGTCCAATCTGTGTTGCGCTCTCAAAATATTCAAGGATTTTTCTCCACGCAGAATCCTCTTTTGCACTTCCTCTATGACACTCATCCACAATGATAAGGTCGAAAAAATCAGGTTTTACTTCAAGAAATGGATCAGGCTCACCTTCTTTTCCTACCAGTTGATGGTATAGAGCCATATAAATTTCGTAAGAAGAATCTATCTTATCCACCCCTTCTCCTACGCTCTTTACTTTTGTCATCACCTTCTTGAATGGTTTGAAATCCTGAGCCATTGTCTGATCGATTAGAATGTTACGATCCGCGAGATAAAGAATCTTTCTCTTGGCACCACTCTGGCGAAGTCTGTGAATAATTTGGAATGCAGTGAATGTTTTTCCTGTTCCTGTTGCCATCACCACAAGCACACGTTGTTGGCCTTTTGCAATAGCCTCAACAGTACGGTCTACAGCAATACGTTGGTAGTATCGAGGCTCATGGCTATATGCATCGTAATAGAATGGAGTCTCTACAATTTTCTGCTCTTCAGGAGTATAGTTTTTTAAAGTGAGGTATCTGTTGTAAAGTTCTTCTTCAGTTGGGAACTCGTCCAATTTAAGTTCACGTTCCTTACCTGTAGTGAAATCGTGTTCCAAAAAAGCGTCACCATTTGAAGAATATGCGAATTGAAGATCAAGAATCAGAGCATAGTCGATAGCCTGTTGTATTCCAGCACCTACCGAATGCTTATTATCTTTCGCCTCAACAACAGCAATAGGTTTACCATTGTGATACAACAAATAATCAGCCTTTTTACCTTCCGCAGTGGAATGTTGGCTACCAGCAATAACAACACGACCATCCGTGAAGTAGTATTCCTCACGCATGTTCTGTCCAGTTTCCCAGCCCTTGTTTTTTAATGCTGGAGAAATGTATAGTGTTCGTATTTCTTGCTCTTTTAAATCCTTTTTGTTCGCTATACTCATAGGCGAAGGGTTTTATGGTATTCAAAAAACCGTCGTTCTCATTCACTTCAAAAAAATCACGAAATGAGGATACGGTCATTTTCATCATCAGTTGTATGTTAGTCGATTACAAAGATAAACAAAACTGACAAATGTCACCATGATACAGCTGATAAATAATAAATTGAAATATCTGATAATCTCATAAAATCTACTTTGATTAATATAATACTATTGCGGGTAGGTTTGAAACCTGCCCCTACGATTCTTCCATCAACATTTTCATGCCTGTAAGGCAATACCGAGTGAAACGAGCGTAACCGGGCACGAAGTGTCCGGCATATATGCTATCATATACATCTCTGCCTGTAGGGCAGTACTTGGGTATTGTCTTCCAGACAAAGTTTTTTTGTACATATCATGATCCCCGAGACTCCGTCACGGGTTACTCTCACTTTGCTCGGTAACGTCTTTCAGACGGAGAGATCCGCAGGAGCATGCCTAAAATTTGTAGATTTTAATAACAATAAAAGACGAAGCTATGCCCCGTCTTTATAAATTCTGAATCTTTTATCAATTTCATTTGCTCTCAAACCCTTTTCTAAGGAAATCCAAAAGCAGATTTTTCTTTTTCGCTATCTCCAACGCAAATTCGCCACGGATATATGGCAATTCCATTCCTTTCAACGCACTTTGCAACACCAATGCCGCAAATGCAGGATCTGGCACGTCCATCGTCCCGGCTGCCTTTCCCTCCTCCAACAACAATCGTAGATAGTTTCGCTCACTGAAATCCAAACGTCTTCTCACTCGCTCCACCAAATTCTGGTTTTGGAAAAACTCTGCAGTCAGGCCTCCATTTCTAATCACAATATCCCGCACTGCATCCAGACGGACGTAGATATAATCCGTCAGTCTCTCCATCGGCGATTTCGCAGGATTTGTCAGCAATTGCTTCAAATAATCACGTAGGGCAAGGGTCTCGGCACGAATCACTGCGTAGAACACCTCGTCCTTATTCTTGAAATAAGTGTAAAGTGTACGACGACCTTTGTTCGCCGCATTGGCAATGTCGTTCATCGATGTGTTTGCATAACCTTTGGTCGCAAACAACGTACGAGCCACATCTATCAATACATCCTTAGTATCCAAAACCATTTTCCTCTGATTAGTAGTTAGTATTTCAATTCCTAAAAACTGTTTGATTTTGTTCTCTAAATTTAATAATCAAAACTAAGAGAACTTAATTTATAATGCTCGTTCTTGTGAACTTGCAGAAGATAATGGGGTTAGGACGTTCCGTCCTTAACAATCCTCAAATATATTTTACAGTTTCTATATATGATTTATTTAGCCATATCGTTTAATAAGACGACGGTGTGCACGGCCACAACACCTGCAGTCTCTGTGCGAAGTCTGCTCTGCCCCATCAACACTGGCTCAAATCCATATTTCAATGATTCTTTCAGCTCTGCCGGACTGAAATCTCCTTCTGGTCCGATTAGCACAACAACATCGGAACCCGGTTTGTACGACGAAGACAAATCCGTCCGTTCTGAATCAGACATACAATGAGCTATGAATTTCTGCGTCTCCTTGCATTTTGAGACAAAAGAAAGCATACTCACCGGTTCGTTGACGACCGGCAAGTATGCTTTTTTAGATTGTTTCATCGCCGAAACAGCGATCTTATCCAAGCGATCCTTCTTCACGATTTTTCGTTCGGAATGCTCGCATATAATCGGAGTTATCTCATCTATGCCGATCTCTGTGGCTTTCTCTACAAACCACTCCAATCTCTCGATATTCTTCGTGGGAGCGATCGCAATATGCAGATGGTAGGGACGTTTCTCAAATTCTGAAAAAGACTCTACTATCTCCACCCCGCAACGCTTATGATTGGGATCAGAAATTCTCGCTTCATAATACCCTCCCTTGCCGTCGACAATCTGCAATGAGTCTCCTGCTTTCATTCTCAACACTTTGATGGCATGATTGGATTCCTCCTCATCAAGCTTAAGTGTCGAAAGAATATCGGGTGCGTAAAATAAAGCCATAGATGTTATAGATTAATTACAATTACTTGTAAATTGCTTTCTTTCCTGCAAGAAGAGTGTTCTTCATCAAAGAGCAGATAGTCATCGGTCCGACACCGCCTGGCACTGGTGTGATGAAGCTACACTTAGGAGCAACGTTCTCAAAATCAACGTCTCCAGTCAACTTGAATCCAGACTTAGTCTGAGTGCTTGGCACACGAGTTGTGCCGACGTCGATGATCACAGCACCGTCTTTCACCATATCAGCAGTCAAGAACTTTGGTGAGCCCAAAGCTGCAATGATGATGTCAGCCTGAAGAGTGATCTCCTTTAGATTCTTAGTACGGCTGTGGCAAACTGTCACAGTAGCGTCGCCAGGGAATGCCTTCTGCATCATCAAAGAGGCTACTGGCTTACCCACGATATTACTACGTCCGATCACCACACAATGCTTTCCGCTTGTCTCAATGTTGTAGCGTTTCAAAAGCTCCATGATTCCAGCTGGAGTGGCAGAAACGAATGCAGGCAAACCGATGCTTGTACGGCCCACATTGATTGGGTGGAATCCATCCACATCCTTATGATAGTCGATTGCCTCGATCACCTTCTGCTCTGAGATATGCTTTGGCAATGGAAGCTGGACAATAAATCCGTCTACATCAGGATCTTCGTTGAGCATCTTGATCTGCTCTAGAAGCTGCTCCTCTGTAATATCACTTTCAAAACTTAGTCTTGTAGACTTGAAACCACACTGCTCACAAGCTTTTACCTTGCTTGCAACATAAGTCTCACTACCACCGTCGTGGCCAACAATAATCACAGCCAAATGAGGTGTTTTACCTCCATTCTTTTTGATCTCTGCGACCTCAGCTGCAATCTCTTGCTTGATCTGGTCAGCGACTGCTTTTCCGTCAATTAACTGCATAGTATTATGTGTCTAATTATCTACAAAATTATCTTCCGAATGGCAATTTGCCCTTATGCTGAGTCACCATTCTCATCATTTTCTTAGTGTCCTCAAACTGCTTTAGCAATCTGTTGACATCCTGCAATGACGAGCCACTACCCTTTGCTATTCTCTGGCGACGTGAACCGTCGATGATGCTTGGGTTGGAACGCTCTTTCGGAGTCATTGAATAGATGATTGCCTCAATACCCTTGAATGCGTCATCCTTGATGTCGATATCCTTGATTGCCTTGCCTACTCCTGGGATCATAGACGCCAACTCCTTCAAGTTACCCATCTTCTTGATCTGATTGATCTGGCTCAAGAAATCGTTGAAATCGAAATTATTCTTTTTGATCTTCTCCTGAAGTTTGAGTGCCTCCTTCTCATCGATCGCTTTCTGTGCTCTGTCGACGAGGGAAACGATATCACCCATACCCAAGATACGTCCGGCCATACGGTTTGGATGGAAGACGTCGATCGCATCAAGTTTCTCACCAGTACCAATAAACTTGATTGGTTTGTCGACAACCTGGCGGATAGACAATGCGGCACCACCACGAGTATCACCATCCAACTTTGTAAGCACAACTCCGTCGAAATCCAAACGGTCGTTGAACTCTTTAGCTGTGTTGACAGCATCCTGACCTGTCATTGAATCGACAACGAACAGAGTCTCCTGCGGCTTGATTGCATCTTTGATAGCGGCGATCTCCGTCATCATCTGCTCATCGATAGCCAAACGTCCGGCAGTATCGACGATGACAACATCACAGCTGTTTGCTTTTGCCTCAGCAACCGCATGCATTGCGATTTCAACAGCGTTTTTATTGTCTGGCTCACTATATACAGGCACACCGATCTGCTCACCAAGCACCTTCAACTGGTCGATAGCGGCAGGACGGTAGATATCACATGCAGCAAGAAGAGGACGCTTGTTCTTCTCTTTCTTAAGCATGTTGGCAAGTTTTCCTGAGAATGTTGTCTTACCTGAACCCTGCAAACCAGACATCAAAATGATAGCGGGATTACCCTTGATGTTGATATCAGTAGCGACGCTACCCATCAACTCCACCAACTCGTCGTGGACAATCTTGACCATCATCTCTCCCGGTTTGACGGCTGTAAGCACGTTCTGACCAAGAGCCTTCTCCTTCACTGTGTCTGTGAAAGTCTTTGCGATTTTATAGTTTACATCGGCCTCCAACAATGCCTTGCGGACATCCTTTAGAGTCTCGGCAACATTAATCTCGGTGATTTTACCCTCACCCTTTAATATCTTGAACGACCTTTCGAGTCTTTCACCTAAACTTTCGAACATAATATGTATTCAGTTTACTTGATTTCCGTTTGATTATTTAGCAAAACTTACCGCACGTGTCTCTCTGATGACAGTGATCTTAACCTGACCTGGATAAGTCATCTCATCCTGGATCTTCTTAGCGATTTCTGCCGACAATGTTTCAGTCTGCTTGTCGTCGATCTTATCAGCGCCTACGATTACACGCAACTCACGACCAGCCTGGATAGCGTATGTCTTGATAACTCCAGGGTAAGACAATGGAAGTTTCTCCAAATCATTCAATCTCTTGATGTAAGCCTCGACGATCTCACGACGTGCACCTGGACGAGCTCCACTGATTGCGTCACAAGCCTGTACGATTGGAGCAAGCAACGTCTCCATCTCAATCTCATCGTGGTGAGCACCGATAGCATTGCAGATTTCTGGTTTTTCCTTATACTTCTCAGCTATCTTCATACCAAGGATTGCGTGTGGCAATTCTGGCTCCTCATCCGAAACCTTACCAATATCGTGAAGCAAACCTGCACGTTTAGCTTTTTTAGAATTCAAACCAAGTTCAGATGCCATCACAGCACAAAGATTAGCAGTCTCACGTGCGTGCTGCAACAAATTCTGTCCGTATGATGAACGATATTTCATCTTACCGATCAAACGGATCAAATCAGCATGTAGACCATGGACACCAAGGTCGATAGTCGTACGGCGACCAGTCTCAACGATCTCCTCCTCTACCTGCTTCTTAACCTTGGCAACGACCTCCTCGATACGAGCTGGGTGGATACGTCCGTCAGTCACCAACTGATGCAACGCAAGACGGGCGATCTCACGTCTTACCGGATCGAATGAAGAAAGGACGATTGCCTCTGGAGTGTCATCAACAATGATTTCCACACCTGTAGCAGCCTCCAAAGCACGGATATTTCTACCCTCACGACCAATGATTCTACCCTTCACCTCGTCACTGTCGATATTGAAAACAGTCACTGAATTTTCGATTGCAGCCTCAGAAGCGACTCTCTGGATTGTCTGGATAACAATCTTCTTAGCCTCCTTATTGGCGTTCATCTTAGCCTCTTCCATGATGTCGTTGACGTAGCTCATCGCATTTGTACGAGCCTCATCCTTTAACGAATTGATCAGCTGCTCCTTAGCTTCTGCGGCAGACAAGCCAGAGATTGTCTCCAACTGCTCCTGCTGACGTAAGATGACCTTGTCCAACTCACGACGCTGATCCTCGACCACCTGTTTCTGCTTATCTAAAGCCTCACGTGATTGGTCGGCACTCTGCTTTGCACGCTGCAACTCGCTCTGCTGACGAGCCAACTGCTCCTCACGCTGTTTTGCGCGCTGCTCAGCCTGAACTAACTTTTGATTTCGCTGATTGACCTGAGTTTCAAACTCACTCTTGTACTTGTTGTACTTTTCACGAGCCTCTAGATTCTTCTTTTCGAAAATCACTTTAGCCTCGTCCTCAGCCTTTTTGACGATATCCTCTGCACGGGATTTTAAAAGCGTATTGTTGATTACAAAAGCTATGGCAGCACCTATTGCCAAAGCCACAATCGCCACAATTACAATAATCAATATATTATCCATTATTCTTAATTAAATTCATTTCTCTAAACCAAAATTCACATTTTGAGTTGCGACGAAATGATCTTTAAGGGTTTGGTAATTAGCTGTGTTTCAATAACACAGCATCTAAATCAGATTGGAGTTTGTCTATATTCTCCTCCAAATCGCTATCATTGCCGATTTTCATTAATTTCGACACAGTAGCATCTATCAAAGCGACTCTCATAGCAGTCTCAATAGACATATTTTTCTTTTGGGACTGATACTTAAGCAATTTTTTTTCTATTTCCTCCTCCGCTTCACGAAAATATTTCTCTTTCTCTGCATCAACGTTAAGTTCGATACGTTCGTTAGCGATCCACAAAGTAATTTTCCGTACAGCCATTACTTAATCAAGGAAATACATTTATCTATTTTTTTTACCATTAGCCTTAAACGATCTCTTTCAGCTTTAGCTTGTTCTTCGTTGAGATTCAATGACTTGACCAATTTCAAGTTGTCGTATTGGGATTGCAACTTGTCTTTTTCTTCTGTCAAATCACGCAATTTCATTTCGATTTCGCTAATTTTTGCATTCAATTCCTTGTTTTTTTCGACCTCCGCCTCGAATTTTTCTATCAAGACTCTCACTTTGGCCTCCAAGGATACAAATTTATCTTGCTGATTCTCCGTCATAACACCAAAATTGTTGCGAATATACATATTTTTTTTGACAATTCACAATCATAAAGAAAATAATATGACTGAAATATGTAATTCACACAAAAATCAGTACAACACGACAAAAGAGACGTGATAAAAAACAAAAGAGACGTTGCACGCAACGTCTCTACATAGAATGAACAAAATTAATTCACAGTTGTATTTCCCAATAATTACGCATTACGAATTATAAATTACGCATTACATAATCATTTCGGCAATTTATATTTGTCACCTGTCGTCTCTATAATCTGTTTGTAGAACCAATCGGAATATCCAGGTGATGAGATTCCTGCCGGCACTCCCCATCCGTTGTCGATAAACACGCCTCCTCGCTCTCGCTTGATATTTCCGTCGCAATACTTGACCATCAGAAACTCACCTAACTTCTTCCATCTTTCCATGGTGATATACGACTGGTTTTGAGAATATTCCGTCAAGAATCGGGCCGCAAAATCAGGGCTCTTGGTATATAGCGACTTTGCCGCCTCCTCCACTACTTCTAGATTATCCTCAAACTTGCGTTCCAGCTCATCTTGTATCTTCAACACGTCTTTCGACATATATTTATAACGAGAATAGGTCAGATTGGCAACCCAATTAAACACCCAATAAGCAGATGTCCACGAGAATTCCAACAAACTTCCGTTGCCTTTTCTGAAACACTCAGGCACATCGGTAGTGGCTATATAAATAGGTATGTAGACGGTGAACGTCGCATCGTCGACTCCATACCACAACACTCCGCCTACCATGTTGGGCAACCAGCTGCGCATCTGAGCTATGAAACTGAAAGCATTGTGTGGACCGGCTATCGGATTCTCATTGAAATACTTTGTGCCATCCACCTCCCATTCACGCGGTGCATAACGATATGAGGCTCCAAACGGCTCACTTCCCACTCCTGAATCTATCGCAAGCGGAGTGCCTTCGAAATGATCACGCATCAGGTTTTTCAACTCTTTCAATGAGATCTTTTTATCCGGCTTTATCCAAAGTGGAAGTCTCTCATCACTTTTTCCAAGAATATAATCCTGATACTTAGCCATTTGCGGAGAAAGCTTTGTGAAGACTGACCATACACGTGCATCACAAAAACGTCTCGCTGAGAAACTCATTGGGTCGTAAGCGTCGGAAAAACTGAATTCTTTGTTCTTTCCTTCAAAATATCCTTTCTCTCTTGCAAACGATATAACATCCTTCGAATATCTGCAATTTGCTCTGTCGTTCAACGGGAATGTCGTGATTCTTGAGTGATTGGCATGCGCGCTCACGCAATCATCAGGCAGACGCATTGCCACCCACACTGCTCCTTTGTTATCCGGACCTTTTCCAATCATCTCCATGATCCACAACTCGTTAGGATCAGCGATTGTAAATGTCTCTCCCGAACTGCGATAGCCATACTCATTCACCAAGTCTGTCATAATCTGAATAGCATCCGTCGCAGTCTTACAACGCTGCAGCGTCAACGTGATCAGATTACCATAGTCGAGCACTCCACTTGTATCCACCAACTCTGGTCGTCCTCCCCAGGTGGATTCCGTGATACACACCTGATGCTCATTCATATTTCCAAGCACATCATTGGTGAATGGCACCTGCTCCACTTTACCCTGATATCCGTGAGTGTCCCATCCATAGATGTCAATCTTCTCATACTTAGAGTGTTGGGCTTTGGGATAATGCGTCAACTCTCCATACAAATAGTATGAATCCGCTGAATAGGTACATAGTGTCGACCCGTCAGTGGAACATTGCTTGCCTACCAAAATATTTGTTCCCGCATAAGAAGTGAAAGCACTCAGCAATGCAGAAACTATTGATACTATCCGCTTCATTTAGTACAAAATTTTCTTTTCGTAAACTCGCTCATTATTACAGTTGTCTGTAACAACAAACTTGAATGTCTTTAATGTATTGTCTTTCTCAACATTCTCCACAGACAAATTGCAGAATGCTGTTCCCGACTTCTGGTCATACTCAAAAAGAACCCACTTGCCGTCTATATAACCCTTATAAGATTTGATGCCAGACATTCCGTCGCCCATCTTCATCACAATTCTATTAGTCTGACGCAGGTTTTTAGTCTGAAGCGGACCCACATACGGTGGTGTGACATCTTTGAAAACTGCAAATTTTCCAAGTTCACGCACTTTTGCCACCGCAAAACCGTCGACATACTTGCACAACGACACTCTATTTATCAGATTCTTATTGTTAAGCGACACAACCACATATTTGTCTTTGTCTTGCAACTCATCTTTGGAAATCTTGATAGATAGATCCATAAACGTATGCACAGGAGTCAGAGGATCTCCGATATTATAAATATTTGAATAAAATGTATTCGACGGAATTGTCTGAAAATCAACCTCCTCATCTTCATACAATGCATTTTCAGGAACAAGGAGAACGATGTCTTTTTTATCAAACAAAGTTGCGACACCGGCAGTCAGTTTTTCACCTGTCGGCTTGACTTCCGTAGTTGTAGTCTCAACCTTCTTACCAACGACGTTGACAACCAATACATCTTTGTTTCCAAAATCATCTACCACCTCAAATTTCACTTCGTAGGTACGTTCCTCATTGATATTCAGCACTCCATTGTTCTTCAAATCATGGAATATCTTCAACGGAGTATTTTTTTCAGGGAACATCTTCATAAAAAATTCACCTGTACGTTGCTGTTGACGGTAGTCGATGAAACTGTTGAGAGCACGTGAGTCGACAAACTTCACATTACGGATGTCAACTTTGCTGTATAAATTACCGTCGACATACATAAATAGAGTACGAGGAGTATGGTGGAAACCAGTTCCCGACATAAAATCGTACGATTTCAATGCAAAAGCGATGTTTCCCCAAGCACTGATAGTAGCCACTCCGTTCAATCGTCTCTCTCCACCAGCGATAACACGTGTATTATATTTGACAGAAGATTTCCCGTTTACTTTGCTGTTATTGTCCATCGCATAGATTTTTGTGGCGTTGATTTGAGGGCGACGGTTGTCCTGCAATCCCCACACATCATTATGGTCGAATGGATTTTCAAGTTCACCTTCCGGCGAACGGAATTCAAAATGAAGATGAGGTCCACCGCTCGAACCAGTGTTGCCCGACCAAGCGATCTGCTCACCCCTCTCTACCTTTATCTCATTCTTAGCTGGGAAAATATCCACTTCAAACGACTGATTCTTTTCCTGCTCCTCACGCACACGTTTGCCTATAGCGTTAAGGAATCCGTTGCAATGGGCATACAGAGAGACACGGCCATCAGCGTGAGTGATCTCCACTCTCTTTCCATAGCTACGAGGCTCGACAGTAATACGAGACACCCAACCGCTCTCAACAGCAAAAATTTTCTTATTGACATCACTGTTCGTACGGAAGTCAAGGCCACCATGAAAATGGTTGCGTCTCAATTCCAAATAGCTACCGCTCAACGTGTTAACCTCTTCAAGTGGTTTGACATAGTTACGTTGTGCTACCGACAGAGATGTACACGAGAAGAATAAAATAGATAAAGATAACTGTTTTAAATACATAAGTTCGTTGTTTTAATCATCAGAAATAAGAGACGGACTTGATTTGATTTAATAAAAAGAGTGCACTTCGAATTGAAATGCACTCATACGTTTCTGAACAAAGGATTTATTAACCCTGAGCGTCGTCAGAATTCTCAGCAGCAGCCTCTGCTTTTGCAGCAGCCTCAGCCTCCTGCTTTGCAGCAAGTGCCTCGGCCTTCTTCTTAGCAACAGCCTCTGCTTTTGCCTTGTTAACAGCCTGCTCAGCATCAAGACGAGTCTTAGCGTTAGCAGCCTTGTCAGCTACCATCTTGTTCTTAACTGCCTCAAGCTTGCTGTTCTTTGCGTTCATCCATTCGTTGAACTTCTGATCTGCAACTGCCTCAGAGAAAGCTCCCTTAGCAACACCACCTAGCAAGTGTTTCTTCATGTAAACACCCTTATCGCTCAAGATGTTTCTTGCAGTATCTGTAGGCTGAGCTCCGTTAAGAACCCACTTCAAAGCCTGCTCAAAATTCAAATCAATAGTAGCAGGATTTGTGTTAGGATTGTATGTTCCCAACTTTTCAATAAACTTACCATCGCGTGGTGCTCTGCTATCAGCTACGACAATGTGGTAAAACGCGTACCCCTTACGTCCGTGTCTTTGCAATCTAATCTTAGTTGCCATTTTTTGATGATTTTAAATTTTTAACTGCACAAAAGTAATACTTTTTTTCAACAATTCAAATGTTGATATAAAAAAAGCGACGGAATTTCCATCCCGTCGCCATATAAAGTATCAAAATCACTTCAATTTTGCAATGTTTGCCTTCAAAGCTGCTATTTTGCTCTCAGCATCAGCCTGCTTCTTACGCTCGTTTGCCACAACCTCTGGCTTAGCATTTGCCACAAACTTCTCGTTGCTCAACTTCTTGTTGACGCTGATCAAGAATCCCTCAAGATATTTGATTTCTTCTTCCATCTTCTTGATCTCCTCCTCAACATTGACATTGCCTGCAAGAGGAATCGTGATCTCAACTGTTCCTACCATGAATGTCTGGCTTGCTCCATCCACACCAGCTGCTGGCGTTTCAGATATCGACTCTATATTTGCAAGTTTCTCTATGATAGAATTATTCTTGCTGTTGAATTCCTCTCCTTTATAATATAGAGTGAATGCCTCACGTGGACTGATTCCCTTCTCTGCACGGATATTGCGGACTCCAGCAATAATCTCCTTCGTCTGCTCCATTCTCTTCAAGCACTTCTCACAGTAGTCCTCAGCCTTTGGAAGCTGGCTGACCATGATGCTGTCTTTAGCATCACGTGTCTTGAGTGCCTGGTAAAGTTCCTCTGTGATGAATGGCATGAATGGATGTAGAAGTTTAAGCAATGTCTCAAAATATGACAATGTCGCATCAAGAGTAGCCTTGTCGACTGGCTGCTGGTATGCTGGCTTAACCATCTCTAGATACCATGATGAGAACTCATCCCAGAATAGTTTGTAGACAGTCATCAAAGCATCAGAGATACGGTACTTCTCGAAGTGGTCGTTAACCTCTGCGATAGTCTGGTTCAACTTATGTCCGAACCACTTGATTGCCATCTTAGCGCTCTCTGGCTGCTCAGCTGATGCGTCAACGCTCCATCCCTGAACAAGACGGAATGCATTCCAGATCTTGTTGTTGAAGTTTCGACCCTGCTCGCAAAGTGCCTCGTCGAACAAAATGTCATTTCCAGCAGGAGCGGAAAGCATCATTCCCATACGCACACCGTCGGCTCCAAACTTGTCGATCAAGCCTAGTGGGTCTGGAGAGTTACCAAGAGATTTCGACATCTTACGTCCGATCTTGTCACGTACGATACCAGTGAAATATACATTCTTGAATGGCATCTTACCCTCATACTCATAACCTGCCATGATCATACGTGCCACCCAGAAGAAGATGATATCCGGACCAGTCACAAGATCTGATGTTGGATAGTAGTACTTGATTTCCTCGTTACCTGGATTATTGATTCCGTCGAACAAAGAGATTGGCCACAACCATGATGAGAACCATGTGTCGAGAGCATCCTCGTCGCGGACAAGCTGATCTGCAGTGATATTTTCATATCCTGCTATCTTCTTTGCCTTTGCCAAAGCGTCCTCTACAGTAAGGGCGACGACGAACTTCTCCTCTTCTCCCTCAGCAGTTGGAAGGAAGTAAGCAGGTATTCTGTGTCCCCACCACAACTGACGCGAGATACACCAATCCTGGATATTCTCCAACCAGTTCTTATATGTTGTCACATATTTAGACGGATAGAACTTCAACTCACCGTTGACAACAGGAGGAAGAGCTATATCCGCAAAGTGCTGCATTGAAAGGAACCACTGCTTGCAAAGGCGTGGCTCAACAGCGGTATCCTGATTACGCTCTGAGTAGCCGACCTTATTGTCGTAATCCTCAACCTTCTCAAGCAAGCCAGCCTTATCAAGGTCGACGGCGATCTGCTTACGTACAGCAAATCGATCCTGGCCAACATACATTCCAGCAGCTTCAGAAATTGTTGCGTCTGGGTTGAAGATGTCAATTGTCTCTAGATTATGAGTCTTACCAAGAGCATAGTCATTGACGTCGTGAGCTGGAGTGACTTTCAAACATCCTGTTCCGAACTCCACGTCTACATATCTATCCTCGATAACAGGGATCACTCTGTTTACCAACGGAACGATCACTTTGTGTCCCTTCAACCACTGGTTTTTAGGGTCCTTAGGGTTGATACACATTGCTGTATCACCCATGATAGTCTCAGGACGAGTAGTAGCGACAACTGCGTAATAACCTTTTTCATCTTTGTGAAGCACTTCTCCCTCCTCACCAGTCGGTTTAACAGCCGCGCTATCCTGCACGTAATATTTTAAATAGAATAGTTTGCTTTTCTCTTCACGGTAGATTACCTCCTCAGTGGAAAGCACTGTCTGAGCCTTTGGGTCCCAGTTCACCATACGGAGTCCACGGTAGATCAATCCCTTGTCGTAAAGGTCGACAAAAACCTTAAGCACAGACTCCGAACGTTTCTCATCCATAGTGAACGCTGTACGGTTCCAGTCGCAAGAAGCACCCAGTTTCTTCAACTGCTCAAGGATGATACCACCATGTTTTCTAGTCCAGTCCCAGGCATGCTCAAGGAACTGCTCACGAGTAAGATCCTTCTTCTTAATGCCTTCGCTAGCAAGTTTGTTCACAACCTTAGCCTCTGTTGCGATAGAAGCGTGGTCAGTGCCCGGAACCCAAAGAGCGTTCTTGCCCATCATTCTTGCACGGCGCACGAGAATATCCTGGATAGTATTGTTGAGCATGTGTCCCATGTGGAGCACACCAGTCACATTTGGTGGAGGAATAACGATTGTATAAGGTTCTCTTCCATCTGGCTTGCTGCTGAAGAAGCCATTTTCCATCCAATACTGATACCACTTCTGTTCTACGTCAGCTGGATTATATTTGCTTGCTAATTCCATATATGCAATATTATTCTAAAATACGAGCGCAAAATTAAGAAAACAGATTGACAAATCAAAAGAAATAGAGATTTCAAGTTTCGCAAACCGAACAATCACAAATGACAGAAGAAATTGGTAGAATCAAAGTTTTTAAATTTTGAGGATTGTTAAGGGCGGAACGCCCTAACCCATTCTCTTCCGCGAGCCCAAAGGGCGAGCGGTAAAAATGCATTTCATTATGCTTCTATTATTTTATGTGCTCGCCTTACGGCTCGCATTTGAGGAGAGGTTAGGGCGTTCCGCCCTTAACAATTCTCGGAAATTAGAATCTATCTAAATGGAGGAAGACAGTTATTCAGCATTTTTAATTTTCTCACGGCACTGGATCATATCCGCTGCCCCCTCCCGGCCTGCATCTACAGATTCGTTTGATAGCCAGCCAACTGCCTTTGAATATTCCATGTTTCATGACTGCCTCAACAGCATACTGCGAACATGTCGGCGTGAAACGGCATACTGGCGGGAAAAGAGGAGATATGAAACTCTTATAGAAAAAGACAGGCAGGAGAAAAATGCGTCTAATCCAAATCATAACGACTCTTTTTCTGCCACAATAGCATTCAACTTATTGATCGCAAGCTTCATCTTCTTGTCGAAGAAAGTAAACGGCTCGATCTTTTGATCCACATACACGAATGCTATATGCATACCCATATTCTTATTTATCAATTCCGACACCAAAGGATGTTTGTTCACTCGGTAAGACTCACGCATCAATCTGCGCAGCTCCACTCTCTGGCATGCTCTCTTGAATCGTTTCTTCTGGGCGATGACCACAACTTTAGCCGGAGCACCGTCTTTTTCACAAAACGTGTATGTGATTCTGAACGGAAAGCAGACAAATGATTTGCCTTCTGCGAACAATGCATCCAAATCACGTTTAAGGCAAAGATGCTCTGCCTTACGGAATGTGTTGCGGTCTGCAAATTTATTGTTGATGTCGTTCTCCATTCTTATATAAATTAAAAAGCCATACTCACTCTGATGGAAAGTATGGCTTATGTTATTTGTGACGCTACAATTATTTGTCTGCGTTCTCCTTAAAATACAAATCCATTGCCTCAGCCATAGACTTCGATTTCTCGTTAGGAGCGGCGATGTTCACTGTAAGTCCAGCCTCTTCAGCAGCCTTGACAGCAGTTGGTCCGAAACATCCGATCTTGATATCCCCCTGCACAAAATTAGGGAAATTCTTGAACAATGAAGTGATTCCAGACGGACTGAAGAAGACAAACATATCATACTTGAAGTCTGGATCCTGTGTGAAGTCTGTACTTACCGTACGGTACATGACAGCCTTTGTATGAGGAATATTGTTTTCATCCATGATAGAGACAATATCATCCTTGTGGTCTTTCTGAATTGACTTGTTCTCATCATACACATCAGATACTACAACCAAATACTTTTCAGACTGATGTTTCTTAATTGCCTCTACAAGACCTTGAACTGACCCATCCTCAGAGAAGAATATCTTACGCTTTCTGTAAGCGACATACTTCTGGATATACTGTGATAGATTCTCAGAAGTGAAGAAATACTTCATTGTCTCAGGAATAGTAATCTTCATTTCTCCACAGATTCTGAAGAAATTATCTACTGCAGTACGCGCAGTAAAAACAATAGCAGTGTGGTCGAGAATATCTACTTTCTGTGCACGAAACTCTTTCGTCGTAACACCCTCGACCCTTATAAAAGGTCTAAAGTCAATTTGTACTCCATACTTTGACTCAAGATCAAAATACGGCGACTTCTCAGTTGCTGGTTTTGGTTGAGATACCAAAATCTTCTTCACCTTCATGTCAAATAAAAATTTTCTATAAGTGCAACTATTAAATTACAACTCGTTTTTACAATCTCGGTAATAGTCCCAATACGAAGAATATCGCAACGGGTATTACTTCAAGCGTGCAAAGATACAAAATCAAATAAAAAATCGACGTAATTCCCCTCAAAAAATTGACAATTACCTTCAAATTGAAAGCTAAAATTGCAATTGCTACGACAATTATGCCAAAATAAATGAAAAATGAACGATATTCTTCTGGAGCAAAACTTAGTCCTAAAACCGCTGGAATAAGTGCCAAACCTGCTTGTCGGACCATCACCATAAATGCTCCTGACATACTTGCCACATCAGCTCCCTCAAAATAGATATACTCCAGCAATGCGAGCATGACCTTCTTTCCAACAACAAAAACTGTGACTGCCAAAAAGAATATCCAAATCGCGGATATCGCTACCCTATTTGCCAAAAAAAGATACAATGATGCTGTTATCACACCTAATGTGGAAAGAAAAAATTTATATTTTGAGTTCTGCAGCCACTGAAAGCCAAAAATACTTCCGTCTGTGTTTGGTTTCACAAAGGATATCAATTCTGACAATATCGCCTTTTTCCTGTCTCGTATGATTATGACATACGCAATGAAAATCACAAGCAGCGACAACGGATACCACCACATATTATTGATTGTCTGCGGCATCTCCTTGCCATCAATTGAGATGATTTCTCTTTTTGGTTCTGGCTCTTCGACGGGAATAAAAACGACACTGTCTTTTGCCAACGAATCATTCGCAATGGAATCATTCTTCGCTGTCAGGCTGTCTGCAACGACTGGTTTCGAAGTCAAAGAATCTGTTTTGACATCCGACCTAGACAATTCTGTCTTAGCCACATTGACGGTTGCCTCCGTCTGTTTGGCTGTTTCTTCTTTATTTGCAGATGCGACTGGAGCCTTTGCTTCCGCAGTCTGACCGGAATCAACTGTCTTTGATTCCGTCGGTCTTGGAGCAAACTGCAATGCGTCAAGATCTACGCTATTAATTTTGGCAGATGCATCTTTTGCTTCTTGTCCAGCCTCAGAGGGTTTTGAATTTATTGTCTTTTGTTCGGCTGATTTGACTTCAAATTTCAGCGCGTCCAAATCTTTTTTTAAGAAAACAACCTTAATCTTTGCTTCTGTCGGAATAACAGTTTTCTGGATATTAGGTTCAGGCATAAACTCCTGAGCTGTCTCCTCGTCTTCCGGCGGAAAATAGGCTTCTGGAATTGGACGATCTTCATAAGGAATCTCCTCCGCCGGTTGTGTGACGACTTTCGGCTCCGTCTGATTTACAGACTCAGTCGGTGTCTGCGTCACCTGCAGCTGACCATTCTGAGATCCAACCGTCTGATCAGCATTCGATGCCTGTATAGTATCTTGATTTCTCCTTCTTCTTCCCATAATCTAAGCGATCTCTATCATTAGGCAAATTCTACCGTCGCATGACGTTTTGTCGGATCAACCTCCTTGATTGTCAACGTGACTACATCGTCCGGCATAAAATCATCCACTAGTTGCGGCCACTCCATGAACACATATTCGCCAGAGTAGAAATAGTCGGCCAGACCAAGGTCGATTGCCTCCTGCTGGTTCTTGACACGGTAGAAATCAAAATGGAACACTCTGCAGCCGTTGCCGTCATATTCATTCACGATGGCGAATGTAGGGCTGGTCACCTCCTCGTCGACACCAAGCAATTTGCACAACGATTTGATCATCGTCGTCTTTCCGGCTCCCATTTCTCCGATGAAACGAATGATTTTTCTGCCGTCGAAAGCTTTGAGTATTTCAGACGCTGCTGAATCAATCTCTTCTAATGTATATTCAAATTCTGTCTTCATCTCTCTACTTTTTTAATTCCGGATAACTGACTCTTGTATGATAGATTGTCTTTAGTTTCTCAATCAATTTTGCCTTGATCTGCTCAATATTCCTAAATGTGAGCGGAGCATCCTTGAACGCTCCTTCGGCGATCTGAGAATCAATGATCTTTGACACAAGGTTTGTGATGCTTTCATCCGTGTATTCCTTCATACTTCTTGAAGCCGCCTCCACAGCGTCACACATCATGAGGATAGCCATCTCTCTGGAGAAAGGTCGAGGGCCCGGATATGTGAATTTGCTGATGTCGACGGGAGTGTCAGGATGCTTATTGCAGGCTTTGATATAGAAATACTTGGCCTGACTCGTGCCATGATGCGTACGAATGAAATCCTGTATTTTCTCAGGCAGTCCGTTCGCTTTGGCAATACGCAATCCATTTGCGACATGGTCGATAATGATACGTGCGCTGCTCTCCTCGTCGTTCAAAGCGTCATGCGGATTCACACCGCTCTGATTCTCTGTGAAGAAGACGGGATTTTCCATTTTGCCTATGTCGTGATACAAAGCTCCTGTTCTCACCAACATGGGTTTCGCGCCGATCTCTCGAGCCGCAGCGTCGGCAAGATTGGCAACCTGCATCGAATGCTGGAAACTTCCCGGCGCAACCTCTGAGAACTGTAGCAACAGAGGATTATTCGTGTTGGCGAGCTCCACCAGCGTCACATCTGAAACATAATTGAATGTCTTCTCTATAATATATATGAGCGGATACGCGAACAGCAATAGCAATGCGTTCATCACAAATGGGCCCAACTCATTAATAAACTCGACAGCATCTATTCGCACCCACTTGGATGTGTAAATCAGTGTGGATCCGAAATACAGGAATATGTATGCCGCAAATATTATGATCACCGTCTTCACAAGCTGTGAACGCTCGTACATATCCTTCAAAATACAAATCGTAAGCATACCTATCACCACCTGCATCAGCAAAAACTCCACTCCCTCGTGCACTATGAACGAACAGATCAGCACCGTAGTGTTGTGCATGAACAACGCCGTTCGGGTATCGAAGAATGTCGCTATTACTATCGGCAGAATCGCATACGGGATGGCATGCACCCAATCCGGAGAGTAGCGGACGACAAATGATGTCAAGCCACAAAGGGAAAGAATCATCAGAAGCATAAACACAACATTGCGTCGCTCCTGGATGAAACGGGTACGGAACAGTGTCAAGTAGAAATAGAAAGTCAAAAGACATATCGACACAATGATCACCTGACCTATCTTCACCAGATAACGGTTGGAGGAATCGCCCTCACCATTCTCTATCGCGCGCTCAAGACTTGTCAGTTTACAAAAAACCTTATCTGTGATTTTGTCTCCCTTATCAACGATTTTCTCGCCTTCCTTGACAGTTCCTATCGTTGTGATTATACTCTTTATAATATCCTGACGGGCCAACTCGCTGATTTTCTCGTCATAAATAAGATTCACAAAAAGCATTCTGTCAATGTCATAACGGCTAAGAATCTCCTTATCTAGCGTCGCAGGAGCCTTATTCAAGATATGCTCGTATGCCGTTTTTGGAGTGTAGACGGAATTCAAAGGCATCTCCACGAAAGCATTCGCGTCGTCTCCCTTTATTCGGATTGTCTTGAAGCTATCCTTGAATCTGTCGAAATCGTCAGCATCCATGATACCCTTCTGATAGATGTTGAAGAACTGGCTCTTGATATATTTAGTATATGAATCCGCCACATCCTCGCTTCTTGTCTTCTGGTTCAGTTTGGAAATCGCTTTTTCTCTCTCCGTATCAGATATTGTGAAATATGGTTGGAACTGACGCTTCACAAGGCTGTCACTCTCCTCCTTGATTTCACTGTCGAGCTTATATACAGTGAATGGGAACGGTGCTGTGAGAGCATCCTTCTGCCATATTCCGTCTTTCTCAAACTTATATTCAAATTTGGCGGCAGTCGGGAATATCGAAATGATTATCACTCCGACAATGAGAAACAGACCAGCCACCACAAAACGCTGGTTTCTCGTAACGCCATCTATTTTATCCTTTATTGAACGCATAATCAATCGTTATTTACGACAAACGAACTGGAATGATGAAGGATCAATGATATGGATGTAGACGCCGTATCACCCTTCTTTAACGTGACAGCTTTTCCATGACACTCCAGCTCATACATAGATTTTTCTTTATCCAAAGTGTGGTAGCAATACACCTCTCCTAATGAATGACCCTCTGTAGGATATATACTGACATTTGTTTCGTTGTCTATATTCTCACTTATCGGGAAACACATTACCAGCACATCTCCAAGTCGTTCATTATAGCTTTCAATAATTCCAGCCCACATATTCATGTGGAATTTTCCAGAATGTACCTGGCCATCCTCACCCCACCCTATTTCTGGCGGCACAGAGTCGACCGACATTTCATCAGGACAAAATGTATAAACAATACCCACTTTTTTTCCGATAGCTTTTTTCTCAAACGGATGAGTGGGGCCATCGATCTCCTTCAGGTCGCCACAAATTCTGACAACATTCTCGCCAGACACTCTGACGATATTCCACAAGTCTATGGTAGTTTCGCCATCCCCATGGTATGTAGCCTCAACAGCGCAATCCAAAAGACCTTTATCATTCAACGTGAAGATTTTCCTCAGACTTATCTTGCTGACCTCACTCACACAGCCCTGAATGACAAGTTTAGTGTCTGATTTCTCCACGACTTCAAATCTGCCGAACGACACATACGGATCCGGCGGCCAATTGATGGGAGAATTACGTCGCTCCATATTTATCGTCTGATGTTTCCACCATTGAGTCTGCGGGCCGATCCACACCTCCTGACCATAGAACTGGACAAAATCAGTGAAAGCGTCAGGAATAATCTCAGACTCCACCGTCTCCTTCAGAAGAAACTTATCAGATTTGATCATATTCTCTCCACCCTCGCGTCCAAAAAACACAAGACGTCCACCGACGTTGACATTAATCAAAGCCTCAACGCCAGCAGATTTCAATTTTACGATACGTCCGCCCATTTTCGTGCAAATTTGAATATACAAATTACAAAAATACAGTTTTCCTCGGAATTTATACTTTTTTAACAATCGAATATTTATTTTTTCGGACGGAATACCATAAAAACACACGTCATGTGAATAAAACAGAGGTGTAGGATACAGCAGAAAATCAAAGACAAAACATTCAATACTCAGAAGCCATAAATTTACCACGGTCGTATGGGCTGGTTTCAAACCTGCCCGCTGTATGAGGAATTTCTGTTTCTTCTATTTACACTGGCTTATAATATTTTATCGATCATACATATTGGTGTTTGAAATCACATTTCATATCAGGACACCATCATGAGACATTTTATTTTTCTCCGTCCTCCACCACTTGTATTTCTTTCTCTCCTTTTTTTATTCCCCAAAATTTAGAATCATCGATTTCTTCCAAAATCAATTGTTTTTTAGGAGTCTTATCCACATGATTGTTCTGAATCAGATCTTCTGCATCAATCGTATACTCAAAATCCGCGTCTGAAGGTAAATTATCTAATGCTTTTATCACAGGATAAAATGAGATAAGCGGGAAAATACATACTAAGAGTAATATCCACCATTTCTTTCGACGCTGGGATTCCGTCTCATTTTTCCATATTGGCATCATCTCATAATATCTGTTCATTCGTGGCTTTTCCAATCTATAGATCAGATATCCAATAGGAGTAATCATAAGAATCACACCTAACCTTGTATACCTTTCTGTGACTTCTCTTAGCATATGTCCCCATTCAAGATCAAAAAAAATGAAATCCAACGGAAAAACAATAAAAGTAATCACATATAGCATTTCAATTACAAAAACAAACATATGTGCACTTATATCCGAATCTCCTTCATTTTCATGTTTCTCATAAAACTGAAAAGTACGATAATAGAGATATGGCAAAATATGTTTTATTTTTATTAGTATTTTCATATAACTTGTCAATGGATTCTCATACTTTATTTATCCACCAGAGTTTAATGAAATTTTAGATACCCATATTCTTTCGCAAGATATGAAAGAATATAGACAGGACCTATTATAATCAGGAAATACAAGAACAATTTCATTAAAGATGGAATTCTATCATAAATGTTTTTCCACCATGACGGAAATTTATAATTATGCTGTTCCAGGTAAGTTTCAACTCGTACACCTAAAAGTCCCAAAATAGCACACAATATAATAAGCGTCAAAAATTCATGCCCCATCAACAAGATTTTCTTAAAGACCGAAAATCCTGCAAATGCATATAAAAAGCCATCAAAGCAAAGAAGATTGACTAATGTATGCAATGCAACAATTATGCTTGATGTTACTGCCGCATTATTTTTTGTCTCGTTTGGATAAACTTGTTTTCGCTTTATAAATGACACAATATTTGTCCAAAGAGAAAAATAAAAATTATAGAGGAACAGATATATCATAATCACACAACTTTTTACTCTGTCACGTATCCTCTGAATTAAAACAAATCTAACAAACCAAGAATCAACACACTACAGAAATAAACAACCAGCAATTGGCATCGCTAATTTTAAACGACATTTATTTCAGATACGAAATCATCATCACAACGAACCGTCTTATATCTTTATAAGACTTATTATTTATATCATTCCTGATTTATCTGCCAGAGGTCAGACTCATCTATTCCTTCCAAATCAATTGATTTCACCGTCTCAAATGATTCTTGTTTATACTCGATTCTTGTTTCTTTATTTTGTGCAGGAAAATAAGACTTCAAAAAACAGAGAAGCGGATAAAAAGAAGCGAATGGGAAAATACACACAAAGAAAAGTATCCACCATTTCTTTCTTCTCTGAGATTCTGTCTCATTTTTCCACATCGGCATCATCTCATAATATCTGTTCATTCGTGGTTTTTCCAATCTATAGATCAGATATCCAATAGGAGACGCCATAACCACCAAACCCAGCCTGGTATACTTTTCAGTGGCTTCACTTAACATTTGCCCCAAGCCACGATCAAATACCATGACATCTAATGGATAAACAATAAAAGTAATCAAATACAACATTTCTATCGCAGATAGCCATAAATGTGCTGAAATATCTGAATCTCCTTCATTTTCATACTTCTCATAAAATTGATAAGTACGATAATAAAGATATGGCAAAATGTGTCTGATTCTCGTTAACATATTTATCAACCATGATTTCTAAAACACACTCATCCTCAGCAATCAAATCACAAGACGTTTTATCAGTATTTGTTGTCTATTTGATTAACGAAAAATACCTCATAATCAAAATAATTGGAAGGTGAGCCAATAATGAATATACACAAAATATGATTAGAAATATCAACTTTTTTTGTCTTGTTGATTCTGATTCTTCTTTCCAAAGCACCATCATTTCTTTATATTTTTCATGTGTACTTCTATCTAATGCAAATAGAAACGTTGCCGCAAAATATACCAAGAAGACAACAAGTATATTGAGTCCAATCACACATAATGGCAAAAGTAACAAGGTGAAAATATATGTTGCTTTAATTACGCAGACAAACAAAAATGCACGTAATTCAGGCTTCCTGTCCCTTGCCGTTTTGTACATACATTGATAAAAACGATAATACAGATAAGGGAAAATGTTTTTGACTCTTAAAAAGAAATTCATTTTACAATAATATATAACACAAAAGTATGTTAATGTTGATCCTGCAAATATTTAATTACCTTCACAAGCATCCCATATCAAATCCACTGCCGTAGAAGCTAAAAACCATCCACCGGCTATTAGCCATCCTGGCATTGTCGTTCCTAAAATAGTAACCGCACCAACAAACGCCACAACAGAAAACGCCACATCCGCCACTAATTTTACAGTTTTTCCTATTGATCTCCAATTTAACTCCTTCCTACCTGAAGCTAAATCCATGGATTGTTTGCCTAATGAACCTGCAGACGCCACCAAACCAACAGTATTTATTACAGGATTAATAACTCTTAAACAACTAAGTACTTTAAATTTAGTTGCGACTCGTGGGTCAACACCTTTATTTAATTTCTCTAATATTCCTGGTGTTCGACTTTCAACGACGCGTTCTGTCTCAACTATTGCTTGTTCAGCTGCTTGATTATGAGCGGTTTTATATGCACTTTGGATAGCCTTATTATACATATCTCTTCTCTTTTTAATAAGGCTACCATGTTTATTGAAAAATTTAATTGATTGCCCATTTGGAGCTTTATATGGTTCCGTTTTCAAAGAACGCTTGGCTTCATTTCGTAACGTACTTTCAATATTTTTCTCAAATTGTGGTCGAAACTCATCTCGTATTTTGATTACATCTCTAGCCTTGAATTCCTCAACATCTCTTAAAAATGATGCTTTTGTTAAAGTTTCACTATAAGAAAATGCTAAACCTGAGGCACCTGCTCCATAACCTGAATAAGTAAGAATTTTATCTAAAGGTTCGCTTATATCATCATATAAAGAATGATGCTGAGGAGCCTCTTGTTTGCCAGAAAATGGCGGAATATTAGATGGTATTTGTGGTATATTATTTTTCTTCTGATTTAAATTTATAGCAGTATCTACAGCCTGACTCATAGAATAACTCTCTGGCAGACAAGTGTATAGAGCCTGCCAGTCTGTAAATGGGAAAAAGCCGGGGATATCATTCAAAAGATAAGTATTGTTTAATTTATAAGACCCCTTCTCATCCTCATAATAAATATCAATTGAATATGCTGCATCATAACGATATTCATTTTTAATATCGCTACTGATACAATATTTGTTTTTAGGTGATAAATTCAAGATTTTATCTCCCAAGTTCACACTGACATTTCCGCCATTGTATTTGACAAGATGTTCTTCTATTATCTTTGCAGCATCTTTGCCATAGCTTTTCATCACCATAGCTGGAGACGAATCAACAGACGGAATATATCCGATTGATTGAATAAAAGTATCCCTTTGACCATACAAAGGCGATCCCGGAGTCATAATGTCATTATATGATGGTGCAATCACATAATCCTTATACATAGAGTCAACATATCCTATTCCTTCCACAAATCCACGATAAGGCACATTTGCATCCGAATAAAACAGATACTGTGATTGACTAATACATTTTTCCATAATCACTCCCAATTATTATCCAACAATTCTCCATTCAATGAAACTTTTTCCGGAGAGATAGTAAACGAGCATGATGTGCCTCCATTCACATCTAATCTTAAACTTGTGCAGTAAGCATTTTCAAACAATATTCTCATAGAAGTCGTTTCCGTCTCGTTTTTGAATACTATTTCCCCACTTTTTCTCACTCTCGATCCTCCTGCCCACTGCAAAATTGCCCTGTCTGGCAATTGTGCTAGCGACACCAACATTTGTCCTCCGATACTTTCAGACTGTGGTTCTCCGAACGTATCGATATTTTGAGAAAAAGAAATACTAAACTGGGAAATGCCATAAGCGACTCCTGCCAAACGTAATTCTCCTGAAACATTTCCATCTGGTTTTCCTACCAGCGTATCTAAAATCATATCTAATGTTGAACTCATGGCATTATGTTTTTCCAATTGTTTTCGACTACAAAATTATCTATAGATATAGAGTATGCTTGAATTTGAAGTTGAGTCATACAATATCCTGTACCAGATTGCATAAATTTCACGTTCATTCCTATACAAGTCGCCTTCTTAAAGATGACCTCCTGAACCACACTTCCATTTTCTCCATATATTTTCACGCTACCATCACGAAAATTTCTGGAGTTTACCATCCATTTGGACATTTCATTACTTGGCAGATTCTCATACATCATCTCCATGACACCTGCTTGCATTTCGTCTTGTGCTTTGCCTCTAAAATCAATAGGTTGAGAAAACGTAATGGAAAAATTTCCTAATTCATACGCTTTGCTCGAACCATCTAGATGTAGCACAGTCATATATCCATACATAATATCCTATAAATTAGAGCATTAAACATTATAAACCAAACATACGCCACATTCAAAAAACTAAATCTATCAATAATAGTTTTCTTCCGTTATCGTAATTATTTCAACAAAGATAAACAATCTTTTATTTTTTTACAAAACAAATCCACAAAAATGTTTGGCCACATTCAGGACTAATAATCCTTTGATTATAAACCACTTTATCACTATTAAGATCGAGCATATTATGTGTTCGTCTTCGGCTCGATTCCAAGCTTTCTATTTTCCAAACATATTTGTTTGTGAGTTTTACAAATGATAAGATATTACAGACTCTGTATTCTATTGCGGGCAGGTTTGAAACCTATCCCTACAATCTTGTATGGTCCGTTCTTTACGGGTTCACAACGATTATGAGGCAATTGCACTCCCTTTCCTTAACAATTCTCAAAACCAATAGCCAATGAATTCATAATTATAAACACCTTCTAAATTTTAGCAATCGAAGCTTATGCAATGAACAATTTAATTTTTTCACCCACGTTTTCTTTCAATCCGTAAGCAAACATATCAACAATCAACATTAAATTTAGACTTTCGTTTCTGCAGGTGTTTTGAATTTTGTAATTTTGCAAAAAACAAATTTATTATCGCTTATGACAACAATTGGAACATCAAAGTCTGGAGTCCGCAAGAAAGCTCTTATCTGCGGCGCAGGTGAATTAGGCAAGGAGGTCGTAATTGAGCTTCAACGTTTAGGAGTAGAGGTGGTTGCTGTCGACAGATACGACAACGCTCCTGCCATGCAGGTGGCTCACCGTTCTTACACTATTTCTATGCTCGACGGTGCTAAACTTAGAGAAGTAATTGAAAAAGAGCAGCCAGACTATATCATTCCAGAGGTGGAGAGCATCGCCACTAAGACTCTTTTGGAACTTGAGAAAGAGGGATTCAACGTGGTGCCGACAGCTCGTGCCACTTATTTGACAATGAACAGAGAGGGCATCCGTCGTTTGGCAGCTGAAGAACTTGGTGTTCCTACTTCAAGATACAAATTTGCAGAGACAAAAGAGGAGTTTCACAAAGCTGTCGCAGAAATCGGCATTCCTTGCGTCGTAAAGCCTATCATGAGTAGTTCAGGTCACGGTCAGAGCGTTATCAAATGTGAGGCCGACGTGGAGACAGCATGGAAGATTTCTCAGGAGGGAGGACGTGCCGGCGCAGGCAAGGTCATCGTGGAAGGATTCATCGATTTCGACTATGAGATCACACTTCTTACAGTAAGACACATCGGCGGCACAAGTTTCTTGAAGCCAATCGGACACCATCAGGTGGATGGCGACTATCAGGAAAGCTGGCAGCCACAGGCAATGTCAGGTGCGGCTCTATCAAAAGCAAAAAATATCGCAGAGAAAGTGACTACCGCACTTGGCGGATATGGAATCTTCGGCGTTGAGCTTTTCGTGAAAGGCGACGACGTTATCTTCAGCGAAGTTTCTCCACGTCCACACGACACAGGTATGGTGACTATGATTTCTCAAGATTTGTCGGAGTTCGCACTACACGTAAGAGCCATCCTTGGTTTGCCTATCCCTAACATCGCATTCCATGGTCCGTCTGCGTCTAAGGCAGTGGTGGTGAGAGGCGACAGCAACCACGTCACATTCTCTGGAATTGAAAACGTACTTTCTTTGCCAGACACACAGATCCGTATTTTCGGCAAGCCAGAGGTTCACGGCAAACGTCGTATGGCGGTCATCTTGGCCCGTGGCGAGAATATCGAAGAGGCAAAAGAAAAGACTTTCACAGCATACAACAGTCTGAAAGTAGAATTGTAAAAAAATCACACTAAATAAGAAATGGCAAATTTTCCGATTGAGAAACTAAGAAAGATAGAGACACCGTTCTACTATTATGATGTAGAACTTTTGAAAGCGACATTGAACGAATTGAAATCGGAAGCCGACAAGTACGGTTTCCTTCCTCACTATGCGGTGAAAGCCAACGCCAACGAGAAAGTGTTGGCGATTGTAGCAGCCACAGGCATCGGAGCCGACTGTGTGAGTGGAAATGAGGTGTTGGCATGTGTCAAGGCTGGTTTCCCTGCCGACAAGATCGTGTTTGCGGGAGTTGGCAAGACCGACAAAGAAATCAACGCAGCCCTCGATGCCAATATTTTCTGCTTCAACGCAGAGAGTATTCCGGAGCTTGAGGTGATCAACGAATTGGCGGCCAAAAAAGGTAAAGTTGCGAATATTGAGCTACGTGTCAATCCAAACGTTGACGCTCATACACATAGCTATATCACAACCGGTCTGAACGAAAACAAGTTCGGATTCAGCATGGATGATCTTGAAAATGTAGTCGACATGATTGCCAAGATGAGCAACGTCGAACTGATAGGACTCCATTTCCATATCGGAAGCCAGATCACAGACCTCGGATGCTTCGAGCCATTGTGTGAGAGAATCAACGCATTGCAGGATCAACTTGAGGCAAAAGGAGTGAAATTGAAGAATATCAATGTGGGAGGCGGATTGGGAATCGACTATGAGAATCCAGACGGCAATCCAATTCCAAACTTCAAGAAGTATTTCGAGATTTACGCCAAAGGATTGAAGCTACGTGCCGGACAGAAGCTACATTGTGAGCCGGGAAGAAGCGTGGTGGCACAGTGTGGAAGCCTCATCACAAAGGTGACATACGTGAAGAAAGGCAAGGAAAAGCAGTTTGCCATTGTCGACGCCGGAATGACCGACTTGATCCGTCCAGCTCTCTACCAGGCCTACCACAAGATCGAGAACATCACCTCATCAAAGCCAGCTGAGAAGTACGACGTAGTAGGACCGATCTGTGAGTCGAGCGACGTCTTCCAGAAAGACTGTTCGATTGCGGGAGCAGAGAGAGGCGATCTGTTAGCATTACGTTCAGCAGGAGCCTACGGAGAGATCATGGCAAGCCGCTACAACCTTCGTGATCTTCCAAAGGGCTACCTTTCTACAGAGATTTAAGAATTAAAAATCAAGAATTAAGAATGCGTGATTCAGAAATGGGTCACGCATTTTTTATTTCACATCCAAAGTGGTTCAGTCTCCCAATATTTTGGAAAGCCCATGGCTTTTGTATCTATCATAGGGAAATCAGAAAACAACTTTAACAAACGATCTTTCAACTTATTATGTGGGGAAATGATATCGACAAACCACTTAATTATACATAAATTATAATATATTCGTTTTGGAGATACTTTAGAAACAATCCATTTCACTTTAATATTCTTTGGAATCATTGGACTTATAGCATTCTCTTTATTCCATACACGGGAATGATGGCAACACGAATTACGAGTAAGTGTAATAATTGTCATCCAGGAAGTAAAAACCGGAACTGGCAGACCAAAGCGAGAAGCTATTTTTTTGCGAAGCACGTTATCTGCAAGGTTTTCAAAAATACGAGTCACAACACCAAGCGGAAGAATTTCAACAAGAATCCAAGCCGGAGGATATGGATTAGAGTACTTTGATTTGAAATGAAGAATAAATTCCTCTTTTGAATTCTTTAATTCTTTGTCGATAAGAGTCATGGTTCGAGAAAATCGCTCTTCACTGGCAAAAAAAGACGGATCAGTCATCCAAAAGATATTCCCTGTATATTCTGACACAACATTCGACAATATACTACGAAACAATATTTCTATCTTTTCTATTTCATAAAAGATCAAAAATCTAAACTTCTTATCAAAGCGATATAGATTGATAGCATTCTGAAACTTACTTCCAGATTTAAAATAATGATTTTCTTTTGGAAATCGCAGCATTGGATACAAATAACCACTTAAACGATAATATCCAACCCTATCAATATACCTTTGTGCAAAATCTACATCCTCTATAATAAGGCCTCTATCCAATAAAAGAGAGACGATGTCGGATGTGCAAGAGAAATGTTTTTTGTACTGTACACTCATAATATTATAAAAATAAAACGACCCCCGATTTGAGCATCCACGAGAGGCTTGGGGGTTCTAGTACTGCAAAAGTATGAACTTATTTTCAAATGAACAACTTTTTAGAAAGTTTTTTTCACTTTTCACGAGAAACTGCAATTTTATTAGAATGTTTTGTTACAGAGTTGAGGATTGTTAAGGGCGGAACGCCCTAACCACATCCTATAGTGCGAGCCGTAGGCGAGCACATAAAAAAATAAAACCACAGAGGCACAAAGTTTACAGAGAAAGGCTATGCCTTTTTATGAGGAAAAGAGAAACTTCACTTTGATTCCCCTAAATTGCGTTTCTTCAATTTTTTAACTAACATTGCACTTGCATCTTGACTCTAGGTAGAGAGACAATATCAGATGTGCAAGAGAAATGTTTTTTGTACTGTACACTCATAATATTATAAAAATAAAACGATCCCCGATTTGAACATTCATGAGAGACTTGGGGTAACAACTGTTACGATAGTGCGAATTCCAAGTATTTCCAAAAATCCGCACATTTTTTCAACCTATTTTCCCATATATTTAGGGCAGGTTTCAAACCTGCCCCTACAATAAATCTATTCAAAAATTAGCATATTTCTGCACCGTTGATCTCAAGTTTGAATTTTAGATTCAAATACGACGCTGCTTTCTGACACAGCTTCATACGGCTAAGGAATATCTCAAAATACTCGATGACTGGACTTATTTCTGTGTCAAGCGTGAGGGATAGGATCAGCGACGTGTGGTCGTCCGACAAACTTACATGGTTTTCCGTCACCGCATAATTCACTCTGTCATGGATGTCAAACGAACTTTTGTCTGCATTTCTCACACGTGAACGCCGCACATCACTTTTATCCGCAATAATAAGGGCAGCCGCGACGTCGCTGACAGGAAAAGCTGTGCTTTCATCATGGTTGCCGATAGCGGCTATTATCTTCGCAATGTCTTCGTATTGCATACCCATTTTGTCGAGGATACGAAAAGCCATTATCGCTCCAGACTGTGCATGGTCGATCCTGTTTATGACATTGCCGATATCATGCATATAGCCCGCTATACGAGCCAATTCCACATCATGTTCGTCGTAGCCTAACTGCTGCAACATATCCCCAGCACACTTTGACACACGCATCACATGTGCAAAACTGTGCTCTGTAAATCCCATACGTTCGAGGGATAGATCCGCACGTCTGATATATGTTTTGATTTCTTCTTCCTGAAGGATTTCCTTAAATGTTATTGTCAGCCTCATTATTCAAATATATTTTGCGACACAAAATTAATAAATTGCCATCACATAACCGTCTCATAAAGATTACAATTCATAAAACCTCTGCACAGAGACAAAATCATAAGAATCTGTTCAAATCTGATTTAGATACTTGGCTATAAAGTCGAGGATTGTTAAAGACGGACGCCATAACTTCTCCCCAAAATGTGAGCCATAAAGAGAGCACTATATAATTAAAAGCATTTTACCGCTCGCCCTTTGGGCTCGCGGAAGAGAATGGGTTGGCTTTCGCCCTTAACAATCCTCATTTTCATTTGTAAAATGAGAACTATAGTAAAATATTTCAAGCAAATTTGAACAGCTTCTAAATTTTCCGTTTCTGACAAAGAAGTATTTAACGTGGGTTCAACTAAAATGTTTCTGTTTGATTATGGTTTCTATTGCAGACATGTTTGAAACCCGCCCTACGTTCATGAATTTTGATTGGCGATTTGGGAAATGTCCATATAATATTATGATACCCGAACTCACGTTAAATAATTTTAAACAGCCACTATTTTTTTAGAAAAAAATCTAACTTTGCAAAAGGATGAAACGAGTGTGCAGAGTCATATGTTTTTTAACGGTTCTCCTGGCCGTATGGCTGACAGTCATAACAAGCTGGCAGAAGAGTGACGTATACAATTTACAGGACATCCAACAACACACAGAGTTTTCTTTTCAGATTCCCAATCAACAACAGCACCATGAGGCGACACTGACAGATGCCGCACAGATCTATCGCATCTGTAGCTCACGGCCTCAGCGTATTCTTCCGTCTCAAGAATTCAGACACGACAGGATATGGGCTTCATTCTATGGATCATCCCGTCGACATATTATCAACCTACTCTATTCCTTTCACGACAGCAGATGGCGTTTGAAATCGTCTCCATTCTGTCTGCACGTCTCATGTGACTACTATGTCATTGCATTGAGACACATCATTCGCTAGCATTGCTTTTCCACTGATCTGAGCACATAACAAGCTCACATAAAAATCAAACAGACAACTACGCCAAACATTAAAAGGTTGAAGATGGTTGTTGTTTCGGCATATCATATTGTCGACAAAAACACTTCAAAGCACGATTTTAATGAAGGCGACGTTGCAAAATTTTCACTTAATACATTCAAGCAATGACAACATTAACATTAGCGATAGTTATCGTATTCTGCATAGGCTATTTCTTTATAGCCATTGAGAGCGTAACCAAAATAAACAAGGCAGCCATTGCCTTATTGATGCTTGTGGCCACATGGACACTGTTTATGATAAACCCATCCGACTATCTGCCTTCCGCAGTAGACGGACAAATAGCGTCAGTAGTCGGCGAGACAATCGAACGCCACTTGGGTTCGACCGCGACAACCTTGTTCTTCTTGATGGGAGCAATGACCATCGTTGAGCTTGTAGACCAGAACGGAGGCTTCAACTTCGTCCGCGATGTCATGCAAACACAAAGCAAACGTGTTCTGCTGTGGCGTATAGCCTTTATGACATTCTTTCTATCTGCAATCCTCGACAATCTGACAACATCAATCGTGATGATTATGATTCTTCGTAAATTGGTCAGCGAACAGAAAGACCGTATCATATATGCTTCTCTGGTGATAATTGCCGCCAATAGTGGCGGTGCGTTCTCACCTATCGGCGATGTCACGACCATCATGCTGTGGAATAAAGGAGTAGTAACCGCATCCGGAGTCATCAGCGAACTTATATTGCCTTCACTTGTGTCAATGGTTATTCCGGCATACGTGCTCTCCTTATCATTGAAAGGCACACTTTCCTCTGCTACCGTGCAAATGCAGACGAATCAAGTGAATGAACTGACTGCCACACAACGCAAAACAATATTCTTCTTGGGTGTAGGCGGACTCATTTTTGTGCCAATATTCAAGAGCATCACTCACCTGCCTCCGTTTGTGGGAATCTTATTGGTATTAAGCTTATTATGGACAGTCACGGAAATATTCTACGCTCATTTGAAAGCAGCAGAAGAGAAGAATGCGATGCAGAAACGTGTATCTCAAATCCTCACAAAAATCGACATGTCAACGATTCTTTTCTTCCTTGGTATTCTGATGGCAGTGGCATGTCTGGAGACTATCGGAGTTCTGACAATGTTAGGTGATGGATTAAACTCTGTATTCGACAGCAATCACTATCTGATAACAGGCATCATCGGAGTTCTGTCTTCTATCGTCGACAATGTGCCATTGGTTGCAGGATGTATGGGAATGTATCCAGTAGCATCGACAGGCGACATGGCGGTTGACGGCATTTTCTGGCAGTTGCTGGCATATTGTGCAGGTGTAGGTGGATCAATGCTTATCATCGGTTCTGCCGCTGGAGTTGTGGTAATGGGACTTGAAAGAATCACATTCGGATGGTATATGAAACACATATCATGGATCGTTCTTCTCGGATATCTGGCAGGCATACTGTGCTATTGGGCAGAGAAGACATTTATATTTTGAGTCTCTCCATTTACGGGATTTTGAATAAATAACCAAAAGGCTGAATTCCAAAATCGGATTCAGCCTTTTTTATATATCGTCCTAAATATAGTCGACGGGGAAATTCATTCGCCTCTCTGCGTCTTCGCGATCTTTTCAATATTCAAGCTTCTTGCGGACGCATCAAAAATTCTTCGGTAGACACCATTCTTTGCGTAACACTCTTCATGTGTGCCATGCTCCATCACCCTACCCTTTTCCAGAGAATAAATCATCTCTGAATCGATAATCTGCGACAAACTATGCGAAATAATGATGACGGTGCGGTTCTGCTTTATCGCGTCTATACTGTTTTTTATCTGCTCAGTGGCGATAGCATCGAGGCTGGCAGTCGGCTCATCAAGGAATATAATCGGAGGATTCTTAATAAACATTCTGGCAATAGCCACTCGCTGCTGCTGTCCGCCCGACAATTCCGTCGCCTTGCTCTTGAAACCATTCGGCAAAGCTATCACCTGATCATATAGGAATGCCTTCTTAGCCGCCTCCATCACCTCCTCATCTGTAGCGTCGACATTTCCATAACGGATATTTTCCTCTATCGTACCGTCGAAAATATGATTCTTCTGAAGCACAAGTCCGATATTGTCGCGAAGATATTGCGTATCCCAGTCTTTAAGGCTAACACCATCAAGAAGCACGTCGCCACAATCCTGCTCATAAAATTTATCCAAAAGATTGATTATCGTACTCTTTCCTGCACCAGAAAGTCCAACCAAAGCTGTGATTTTACCACTCTCAATCTTCATATTTATGTCATGGAGAGCCTTTGTGCCATTAGGATAAGTGAAGTCGACGTGACGCAATTCAAACTCACCCTTGATCTTTTCCGGACGATACTTGCCACTCTTCTCTGTCTCTTCCGCACCAGAATCAATAATTTCAAAGAATCCGTTGGCATAAATCAAGGCGTCGTTGAAATCATCATAAATTCGATGAAGCTGACGTGTCGGCGACGTCACATTGCCAAACAGCATGATGTGGTACATGATCGCACCGATAGTCATATCGCCGTTGAGAACAAGGAAAGCGGTAAGGATAATGATTAGCACCACTCCTATCTGCTCGACAAACGTCTTCAAGCCTTCAAAGGCAAAACTTGTCTGACGTGTCTTCAGCTGATTTTCAGTGATATTTTTCTGAAGTTCAAGTTGTTTCTTTCCTTCTATCTGCTCACGATTAAAAGATTTGATGACGGTGATGCTCTCAAGAATAGTCATGATACCGTGGCTCTTAGCCTCACGGAAATCTTTATGCTGAGTTCGCCATCCCTTCAGTTTGCTTGCCTGCAAATATGTGATATAGAAATAGATAGGCACAATCACAAGTGCGACGGTGCCTACATAGACATTCTGTTTGAACATCAACACCAACGCAAGAATAGCACTGCAAAACAGAGGCAGGATATCGATGAAGAAGTTCTGGACTATACGAGTCAGGCTCTCCACTCCCCTATCAATACGCGTCTGAAGTTTGCCGGGTTCATTACCAGACTTTGTGAAAAAGGCAAGACGGTATGTAAGAACTCTTTCTATCACATCCTGTGCTAAATCCTGAGAAATACAAATCTTCAGTTTTTGCCCGAAAAATTTTTGGCCAAACTGCACAAGGATAATCATCAGTTCCTTTCCAAGCAAAACAGATGAAATCAGGATAAGGATGTCAAGACCTTCCGTCAGACCTTTTCCAGCAGTGACAAGAGCATTGATGGAATCGACAGTATAGTTTAGCACAATCGCGTTGACCTGGGCCATGAATGAACCTACAAGCGTCAGCAGCAACGTCGCAAGTACAAGCCACTTATACGGCTTGACATAAACTGAAATTCTTTTGAATATTTCTATAACAGACATTATATAGTGTTTGGTTTAATTACAAATCAGCGGATAAATTCGTTTAATATATTTTGCTATAAAGCTCATTCTGCAACTTAAGGATCCATGCTTGACTGATATTGGATCTAACCCCACAAAATCTGCAAGTAAAAACGAGCTATTATATTTTATTTATAATATGGTAATCAATTCAAGTCAAGAATATTATAGATTAAATATGGCAAACATCAACATCAATATTGCAATTGCAAACAAAATGTATGAAAGGGTACTTGTTTTCTCCTTTTCATAGCCATCTTTAATATATGTATTCTTTCTTGTATAATAATCCTCAAATTTTGTCGATGAACTGTCTGAGACATTTTCTTTCGGAGTATTAAATCCTGCTTTGTCTTCATTGTTCATCGAAAACGAAGATGAAGACGGTTCTTCATAAGTATCATCAGTCGATTCTTCTTCTGTCTCATCTTCATCAGGCAAAACATAATTCAAATCAGCTCTGATTTTAGAAACAGCTCTTATTGGAATCAAACATGCACGATGACAAGTAAAGACATCACATTCGGGATCTTCGTCTTTGTCTTTATCCACGTAGAAATAGACGACATCATCATCAGATTCATCTAACTCAGAAGACCACCAGCTACAGCTAAAATCACCGTCTTCATAAACTTCATATAAATATTTAGGGAAATGTAGCTCATTTCCATTTGGTCCGACAAATACGATTGAATTATCTTTCATTCCCAATTCGCAGAACATCATCAACTCCCGCCAATCAGTATAAGATGGGATTTTCCAATCCTTTCCCCACAAAACAGTTGCAGCATCATCTTCAGGATCAAGGGTACGTTTTTTGTCTCTATCATTATATTTGACAAACTCATCATCTATAATATACTTATGATCGTCGTCATTCCAATCACCATCCGGATCTTTAGGTTCAACCTCACCCCACATGAAAAAATCACCAAATTCGCCGACCTTAGAAGCTCCAATATCATAAGATGCCCATAGAGTACCAGAAGGCAGACCTAAATCCACGTACTCATATCCATTTATCATATTTTCCATATACGGTTTTCCCAAGTGGTTAAAATCAACAATATCTTACGCTTTCACAAAAATTCTTCTGACATTGCATCCAAGCAGATTTCCGAAAATGCTTAACAGATATGTGACAAGCAAAGCTGTCTCAAATTTACCGCCATGGAACAGATACAAAGCGTAATAAAAACTGTCCGCGATACTATGGTAGAATCCACACAATATGAATAGAGGCACACCAAACAATATGCCCAATGGAGTGTTTTTCTTATACATGAAGACAGCCATCTCCATAATGAAACCACAGAATATCGCCTTTATTATCGCCTCTAAAGCTGTAGCATTCAATCTGTTGTTTATTATAGACTGCAGATTGGAAATAACTCCGTCGCCAGCCACCACAGACAACATCAAAGCGACAATAGTAGTGCCGACAACATTAAACAACAATATCCAGCCAAGGACAGGATAATAGATGTCATCAGACTTGTTGAGAGAAACGGAACCAGCTTTACCAGTGTATAGATGCAATCCTATATAGCACACACCAAGAAGGCCGAATGCGAACATACACGCACCTACAATACCACTTACTGTCAGATAGATATAACCTGCGACTGCGATAAAAATACCGGCAAGAATAGAGCTTTTGAAAACTTTCTGCATATCCTCTACTTTTTCAGATTGAAAAAAAAATGAATAATTATAATTCTAATGCGGGGCAAAAATACAAATATTTTTTCTCTCAAGCAAACTAATGTATAAATACACAAAACAGTTGCGTTATCTATTCACACAAAAAAAGAGGTTGGAATTCTCCAACCTCTCTATATAACTGTCTGTAACGACGTCGATTAGAACCAACGAGTGTAGCAGAAGTCCATCTTGTGAGCTAGCAAACTGCTCTTAGGGAACATACGGAATGCGTACTTGTAAGTATCAGCCTCCTCGATAACGATGTTAGCCTTGTAGAACAATCTTGTGCCCTCCTGCTTGTACATCTCCATCTCTACTACCTTGTAGATCTTGTCGTGACCCTTCTCATTCTTGTTTGAGATTACGATATCAACACCGATTCCATTGTCACCAAGACCATTGACGTTAAGAATAACATCAAACTGGTTCTTGTCACCAACCTCTGGATTAGTCAACAACTTCTCAGGAATATTAGCCTGCTCAATTGTAATGTTATCCCAACCTGCAGCAATCTTCTCCTTCCAAGCAGCGATTTCCTTGGCCTTAGCATAACCATTAGCAGAAACCTCATCGTATGACTTCTGAAGCTTGTTGTAGAAACGATCTACATAGTCGTCCAACTGACGCTTCATAGTGTAGTTAGGAGTGATCTGCATGAATGAGTTCTTGATTGTCTGTACCCACTCAGGAGAGTAACCCTTTGAATTAGTTGCATAATATTTAGGGATGATCTCTTTCTCAAGTAGGTTGTAGATAGTAGCAGCATCAAGCTGATCCTGGTATGGCTGATAATCGTAAGTTCTGTGCTCAGTCAATGCCCAACCTGCACCCTCACGATAGCCTTCATACCACCAACCATCCTTAACGGAGAAGTTGATTGTACCGTTCATCAAAGCCTTCTCACCTGATGTTCCAGATGCCTCAAGCGGACGAGTTGGTGTGTTCAACCAAATATCAACACCTGAGATAAGCTTCTTAGCTAGAGCCATATCGTAATTCTCCAAGAAGATAACCTTACCCTGGAACTCTGGCATACGAGAAATCTCGATGATTCTCTTGATCAAGCCCTGACCACCACCGTCGGCTGGGTGAGCCTTACCAGTGAAGAAGAACTGAACTGGTGCCTTGTCGTTGTTGACGATCTGAGACAAACGCTTCAAATCAGAGAACAACAAATGAGCACGCTTGTATGTTGCGAAACGACGACCGAATCCGATAGTCAACGCATTTGGATTGATCTTCTCAGTGATTGCCAACACCTGTGTTGGATCTCCCTGATTCTTCAACCACGTAGCCTTATACTGAACCTTGATGAAATCGATCAAACGGTTCTTCAAAGCCAACTTAGTCTCCCAAATTTTAGCATCGTCGACCTTATTGATTGGAGCCCAAGTAGATTCCTTAGACTGTTTTGCAATATAATCAGCTCCGAATGTAGACTCAAACAATTTCTTCCAAGAACGGTCAGCCCATGTTGGCATGTGAACACCGTTTGTAACGTATCCGACATGCAACTCCTCTGGGAAGTAACCCTTCCAGATTGGAGCGAACATCTTCTTAGATACCTCACCGTGCAACCAAGACACACCGTTAGACTCCTGACATAGATTACATGCGAACACAGACATAGAGAATTTCTCTCCCTTGTCACCTGGGTTCTCACGTCCTAGATCCATCAAGTCGTCCCAAGAGATGCCTAGACGCTCAGCGAACTTGTACATATATCTTCCGAACAAGCTCTCATCGAACTTATCGTGACCAGCAGGAACTGGAGTATGAACAGTGTAAAGAGCAGATGCGTGAACGACTTCCTTAGCCTGCTCAAATGTCATACCTTCCTTCTCAATATAGTCAACCAAACGCTGAAGGTTAAGAAGTGCAGCGTGACCCTCGTTGCAGTGGTAAATATCCTTCTTGATGCCAAGTTTCTGTAGCATCAACACACCACCAATACCAAGCAAATACTCCTGCTTCAAACGGTTCTCCCAATCTCCACCATATAGCTGGTGAGTGATTGAACGGTCGTAATCTGGATTCTGCTCAATATCTGTATCAAGCAAGTATAGATCAACACGTCCGACAGCCACTTTCCAGATGTTAGAGTAGATTGTACGGTCGTAGTAAGGCACCTCAAGAATGATTGGGTTACCGTCCTTGTCCTTAACCTGCTCCAATGGAAGAGTAGAGAAATTCTGTGGCTCGTAAACAGCTATCTGATCACCGTCCATTGAAATAGACTGTGTGAAATATCCATATCTGTAAAGGAATCCGACTGCACACATGTTGATGTTAGAGTCAGAAGCCTCCTTCAAGTAGTCTCCAGCCAACACTCCTAGACCACCAGAGTAGATTTTTAGAATGTCAGTCAAACCATACTCCATAGAGAAGTAAGCAACCGATGGCTTGCTAGCCTCGTTCTTCTTGTCCATGTATGCCTTGAAGTTCTTGAACACCGAATCAATCTCTTTTGCGAAATCAGCATCCTTTGCCACCTCGTTAAGGCGCTTGATGTTTACTTTTGAAAGGAAAAGAACTGGATTCTTGCCTGAAGCCTCCCATGTAGCTGGGTCAATCTTCTCGAAAAGGTCTGTAGCCTCCTCATTCCATACCCACCACAGGTTCTTTGCCAAAGTCTGTAGTTTCTCTAGCTTTGCAGGAATCTTAGCTGTAGTAGTAAGTTCTCTCCAAGCAGACTGATTTGTGTTGCTAGTCTTAACTTTCATAACACTTATTTTTAGTATACTTTATTCTTTTTATTAACTCTCATTTTTTCTTTGCACAGCTGCGACGCTTCGGTTTCTCCGCAGTCTCAGTTGTCTGTTTTGCAGACGGTGCTTTCTTTGCCGCACTCTTCTTTGCACCCTTGGACAAAGCCTTGTCGTAAGCCTCAACGTATGATGCGATGAATTTGTCCCACGATGCCTTATCAGCAAACGTTTTTGCCTTCTCCGATATTTTGGCGACATCCGCGTCTTTCATCTTGGAGAATGAGACAACCTCATTTTCAATACGGGAAGCGACTTCGTCAAAATTGAAATCAGTACGGTTGACAACAGCCACTCCATTACTGATCGAATCCGACTTTTTCGATTCTTTCTTTACCCACAATCCGAATCCTGCCTTATCTGTAGTGATTGTCGGAACTCCAAACGCCACACTTTCAAGCGGAGTATAACCCCATGGCTCATAATATGACGCAAACACAGTCAGATCAAGACCTGGCAACAGATCATAGTAACTCATATTGAATATGCCGTCATTGCCGTCGAGCAAACAAGGCACATATATCACTTTTACTTTATGACATTCCTGATTATCAAGGCCATAATAACCAATTGCATTTAGGATTTCATTATTCCATGGTTCATTCACCTCATGAGTGGGAACTTTCCAATCCAATTGGTTCTTGCCTTTTGATTCAAGTTTTTCCTGCAAATCCTTGCGTGGACATTTAACCCAAGAAGGCACCATAATAAATGCGACAATCTCTCTATCAAGATTTGGATTTTCATCCAACTGCTTCAACGACTTCACAAAGACATCCAAGCCCTTGTTGCGCCACTCAAATCTGCCACTTGTTGCGACGAAAATTGCATTTTTCTGCAATTTATAACCCAACAAAGCCTCAGCTACTTTTGTCATCTTGCTACGGGCATTCTTGCGAGCTTTTTCCAACTTGTCTCCTGTTGGCACGAAATCAGACTCAAAACCATTTGGTGTGACAAATGCAGGAATATCAAGCAACTGCTTGCACTCATCAGCAGTAAGATTAGAAACAGTAGTGAAGCAATCCGCATTGTGGGCTGCAGCCTTCTCAATAGAATGTTTATTTGCGACACCCAGTTCACCAGCCATCTGGTCTCCATTATAGGCTGTGAAATATGCGTAAAGTTGCTTGTTGTTAAAACAGATCGAACGACCTGTTGTTGTAGCATGTGTAGTGAACACTGTCTTGACCTGTGGGCAACGGCTCTTTACATACAAAAGACCGGATGCGACCTGCCATTCATGGAAATGTGCGATGACACCAGCGTCAGCACATTTATTAAAATTCACAAAACTTTCAACGACTTTTCCTGCAGCCATGCCAAAAACAGCACAATCGTGGTAGTCGCCAACAGCGCCAAGAGAATTGACGCCGAACTTTTCCCACATCTCACCGTAGAAAGCATCTCTTTCTGAGAAGAAAGGTTTGTAGTCAACTAAAATAACCAAAGGATTTCCAGGCACATTCCAAGTGCCAACACGCACTGCCAACCCCTCTTTTGCGGCAGCCGCCTTCCAAGATTTAAGAGCTGACTTGTTTTCCTTAAAATATATGTTGTCTTCGTTTCCGAAATCAGGTCCAATAAAAATCAAATGGTCCCCTAGTATATCCCCCAACGCTTTTGCGTGTGTGGATAAGACCGTGTAAATACCGCCATTCTTATTGCAGACTTCCCAACTTGTTTCTATCACATAGTTGTCCTTATCCATAATCCTTTTATTTTATTATGTAGTTCTTATGCAAAAATAATAATATTCACAATAAAACGGCTATAAAAAACAAGAAAATGCCAAACAACATATTATTTATATGCATTATTTGGCATAAAAACTCACTTTTTAGCGATACACTCAATTTCAACCAGTCCGCCTTTAGGCAATTTGGACACTTCTACACACGAACGAGCAGGATAAGGTTTGCTAAAGAATGTGGCATAAACTTCGTTAACTGCGGCGAAAGCACTCAAATCTGTAATGAACACCGACGTCTTCACAACATTTGAATAATCGCATCCAGAAGCTTTCAAAATCTCACCGATATTCTTCAATGATTGTCTTGCCTGCTCCACAACATCTGGTGCCAAAGATCCGTCTGCGGGATTCAAGCCCAACTGACCTGAAACATAAACGAAATCACCAGCCTCAACAGCCTGGCTATATGGTCCGACAGCCGACGGCGCATTATTTGTAGATATTTCTTTATTCATAATTCAAAATCAAAATTAATAACATAGACTAGAGGTTTTCCCCTTTCTACAAAGGTAAAAGTCTTTTACAATAATTGCAAATACATATTAAAAAGTTTTTTATCTTTATGCGTTTATAACCTGCATGTTTGCGGCCGCAAATGCCAAAAAGATGCGTTTCACTCCAAAATGGTTGAACTCGATAAATGCTTTTGTCTCTTTTCCTTCACCTTCCAGTTTGACAATCTGCCCGATTCCGTAATCTTTATGTTTGACGAATGTTCCGACCTTAAACTGTGAAATATTGACCGGCCCTACCCTTCCAGACAACACACTGGCTGGTTTGAATCGTCCCGTCGCCAACGGATGGACATTTTGAGCTGGACGTGAAGTTGTGGCAGATGGAGTTGATTGTTGCGACGGTGAGGACGGTCTGCGGAGATTGAATTGCTGACCCTTCCAACGCATCTCTCCACGCTCTGATGAAACAGACGCCGTATCTTTCCACTCTTTCGGCAAAATCAACAAGTTAGGATCTATCTCTTTGATGAAACGGCTAGGATTACTAACTTTTAATGTCTGCCCTTCCATTCGTTGTTTGCAATAAGTGATGTAGCAGTTCTTCTCAGCTCTTGTGATTGCCACATACATGAGTCGGCGCTCTTCTTCCACAGATTCTTCACTCGCGCTTCGTTTCGACGGGAACATTCCCTCCTCAACACCGATGATGAACACTTCCTTAAACTCAAGTCCCTTGCTGGCGTGCACCGTCATTAATGTCACTTTATTATTGTCGTCACCCTCGTCTACACTTGTAAGCAACGCAATATCAGTAAGAAAATGATTCAAAGACAAATCGGCATCTTTTCCATCCTCCTCCAAGACTCGTGTCTTGAACTCATGCACAGAACGAAGCATCTCATCCAGATTCTGCTGACGGTTTTTGTTTTCCAACTCATTGTCTTTATGAGCGTCAGCCCAGATTCCAGACCGTTTGATCACGGAATCCACGACGGCATAAGCATCAGTTTCCTCTGACTGTTTGCCAAAATCATTGATCATCTCAGCAAACGCAGCCACTTTATTCTTCGTGCCTTCGTTCAAGAAGTCATAATCACGGATATTATCCACCACATCCCAGAATGAAATATTCGCAGCCGCCGACTGTTCAAAAATCTTTCCGACAGTAACGTCGCCGATTCCTCTCGGAGGATCATTGACAATTCGCTTGAACGCCTCTTCATCACGATGGTTGATCGCTAGACGACAATATGATACAATATTCTTGATATCCGCACGCTGGTAGAATGTCTTTCCTCCCCACACGCGAGACGGAATGTTTTTCTCACGGAGAGCCTTCTCAATCAGACGTGATTGTGTGTTGACACGATAAAGCACAGCGAAATCCGAATATTTGCAATCAGCCTCCTTAACTAGTCTGGCAATAGAATTCGCCACCACCTGAGCCTCTTCTCCTTCTGTATATGCTCCAAAAACACGTACTTTGTTTCCAACTTCCTGTTCTGAAAAAGCATGTTTTTCAAGCTGTTGTGTATTTTTTGCAATCAAACTGTTTGCTACATTCACGATTGTCTGTGTCGAACGGTAGTTTTGCTCCAGACGGAACACTTTAGACTCCGGATAATCGTTGGTGAACGAGAGAATATTACGAACGTCGGCACCACGGAAACCGTAGATAGACTGTGCATCATCACCCACCACGCATAATTTATGATGCTGCCTACAAAGGTTGCGGATTATACGGTACTGGGATGCGTTTGTATCCTGATACTCGTCGACGAGAATAAATCTGAATTTATTCTGATACTTGAACGCCACCTTATCATCATCACGCAGCAATATATTGGTATACAACAAAATATCATCAAAATCGACTGCATTGGCATTCTTGCAACGTGCAGCATATGTAGTATATAAATCTCCGAACGCATACAAGTGATCCTCTACATCCTTTTGATGAAGTTCTGGAATCTCACGATACATCTGAGGAGTGATGAGATCATTCTTAAGACGTGATATCTTGGCATGCATCTTCTTCGGATTGTAAGTCTTGTCATCAAGTCTTTTTTCCTTTATGATTGTAGCCAAAAGATTTTGAGAATCAGTACCGTCATATATAGTGAAATCCTTGTCTAGGCCAAGTTTTTCTGCCTCTGCACGTAGAATACGGGCAAAAATTGAATGGAAAGTACCCATCCAAAGTTTACTTGCGGCCTCCGTTCCCACCACTTTTGCGATACGGTCTTTCATTTCTGTCGCAGCCTTCTTGGTAAATGTCAAAGCCAGAATCGACTGAGGCTTAAGTCCAGACTGCAAAAGATATGCTATTTTATAAGTAAGCACTCGCGTCTTACCTGAGCCAGCACCGGCAATCACCAAAGATGGACCATCACTATAAGTTACAGCCTGACGTTGCGGCTCATTAAGGGAATTCAAATACTCCATTGTCATATATTATTAATCCTATTTCTTCATTTTTAAAAGCTCATTCTGCAGTTTGATCATTTCATCACGCAGACGGGCAGCCTCCAAGAACTCGAGGTCCTTAGCGGCATCAAGCATAGCCTGTTTTGTTTGGGCAATAAGTTTTTCCAGTTCAGCAGGTGTATTATAAGTGGACATTGTCTCAGCCACCATAGACGGTTTGTAATGACGCTCAGCATAAACCTCTGGCTCAACATAATATTTCGGCTCATTATCATCACGTTCCTTAAGAATCGTCTTCTTCTCTTTGTTCAATGCCTTAGGGACGATATGGTTAGCCTCATTGTATGCCATCTGTTTCTCGCGACGACGGTTTGTCTCATCAATCGTCTGCTGCATACTTTCTGTAATCTTGTCGGCATACATTATCACAAGGCCATTCAGATTACGTGCGGCACGACCCGCAGTCTGAGTAAGCGAACGGTGAGAACGAAGGAAGCCCTCTTTATCAGCGTCAAGAATAGCGACAAGCGACACTTCCGGCAAATCCAATCCTTCACGAAGAAGATTGACTCCTACAAGTACATCAAACAAGCCGTTGCGTAAGTCCTCCATAATACGTACACGTTCAAGAGTGTCGACATCAGAATGGACATAACGGCTTCTGATTCCTGACTTTTGCAAATACTCCTGGAGTTCCTCCGCCATTCGTTTGGTAAGTGTTGTGACTAAGACACGCTCATCTTTTTCCGCACGCACTATGATCTCCTCAATCAAGTCGTCAATCTGATTTAGACTTGGACGTACATCAATAACAGGATCCAACAATCCTGTAGGTCTGATCACCTGTTCCACCACAACACCTTCACTCTTCTCCAGTTCAAACTCAGCTGGAGTGGCGGACACATATATAGTCTGATCTGTCAGTTCTTCAAACTCCTCAAATTTAAGCGGACGGTTGTCCATTGCGGCAGGAAGACGGAAGCCGTATTCCACCAAATTCTTTTTTCTTGCACTGTCTCCTCCATACATTGCCCGGATCTGCGGGATCGTCACATGACTCTCATCAATCACAAGAAGCATATCTTTAGGAAAGAAATCCAACAGACAGAATGGGCGAGTGCCTGGTTTTCTTCCGTCAAAATAACGTGAATAGTTTTCTATTCCAGAGCAATGGCCCAACTCACGGATCATCTCCATATCATAGTTCACACGTTCACTTATTCTTTTAGCCTCGACACTTCTTCCCTGAAGTTCAAAAAACTCAATCTGCTTAGTCAAGTCGTCACCGATTTCTATCAGCGAACGGGAAATACGCTCCTTTGTGGTGACAAAAAGGTTGGCGGGATAAATTCTGGTTTGTTCGAACGACTCTATCGGCATGTTTGACAATGGATCAATACTAGTGATTTCTTCAATCTCGTCGCCCCAGAAACTGACACGCAAGATAAAATCAGTATCTGCCATAAAGACATCCACAGTATCACCTTTTACACGAAAGTTTCCTCGCTCAAGTGAAATCTCATTACGCTGATACAGGTTATCGCTCAACATTCTCAGAAAAACGTGTAAATCAAGTTGCTGACCGACTTGTATTGTAATAGTATTAGCATAAAAATCCTCAGGATTTCCCATACCATAAAGGCATGACACAGACGAAACAACAACGACGTCACGTCGACCGGAAAGCAATGCTGTAGTTGTGGCAAGACGTAGTTTTTCTATCTCATCATTAATCGCCAAATCCTTCTCGATATAAGTGTCGGAATTTGGCAAATATGCTTCTGGCTGATAATAATCATAGTATGAGACGAAATACTCCACAGCATTCTCAGGGAAAAAACTCTTGAACTCACCATATAATTGGGCGGCAAGTGTTTTGTTATGGCTAAGGATAAGTGTAGGACGCTGCACTTTTTCGATAACATTAGCAATAGTGAAGGTTTTGCCCGAACCTGTCACGCCAAGCAGTGTCTGATATTTGACACCATCATTAACACCCTCCACCAATTGGCGGATTGCTTCCGGTTGGTCGCCAGTAGGCTTATATTGTGATGTCAGTTTGAAATCCATTGCTGAATTATTACTTATATACTATTATTCAAAATTTGGGTTACGCCGAAACCGACATAACCCATTTGTTTTATGCAGATATCATAAAAAATACATCCACATAATAAATTCAAAATCTATTTACTTTTCAGACAACAACATGATGATCCATGCGATAACGTAAATACCCAAACCAAATCCAAAAGCCAGAGTACATACTGCAAAAATAACACGCATCATTGTTGCATCTATTCCAATAAACTCAGCCAAACCAGCTGCAGTTCCTGTAAGCATTTTATTGCTTGAAAGTCTCAATTGTTTACCCATAATTATAAAATTTTAGTTAGTCCTCTATCAACTTAAACGAAGGCTTAGTAGAAGTTTTATCTTCATTAGCCTCGATAATAATCTCGTATTTCTTGTCTATGCCATTTTCAAGTATCACCTCTGCCACAGCATCCTCAACACATGTCTGCAATGTGCGACGCAATGGTCTCGCGCCATACACTGGATCATAACTCTTAGACACCATGTAGTCCATAGCATCATCAGTGATAGTCAACTTCATTCCAAGTTTGCCGATTCTCTCACGTATAGGATTAATCTCAAGCTCAATTATCTTAGTGATTGAATCCTTCTCAAGTGGAGAAAAACTTACTATCTCATCAATACGGTTCAAGAACTCAGGAGTGAATGTCTTATTAAGTTGTTTACGGACAACATCATCAGCGACAGACTTGCTCACCTCCGTCTGCATAGAGAATCCTATACCACGGCCAAAATCTTTCAATTGACGAGAGCCGACGTTGCTGGTCATAATTATGACAGTGTTCTTGAAGTCGACCTTACGTCCTTGGCTATCAGTCAGACAACCCTCATCCATCACCTGAAGAAGGATGTTGTAGACATCAGCGTGAGCCTTCTCTATCTCATCAAGGAGCACAATAGAATATGGTTTTGTACGCACTTTTTCAGTCAGCTGACCTCCGTCTTCATGGCCTACATATCCTGGAGGGGCTCCAATAAGACGTGAGACAGCATGCTTCTCCATATACTCACTCATATCGATACGGATCAAAGACTCATCACCGTCGAACATCTCTTTCGCCAGCATTTTTGCAAGATAAGTCTTGCCGACGCCAGTCGGACCAAGGAACAAGAATGTGCCGATAGGACGGTTAGGATCACCTAGTCCGATTTTGTTTCGACGGATAGCCTTCACCACTTTTGCAACAGCATCGTCCTGACCAATCACCTTGCCCTTAAGTATATTAGGCATCTCCACCAAACGTTGGCTTTCATCTTTAGCTATACGAGTGATCGGAATTCCTGTCATTGTGGCGACGACACGCATCACATCATCTTCGGTCACCACACGACGATTAGACTTCATCTCCTCCGTCCATTTCTTTTTTTCCGCGTTCAACTGGACAGTCAAAGCTTTTATCTTGTCACGCAATTCTGTAGCCAACTCATAGTTCTGCTTCTTTACTGCGTTCATTTTATCATCTTCAAGAGACTTCAACTCAGTCTCAATCTCAACAACTATTGAAGGAATCTCCACATCAACGATGTGAGTGGCAGCACCTGCCTCATCCATAGCGTCGATAGCCTTATCCGGGAACATACGGTCGCCGATGTATCTGCCTGTAAGTTTGACACAAGCATTGATTGCATCATCAGTATACTTCACCATGTGGTGCTCCTCGTAAGCAGCCTTACTGTTGTTAAGGATTTCAAGAGTCTCAGCTTCCGTTGTAGGATCTACCAGCACACGTTGGAAACGGCGATCCAAAGCACCGTCTTTTTCAAAATACTGACGATACTCCTTTATTGTTGTTGTGCCGATACATTGGAATTCTCCACGGCCCAAAGCCGGCTTCAACATATTGGCCGCATCCAAAGTTCCAGGTGCTGAACCTGCTCCGATCATTGTGTGAATCTCATCAATAAAAACGATGACATTCTTATTGCCTGCCACTTCGGAAAGAATTGCCTTCAAACGCTCCTCAAACTGTCCGCGGTATTTTGTGCCGGCGACAAGAGCACCCATATCAAGAGCATAAATCACCTTGTCAAGAAGGATGTGTGGAGCGCGTTTGTTGACTATATCCAAAGCAAGTCCATCCACAATAGACGTTTTGCCGACACCTGGCTGGCCTATCAGAACAGCATTGTTTTTTTTCTTACGACTAAGGATCTGCGACAGACGTTCAATCTCACGTCTTCTGCCGACAATTTCAGCAACATTTCCGTTTGCAGCCTCACGAGAAAGATTACGAGCATACTTCTCAAGATAAGGCATAGCAGAATTAGACGTTGCTGTCTGTTTAGAAGCAGTAGACTGTTTTGACATTATTGAGTTGGCATCAGCATCACTGTCCATGTCGTCGTCTTCATCATCCTCGTCTTCCTGTACACCATCATTGATATTCAAATCAATAGGTTCAATAGTATCAAGACCGCCCTCCTCTTCTTCAGCATATTGTTCATCCTTATCCCACATTTTATGTGATATTGCAAGCATCTTATCATATGTCACACCTTCTGAGATAAGCACTTCAGAGGCAAGGTTGGAATCCTCACGCAGTATAGCCAAAAGAAGGATATCAGTATCCGACTGTTCAATAGTGCGGAATTGACGACGTTCAATTTCCATAAGGAAAAGCAGACGCTCGGTAGACTTCAGCATAGGTATATCTTCATCCAAGAAAGGATTATTGTTTTCTTTACGAATAACATCCTCTATCTTCTGACGGATAACTCGCGGATCAACATTCAACTCTTCAAAAGCAGCCATAGCCGGCCCTTCTCCGTCGCGGAAGATACCCAACAGCACATGTTCAGGAGCGATACTGTCGTTTCCTAAACGGGCAGCCTCTTCCTTGCTGTATATTATAACGTCTTTAACTCGTTTTGTAACCTTATTATTAAAAAAATTGTCCTGTTGCATTTAAGTTCTTTCATATTTGTAATGCAAATATACTCCATTTTTCTTTCAATACATAATTCCAAATATAGAATTAATATAAAGAGACCGCACTTTATATTTTTTAACATAAGACGTGAAAAATGAATCATTAAATCTATTAGACAGATTCAAAACAAATAAAAAAGGAGACGCGATCACTCACGTCTCCTTCTAACTTTATTCAATCAGTTGCTACTTAAAGTAAACGACCTCTATACTACCTTTGTGTTTAGAACCATCCTTCAAAACGATTTCATAGTAATAAACACCTGGATCAACATATTCACCTCTGCACTTTCCATCCCAACCATTATGGCCTTCAACCATCTTCTGTCCATAACGGTTGAAGATAACAACAGGATAGCCCTCCATAAATGTGTCATTCAATCCAATTGAATTCATAGGAGTGAATGCAGTAGGAAGATCCTTGATAACATTGATAGAAACAACATTTGATGGAACAGCAGGACAAACACTGTCAAGCATCAACACGTAGTATGAAGCCGTATCCTGAAGGCCTATCAACTCATACATATTACAAGCTTCCTCATTCTTAAGTTTGATCTCAAGCAATGAGTCTGGCTCAGATACCAAATCTTTGTATTCCTCCTTAATCTGGCCTTCTTTATCAAACGCCTCTTCAAATCTTCCATCAAATGCTCCGTTGACTTTGTACCAATGATACTCGTATGGACGATACTTAGTAACAAGTTTCAATTCAGCACTTTCATTTCTGAATACACGAGGCTTATTCTGAGGATTTGTCACAAGCATGAAATTCTCAGGTCTCATTCTCTCATGTGTATGTATGCTGACTCCGTCAACAGACGAATTTGTTCCACAGAAGTTTTTAGCATAATATCTCAATGTCAGAGGAATGTTTGAATAAGGGATCTTTGAATTAGGAGAATATATATTTCCGTCAATCATCCATCCCTCTTCTGTAATCTCTTCTCCATTATCAAACGTATAGACATTAAATCTGTCATACAAGCTTTCGTCTCCTGACACCAAATGTAGAGAATCATTCTCACATATAGTATAATATTCAGAAACCAAAGAGATAAACGGAGCATCATGAACATTGATATACGCACTTGCAGTATCTCTACAGAATCTTACTGTATCCGTTGCAACAACAAAGTATTTACCAGTCTTTGAATATGAATTCAATTTCAAATACTCTGTTTGAAGCTTCTGATTGAACTTCCAACTATATGTATACTGGTTATTAGAAAAGACTAGATTCTGTTCCAAAATCGTATCCTTATAATAATCAAACACTACTGTACTTGTTGGAACATAAAGCCACTCGTTTTCTGAGAACGGATCTTTCTCCCAAATCTGTCCTGTATATCCAGAGACATCACGAAGCAAAACTTCATCCCTCACACATATAGTTGTATCAAACATATATTCGTCAACAACTGAGTTACGAGTAGGAACAGTAACACGCTTGATAATCGAATCCTTCAAGCCACAAGGGTCCTCAATAATGATCTTAACATCTACATAACCTGCCTCTGTATGCAGTGTGTCTCCAACTGGAGGAATTTGAGTATGCTTGTAATGTTCAACAGCACTAGGATCACAATTGTCAGAAGCAATATCTGGCGGAAGCATACCGTCTACATCAGGAACCAAGAATATACAAGGTCGTCCATAATCAGCAGGAATAGTAAGAGTATCAAACCATTCAGGAATATTAATCAATGGAGGTACTGTATCTCTTACCACACGACGATATTCTAGAGTATCAGAATGATTATTGCAAGCATCATATGCTACAAATTGTCTTACTACATCATAATTGTAATACTCACACTTACTAGGATCTGAAGATCTGTTTGTTGTATCAGAGAAGAATATTCCACTCTTTAGAGGAACATCTTTAGTCTTTTTCACTGGATTATCATAAATGACATTCCAACAATCATCCTTAGCCTTCATTGCTGAATTTACAAAAGGCTCTGTCGGAGTACAAACAAACGAATCAACCGTAGAAACTGCGTCTTCTAGCCAAACAGGAGCCACATCATCTTTTACTCGGAACGTATCCGAACATGGTGACACATTCTGCTTTCTGACGTCGATTGCCGAATATGTTCTGATCAGTGTGAACTCACATAGATTTACTGTTGAAACCTTAGTGTTAGTCACATCCAATATGACAGAATCTACCTTAAATGTTGCAGGATCCACCAACTCTGGAGCTGACGTTCCATCCTGTGCCAAGAACAAACCGCCTGCAGCAAGGAACTCCTCAAACGTTTTGTAAGCAGCAGGAATATCATTATGACAAATATACTTAACATCATCCAATGGAGGACAATTCATTCCTGGAGCTCCTGTATTGATTACATTAACAACTCTATGGCATGGCTTTTCCTCTTCCAATCCAGGAGTGTTGTCTCTAACAACCAAAGTGATTGTTGTCAAACCAAGTGGATATGGATCCCTCAACTTCAAGCCATCAGAACGAGTGTATACAGAATCCAATTGTCCACACTCATTATGTAGTTCTGGAATCTTGAATCCATGCTTTAGAACCTCAGAGAATGGCACTGAATCGACGGCAGTCTTCAACTCAATTGTGATTGTGTCTTTCTCTCCTAACAAGCCACAGTTGAAACTATCTATTCCAGCATTACGTACTTTTATCACTTGCTCACAGATAAACTCTTCTCCATGATAAATGTATCTTCTGAATACAGTGTCTATGCCAAGATCAAATTTCTCAGTAATTGCCTTTCCTGAAGCACGCCATACTTTCAATAGTGGCACAATAGTATCAGCACAGAAATCCATGAAATGTGGCTCTGTCTCACTCAAATTAATGTCTGCTGGATCCAACTGACAAACACCGATAGGCAGTGTGACAAGTGTATCCTTAGGACACTGGATCGGATCCTCCTTGACATCTCCGACCTGAATTATCTGAGCACATGTGTCAATGCTATCTTTCAAAGTTTTTGAATGATCTACATATATCCAGTAGACGGTTGTTCTTCCTACATAGAACGTATCGTTTGTGCCCTTAAACGGTTTCTTGTCTGAACGTATAACAGTATCAGGAAGAATAATCTTATTCGTACATGGATTAGTAGCTACAGGGGCAACAAGATCAACAGACACACTACATGAATCTTCACTTGTCGGAGCAAAAGGTTCCAACTCTTTACATGCGATATCCATCTTCTTGTCCGTCAAGATATTCAGTGTTTCTACACATGTATCCTTAGCTGTAGAGTACTTGCTTTCAAACACCCATGCTATATTATAGACACCGACGCTAAGTTTGCCAAGCGTATATGAAGGAGTTCCTTCTTTCATCTCGGCAAGAAGAGAGTATGTTGGTTTTCCTTCCAATGTGTCAATCATATAGCCTTTTCCATAGACTACATATCCATCAACACATGCATCCTTGCCCTCTGGTATTGGAAGAATCTGTTCGTCAAGAGTGACATCACACTCTCCACTTGCCGATTTCTTCACAGTATCATTAAAGACGGTGCAGTCAAATATTGGTTTGTTCGACGACTTTATAGTCAGTTCAATTTCACATCTTTTAGTCATTACTGTCAAAGAGTCGTTAGCAAACAGCCATGATATTGTGTATGGCTCACCTACCACAAACTTAGCAGGCAACTCTGAATATGCAGTATCTCCCGTCGACGATACGGTCATCAACTGAGCCACACCCTTAATCTCCTCACTTGAACAATATTCGTAAGCATATGGTTGTTTTAGAGAATCAAGCACCTGCTCCTTGATGATTTCACAAGTGCCCTCAGGCAAAACGATTGTCTGGTCAGGAAGTGTGTCACAGTCTATCACTGGCTCCATAGAATCCTTTACCGTAATAGTCTGAGTACACAAGAAATTGTAAGAACCGAAGTTGTACTTCCAGTAAACTGTGTCAACACCCACATTGAATGGATAACGCAAGATGTCGTCACCATTCTCTGAACTCAAACCTGGCAGTGACGCTCTTGTGACAACAGAATCAATATGAGCTCCAGAACACAAATCGTAAACTGCCTTGATATCGAATCCTAATTCACTGAATTCTATATCACAATCAAATGGATCCAATACAATCAAAGTGTCTGGCATCTGGCTACAATCAACAGGCGGAACATTTATGTCTCCAACCCTTACTATCTGAGTACAAGTGACTACTGAATCTACCAATGTGTGAGTAGTAGAATCAATAAATACCCATATAAGCTCATTCGGTCCAACATAGAATGGATCATCCATTGTCAATCCGTTTGGACGTGTTGGTGTTCCGACAAACTCACCAAGTCCACATGGATGTTTAGCAATCGGATAACCTCGTTTCTTCAACGAATCCAAAACTTGAGACGCCGGCACTGAACATTCTCCTGTCATCACAGGAATGTTAACTGTATCTTTATTAATAGAGTCACAATTAATCACCAATGTTTTGGTTGTACGGACATCGATCAACTGATCACAAGTATCTTTTACTGATCCTGTGAAATCAGTGAACACCCATTTGATCCAAGTCGGGCCAAGAGGATATGTATCTTCAATTTTCAAAGAGTCACTACGTTCTCCTACACCAGGACGCATGAAGTAAGATGAATCAGGATGAGCACATGGATCTTCAACTTCTGGAGTTTTCAAAGTGTCTCTCAAATCTGCAGGATCACAATCCTCAACAACCTTATGCATTGCAGGAGTCAACTCATCACAGTTGATATCAAACTTCTTATTTCCCTTGATGTTGATATCCTGCTCACATTTAAATGTGTCCACAACATTGTAAGGGCTAACCATCGTCCATGTTATATGAGTGTGTCCAGTTGGGAATGGATCGGAAAGTTCCAACGAGTCACTTCTGTGAGGCACACCCCATACCGTGTCTTTTGTACAGAAATCAATTCCGTATGGGAACTTCGTGATGACACTGTCGCCAGGCACATCACAACGATCTTTTGTCGCCTTTACAGTATCAATATCTGCGGCATCCTCACAATGTACATCCAATGGATTCTGATGGTTCGGACGGATGATCTGATCACATGTCGCAACCTTACCATCTATCTCTGAACGGAATACCCACAACAAATGATAATCTCGGCCTACCTCCAACACATAATCTGAAGGCACTCTCTTATCTGTACCATAAAGTGTAAGCACACCTGGTATCTTCTCATCCGTACATGAACGTGTAGCCACATAGTCTCCATTCAAAATATCCCAAATATCACCAATCACAACCTCACATTCACCTGGTTTAGCCACAGGATAATATGGATTTGGATCAATCTTAGAACAATCGAAACTTGGTCCACGTGCATCAACTACATTTACATACTTGATACATGAATCAACATTTCCAGACTTATCTACGAAAATGAAATTAAGTTTCGACAAACCTACTGGGAACGGATCTGCCTTCCACTCTTCATTATCAACTCCGTCGACAACAAGATCAAACACATTAGTTGATATATTCCAGAAATATCTCTTTACTACTGGCTCAATGAAAAGAACAGAACCTCCATTCGCAAGGTTATCACACTCATCATATGATTTTGGAATGATAATCAAATCCTTCAAGTCATCATATGTCAAACCACATACATCAGACGATACATTACCCATCACTGTATCTTTTCCGTCATAACAGTCAAGAATAACAGGCTTAGTACCATCTTTAACAGTACGATACATTATACATGTGTCAGACAAATTAGCCTTATCCGTGTAAATGTACAAGAATTTATGTGTTCCAACTGGATAAATGACATCCTTGATCTCATCATCCTCATATTTCTTCACACTTCCATCAAATTGTGTTACGAAAGCCTGAACCTTAGCCTTAATCACTCCATCACACTTGTCTGTAATAGAACTGTTAAGATTGACATCTAGGCTTGCGAATGGAAGTTCACAAGTGTTCTGAGCAACAACCGTCTTGTCTGTCAACTTCTTACATGCATCTGAAGCATCTGGACGTGTAGTGTCAGCCACAGTCAAATACTGGTCACATGTCTTATCATTCTTCGACTTGTCTACAAAATGCCAAATAATATGATAAGTTGTATCCTTGTGGAATGTCGCAGGAAGTGCTATATCCTTTTTATCATCCTTGTCACGAAGCATTGGCTTACCCTTTATGTCACCATCACAATTATCCACCGCAGTATGACTGCCAAGAGCAGCAAGCACTTCATCAAGTGTAAACTCACACTTATCAGCAGCAAGTGCTAATGTAGTATCCTGAATATCACGGCAATCGAACACAGGCTTCATTGTATCAAGCACAGTGATTGTCTGCTTACAAACAGAAGAGGCTCCAGCAGCATCTGTAAATGTCCAAGTGATTGTTGTCACTCCCTTAGGATATGCGTCTTTCAATACATCCTTTCCATCACTTCTGACACCAACTCCTTTTATTTTCTTTCCAGTTGGAGAACAAGGGTCATCAGCGATTTCTGGAGTATGCAATCCTGCCTTCTTGACTATATCTGCCTCTGCCAAACAATTAGCATCAACATAAGCAGTCAACGGAGGAGTCACAACATCACAGTCTACTGGAGGTCCAAGTGTATCGATAACCTCAATATACTGAGTACATGTGTCACTGTTGCCAGACAAATCAGTAACAATCCAATCTATAGTTGTCACACCTACTTTGTAAGGTGCTGACAAATCAGTAGATTTTTTAGATTTGAATGTACGTACCCATGAAAGTTTCAAATCACTCGTAGATGTACAGTTGTCTTTTGCCTTCAACTCTTCTAGTGATGGCACCTTGACCTTTACATCTGTCTGACTCAACTCACATGACTCATCCGCATAGAATTTAGTTGTGCCTTCCCATGGTCCACAAACCAATGAAGGAGCTATAGTATCCTTGACTTCAATTTCAATGACACAACTGTCGACCAACACTTTTGATGATGGATCTTCCTTTTCATATGCGTTAGAGAAATACCACACAAATCTGTTCTTGCCTACAGGCAAATTATAATTTTTCACAACAGATGGAACAGATGCGAAATTTGTCAAATTTGCAGTGGCATATCCATAAGGCACATCCTCTTCACATATACAAACTGGATTGACCGCATAAGATCGGAATGTCACATCCTTTGTGATCACACGATCTTCTATAGGATCCATAGGATTTTCAACTGTAGTCACACCACCATTAGCATCATACAAACGTACAGAATCTGGGAATACAGAGATTGTAACGAAGCCTGATTTTGATGCACTAAGAGTAGGAAATTCCTCAAACGACATCTGAACATTACCTGGACCAGCTTTTGTTGTAACTGGAACCATGTTCGAACATTCATTTCCTGCTCCTGGTCCCATTCCTGGACCAAATCCAGGGCCACCTCCAGGTTTTCTCTCACAATCACCATATCTCGTCGCATGGTAGTATTTCACCTCTGCTGTTGGTATGTCTGTCAACGACATATTATATATAGCCTTACAATCTTTATCTGTATACATCACAGGTGGAACCTCAGGACATTTAGGCACTGGAGGAGCATTACGAACAACCGTCACTATCTGCTCACATGTCTTTGAATTGAACCTTTGGTCTGTAAACGTGTAAGTAATAGTATAAGATCGTGATTCATTACCTCCTTCAAATTTAAATTTCTTGAATTCATCAAGATTCTTGATTTTAGTTTTTTCTCCTTTGTGATTTATAATAGTAACATCAACAGTCACTTTTCCACCACAAATATCCTCAACATCGTCATGCATCGACAGATATCCCTCATCAAAATATCTCTGAAGAGTGTATACTTTATCTGGATTGTTGCCATTCTGACCCGCACCTGACGCATATCCATCATACTTCACTTCTCCACTCTCAAGAAGATAGTTAGGGAATACCATGATGTTGATCAACGATGAACAATCAAACTCTGGTGCATCCTGATCCTCTACCATGAATGGAACAGCACACTCTACAGAAACACTCTCATCCACATGTGAGCCAGGAAGTTTTTTGAACACCCATACCATCTCATATTTGATTCCTGTTTCAAATAGAGGGTCATCCATCTGAGACTCTTCTATTTTATGTAACTCATCACCTTCTTTCGGAACACGATAATAAAGAGTTGGCACAAGGCTGTCTGTAGGATGAGCAGAACACTCGTCAAATCCGTATGGCAGTTTAGCCACTTCTTTTAATTTAGCTATGACAGTAGACGGCTTCAAGTTACATGTCAAAGTATCGACATCTAGTGTACCTAAATCCACATTTGGACATGTCACATTAGGTGCCTTGTCGTCAATCACAGTAATCTGCTGAAGACAGAACTTAGTATTTCCTGATTTATCAGAGAACGCCCAAAGGATCCAAGTAACTCCTTTTTTATATGGTTCATTTAGATCTTTTGTCTTATCAAATATAGAAGGAATCTCAGAAGGTCTATCATCAACCTCTCTTCTTCCTAAATACTCTCCGATAAGAGTACCATCCACACCATTCAAGTCCTGCAATCTAGGCTCACTTAGTTTAGGCAATTCCGTTGGGAAATCACCAGGTACAGCCACACAACCCTTTTGGTTTTTCAAATGGGCAGTGTAATTCTTTATCAAATCACAATTGACATTCGGAGGTGTAACATCTTTAACTGAATCAACAGCCTCACAGAAATCCGACTTGCCACATCCGTCTGTAATCGTATATTTCAACTCGATTGCTCCAGCAGGCGCAACAACTTTCTTGTTAATAGTTTTCGACTGAGACATTGAGAATTCTATAGTGCGAGACTGGTTTGTTCCTCTCAACACATTTCCATCAACATCTTTAACCACGACTTCTATTGTCATCTTCGGGTCTGGATCACAGCTCGCTGTATATTCTGGCAAAGGCAAATCAATAGTCATCGATTTTTCCTTTTCTCCAAGCGGATATACAATGCCATTAATCTTACTACAGTCTATTGTAGGATCTTCTGGTTTTTCAAATTTATATGTTTTAGAATCAGTTGCAGGACAACCTACTCCATCAATCTCTGCTGTTACAGATACAGTGTGGGATTTCAATGTTCCGTCACATGCTTTTGTTCTGTCCCAAGAAAGTTCCGCAGTTGTGGAAGATTTTGTTGATGCAGTAGCACCAGTCCAAGTATAATTATATCTATGATCTTCCTTGTTTGTAACTTCTACGTTCGCAATAAACTTGTTCGTAATATCGGAAGGACAAATAATCTTGTCGTCTTCTGATGTGCCAGAACCAAATACATCATTTGGCGAACTTGTCAAAGTCAATTTTAGTTCTGGTGTATTATGGACATCGATTATTTTCAGAATTGGTGTACCAATTGGATTATCTACCCCATCAGTACGTCTCACAACCTGAGCTTCAAGAGTGTATTTTCCATGCTCTGCATTTTTTTGGAATATAACTTTTACACTCGCTCCTTTCGTTTTCGAGTCTTCTTGAAGTCCAGCTCCTTCATACACTGTATTATTTTCAAGCACAGCTTTACTTGGAGTGATCAACTTCCAACGATAGAATACAGTCTCGTCTTCCGATACTGGATTTACATAATAAATATTGTCACTCTTTGGAGCACATACCATCGCATCTCCAATGATTTCATCTGGCCAAATAGGATCACACTCCTTTCCATAGACAGTGAATTCTTTTGTTACAGTTGCAGAACCATCTCCTTTATCAACCTCAACCTTATATTGCTTTGCTCCTACAAAATCAACATAGATATGTGCTGTACGATATTCATCTCCTTTTCCAGAAGCACCAAAAACAGATTGCCATTTATTACCAGACTTTTCATACCACCTATAAGTTGCATTCTTAGGGAATCCAGTTGCAGTTGCATGTACTACATCTCCTTTACATACAAGTTTTGGAGAAAGACATACCTTTTCTACTTCAGCTGAAATATAGTCAATTGAAACTTTCGCACAACTTAACTGAGCAAACTCTGGAGTAAATTCATAATGTTTCAAACCCTCATTAACATATGGCATGTATCCATAGAATGTCATCTCAAAGCGCAACATATGATAATCCCCACCTGACATCGGCAAACTTCCGACATTAGTCAAACTGCTAAACTTGACCTCAGCCACATTATTAGCAGATTGCAAGTCTCTCTTACTTCCCAAAAGTTCTCCTGTCACATCATCATAAAGTTCAACATCCATTCGGTCATCTGTCACAGTACCGTGTCCTGTTCTTGCACGGAAAGCCGCATTTCCATCCAATTTACAAGTCGGCTTCACATATGCTCGCATGACAAAACGATAATGCTGATTTCTATATGACAAGCCATGATGATCGTACCCATTTCCACATACACTCGGATTCGCTGGGAAACTGATAGTAACAACTTTACAGTTCGGATTTGTCAAGTTCATGAAATAGTTTTCATACACTCCTGATGTTTTTTTCCTTACACTATCATCTATACTTGGAGTATATGATCCAAAACTGCTTTGTAATCCACCTATTGAATAAGGACAATCATTCTTTGAAAACTCAAGAGTATATTCACCAAAGAAGTTTTCTACATCCTGCTCCAATCTTCCAGTATTGCTACCAGTAGGATCAAAGTCTGTACCTGTAATAAAATCTCCAGTAGCAGAAGAGTGACATTCAGGCACACAATCAGTACCCTTAGTGATTTTAATCACATTCGATTCTGCAACAATTGTTGTTCCTGATTTTTCTATCGCACGGAATTCAACATCATGATCGTCCATTTCATATATGAATGGGACTCCAACTTTAAGCTGAGATCCTTCCGCACTGGCATTTACCCACGATCCATTTACTTTTTTCTGCCATGTTACAGAAGAAGCAGATGATAGTGAAGAATTTAAGATAACTCCTTCATTGGGGCAAACCGTACCATTCTCTGCACTAATCACCAAAGCCTGTGCACTGACCCAACTTCCGAATAAAAAGACGGAAGCGACAACGTTTTTCAAAACTGGATTCAGCAGTTTTGATATTCGGTTCATATAATTATTATTTAGTATTATGTTTTTCATATTCTATCTTATTAAATAGTTCTTACACACAATAACTATATCTAATCTGCTGTAAATCAAGCATACAGATATAATAAACCCACGTTAACTTATATTCTATCAAACAAATATACATTTTTTTATTAATAAACATTAACATTTCTTAAAAATTATCAGAAAATAAAGAAGAAATACTTTAGACTCTATTTCTATCCACCAAACAACCATAAGCGATCCCATTTCAGCATTAATTTGAACTCTATAATTTGACAACATTCATGTCGAAATCACACACAATTCTATATGCCTCACACAATGATATGAGACATAATCAAATATGATATTTTCTTCTTGGAAAAGAGAATCGTGGGATATAATTTACGGCAGCAGCAAACTGCTATCTCCATAACTTAGAAAACGGAATCCGTTGTCGAAAGCATATTTATAAATTCTATGCCAGTCATCCCCGACAAGAGCCGAAACCAAAAGGAGAAGTGTGCTCTGTGGCTGATGGAAATTCGTGATAATTCCTCTGATGATTTTAAATTGGTAAGACGGTGCAATTATAATCTGCGTGGATGTCACCAGCGTCTCCTTGCCCTCACCTTCCAAATAATCAAGTATCGCCTGTAGACTTTCCTCGGCGGTCAATGTTGGATTGGTATCATACGGTGTCCACTGCTCCACATGCAGATAGTCGCTGTCGATCGCAACACCTTTGGCTCTGGCTTCCGCTATAGCCACACCTATATAATATAACGACTCAAGTGTACGCACTGAAGTGGTGCCGACAGCAATGATATTGCCAAGAGCCGACTTGACCGACTCAATAGTCTCACGTCGCACACTTATCACCTCACTATGCATCTCATGTCCATCCATCGTCTCCGACTTTACTGGCTGAAATGTTCCGGCTCCGACATGAAGAGTGAGTTCCGCACGACGTATACCTCTCTTCTGAAGACTCTCAATCAAATCTGAAGTGAAATGAAGCCCGGCTGTAGGAGCTGCCACAGAACCCTTAATCTTTGAATACACTGTCTGATATGTAGTCTTGTCGCTCTCCTCCGTCTTACGGTTAAGATATGGCGGTATAGGAAGTTCTCCAGCAGCGTCGACAATATCGGCAAAAGTATGCTTCTCCGCCCCACTCCACGACAGTCTGATCAACCTTGCCTTGCCACTTTTATCGATACACTCGGCTTTGAGAGTCACTGAATCACCTGAAATCTGCACCGTCTGCTCAAGAGATCCTTCTTTCCATTTCGCCGCATTACCGACCATACATTGCCAAACGACCTCGTCTTCTGCCGCGAAATTAGACGCATAGTCACGAGGCGAATGAGGCTCAAGAAGAAAAACCTCTATTCTTGCACCCGAAGATTTATGAAAAACAATGCGGGCCTGGATGACGCGAGTGTTATTAAACACCAGCATTGTATTTGCCGGCAGTTCGTCGCCGATATTTCTGAATATTGTATGAGCAATTTTGCCTCCCTTGTATGTGAGAAGTTTCGACGACGCGCGATCGTTCAACGGAAATTTTGCTATTCGCTCATCAGGCAAATTGTATGTGAAATCTTCTATTTTTAGCTCTTTCGGATGCATCAGAAAATGAATTTAATTGCATTTACTTTGTAAAGTACGGCAAAAATACCGATTTTTGCAGAATTAAAAAAAAGAAATCTTAAAATGGGTATAAAAGTAGGCGATAGAGTTCGTTTTTTAAATAGTGTTGGTGGCGGTATCGTAAAGAAGCTCGTCAGCAAAGAATTGGTGGAAGTGGAAGACGAGGATGGTTTCGACATTCCTACTCTCATCAGCGAATGCGTGGTTGTGGAATCTAAAGGCGCGGCGGAAAAAATAGCTGAACGCCAGCAACAAAAGACAAACACACAAAAGCCTAAACAGGTTCTTATTCAAGAAGAGGAAGACGTTGCAGACGAGACATATGCCGAGACTAAGGAAGGTGAGCTAATCAACGCCGCCTTAGGTTTTGTTCCCGTCAACCCGAATATGATTTCCCAGACAGATTGCGAGATATACCTGATCAACGACAGCAACTATTATCTTGCATATAACATTTTCAACGGTGGAGAGAAAAGCGTATATTCTCGTTACGCGGGAATTATCAATCCCAACACAAAAATTCTGTTGGAGACGATGAAAAAGACTCAGCTGAATGAGTTTGAGAACCTTGGTGCACAGATCATCGCAATGAAGAAAGACAAAGCCTACTCTCGCAAACCCGTTTATGATCTGAAAATCAAAATCAACACAGTAAAATTCTACAAGCTTCACAGCTATGTGGAAAATGATTATTTTGATGAAGACGCGATTATTGTGCCGCTTGTGGAGAAAGACATTGCAGCAGGATTCAAACTTCCGTCGGCAGACGATTTGAAATCAGCGATTCTAGGCAAAGAAGCTTCTGAATCGGCAAAGCAGTCTGTAAAAAGCAACGTCGTACCAGAAATCATAGAAGTGGACTTGCATATCAATAATTTGGTAGACAACACGTCGGGACTAAGCAATAAGGACATGCTTGATTTTCAGATGAAGAAAGTGCGTGAAGTGATGGACGCGAACCTCCGCAGAGTAGGACAAAAGATTGTGTTCATCCATGGAAAAGGAGAAGGCGTACTAAGAAACGAAGTGCTAAAACTATTAAAATCACAATACAAAAAATGCTATGTACAGGATGCATCGTTCCTTGACTACGGGTTCGGTGCCACACAAGTAACAATAAAATAAAGAAAAGTGACAAAAGGGACTACGACTAAACTATTAGGTGTCGGCATTATTTGTATAATGTCAACACTATCTATGATGGGCAAGCCATCTAGAGATGAAAAGAAAACAGTGGCGATCAGCAATTTTCACAAGACTCCGCTTTCACCACATCTGATAGAAAAGGATTCACTGATTTACACATTTGGTGATGACCTTGAATTTTCAATAGCCGAACTAGACTCACTCAGTTTGGAGCTTGACGAAGATGAGGAAGACATGTTTGAGGAGGGCGACACAACAGGAAGCAGTTGGGACGCCACAAAAGTGAATCCATTCAACATCACCATCGACAGTATTGTAGATACCGTCATCAATGTCAGCACCTATTCGCATCCTAATTTCAATGTAGTGACAAGCGAATGCGGAGAGAGATGGGGACGATTCCATGCCGGCACAGACATGCGTCTGCGAGTGGGTGACACGATCAGAGCCGCATTCGACGGGAAGGTGCGAATAATGCGTTACAACAAAAAATTCCGCAAAAAAGGTTATGGACATTTCGTGATGCTGCGCCATCCGAATGGATTAGAAACGCTTTATGGCCACTTGTACAAGCCACTGGTAAAGGTCAACCAGGAGGTTAAATCAGGTGAGCCAATTGGATTGGGAGGCAATACAGGCAGAAGCACCGGTCCTCATCTACATTTGGAATTCAGATACAAAGGGTTGCCTATCAACGCAAGAAAGATTGTCGATTTTGAGACAGGACAAGTATTAAATCCAAAACTTGAAATCAACAAATCTACGTTCGATACCTACAACGAATACCTACATTCACCTGCGAAGTATCATAAAGTGCGTAAGGGCGACACATTAGGCAGGATCGCCAGAAGATACCGCACATCAGTAAAACGTTTGTGTGCACTCAACAGAATCCGTCCGAATACAAAATTGAAGATCGGAAGAAGACTAAGGGTGAAATAACAAAAACAGAATGAAAACAGCAAAGCCCACGAATTTATCGTGGGCTTTGTACTTCATCAATGGAATAAAGAGGTCAATAAAATATCAGTTATTTACCTCGATATGTCTTTACTGTTAATTTTTTCTCATTTACGAACTGCACGAACTGGTTTTCCTGCTCCTCGTGCGTCACCATTCGCACCTTGACCAGTTGAATATATACACATATAATAAGCACTTCTATCTCCTTTCCTCATCAAAGAAGACGACCAAAAATAGCCAAATTTTGATTCAGAATTTAGTTCTGAACCATAATAGTCACCAGAAGCTGGGACAAAAATAGAATTACCATTTGGTCCAGTGAATTGTCCTCCTCCCACACCATTAATTTCAATCCAAGTGTATGTACATTTTTCCTCCAACTCTCTTATTTCTTCTTCAGTAGGCATTCTCCACTCCTCACCCCAATTCACAGTAGCAGCATCATCTTCCGGAAGAAGAACAGTAAGGCCATCGACCTCATTGTATTTCTTCATTTGTGTTTCCCCCTCCTCACTATACCATTTGTGAGTATGATAGAAATATTCTGATTTTGGAGAAGTTTCTCCCCAAGCAAAATAATCTCCATATTCTTCAGCAGAAATTGCACCGACATTACATGTTGCCCATAACGTACCGCTCGGCAATCCAAGGTCAATAAAATCATGGCTTTGAGGTACAATTTGTGTATTACCATCTTCAAAATCGACAAAATTCACATCTGACACATTGTATTTTACAATTGTTCCATCATTTTTCACAACACGCATAACAGTGTCAGCATACGAAATATCGAATATCGACATTAAACATATAGCACACTATAAACAAATCTTTTCATAAATTAGCAATTAAAAACAATGCGAAAATACAAAACAATAACAAACAAAAAAAAATATCTAAATATTATTTTTAGAACGACAAAAAATTTGATAATCCAGTGAATAATCAGAGGCAGAAGACGGAGGCTCGGCATAATTTTCGCTATGCTTTTGTAGAGACGGTGTGCACACCGTCTCTACAGCGGACATCGCCACAAACACAAAATGTAGAGACGTTGCGCGCAACGTCTCTACGTCCATTGCCCCGCATAAACAAAAAAAGGAGCCAACCTCGTTGAGATTGACTCCTGAAAGCGGCGGCTACCTACTCTCCCGAAATTCAGTACCATCGGCGATAGCGAGCTTAACTTCTCTGTTCGGAATGGGAAGAGGTGGGACCTCGCTGCCATAACCACCTTAATGCCTTATATGAT